>Ga0183098_10052_pt1 | contig 503796 bp, 387 predicted proteins | sample BioMet9_FD_128884 | JGI IMG/M metagenome (GOLD analysis project Ga0183098, IMG submission 128884) | Microbial communities from bioreactor (seeded with sewage sludge) at Lawrence Berkeley National Lab, California, USA - Biofuel... | ecosystem: Engineered > Bioreactor > Anaerobic > Unclassified ...
GTTTTTTCCACTGTGAAGATATGCAGAAATTTCATATCTTTGTTCTTGGGTTAAATGTTTCATCTTGTAACTGATTTTGTAGGAGATTGAGGGAACAAGATAATTATTTTATCCCATCAGAGAAAGGCGGAAGATAAACATCTTCCCCTTCTCTGAAAAAATATTCAATCTAAAATTCCATCAGTTGCATTTAACACTTGAATTTAGGTAATAATTTATTCAATATTAAATTACTACTTTTGCCTTCGTAAAAGATTGTTTTAAATTATATTATGGTAGATTCCCTTATAAGTCCTGATTATATTTTTGAAACTAGTTGGGAAGTCTGTAACAAAGTTGGTGGCATATATACAGTATTGTCTACTAGAGCTAAGACTCTTCAAGATAGTCATAAAGATAAAGTGATATTTATTGGTCCTGATTTCTGGATTGGTAAAGATAACCCGTTATTTATTGAACTGGATTATCTTTATAAACCATGGAAATTGCATGCAGAAACCAATGAAAACCTTTCTGTACGCATTGGCCGATGGAACATTATTGGCGAACCAATTGTTATTTTAGTTGATTTTACTTCATTCTTCTCAATGAAGAATGAAATATATACAGAAGCCTGGAATCATTTTCAAGTTGATTCTTTGCATGCGTATGGTGATTATGATGAAGCATCGATGTTTTCTTATGCATCAGGAAAAGTAGTTGAAAGCTTTTATAAATATAATCTTAATCGTAAAGATAGAGTAGTTTATCAGGCGCATGAGTGGATGACGGGGTTAGGTGCGCTATATCTACAGACTGCAGTACCAGAAATTGCTACTATATTTACAACACACGCAACTTCGATAGGACGTTCTATTGCTGGTAATCTGAAACCATTGTATGACTATCTCTTTGCATATAATGGCGACCAGATGGCGCAGGAATTGAATATGGAATCAAAGCATTCTATTGAAAAACAAACGGCTCACCATGTTGATTGCTTTACTACTGTTAGTGATATTACTAATAAAGAGTGTAAGGAATTGCTGGATAAAGAGGCTGAGGTTGTTTTAAAAAACGGGTTTGAAGATGATTTTGTGCCTAAAGGGAAGAGTTTTTTAGCCAAGCGTAAAAAGGCAAGAGCAAAGATGCTCAATGTTGCAAATAAATTATTGGGTACAAATCTGGATGATGATACCTTACTTGTATGTACAAGTGGCAGATATGAATTTAAAAACAAAGGTATTGATGTTTTTATTGAATCATTAAACCGATTGAATAATGATATTAATCTGAAGAAGAATGTTGTTGCCTTTATTAATGTACCGGCAGGTACTCCTATACCCAGAAAAGATTTAGTTGAAAGATTAAATAATGGTAATGGCATAACAGATTCTTTAGAATTTCCTTATATTACGCACTGGTTAGATTCTATGTCTGATGATAGAGTGCTTAATATGATAAAATACCTGGGAATAAGAAATAGTAAGGAAGATAAAGTTAAGATTATATTTGTACCTTGTTATCTTGATGAGAATGATGGTGTTTTCGATCTTAGTTATTATGATTTGCTTCTGGGGTATGATTTGAGTGTTTATCCTTCATATTATGAACCATGGGGATATACTCCTCTTGAGAGCATTGCTTTCCATGTTCCTACTGTTACAACGGATTTAACAGGATTTGGACTTTGGATTCAGAGTATTAGAACTCAGCATGGTTTGGAGGATGGAGTTAAAGTCATTCATCGCTCGGATAATAACTACATCGAAGTAGCTGATGCTATAAAGGAATCTATAATTTCTTTTTCAAATAAATCGGAAGAGGAAATAGAACATATTCGTCATCGTGCTGCTGTAACAGCAGAACATGCTTTATGGAAACATTTTATTAAATACTATTATAAGGCGTATGATATTGCTCTTCGTAATGCAAAGAAGCGCCAATTGAAATAGGAAATATTAATCAAATAAGTAATTTATAAAATTATGAAGGTTAAAGTTAGTAACGTGAATGTTCCTGTTTGGAATGAGATAACAGTAAAGTCACGTATTCCTGAGGAATTAAAGAAATTATCAGAAATAGCTCATAACATTTGGTGGTCCTGGGATTCCGAAGCGGTAATTTTATTCCGTGATTTGGATCCTGTACTCTGGAAAGAGGTAGGGTTGAATCCTGTTACTCTTTTGGAACGTATGAGCTTTGAAAAGCTTGAAGCACTATCAAATGATAAGGTTATCATTAAAAGAATGAATGATCTTTACGCTAGATTTAAAGAATATGTTGATGTTAAACCAGATACAAATCGTCCCTCTGTGGCATATTTCAGTATGGAATATGGTTTATCAAGCGTACTAAAAATCTATTCGGGTGGTTTAGGCGTTCTTGCCGGTGACTATTTGAAAGAAGCGTCGGATAGTAATGTTGATCTTTGTGCTATTGGATTCTTGTATAGATATGGTTATTTTAATCAGACTTTATCTATGGATGGCCAGCAGATTGCAAATTATGAAGCACAAAACTTCGGAAGTCTTCCGCTGGAACGTGTTATAGGACCTGATGGTCAACCTCTTGTTGTGTCAGTTCCATATCTTGACTATTTTGTTCATGCATATATCTGGAGAGTAAATGTGGGAAGAGTTTCACTTTACCTGATGGATACAGACAATGAAATGAATAGCGAGTTTGACCGTCCTATTACTCACCAGCTTTATGGTGGTGACTGGGAAAACCGTTTGAAACAGGAAATTCTGTTAGGTATTGGTGGTATGATGACCTTGAAAGCCTTAGGTATTAAAAAAGATATTTATCACTGTAACGAAGGACATGCAGCTTTAATTAATGTTGAACGTATCTGTGATTATGTAGCTACCGGACTTTCATTCAATGAAGCAATTGAACTGGTTCGTGCTTCGTCACTTTATACAGTACACACTCCGGTTCCTGCAGGACACGATTATTTCGATGAAGGTTTGTTTGGTAAATACATGGGAGGATATCCTAAGAAAATGGGTATTACCTGGAATGATTTGATGGATATGGGACGTAATAATCCTGGTGATTCGGGCGAACGTTTCTGTATGTCTGTATTTGCATGCAATACTTCTCAGGAAGTAAATGGTGTGAGCTGGTTGCATGGAAAAGTTTCTCAGGAAATGTTTGCTTCAATCTGGAAGGGTTATTTTCCGGAAGAAAGTCATGTAGGATATGTTACCAACGGTGTTCACTTCTCTACATGGACTGCCACTGAATGGAAGAAGCTTTATGCCAAGTATTTCGATGCTAGCTTTATGTACGATCTTTCTAATCAGAAAATCTGGGAAGCTATATATAATGTGCCTGATAAGGAAATATGGGATACACGTGTGATATTGAAGAATAAGTTGGTTGACTATATTCGCAAGCAATTCCGCGATACATGGCTTAACAACCAGGGAGATCCTTCACGTATTGTTGCCTTATTGAATAAGATAAACCCGAATGCTCTTTTAATTGGTTTCGGACGTCGTTTTGCTACTTACAAACGTGCACATTTATTGTTTACAGATTTAGATCGTCTTTCTAAGATTGTAAACAACCCTAATTACCCTGTTCAGTTTATATTTACTGGTAAAGCTCACCCACATGATGGAGCAGGGCAAGGCTTGATTAGAAGGATTATAGAGATATCTCGTCGCCCTGAGTTCCTTGGAAAAATTATTTTCCTTGAAAATTATGATATGACTTTGGCTCGTAGATTGGTTTCTGGAGTTGATATTTGGCTGAATACTCCGACTCGTCCTTTGGAAGCTTCTGGTACATCGGGTGAAAAAGCTTTGATGAACGGAGTTCTTAATTTCTCTGTACTTGATGGATGGTGGCTTGAGGGTTATCGTGAAAACGCAGGATGGGCGCTGACTGAGAAAGTTACTTATCAGAATCAGGAACATCAGGATCAGTTAGATGCTGCTACTATCTATGCAATGCTTGAAAATGAAATCATTCCTTTGTACTATGACAAGAACGATGATGGCTATTCTCCAAAATGGGTTCAGTTCGTAAAGAACTCTATTGCTCAGATTGCTCCTCATTACACAATGAAGAGACAGCTTGATGATTACTATATTAAGTTCTATAACAAGCAGGCTAAGCGTTTCCATGTTTTAGCTGATAATAAAAATGCAAAAGCTAAAGAATTGGCTGCATGGAAAGAAGCTGTAGTAGATAAATGGGATACAATAGAAGTAAAATCTGTTTCTGTAAATGGCGAATCAGGTAAACTAATTATTGAAAGCGGACAAGATTATGACGTTGAAGTTGTAATTGATGAAAAGGGATTGGATAATGCTATTGGCGTTGAACTGGTAACTATTATAGTGGATAAAGATGGCAAACAGCGTATCTATTCATCTGACGAATTTGAGTTAGTAAAGAAGGATGGTGACTTGTTTACGTTTAAAACTAAATATAGTTTGTCGAATGCTGGTAGCTTTAAGGTTGCATTCCGTATGTATCCTAAGAATATAGATCTTCCTCATCGTCAGGACTTCTGTTATGTTCGTTGGTTTAATTTAGGAGTTTAACTCCCTAAGTAATAATATAAAAAGCGAGGTGCTAAGTTTTATTTTAGCATCCTCGCTTTCTTTATATAAGATTACCGCTGTTGGGTAAACCTAAACTAACAAAAAAAGTGAGCCGTTCTAGCTTAACAAGAACGGCTCACTTTTTTTATTTCTGAATATTACTAGCTGTTGCTAATAGATAGAATTATTTGATTAATTCAGCCAATTTACTTAGCAACTCTGCACCGTGTAGGCCACGAGCAATGATTTTTCCGTCTTTATCAAGTAAAACCGTATGAGGGATGCTGCGTATAGCATAAATCTTAGCACCTTCGCAATCCCAGTATTTCAAATCAGACATCTGAGGCCAAGTAATATTTAATTTTGTAATACCGTCTTTCCACGATTTTCCGTTCTTGTCGAACGAAACGCCTACAATTTCAAACCCTTTGTCTTTATACTGTGAGTAAGCTTTAACAAGATTAGGCATTTCCTGACGGCAAGGACCACACCAGCTAGCCCAGAAATCAATCAGTACATATTTTCCCTTTCCGGCATAATCAGATAATTTAATAGATTTGCCCTCTGGAGTAAGCATTGACAAGTCTGCAAATTTTTGACCAACAGAAGTTGCTTTGGCTGTCTTAACTAAAGCCTTCAAACGAAGAATATCTTCATTGTTTTGGAATTTAGCGGGAACCTTAGCAAGAATCTTTTCCAGATTATCATATTCAATATAATAATTGTATGCTTTCAATAGATGAATACCAACCGGATTGGTTATGTTCTCATCGATTGTTTCAATAATAATATTGGTCTGACTATTTTCAAGAGCGCTTAATCCTTTCTTTTTTGTTTCTCTTTCTTCATTATTTAAGTTAGGAGCCTGCATTGAATTATATATAGCTTCCATCTTATCATTCACTTCATTCATCTTTGCTTTGAAAGCATTATAAGTATCGTTGGAAGGAGTACCTATAATATTTTCTCTTTCTCCAAGCGTAAGACTGATATTACCGTTTTCCAGAAAGAAATCTGCATATAACTTTGTATCTCCTTTAGTATAAGTTATATACCGGTTTACTGTTGAATCCTGTTTTCCTTCGAAAACAAATTTGCCGTCTTTAATTACAGCAGCTGCAACTTTTACAAATTCACGATTTACTCTGTTCTGAATATACACAGAGTCGCCATCGGCAGCTCCTGTTACTGTTCCTGTTATTTTATAGGTATTCCCTCCGGTGCATGATAATGCAGTAAGGGAAGCCATCGCAAATAAATAACTAATTCTTTTCATAATTGATGTATTTGTTTTTATTATTGAATACAATATGCAAATATAGCAGTTTTTTTTCTCTATCCTATTTTGCCGAAACATTATTAGATGAGCATTTCTTATTACATTCAAATAATGATAGCATTAAGTCGTAAATAAACAGATGAGTCTTTAAATTTCTAAAATGTATTTAGAACGATAAAAAATATCTTGTACAAAATATTGTTTTCTTTTGTACAGAACAATTAATTCTTTTGTACAGAAGAATTAATTGTTTTGTACAAGGGAAATGGAATGTTTCTTTATGTTTTAATTATGTCTGAGCAAAAATCATAAATATTTTTTTTAATTTTCTGTCTTTTTAGGAATTACTTTATCTCTAAATATTGACTATAACTCGCATTATTTAGTTACATTTGCACTGCAAATAAAAGATAGAATCAGAATGACTACGACTTTAGTGGTGCTTGCCGCAAAAATGGGTAATAAATATGGTGGCCTAAAACAATTAGAAGGAATTGGGCCTAACGGAGAGACCATTCTCGACTATTCAATGTATGATGCTATAAAAACAGGATTCAATAAAGTAGTATTCGTTATTAGCAAATATTTTGAAGAGGAATTCAAGAAAGTTGTTTCTTCAAAATACGAAGGTAAGATTGAAATTGAATATGCTTTTCAGGAAATAGAATCTGTTCCTGAGGAACTAAGAAATAGCAAAAGAAACTTGTTGTGGGGATCGGCGCATGCTTTGCTAATGGCTAAGGATGCTATTAAAGAACCTTTTGGTGTAATTAATGCTGCAAACTTTTATCAGCGTGAAAGTTTTGAAATGCTCTACAATCAATTACAGAATATTCGTAATACCCGTGATAAACATTTCCTTGTTAGTTTTCGCTTGGCCAATGTATTAGCTGAAAGTGGAGGACTGACACGTGGTATATGTGAAGTAAACGAAGATGGCAATCTGATTTCAATTGTTGACCGTAAAGGAGTGGAAAGAATAGGAGGGGATCCTATGTACCTGAATGAGTTTAATAAATGGGTAGGACTTGATGTTGCGTCTCCTATTTCTATGAATATGTGGGGATTTACTCCCGATATATTTACTTCTTTAACTAATGAATTCAATTCTTTTATTGCTAGAAGCGGTATGGATTTGAATTCAACCTTTACAATTCCTCAGTTTATGAATACTATGGTCCAGAAAGGGCTGAAAGTTAATACTATAAGTACGCCGGCAAAATGGATGGCATTAGTTTCTCCTGATGATAGAATTCAGGTAATTCTTCGTATTAATGATCTGATTCGCAAAGGTGTTTACCCGCAAAAACTATTTGAACTAACCAACCTATAAAATAATTATAATGAAAAAAAGAATTTTAGTAACTGGTGGTACCGGTTATATCGGTTCTCATACAGTTGTAGAACTCCAAAATAGTGGATATGAAGTAATCATTATCGATAACTTATCTAATTCAAGCGCCGATGTTGTTGACAATATTGAAAAAGTATCTGGCATTCGTCCTGTTTTCGAAGAATTAGATTGTCTTGATTTTGCTGGTCTTGATGATTTGTTCACTAAATATAAAGGTATTGAAGCTATTATTCATTTTGCAGCAAGTAAAGCTGTTGGTGAATCTGTTCAAAAACCATTGCTTTACTACCGCAACAATCTTGTTTCATTAATAAACTTATTAGAACTGATGCCTAAACATGGAGTTAATGGCATTGTTTTCTCTTCATCTTGTACTGTTTATGGTGAACCCGATCAGCTTCCTGTAACAGAACAAGCTTCGATTAAACCTGCAACTTCTCCTTACGGAAATACAAAACAGATTAATGAAGAAATTGTAAAAGATACTGTAACTTCAGGATCTCCAATCAATGCAATTCTTCTTCGTTACTTTAATCCTATCGGTGCTCATCCAACAGCTTTATTAGGTGAACTTCCTAATGGTGTTCCACAGAATCTGGTTCCATATATTACTCAAACAGCTATTGGAATCCGCGAACAATTAAGCGTATTTGGTCATGATTATAATACTCCTGACGGAACTTGTATTCGCGACTTTATCAATGTTGTTGATTTGGCTAAAGCTCACGTTATTGCTATCGATCGTATTTTGAATGGAAAACAAAAAGCTAAGGTTGAGACTTTCAATATTGGAACAGGAACAGGACTTTCTGTGTTGGATTTAATCAATGCATTTGAAAAATCTACAGGTGTGAAGTTAAACTATAAGCTAACAGATCGTCGTGCCGGAGATATTGAAAAGGTATGGGCTAACCCTGAATATGCAAATAATGAATTGGGTTGGAAAGCAGAAACAAGTACTGAAGATACTCTTTTATCTGCCTGGAAGTGGCAATTAAAATTAAGAGAAAGAGGTATCCAATAATACATAATGATTGTTTAATTCTATTTAACAAGAGAAATTAAACAATACTATAATATTAATGTTTATACTTTGTGAGTATGCCCGAAACCGCAGCATAAATGTGAATTTAAGCTTATTTGGTTAACGTATGTCTCCCCGGCATAGACAGGTGTACTTGCATAGTAGTTTTGTCGTGTTTTATTTTGTGTTTGTGTTGTGGCGGTGCATGACGTGAGTCGTCGCACCGTCTTTTTTTTATTATGTTGTTTTTTTATGTGTTTTTCTTTAGGGTATTTTATTACTCAATGGTCTTATATATAGAAACCGGTGATCCATTAGTAATCAAATTAAAAAAACAACATTATGAAAACACTATTTAAAAGCTTAATTTGCACGCTTATTTTGATACTTGGAGCAAGTATTCAAAGTGAAGCTTTTGCTTCTGTTGCAGAAGATTATATCACAGTAAACGGAATTGTAAAAGATTCACAGACAAAAAAGAAAGTAGAGTATGCTACAATTTCTATCCCTGGAACTACAACAAGCACGATTAGTAATGTAGATGGAGAATTTTCTCTGAAAATTAAGTCATCTGTTGAAGCCCGGGAGTTAGTGATCTCTCATGTTGGTTATTTAAGTTCACACATATCTATTTCAAAAAGTGAACAAGAAGCTAAAACCTATTATCTTAGTCCAAATGACTATGTTTTGAAAGAAGTTATTGTTCAACCTGCGTTAGCTCGTTCAATAGTTGAAGAAGCGGTAAGTAAGATTGAAGCTAATTATAGTCCAAAATCTAATATGTTCGATTGCTTCTATCGTGAAACAGTTCAAAAAGGAAAACGCTATATCCAAATATCTGAAGCTATTCTTAATCTTTATAAAGAGCCTTACACCAAGGGCATAGAAAGAGACCGTGTACGTATCTTTAAAGGTCGTAAATTGGTTAGCCCTAATCAAAAAGATACATTGGCAGTTAAATTAATGGGTGGCCCGTATATGTCTGTTCTACTCGATGTTGCCAAAAATAAAGACATATTGCTAGATAAAGAAATGCTATCCTCTTATGAATACACAATGGAGGAACCTGTAAATCTGGATAATCGTCAGCAATATGTTATCAGTTTTCGTCCTGCTGTAGTTTTACCTTATGCACTTTATTTCGGTAAATATTATATTGATAAACAATCTCTTGCCTTTACACGTATTGAATTTAGTTTAGATTTACGTGATCGTGAGAAAGCTATCAGTCAGATTCTTATCAAAAAACCTGCAGGCTTACGCTTTAAACCGCTGGATGTTAACTTCTTGATTACATACAAAGTACAAAATGGAGTTAGCTATATAAATTATATACGTACAGAATCTCAGTTTAATTGTGACTGGAAAAGAAGATTGTTCAAGAGTAAATATACTGTTCTTTCAGAAGTGGTGGCAACAGAACGTGATGATGCACCAGCTGAATCTATTCCTTACAAAGAATCTTTTAAATACGATCAGACATTCTCTGACAAAGTATCTAGCTTTACAGATGAAGACTTCTGGGGCGGTTACAACATTATAGCACCTACAGAATCATTGATGGATGGTGTGAAGAAGTTGAAAAAACAATATAAATAATAATTGATAAAGAAAAAAGAATTGTATATATTTGAATTTTAATCTAAAGAAAAATGATTAATTCAAAGCGAATTAGATATGCTGAATGATTTGCTCCTCCTTAATAAGATAAAAAATGGCGATGTCCAGGCTTTTGAGAAATTATTCCGTTCTTATTATAAGCCTCTTTGCTATTATGCAGATTCTTTCTTAAATGATATGGATAGTGCTGAAGAGATTGTTCAGAACATATTCTATATGTTTTGGAAGGATAGGGCAGATTTACAAATAAAGCTTTCTGTGAAATCTTACTTATTTCAGGCAGTTCAGAATAAATCTTTTAGTTACCTTAAACATCTCCAGGTAATAGATGTATATCGTGAAAAAGTAACTTTGGAAGAACCTGAAATAAGTAACTTTTCACCGGCTGATGATCTGGAATACAAAGAATTGGAGAGCAAATTTACATCTTTACTTCAACGATTGCCTGAGCGGCAGAGAAGAATATTCTGTATGAATCGTTTTGGAGGGAAAAAGTATAGCGAAATAGCCAGGGAACTTTCAGTTTCAGTTAAGACAGTAGAAGCAGATATTAGTAAAGTACTAGTTATTCTGCGCAAAGAATTGAAACATTATAATCAGTGAAATTATGTTCAGAAAAGAACCAAATACAGATGTTGCATGGTGTGCGCTTTATTCAAGGTTGCAAAATGAAAACCTGTTGAATGAAGAACCAATGCAAATTAAGCAGAGAAAGAGAATAATTCCTGTTTATTGGGCTGCTGCTTGTATAATAGCCCTTCTTGGCACAACGATATTCTTCCTTTATTATTCTGATAAAAAGAGTGCAGATTTACTTACGCTTCAGAATACTGAGAACGAGAATATTCTGGTCAAGACATTGGAAGACGGCTCTACGGTTTATTTAACCTCAAATGCTTCTGTTAGTTATCCAAAATCCTTTTCTGGAAATAAGAGAGAGATCTCTTTAAAAGGAGAGGCTCTTTTTGATGTTGCTAAAAATCCTTCTAAACCATTTTTGATTGAAACTGAAAAGGTTACAGTGAAAGTTTTGGGAACCGCGTTTAAAGTAAAGTCTTCAGCCGAGGGAGACTTTGAACTGGTTGTACAGAGAGGAAGAGTCAGAGTAACAGAAAAGGTTAATGGTAATTCTATTGTAGTAACTGCTGGTCAGTCTGTTTCATTTATAGATAATCATCTATTTAAATACTCAAATAAAGATAGTAATATTTTCAATAGATACACATCTAAAATGCGATTTAAAGATGAAACGCTGCAAAATATAGTGCATGTTATCAATCAAAATAATGATTCCTTTGTTGTTCTTAAAGGAGATTTATTAAAGGCTTCCAGGTTAAATGTGCAATTCTATAAAAATAATGTAAATGAAATGACACAGATTATTAGTCTGGCCCTTAACCTGAAGCGAGAAATTCGTCAAGATACAATTTTTATATCTCAACCTTAAAGCAATTCAATGAAACGCTTGTGCTTCTTTTTTATATTTGCATGTGTCGTCCTTCATACTCTGTGGTCAGGGAATGGAGGCGATCCTTTATGTGGACGCATACAGATTGAAAAGAAAAAGAACACTATTTATGAGTTGTTGAATTACATTGGAGATGTCTCCGGTTACTATTTTATTTACGATAGTAAGATTGTTGATAACGAAAAAAAATCTCAGACAAAATCTGGCACATATTCAATTCGTGAAGCTATTTATCAGGTGCTTAAAAGTGAAAATTATACTTTAAGAGCTGTTGATAGATACATATTAATTAACGATAAAAACTCTCCGGCACCTCAGCCTTCACATCATGTGGCTATATCAAAGACAAAAGATAGTATATCTTATAAGAATATATCCGGGATTGTACTGGAAAAATTATCATCAGAACCTATAGCTTATTGCTCTGTAAGTCTGGAAGGTACAGCCATTGGCACAATAACAAATAGCAATGGGAAGTTTTTATTGAGAGTGCCCGATTCTTTAAATGTAGAAAAGCTGCATGTCTCTCATATTGGATATGAATCACAAAGAATACCATTAACTATTTTAGAAAATGGTTCTTCGAACATATATTTATCTCAGCGCATTATTCCTCTTCAGGAGGTAATCTTTCGTTTAGTAAATCCGCGTAAAATTGTAAAAGAAGCCTTAGATGCCCGCGATCATCTTTATCTGGATAAACCATCTTATTTTACCTCATTCTACAGAGAGGGAATTGAACGTAAGAAAGATCTATTAAAGCTTACGGAGGCCGTTTTTAAAGTGTATAAACAAAGTTATACCCATTCAACTGCTGATCAAGTCAAGCTCTTAAAGATGCGTAAGATTACAAATAATGCGGTAAAAGACTCGTTGGTACTGAAAATGAAAGCCGGAGTTGAAGCCTCTTTAATGCTTGATTTAATGAAGAACATCCCCGATTATCTTGAAATTAATGATAAGAATATCTATGATTATACCAAGATCGATATGACGGAAATAGATTCGCGTATGGCACATGTTATTTCTTTTGAGCAAAGAAAGGGTATTACGGAACCATATTTGAGGGGGAAATTATATATTGATGCAGAAAATTCAGCCTTACTTAGCGCAGAGTTGGAAGTCCATCCGTCCTATATTGAAAAGGCAGAAGAATTGTTTGTTGAAAAGCGTGGTAAGAATGTAAAAATTCACCCTCAGCAAATAGTATATTCCGTATCTTATAAAGAATTAAACGGCAAATATTACATGAATCACGTAAGAGGTGATTTATATTTTAAGATGAAAGGCAAAGGACAATTTTTCTTCAATCCGATGCATATATTCTTTGAAATGGTAACGTGCAAGGTTGATACGAATAGTGTAATTCCATTCCCGCGCGAAGAAAGATTGCCCGTTAAGAAGATATTTTCCGAGGAAAACTTTAGCTATGATAATAATTTCTGGGGAGATTTTAATGTAATCCTCCCCGAAGAAAATATCAACAAAAATCTTTCTCGTATAACTTCCAAGATTGAGGAATCTGAGAGCAAAGCTTTATAATTCTCCTTGCCAGATAAAATAATCCTGGAATATAAGTTCAGGGTTCTCTACCGGAGCTTTAAATAAACCGTATAATGAAGAACCTGAACCAGACATAGAAGCGTATATTGCTCCAGCTTCGTATAGTTTCTCTTTTGCTTTTCCTATTTCCGGATATTGAGCAAATACACTTTTCTCGAAGTCGTTTATTAAGTTGTCTTTCCACTCTTCTACAGGAGATTGAATAATCTCTTTTATGCTTTTTTCAGGAAAGGCTGGTTTAATTAGTGAAAATGCATCGCGGGTAGAAACAAAAATCTCTGGTTTAATAATTAATATATATAATCCTTTTAATGAGATATTTATTTCTGAAAAAACATTTCCGGTACCTGTTGCAAACGTGGGTTTGTTTTTAATAAAGAAAGGACAGTCGGCTCCCAGTTTAGCTGCAAATACTTCCAGCTCATCATCTGATAAATTTAAAGAGAATTTGTCGTTCATCAGCTTTAGCATGAATGCTCCGTCAGATGATCCTCCTCCCATACCTGCTCCGGATGGAATGTTCTTTTGAAGAAAAATTGAAATTGCCGGAAGGTTAAATCTTTCTTTCAATAAATAGTAGGCTTTCACTACTAAATTATCTTCAGGATTACCAGCTATTGAAGTGCCAAATACCTGCAGATTAAACTCTTTATCGGAATCATTAAGAGGCACAACTTCTAATGCATCTTCTATATGAACAGGATAAAAAACTGTTTCTAAATTGTGGTAACCATCAGGACGTTTTTCTGTGATGTTAAGTCCCAGGTTTATTTTGGCATTTGGAAATACAATCATTCTTTTATTTTTTATATGCAAAAGTATATGAAAATAATAAGATTCCTATACATTTTGTAGAAAATATGAGATTATATGTAGCTCTTCGTGCTATCTCTTAACCTATCATATTAGATATAAAATACTGTATAAAAACCTTTGAATATTTCCAGCTCTTCATTAAAAACTATATCTTTGTCATCCCAAATATGTCAAAATAGATATGGAACAAAAAAGAAATACGCGAAGTACTAAATCTAAGGTACAGCCTATAGCTGATTACGGCCGTCTGCAACCACAGGCTCGTGAATTTGAAGAAGCTGTATTAGGAGCGCTAATGCTTGAAAAAGACGCTTATCCTCAGGTTAGTGAAATTCTTCGCCCCGAATCATTTTATGATCGGCATCATCAAATGATTTATGCTGCAATTACAGATTTAGCCGTCCGTCAGGAACCTATCGATATCTTAACTGTTACCGAACAACTTAAAAAGAGGGGAGAACTTGAAGAGGTTGGAGGTCCATTCTATATAACAAAATTAAGTAGTCAGGTTGCCTCTTCTGCTCACATTGAGTATCATGCGAGAATTATTGCTCAGAAGTATCTTGCTCGTGAATTGATATCTTTTACAAGTGAAATTCAATCAAAATCTTTCGATGAAACACTCGATGTAGACGATTTGATGCAGGAAGCTGAAGGTAAATTGTTCGAGATTTCTCAACGGAACCTAAAAAAGGATTATACACAGATTAATCCTGTAATTTCTGAAGCTTATGAATTATTGCAGAAAGCAGCTGCGAGAACCGATGGTTTAAGTGGTTTGGAAAGTGGCTTCCGAGGATTGGATAAAATGACTTCCGGTTGGCAAAACTCTGACTTGGTAATCATTGCAGCTCGTCCGGCGATGGGTAAAACTGCATTTGTATTGTCAATGGCTAGAAATATAGCTGTTAATTTTAAAAATCCGGTAGCGCTGTTCTCTCTTGAAATGAGTAACGTTCAGTTAGTGAACCGTCTTATAGTGAATGTTTGTGAGATTCCCGGTGAAAAAATTAAAAGTGGTCAGCTTGCTCCTTATGAATGGCAGCAGTTGGACTATAAACTAAAAGATTTGATTGATGCTCCTTTGTATGTAGATGATACACCATCTCTTTCAGTTTTTGAATTAAGAACAAAAGCCCGAAGATTGGTTCGTGAACATGGTGTGAGATTATTAATAATTGACTACCTTCAGTTGATGAATGCAAGCGGAATGTCATTTGGTAGTCGCCAGGAAGAGGTTAGTACCATTTCCCGATCATTAAAGGGATTGGCGAAAGAACTGAATATTCCAATAATTGCTCTGTCACAGTTAAATCGTGGTGTTGAGAATCGTGAAGGTGTTGATGGTAAGCGTCCACAGTTGGCCGATCTTCGTGAATCTGGTGCCATTGAGCAGGATGCCGATATGGTTTGCTTTATTCACCGTCCGGAATATTATAAAATCTATACAGACGAAAAAGGAAACGACTTGCGTGGTATGGCCGAGATTATTATTGCAAAGCATCGTAATGGTGCTACCGGCGACGTACTTCTTCGATTTAAAGGTGAATTTGCCAAATTCCAGAATCCGGATGATGACACAATTATTCCTTTACCGGGTGAGAGTGGAGTTCTTGGATCAAAGATGAATAAACAACCTCAAGGTTCGGTACCTCCACCTCCTGAAGAGTATCCTTCTCAGGTATCAAATCCATTTGGAAGTTATGGTAATGACGGCCCGTTGCCGTTCTAACTCTTTTTTCTGATATATAACCATACAAAATAAAAAAACTTATTACCTTTGCGAGTCAATTCTGCAAATAATAAAAAATTAACGATATGAATATCTCTTATAATTGGCTGAAAGAGTATGTCAATTTTGATTTAACGCCCGATGAAGTTGCTGCGGCACTTACTTCAATTGGTCTGGAAACTGGTGGGGTAGAAGAAGTACAAACCATTAAAGGTGGTTTGGAAGGTTTGGTAATTGGTGAAGTACTTACATGTGTAGAACACCCTAATTCCGACCATTTACATATTACCACTGTTAATTTAGGAAATGGAGAACCAACTCAGATTGTTTGTGGAGCACCCAACGTTGCAGCTGGCCAGAAAGTGGTTGTTGCTACATTAGGAGCAAAGCTTTACGACGGTGATGAGTGTTTTACTATAAAGAAATCAAAAATCCGTGGTGTTGAATCTACTGGCATGATTTGTGCAGAAGATGAGATAGGTATTGGTACTGATCATGCAGGTATTATTGTTCTTCCGGCAGATGCGGTTCCTGGTACGTTGGCAAAGGATTATTATAACGTTAAGAGTGATTATGTACTTGAAGTAGATATTACTCCAAACCGTGCAGATGCTTGTTCTCATTTCGGAGTTGCACGCGATATATATGCTTACTTAATCCAGAATGGATATAAGGCTGAACTTAAGAAACCATCTGTAGATGCATTTAAAGTAGACAATCACGATCTTGATATTGATGTAGTTGTTGAAAACAATGAAGCATGTCCTCGTTATGCCGGAGTTTCTATTAAAGGCATTACTGTAAAGGAAAGTCCTGAATGGATGCAGAATATATTAAGAACTATAGGCGTTCGTCCAATTAATAATATTGTAGATATAACAAATTATATTGTTCACGAATTAGGTCAGCCGCTCCACTGTTTTGATGCCGATGTTGTAGGCAAAAAGGTTATTGTTAAAACATTGCCCGAAGGAACTCCTTTCACAACACTTGATGGCGTGGAAAGAAAGCTTAGCGATCGCGATCTTATGATCTGCAATGAAAACGGTCCGATGTGTATTGCCGGTGTATTTGGTGGATTGGATTCAGGTGTAACCGAGAAAACTGTAAATGTATTCCTTGAAAGTGCATATTTCCATCCTACATGGATACGTAAATCAGCTCGCCGTCATGGCTTGAATACTGATGCTTCTTTCCGTTTTGAGAGAGGTATTGACCCATTGTATACTGATTATGTATTGAAGCATGCAGCTCTGTTAGTTCAGGAATTGGCAGGTGGTACTGTTTCTTCTGAAATAAAAGATGTATATCCAGTTCCTTTCAGTAAATTCAATGTAGATATTACATATAAAAAGATTAATACCCTCATTGGTAAAGATATTCCGGTTGAGACAGTAAAAAGTATCGTTGGAAGTCTGGAAATGGAAATCACAAATGAAACAGCTGAAGGCTTGTCTCTTGCTGTTCCTCCATATCGTGTAGATGTAACTCGCGACGTAGATGTTATTGAAGATATTCTTCGTATTTACGGATATAATAACGTAGAAATACCTTCTACACTGAAATCAAGTTTAACTACTAAAGGTGAAGCTGATAAATCATATAAGCTTCAGAGCCTTATTTCAGAACAATTGGTTGGTTGCGGATTCAATGAAATATTAAACAACTCATTAACAAAAGCTGCTTATTACGAAGAATTGGAATCATTCCCGGCTAAAAATCTGGTAATGTTGATGAATCCATTGAGTAATGATCTTAACTGTATGCGTCAGACATTATTTTTTGGTGGTTTGGAAAGTATTACTCATAATGCAAATCGTAAAAATGCCGATCTTAAATTCTTCGAATTTGGTAACTGTTACTATTTCAATGAAGAAAAGAAGAATCCTGAGAAGGTTCTTGCGGCATATAATGAAGATTATCATTTAGGTTTATGGGTAAGCGGTAAGAACGTAGCAAACTCATGGGCACATGCTGACGAACAAAGTTCTGTTTATGAGCTTAAAGCTTATGTAGAGAATGTATTCCTACGTTTAGGTATCGATATGCGTAATCTGGTTGTTGGTAATCTTACAGACGATCTTTTCTCTGCAGCATTGTCAGTTAATACCAAAGGAGGCAAACGTTTGGCTGTGTTTGGTGTGATTACAAAGAAGCAGTTAAAGGCATTCGATATTGATAATGAAGTTTATTATGCAGACTTGAACTGGAACGAACTAATGAAAGCTATTAAGTCTGTTAAGGTATCATACAAGGAAATTTGCAAATTCCCTGCAGTGAAGAGAGATCTTGCATTACTTCTTGACAAGCAGGTTCAGTTTGCTGAGATAGAAAAGATAGCTTTTGAGTCTGAACGTAAATTGCTTAAGGAAGTTTCTTTGTTTGATGTTTACGAAGGAAAGAACCTTGAAGCTGGCAAGAAATCATATGCAGTAAGCTTTATGCTTCAGGATGAGAATCAGACATTGAATGATAAGCAGATTGATAAGATTATGAGCAAACTTATTGCTAATCTTGAAAGCAAGCTGGGAGCAAAACTCAGATAATTATATAAACTAAAATAATATAAAATAAAGATGGGAAGAGCGTTCGAATACAGAAAAGCCACCAAAATGAAGAGATGGGGTAATATGGCTCGTACATTTACGAGAATTGGCAAACAAATCGCTATTGCAGTAAAGGCTGGCGGTCCTGATGCTGAGAATAACCCACATTTACGTTCTTGCGTAGCTAACGCGAAGGCAGCCAACATGCCAAAAGAAAATGTTGAAAGAGCAATAAAGAGAGCTATCTCTAAAGATACCGAAGATTACAAGGAAATGGTATATGAGGGATATGGTCCACATGGTATTGCTATTCTTGTAGAAACAGCTACAGATAATACAACTCGTACAGTGGCTAATGTTCGTAGTATATTTAATAAGAATGGCGGTTCTTTAGGTACATCAGGAAGCTTGGATTTTATGTTTACCCGTAAGTCTATGTTTACTGTAGCTCCAAAAGAAGGCGTTTCTTTGGAAGATCTTGAACTTGAATTGATTGATTACGGTGTAGACGAGCTTGATGCAGATGAAGAAGGTATCACTTTATACGGAGAATTCCAATCATTCAATGCTATTCAGAAGTATCTTGAAGAAAATGGCTTTGAAATTATCAGTTCAGAGTTTACTCGTATCCCTACAGATCTGAAAGACGTTACTCCAGAACAAAGAGCTTCTATTGATAAACTGGTTGATAAAATGGAAGACGATGAAGATGTTCAGAACGTCTATACAAATATGAAACCAGAAGAAGAGGCTGAGTAAATGAAGTTTGTATATAAAACATCCGGAACTTGTAGTACTTATATATCAGTAGATGTTGAAGACGGCATTATTAAGGATGTTGTTTTTCAAGGTGGATGTAATGGAAACCTAAAAGGTATCTGCCAACTGGTTAAAGGTCAGCCAGTGAAAGAGGTAATCTCTAAATTGGAAGGTATATCCTGTGGAGGTCGACCTACTTCTTGTCCGGATCAACTTTGCAAAGCTTTACGTCAGGTTCCGTCTGTCTGATGTACTTATTTAATTAATGAAAATAAGAGTGCGGTGGTATTCCGAATTTGATTACTGAAAATTACGGATTATAACTAGGCTAACTCTATTCAAAAATAATAAAAGAGCCATTCTTTACTTGCAGTAGGTAGAGAATGGCTCTTTTATTGTATATTGCAGATTGGCTTTTGATATGCCTTTCATAATAATTGTACTTTGATAAATAGCTCTAGCACTAAGTTTTGCTTGACGGTGTTACCATCCTTTTATTATAATTTTACTTTGATATATAGCACTAATAGGGTTTCATAATAATATTGCCTAACTTAAAAACAGACAATACTATTTATACATATTAGCATCAATAGAAACCCGGAAAAGCTCTTTTTTTGTACTCTCCGAGAAATAAATATATTCTATTGTAGTTTTAAAGTCTTTGTATTCCTTTAAATCCAAGGAATTTCTTACAGCATCAATCATAGAATCTTTCATGTATTGCTTCTTTTTCTGAATAGAATCGGGTGAATCTATTCTCCCCGATAGAGTATAATAGTTGCTGTTAGTATTTGTTTTTGGATTATAAATCATGCTGTCAATTCTAATACCTTCACCAATTGTTACAGGGCATTTGGCTGTATATTCTTTAGCAAGCTTTTCAAAGGTTTTTTCTCTTGGTTCCTGGCATGAATTAAAAAGAAGAAGTAATAGGCCGGCTGAAATTAATGCTAGTTTTTTCATCTTTATTTGAATTTTGATCTACTAAGGTAAGCTATAATTATGAACAGAACAAGAACAATACATATTTTTAATCATTATCTTTGTCATAACATAAAATAATACATGCTTATGATTAATTTTTTAAAAGATCTGAAACGTAAAGACCATAAACGCTATTTAGGTGGTCTTGACATCTTAAAATATATTGGTCCCGGATTATTGGTAACAGTTGGATTTATTGACCCAGGGAATTGGGCTTCTAACTTTGCTGCCGGGTCTGGGTTTGGATATTCGTTGTTGTGGGTAGTAACTCTTTCAACAATTATGCTCATTGTTCTTCAGCATAATGTGGCTCACCTTGGAATTGTTACCGGCCTTTGTCTTTCGGAAGCTGCAACTCAGTATACTCCCAAATGGATTTCCCGTCCCATTCTGGGGACTGCCGTTATGGCTTCTGTTTCTACTTCCTTAGCGGAAATTCTGGGTGGAGCAATTGCGTTGCAGATGCTTCTTAATGTTCCAATAATATGGGGCTCTGTTTTGGTTACTGCGTTTGTTTTTATAATGCTGCTCACTAATTCATACAAGAAGATTGAACGTTCCATTATTGCTTTTGTTTCCGTTATCGGACTTTCTTTTATCTATGAACTTCTACTTGTAGAGATTGACTGGCCAATGGCCGCTCAAGGATGGGTGGTGCCGAGCTTTCCTCAGGGTAGCGTTCTTATTGTGATGAGTGTGTTAGGGGCTGTAGTAATGCCTCATAACCTTTATTTGCATTCAGAAGTAATTCAGAGTCATGAATACAATAAACAGGATGATGCCTCAATCAGGAAAGTCTTGAAGTACGAGCTTTACGATACACTGTTCTCAATGATTGCAGGATGGGCCATAAATAGTGCTATGATACTTCTTGCTGCTGCAACATTCTTTAAAACCAAAACAGAAGTTACAGAGCTTCAACAAGCAAAATCGTTATTAGAGCCGCTGTTAGGAAGTAATGCTGCAATAATTTTTGCTTTAGCATTGCTTATGGCAGGTGTTTCCTCAACCATTACAAGCGGAATGGCTGCCGGTTCTATCTTTGCAGGTATTTTCGGAGAATCTTACCATATAAAGGATAGTCACTCTCGTTTGGGGGTTATTATTTCTCTGGGTGTGGCATTTTTACTGATCTGCTTTATTTCGAACCCATTCAAAGGATTGATTATTTCGCAGATGGTATTGAGCCTTCAACTTCCTTTTACGGTCTTTTTGCAGGTGAGTCTTACTTCATCAAAAAAGGTAATGGGTAAATATGCTAATGGAAGGTGGAACACGTTTGTGCTTTATTTTATTGCGGCAACGGTGTCTGCTTTGAATGTATGGCTCCTGATTTCTACAATAATTGGTTATTAGTTTATAATATCTTGTACAAAAGATTGTTTTCTTCTGTACAAAACAATTAATTCTTTTGTACAGAAGAAAACAATCTTTTGTACAAGAGAATATAATAATATATAGTAACACTTTAAAAATATGATGGAAGATAGAGTAAAGAGAGCAGTAGAACTCTTTAAAAGCGGATATAATTGTTCTCAATCTGTAGTAGCGGCCTTTGCCGATTTATATGGATTTACCGAAGAACAGGCTTTGAAAATGGCTTCTTCTTTTGGTGGAGGAATAGGGCGAATGAGAGAAACCTGCGGAGCTGCCTGTGGAATATTTCTGCTGGCCGGACTCCAAACCGGAACCACTGATCCTAAGGATAAAGAAGGGAAAGCTGCTAATTATAAATTGGTACAGGATTTGGCGGCTATATTCAAGAATCGTATGGGTTCTATAAACTGTGGTGAGTTATTGGGGCTGAAGAAATGTGATCCAATAGAGTCTACTCCAGAGGAACGAACTGCACAATATTATGCTAAACGCCCATGCGTAAAAATAGTTGAGGAAGCAGCAAGGATATGGGCAGAATATCTTGAAACTCAAAAAAGGTAAGCTATTAGGCTAAAAATGTTACATTTTTATTAAAAATATTCTATTTAAAGTGCTATATAACATAAAAATGTATATATTTGTGCACTAAATAAATCACACTAAAGGATGATTTGTTTGAGTAAATATATGTTTAACTAAAAGTATTTTCAAAATGTTGAAAGAAAAAGCAGGAATTATTGCAGGACAAATTTGGAATGCATTGAACGGCACTGAAGGTTTAACAGTAAAACAAATTAAGAAGGCAACTAAGTTAGTAGACAAAGATCTTTATTTAGGTTTCGGATGGTTACTAAGAGAAGATAAAGTTTCTATTAAAGAAATTGAAAACGATCTATTTGTTACTTTGAAGTAAGAAAGTTAATAGCTGAATTATAAAAAATGCGCTGGCACGTTTTAATATGTTGCCAGCGCATTTTTTTATTTTCCCTCATTTGTATATCTTTGCACATTATATTAATGATAAAACAAACTGATGAAGAATATACGTAACTTTTGCATTATTGCACATATTGACCATGGTAAATCCACTTTGGCTGACAGACTGCTTGAATATACAAAGACAATTCAGGTTACAGGCGGCCAGATGCTTGATGATATGGACCTGGAAAAGGAAAGGGGAATTACCATTAAAAGTCACGCTATACAGATGGAATATTTGTATAAAGGCGAAAAATATATTCTTAACCTGATTGATACTCCGGGACACGTGGACTTTTCTTACGAAGTTTCCCGCTCAATTGCGGCTTGTGAAGGAGCTTTGCTTATTGTAGATGCTTCTCAGGGAGTGCAGGCGCAGACTATTTCCAATCTTTATATGGCTATTGACCATAATCTGGAAATTATTCCGGTGATCAATAAATGCGATATGGCTAGTGCCATGCCGGAGGAAGTAGAAGATGAAATCGTTGAATTACTTGGAGTGGACAGATCTTCCATTATTCGTGCATCAGGAAAGACTGGTATGGGCGTGGAAGAAATTCTGGAAGCTATCATAGAACGTGTTCCTTGTCCGGTTGGTGATGAAGAGGCACCGTTGCAAGCACTTATTTTTGACTCTGTATTTAATTCTTTCCGAGGTATCATCGCTTACTTTAAGATTACCAATGGTGTAATCCGCGCAGGTGATAAGGTGAAATTCTTTAATACAGGAAAAGAATATGCTGCAGATGAAATTGGTGTGTTGAAGATGGATATGATTCCTAGAAAAGAGCTTCGTACTGGAGACGTGGGATATATTATTTCCGGTATCAAAACTTCAAAAGAAGTGAAGGTGGGAGATACTATCACTCATATTGCCCGCCCATGTGCTAAGGCTATCTCTGGTTTCGAGGAAGTTAAACCAATGGTCTTCGCGGGAGTTTATCCTATTGAAGCTGAAGACTTTGAAGATCTTCGTGCTTCTTTAGAGAAATTACAGTTGAATGATGCATCGCTTACATTCCAGCCAGAGAGTTCTTTGGCGTTAGGCTTCGGATTCCGTTGCGGATTCCTTGGATTGCTTCACATGGAGATTGTTCAGGAACGTCTGGATCGTGAGTTTGACATGAATGTTATCACAACAGTTCCGAACGTATCTTACCAGATTTATGATAAACAAGGTGTTATGACTGAGGTTCATAACCCTGGTGGAATGCCCGATCCTACATTGATTGATCACATTGACGAACCATATATCAAAGCTTCGGTTATTACTAAGACCGATTATATTGGCCCTATCATGACTCTTTGTCTGGGTAAACGTGGTGAACTGACTAAACAGGAATATATCTCCGGTAATCGTATGGAGATTCATTATGATATGCCGCTGGGTGAAATTGTGATCGACTTCTACGATAAGCTGAAAAGTATATCAAAAGGTTATGCGTCGTTCGATTATCATCAATCAGGTTTCCGTCCTTCCAAATTGATAAAGCTGGATATCCTGCTGAATGGTGAACCTGTGGATGCTCTTTCTACTCTTACACATGTGGACAATGCCTACGATTTGGGTAAACGAATGTGTGAGAAACTAAAAGAACTGATACCAAGACAGCAATTTGATATAGCTATTCAGGCTGCAATCGGAGCTAAAATTATTTCTCGTGAAACGATAAAGGCGGTTCGAAAAGATGTAACTGCCAAGTGTTACGGTGGTGATATCAGTAGAAAGCGTAAATTGCTTGAAAAGCAGAAGAAGGGAAAGAAGAGAATGAAGCAGATCGGTAATGTGGAAGTTCCTCAGAAAGCCTTCCTTGCAGTATTGAAACTAGATTAAATTTGGAGCTTTTGTTTCACCTTTTAAAAGATGAAACAAAAGCTCTAATAACTTTATAAAAATTGTAATATCATGATTAAACCGCTTGCATACTCTTTTAATAGCTTTATAAAGCATCATGTAAACGGTGGAATAGTGCTTATGGTTGTAGCTGTACTAGCTATGATTGTGGCCAACTCACCTTGGAGTGATGCTTATCTTTCTATTCTGGATTATCCCGTATCTTTGCAGATTGGCAGTTTTAATCTCTTCAGCCACAACGGAGAGCCAATGTCGATATCTACATTCATTAATGATGCGTTAATGGCAATCTTTTTCTTTTCTGTGGGATTGGAAATTAAGCGCGAAACATTGGTTGGTGAACTCTCAAACCTGCGTCAGGCTTTATTGCCTATTATTGCTGCATGCGGGGGTATGATTATTCCTGTAATTACATATTTCTGTATTGCTCCACAAGCTCCCGAAAGTAATGGTATAGCTATACCGATGGCAACTGATATTGCTTTCTCTTTGGGGGTTTTAGGATTGCTGGGTAAACGTGTACCTTTAAGTCTGAAGATATTTCTTACTACCTTCGCTGTTGCCGATGATATTGGTGGTATTATTGTTATTGCACTATTTTATGCTACACATCTTCAATTTGGATATTTACTTATAGCAGGTGCTATCCTTGCATTTATGCTTTGGGCAAACATTAAGCTTGAGGTTGTAAATAAAGGATTCTATATCTTTCTGGGTATTGTAGTTTGGTACTTATTTCTTCAGTCAGGTATTCATAGCACGATAGCAGGGGTGCTGGTTGCATTTACGATTCCTTCCAGACCACATATTAAAATAGGGAAGTATATTGAACGAATCCGCGAGAATATCCAGTCGTTTCCTGTTTCCAATAATGATTCTATAATTTTGGAACAAGATCAGCTAGAAAGACTTAAAAGTATAGAGTCTTCTTCCGATCACGTTATTTCACCTTTACAATCAATGGAAGATTCTCTGCAGGGGGCTGTAAACTACTTCATTATGCCTGTTTTTGCTTTTGCCAATGCCGGTGTTGTACTTGCTGGTGCAGAAGGAGATGTTCTTGGAAGTGTAACCTTTGCTGTTGCTTTAGGACTTGTTTTGGGTAAGTTCATAGGAATATTCTCATTTACATGGATGACCATTAAACTGAAGATATCTAAGATGCCTGAAGGTATGAATTGGAAGAATCTGGCTGGTGTATCTATGTTAGGAGGTGTTGGCTTTACTGTTGCACTGTTCATTGCCACTCTTTCTTTTGGAAATGCAGAATCTGTTTTATTGAACCAGGCAAAGCTAGGTATTATTGGAGGAACCGTAATTGCTGGATTGTTAGGTTATTTATATCTGCATAAGGTTCTCCCTAAAAAAGAGTATTCAGATGATAATGAATAAAAGCATTTATAAGCTTTACATTCAATAATAAAAAAAGGTCATTTAAGAAGCAATGAAGGCAGATAGCAGAGCGCTACTACCTACATATTCAATAATAAAAAAGGTCATTAAGTCTTTTCGTGCTTAATGACTTTTTTTCTATTATTGAGATTTTAATTATTTCGATTGATACTTTTAGAAGATTCTATTTTTCATCGTAGTCGATATCCACTTATAGACGTTTTGTGCTTAAAACCAGTTGCCTGAGTTGATTATTCATCATCGTCCATATCAACAAGAGGAAGAATTTTTTGTGACTCTTCGGCTGGTAAAGCTTCAACCTGCTTTAAGCGTCTTTCAATGGCACGAGTGCGTTTACCCATAACTTCTTCAAGCTGATCTCCTGCAGTCTGAATATTCTTCTGAACCTTCTCCAGTAACCCGCCAAACTTGCTGAACTCTGTCTTTACAGCACCAAGAACACTCCACACTTCGCCTGTTCTCTTTTGAATAGCCAGCGTACGGAATCCCATCTGTAAGCTGTTAAGTATAGCACCAAGCGTAGTTGGTCCGGTAACTACAATCTTGAAATCCTTTTGCAAAATCTCTACTAATGATGTTCTGCGGATAACTTCTGCATAAATGCTTTCAAAAGGAAGAAACATAATGGCAAAGTCGGTTGTAAACGGAGGATCAATATACTTGTCATGAATATCTTTTGCCATTTTCTTAATGGTAATTTCAAGTTGTTTGGATGACGCTTCAATTAAAGCAGTATCGCCAGCCTCAAATGCATCGTAATATTGCTCGTATACATCCTTAGGGAACTTAGCATCAATAGGTAGATAAACAGTTGAATTTGCATCATCTTTCCCTGGAAGCTTGATAGCAAATTCAACAAATTCAGTACCGCTCTTCTTGGTCTTAACATTGGCATCGTATTGCTCTGGACTCATCATTTGTTCCAATAAAGCTCCTAATTGTACTTCTCCAAATGTTCCGCGCATCTTAACGTTGGTCAGTACCTTTTTTAATCCGCCCACATCCTGAGCCAGAGATTTCATTTCACCCAGACCTTTCTGAACGTTCTCAAGCTGAGTACGGACAATCTCGAAAGACTGGCCAATACGTTCGTTCAGTGTCTTTTGAAGTTTTTCTTCTACAACCAGACGCATCTCATCCAATCTTTTTTCAGTAGATTGTATAAGTGCTTCCTGAGTTTTACCCATAGCTTCAAACTTCTCTTTCTGAAGTTCGTTACCGGTCAACATATTCTTATGGAGCGCATCCTGCATCTGTTGAATTGACGTGTTTAGGGTAGTGGTTATTTCTGTACGGAATTCGCGTATAGATTTGCCTAGTTCGTCACGGTTTTCATGCGACTGCTCTCTTAAAACAGCTTCCAAACGAGTATTTTGTTCTCTGATAATATTTTCCAAACGATTGTTTTGCTCTTTGATTGAAGCGTCTATCCGGTCGGTATCTTCTTTGCTTTTACCTTTGCTCAACAGTATTATAAGGATGAGGAGCAATAAAACAGTACAAACAATTAATAAAGTCAATTCCATATATCTAATATTAAGTTATCTTGCAAAGATACACTTTTTAAAGATTTCACCTTTTAAGAACAGTTTAAAAGATGTACCTTTGCACCCGATTTCCAAATTAGGACTTTCCCTATCTAACAATGGGGATTATCCTTGTTAAGAAGAATTTTCTTTATTCACTTTTGTTACACTATATTGAAATTTAAAAATAACAATGAAATATTAACTAGCCACAAAATTTAATGATGTATGAAAAAAGAAACTTATTTTAAGCTTTTACTTCTGATGGTAGTAACATTTGGCTTTACAGCTTGTACCATAAATGATGATGAGGTGGGATATAACACTACAGAAGATTTATGTTCAAAAACCTGGGTAGAGACATATGCAACTACCGATCATTACTATTGTACCCATAAAATAATTTTTGATTATGATGGGGATGCCCAGGAAGTTTATATCTATAATAATATGGATATAAACGGAAATCCATTGAGTACGGTTGCTAAAACTCAATCTTTTAATTTAAGCTGGAGCTGGTATAATGAAAACCATGAATGTCTGGTATTGAATTATGGAAAAAATGTTGTTCTCTATTTCGATAACGTTTGGGTAAGAAACGATTATTTATCGGGTAAACTTGATGGAAGTTATGTAACTTTTATGAACAGTAATATTTAATTAGGCATGTATAAACTCTTAGTACTCGATCTTGACGGAACTCTGACTAATTCACAAAAGAAAATAACACGAAAAACAAAAGAGGCTTTATTAAAAGCTCAGGAGAATGGAGTGAAAATTGTACTTGCTTCAGGAAGGCCAACTTATGGAATTGTTCCTTTAGCGGACGAGTTGAATCTGGATGCACGGGGAGGTTATATTCTTTCTTATAATGGGGGAGAAATTATAGACTGGAAAACAAAAGATCTACTTCATGCAAGATTGCTTGACCCTCAGGTTATTCCTTATTTGTACGATTGTGCTAACAGAAATGATCTGGCAATTATTACGTATCAGGATGAGTATATTATAACTGAAAAGCCTGATGATATATATGTGCACAAGGAAGCTTTTCTTAATAAGATGAAAATTAAGAAGGTAGATAATTTTCTGTCGTTTGTTGATTTTCCGGTAGCAAAATGTTTAATAACTGGAGATCCTGAGCAATTAGTCATATTGGAAAAGGAAATGAATGAGCATCTAAAGGGCTCTATGGGCGTTTATCGTTCTGAACCTTTCTTTCTTGAATTAGTTCCAAACGGAATAGATAAAGCACAGTCGCTAAGTCTCTTATTGGATAAATTAGGCATGACTGCGAATGAAATGATTGCCTGCGGCGATGGCTTTAATGATTTGTCGATGATCCGGTTTGCCGGACTAGGAGTGGCTATGGCTAATGCTCAACTGGCAGTAAAAGAACAAGCTGATTTTATTACTCTTTCAAATGAAGAAGATGGAGTAGCCCATGTAATAGAACAATTCCTATTGTAATAATAATAAGAGGACTTTCTTTTTACAGAAAGTCCTCTTTGTTTAACTGGTTAGGTTTTTGTAAAGTCTGGTTAGGCCTAAATATGAGTTTGAAGAATCTATGATAAATAAAAAGCATTGTTTAATTTAATAAACAATGCTTTAAATAAAAAGTTCAATCTAAAAACTAAATATTTATTATTTAGAGTTTTCTTCTTTCTGAACAGGTGCTTGTTTGATAAAAAGCTTTTTGAACGAACTTGGATAAGGAGTCTCAAACTCTAGTAAATCACCTGTTACCGGATGATAAAAGCAAAGCTTAAAAGCGTGAAGCGCTAATCTTCCAAGAGGATTATTGCCATCTCCATATTTTACATCACCTAATACCGGATGATGTATATCCTGCATATGTACACGAATCTGATTTTTTCTTCCCGTTTCCAGTTCAAGTTCTACAAGCGAATAACCATTGGCACGCTTTATAGTCTTATAATGTGTAATGGCTTTATCTCCTCCATTATTACTCATGCTCGAATAGGTAACATATACCTTATTATCTTTCAACCATGAAGTAATTGTTCCGAAATCTTTTTCAATCTCTCCTGATAAAGCTGCTACGTAACGTCTATCTTTTACAATTTCATCCCAATAATCCTGCAAAGTGAACTTTGTTTTTTCATCTTTGGCAAAAACCATTAATCCGGAAGTGTCTTTATCCAGTCTGTGAACAATATAAACCCGATGTTGTTTTCCTGAACGTTGTACATATTCATTCAGTATAGAATGAGCTGTGCGTTCTTTCTGTTTGTCAGTACCAATAGAAAGAAGTCCTTCTCTTTTCTCCACTACAAGTATGTAAGGGTCTTCATAAACCAGTTTTATTAAACTGCTGGTAAACTCTTTTTTATTTTTTTCTTTGCTTACAGTAACCTTCATCCCAGGCTGTAACTCAAAGTTGTACTGAGTAGTAATTTTATTATCAACCATCACCTGACGTTTTGATAATAAAGATTTTGCTGCAGTGCGACTTATGCCACTGAATTTAGTCATTAGGAACGCCATTAGCTCGCAGGGCTCATTTACTTTTAAAACATTCATGTTAGCCTTTGCGCGTTCTGCCGGCGTACTTCTTTTTCTTTTATTCATTTCGGGATTTTATTTATCTCTTTTCAAGTAAAACAACATTTTCAACATGGTGTGTATGTGGGAACATATCTACCGGTTGAATTGCTGTTAATTTGTATTTTACATCTAACAAAGAAAGGTCTCTTGCCTGTGTAGCCGGATTGCAACTTACGTAAACAATGCGTTTAGGTTCGGCAAAAAGAATAACGTCAATAACATCCTGATGCATACCTGCACGTGGAGGGTCAGTGATAATTACATCCGGACGTCCATATTGATTAATAAAGTCCTGCGTAAGCATATCCTTCATATCTCCGGCAAAGAATAATGTATTCTCTATTCCGTTAATGTCTGAGTTAACTTTGGCATCTTCAATAGCTTCAGGAACGTATTCAATACCAATAACCTGCTTTGCTTGTTTTGAAACGAAGTTTGCAATTGTTCCGGTTCCTGTATATAAGTCGTATACAAGTTCATTGCCGGTAAGACCAGCAAAGTTACGTGCTATCTTATATAAGTTGTATGCTTGCTCAGAATTTGTCTGGTAGAAAGACTTTGGTCCAATTTTGAATTTAAGTCCTTCCATTTCTTCAAAGATATGATCGTTACCTTTAAATACAAGAACTTCCTGATCTGTAATAGTATCATTGCATTTATTGTTTATAACATATAGCAGTGATGATATTTCAGGAAATTTATCAGCAATGAATGCTAATAAGTCCTTAAATAAGTCCATTTCGTGATCTTCAACAATCTTGCAAACAAGAATAACCATTAATTCTCCGGTGGATGAAGTTCGTATTATTAAGTTACGCAACATTCCATCCTGGCTTCTTAGATTAAAGAAAGTGTAATTATGCTCATAGGCATAATCTCTCACTGCATTTCTTATTTTATTAGAGATGTTATCCTGTAACCAGCATTTTTCAATGGCAAGAACTTTATCAAAAGCTCCCGGAATATGAAATCCTACGGCATCCATGTGCTCGTATGTGACTTCTTTCTCAACTTCTTCTCTTGTAAGCCATCGTTTATTTGAAAAAGTATATTCCAGTTTATTACGATAAAACGTTGTCTTTTCAGAGCCAAGAATAGGAGACACCTGAGGCATCTCGATTTTTCCGATGCGGGTAAGATTGTCTACAACTTGTTTCTCTTTATATTTAATTTGCTCTTCGTATGGCAAACATTGCCATTTGCAGCCACCGCATATACCATAATGCTCACAAAATGGAGTTGCTCTTACAGGCGAATATTCATGGAAATGTACAGCTTCTGCTTCTGCATAATGATGTTTTCTCTTTCTGATTTTCAGATCTACTACATCACCTGGTACCACATATGGTACAAATACTACCCAGTCGTTTACCTTTGCAATGGCTTTGCCCTCAGCAGCCACATCTGTTATTGTTACCTTTTCTAAGATAGGAAGATCTTTAGTTTTACGCGACACTTTTGTATGAGTTTAAAATAATGGCACAAAAATACACTTTTTGACTGATTAATTAGTCATACATTTCATTAAAAGGTGTAATAGCAAACAAAAATCGCTATCACTTTGTATATTTTTCATAAAAAGTTTTCATTTCTCTAAAATATAATTAGTTTTGTAGTCAGAAAAAAACACACACTTGTACTTTAATTTAATACTTTTATGGATAAGAAAAGAGTTTATACCTTTGGTAACGGTCAAGCAGAAGGTAAGGCCGAGATGAAAAACTTATTGGGTGGCAAAGGTGCCAACCTGGCAGAGATGAACCTTATTGGCGTACCCGTACCTCCAGGTTTTACTATTACTACAGAAGTTTGTTCAGAATACTACGAACTAGGACGCGATAAAGTTGTTGACTTATTAAAGGAAGACGTTGAGAAATCAGTAGCTAAAGTTGAAGCATTAATGAAATCCAAATTTGGAGACGTTGAAAATCCATTGTTGGTTTCTGTACGTTCGGGTGCTCGTGCTTCAATGCCGGGTATGATGGATACTATCCTGAATTTAGGTTTGAATGATGAAGTAGTTGAAGGTCTTACCCGTAAGACAGGCAACGCTCGTTTTGCATGGGATTCATACCGTCGTTTCGTACAAATGTATGGAGACGTGGTTCTTGGTATGAAGCCTACTAATAAAGAAGATATTGATCCTTTCGAAGCAATTATTGAGGAAGTAAAAGAATCAAAAGGAGTAAAGCTTGATAATGAACTTGAAGTGGAAGACTTGAAAGTTCTGGTTAAGAAATTTAAAGAAGCCGTTAAGAAACAAACTGGTCACGATTTCCCGACTTGCGCATACGAACAATTATGGGGCGCAATTTGTGCAGTATTTGATTCATGGATGAATGAACGTGCTATCTTATATAGAAAGATGGAAGGTATTCCTGCCGAATGGGGAACAGCAGTAAGTGTACAGGCTATGGTGTTCGGTAATATGGGTGAAACTTCTGCAACGGGCGTTTGCTTCTCAAGAGATGCTGGTACAGGTGAAGATCTTTTCAATGGTGAATATTTGATTAATGCTCAGGGCGAAGATGTAGTAGCCGGTATACGTACACCACAACAAATTACCAAAATAGGTTCTCAACGTTGGGCTGAACTAGCTGGTATTCCAGAAGACGTGCGTGCTGCAAAATATCCTTCTATGGAAGAGGCAATGCCTGAAATTTATAAAGAACTTGATGAAATCCAGACTAGACTTGAAAACCATTATCGTGATATGCAGGATATGGAATTTACTGTTCAGGAAGGTAAACTTTGGTTCCTTCAGACTAGAAATGGTAAACGTACCGGTGCCGCTATGGTTAAGATTGCTATGGACTTGCTCCGTCAAGGTATGATTGATGAAAAAACAGCATTGAAACGTGTTGAACCAAATAAACTAGATGAACTACTTCACCCTGTATTTGATAAAGCTGCCCTTAAGAATGCCAAAGTTATTGCTAAAGGTTTGCCAGCTTCCCCGGGTGCTGCTACAGGTCAAATTGTATTCTTTGCAGACGATGCAGCTAAATGGCATGCCGATGGTCATAAGGTTGTGATGGTTCGTATAGAAACATCACCAGAAGATCTTGCTGGTATGGCTGTTGCTCAAGGTATTCTTACAGCTCGTGGAGGTATGACATCTCATGCAGCAGTTGTTGCTCGTGGTATGGGTAAATGTTGTGTATCGGGTGCAGGTGCATTGAGTATCGATTATAAATCAAGAACTCTGGAAGTAGGAGGAGTTACTTTAAAAGAAGGAGATTATATCTCAATAAATGGTTCAACAGGAGAAGTTTATGAGGGTAAGGTTGCAACCAGAGCTGCTGAACTTTCAGGAGATTTTGCAGATTTGATGGCTTTGGCAGACAAATATACCAGAATGAAAGTCAGAACAAATGCTGATACTCCTCATGATGCCGAAGTTGCACGTAAGTTTGGAGCTGTAGGTATCGGACTTTGCCGTACAGAACACATGTTCTTCGAAGGCGAGAAGATAAAAGCTATGCGTGAAATGATTCTTGCTGAGAATGAAGAAGGCAGAAAAATTGCTTTAGCTAAAATTCTTCCTTATCAGAAAGCAGACTTTAAAGGTATCTTTAAAGCAATGGAAGGCTGTCCTGTTACAGTTCGTTTGCTAGATCCTCCTTTACATGAATTTGTTCCTCACGATGAAAAAGGTCAGCAGGAAATGGCGGATGCTATGGGTGTTTCATTTAAGCATATTCAACAACGTGTGGAAGCTCTTCACGAACAGAACCCGATGTTGGGACACCGTGGCTGCCGTTTAGGAAATACTTATCCTGAAATTACACGTATGCAAACCCGCGCTATTCTTGGTGCTGCACTCGAATTAAAAAAAGAAGGAGTTGAAACATTCCCGGAAATCATGGTTCCGCTTACAGGTTTATTGCCTGAGTTTAAAGAACAGGAAAATGTTATTCGTGAAGAAGCTGCAGCCTTGTTCGCAGAAATGGGAGATAGCATTGATTATAAAGTTGGTACAATGATTGAGATTCCTCGTGCCGCATTAACAGCAGAGCGTATTGCTCAAGGTGCGGAATTCTTCTCATTCGGAACAAACGACCTTACTCAAATGACCTTTGGATATTCTCGTGATGACGTAGCTTCATTCTTACCTATATATTTAGAAAAGAAGATTCTGCAAGTCGATCCATTCCAGGTTCTTGATCAGAATGGAGTAGGTCAGTTGGTGAGAATGGCTACAGAGAAAGGTCGCTCTGTTCGTCCTGACTTGAAATGTGGTATCTGTGGAGAGCATGGAGGTGAACCATCTTCAGTTAAGTTCTGTCACAGAGTTGGTTTGAATTATGTTAGCTGTTCACCATTCCGCGTGCCTATTGCTAGATTAGCAGCGGCTCAGGCAGCTATAGAAGAATAAAATAGTTGGTTTATAGAAGTTAGTTAGTTGTTTTAGCATTTTAATTTTGCAGTACTTTATAGAGGATTCCCTTGGTCGGGGAGTCCTCTTATTGTTAAATAAGGTTTCGAAAAGTTGTTATTGTATGTTTTATAACATAAAATGTTAATTGATTTGTATGTTATAAAACATATTTGTATGTTTGCATCATCAATAGGAAAAAGAAGACTTTAAGCAGAGAATACACGAAAAACAGGGTATTCTCTGCTTTTTTTTAAGAAAGATTGTTTAATAATTAATTTTTTAAGGTATGAAAAGATTAGTAGTTTTATTAGTTGCCGTCTTAGGTTTTGGAGCAACAACATTTGCAGGAAACAACAATAGTGAAGCTTTCTCAAATAGTTTTATTTATAAAATGAATGAGGCAAAAACATTTGATAAAATAGCTTCTTTCTTGCAGGTAGGTTTTGAACAAAAGGATGCATTGGAATATGTATTTGGTGAAGCAACAAAAGTTATGGATAAGGCTGCAAAAAATGGTGCCTCTGTAGATGAAGCAACAGAAAAGGCTGTATATTTTAACTTAGGTAATGCTAAACAGATTTTATCAAGAGATCAATATGTTAAATTCGTAGGACTTATTAATCTTACAATGATTAATAACAAGATGAATTAATAGCTTTTATCAAGGTATGTTATTAAATATATATGCAATAGTACAGAGAAGGAGCCTATAAAATAGTATCTCCTTCTTTTTTTTTGCTTATAAGTACACCTTTACTTTCCTCTCTGAATTATACACCGATAATCTGTGGTTGGATCTCAATTCTCAATGTATATAGTTTGCTGTTCTTGTTTCTATTTACTTGAAATCCTAACACTACTATCTTTCAATCCAGGTGATTTTACTTTCACTGTTATTATACCCTAATTCCCGGCTAAAGATCTTACTGCAGCTAATGCAAGTCTATTGAATTCTTCATGCTCTTTTAAACTTAAGGAAAACTTGTTTTCTTGATTTTTGTTGTCTGCTATCATAATCTTAACAAGAATTTTAATGCTAAATTTTATCAGGTTGTTTGAACGAGACGTTAATAGTTTGTCTTTGTCGGATATTTGAATTGTGATAAATATTGGATCTCTTCCCATTTACTTCAATAATATAGCGATCTGCCAAGAGAAATATTTGAATTTGGATATAAAATGTAATATGAATGAAATAATCTAAATGAAATATTAATTTGAATAAAAATGTCTTTATGATATATAAATACTTGTAATATATATCATAAAGATCTTATATATGGTATAGTAATATTAAAAGTGATATATTATTCTTTCAAAAGGAAACCAATTGTGTATAATTAATAGATATATAAAACAAGGAAAATAATATGTTATAAAACATTTCTTCTAAAATATTTGCATGTTATAAAACATATTCGTATGTTTGCATCATCAAAAGATAAAAACCTTAAGAGACAGAGAATACCATGAATACATAAGTTCGGGTATTCTCTGTTTTTTTAGGTATATGTTTAATTAAAATTTTAAATTATGAAACGTTTATCAGTTTTTATGTTAGCTGTATTAGGTTTTGGAACAGCAACGTTTGCAGGTAGTCCTGTTAGTTCAAGTAAGTGTGTTTACACGTTAAACGACGAAAGTACCCTTAATGGAATCGCAAATTTCCTTAAGACAGATGCAGAGCAAAAAGAAACTCTGAAGTATGTATTTAGTGAAGGAGAAAGAAGAATGGAACGTGCTACTGCAAAAGGAGCTACAGAAGAGGAAGCTTCTACAAAAGCAATATTCTTTAATTTGGGAAATGCAAGAGCTATTTTATCAGAAGCTCAGTACAAAAAATTCGTAAGCATCGTTAATCTGACTATTTACAATGAAAAAGAAAGAGAGTTATTTGCAGAAAAATAAGATATACATCTGTTGTGTATCACACTGTGAAATTGGAAAGAAGGAGATTATTTAAATAATTCCCCTTCTTTTTTGTTTTAGGCAGATTGGTTTTAATCTGCAATTTCTTTTAATTTTCTGAAATGTTTTATTATTGCTAAATAATTCTCGTCATTACAGAAATCAAATTTACCCCAAATGTCTCCAAGTAAGGCGGCACCACCAAATCCAAAATCCTTTATTTGCAGAATATTATCGGCAGTAATGCCTCCTAATGCTACTACATTATTATCTATAATACCATTTTTTGCAGCTTTTCTTAATTCCTCGGGAGTATATTGAGAGTTATATCCCTCTTTTGAGATACTATCGAAAACCGGACTCATAAACACATAATCATAAAACTCTTTCTTTTGTTTTACTTCCTCTATAGAGTGACATGAACAACTTACATGCCCTTCGTAATCTTCCGGTTCCTTGGAATTTCTGGAGTTCAGATGAATACCCATCAGCCCAAATTCTTCTTTCATATAGAAATGTTCGTGAGTAACAATCTTCTTGTGATATTTTTCAGGGATAAGCTTTAGCAAGCGTTCTGAATACATTGCACAAGTTTCGGGTTTTCTTAAATGGAGTATATCCAGTCCTTCCTCAAATAGAGCAGTGATAATTTTATCTTCTTCAACAAAAAAATATGGAGTAGTAACGGCTATTAGTTTCATAATTAAAAAAATGTGCGCAAAGGTAGTCATTTAAGGACTAAATTAAAAGGATATTTGTTGATTCCTTAATTATGAATATAATGTCTGTACTTAAAACAAGCAAACGAAATTTGTTAGTGTAAATTATAGAACTAACATGAGAAAAAGAATATTTGGTTTGTTTTATAATAGTGGTTACGAAGTTGAAGAGAATAGCTTTAAAACGTTCTTTGTAAATCCTAATACTTAATGATATGAAAAAGTACTTGAGTTCTTTTGTTATTCTTATTGTAATGGTCTTTTTCTCAATATCATGCAGAACTTTATGCAAAGATGAAGTTACTGATAAAGAAAGAGAAAAGATAAAAGGTGAAATAGAAACTATAGTAACGGATTTTTTCAATCCAAATACCCTGAATTATAATACTCATACAGGAATGAGGGCCAATAAAGAAGGCTACGTAATGGGCGGCGATGGAAAAATACAATACACAAGTTATTCCAGTTACAACGAACATATGAAGTCTAGCTTTGCCGGTATTCAAAGGTTTACGGAAGCAAGACTTGTTGCAATGTATGTTTATGTGTTGTCGAAAACAGCAGCCACGTGTACAACAGAATTTAAGAGTAAATTTTTAACGGTAAGTGGCGATACAATTTTGAATAATGGCTGTTGGACGTTTGTCTTTAAAAAGTTTGATAATGGTTGGAAGGTTATACAAGAAAATGGTACTCATATAAGATAATAAAAAGATACTTGTTCTACAGTTTTAGATATACTCAATTATCTAATTATTAGAATTATTTACTTTGAATAGGTAGATAAATTATTATAAATAAAAATACACTGATTTTTTGTTTGCGTATTTTTTATTTATACATTTGATGATGATTTGATTGATTTTATATTTATCAAATATCAGCATTAGAGGATGCTATATATTTAAGAAGAACCAAAAAAATAATCTTGTAAATTCAATAATTATGAGAATAGTAAATCGGGCAATAAACAGATCTTTCATTCTTTTTTCTTTCTTACTATTTTTGAATATTTCTAACTGTTATAGTGCTAATCCTGCAATAAAAGAGTGGAAGAAAAAAGAGCTAACGGAAAACTTCAAAAATCGTTTGTGTGCCTTGTCTGATGTTTATGGTTATGTACGTTATTTCTATCCTAATGATAATTTGAAGGATCTCGACTGGTTTAACTTTCTCATTTATTCCATAAAAGAAATAGAGGGTTGCAAGTCGGAAAAAGATTTTAATCAGAAAATATATCAACTGTTTTCTCCTTTATGTCCTGATCTTAGCATAAATAATAACTTCTCAAAGCCGAAGCGTTATTCTTCCGGATCTTTTTATATACAGGAACGTAGTATGCTTGATAATAGAGAATTTAATAGCGAAATAAAAGAAATAAGCGCGTATTCCGCGGAATATCCTAAACCGGATTCATTATATACATTCATTATTAATCCCCGATTAGCGGTTTCTTTTCCTATTGCATTATCAGAATTGCCCAAGAGAGGCGAACAACTAACCAACTTAATAGATTCTTGTAAAAATAGATGGGATGAGAAATCTATGTATAATTTACTGGCATCAGAACCTTTTGCACGAATCGCAAATGAAATTATGCGTTGCAATATCGTTCAGCATTTTTATCCGTATTATTTTGAAGATAAACTTGATGTTACGTGGAGGAAGTCATATAAAGACTATTTTAATAAAATAGCAAATAGTAATAATTCTACTAGTTATTACTATTTAGTATGCAACATGATGAACTTAGTAAAAGATAGCCATGTTTATTTGAACTTTAACGTGCTAGGAGCATTCTCAACAAAAAGATTTCCTGGAATTGAAACTGTGATTCTGGATAATAAATTGCTTATAAAAAATGTACTCGCACCCTACGACTCAATTATTCACAGAGGAGATAGGATTATAAAGATTAATAATATAGAAGTCGAATCTTTTATAAAAGGGAAATTGAATAACTTATCTTACTCAACTTTAGAAAGTGGATTAACAAAGCTTACTTCTTCCTATGAGATTTTTAGTAGTTATGCAAGAGATTCTGTTTTAAATCTGACTATAAAGAACTCTAAAGGAAAAGAATCAGATGTGGCTGTAAAAATAAATATGTTTAGACCTGCTTTTGTTGCCGATAAAGAATTTATTAAATGTTTTGATGGGAATGAATATTATATTAATCTGAAAGATCCTCAATTAATCAGTTACGAAAAGTTTAAAGCCTATATTCCAGAGATAAACAAGGGCAAAGGGGTTATTTTTGATATGAGAGGTTATCCAACTACAGATGTATTCAGCATTTTAGCTAATATCACAGATTCAATTCTTTCTTTAGGGAATCTTTATGAAGTACATTACTATTTTCCCAATCACATTAATCCTGTTCCTAAACCCACGGAAAAATGGTTTATAGCTCCTTCAACGTCAGCAATGAATAAAGACTATTCAAAGAAGTTTCAATATTCATTGCCAGTCAACGAGAAAATAACTGTGCCTTGTGTATTTTTAGTTAATTCGGTTTCAATTAGTTTTATGGAAACGGTGATAGATATAATCAAGAATTATAAATTAGGTATCCTTATAGGAGAGAATACAGCAGGTTGCAATGGAGATACGCCTCGTTTTAAATTACCCTTTGCATCATTTTCAATGACATTTGCTAAATTCTTAAACAGAGACGGATCTCAACATCACGGGATAGGCATAAAACCTGATATTTACGTAGAAAACAAAGATATAAATACAGATGCTCAACTAGAGGCTGCGAAAAAATATTTAGATGTTCTGGCATCTCATACCTCCAAATAATGAGTATATTCAGTCCTTCCTCAAATAACTCAGTAATAATTTTATCCTCTTCAACAAAAAAAGTGAGGAGCAGTAACGGCAATAAGTTTCAAATTCTTAAAAAAATGTGCGTAAAGGTAGTCATTTGATGATTAAATTAAAATATTATTGGCGCATTCCTTCTATTATAGTTCAACCTATTAAGATATGCTCAATGAAAATAACATAAAAATAGGCTCAACACCTTAATTTAAGATGTTGAGCCTGTTTCATATTATTTATAATTGTTGAGTGCTTCTTGGATCTTTTTCTAAATCAATATTGATATATGTATTGTCCCATTTACTTATTTTCTGAGTTCCGAAATCAACTATAAATCCTGGCCAGAATAAAATATTCCAGAGAGTTGTTGGATTAAATGTAGATTCCAGCAATAGAGGAGATGGTCTGTAGCCTTCTTTCTTGGCTATCAAGGTTTTGCTCTCTACCTTTTTCTTAATTCTTACCGTTACCATCTTTGATTCACCAATTTCGGCAATTTTTATATTGGTATAGGTGTCGTAAATTTTAGTTCCTTCTGGTCCTGCAAATGTGATGCTTTGGTCAGAACTAGTGAATAGTGTGCAGCATGATGGCAATAATGCACATGAAATGAATAGCAATAATATTTTCTTCATAATTTAAAATTGTTTTCAGATATTCTATAGTGCGTTGTAAAAATGTTATAAAATATTTTCCATACAAAAGTAGGTTATATGAATAACAATTGCAATAATATAGAGTAGTATTATTTTTACAATGCAATAATATTTGTCTCCATGGTGCGTAAATCAATGGTCCACAGCTTGCCGTCGAGTAGTTCGCCATATCCGCAGATTAGCTTTATGACCTCCGATGCTTCTACGCTTCCTGTTACGGCCGGTGTTACGCCCATAACGCCTTTGGAAAGTGGAGGCATGGCCAACATCTCTTCTTCATCGGGGAAAAGATCGCGATATGTCTTTCCACTTTTGTGATTGAAAACCGAGACTTGCCCTTGCAGACCGAATATTGCTCCGTACACATACGGCTTGCCAAGCTTTACACAAGTATCGTTAATTAAGTATCGGGTAGGGAAGTTGTCGCATCCGTCTACTACAAGATCGTATTTGCTGATAAACTCCTCGGCATTTTCTTTTGTCAACTTGTACGGATAGGGTTGGATGTCTATTTCACTGTTTAAAGCACTCAGTCTTTTATGAACACACTCAGTTTTTACTTCATCCAACTCGCTTTCTGTATAGAGTACTTGCCGTTGCAAATTGGTAAGGCTCACAATATCACTATCCATTATCCCCAGTGTACCTATTCCGGCTGCTGTAAGATAAAGGGCGATGGGAGAGCCCAAACCGCCTACACCCACTAATAAAACTGAAGCTTTTCTAAGCTTTTCCTGACCTTCCTTGCCCATTTCGGGAAGCATTGTTTGTCTGTCGTATCTCATGTTTATATAATTAGTTATTTATATAATAACAGAATCTTACTCTTCTCCATTATTTATTGAAGCTCAGTTCTGTCCATTATCTCTTGTTCTTAATATATTGGGCAATTTGTAAAGCAGCGAAATCTTTATCTCCCAGATATTTCTGGAAACATAGTTGTGTCTGCTATCTCTTGTTCTTAATAAATTGGACAATCTGTAAAGCTGTAAAATCTCTATTTCCTCAATATCTCAGTAAGATTAGCTCAGTCTGTTATATCTTGCCTTTAATATATTGGGTTATTTATAAAATGACAAAATCTATCTCTCCCTTAATATTTCGGAATGTATAGTCTTGTCCATTATCTCTTGTTCATATAAATAGGGCTATTTGTTATTTGGCAGATAATCTGTCTTTGCAGGTATTTAAAGATTCCCTGCTTAATTCGTTGCATCTTATCTTTATGTACTTTATTATCTATCAAACTATAGTCTAGCTATATTCCAAAATATATCAGGAAACTTAGCTTGTCCAGCTTAGCTCATTGCTCGATTCATTGTTTGTACAAATAATGAACTCTCCCTAATTTTCCTTGTTTTAAGGAAGATTAGGGATGAGTTCATTGGGTTACATATATAGTTATAATTTCTCGTTCGCTGCTTATAGGAATTAAAACAGTTAATCCATCAAGTTACATAATACAGAATTATAATTATCTGTCAAAAGTCTGATCCCAGTCCTTCCATACCGGTTCCCGGCCTATCCGTTTCAAGTCCTTTTCGACCTGTACGGCTGTGCGACTGTCGTTGATGGTAAACTGCTCCAATGCCTGCGGATAGGTGTAGTAACCTCCCGGTTCAGTCTTGCTTTCGGCACTCATTGTAGTTACTCCAAGGGTTGCCATGTTATTGCGCATTTCTGCACTCTCACGGGTTGAGTAGGAGATGTCCACATCATGATCGAAGATACGGAAAGCAAAAGTGAGCTGTGCCAATTCCCTGTCGCTCATAACCACATTGGGCTGAAAATGGCCCTCCGAAGGACGCATTCTTGGGAAGTTTACGCTGTACTTTGTCTTCCAGTAATTCTTTTGCAGATACCTTAAATGGTGAGCCATCATGGTAACATCCGTGCGCCAGTCCTCAAGACCAATCAATACGCCCATACCAATTTTATGAACTCCGGCTTGCCCCATACGATCGAATCCGTTTACCCTCCAGTCGAACTTCGATTTCATTCCTTTCGGATGGTAAATGTTGTAGTTTGCCTTGTTGTATGTCTCTTGAAAACAGATAACACCGTTGAGGCCCGAATGCGTGAGGCGTTCATACTCTTCAGCTTTAAGCGGCATTACCTCTATCTGAAGATTGGAGAAATAAGGTTTTGCTAGCTGAAGAGCTCTTTCTATATACGAAACTCCTGCGGCTGCCGGATTTTCTCCCGTAACCAGCAACAGATTCTCAAACGGAGCCAACTTTTTGATTGCTTTGTACTCGTTCACAATTTCCTCTTCTGTGAGAATAACACGGGCAATGGGGTTATTGTGCTGGAATCCGCAGTAGATGCAATGGTTGGTGCATGAGTTGGTTATGTAGAGCGGCACAAACATGGATATGGTTTTGCCAAAACGCTGTAAGGTATATTGGCGACTCAGCTGAGCCATCACCTCCAGGTATGGTTCGGCAGCCGGGGAAATCAACGCCATGAAATCGTTCACATCTAAGTGTTCTTTGCCAAGCGCACGTTCCACATCGGCGGGCGTCTTTGAATAAATGGCTCTTGTAGAGTCTTCCCATGAAATTTTAGCTAATTCATCTGAAAACATTTCCTTTTATATTTTTTGTAGCCTGTACAAAAGAATGCAATCTTTTGTACAGAAGAATTAATTGTTTTGTACAGAAGAAAACAATCTTTTGTACAAGATATTTTTAACCATTCCCGAATGGATTATTTTGCACAAGCATTCAGGTCGTGAGACAGGCGCATGGCGCAGAAGTTTGGGCCGCACATAGTGCAGTATTCACCATCTTCGTGAGCACCTTGCTTGAAGTACTCCAACGCACGCTCGGGATCAAGCGAAAGATTGAACTGATCTTTCCAACGGAAGTCGTAACGAGCCTTGCTTAGTGCATTATCGCGTACCTGTGCTCCGGGATGACCTTTGGCCAGATCGGCGGCATGTGCTGCAATCTTGTAGGTAATCACACCCACGCGCACGTCTTCCTTGTCGGGTAATCCAAGATGCTCTTTCGGTGTAACGTAGCAAAGCATTGCTGTTCCCAGCCAGGCAATCTGCGCTCCGCCAATGGCACTGGTTATGTGGTCGTACCCTGGAGCGATATCGGTTGTTAATGGGCCAAGCGTGTAGAAAGGAGCCTCATGACAAGCAGAAACCTGTCGTTCCATATTCTCTTTGATCTTGTGCATAGGCACATGTCCCGGACCTTCAATAAAGGCTTGTACGTTGTACTTCCATGCACGTTGCACTAACTCTCCCAGTGTATCTAGTTCAGCAAACTGAGCCTCATCATTGGCATCGTGAATGCTTCCCGGACGTAGTCCGTCACCCAGAGAAACTGCCACGTCATACTGTGCAAGAATCTCGCAGATATCATCAAAATGATCGTAAAGGAAGCTCTCCTGATTGTGGACAAGGCACCATTTAGACATGATGGAACCACCACGAGAAACGATTCCTGTAAGACGCTTTTGTGACAAATGCACATTGTGGAGCCTGATTCCTGCATGGATAGTAAAGTAATCAACCCCTTGTTCGCATTGCTCTATCAGCGTATCTTTGTAAATTTCCCAGGTAAGGTCTTCCACCTTGCCATCTACCTTCTCCAAAGCCTGATAAATTGGCACCGTACCCACAGGAACCGGACAGTTGCGGATAATCCATTCGCGTGTTTCGTGAATGTTTGCTCCGGTAGAAAGATCCATCAACGTATCTCCACCCCAGCGACAAGACCATACAGCCTTTTCCACTTCCTCTTCAATGCCCGAAGATGTGGCCGAGTTTCCTATATTTGTGTTTATCTTCACAAGGAAATTCTTTCCGATAATCATAGGCTCAGCCTCAGGATGGTTGATGTTTGCCGGAATCACGGCACGTCCTTCGGCAACCTCACGGCAAACAAACTCAGGCGTGATGTGCGATTCTATACCCAATTCTGCATTATTCTGGTTCTCACGGATAGCTACGTACTCCATTTCCGGAGTAATAACGCCTTGTTTGGCATAATACATCTGAGAAATCTGTTTTCCGGCCTTTGCCCTGTAAGGTAAAGCAATATGCTCGAATCGCAAAGCATCCAGACTTTTGTCCGCACGGCGCATTCTGCCATATTCAGAGCTTATATCTGTTAGTTGTTCCACGTCTCCGCGCTCTTTAACCCACGATTCACGAAGTCTGGGTAACCCTTTCCGCAGATCTATATGCACGGAAGGATCCGTAAACGGGCCGCTGGTATCGTAAATCACCACGTCGTCATTCTTATGGAAAACCCTTTCACCGTTTACTATTTTCACGGTATCGGTCAGTTTCACTTTGCGCATGGCAACCTTGATAGGATGAATTACACCATCCACGTATATTTTTTCAGAATTAGGGAAAGGAGTTCTTGTTATTTCACTTTTCATAATTGGGAATCTTGCGTTATTATACATTTAAAAAGCTGGTTAGCGGACTGCTTGCCTGAGCAATAATGCCTGTTGCAGCTAATTGTGCTTCGTAAGCCATTCGTCCGGCTTCCACTGCTAGCTTGAATGCCTTAGCCATCTCCACCGGATTACCGGCAACGGCAATAGCTGTATTTACAAGCACTGCCGAAGCACCCATTTCCATAGCCTCAGCAGCATGACTTGGTGCGCCAATACCTGCATCTACAACTACAGGAATTCCGGCTTGTTCTATAATAATGCGGATAAAGTCCTTGGTCTGCAACCCTTTATTGGTACCAATAGGAGCACCTAATGGCATAACAGTTGCGGCGCCAGCTTCTTCAAGTTGCTTGCATAGCACTGGGTCTGCCTGACAATAAGGTAACACCACAAAACCAAGCTTCACAAGCTCTTTGGTAGCCTTGAGTGTTTCCACAGAATCGGGCAATAAATAACGTGGATCAGGATGTATTTCCAGCTTCAGCCAGTTTGTACCGAATGCCTCACGAGCCATCTGAGCTGCGAATACAGCTTCCTCTGCATTTCTAACGCCCGATGTGTTTGGCAATAGCTGAATATTAGGGTGCTTTATGTGGTTCAGCATATCATCTTCCTGATTATCCAGATCAATACGCTTCATGGCTACAGTTACCATTTCACTTTCAGAAGCCAGGATAGCTTCTTCCATTACCTGGTTAGAATTGAATTTTCCTGTTCCCAGAAACAGGCGGGAACTGAATTCTCTTCCTGCAATTATTAATTTTTCCATTTTTATTCTTGTTTATTTGTTGTTGTCTGATAGAAAGTGCTGCTGTAATCTACGATGAATGCTTTCCTTCCCGTGGCCTTTGGGCAGGAAATGTTCGAGTTAAGAAGTAGATACAAGCTCTCTATCAGTCTCTAATAAGTGTTATTGTTGTCTATTTTTTGAAGAATCTGTCTGGTTTCACTCACCGGATCTGTTGCCCTCAGGATAGTACCCGAGAGTGCGATACCCGATACGCCGGTCTGCATTACATCTTCTATGTCATCAACTGTAATACCGCCGATAGCTACAACAGGTATTGATATTCCCTTTGCTGCCATCTGGCCTAGTATACCTTTGTACCCCTGCAAACCCAGTACCGGACTAAGGTTCTTCTTGGTGGTTGTGTACCTGAAAGGTCCCATTCCAATGTAATCGGCTCCCGAATTTACGTGCATGCAAACATCATCAAATGTATTGGCTGTGCCGCCAATAATGAAGTCCTTGCCTAGAATCTTTCTGGCATTGGCAATGGGCATATCATTCTTACCCAGATGCACCCCATCTGCTTCTAGTTTTTTCACCAGCTCCACATGATCGTCAATAATGAAAGTAGCCCCGTATTCCTTGCACAATTTCATTACGCGGACAGCCTCAGTCTCAACAACCTCGGCAGGTGCATCCTTCATGCGTAGCTGAATCCATCGACAACCGCCTTCAAGAGCCAGTCTGGCAGAATCAAAATAAGAATATCGTTCGGTGAAATGGGTGATGAATTGAAATTTTATAGCATTCATCCTCCACAAGCAGCTTTGATTATCACAATCTGATCATTCTCGTTCAGGATGAACTGATCCCATTCCGTGCGTGGAACCATCTTGTTGTTCACGGCAATTGCCACACCCGCCGAGGGAAGATCCATTGATAAAGCCATTTGCTTGATTGAAGACTGCGATTGAAGCTCTGTCTCCTTGTTGTTTACTTGAACTTTCATACTTACGTTTTTTAAGGATATGTAAATGCGTAAATACAAAAGCGTGCGGTGAGGAAAGAAATAATAAATAAGCTTTGCAACAATTCCTACGGCAGTACTAACTGCATCAGGTTCAACGGGTATAATCTCAGCCCTCCGTGGGGCACCCCTTTGTCTTTACGGCTGCAAAGTAACTAAAAAAAGAATGAATAATCCTACAGTTTTCTGTTATTTTTATTTTAAGAATTGCTTGGAATAGTGATAATCTAAAAATAAATCGACTACTTTTGCGGTAAATTAATAGCTATTTCTATCGGCTGTTTCTTATTTATAATCAATCAAATGGTGTAGTTTTATGGTAATCAGAAATATTAAGGAAGAGGATAATAAAGCTTTGGCAAATATTATTCGCAGAACATTAGAGGAATTTGGTGCCAATCATCCGGGTACAGTCTATTATGACGATGAGATAAACTATCTAAGTGAAATCTTTAAAGCCGACAAAAGTACATACTTTGTGGTTTGGGACGAGGAAAACAATAAAGTGCTTGGTGGCGGAGGTATTTATCCTACGAAAGGTTTACCACAAGATACTGCAGAGCTGGTAAAGCTTTATCTGCTTCCCGAAACAAGAGGAAAGGGAATTGGCAAACAGTTAATAGACAAATGCCTGAGTTATGCCAAAGAAGCCGGTTACTCTAAAGTCTATCTGGAAAGCATGGATGAGCTAAGCGGAGCTGTTGGTTTGTATGAGAGAATGGGATTTTCGTACCTCGATGCTCCAATGGGAAACAGTGGGCATTGCTACTGTGGAATATGGATGATGAAGGAAATCTGAACCTTAAAAGTATGTCGAAACAATATAAGAGAGTATTAACTATTGCTGGAAGTGATCCAAGTGGAGGTGCAGGTATTCAGGCAGATATAAAAACAATATCGGCATGCGGATGTTATGCCATGTCGGCCATAACGGCTATCGTTGACGAGAATACTTTTGAGGTAAAAGGAGTACATCCCGTACCTGCCACTTTCGTGAGAGGACAAATAGAATCTGTTCTTAGTGACATTGGTGCCGATGCCGTGAAGATAGGAATGCTTCACTCTTCAGAACTGATATTGGCGGTGAAGGAAGCGTTAGTTCCTTATGATATCCGTAATATTGTGCTCGATCCGGTGATGGTTGCCACGGCCGGAAATGATTTACTAAAACAGGAGGCTGTCCGCACTCTACAGAATGAATTAATTCCGCTAACAAGAATCATCACTCCCAATATCCCCGAAACAGAGGTATTATCCGGACAGAAAATAGAAAGCAAGGAAGATATGCTGGCGGTTATAAAGAGTCTTTCATGCAACAATAAGGTTTCGGTGCTACTAAAAGCGGGACATCTATCCGATAACAAGCTTACTGATATCTTTTACAATGCAGAGACGGGAGAGATTCTTGAACTAAAAGCGTTGAGAATAGCATCGCGAAACACCCATGGAACGGGATGCACATTATCCTCGGCCGTAGCTTCTTTTCTGGCTCATGGCTTCTCTTTGGATGATTCCGTGAGAAAGGCAAAGGAATATATGACTCAGGCTATATTGCATGGAACCGATTATGGGATAGGAAAGGGGCATGGTCCGGTTCATCACTTCTTCTCTTTCTGGAAATAAATACCGGATTTCTTTCTTTTGTTTATTACTCTGTTGCTTACAAATGCAGAATAAATAGATGCGGCAAACTATATGAAAATCATATATTGTTTGCCGCACATGGTTTAGTTGTAGTTTAGTCTGGAAAAATATTAATGAGTAGCAAGTAAGATAAGACCAGCAGCTCCTAAGATTGCTCCGGCTACCTTAGCACCATCATTGTGGTGATGGCATCTGCGTTCGTATCTCTCTCTTCTGCATTGATCTTCTCTGTATCTCATTTCGCGTTCTCTTTCTTCACGCAAGTCTCTGTAATCATCATACCTTCTGTTATCTCTATATGCATAACGGTCACAGTCTCTGTCACCTCTGTAGTAATCGTGGCGATCACAATCTCTTCCGTTTTCGTAGCTTATAATAACTTCTGTTCTTGCACCTTTGTGGCGGTGTCCATATCCGTGTCCTGCCATAGCAACTGAGCTCATTGATACCATTATAATGGCAACTAATGATAAAAAAATCTTCTTCATAAATACTCGTTTTAGTGAATTAATAATCTAGTTTTTTGTTATGCAACAAATATATAACGAGGAGAATATCCTCTGCAGAGATAATCCCCAATGTTTTATAGGAATTTCCCTAATATGAAAAGAATCGATAATTGGAATATTTTTATTGTAAATATGATTCATATTTTTATTCTTTGTTTTATCTTCGTATTCAATTAAATTATAAATCTACTTATATGAGAAAAGGAATTATTTCGTTTTTATTTATATTCTGTTCTTTAGGCATATTTGCTCAGGATATAGTAGGCGACTGGAATGGAGCGCTTAGCGTTCAGGGAACAAAGCTTCACTTGGTATTCCATTTTAAAAACGATAACGGAGCGTATAAAGGAACTTTAGATAGTCCGGATCAATCAGTAAAAGGGATACCCCTCACGAGTGTTTCCTTCAAAGACTCTCTGGTTAATGCGCAGATAACCTCCATGATGATTGATTATTCCGGTAAATGGGATGGAAAAGCTATAAAAGGTACATTTAAGCAAGCTGGAATGACTCTACCGCTCGATCTTGAAGCCGGAGAAATTGTGGCAAACCGTCCGCAGGAACCGAAAGCTCCTTTCCCATACCAAGCTGAAGAGGTGACTTTCAAGAATGATAAAGCTGGTATTACCTTTGCAGGAACACTTACTTATCCAAAAGAAAAGGGTACATATCCGGCAGTGGTATTAATTACAGGCAGTGGTCCGGAGAACCGTGATGAAGAGCTCTTCGGGCATAAATCATTTCTTGTTATAGCCGACTATCTTACCCGCCACGGTATAGCTGTTTTACGCTTCGACGACAGAGGTACAGGAAAATCCGGAGGTGCTTTTCAAGGAGCTACAACAACGGATTTTGCTACTGATGTACAGGCTGCAGTTAATTATCTGCAAGGCAGAACAGAAATCAATAAGAAGAAGATTGGATTGGTAGGGCATAGCGAGGGAGGTATAATAGCTCCGATAGTTGCTTCTTCAGATAAGAATATCTCTTTCATTGTATTGCTTGCCGGACCGGGTGTTACGGGAGATAAGATCATCATACAGCAAACTAAAGACTTGGCCGGCGATTCTATGCCTGAAGCTGAAAAGGAGAAATTGGTTAAAGTTCCGACTGATTGCTTTAAGATTCTCTCTCAATATCCTGGAGAATCTGCTCGTGCAGAGCTAGAGAAGTACTTTAAAGACAATAAAGACAGTGTGTTTGCTTACCAGAAAGTTCCGGTAGATCATCAGCAGGATTATGTAAATGGAATGATAAAACAATTTATGGATCCATGGTCTCGTTGTTTCCTTAGCTTAGATCCCGTAACGTATCTCACTAAAGTACATTGTCCGGTTCTGGCTCTGAATGGCACAAAAGACAGACAGGTTAATGCAGATATCAATCTTACTGAAATAAGGAAAGCGCTCAAAATAGCTGGGAACAAGAATTTCCAGACAATGAGTATTATAGGTTTAAATCACATGTTTCAGGAGTGTAAAACAGGAATGACTACTGAGTATGCAAGCATTGAGCAGACTTTCTCTCCACAAGCTCTTGAACTAATCGGAAAGTTTATTTCAGATGTAACTAAATAAGCTTTTAGCAATTTAGCACGCTTATATAAAATGCAAAGAGGCTCTGTAAAAGGAGCCTTTTTGCATTTTATACTTTTACGGATTGCATTATTAAGCTCACAGATAAAACCAACCAACCTTTCTGTTTGTTAAAGTGAAAAGATTCTGATATTAATACATTATTATTCCATGAAAATGATATCTTTGTTAGCATAACCCTTAATAAATCAGGAAACTATGAAAACAAAACTTCTATTCTGTATATTATTTGTTACCACTTTATTTTCCTGCACAAGCAAAGATAAAACTGTCTCAGAAGCCGAGAAAGGCATAATAAAGAAAGAGGTAAAGAAGATAGTGAATATGTTCTTTGTAGGCTGTGAGCAAACCGATTTTAGTCTGGTAATGAAAACAATGAACTATTCTCCTGAATTTAGGTACATTTATAATGGCAATGTTTTAACCTACGAAGATTGTATTTCTATATTCAAGCCTCTCTTTAAAACTCAGGAAGGGCAGAAATTTAATATACTGGACGAGAAATATGAGATTCTTGATAATTCAACAGTGCTGTATACGGCAAAGATAAATAGTCGTACAGACTATAAAGACGGACATTACATCTTGGTAGATCAGGGAGTTATATTTTTCGTCTTTAAACGAATTGATGTAAGATGGCAGATTCTATACGGAGTAGAATCAACGGTAGAGAAGACCGTGAATGATAACAAAAAAAGAGATCTTAACCAGATAAAACTGTTTAAACAGTTTGCCGGAACGTGGAAAGGTAAGCTAAGTAAAGACAGTACTTTTGTGTGGACAGGAAAATACTCCAATAGTAAAATTGAAGGTAACTTCAAGGTTTTGGTTAAGAAGAAAACAGTAGTAGAAGCCAAAGTTCTTAATGTATACGATAAAAGCACTGATACATTTATTGAAACTGAGATTTATAAAGGATCTCATCCAATGGTCTTTGTCTCGCGGTTTACTTCAAATAAAATATGTGAAGCGGTTCCTTTTAAAGATTCCTCAGACCCTGAGCAAGCAAAGCTTAAAACCAGATTCGAGTTTAAAAGACCCGATATGTTTGTTCAGATAACCACCCTGAATAACACGCCGATTGATACTCTTATCTGTTATCGGATAAAGAAATAATCATTGATGGTTGGAAACTTAACGTGGTAAGGTTATTCTTTTATGATATTTTTTAGTTTGCTCCAGCTCATAGCTCTCTCTGGTAAGCAATCTAAGCTTCTGATATCTATTTTGGATAAAGAAATAATCATTGATGAATGGGAGCTGAGGCTGGGGAAGTAATTTCTGAATTTACTCCAGCCCATTGCTCTCTGGTAAGTACTTAAAGCTTTTATGATAACAAATACTTTGTGCTTTAGGCCATAATTTAGGGAATTGTTCAATGTTCTTTTGGTAAAAATGACCTGTACTCTAGCTCATTGCTTTCTGATAAGCACATAATGCCTTAGTGATAACATAGACTTTGTACTTCTTCTCTTTCTATAAGTAATTAATATGTTTAATCAGAAAAAAATCTGCGGTAACGATGTAGAACGAATCGTTAACCGCAGATTTATATTAAAATTTGAGTTGTAGAATATCAAGTCTTTTTGTTTAGGTTTGCCACCATATATGCATCACCCCGGTACTTTTACTAGCGATCCCTACTTTACTGGTGATCCTTAATGACCGGAATTCATTAGAACGAGAGCTGCTGTTCCAAGAACTGCACCTGCTACTACAGCGTTTTTGTTGTGATGATGATGTCTGCAATCATAGCATCTGTCATAACATCTATGCTTTCTGCATTTAACTCTATGATCTCTCTCCTGGCAAAACCTTTCATTCCTGTAACCGTCATATCTTCTTTTGTCATGGCGGATATAATGACCTCTGCCTCTATTGTTTTCGTGTATCACAATAACTTCTGTGCGATTACCTTTGTGATGATGTCCTCCCTTATTGGAAGCCATACAAGCTGAACTCACTGATACCATTATAATGGCAACTAATGATAAAATTATCTTCTTCATAACGCTTAATTTTTTTAGTTTAATATCTGGTCTGTTTTGTTATGTGGCAAAAATAAGATGAGAAAATTCTATCGGCTAAAGATATTCCCCAATCTTTAATAGGAATTTCCCTAAAAAGAGATTGACTGTTTTTATTTGGGTAACTATTTAAAGATTAAATGATTATAATTTCAAAAAGATTTTGTAATTTTATATTTCAGAAAAAAACGTAATATTATGAAGACAAGAACCTTATTTCTTTTTTTGTTAGTATGGAATTCTCTCAGCGTTTGTGCACAGGAAATAGCTGGAGATTGGAATGGCATACTTGAAGTTCGGGGAACCAAACTGACTTTAGTTTTTCATTTTAATTGTAATAATGGTTTGTATACAGGAACTATGGATAGTCCGGATCAGTCGGCAAAAGGAATTCCAATAACAAGTGTTACGTTTAAAGATTCATTGCTAAACGTTACCTTAACTCCGCTACAAGCTGAATATTCGGGTAAATGGGATGGTAAGTCCTTAAAAGGAACTTTTAAACAGATGGGCATGTCATTCCCTTTAGATCTGGAAAAAGGAGCGCTAAAAAGAAATCGTCCACAGGAACCAAAGGCACCGTTTCCGTATAATGTAGAGGATGTAACGTTCTTAAATGCAAAAGATGGTATTTCGTTAGCAGGAACGTTGACCTTTCCAAAGGGAAAAGTGAATAGCAAGTATCCAGCTGTAGTGATGATTACAGGCAGTGGAGCCGAGAATCGTGATGAAGAGATATTTGATCATAAACCTTTCTGGATTATAGCCGATTACCTAACCCGTAAAGGCATAGCCGTGCTACGCTTTGATGACCGTGGATTTGGAAAGTCAGGTGGTGTATATAAAGGAGCTACGTCTGCCGATTTTGCTAAGGATGTTGAGGCTGCAGTTGCTTATCTAAGAACACGAAAAGATATCAATAAGAAGAAGATCGGATTGATGGGGCATAGCGAAGGAGGTATTATTGCTCCAATGGTTGCTTCCACCGATAAGAAGATTGCCTTTATTGTTTTATTGGCCGGACCGGGCATCTCTGGTGAAAAGATTCTGATTCAACAAGGTGGAGATTTACTTGGAGAATCTTATTCAGAAGAAGCTAAGCAATCATTGGCAAAGATCCATAAAGGAAGTGCCGATATATTGCGTCAATTTCCCGGAGAAAGTGCCCGTTCTCAGTTACAGAAGTTTTATAAGGAAAAGGAACAGGATATTTGTTCTATTCTTAAATTTGACACAAAACAGGGAGATATCTTCATTAATAGTATGATTAACCATTTTATGGATCCCTGGTTCCGTTCTTTCTTGCTTACCAATCCGGCCGATTATTTAGTGAAGGTCAAATGCCCTGTATTAGCTTTGAATGGAACGAAAGACAGACAAGTTCGCGCAGAAGAGAATCTGGATGGAATAATGAGAGCTTTGAATAAAGGTGGAAACAGAAATGTTGAAACTACCAGCATATATCCGTTGAATCATCTTTTTCAGGAATGCAAAACGGGAATGCCTGCCGAGTATGGAGCGATAGAAGAGACCTTCTCTCCCAAAGCACTTGATAAAATTTGGGAATGGTATTCAAGAAAAATAAAATGATTTATATGAACTAGATTAGGAGATAAAATAACGGATTAGAATAACCGTAGTTCGATAAGATCATAAATTGAAAGGGCTTATATGAAACTTTGAAGTGCCCCTAAAAGTTAGACTTTTAATAATTAATTTATATTTGTGTGAGCTCGGTATTGTACCGGGCTCATACCTTTTAATCTAAGCTTAATTCTTTTATTGTTATACCACCAAATATATTTTCTTAGTTCTTCTTCAAAGTCTTCGATGGAACTGAATTTATTAATATAAAGCAGTTCATTCTTCATTAATCCAAAGAAATTTTCCATCATTGCATTGTCCAGACAGTTACCTTTACGAGACATACTTTGAATGATTCCTCTGTCCTTAAGCTACTTTTGGTATCTATACATAACCGTTATACTGATAGAACCTTATACGTTCATTTTCGTAGAACCCTACGTATTCTTTAAAGTTAGCGATAAGTCTTTCGGCAACCTGCCATTCGCTGGAGCAGATTACACTGTTTTCTCCTGTGTCAAAACATTCAAATTCATCAATTATTCCGTAGGGGCTGTTATAGAATATATATTTCTCTTTATCGCTTAGCTTATCAAAAGCCAGTTCAATCACCCCTTCAATATAGTTTTCAAGAAAAGTAGTGTCGTCTACAATAGTAGATCGGTAATAAACCACCAATGATTCGAAAGGATCAAGATTACCATAATTGCTATTGATAAGGTCATTAATGATTTTATCTGTAACAATGGAATTTTGTGCAATTCTGAATACCTTTTTCTCGAGGTCTTCTGTCGAGGGAATTGATTTATTCATATCACTCATTTTTAGCATGCTGAATACAACAAAAGTAAGAATATAATTGCGATATTTACCCAATATTAACCAATAAATAATTGAGCTATGTCTGTAGTAATGAATTTCGCTATTTTTCCCATGGATAAGGGAGAACATGTGAGCCTTTACGTAAAGAAGGTTATTGAAATGATTGACGCTTTGCCTTGCAAAAGTCAGCTGACTTCAATGGGCACTATTGTAGAATGTGATACGATGGATGAATGTCTGTCGGTAATCTCGAAGGCTAATGCTATATTAGAAGAATGTACCAAACGTATTTATTGTACCGCTACGTTTGATAATAAACCAGGCCAGAAAGAACAAATGGAGCATAAGGTTAATGCAATCAGACAAATATGAAACATTAGCTTCGATGAGGCTGAATAGGTTAATAATATAATTAATGTTAATTTACTATAATTAAATGATATAAAAGAATCTTAAAATTGTTATAAAATGAACTGATAGATAGAGTATTGAGATTAATCCTTAAATCCAATCTGTTATGAGAAAACATATCATCTATGTGTTCATGGCTTTAAGTCTTTTAACACTACCATCCTGTAATGCTTATCGGTTGATAGTTCATAGCGATAACAATTTTACTTTGCATGCCCTTCTTTTGGGTGTTGCAATATTAGCTATTGCCGTTTTGTTTGTAGTATATAACAATAAAAAAAGACGGGAGGATGTGGCAGAACATATATTGAACAGGCAAGGTTTGTCTACAAGAGATTTCGTTGAAAGTGGAACTTATATAGGCGGTCATCCTTCTGTAACAGAGATAATACCTTCACTTGTCTTTAGAAGAACACCGAAGGACTTTGTTTTTTATGTCAGACCGGCTAATGTATACATACCCGCTGAAAAGTTTTCTATTCCTGTAGGCTCAATTATAAGCATTGAATTAGAAGATACTTCAACTGTTGAAGAGAAAGTAACCGCTCATAGAATATTGCTTTTAGGTCCGTTTGCTCTGGCTTTCAAAAAGCAAATTAAAAAAGATTCTTGCTTTGTCTCGGTTGAATGGAATGAAGGGAAACAGATATACAGCACTTATTTCTATTTTGATGGTTATAATGCGATGCTGAATGCTAACGAATTCAGATACAAAATGATTGCTGAAATGAATAAATCGTAAAGTTACGCTGAGATTTCTCTCTCTACCGAGGAGTTTTTTATTTTTTATGGAATAATGTTCTTGTAATCCTGTACAAAAGAATCTATTCTTTTCTATAAGAATTCACAAATAAGTCTGCTTCTTTTAAATATACGCCGGAGTATAACAGAGCTCCGGCGTAATTGTTGTGAATAATAGTTTCCAGGAACTATTTCCATTACGGATTGTTTAGTTAATGGATGAGAAGCAATTTATAAACAGATCTACTCATCAAACGTACAATGGCTGTTTGTAAGTTCCTACGTTTCTAAATTATTAATAGTGCCAACCGGAGGGAACAGGAAAGCAATGACAAAAACTAGATAATATGAAAAAACTATTATTACTTTTGGTCATCATATTTGGATGTAATATGCTAACAATGGCTCAAGATTCTAAAGTTTCCTGGAATGCTAAAGCTGGTCTGAATCTTAGTAACTGGACCGGTGCCGATGTTCAAGGAAATAATGCAAAACTAGGCTTTAAAGTCGGTGTAGGTATGGAATACGCATTTAATAATATATGGTCGTTACAGCCTTCGCTATTCTTATCGACAAAAGGAACAAAGTATTCAGAATCCGGATTAAAAGTAACCGTTAATCAAATGTATCTTGATTTACCTGTTTATATACAAGCAAGAGTACACATTGAAGGTGATACTAATCTTCTTTTCTCAGCAGGTCCATATGTTGCTTATGGAATAGGTGGTAAAATTTCTTCAAATCTTGGTACTAATGATACCAACACATTCGGTAAAAATGGTCTCGATGAATTTGATGCGGAGTGGGATTTGGTGTAGGATTTGAATTTGGTAAGGTCCTTGGGGGTCTTGATGGACAGGTGGGCTCAGTAAATCTAAAAGATGTTGAGGGTGCAGCCAAAAATATAAACTTTAGTGTAACACTTGGCTATAAATTCTAATCCATAAACAACTCACTTTGCTTAAAGCTTATAAATAAAACTCTCTTGCATTGCTTATTTTAATAATGAAGTGCCCCCCAAAAGTTAAGTACAAAACTTCTGGGGGGCACTTTATAAGTGCAAGTCTGCTAGTTTCTAACAATGCATACTATTTATTTATTAAACTTTATGAATAATAGTTTTTTTAGTTATATATTTGTCAGTATAAAAGAAATATATGGCGGAAATAACTTAAACTTTCAATCTGATAATATGAAAAAAACAATCTTTACTCTTTTAATATTCATCAATCTCAGTTGCTTTGCTCAGGAGGGTGGCTGGGTAACTGATAAAACTAGCGGATGTAAATGCTATACGTTTAAGAACATAGATAAACGATATATCAAATGGAATGGGTCATGTCTCGATGGATATATTGACGGGTATGGAAAGTGTGAGATGTTTGATAGTGATACACTGATTTACACTTATGTTGGAAATCTTGCAAAAGGAAAATTCAACGGTCAGGGATCCATAGTTTATTTAGATGGTACAAAATATGAAGGTGGATGGAAGGATCATGATTTTGAAGGTAAGGGCAAAATAAGCTTTCCAAGTATGGGTACGTACGAAGGTGATTTTAAGAAAGATAAGATGGATGGAAGGGGAATATTTACCTACACTGATGGATCAAAATATGAAGGCGAATTCAAAGATAATAATTTTGAAGGACAGGGTGTGTTATTCTCGTCTGATGGTGTTAAATATACAGGTCAGTTCAGGAACAACTTATATGATGGCTTAGGCACATTAAATTTAGCAGGTGGAGCTAAATATGTAGGAGAGTTCAAAGAAAATAAGGTCTGTGGTCAGGGTACATATACAACAGACAGTACCAAATATGTAGGTCAGCTAAAAGATGGATATTATGATGGTCAAGGTACCTTTTACTATGCTGATGGAGCAAAATATGTTGGTGGATGGAAGAATGGTCTGTTTAATGGACAAGGTACATTATTCAAAGCCGATAGTACTGTCTATTCGGGTATGTATGTTAATGACGAACTCAATGGTCAAGGTTCAGCTTCTTATGCTAATGGGCAGAAGTATATTGGAGAGTGGAAAAACGGAATGTTCAACGGTCAGGGAACATTTACCTTCCCTGATGGCCGTAAATATATTGGTGAGTTCAAAGATGACATGTACGATGGTCAAGGTACGTTTACTTATACGGATAGTACAGTATATATAGGTCAGTTTAAAGACGATAAACTTTGTGGTCAAGGCACCATGACCTTTACAGATGGTCGTAAATACGTAGGTCAGTTTGAGGATAATCAGTACAATGGTCAAGGTACGTTTATTTTCCCTGATGGACGAAAATATGTAGGAGAGTTCAAAGATGACAAATACGATGGTCAAGGTACGTTTACTTATGCAGATAGTACAGTATATGTAGGTCAGTATAAAGACGATAAGCTCTGTGGTCAAGGCACCATGACCTTTACAGATGGTCGTAAATACGTAGGTCAATTCAAAGATAATCAGTACAATGGTCAGGGAGAGTTTACTTATGCTAATGGCCGTAAATACATAGGTGAATTTAAAGATGATAATTTCAACGGCAAGGGAACATTCATCTATACAGATGGCCGTAAATATGTGGGTGAGTTTAAAGATGATAAATACAATGGTCAGGGAACATTTACTTTTGCCGAAGGACATAGCTATGTTGGCGGATTTAAAAACGATAAAATTGATGGTTATGGAACCTATCTCTTTACCGATGGCCGTAAATACGTAGGCGATTTTGCTGAGGATAAGATCAATGGTCAGGGTACTTTCACTTTTCCTGATGGCCGTATGTATGTAGGCGGGTTCAAAGATAACAAATACGAGGGTCAGGGAACTTTCACTTTTGCCGATGGGAGAAAGTACGAAGGTGAGTGGAAAAACGATAAGTTTAATGGTCAGGGTGTATATACCTTCCCCGATGGACGTAAATATGTAGGCGAATTTAAAGATGGCGATTTCGATGGCCAAGGCACCTTTACCTATCCTGATAACCGGAAGTATGTAGGTCAATTTAAAAATGGTAATGCCGAGGGTCAAGGTGAGTTTACTTTTGCCGATGGCAGCAAATATATAGGCGAATTTAAAGCTGATAAAATGAATGGACAGGGTATTTTAACCTTGACTGATGGTGGTGTATATGAAGGTCAATTTAAAGATGGAGTAGCTTATGGTCAAGGTAAATTTACTTATGCTGATGGTAGTAAATATGTAGGCGGATGGAAAGACGGAAAGAAACATGGAGGTGGAAGATTTTATAAAAGCAACGGAGAAATTCAGTATCAGGGAGTATTTGTAAATGACAAATTTATTGGTAAACGGTAATATAACTATTTTCTGATTTTAATTTTATGATAACTCTACATAAAATAGGGCAGGATTGAGTAACTTCTACCCATCCTGCCCAAAATGATAATACTAAAGATATATTAAGTTTCTGCTATCTTTGCCAGGAACTATCTTTATATTTCACAGTTTATCCCCGCTAAAAGAGGAACATACTAGTATTTAATACGGTAAAGCTTCACCTTCCATATAAGTAGAACTTTCTGCAGGAAGAATAAACACTCTTACTGGGAAACGGTGCTTATCCATGCTGTAAGAGGAACATACTAAAGCTTAATACGGCAAAGCTTCACCATCCATATAAGTAGAACTTTCTACCGGGAGAATAAATCCTCTTACCGGGAAACGGTTCTTCTTCTCTATATTACAATCTCTGATTGCCTGAAGCATTTTATTGGCACTCTCTTCGGATGTAAAGGCAAAGAAGAACATTGCATTGAATTTCCCATTGGAACTACCATACCAATTATCGAGCATGTTGGGTCTATGGCCCTCTTTAAAGCCGGTGGTTTCTGTTCTGCTAAAAACTTTCACGCCTGCACGAGTCAGCATCTCGGCTACACTCTCGGCACATTCTACCAGACTGGTTACAACTAATAGTTTCATAATATCTTTATTTATATTTGTTACGCATTAATTTGAAATATAGCAATGGAACTACCACCAGGGTAAGTAACGTAGCTGTAACAGTTCCTCCCATCAGGGAGATTGCCAATCCTTGAAACAATGGGTCGAAAAGGATTACAATAGCTCCTAATACCACTGTTCCAGCTGTGAGTAGGATAGGGATGCTTCTCACTGCTCCCGATTCCAGTATAGCCTGCTTCAAAGGTATTCCTTCTTTCAGACGGATGTCAATGAAGTCTATCAGGAGGATGGAGTTACGTACCATCACACCTGCCAGAGCTATGAATCCAATCATGGAAGTGGCACTAAAGAAGGCTCCCATCATCCAGTGACCAAGTATAATGCCTATGAGCGATAATGGTATAACTGATAGCATAATGATTGGTACTGTAAAGTTCTGGAACAATCCGATAATCAGCATATAGATAATGATGATTGCTATCAGGAATGCAATTCCCAAATCACGGAATACCTCGTAGGTTATTTGCCATTCACCATCCCATTTCAAGGTAAATTCGTCTTCAAACTTAGGCTGACTGGTGTAGTTCTCCTGCAATTCGTATCCCTTAGGAAGTTTGATTTCCTTCAGGTGATCGGACATGTCGTTCATGGCATACACCGGACTTTCCAGTTTGCCGGCCATGTCACCAACTACATATACCACTCTCTTCTGATTCTTCCGGTAAATACTCTTATCCTTTACTTTTTCGGTAATCTGAACCAAGTCTCCCACAGGAACACTCTCACCACGTTGATTCACTACAGTCAGATTCTTCAGATTATTGATATCGTTCTTATCTGCATCGGCCAACTGAAGTTTCACCGGTACCGATACAGAAGAGGACTCCTGATGAACCACGCCTGCCATTTCACCTCCAATAGCCGATTGTATTGCTCCAACAACCTGTGCCGGAGCTACTCCGCGTAACATTGCTTTTTCTTTATCCACATCAAAAGCAAGTTCCTTCTGATCGGCTTCTACCATCCAGTCTACATCCACAACTCCCGAAGTCTTGTTCAACCGGTCTTTTACCTGTTTGGCTACATTAATCTGATCCTGATAATTGGGACCATAGATTTCTGCCACCAAAGTGGAGAGTACCGGCGGACCGGGAGGGACCTCTACCACTTTGGCATTGGCATTGTACTTCTTGGCAATTTGCTGAATACCCGGACGAACTGCCTTTGCTATATCATGACTTTGTAACTTACGGTCTCCTTTATCTTTCAAATTCACCTGAATATCTGCCACGTTTTCACCTCTACGCAGATCGTAATGACGAGCTAAACCGTTAAAGTTGATAGGACCGGAAGTACCCACATACGTCTGATAGTTCACTACATCCTTGTTGGTTGCTACATAGGCAGCAATTTCCTTAGCCACAGCGTCTGTGCGTTCCAGTGTAGTTCCTTCGGGCATATCTATTACCACCTGAAACTCGTTCTTGTTATCGAATGGAAGCATCTTTACCGGTACCGATTTGGTATAGAACAGAGAAACAGATATCAATAGCAGAGCTACTGTTGCAAGCATAAATGTCCATCTCTTCTTGCGTGATTCTAGCATAGGAGAGACGATCTTCTTATACATTTTGTACACCTTACTATCTTCCAGATTTGTTTCACCCTCTTCGGCAACCTCACTGTTATCTTTATCCTCTTTAGAGCGAAGGAAGATGTATCCCAGATAAGGAGTCAGTGTCAAGGCTACCAATAATGAGAAGATCATAGCGATGGATGCTCCAATAGGCATCGGACTCATATAAGGTCCCATCATTCCTGATACGAAAGCCATTGGCAGTACAGCTGCTATTACCGTAAAGGTAGCCAGAATGGTAGGATTACCTACTTCATTGATAGCATAGATAGCTGCCTGAATGAACGGCAAATTCTTCATCCGGAAATGACGGTGCATATTCTCCGCTATGATAATGGAGTCGTCTACCACAATACCTGTAACGAACACCAATGCAAACAGCGTGATTCGGTTAAGCGTATAGTCCAGGAAGTAGTAGGAGAAGAGCGTAAGGGCAAAGGTAACCGGTACCGATAGGAATATAACCAGTCCGCCTCTCCAGCCCATAGCCAGCATTACAAACAGAGTTACAGCGATGATAGCTACAAATAGGTGAAGCAATAGTTCCGAAACCTTATCGGAAGCAGTCTGACCGTAATCTCTTGTAGTAGTAACGTTTACGTCCGAAGGAATTAGCTCCTTCTTCAAATGATCCACTTTATCCAGAATCTCTCCGGCAAGCTTCTTGGCATCCACACCACTTTTCTTTGCTATGGCAATAGTCACAGCCGGATAGTTACCCTTTTCTCCGTAAGATACATACTGACTTGGAGTGCCCGGACCTTCTTCCACCTGAGCTACCTGACGCAGATACACAGGCATACCTTCGTTTACACCAACCACCAGATTAGCTACATCATCAGCCGTTTTCAGGAAACTGCCTGTTTGTACGGAGAATGCAGAGTCACCACTCAGGATATTACCGGAAGACAACTGCATGTTACTTCCCTGAATGTATTTTGATATACCGGCCATATCCAGATGATTTCCGGTCATCTTATCTTTATCCAGTACCACCTTTATTTCCTTGCTACGTCCGCCCAGAATATTCACTGCAGCTACGTCGGGTACCTTCTTCAGTTCGGTAGTCATTACCTCGGCCAACTGGCGAAGAGAGTAATCACCATATTTATTGCTCCACAAAGTAAGCGCTAACACAGGCACATCATCAATGGCACGAGTCTTAATCAACGGCATGGAAACACCCTGCGGCATTTCATCCATGTGCTTCATAATCTCAGTGTATAGCTTTACCAGGGAACGTTCCATATCCTGTCCCACGAAGAACTGTACGGAAACCATTGTCATTCCGTTCATGGAAGTAGAGTAGACATACTCCACACCCTTTACGTTAGATACCACTTTCTCCAGAGGGATAGACACCCTGCTTTCCACTTCCGTAGGGTTAGCTCCCGGATAAGCCACCATGATATCTGCCATTGGTGCTTCAATCTGCGGATCCTCTTCCCTTGGGATAAGGGTTATACTGAATGCTCCCAGGAGCAAGAAAGCAATCATCAATAGTACGGATAGCTTAGAGCGAATAAACACATTCGCCAATCTTCCTGCAAAACCTTCTTTCATATCTTTAGTTCTTTATCGGTCGTTATTTCATTTTGATTCAATCACCTTACTGCCGTTGTATATACGTCCTTCTGTACTTACCACAAAACGTTCGTCAGGAGCCAGGCCCGACAGTACCTCTACACGGTCGCCCATCTGCTTGCCCAATCTTACCCAGCGAAGCAAAGCCTTGTTCTCCTTGCTCACCACATACACTCCGGTAAGCTGCTCATTATTAACAACGGCTTTCACCGGAATTGTCATTCTTGCAGGTTGAGCGCTCTTTACCTGTTCGCCCGGAATTAAAACATTGACATACATACCAGCCTTGATTCCTAACGACTTACTATCACTTATTGCAACCTTTACTCCATATTGTCCACCGGTAAACTGAGAGGAGGGACTAATCTCCGAAATGGTTCCCGGGAACGTAATACCCAATGATTTTACCGTAAGATTAACCGTTGCTCCCTGCTTAATTCTGGCTATGTCTGATTCCGGTACAGAAACTACAGCCTGGAAGTTTCCGCTTTGCTCCAGAGCCAGTAGCGGCATACCCGGATTGGCCATACTACCCTCATCCATAAATTTCTTAGTGATCACTCCCGAGAAAGGAGCAGTGATTCGTGTATAAGCCAGCATAGCATTTACCTGATTCCTCATCTGTAGGGCAGTCTCCAGTTTAGAGCTGATAGACTGGTGCTGCAGAGTAACATTCTCCAGTTCCTTTGCCGAAGCACTCTGGTTCTGATAAAGCTGTTTGAAACGTTCCAGATCCTTTGCCGAAACCGCTGCTGCTGCCTTCGCTTCTGATATAGCTGCATCAGCCTGAGCCCTTTGAGCCATGATGTCTGCGTTAGAGATGCTTACTAACAACTGTCCCTTAGCTACCTTGTCGCCCGCTTTTACATAAATGCGACTGATGCTTCCCATTACCCGGGTACTGATCACAGCTGTTTGTCCGGCTTCAATCTGTCCGCTTGCCAATACACCCGATTCCTCGGTAGACGATGGTAAAGCAGTTACTACAGCCACAGCCTCTTCCTTCACTTTAGCTTCCTTATCCGAAGAAGAACAAGCCTGAAACATACCTCCGGCCATTACCAGAGAGAAAAACATTACGGATACATATCTTACTGATTTCATAGAATTTATCTTTTATATATTGATTATTTATTGTTTGATTCGTTGGCTGTGATGAACTCCATATAAGCAGCCGTGAGATTTTGTTTGTAAACAGTACGCGCATAATTGAGTTGCTGACCCGATAATTGTGTCTGAGCTATCAACACATCCGCTGTTTTTTCCAATCCCTGATCGAAGCGATCTTTAGTGATGCGGAGAGCTTCCGTAGCCTGTTCCACCATATCGTTCTGTTTGCGGAGTTCAAAAGCAATGTCGTCCAAATCCCTGCTGGTCTTGTTGTATTCCAGTTGCGCTTTCATTTTCTCGTTGCTCAGCTGCTCCTGCAGTTTCATACCCATCAGCTTGCTCGAGCGAGCGTTGTACTTGCTCTGGTTACCATTGAACAATGTCCATGATAGACGTACACCAACCAGATAACTGTCAGAACCAAAGGAAGCAAACTTCTTATCGTTCCACTGGTAAGTACCGAAAGCATTCAGCCGGGGTACCATAGAGAACCCTGAAGATTTCCTCATCATCTCCGTAGCCGTCATAGCCTTTTCCATTGCCTGAAAGTCAGAACGAAGATCAGATACCGAACCATTGGAACCTATCATTGCTGAGGCTGGTTCCTCCACCTGATAAACTACGCCCGTAGGTTTTCCCATCAGCAAGCTCAGGTAATCAGATGCATTGGCTATGGCACTCTTTGCTTTTTCCAGATTCGTTTCCACACCGCTTACGTGCACTTTAGCATTCAACACGTCCGATTTACGAATCAATCCCTGAGCAAAGAAGCGCTCTACAGAAGCGTAAACCTCTTTCGAAGTTCCCAAAGCTTCTTCCAGCACACCCTTTTCGCGGTAAGCAAGCTGAAGTTGCAGATAAGCTTTCTTCACCTCAAAAGATATATATTCCTTCATGCGAATGGTACCATAGCGGGCAGCAGCCTTCTGAGCCGACGCAGCCTTCCGCATATAAATCTGATCCAGATTAAATAAAGGCATTTGTACCTCGATGTTTGCATTGAAATCTGTCAATGCATCGGGGCTATTAAGTAAGGTAGGATTAAAGTCTTCCGCTTTTACAGACTGTTGCTGCAGTTTGAATCCAAACACATTAAGCGGATCATTGGTAGCCATTACCGAGTAGGAAACATTTACCTGAGGCATAAAGATCGCATCGCTTTTCCGGTAATCGGACGTGGCAATCTTTTCATCCAGTGAAGTGGTAAGTAGTTGCTTGTTTCCCTTGAAAGCACTCTCCATAGCCTCATTCAGACTAAGAAAACGTGTGCCGTTCTGTGCTTTTACAGGTACCAGAGCCGCTAAACAAACGATGGCGGCTGTTAGTAATCTGATAGTTCTCTTTTTTTCTTTCATTGTCCCTCATTTTTAATTATGGAACAAATGTAGAGCATCCCAAAACCCTGGTCAGCTACTTTTGTTACATAAGGATGTTTTTATGAGAAAAACAATGAAAAAAAAGAAAAGTTCAGCTATTTTTCCGGAGTAAACCCTTCCAAAGATTTTAGTAGAGTCAGCTTGTTACGCCCCAGACTCACTGCACCATACTCTTCCAGCTGTTTCAGTAAGCGAGATATTACTACCCGTGCCGTGCCCAGTTCATTGGCCAACTGTTCATGCGTAATATTGATAGTCCGGTCGTGATAGAGTTCCGCTTTCTTTTCCAGCAGAGCCAGCAAGCGCTCATCCATCTTCTTGAAAGCAATCTCGTTTATAATATCCAGAGACTCTTCAAAACGCTTGTGATAGAGTCTGAAAATATAATCCAGGAACTGAGGGAACTCCTTTATCAGCATAGCCAGCTTATCGTTAGGGATAAAGAAAACCTCCGTATCTTCTTCCGCTACCGCTTTTACTTTGCTGGTGTCGTTGTGCAATCCGCCAAGAATAGACATTACACAGCTCTCGCCAGTTTTAATGTAGTACAGCAAAATCTCCCTGCCATCGTCATTGGTGCGCATCACCCTCACGCTACCAGTAGCCACAATAGGAACACCTTTTATGTATGCTCCTTCGCGAAGAATGTTTTCACCCTCCTTGAACGTCTTTACTATGCTATATTCCACCAGCTTCTTACGAATAGCCATTGAAGTCTTGAATTCCGTAATTTCATCAAAAAGATCCATGCTCTTGTTGTTTTATCGTTATTGCAAACTAACCTGTATACTAAGGTAAGAAGTTCGCCTTTAGCAAATCAGCTTTGCTTTATCCTTACTGCAAACTTAACCTATTTTTTTGAATTTGTTGTTATCCCCATTGCAGAATGATATTTAGAAAAACTTTCTGCAGAACCGAAAGTACATTTGTTCGTGAAAGGGGATAGGATTACCAATTTTATAACTCAAAATTATTGCTTCTTTCAGTTGAGCTCTTTTGTATATATTTACGAATATACAAATATAAGAGCTTTTGTTTAAAAAGAAGAATTTTAGTAGATGAAAAATATTTTATAATTAATGGACTTTGGATTAATGAACATATGCTCATTTTATTTGTTTAATATACAGTTATAACATTAAAATATAGAACTATGGAACAAGAAGTTTATTCAATGCCTCGTATTGGCGATTTGGCTCCTCATTTTGAAGCCGTGACTACGCAGGGAACAATTAAATTCCCCGATGATTATCAGGGTAAATGGATTATATTATTTAGTCATCCGGCCGATTTTACACCGGTTTGTACTTCAGAGTTTATGACTTTTGCCACACTTGAAAGTCAGTTTAAAGAATTGAATTGCCAGTTGGTAGGACTTTCTGTTGACGCTCTTTATAGCCATATAGCTTGGTTGCGGACTATTAAAGAGAAAATTGAGTATAGAGGAATGAAGAATGTAGAGGTTACATTCCCACTTATCGAGGACATTACCATGACAGTAGCTAAAAGATATGGAATGATTCAACCAGGAGAGAGTAATACTAAAGCAGTACGTGCAGTCTTTTTTATTGATCCTGTAGGAAAGATTCGTGCCATTATTTATTATCCACTTTCATTGGGCCGAAATTTCGATGAACTATTGCGTGTATTGATGGCACTTCAAACAGCCGATGCGTTCAGCATAGCAACACCAGCCGACTGGCGTCCGGGAGATGATGTAATAGTACCAACAGCGGGTTCTTGTGGTGTAGCGAAAGATAGGATGGAAGGGAAAGAGAGTGGCGTTACCTGCCATGATTGGTTCTTCTGTACTAAGCCTATCCCAAAAGATGAAGTTATGAAGAAGATTAAAAAGTAGACTTGATTATATCCATAATACAATTAACTGTTATAAAGCGAGATTTCCAGATTGGGGAGTCTCGCTTTACTAATTTGCAATATACCTACCATTTTTTTTTTATGAAAAATAAACATCAAAACAATTCATTATGAACAAATGTTCATTATATTTGCACCGGACAATAAATTAAAAGTATGCCAGGAAGACCAAAAATAATAAGAAAAATATCTGTTGCGCCTGTTGCTTCAGGCTTCAGGCCGTATGGTATGGCGCAGAATGCAAAGAAGAAAGAATCTTTGTTTCTTTTGTATGAAGAGTATGAAGCCTTGCGCCTTTGCGATTACGAAAAATACACTCAGGCAGAAGCTTCATCTTTTATGAATGTATCTCGTCCCACTTTGACACGTATCTATATGTCGGCACGTGAAAAAATAGCTCAGGCATTTGTTGAAGGTCGAAATATTATTATTGAAGGAGGTAAGGTTTGTTTCGACAGTGAATGGTATACCTGTGGTTCATGCAATTGCTTTTTCAATAATCCGTTTGAAGAAGCGCTAATAGAGGTATGTCCTTTGTGTGGAAGTCGTGATATTCAAAATTTTGAGAGCCTTTCCGAGGAAGAAAAGAGTGAATTTACCTATTTAGGCAAAAGTGGTTGCGGTAGAGGACATTGTTCCAATAAGCGAAAAAGAGGACGTATGTGCCAGAAAAATCAAGAATAAACGTAATTAGAAATAGAATATGAAAGTAGCAATAACAAGTTCCGGAAATACATTAAAAAGTACTCTGGATAAACGTTTTGGTCGTTGTTCGTTTTTTGCAATCTACGACACACTGACTGATGAAGTGGAATTTATTCCTAACCCTAATAAAGATGCTGAAGAAGGAGCCGGACCAGCTTCTGTGCAGTTAGTAGCTTCTGTTCCTGTAGAGAAGATCGTATCAGGAGAGTTTGGCTTTAAAATCAAATCACTGTTGGTAGAACTGAGAATTCAGATGATTGTGGTTAAAGACGCTGATAAAACAATAGAAGATATTATTGAGCTATTAAAACATTAAATTCATAAAACTATGCCACGTTTAGATGGAACAGGCCCCGAAGGAAGAGGCCGGGGAACCGGACGCAAATTGGGTGATTGTGCTGAGCATACAAAAGAAGAACTTTTAGAAAAGCTTGGCAAAGGCGAAGGAAAAAGAAGACGTTCCGGTGGCGGAGAAGGAGATAAGAAACGTTTAAAAAGTAGTGACAAACTAAAATAATAAGATAGAATATGAATAAAAGAATTGCAATACCTGTAGAGGATGGTATGTTATGTGAACATTTTGGTCATTGTGAATATTTTTATGTAGCCGATTTGGAAAACAATGAAATAGTTAAGGAAGAGCATATTACTCCTCCCGAACATCAGCCGGGCCTTTATCCTGCCTGGGTAGCAGGTAAAGGCGTATCAATTGTTATAGCCGGTGGTATGGGAGAGAAAGCAAAACAACTATTCCGTCAGCAGAACATTGATTTACATGTTGGTGCAGAGAAAAAGGAGCCTAAAGAATTAGTACTCGATTTTATCAAAGGGAACTTAATTACTGGAGCCAATACATGTAATCACGATGAGCATGAACATAGCTGTAGCTAGTGGTAAAGGCGGTACGGGTAAAACATTTTTTTCAACGAACTTGTTTTACTCGCTTCGTCAAATGGGCTATTCTTCTTTATTGGTTGATTGTGATGCAGAGGCTCCCAATTCATTTATATTCTTTCCCGTTAAAAAGCTAAGCGAGGAAGTTGTAACAGAATATAGACCGGTTATTGATCGTTCTAATTGTATTCTATGTGGAAAGTGTGCCGAATATTGTAATTACCATGCAATTTTCTTTTTGCCGGCAATGAACAAAATTCAGTTGCTCGATGATCTTTGTCATGGATGTGCTGCCTGTTCAGTTGCCTGTAATTACTCAGCAATAAGAGACTCCTATAAGTTTATAGGAAAGGTTACATCTTATAAAACAGATGAAGATGGTGCATGCATGTTCGAAGCAAAAATGACTCCGGGAGTTTCATCTCCTGTTCCTATCATCAAATCGGCTGTAAAGATGGCTGTGAAAGAAGCCAACCAGCAAAATGCAGATTATGTGATACTGGACTCTCCTCCGGGAACAGCTTGCCCGTTTATACAAACAGCTTCACATGCCGATTTTGTAGTTTTGGTAACAGAACCTACACCATTTGGACTGAGTGACTTAAAACAAACCGTTGACACTCTGAAAACAATGGGTAAAGAAATGGGAGTTGTAGTGAATAGGGCCGGATTGGGAAACAGAGATGTTTATCAGTATCTGGAAAAAGAATCAATCCCATTGTTGGGCGAAATACCATTCAATAAAGAAGTTGCATTACTTTATTCAGAAGGTAAAATTGCAGTAAAAGAATTAAGCTCGTTACAGGTGATATTTGAAGATATAGTAAAAAAAATAGTTAGTTATGGAAATAGCAGTAATTAGTGGTAAAGGAGGTACAGGCAAGTCGAGCATAAGTTCCGCTTTTGTTTCAGTTGCAAAATCGGCAGTAGTTGTTGATTGTGATGTAGATGCTTCAAACCTCTATTTATTGTTTTCGCCATTGTGTAAAGAAGAGGAAGTATTTGTGTCCGGTAGTCATGCTGTAGTAAACAACGATAAATGTACTAACTGTAACACATGCATTGATCTTTGCCGTTTTGATGCTATATCCAAAGTAGATGGTAAAATAAGAATCTCAGAATCCGCTTGTGATGGGTGTTACCTGTGCTCTCGTGTGTGCCCTGTTCAGGCAATTAAAATGATTCCTGCAGATAAAAGCCGTATGTATGCCGGAACCTTTCGTTATGGCGATATGGTTTATGGCCGTTTGGCTCCCGGAGAAGAAAATTCCGGGAAGATGGTAAACCTATTGAGAGAGAAAGCAAAAAGATATGTAGAGGATTATGGCTATGATACAATTATACTCGACGGTCCTCCTGGAATTGGTTGTCCTGTAATATCAACCATTACAGGAGTAGACAAGGTTGTAGTAGTAACAGAACCAACATTATCAGGTTTTCTTGATATGAAACGAGTAATTGAAGTTGTTTGCCGTTTTTCTGTTCAAATATCAGTCATTGTAAACAAGTACGATTTGAATCCCGATATTTGTGAACAAATAGATAAGTGGTGCGAAGAGATGGAAATTCCGGTAGTAGCTCATTTACCTTTCGATGCACAAATAGTAGAAGCTATGATAGCCGGTAAAACAATAATAGAGTACAATAAAGATTGTGAGGTATCTCGTTTAATAGAGAATGCTTACAACACAATTTATGCCTTCTGATAAGTTACCAAGAGTGTAATACAGAAAGTATTTTTGTTAAGTAAAAGAGTATATGATTAGTCATCAATGTAAAATAAGGGTATTGTATCCTGATACAGATAAAATGGGGTATGTACACCATTCAAATTATGCCCGTTATTGTGAGAAAGCTCGCTGGGAACTTCTTAGAGAGCTGGGAATAACATATAAAGAAATAGAAGATTCGGGTATAATGTTACCGGTAGTAGGCATGAGCTTTAAGTATTTAAAGCCTGCAGTATATGATGAATTGCTTTTAATAGAAACAGAGTTGAAAGAGATAAAGGGTCCTTTAATTAAATTTGTTTATTCCATATTTAATGAGGAGAACGAATTGATTAATAAGGGCGAAACTACTCTTGCATTTGTCAATGCAGAGACTCGTAAACCATGTCATCCATCATTATTGCTATTAAAAGCAATAAATGAAAGTCCTATCAGTAAAGACTTATAAGAAATAAAAGCAGAAGTTTTTTGTAATAAGTTATATTATCATTTATTTGTTAGTAGAGGGGTCGTTGAGATTCTGTATACTATAGCTTCTGGTTCAGTTTGTTAGCCATTTCTTGTGTATAAATGAACTGGAAGCGATGTTTCTTGTAATTATTAAGTCCGGGAAATAGCGCCTTTATTTTCCGGACTTTGAAATTGTAAAAAGTTTAAAGTTAGAACAATGGAAGAAAGAATAAATAAAGCTGTAGAGTTATTTAAGAGTGGGTATAATTGCTCACAATCTGTAGTTGCAGCTTTTGCCGATCTATATGATCTTACAGACGATCAGGCTTTGCGTGTATCAGCTTCGTTTGGTGGAGGAATTGGTCGTATGAGAGAGACCTGCGGAGCTGCTTGTGGAATGTTTATCCTTGCGGGACTGGAGAATGGTACAACTATTGCAAAAGACCAAAAAGGAAAAGGAGAAAATTACAAACTTGTTCAGGATTTGGCTGCTGTGTTTAAGGAACGTAACGGCTCATTAATTTGTGGTGAGTTGTTGGGGCTAAAGAAAGATCATACCATCTCATCTGTCCCTGAAGAACGTACAACTACTTATTTTGCAAAGCGCCCATGTATAAAGATGGTGGAAGAAGCTGCCAGAATCTGGGCTGAATATCTGGAATCTCAAAAGTAGATTTCTTTGAAAAGATAAAATATTAAGAGCGAGATTCCCTGATTGAGAATCCCTCTCTTATATACTTGCATATAACGATGTTGTAATCTTGCAAGCTTATTTCTATCTATCTTTCATTACTCCCACGTTTCATCGGCTGTGTTAAAACAGGGACATTCCTTAACCCTCTCCCAAGGATCAATAATGCCGTTATAATTCTTGTCCGGACTAAGATCCCGATGGCCTACTACCTTGCTGCCGGGGAACTCTTTGAGTAACTTGCTTACCAGGGAGTGTAGTGCTATTTGCTGAGACAGTGTGCGGGTATCGGCCGGTTTGCCGTTGATGTCCAGTCCGCCTTCGTAGCAGATGCCCAGAGACTTTGCGTTGTATCCGCGAGCATGCGCTCCAACTTCATCGTGACTCCGCATTGGTTCTACTTTGCCGTTCTTTCGGATGTAATAGTGATAGCCCCACGAGCTGAATCCTCTTACCTTGTGTGCTGAATTAATGTCTTGTGCGGTTATATCTCTATCCACTCTCGTTGCCGAGCAATGAATTACAATTAAATTTATTTCTCTCATTTTGTTTTGCCGTTATTTTATTTAAAATGCCGTAATCTTCGTTTTAATTCCCCATTAATAGGGCTTTCTGAATCTCTAATTGCCGTAATTTGTATTCCGTTTCCGTTATTAAAATACTAGTGCCGTAATTTCATTCCGGGAACCCTATAAACAAAGGCATTCTGAATCCCTAAATGCCGTAATTTGTATTTTGTTCCCGTAATTTATTTACGACTGCCGTAATCTTGATTCTGGAATCCCTATTAACAGGGCTTTCTGAATCTCTAATTGCCGTAATTTGTATTCCGTTTCCGTTATTAAAATACTAGTGCCGTAATTCCATTCCGGGAATCCTATAAACAAAGGCATTCTGAATCCCTAAATGCCGTAATTTGTATTTTGTTCCCGTAATTTATTTACGACTGCCGTAATCTTGATTCTGGAATCCCTATTAACAGGGTTTTCTAAATCTATAAATGCCGTAATTCTGTTTCCTGTGCCGTAACTATTGCCTGTCCTTGCAGCTGGTTACCAAACATTGGCCTTTGAGTGCGGTGTTTAGTTGGGCGTTCAACGTAATCATTTCCTGATACATTTGCCTCACTTTCTCGGAAAGCTCGAAGTAATCCTTCTCAAAGCGGGTTACCTGCTCCATCAGGTAGTCGAACTGACTCTTTACCAGTTCGGTGAAATCCTGCACTTGCTTTGCATCCTTCTTTTTTAGAAAAGGAAGTACCATCTGCAGGATATTTATAATGCCATCTATAATTTTCATGTTTCTGTTTTTGCTGATTAATAATTTGAAATAGGAGAGGCTGTTCCCTCAATGAATGCCTCTCCGGTTTACCCATTCACTACACTTGTTGTAAGTCCCGCTTTTAGGAAGAGTCCCGGAATTTGCCGGATGTTCTTTATCAATGCGGACTTAGAAAAGTACTTGTGCACCAACAGTCTTATTTGCTTATCGCTGTTAGTAACACAGAGTACTATTTCCTAAAGCTACAGGTCTTGACTATCCCACTTCGTTACCGCCGTTGGTAACCTTTACCGGAAGCTTGGCCACCTGCGTATATGCAAGCGTTTTCTGCATATTGGTGAGCAACTTACCGGGACGGAAACTGATTCTGGTTCCGCGAATCATGGAAGATACAAACTCATCTTCTTTTGTGGCACCGTTGCTTCTCACCCCAATCTGGAAACTACCGAAGTTGCCCAGGCGAACAATTCTACCCTCGGCCAAAGCCTTTTTCATCGATTCCAGAATGGCTTCCACTGCTGCAGCCACATCGGCACGGGTTACGGTACATCGTCCGTTTACCTCTTCGCAAAGCGAATCGAAATCCATTTCACCATACGCCTGTGCGTGTGCGTAATACTTTCCCGGTTCCGAAGATTTAGACGGGTTCTTTCTCATAACTACTGAATACTTTACACTCATTTTCTTTACATTTTTAGTTGATTAATACTGCGGTAAAGAGCTCTTATCCTTTCTTGTTAACACTACAAAGATAGGGCATGGCGAGGGAGTGAAAACAGTAGAGTGTATTAGGTGTAATTGGTTTTAATTAATTACAATTATCAGGCGTTTTATTGCCTTGAAAACTTGTTTAAACGGGCAAAAAATGGTAAATTTACGGTAAGAAAATCAAGAAATAGTATGATAAAAACAGAAGAAGAATTTAAAATCCGGGCATACACCAAGGTAGAACTGGCTTGCCTTTACAATCCACACATGACAATTCCCGGAGCCTTGCGCATACTTGCCCGCTGGATAGCCGGCAATAGTCAGTTAACAGCCGAGCTTTGCGCTTTGGAATATAATCATCGTAACCGGATTTATACGCCACGCCAGGTAAAGGCGATAGTAGATTATTTGGGGGAGCCTTAGAAAGAGAATTCTCGGGATTTATTTTAGGATTAGAAGGAAAGGGGTAGAGTAAGATTAGTTCTCTGAGAGTTCAATTATAAAAAAGATTTCGGATAGATTTAAAGAAAAAAGATAGGCCGGTGTTATAGCTTTGGGTAGGCTTCGCTTTTAGTGTAGTTCCTTTTTGGAAAGAGTTCCGCCTTAAAAAAGCATTATACTTTAATGTGCTATCGCTAGCTTCCCCTTTTAGAGTATATTCCTTTTAGAGAGTCCTTTTTGGGGATGCCCCAACTAACTCCCCTTTGCAAAAGTCAATAAAAAATGAGAGAGAAGAACTTCACAGCCCTTCTCTCTCTAATTCAATTAAACAAAATTTATAAAATTTATCAATTTTATAAATACATAAAAAGAAAAAAAGATCTTATAGAGTACTGTTACTCTTATTCGATATAATAGATGTAATCTTCTGATTACCGTTTACCACAGCAGTAACATTCATGCTCGAAGTGTTTGTCTTAGCAGCATCTTCGCGATCGTAAGTTACATCAATAGGGAATGTTACGTGATAATTTCCGCTCTCATCCTTAGTTACTTTAAAGCTTGCGTCATTAATCTTAATGTGCACCTGTTTAATATCCTTAGCATACATCTTCTTTATGTTTGCCTGAATATCACTCTTGCTGGCATTCGAAATACCATAATATTTAGGAGTAACAGATTCAAAGAAATCAAGAACAGAACTTTCGTCCTTATTTTCTACGGCAGCGTAGTAATTAGAGAAGAAACTCTTCATGCCCGAGATCTCTTCAGCTGTAGGAACCGAAGCGGCAATCTTTTCGTTAGCCGACTGAGCTTCGCCAACGTGTGCACCTTCCGGGTGAGCAGCCAGATATTCGGCAAATGCTTCGGGAGTATTCTTTTTGGAAGCTTTCACCCAATCCAGAGAGTCGATGCTGTTTTTAGCCTGATCTACATACATACCCTGAGGGAATTTCTTGAGGTATTGTTCGTAGCTGTAAACATCGCTAGACGACTGAATTCTGCCCCAGAAATCTGTTTCATCTTTTTGAAGCTTCATAAGCATTTCCTGAGCATCCATAGAGTGAGCACCGTCAGGATAATCTTCCAGGAACTGATTGTAGCAAGATACGGTATTTGAATCCTTAGCAATTTCCCATGCCTGGTTTTCTTCTTCTGCAGTAAACGATTTACGTATACTCATTGCTGCAACAACAGCAATAGCGATAACTACCAAAACGGAAATAACTGTGATACGAGTCTTACGGCGTGATTTTGCTCTTTTAATCTCGTTGCTTAGGTTGAGCAGAGCCTGACTGTTGGGAGCAAACTTCAGCGCTCCATCAATCTCAGTCAATGCTTTTGCATATTCCTTAGCCTGGAAAAGCTCTTCGGCCACTTTTTGCGAATGATCGCAGATGCCCGATACAATCGCAGCTTCAAGCTTTAAACATTCTGTATTGTTTGGAGCAGCAGAGAGTGCAATGTTAATCTTGTCGTAAGCAGAAACAAACTTCTTTTTCTCGTATAGTTCTTTTGCTTCAAGAAATACCGGACCAATTTTCTCCAATACCTCTTCGCTGGCTTTTATGGCCGGTTTCTGAGGAGCAGGGGTTGCTTCAACGTTCTTAACTTGCTCTTTAACTTCTTGCAATGGGAAAGCACATTTAGGGCATGTCTCGGTTCCTTTAGGAACTACTGCGCCACACTCCGGACAAGGGATGATGTTGCCGGCTATTGCCAATCCGCAATGAGGACAATTAGGGGCTTTGTCAGATACCGACTCGCCGCATTCTGGACATTTAATTAAAGCCATATTTTTATCGCGTTTTAAATTATAATATTTGCATATTTTTTTCCGGGTGCAAATTTATTCATATAATTCCAAATACAAATTATTTATATACAAATTATGATTATTTTCAATAGATAAATAGAAAAAAAGGATGCTTCTGCTGAATTAAGCAAACAAAGATTGCAGGCTGTGGAGAACTAAACGGATAGCTAAAGTGTTTTTATATAACTATATACTATAAACACTTTTAAATAATTTGACTATGAAAAGAATTCTACTCGCATTACTTTTCACCCTTGCCGCATTGTTTGTTTCCGGACAAATTAACGACAGTGGAATATTAAGTTTACTAAAAGCCCGTCAGCAGTTAAAAGGGCTCGATAAACAAGAACTTCAGCTGAAACAAGATCTTAAACTTCTGGAAAAAAGCGTTTCTCCACAAAGTCAGACTCTGAGAGATGCAACTACTAAGCAAAAGCTTGATAGCACCGTTCTGTTTGTGGCCAGCAGCGATCTCCTGGGATGGGATAAATCGTCAAAAGACCAATACATTTATGATGCAAGCGGCAGATGGATAACAGGTATTTATTACGATTGGAATAATGCCACCAAAGCGTGGGTAAATGCTACGAAAGACGATTATACCTACAATGCCAATGGTAAATGGAGTGTAGCTATCAGCTATAAGTGGAATTCCACAAACAGTGTGTGGGATAATGATGCAAAACAGGAATTTACTTATAATGCCGGCGGATATGCTACCCAAATACTTTACTACGATTGGAGCACCACTGCGAACAACTGGGTTTACGACACAAAATACGATCTTACTTATAATGCCGACAATACTGCCAAACAATTCCTTGTTTCCAGTTGGAATGCAACTACCAGTGCGTGGGATAAAAGCATGAAATACGATTATACTTACACCAACAGTAAACTTACGCAAGTGCTTGTTTCCAGTTGGGATACCGATACAAATGACTGGGCCACTGCTATGAAGTATGATTATGAATACGATGCCGGTGGCAAAATTACAAGAACTACATATTCCATTTGGGCCGGTACAAGCTGGATGTATATGATGAAGTATGAATATACTTATGATACCAATAACCGTATTGCAACCGAAACGCGCTCTGACTGGAACTTAGTAACTCAGTGGAGTTATGTTGCAATGTATGAATTTAAGTATGATGGCAATGGAAATAACACAGAATATTATACTTATAAATGGGAAAATGGCCAGTGGGCGAAGCAGACAAAAGAACTCACTACTTTTGATTTGAATTATACCTACGCCGATTTAATATTACCTTCCGGATATTCAGTATTTTTTAGTCCATATACTTTGGCAACGGTATCGGGAGGTATGAATAAGCCTCTTCAGGATATAGAATATGCCTGGAATACCGGAACAACTAACTGGGACAATAAATCCAAAACCATTTACTATTATTCAGCAGGACCCGGTACGGGAGTAGTTGAACAAAAAGCGGATGATGCATCAGCCATAACAATCTACCCAAATCCTGTTGCCAACGCATTCAACCTGAATACCACTGAAAGTAACGTGCAGATATCTATTTTCGATTTAAGCGGCAGTCTGCTTCTTTCAAAACAGATATCCGGCAGCGATCCTGTTGATGTAAGCTTCTTGTCGGAAGGCATTTATATGGCTAAGATTGTTACAGAGAAGGCTACTGTAACCCGTAAGTTCGTAAAAAGATGATGTGCGTTTAGTAAATACTTTTTTTCATTTTTAGACTATGAAGGGGGAAGGAGAGCACGGCGGTTCTTTGCTTCCCCCTTTTGGCTACGGTAGGCGGCTGCGGCCTCTTAAAAGAGCATTTTGTAACACAATAGTAACATAAATGTATTTAAAGTGTAATTGATACGAAATAACTATGAAATCTGTTTGAGGTTAATTTGCAATATCAAAAAAATAACAAAACAATTGAAGATGAAAAAGATTTTTTTAGCAATAGCATTAATCAGTGTAATGGCTCAGGGAGCATTTGCACAACGAGTTAAGGGAAGTGATACAGTGTTACCGGTAGCTCAGAAATGGGCAGAGAACTATAACGCTACTAAAGGCGCTAAAGTAACAGTAACCGGTGGTGGTAGTGGTGTAGGTATTTCGGCATTGCTTGCAGGAAGTACAGATCTTGCTTCTGCTTCACGTAAGGTAAAATTCGACGAGAAACTTAAATTTAAAAGCGCCGGTAAAGTGCTTGTAGAGAAAGTTATTGCTTATGATGCCCTGGCTGTAGTTGTAAATCCAAGCAATAAAGTAAGTCAGCTTACCCGCGAGCAGTTAGAAGGTATCTTTACCGGTAAAATTACCAACTGGAAACAAGTAGGAGGTGCCAATATGCCTATTATTGCATACTCAAGAGAAACCAGCTCGGGTACTTACGAGTTCTTCAAGGAACACATCTTAAATAACAAAAACTACAAGAAAGATGTCCTGTCAATGCCTGCAACCGGAGCAATTATTCAGTCGGTAAGCCAGACAAAAGGTGCCATTGGTTATGTGGGCTTGGCTTATGTTTCCAAAAACGTAAAAGCTCTAAAGGTATCTTATGACGGAAAGAAGTTTGTTGCACCAACTGTAGCAAATGCAAAGAATAAATCATACCCGGTGGTTCGTCCGCTTTACATGTACTACATCAAGAAAGACGAAGCCAAAGTTACTCCATTCCTTAACTTTGGACTATCTCCTAAAGGTCAGAAGTTGGTAGACGGAGTTGGATACATTGCAGCAAAGTAATATTCTCCAATATAATATAGTTCGATAGTAATAGAAAAGCAGGGATTTTTCCCTGCTTTTCTGCGTTAGATACTGCTTGATCTAACGTATGATAAGCACTTATTTTATTTATAGATTGAAAGCGGAGAGGATGAGACTGGTAATTCTTTTTATATGCTTAATGTGCTTTTTAAGAAACCGAAATAGCAGTTGCGATATCCACTAATTGCTTAATCTCTGAATAAATTTCCATATCTGGCGTTTCAAGTGATACTACTAACGAATACTTTATAGAACACTTGACCTTTTCTTTATTATATTTCCACCAGCCTCCAACAGGATAGATTGCAACCATATTACAATTAGCTAAAGAAGCTGCCGTACCTTTTATCCAATCCGAATGAATACAACCTTGATTTCGCCTTTGAATCCCAATATGCCATCTTTGTGTATCATTACGACTCGAAAAATCACCTTCTTCTTCCTCTTGCTGTAGTCTACTAACTCTTTTCAAGAAGGCATCCTTATTTTCCAAATCTGTATTTACATCAAATCTTAATCCCAACGATTGATAGAGATGCTTATTTTTCCAGGCGCGTCTTCCCGGCGCTGGATCTATATAGTATGACAACGTGATTTTCATACGAACATCCTTTTCACCTAAATCCAACAAAATATCCTTTGGCCAAGGTAAATCATAATAATGCATGCTAGCAAACTTTACATTTTTGTTTTTCCCTTCTTCTAATGGAAAGATTTCATTTTCAACAATAAAAACTACATAGTTATCATTACACTTCAGAGCCTTTCTTTCAACAGGTGTTCCATAGCCACAACTATGCATCAAAGCATCCAAACTTACTTTGCCATCGTCTGTTTTTGCACATTCTATCATCCCTTGTGTCCATTCGGATGAATGAATCATTAGTGCCCTGATAGACTCATTAGATAGAGCTGGATTTTCAGTTTTAATTCTTGCAGCAAGATTTGAAGCTAAAGCTGTAGCTGCGCTTGTTGCATTGAAACGATCAAATTTATGAAAATCAATTTTAGAACTTGTTGTTATCAGTGATAAATCGTCATGCGGAATCAAATTGCCACTTTCATCATATGCATTTCCACCTTCCATAACTATTTCAGGCTTTATGCATTTTTTTCCCCACAACACAGAGGTTCTACTATAAGGAGACAAGCCACCTTTAGGCGCAAGAACCTGTTTCTCTGAATAAGTAGGATCTGAAATTAAGCATTTTTCGGTATAGGCACCAACGGTTATAGCATTCCAAGCCTGTGCGGGATCACCAATTGGATTATTGATATTGAAATCTGGATAAGCAACCCCATCAGTACTATAAATATTTCCGGCAGAAACAAACATCAGTTCAGAATTTATTCCATCTTTATAAATAGATCTATCCAATGCACTCGACCAGGAACTTGCATCTCCATCCAGTACAGATTCTGCGGTGATTGCCATACACATGATATTTGCGCCTAATTTATTTGCATTATCTATAGCATCTTCAGTAATTACCCCATATAAATCAGGGTCATTGGGCTTTTCATCATTAGCAGGCATTATTTTTACAGAAGCCAAGTCGTGGTTCACTATACAAGGTTTATGTGAATAAATCACATCTGTCAAGTCTCCATACAATGCCAAACCAGCCATACCAGTTCCGTGATTAGAACGATCACGAATTGTAGAGTTAATTACTGTTCTGCAGCGTTCTTGAGGTAAATAATCACAAAGCAAAGGATGGCCATTGTTAACGCCAGAATCCAGGATACCTATTCTTGCACTTAATTCGTTTGTTTGTACTACATCATTTTTTATGATATCGCACCAATCATCTTCTTCCTTAACAGATTCTATTTTTGTTAGAATGGAAGGCTGTTTGTAAGGACGTATCTCTGATAGATAATCCACACAAAGAATAGCCTTTTCTAGTTGTTCCTTAGTGGCAAATACCAAGAAAACACTTATATTTTCAAAACATAATGAATTAATGTTATAACGTATTTTCAATCTATCCAATGCTGTGAAAAAAGCCTTGTTTTCTAATCCCTTCTTTTCAATCCAAAATTCATAAGGGATAACCATATTTGCAGGTATAGATTCCACTGAATCAGAATATTCTGGTGGGAAAAAAGATGAAAGCGACGATGATTTAATAGCAATAATGCTATTGATCATTCTCTGGTTGCGGGGAGATACTTCTCCTGTTTTTTCATTTTTCCTATCCTTTTCAGGATTAGAATATTCTTCCAATTTCTTGGGCAACCAAGATGCATTATCATTTGGGATGAATAATGTACTTTTTAGAATTCCATCATTATTTGCAGCATTCTGAATATTCATTAAAACACCGCCTTTTTTAGTATCAAAAGAATTGAGATTTATACTATCTGCATATAAGTCAAAATCTATATAAGTACCATTAGCAACTTTAATGTTCTGATTCTCTAATTCTGCATATTTTGCATGAATTGCAGCAATTACATCTCGATATGAGCCAGAAAGGAAATCATATTGATCTTTTCTTGATTTATCTGGAGCTTTTTTTGATCTACCGGTTTGAGCTTTGTATTCATTTGTCTTTACCCAATCCTTGTTTAAAAGTATATGTTGATATTCCTTCATTTAATTAATCAACTTTTTTATATGCCGAATAGCGTTGTGACACAATACTATCAATTAAATTAATATCAATTTCCTTATTATTTAATAGCGCTTCTTTTATTGCGTCCGTGCATATAATAGTAATTTCCGCATGACTCATTGATCTAAGAGCTGGTAGTAAGGAATGAAAATTTAAATTTGACGCGAAATTATTTAATTTTCGCTCAAGTATTTCTATGATTTCTTCATCAGCAGGCAATGAATACTCTATTACATCATCGAATCTGCGAAATAAAGCTTTATCAAGAACGTCTAGATTGTTTGTAGCAGCAAGAATAAGACTTTCAGAATGATCTCGTTCCATGAATTGTAAAAACGAATTTAATATACGACGCATTTCTCCAACTTCATTATCCATACCCCGTTGAGAACCAATTGCGTCAAATTCGTCAAAAAGGTAAACACCTGGTATTTCTTGAATAAAGTCGAATATTTTACGTAATTTCAAACTTGTTTCACCCATGAACTTTGTTACCACTTTTTCCATCAAAACTATATAAAGTGGTTTATCCAATTCATTTGCAATAATTGATGCTGTCATCGTTTTGCCTGTACCCGAAGGACCAGCTAATAATAGTTTTCTTCTATTTTCAAGATTAAACTGATATAGCTTTTCACGCTGAACATATTCATTAATAACACGTTTAATTTTAAATGAAACATTCTCATTGCATACTAAATCAGTAAAACGATACGGGTTTTCTATCTCCAATACAAATTCTTGAAGATCTGATTGAATTGGTCGAAACGCAGGTTTAAGGATGAGCTTTTGCTTTGATTTTATAAGTTCGTTAATAGAACGGGCTAATACAGTATGTCCTGCTTTTGCTTCTAATGCAGAAATTTGAAGAGCAGTGGTTCGAAAACGTTCTTCATCTCCTTCTATATGGCTCTTTATGAGAGTAAGTATTTGATCAGCGTTAGCCATAATCTAAATTTATTATAAGGGCATATTTATTTTACAAATATACTATTTTTATCAATACGACCTCACTATTTTCTTTTAATAAAGTAAACATCACATTATTTAGACTCATTTCTTACAAAAAAACACTCAAGTGGTATAGTAATTTTCTATTTCCAAAGAATGAATATCATAGCTGCTTGCTCATTCGGGAAGCTCTTAAGAGGTAACTTTTATTGTATAACAATCCCTTAAACCTTTACTTAGTAAACAAATTCCCAATCTCCGGCAGAGATTGCTTCTCCGGCTCTTGCGTTTGCGTTGCGTTCTTCTTGTTACTGTTGCGCACAAGCTGCTCCATTAACGGAACATAATCCTCAATCTTCGTCATGCTCTTGTTGTGCGAGAAGTACACATTGCCCGTCTGTCCGTTACGATGCTTGGCGGCAATCAATATGCCCAGGCCATCCGTAGGATATCCAGAGTCCTTGTCGGTTGCCATGCCACCCATGGCAGGGCGGTAGAGCAGTAATACCAAATCGGCATCCTGTTCAATGGCACCACTTTCGCGCAGATCGGCCAACTGTGGACGCTTGCCCGGTCTTGTTTCCGCATCACGGTTCAGCTGACTGAGCAGAATCACGGGACAATCGAGTTCCTTGGCAATCATCTTTGCCTTCCGGGTGGCAATGGCCACGTCCTGCTCGCGGTTGCGAAACCCCTTGTCGCCCGTTCTCATATCACTAAGCTGCAGGTAGTCGATAAACACAATGTCGCACTTGCCCTTGCTCTTCAGCAAACGAGCTTCCGCCCGGATATAATCCATACTCATCGACGGATTATCATCAATCCTCATTGGCAGACGAGCCAGTTCCCGGGCTGTGTCTTGCGCCGCAATCCACTCCTCCGTGCCGGTTTGCCCCGTGCGCCAGTCCTGCGGATTGATGTCACTCTCCAGCAAAATAAGTCGGTCGCCCAGTTTTTCGCCCTGCATCTCGATGCTGCAGAACAGCGCGTTGAATCCCGCCTGAGCCGCCACCTTAGCCAAAAACAGCGCCACCATGGTTTTACCCACCGACGGGCGAGCCGCAATGATGTTGAGATCGCCATTCTGCCAACCCGCCGTGAGCTCGTCCAGCGCCTTTATACCCGTAGGAATACCCGTAACCCCATCTTTCGACTGATCCCTGCGGATGGCAGCCAGATTAACGGTATCCTTCATCAGCACATCCATTTCACGGAGAGACCTTGTCCAGCTGGAATCCTTCCCAATCTCGTCCAGCATCTGCTGCGTGTTGCAAATCACATCCTCGGTATAGAAAGTCAAGTCCACAGCCTTGCTCAGCGAATCGCTCAGTCCCTTAATCAGTTCCCTGCGAATAAAGTAATCCTTCAGCGTTTGCGAGTGCGTTTCCAGGTGAGCCGAACTAGCCACCCTGCTGCTCAGTTGCACAATGGCAAATGGTCCGCCCACCTCCTCCAGTTTGCCTCGCCGCTTCAGTTCCTCGGTCACAGTGATAATATCAATGCTGCGCCCCTCGTTAAACATGCCCTCTATAGCACTGTAAATCTGTTGATGCTTATCATCGTAAAACATTTCCGGGCGAAGGTACTGACTGGCAATAGGCATCGCCTTGGTTTCCAGCAGTAAAGCACCCAGAATGGCTTCCTCATAATCCAGCGCAAAAGGCATGTTTATATTTTTGTTCATGGTGATATTTTAGCTATATAAATATTAATAAAATTATTCATTAAGAAAAGATTTGTCTCTTAAGTACCTAAAACCCCGCTTAATGTACTTCGTGTCCTCAAGACTGTGGTAGTAATAGTTAATCTGCTCCAGGGCAATTCTGCGTTCCCTCAGTGTTAGTTTTGACCACTCCCTACGGGCTGCTTCAACCTCCCTTTTAGGTGTTTGGGTAACCTCGTGGTACGTATTCCAGAATACATCGAAACTCTCGTCTGTTTTGGTTTTGCGCTTTTCCTCATTAACCTCTTTGCACTTGCTAGTCCACAGATCGTAGTTTACCACACGTATAATATTTAGCCCATTTTCCATCGGGATAGTCTGAATCAGTTTGTTCTTCTCCATTCTGGCAAAGAAACGTCTGGTTTTATGCCGCTTCCAGTGAAATAATTCGGCCCATTTATAGATGGACATCATCGATTCGCCTCTGTGACAAATAATTTTCTCGTTGTAAATAGTAGCTACCGTATCCTTGAAGTTTACTTTGGTTAAAACCATTAAGAAAGCTTCCAGGTAGCTGAGTTCATTGTCTTTCTGTTTTAGTGACTCGAATAATAACTTTTTAGGGATTAATATATATCCACTTGTTAGCGCATTGTAAGGCAAAATTTCATTCTTTTCCATCGATTTAAATTTAATTTTTAGTTGGGCTCAAAACGGTTTATTTGTTTGTGTGGTCAAAAGTATGGAAAGATAAAACACCCTCCAAATAAATGGGTTAAATCGGGGCAAAAAGGGTAAAAGTAGTAAAAAGCGTTGGTTTAAGATATAAAATGGAAAAATCAGATATTTAGTGATTTAATGATATTGGATTTAACTTTTAAAGCGAAAATAACGAACAAAAAGCGGGCCCACAAATGGGCCCACTTTTTGCTCTTGTATGTTGCTGATTTATAAGTTAATATGAACGTGATTTGAAAAGAGAGGGCCCGGTAAAGGGCCCCGAATAAATAAAAGATTAAATATATTGTTTATAATAAATTATAAACTGTGCAATTAGCTTCGATTTGATGTAAAAACCGGTTATGCAGAAATTGAAAAAACGGACAAAAAAACATTCATGCTAATCTTTGGCGTGTTTAGCTTTATAAGCTTCGGGCGTACCCCAGTAGTAAAATATAAGTTTAGCCTGTATGGGCGTAAAGTATAGGCTCTTTTCGTTATAATCGGCTTCCAGTAATTTTTCATAAAGCATTTTAGATTCTCTGATTCTTTTGCGCAGCATCTGCATGGCACTTTGAGTTTTTTGGTAATCAGGGAAATAGGCTTTCGCAATTTCCGAGACTCTTATACAAGTATTGTTATCTGGCGAGAAGGATAGGTCTTTTTCAATCATCCTGTTAATGTGATTTTATAGGTTAATAAATTAATTGAGTTCTCCTGAAACTTAAATTTTCAAGAGGAGCGCAAAGATAAATAAATAAACTATACTACAAAAAATATGTATATAAAATATCATATATTTTAATAAAATTGAAAAGTTAAATATAAAAAATAATTTCTATGTTTTATTGTAAAGCCTCAGTTGTAATTTTGTGGTTTTAATGGAATTATGTGTTTTTTGCATGCAAAATCATTCTTATTTTAATGCATTTATTCGCCAATAATTTTTTTTCATTGGCGAAAGAATTTTTTTTATTGGGGTTTGGTTAGGGAGGGGGTGGGGAATGGATTTTTGGGTAAAATTGAATAAAACCACCTATCAGAATTATTTATAGATTTTGGTCTCATTACTTGTGTTGGTTAACTAAATTAGTTAAATTTGTATCTTATAAATATAAAAAACATGACATCAGAAATTCTGCAAAAAAGAACCACTATAAATGTTCAGGAGAAGGCAAACCTTATTTGGGCAATAGCCGACAAACTGGTAGGAACTTACAAACCTCATGAGTATGGAAATATAATCCTGCCCATGTGTGTAATTAAAAGATTTAACGATACACTGGCCGCTACCAAGCAAAATGTGCTCGATACCAATAAGAAGTTGGAGGAAAGGGGACTTGCCGTAAAAGAAGGATTTTTAACCGCAGCTTCCGGATACGAATTTTACAACATCAGTCCGTTTAGCTGGGAAAGTCTGCTGTCGGATCCCGAAAATATCGCTTCCAATTTCCGTAGCTATCTCAATCAATTTTCCCCGAATGTAATCGATATTATTCAGAAATTCGATTTCGATAAGGAGATTACGAAGCTCGACAACAACGGTGTGCTATACAACGTAATAGCCGAGTTTAATACAGCGAAAGCTTATTTGGGAGCCGATGAAGTTAGCTCGGTAGATATGGGATACGTGTTCGAGGAACTGGTACGTAAGTTCTCTGAAAGCTACGACGAGCATGCCGGAGCGCACTTTACTGCCCGAGATATTATTTACCTGATGGCCGATTTGCTGGTGGGCTACGAGGAGGAAAAACTGCAGGAAGATGGTATTACCACTACAATTTATGATATGGCCATGGGTACCAGTCAGATGCTTGGTTGCCTCTCCGAACGGTTACAAAATATTGATGAGGATGCTTCTATCACTTGTTTCGGACAAGAGCTGAACGAGCAGACTTTTGCCATTGCCAAAGCGGATATGCTGATAAAGGGTGGCAGTGCCGACCGTATGAAGCACGGCAATACGTTGAGCGATGATAAGTTTAAAGGCTATAAGTTCGATTACATTATTTCCAATCCTCCTTTCGGTATTGAGTGGAAAAACGAAAAATCGGCAGTAGAGGAAGAATACCGTATGGGCGATGCAGGAAGGTTCGAACCCGGATTACCGGCCATTGGAGACAGTCAGCAGTTGTTTGTACTCAACGGCGTTGCCAAGCTAAAAGACAGCGGACGCATGGCTATTATTCAGAACGGTTCTCCGTTGTTTAAAGGCGATGCAGGCTCCGGCGAAAGCAATATCAGGGGCTTTCTGTTAGAGAACGACTGGCTGGAGGCTATTATTCAGTTGCCAAACGACTTGTTTTACAATACGGGTATTGCTACTTATGTCTGGATTATCACCAAGGATAAACCGGCCGACCGAGTGGGAAAGGTGCAACTGATTGATGCAAGCAAATGCTCCGAGAAGCGCAGAAAGTCCCTGGGTAGCAAGCGAAACGAAATAACCGACAAATGCCGTGTGCTGATAAACAAGGCTTACCTCGATTTTACCAATCAGATACTTACGGACGAAGAGAATCCCGAAATTATGGTGGAAAGCAAGCTAAAGGATAATGCCGATTTTAAATATACCAAAGTGGTTGTTGAACGCCCTTTGTGCGATGAAGAAGGAAAACTTGTGCTAAAAAACGGAAAGAAACAGCCCGATGCCAAATTGCGTGATACCGAAACAATTCCGTTCAAGGAAAACATTAAAGAGTACATGGCAAAGAATGTACTTCCTTTTGCCCCCGATGCCTGGATAGACAGCAAAAAGACAAAGATAGGTTACGAAATACCTTTTACCCGCGATTTCTACAAATACGTTGCTCCACGCAAGAGCGAAGATATATTTGCTCACCTGAAAGAGCTGGAAGCTGTGGAAAGTGAATTGATGACTAAAATTCTGGGATGATGAGCAGGGAAATGAAAGATAGCGGGATTGAATGGATTGGGGAGATTCCGAAGGGGTGGGAAGTTGTTCGAATAAAGAATGCTTCATGGCTGAAAGGACGTATTGGATGGCAAGGTTTGAAATCCTCAGAATATCAAGATGAAGGAGCATATCTAATTACAGGCACAGACTTTAAAAATGGATATATAAATTGGGATACTTGTGTTCATATTAGTAAAAAACGATTTGATGAAGATGCTGATATTCATATTCAAGAAGATGATTTACTGATTACAAAAGATGGAACGATTGGTAAAGTTGCAATAGCGAAAAACTGTCCAAAAGAAGTCTCTTTGAATAGCGGCGTTTTACTTATTAGAAATGAAAGAGCTGTAAAATATATAGATAAATATCTTTATTATACATTATTGTCTGATGAGTTTTGGACTTGGTTTAATTCCAGCTTAACAGGTAGTAGTACTATTATACACTTATATCAAGAGCAATTTTATAATTTTTCTTTTGCTTTACCTTCTCTTCTCTCTGAACAACAAAAAATAGCCAACCACCTCGATATCAAATGCGCCGAGATAGACAATTTAATTTCCCTGCAAGAAGAGATGATAGCAGAACTGAAAGCCTACAAGCAATCAGTTATCACCGAAGCGGTTTGTAAGGGATTGGATAAGAATGTACCGATGAAAGACAGTGGTGTTGAGTGGATTGGGGAGATTCCTGAGAAATGGAGTATCTCAAAAATAAAAAACGAATTTGAAATACTAGATTATTTGCGAGAGCCTATAAGTGCTGAAAATCGTAAAAATGAATTAGGATTGTATGATTACTATGGAGCATCTGGTGTTATAGATAAAATAGATGATTACAATGTTGATGATAAAGTTTTATTAATTGGAGAGGATGGTGCAAATCTAGTAATGCGAAATCTTCCTTTAATCTACAGAGCAGAAGGTAAGTTTTGGGTAAATAATCATGCACATATATTAAAGCCAATAATTAAAAATGAATATGATTATATGGCTTATTTACTTGAGGCTGGAGATTATATTCTTTATATTACTGGTTCTGCTCAACCAAAACTGAGTCAAGACAAATTGAAGAATTTCATTATTCCTATTCCAGATAATCTCACCGAACAACAAACCATAGCCAACTACCTAGATAAGAAATGCGCCAACATAGACCAGCTCATCTCCATAAAGCAACAAAAGGCAGACGAGCTGAAAGAGTATAAGAAATCAATGATTTACGAATACGTTACCGGGAAAAAAGAAGTTATATAGATTATGGAATACAAGCCACCATACACCATTACCACGAAGATTGTTAATCTTGTAGCAAAGATAACAGAATGTGCTACACGTCTTTCCATCAGGGAAGAAGTGGACTTGAAATTGCGTAAGGCTCATCGCATACAAACCATTCAAGGTTCTCTGGCCATAGAGGGAAACACCCTTTCGGTCGGGCAGATAACGGCTATTCTCGATGGTAAACATATTGTGGCTCCCATTAAGGAAATTCAGGAGGTGCGCAATGCTATCAGGGCTTATGATAGGTTTTTGGATTGGAATCCGTATTCTGTGGACGATTTACTTGAAGCGCACCTCACCTTGACTGAGGGATTGATTGATCAAAGCGGTATGTTCCGTATGGGCGGGGTTGGTGTTGTGGCAGATACGGAGGTTATTCATGTGGCTCCTCCGGCAAATAGGGTGCTGTATTTAATAAAGGATCTGTTTGCCTGGCTGCAACAAACGGACGAGCATCCATTGATTGCCAGTTGTGTGTTTCATTACGAGTTCGAATTTATTCATCCCTTTGCCGATGGTAACGGAAGAACCGGACGCCTTTGGCAGACTCTTTTACTAAGCAGGTGGAACAGTCGGTTTGCACATCTGCCTGTAGAGAATATGGTTTACCAAAAACAGCATGCTTATTATGATGCTATAAACGAAAGCTCTGAAAAAACGGATTGTGCACCGTTTATAGAATTTATGCTGGAGGCTATTTATCAGGCAATTATAACTGTCACCCCCGAAGTTACCCCCGTAGTTACCCCCGTAGTTACCCCCGAAGTTGAAAGGCTAATAAACGCACTACAAGAAAAGCCATTGGGCAAGCAGGAAATATTACTGGTTCTGGGGCTGAAAGATGAAAAGAATTTAAGAGAATTATATATTAAACCGGCTTTGCAAAGCGGACTTGTTGAATTGACCATTCCCGATAAGCCCACAAGCTCTAAACAGCAATATCGCATTACTGAAAAGGGAAAGCTGATATAATAAAATAGGATACTATGAACACGAAAGAATCTCAGTTTGAAAAAGATATAGAATCTTACCTCCTCAACAATGGGGGGTATGTAAAAGGCAATCAGAGCACTTACGATAAGGAAAGGGCTATTGATATGCCTGTGCTGATGCAGTTTATACATAACACACAGCCCAAGGTGTGGCAACGGTATGTTAATGTGTATGGAGATAAAGCGGAAAGTCAGCTATATAAGATGTTTCAGGCAGACGTGGCTCGCTATGGCCTTATTTATGTACTAAGAAAGGGAATAAAGGACAGGGGCATCAATATCCGTTTCTGTTATTTCGCTCCGGCTTCTAATCTGAATAATGAGTTGGTGGAGAAGTATAATGCTAATATACTGACCGAAACTCGTCAGTTTGCCTATTCCACGCAAAACCACAACACCATTGATATGGTGCTTTCATTGAATGGTATCCCTGTTGTGGCTATAGAACTGAAGAATCAGCTCACGGGGCAGAGCGTGGATAATGCGAAAGATCAGTTTATGAATCATCGTGAACCGAAGGAGTTTATCTTCCATTTCAATAATAGAATACTGGTTTGTTTCTGTGCCGACTTATATGAGGTGGCAATGACTACTCAGCTAAAGGGGATGGAGACTTATTTCCTGCCGTTCAATCAGGGCTCCAACGGTGCCGGCAACATTGGTGATGGGGGTAATCCGGCCAACCCCGACGGGTATATGTCTTCTTATCTTTGGGAAAAGGTTTTGCAACGTGAGATGTTGCTTTCTATTCTTCAACGCTATATATCCCTGCAGGAATCTAATAAAATTAAAATTGTAATTGATAATAACGGAAAAGAGAGGGAGAGTAAATCGACCTCCGTACGGATTATTTTCCCGCGTTATCATCAGCTGGATGTGGTTGAGAAGTTGGTTGCCGAGACAAAAAGTGTGGGAGCAGGACATAATTACCTGATTCAGCACTCGGCAGGGTCGGGGAAGTCGAACTCTATTGCCTGGCTCACCTACAGACTTGCCTCTTTACATAATGAGCTGGAAAAGGATATATTTCAGACAGTTTTTGTAATTACCGACCGACGTGTATTGAACAAACAATTGCAGGAGACAATTCTGGGCTTCGACCATATGGAAGGGCAGATAGAGACCATTACCGACAAGGATAATTCAACCAAGCTAAAGGATGCTATCAACGACGGCAGACGCATTGTTATAACTACGCTGCATCGTTTCCCTATTATCTACAAGGAGCTGAACAATCATGCAGGAAAGAACTTTGCCATCATTGTAGACGAAGCGCACTCTTCGCAAAGCGGAAAAAGTGCCGAAAAGCTGAAAGCTGCCTTGGCAGATACGGATGAAGCATTGAAGGAAATGGCGGAACTGGAAGAGAAGACCGAAGAGGCCTTGAAGGATGAAATGGACGAAATGGTGGAAACTTTGCTTTCGCAAGGGCAGCACGGTAATCTTTCGTTCTATGCGTTTACTGCTACACCGAAGCCAAAAACGCTGCAAACCTTTGGTATAAAAAAGGGAGAGGGGTACGATGCTTTTCATCACTATTCAATGAGGCAGGCTATTGACGAGGACTTTATTGAAGATGTACTGAAATATTATACTACCTTCCAGATCTCTTACGAGATTGCCAAACAGGTGCAGGAGAATCCGGAACTGGAGGAACCACCTGCTACAAGGGCCATAAAGGCTTATCACGACAACCATCAGTTTGTATTGGAACAAAAGGTGGAAATCATGGTAGAGAAGTTCAGGGAAATTACGCTGAACAAAATGAATGGAAATGCAAAAGCAATGGTGGTTGCTCCTTCGCGTGCTCATGCTGTACGTTATTTCTTCCTTATGCGGGAATACTGCCACAAGAAAGGCTATACGGATGTACGTCCGATGGTTGCATTCTCGGGCTCTGTAAAATTTAAGGGTGAAGAGTATACCGAACCGCAACTAAACTCTACGAAGGATAGGAAAATAAGTGAGATAAGGCTACCGCTCTATTTCTCTTCGAACTTGTTTAATGTGCTGATTGTTGCCGAGAAATATCAGACGGGATTTGATGAACCGCAATTGCATACCATGTTTGTTGATAAGAAACTGAAAGGTGTGAAGGCTGTGCAGACTCTTTCACGCCTGAACCGCAGTAGTATAGATAAGCATGATACTTATGTATTCGATTTTGTAAATTCGGCAGAGGAGATTAAAAAGTCTTTCGAACCATTCTACGAAGATACTTTGCTTGATAAAGCCACAGATGTAAATCTGGTGTACACGTTTAAGAACGATATTGATCAGTTCCACCTTTGGAACACGGACGATGAAGAAAAGGTGTATCAGATATATTCGGCAAGAAACCAGGGAGAGACAGATCTGGGTAAACTGGCCAGCACCCTTAAGCCTGCAATTGAGGCCTATAACATTTTAACGGAGGAGAACCGCTTTAAGGTACGCTCTCTGATAAAGAACTTTATACGGTTCTACGCTTATATGGCTCAGGTGGTGAGGACTTTCGACAAGGAGTTGTATCGCTCTTACATCTTTGCCGAGTTTCTGTATAAATTTATACCGAAAACATCTCATGAGAAGGTAAATCTGGAAAATAAAATAGCATTGATAAACTCAAAGGTTGAGGAAAACTTCAGCGGATCGGTGAGTCTGGCTCCCACAATTAAAGAAAAAACGCTGAAAGGAGAAAATGCAAAAGAAGGAAGCAAGCCGGAAGAGAAAAAAGATTTGCTTGAAAATATCATAGACAAAATAAACATCATGTACAAAGGCAACTTTACCGAGGCCGACCGCGTGATTGTGGAAACTATCTATGACCGTATGAAAAGTGAAGCGGGCAAGAAACTGTCTAAACTAGCCAAGAAGAATGATGCAACAATGTTTGAACAAAGCATCTTCCCGCAGGAGTTTGATAAGGTGGCTCGCAGCTGCTATGTAGATCACATAGATGCTTTCAGTAAGCTATTTGAAAACGAACAGTTCTACAAGCAGGTTATGTCTGAAATGGCTAAGGCTATGTATCTCAACTTTCATAATGAGATAGTGAAATCAACTGGAAGCAAGGAGAAAATTATTCCTTATCCGGAAGTGAATGTAATGTCGAAAGCTGCGGATGCTAAGGAGCCTACTTATCGGAAATAAAATAAGAGTAGCTTCTTCTTGATAATAAGATGTTAAATTGAATGATTTATAATCTATACAGAACTTGTTTTAAAAGTTTGTTTTGGTGTTTTTGTGAAAAATCCACAAATAATTAATATTTTTAGGTATCTAATTTGTTTATTGTTTATATATTTGTGAGAAACTAACAAAAACAATTATGATTATCAGGTTCTCGGTTTGTAATTACAAGGTGTTTAAAGACGAAACTATTTTTAGTTTTGTTGCCACTAATTACGATAAGAAGACGCGCGAAGATGAAAATGTGGCTCATATTGAAAGTCCGTCATTGCGCTTATTAAAGAATGCTGTAGTATATGGAGCAAATGCCAGCGGAAAGACAAAGCTGATTGATGCATTTGCCTTTATGCGCTATTTTGTGGTAAATTCATCGAAAGATGCTGCTTCTTCGGAGGAGATAGATACTGATCCGTTTAGACTGAATACTGAAAGTGAACTTGCGCCCAGTAGCTTTGAATTAATGTTTTTAATTGGTGAAAAGCTTTATCGCTATGGCTTTGAGGTTACCAGGAAAAAAGTGGTTACTGAATGGTTGTACGTGCAAGAGAAGAAAAGAGAATCAGAACTTTTCTATAGGGGTGAGGATGGCGTAGTCTCTTTTGATAAAAAGAAATTTGCAGCATGGCAATTGATTATTAATGCAAATCTGGTAAGAAATAATGCGCTGTTTATTACTACTCTTGCTCAGTTTAATGATGAACTGGGTATTGAGGTGGTGACTTACTTTAAGGAGAACTTGAAAATTATTTCAGGGCTTAATGAGGCTGGCTACAAGGGTATGATATTATCAAAGCTGGTGGATTCTGACTATAAAAAGAGGGTGATGGAATTCCTGAACTTTGCCGATCTGGGAATAATGGATATTAGCAAAAAAGAAATTGAAGCTAGTTTTGACGATTCTGATAAAGTGCCTCAGGATATTAAGAAGATGATTCTTGACGATATTCAGTCACAGACTTTATTAACTAAACATCAGGCTTATGATGCAGAACATTCTCCAGTGGATTCCAGAGAATTTTTAATGAGAAAGGATGAATCTCATGGAACTCAGAAGTTCTTTTACCTGACCGGTCCTATTTTAGAATCATTAATGAACGGATATACGCTTGTTGTTGATGAACTCGATTCGCGCTTGCACCCAAACTTGGTGACTCGGCTAATCTCTCTGTTTAATTCGAAAGAAGCAAATCCAAATAATGCTCAATTGATATTTAATACGCATAATTCGAACTTATTGGATAGCAAACTATTACGTAGAGATCAAATTTGGTTTGTGGATAAAAATATGTATGGCGAGAGTAAGCTTTATTCGTTGTCAGACATTAAAGGAATCAGGAAGGATGAACAGTTTGAGCAAAATTATATTAATGGAATTTACGGTGGTGTGCCCTATCTGGATGATTTTATAAATGTGAGGATCGACAAAACACTGAATCATGAGAATGAAAAATAAAACTGCTGAGCAGGAGAAGGAGAGGATGGCTCATAAAGAAAGAATGAGAAAGACTCCTTCTTTGAATCGCAGCATGCCATCTATTCCGAAAAAGAAGAAGATATTGATTGTGTGTGAAGGCGAAAACACAGAACCTTCTTACTTCAGGCAATTCAGACTTGCTACTGCAACGGTGCATCCTGTGGGAGAGGGATATAACACGGAAAGCTTGGTGGAACGTGCTATATTGTTAAGCAGGAAAGATAAGTATGATGAGGTGTGGTGTGTTTTTGATAAAGATGATTTCTCGAATCAAAATTTTAATGCGTCAATAGAGAATGCTCGAAAGAGTAACTTGAAGGTTGCTTATTCCAATCAGGCTTTTGAGTATTGGTTGCTTTTACACTTTGAAGATCACCAAGGTGGGCCACTGCATAGGAATGATTATGGGGATAAGATAAATAAGTATATTACTCCGCTAGGAGCGTACTATGATTCTGATAATTCTAAATTGATTGATAAAAACTTTTTTGCAATTTTATGTGGAATAGATAAAAGATATGCTGAGAGGAGAGTTGATTTAGCAATAAAAAGAGCTCGTAAAATATATGAGAGATATACTGATGATCATCCTGCGGTAGAGAAATCCTTATCAGTTAATCCGGCAAAAGAAGAGTCGTCTACAAGAGTGTTTCTTTTGGTAGAGGAGATTCTTAAGTATATCTAAACTTGTTTTTCGCTTATTAAATCTTTATGAAGAATAATCGATAAGCTGAATTTTAAATTAAAAAGCGAATCCCTCTCCGCTAATGTTAGTGAAGAGGGATACCGCTTGTCTAGTATATAGAATACCAATTATTGGGATAACTTAAGTGTTGATATAGTTTATACATCCTGAAGTTGTAATCTTCAAGCATCAGAAATGGATGAGGTTTTGAATAAATTATGCTAACTATTAGCGCTTTAATGTGGTTTACGATATAGATAATATTAATAATAAGGATATTACGTCCAAAACCGATATAGCTAACGATATAGCTGAAACGATTTCTAAATACAAAGTTCATAACCAAAGGGTGCTTTGATCACGAATTGATAGAAAGTATCATTCTCTAAGGTCACAATTTGCGACCATAGAGAATAAAAGAGAAAAGTGTTTGGCTTAGGTTCTGATAAAGTACAAGGTAGTTAGATAAGAGTCGAGAGTGTTAGTGAAAGTGTTAAGGATGCTAGTAATCGTATTAAAGATGTTAGTGAAATATGTTTAGATATTCCAATTGGCCAACAAGCTGTTGGCTAATTATGAGTAATAAAAGGAGTTTAGCACTTCAATTAAAATCAAATAACTTAAAACATAACCATATTATGAAAAAGTCTGATATCTATGAAATTGCCATTAAAATTCTAGGAATATACTTCCTTGTTACTATTATCCAGCTCATGGTAGGAAGCTTTGCTTACCTCTCTGCTATGATTTTCAGTGAGAACCTATCCTCGGATAATATGCTTTATGCAGGAGTTTCTTTCTTTGTGTTTATCGTTATGATTCTACTCGATCTCTGTTTTATTTTCAAAACGGATATGATTGTAAGAATGATATGCAAATCGTCCGACTTTGAACAAGATGTTCCATTTACGGTAAGCAGGAAGTCGGTTTATGAAATTGCTCTGGTGCTGATGGGATTGATTATCATTGTATGGGCCTTTCCGGATTTTATCTATAAAATATGGAACTATGTTCAAAGTTTGCAGATGAGCACACAAAATAAAAGTACTTTGATATCCTCAGGAATAAGAATTATTGTTGGACTGATTGCCGTTGTTTATTCAACTGCTATCGCAAACTTTCTTGCTAAGAAGAAAGCTGTTGATTAACTCGAATGAATTTGCGCCTAGAAATCACAGAAGTGCACCATTTGCGCCTATTTTTATTGCTTTGCGCTCATTAATTGGATATGTAGCATTTAAAACTATACATAGTGAAATGTTAGTTAAAGTGGTAAGAGGATATATTTAATTTGGTATTGTTTTGTCAATAAAAATAATGTCATTATATTTACAAAATGAATCTCTATATAAATGCCATTATCTAATGAAATTACAATACTACTAGCTTTATAACCATTAACCATAACCATTAGACAAGGCCTCTAAAAAGAATAAAAATGGAATCACAAGAATTGAGAGAAGGAGATAATCTGCAGCCAAGAAAGGCAAAAACTGGTACCAGAAATCCATTAGGCTTTTTTGGTGAGTGGGATTATAATATAACGACCGATCAAGAGGCTCCTTTACTTTATTCAAGGTTCGCAATATATGCTTTTACGGTTTTTTGCTCTGTCTTCTTTGGTGGAGTGCTGATGTTTCTCAATCTCAGAAAGCTGAAGAACAAACATGGACAAGTTGTTGTTGCTATTTACACTATTCTTTATGGAACAATTGCATACCCAGTTTTAATGCAGTTTGATATGAGAATATCTTTGCTGAATATTGTCAATATTCTGGGATCGATACCTTTTTATAGTATCTTTTGGGGTAAATATGTGGGTAAAGCTACGAAGTATAGAACTGAATCTGTTCTGATTCCATCGGTAATAGGCTCTGTTATTTTGGCTCTGACTATCATACTAATATTTAACATGTAAATTATGTACGAAGAAGATTACTTTATGAAATTGATTCAGGAGTTTTTTCAGGCATTGGATAAAGCCATTCATGGAAAGAAAAGCCTGGATAATCCATCTGACCAGGAGAACTGTGTCAGCGATTTGTATGGTTCTTATTTTCAGGCAGATTCTGCTTTCTTCTATGGATATGATGTGATGACGATATTAGGCTTTCTGAGGGAAAGATGTGAAGAGCAGGACTTGCCTATGATGATAGAAATGATTTCGGAACTGTTCTATCAGGATGCTCTGCTGAAAACGGATGATGCACTGAAAAATAATCTGCTTGAGAAAGCGTTGTTCTTTTTAAGTTATCTCGACGAGCAGAGTGATACTTACTCTGTAGAGAGGAAAGATAAAATTGCTCTTATCAAAAGGATGCTTGGGAGAGAATAATTCACTTTGTTTCTTACAGGGAATTATGATCAACTCGATAGCTTTTCGGCTTTTGGAAAAGAATAATTCTCTTTGTTTCTTTCAGGGAAGTATCATCAACCCGATGGCTTATTGGCTCTTGGGAAAGAATAATTCTGCCGGTTCATTTTGATGTATCTGTCAGGATGTCTCTTTTTTACTATTCTGGTAGCAGACTCTACTGTATCTTTGCACTGAAATGTATTTCTGCAAAACATGGAAAAATTCAATGTTATAAATCCTTCTCATCTACTGGCTCCCTTTGTGAAGTACTATTGGGTGCTGGAAACGGAGGGCGATTCGGTGGTGACGGAGCGTACTATCTCTACCGGGTGCATGAGTCTTGTGTTTCACAGGGGGAGTAGGCTGTTTTCATCGTTCGAGAATGATCTGCAGCCTCAGTCGTTTATCAGCGGACAGACTAAATTTTATACTGATGTTACTTCTACCGGAAAGATAAACATGATAGTGGTTGTTTTCCAACCTTATGCTTTAAAAGCCTTTTTCCCAATGTCTATGTACGAGTTTCATGAAAAGAATATAGCTTTAGACGACGTTGGAGACCCCGCACTGAATGATTTAAAAAAGCGGGTGCTGGACACGGTGGATGATAATCAGTGCATCAGTATGATTGAGAGCTATCTTCTGAATCGTCTGCATTCTTTTGATGAATATAACATGAAGAGGATTGATGCTGTTGTAAAAGGTATCAACCAGCAACCAATGATAAGCGTTACGGATTTGTCGCAGATTGCTTGTTTGAGCGACAAACAATTAAACAGGGTCTTTGCTGAATATGTTGGTTCGATGCCGAAAGAGTTTATTCGCATTGTTCGTCTGCAACGGGCGTTGTACCTACTTCAAAACTCTGCTACAGAGAATTTTACTCAATTGGCTTATGAATGTGGATTCTATGATCAGGCGCATCTTATTAAGGAGTTTAAAGCTTTTTCGGGATATACGCCAAAGGAATATCTGCTTGTTTGTGATCCTTATTCAGATTATTTCTCTGATCCTTTATAATGTCTTTTATTTACAATTTTACGATGATTATCCGCTCTATTTTTGCAGAGTCAATTAATAACAAACAAAATTAGAGATTATGAAAAAGTTACTTGTGTTTTTCGAGATTCCTGCAGCAGACTTTGGCAGAGCCGTGAAATTTTATGAAACAATCCTTGATGTGAAGACTTCTGTTTACGATTGTGAGAATGAGAAGATGGCTTGTTTTCCTGAGGAAGAAGGGTTATGTCCCGGTGCTATTTCTTATGCACCTGGTTTCCTTCCTTCTGCAAATGGTGTACTGGTAAGCCTTAATTGTGATGATATGGAGGCTACTCACGCTCTTATTGTGGCCAACGGAGGAAAGATTGTTATTCCTAAAACTAAAATAGAGGCGGAGGGAAGGGGCTTCTTCTCAACTTTTATAGATAGTGAAGGAAATACCATCGGCTTGTATTCGGATAAGTAGGGTCTTGTAATTTAGAATTAGGCTGTGTTGGCGAAGTTATTCATTAATTTGCCAACACAGCTTTTTTATGCTCGTAATCAAAGTGTGATGTATATTCTTTGTACTGCATTTATCTGAGATGGAATTTATATCGGTAAATGTTTTGTTAATAAATATTTTGTCATTATATTTACATAATTGAATATGCTTTGTTTATTTAATAATAGACCATTTAAATTTCGAACTATGAAAAAAACACTCTGTTTTATATTCTTATCTATGTTTCTCTTAACTGGATGTGGTGCTAAAGAAAGTGAAAAAATGACCGAAGTTACTACTCTTAGTAAACTTGCTGAAGAAGAGTCGGATAATTCCATAAATACTGTTGATAAGAAATTGATTAAGGACGGGAATCTTAATTTCCAGACGAATGATATAGATAAGACTGATGCGTTTATTAAAAGTGCAGTTAAGAAGTTTGATGCGTATATCTCGAATGACGAAAAATATAGTAACGAGTCAAATAAAGGGAGCGACTTAACAATCCGTGTACCGGCAGATAAATACGATAGCTTGATGACTTATATCATTGATAATGCAGACGTTAAAAGGCTGGATAGAAAATCAACAGAAATTAGAGATGTTACTGAAGATTATATCGATACTCAGACTCGCCTGAAAATTAAAAAGGCTTCTGAAGCTAAGCTGATGATCTTGCTAAATAAAGCCAAAGACTTGAAAGATCTTCTTGCTGTACAAGCACAACTCACCGACTTACAAGCTGATATTGAGTCTATTGAAGGGCATATGAAATATCTGAATGATAGGGTCAATTATAGCACGCTCAAAGTTTCTTTCTATAAAAATGCGGTTAAATCGAATACTTTCTTCGGGGACTTTTGGGATGCGCTAAAGAATGGATGGCAGGTATTTCTTCAGGTTATTACATTCATTGCTAATCTGTGGGTAATTATTCTTGTATCGGTATTCCTTGTTATGGGCTTTAAATCTTATAGAAGGCGTAAAAAGAATGCTAAGAATACGAAGAACGCTGAGTAAGCAGAGAAGTGCATCGGGCAAGTCTATTGAACCCCCAATAAATAAGGGGATCAATTAAGAGAGATTGGCACAGTGTTACCGGCCAGCCTTGTGAACACGAAATAAATAAGAGGGCCCATTGAATAGAGTTGGATACAGTATTTCCGGCCAGCCTTGTGAACTCGAAATAGATAAGAGGACCCATTAAAGAGAGATGAACACGGAGTCTCCGGCGAGCCTAATGAAACCCAAATGGCTTCTGACTGGTGTTTGTGGTGTTTCTTTCTCAATTGGAATTGCCTAAAACAAACTAAATTCTTTATATTTGTAGTCTATAAATAAAAGCCATATTTTTATATGGCACGCTTATAAATCGAGATTATTATGTAAGTTTGTAGTCTAAATTTTATTAATGAATTTGATATAAGAACTGAAAACGTAAATTTGTGATTATTTTACTGTCTATCAGCTAAATAAACGCTCAATTGATTGTCCTTACGTTTTTATTGATAACTCTCTGCGGTGAGGACAGCAGAGAAAAACAGAATATTTTATTATGTTTAGTGTATTATTGGGGACGATAGTTATTATTGCTATAATAAGTTTTTCAAAACATATCTATAAGAAACAGCACGATTTCTTTATCAGAAACTATTATGTTTTTCCAAAGAGCCTTCGGGAAAAAATGAAAAACACGGATCTGTTTAAGGATTTAATATGGTTCATTAATCTGGTATTGTTTGTCTTTATCATATTTCTGCTAGGCGCAATTGTGGCATTCAAGTTATTAGGAAGTAGCGGTGCTAATCATGCCTTGCTAAAAACAATCTATTTTTGGTTTGGAGCAGGAGCTGTGTATAGCAAATTGTCTGTTATGCTATTTTCTACATCTGCTTTGTTTATAGTAAGCTATAGTCTGTCTAAATTCCTGGGAGAGCATCGCAAAAAGAATGACATTGATGGTATGAAGGCTATTCTTGAGCTTAGAAATATGCTGGATGAAGATAAGTACTTTGAGATTTATCGCGATTTACACTTCGGGGAATATGATTTTGTAGAGAATCCTTCTACGAAAGAGGAAGAAACAAAACAGCTGGAACTTTTCCATTATTTAGGTGTTATGGAATCGGCAAGTACTATGGTTAGAAAGGAAATAGTAGATATGGACCAGTTCTACAAACACTTTGGATGCAGAGTAACGTCCATAGTGAAATGTGAAGCTCTGAAGGTTTATCTGCATGATAATAAGGAGTCGTGGACTGATCTGCTCTGGGTTATTCGTGAAATGAAGAAGATTGAGAAGGACAAATTCGAGAATACAAATACTCATAAGGATAACACTCCGCATCATGAAAGTGAGATGTTTACCAAAGGAAGAAATTGGATGAAAAAAGGCGGTAAATATTTATTTGATGATAAATAGTACTTCTGAAAAAACAGGAAATGGCAAGATGGACGATTCTATCTTGCCATTTTTTATTTAATACTGGATTAGTTTTATAATTGTATAGAAAGTAAAAAATATCATAACAGAAGGTGTTAAGTTTAAATAATATATTTATATTCGTATTTCAAATTTATTATATCCTTATCAATTAATCTCTATGGAACAAAAGACAATCAACTTACCTGAAATGATGAATGTCGGGGCTGAATCTCTGAATATCGTTATTACAAAGAATGAAGTATTGCAGTTGGACATTACTAATGCTTTAAATACGCTTTCTCAGCTGTTGGATGATAAGAAAACTGCACTTTATTTTAAGGAAAAAGTTGATATTTCTTTTGACGGATTCAATGATAATGAGAATAAATTGTGGGAAGTACCCGAAGTTAGAAATTATATTTGCAAACTTGATGAGCAATTCCCTTTCTGGTTTTATTTTTTATCAACGAATGGAGATGGCTTGTTGCTCATATTTAAAAGTCAGTTGATTCCTTTTCTCTCTCCGGAAGCTGATAAAGAGCTCAATCAGCCAAAGCTAAGAGACTGCTTTCTTACAAGATGGTTACCTTCAATGAATCAGGTTTGTGACTATACCGGCATTTCTTTGCACGAAAATGATGAGATGACGCAAAGGCTGTTTAATTACTTAAAGAGTAGAAAGGTATAATTACTGTAGTCTCTTCTCTTAATCTGACTTCTTATTTTTTTAGTGAATATGTATATGCAGGACATTTTGCTACAATAACAATCCTGACAGATATTGTTATAAGTGGTACTACGTAGGGAGTCATATCTTAACTAATCCAGAATAAGCATTACAGTTTTCTATAACATAAACATAAAAATGGGTTGTTCAATTCTCTGAACAACCCATTTTCTGATTAAAGTAATACCTTTTCAGAGCAACTTCAATCCTCTGAAAGTATTACCTTGGCGATCCTTTTGTTTTGCGCTTAAAACAAATATCTCTGTTTAAAAATACAGTTATGTCTAGTTTATGATTCAATTCTTTGTGAATCTTCTATTACTACTGAATCTCTTATAATAAGATGTAATTTTATGACCAAAGTGTATCTAATTTATAAAATAGCAAATCTATTACTTTGGATTTCTATAGTTTAGTCTACTGTAAATAAACAATATTAATTTGGTTTTATATCAATCTTTTTAGTTAAAAGTTAGTCTCCTAGTATAAATATCAGGAATTAGTGAAAGATAAATTTCAAGACTAGTTTCCTAAGTGCTTTTTGCATTCTATAAATAGTTGAAGGAGTGAACTCTATCATTCTCGAAATGATTGGGATTCATTTGTATACGAAATATGATATAACCTTTGGAACTGTTTGTAATCTTTCAGTTTCTTTTTAATCTTGTATATACAAAACATGATATAACCTCCATTTTGATACGATTATGGATATTATTGTTATAATTATTCCAAATAATAGATAAAAAACTTATTTTTGATGAATTTACTTGCATTTTATTTTGTTTTTAGTATATAATGCATATATTTGCGAACGTAGTACTTTAAAAGTGTATCTAAACGACACTTCTTATTTTTTGAATTGCGTGCTTTGTTGACCGGAGAGTACGCAATTTTTTTATGCTTGGCTTTAAATAAATATCTATACAGTAAACACATTTTTTTATTATTATGCAGGAAATTAAATTCTACAGCGGGGAAAATATTCCATTGGAATTGCACAAAGTGCGCATTGTTCAAAAACTCAATCTGGTTCCGGTGGAACGCCGTATGGAAGCTCTTTATGAAGGGGGATTCAACACTTTTAAACTTAGTACAAGAGATGTCTTTCTAGATATGTTGACCGACTCGGGAACGAATGCTATGAGTGATAATCAGGTGTCGGCAATGCTACGAGCTGATGATGCTTATGCCGGTTCTCAAAGTTTTGAACGATTGCAAAAAGCTGTCGAGGATGTTCTGGACAAAAAGTATCTCTTACCAGTTCACCAGGGACGTGCTGCCGAAAATATTCTGTCAGAGGCTTATGTGCAGAAAGGCAGTATTATTCCAATGAACTATCACTTCACAACAGCAATGGCACACATAACTCTAAGAGGAGGACAAATTGCTGAATTGCTTTATGATGAAGCTTACGTAATAAACTCTGATCATCCTTTCAAGGGGAATATGAATCTTGAAAAGCTGGAGGAAGTTATACAGTCTTATGGTCCTGAAAATGTTCCTTTTATCCGTATGGAAGCTTCAACTAATTTAATTGGTGGACAGCCTTTCTCTATGCAGAATCTTCGTGATGTACGTGCTATAGCTGATAAATATGGTCTGCTGCTTGTCCTTGATGCTAGTTTAATGGGCGAAAATGCTTACTTGATAATACAGCGTGAAGAAGAGTTTAAAAATGCTGATATGGCAACTGTTGTTAAACTAATGACTGGCTTGTCTGATATTTGTTACTTCTCAGCACGTAAGCTCAGTTGTTCAAGAGGTGGAGGAATATGCACCAATAATACGGATGTTTATAATAAGCTTCAGGTTTTTGTACCTCTGTACGAAGGCTTCCTGACTTACGGTGGTATGTCTATTCGTGAAGTTGAAGCAATGGCAGTAGGTCTGTACGAGGTTTGGGATGAAACGATTGTAAGTCAGAGTCCTATATTCATTAAGTATCTTGTAGATTCACTTGATGCAAAGGGAGTGCCGATGGTTAAGCCTGCCGGAGTTCTTGGAGCCCATGTAGATGCCATGCAAATATGCTCTCATATACCACAAAATCAATATCCTGCGGGAGCATTGGCAGCAGCCTTTTTCTTAATATCAGGAGTAAGAGGTATGGAACGTGGTACGTTATCCAATCAACGTGATGAAAATGGTGTTGAGCCTTTAGCTAATATGGAGTTGCTTCGCCTGGCTGTACCACGTCGTGTGTTTACATTGTCTCAATTAAAATATGTAGAAGATCGTATGGCATGGCTCTATCAGAACCGTCATCTGATTGGTGGACTTAGATTTATTGAGGAACCACCAGTGCTACGTTTCTTCATGGGTAAATTAGAACCAACGTCTGATTGGCCACAGAAACTGATGGCTAAGTTTAAAGAAGATTTTGGTGATAGCTTATAGTTAATGAATTGATAAATAAATAGTTGCTATATAAATTACGTATTTGTTAGCTATATATAAGCAATAGTGTAGGCACTAGATAAGGTATCTGTAATGCCATAACTGGATTTATTAGTTATATATAAGCAATGTGCAGATTTCGAGAAATGAGGCTGTTCGAAAAGTAAAAATAGAATCAATCAAAGTTATAATTTGTACCTCAATAAATAGAAAACTCCTTTTACCCTTTGTAAATAAGGTCTCAAAGAGCGTTTAATTTATTATTAAGTTGTTACATACAAATTAAAAGCTTGAAATTGCTATTTGACTTTTGGGATAGCCTCATTACAAAAATAAGCCAATAAGAGGTTGTCCTAAAAAGTATAGTAGCCCTGTTTTACCCTTTATAATTAAAGACTAAAAGAACGCTTAAATTATTAGTGAAGTTGTTGATTACAAATTAAAAGTTATTCAATTGAATTTTTTGGATAGCCTCTCCGAATAATTGTAAGAGGTTAATTTTTAAATAAGTATATAAGGGATTGTCCTAATAAAATAGAGCAACACCATTTTATTTATTTGAACTTTATTTGAGAATAGAGCTTTATCTAAGAATCCGAATCAATTTGTGTTCTTTAGAGAATCTAAGTATAGTCTTTTTCTCTCTGAGATTTAATTATCAGAGGCCTAATCTACTTTTTGGGTTCTTCGTCACTTTTGGTGGAAGATATTATATTGAACCTCTGAATCATTGTGTTTAGCTGACTTTTTGTCAGATTCAATAAATGGCTTATCAAGAAACATGTAGGATATTGATTGGAGAGGCATTTGAAACAGTTCGCTTTCACAAAAGTAAGGAAGAACCAATGTTTCACAGGACAATTTCTTTCTCTGTACTTCTATCGTATAATTTTTATTAAAATTAGTTGAACTTACAGTTAAAATAGAACATTATTTTAATTAAAATACAATCAATTTTATAAAAATAAAATTCTATCTTCGTAATCTAATTGACAGTTGTTCTTCAAAATCAGAATGTTCTGCCATTTTTTTGTGATTTGTAATTTATTGATGCATAAAGTAATTAAAAAAAGAATTATGAAAAAGTGCCTTGCTAATCCTATCTTTTCAGCTATCATTTTACTGGGATCAACGGTTGTTCTTACTACAGGTTGTTCGGATGAAGAATCATTGACTGTGATCAATTCTCAAACGGGAACAGGAGTTCAAACACGTGCTGTATCCAGTAGTTCGTCCGATTCACTTTTTGTGGCAAACGAGGTTATTGTGAAATTTAAAAGTAATTCATCATCTGCAGCAAGAGATAGCGCTCTAAGTAATGTAAGCGGAGTTGTGGCCGAGAAGATTCTGACTCGTGCAATGAAGCGTAATGGTGACAAAGACGGTGTTACTTTGGTTAAAACGTCAAAGAATGTGCAGGAAGCTGTTGGACTCTTGAAGAAGCTGGATGCCGTTGAATATGCAGAACCTAATTACATCTATACAATTGACGAGGCAGCTAATGATACTTATTTTATGGACGGTACGCTGTGGGGAATGTATGGATCATCAACTTCTCCCGCAAATCAATATGGTTGTGATGCTGCAAGTGCTTGGGCCGCAGGTCACACAGGTTCCAGTGATATATACGTAGGCGTTATCGATGAAGGATACATGTATACGCACGAAGATTTGGCTGCAAATGCAGGAATAAATCCGGGAGAAATTGCAGGTAACAGAATAGATGACGATGGAAATGGTTATGTAGACGATGTGTATGGCTGGAATTTCGCAGGAAATAACAATAAAGTCTTTGATGCTGCATTAGATGATCACGGTACTCATGTGGCAGGTATAATCGGTGCTTCAGGCAATAATGGAGTAGGTGTGGCCGGTGTTTGCTGGAATGTAAAGCTGTTGAGCGGTAAATTCATGGGCAGAAAAGGAGGTACTACTGCCGATGCAATCAAAGCAATCGATTACTTTACTGAGCTGAAGAAAGCAGGTATGAATATTGTAGCAACCAATAACTCATGGAGCGGAAGTGGATATTCTCAGGCTTTATATGATGCGATAGAGAGAGCTAACTCAGCTGGAATTATATTTGTTGCAGCAGCAGGTAATGATGGTTTCAATGATGATGGATTACTGGCTAGCTATCCTGCGGCATATAGTAATAGCAATATAATCTCTGTAGCATCCATTACAAATACCGGAGCTTTATCCAGTTTCTCAAATTACGGACCAAAGTCGGTAGATCTTGCTGCTCCGGGATCTGATATCATGTCTTGTGTACCTCTTAAATCAAAGGGTAATGTTTATTCAAGTTATGCTCTTGAGAGTGGTACATCCATGGCTGCACCTCACGTAACCGGTGCTGTTGTGTTATATCTAACTTCTCATCCGGGAGCTACTGTATCAGAAACTATCAATGCTATTCTGAGCAGTACAATACCTACACCATCTCTTTCAGGTAAATGTGTTACCGGAGGACGATTAAATTTGAGTGGTTTCTAGTTTATTCAGTTTTATATATAGCAAAAGGCTGTCTGATCAAACCAGACAGCCTTTTGCTTTTATTTCAAGTAACTTGTTTTATTCTCCTTCAAGAGGCCAATTGGGAGAAGCTACATGCGATTTCTTAACTTCTTTCTCAAGATCTTTTAAAACCTCAGGATACTTCTCGGCCAGATTAGTTTTCTCGTATGGATCTTTTGTGATGTTATACAGCTCAAGCTTAGTACCTTTTTTCACAGATACAATCTTCCAGTCACCTTTACGTACAGCAACTTGATTTCCTGGGAATTCCCAATAGAATGCTCTGTTGTCGGTATCTTGTTTCTTTCCATCAAGTAAGGCTTTGATGCTTATTCCGTCGATATGCTGAGGGAGCTTTGCATGTGCATAATCGGCAAGGGTAGGCATTACATCCGGGAAATAGATAAGATTCTTCATTGTTTGTCCACCTTTAATATGCTTCGGACAATTAACGATGAATGGCACTTTAATGCCTCCTTCGTACAAGATACCTTTTCGTCCACGATATCCGGCATTGCAATTCAGTTCTTCAAGAGGAGCCATCACTGCACCACCGTTATCTGATGCAAAAATGATAATCGTGTTGTCACGCAAACCTGTTTTGTCCAGATGATCAATTAACCGACCTATTGCTTCGTCTGTATGAGTAATCAGACTAGCATACAGCTTTGCTGTTTCCGACAAAGATGAATTTGTATAAGGTTCCAGACTATTGATGAAATAAGGTTCATGAGGAACGTCGAAAGCCAGATACAGGAAGAATGGATTATTCTTATTACGATCTATAAAATCGATAGATTCATTTACAGACAGATCGCTGTCGTGTATACCACGTTTGTTGTTCTCGTTCTCCGGAATAACTTTCAAATCGCGGTTGTAGAAACGCAGGGCAGGATAGTAATAAGGCGTATTCGAGTTTTCTGTACTGATTAGCCAGCCATAAAATTCATCGAAACCACGATCCAGCGGTCCGGCTCCTGGATTAAACCCATCCTGATGCCATTTGTTTACCAAACAAGTTCTGTAACCTGCAGAGCCTAGCACAGTGGCAATAGTAGTGTCGTTAGGAAGCAGATGCATTCTGCGGATAGGAGTAGTTCCTTTCAATCCGGGAAGCCCTCCAGCCTTGCAGAAGTTATCTCTGATGGTGGTATGCCCAGTATGCTTGCCTGTAAGAAGCGAACATCTGGAAGGTGAACTGATGGCTGACCCTGCATAGCAGTTTGTAAATCGGATACCATCACTGGCCAGTTTGTCTATGTTTGGTGTCTTTACAACCTTGTTTCCGTAGCAAGCCAGGTCGCCATAACCCATATCATCTGCCAGAATAAAAATGATATTAGGACGTTTACTCTCTTGCTGTGCATGTGCAGCAGTGAAAAATGACAGACCTCCCAAAAGGGCCGGAACTGTTTTTATTAATGGTTTCATCTTATGTAATTATGTTATTTGTCACTCAAAAGTAAAACGAATAATTCTGAATACAATGGGTTGAGAGGATATTCCATGTAATTGTACTTATTTACATATCTAATTATTCTGCAATAAGCAGAATTCATTCTCCAATAATTGAAATCTATTCTCCATAAAATAAAAATCAGAGGGGAATAATTTTGTGCTATCAACATTTTAATATTTAATCTGTTATAATAGTAAGCCAATAGAGTGAATTTTTCATAATTTGATAACCTATAAATTCTGATAATATGATAATGCTACTTTTAGATAATTTCTGGCTGATTCTTTTCATAGCACTGGGATTGCCATTACTTACTTACCGGAGTAAATTCAGGAAAATTGTGTATCAGACTGATAGTTGGACTATCAATATCAAACCGCTGCTTACTGACGAGCTACGAGGGCTTATAGGAAGCCATAGTGTTGATCACCCTAAATATAAGAAATTCAGAAATTACTATAGAACTTATCTGGTTCTCATTTTAATTACGCTTGTTTTCTATTTTGATTTTAGTGGTTTTACTCATACAAAAGAAACAGAAGTTGAGAAATCTAAAATAGGCGTAGGAAGCCGGGTTCCTTCGTTCTCGCTGAAGGATCAGAATGGCAATACTTTGGCTATCGACTCTGTGATTGGCAAACATAATTTGGTTATCTTCTTCTATAATGCAGACGGTGGACCTAACACTTTACGTGAGGTTTGGGCATTTCAGGAAAATCTCGATGCATTTAAAGCGGCCGATGCAATGGTTATTGGCATTGGCAGAGAGTCGGTTGATAGTCATAAGGAGTTTGCTACAGAAAATGCCCTTCTCTATACGCTACTAAGTGATGAAGGAAATAAAGTGCGCAAGATGTTCAGGGTACCATCTAATTTATTAGGATATTTGCCCGGTAGAGTTACTTATATTGTAGATAAAACAGGCAAGGTAGTGTATGTGCATAGCTCACAAATAAGGACCTACAGGCACGCCACAAATGCGCTGAAGTTCCTCAAAGAGATGAAATAGTAGATCCTGAAGCCTGCAAGAGTGTGGATAATATTACGGCACTAGTAGCTATATGAATGAAATAGCAGATGTTGAAGTCTGCAAGTATACGCTACCTTTATTACATTTATAAACGACTCCGATGTAATGCAGATATTGATTTCTGCAAGAGTAGTTGATAAATGGATATTTCGCTTTTTCTGGAGTGGAATTATAGTTCAATCTTGTCTTGTAAATATTCAAATATATTTTATGCTCGTCTAAAGTAGTGAAACTCTGATAAAAAAAGCTATTTTTGTATGAAAATACTTTAATCAGGAAGATGATAAAACTACTTCATACAGCCGATTGGCACATCGGTCAGACTTTTTTTGACTATCCCCGTAAAGCTGAGCATTTGCACTTTCTGGAGTGGTTGAGAGACCAGATCCGGGAGCAAGGTGTGGATGTACTCCTCATTGCCGGTGATGTGTTCGACACTCCGAATCCTTCAGCCGAATCACAGAAGATGTTCTATAAGTTTTTAAGGGAGGTAACTACGGATAATCCTGTGTTGCAGGTAGTGGTGATAGCCGGTAATCACGATTCGGCAGCACGACTGGAAGCTCCTAATCCTCTTCTCGAGGAGATGAATATTACCATTAAAGGCATTGTAAAGCGTACGGCTGATGGCCTGATAGACTATCAGCGATTGATTGTTCCACTCACCAAGGACGGTGAAGTGGCAGCATGGTGCATGGCTGTTCCTTATCTTCGTCAGGGAGATTATCCCGAGGCAGAGAACTATCCGCTGGGAGTGAAGGCGATGTACGAGGCCTTGTTGCAAGAAGTGTTGAAAGTACGGCAACCCAACCAGGCCATTGTGGCAATGGGACATTTACATGCAGCCGGAGGTATCGTTTCTGAAAACGACCGCTCTGAACGTACCATCGTTGGCGGTGAAGAGTGTGTTTCGCCCGATGCTTTCTCAAACGAAATAGTTTATACCGCTTTAGGTCATTTACATCGTGGTCAGCAAGTATGCGGCCGTGAGGAGGTGCGTTATGCCGGAGCTCCTCTGCCAATGTCGTTTGCTGAAAAGAATTACAAGCAAAGTGTGGCTCTGGTAGAGATAGAAGGGGCAGCAGTTACAAAGATTGAAAAACTGCTTTATGATGCTCCTGTTAAGGTACTTAGCATCCCTAACGAAGCAAGGCCTTTGGAGGAAGTTCTGGAGGAAATAGACAAGCTACCGGAAGGAGAAATCACAGAAACCTCTCCATATCTGGAGGTGAAAGTACTGATTACAGAACCTGAACCATCACTTCGGAATAGGATAGAAGAAGCCTTGAAAACCAAGTCGGTACGATTGGCAAGACTAGGTGCTGTACAAGTTGGGAGAGATGCAGAATCGAAGACTTTCACCTACGAGGAACTTCAGGCAATTACTCCAATGGAGATTGCACGGATGGAGTTTGAGAAACAATTTGGGGGCGAAGAGATGCCCGACACGATGAAGAACCTGCTGCAAAGCGTTATCCAGGAAATAGAGCATGAAGATATTAGCAATTAGAGGAAGAAACTTGGCTTCTCTGGAAGGAGATTTTGAATTGGACTTTACGGCAGAACCGTTGAAGTCGGCAGGTATTTTTGCCATTACCGGAAGCACCGGAGCAGGGAAATCAACCTTGCTGGATGCTTTGTGTCTGGCTCTTTTTGATACTACACCACGATTAAGCAGTGTAACCAGCAACGCCAATATTCAGGATAATAAGAACGATTCCATCACCCTGAAAGATAGTCGGAATATTCTTCGTAGAGGGGCTGTAGATGGAATGGCGGAAGTCGATTTTGTGGCACTCAGCGGAGAGCATTATCGTTCTACATGGACGGTAGGAAGGGCCGGAAGCAAGTTCTTCGGGCGACTGAGGAATGTCTCCATCAAGCTTGTCAATCTCACAACCACTGTGGAGGAACAGGGCACAAAGACGGAACTATTGAAACAGATAGTAGATCTTATCGGTCTTACGTTCGATCAGTTTACCCGTGCCGTATTACTGGCGCAAGGTGATTTTGCCACGTTTCTGAAAGCGAAATCAACAGAAAAGGCTGAACTGCTCGAGAAGCTGACGGGCACCAATGTTTATTCGCGTATCTCGCAGTCCATCTATCGGAAAACGCAGGAAGCGGATGCTGAACTCAATGCGTTGAAAGATAAGATTAAAGGAATTGAATTGCTCACGGAAGAGCAGATAGAGGCTTTGGAACTGGAGCGGAAACATATTGCCGAAAGTTCCGGAGTGATAAAGAAGAGTGCTGAAATCCTGAACCAAAAGATTGGCTGGATTAAGCAGGAGCAGGAGCTTGCTAAAGAAGTAGCGCAGGCGAAAACTCAGCTTGGAGAGGCTAAAACGGCTATTGAAGCGGCGAAGCCTAGATACGAATATGTGGCAAGGGTAGATGAAGTACAGGATATTCGCGATGTGTATAACGAATTGCAAACCTCTCAGAAGCAATGCGCGGTTTACCGGAATAGCCTGCAGACAAAGCTCCAGGACGAAAAGAAGAATGCTGAATTACTTGCTGTTGCCAGGAAGAATCTGAAAGTCTGTGAAGCTAAACAGCTGAAGGTAAATGAAGCCTTTGAGAAGGCTGAACCGGAGATTCTTCGCGCTCGTGAACTGGATGCTAAGTTGGAGGTGGTTACACGCAATGGCGTTCAGGCAAAGAAGGAATTTGATGCTGCAAAGGCGCTGAAAGAGCGAACGGAGAGCAATATCGCCGCTACTCAAAAACTGTTGGATAATGAGCTGAAACGGGCAAAGGAACTTGATAGCTGGTTTGAAGCACAAAGTATCTACAAGGAACTAATACCTCGTACAGAGCTGATTGTAAGCTTATTGAACACGGCTCAAACGTCAATGAAGCAGTCGGCCAATAGTGAAAAGACGCTCAAAAGCCGTAAAGAAGTGCTCGAGGGTGATAAAAAGAAACTGGAAATCCTTCAAAAGGAGGCTGAAAGGCTGGATAAACTGTTGCCTGCAGAGATCCTTGCATTACGCGAAAAACTGTCGGACGGAGTGCCTTGTCCGGTGTGTGGTAGTCTGCATCACCCGCTGCGTGTAGAAGGTGTCAGCAGTGAAGCTAATCTGGAAGAAGAAGAGCTGAACCGTGCCAAAGAGAGTGTAAAGAAGCAATTGGAAGAGCTGAACGTAGGTATCGAGGAATCAAATAAGGAGATTACCCGCCTTGCAACGATGGTTGAGAGCTACACTCAGCAATACAAGGATGCCTTTGTCGATGCCGATTCTTATCTTGCCGCTCTGCCCGCATGGAAAGCTGAATTTGAGCAAGGCGGACTTCAAGTAAAACTTCAGAAGTTAGCTACTGAATGGTCTGGTAATCAGGTAGAACTGAATCAGATAAAAGATAAGATTATAAACTTGCAGACGGCTCTTACTGGAGAAAAAAAGAATCTGGAAGAGGCTATTAAGGGAGAGGAAGAAAAGACTAAGAAGCTGGCTGATTACCGAACTGAATATAACGATCTGGCAGCTGAAAGGAAAAAGCTGCTGGACGGTAAAAAAGCTGATGAGGTGGCAGGTGCTTTCCAAAAAGAGAAAAAGGGCGTTGAAGAGGAATTCAGAAAATTGAGTGAAGAGCTGAATAAGCTGAATGCAAACAGCGAGAGTCTGAAAGGTGGAATCAAGGAAGTCACAGCTATGCTTGAACGCTTGGATGAACGCAACAAAATATTGCAAAACAGCGTAGAAGAGTGGATTGCACAAAAGAATGGGGCAATTACATTGCAACTGTTAGCCGAACTCCTGCAAAAAGATAGCGCATGGCTGACGAATGAAAAGAGGGCACTCGATCAGCTGAAAAAGAATGAAATTACCATCAGTGCTACGTTAGATGAACGTAAAAAGAAACTGGAACAACATCAGTCGGCCGAAGTCCGTCCGCAAGGTGAAGAAGAATCAATGGAAAATCTGCAGACTCAATTACAGGATGCAAATACCCAACTGGATGCTATGCTGAAGCGGGATGCTGCGATTGATGCAACCTTTGCCAATCATAAGCAAGGCAAGGAAAAGGTGAAGAAGATTGAGAAAGAACTTCCCGTTAAAGAGGCTTTGGCGGAGAACTGGAAGAAGCTTAATCAGCTCTTTGGATCGGCTTCCGGCTCTAAATTTAAGGAGATTGCTCAGGGCTATACGCTCGATGTGTTGCTTACTTACGCCAATAAGCATCTGCAGGAACTTTCCAAACGTTACGAACTGAAACGAATCCCTGAAACCTTGGGACTGGAAGTTATCGACCTGGATATGCTTGGCGAGATAAGGAGTGTGCACACGCTGTCGGGTGGAGAATCGTTTCTAGTCTCTCTGGCATTGGCTTTGGGGTTATCATCGCTCTCATCGAACCGCATGAAAGTGGAATCTCTCTTTATCGATGAAGGTTTTGGCTCGCTGGACGCAGAAACATTGGGTGTTGCCATGGATGCGCTTGAGCGACTTCAAACGCAAGGTCGTAAAATTGGTGTAATCTCTCATGTTAGTGAGATGAACGAACATATTGCCACACAGGTTAGGGTAGAGAAAACGGTGAATGGCAGAAGTAAAATAGAAGTTGTTGGGTAATACCCACTATAATAAAACGAACATTTAATTTAATAGTATGAATTATTTATTTAGATCCTTATTATTTACGTTGATTCTTAGTATGGCTGTCTGTACTAACGCACAGACACAGTCGACAGGAGGAACATTCAAGGCTGGCAAGAATACATTCCTGCTGAACGACAAGCCTTTTGTTATTAAAGCTGCAGAGATACACTATCCGCGTATTCCTGATGCTTATTGGGAACAACGCATTGAAATGTGTAAATCGCTTGGAATGAATACCCTTTGTCTGTATGTGTTCTGGAATCTGCACGAACAGAATCCCGATGAGTTCGATTTTACAGGCAACAAAGATATTGCCCGTTTCTGCCGCTTGGCACAGAAACATGGTATGTATGTTATTGTTCGTCCCGGTCCGTATGTATGTGCTGAGTGGGAAATGGGCGGACTCCCTTGGTGGTTGCTCAAGAAGGACGTAAAACTCCGTACGCTCGATACTTATTACATGGAGCGTGTACGTAAGTTTATGAAGGAAATTGGCAAGCAACTGGCTGATCTTCAGATTACCCGTGGTGGTAATATCATTATGGTTCAGGTAGAAAACGAATATGGTTCTTATGGCACAGATAAGCCTTATGTAAGTGCAATCAGAGATATCGTTCGTGAATCGGGCTTTACCGAAGTTCCTCTGTTTCAGTGCGACTGGAGTTCTAACTTTACCAATAATGCATTGGACGATTTGTTGTGGACTGTAAACTTCGGTACCGGTGCCAACATTGAAAACCAGTTCAAAAAGCTAAAGAGTCTTCGTCCAGAATCTCCGCTGATGTGCAGTGAGTTCTGGTCTGGATGGTTCGACCACTGGGGACGCAAGCACGAAACCCGCGATGGTGCCACAATGGTAGCCGGTTTAAAGGATATGCTTGACCAGAATATCTCTTTCAGTCTGTACATGACTCACGGAGGAACCACCTTCGGTCATTGGGGAGGTGCCAATAATCCGGCATACTCAGCTATGTGTAGTTCTTATGATTACGATGCTCCGATCAGTGAAGCCGGATGGACAACACCTAAGTTCTGGCAGTTGCGTGAACTTCTTTCCAAATATGTAGCTCCGGGAGAAAAGCTTGCCGATGTACCTGCAGCCTATCCGGTTATTGAAATTCCGGCAATCAAGTTCGAAGCAGCTGCTCCTTTGTTTGCAAACCTTCCTGCTCCTAAGAAGAGTGTGGATATCAAGCCAATGGAACAGTTCAATCAGGGATGGGGAACAATTCTGTACCGCACTACTTTGCCTCAGGTAAAAGCAGGAACAACATTGCTGATTACTGAAATGCACGACTGGGCTCAGATCTTTGTCAATGGTAAACTGATTGGTCGCCTAGATCGCCGTCACGGAGAGAACAGCGTAACGCTTCCTGCCTTGAAAGCCGGTGCCAGACTGGATATTTTAGTTGAAGCCATGGGACGCGTAAACTTTGATAAGTCTATCCACGATCGTAAAGGTATTACCGAAAAGGTAGAATTGCTTTTAAATGGCAATGCCGTTAATCTGAAAAACTGGACAGTATACAACTTCCCGGTTGATTATAAATTTGTTCAGAACAAGAAATATACAGCAAAAGGCAAACAGACTATGCCTGCTTATTACCGTGCAACCTTCAATGTGAAGGAAACAGGAGATACCTTCCTTGATATGCAGACCTGGGGCAAAGGTATGGTTTGGGTAAATGGACATGCCATGGGAAGAATCTGGGAGATCGGTCCACAGCAAACACTTTACATGCCCGGTTGCTGGCTGAAGAAGGGTGAGAACGAGATTATTGTTCTCGACCTGAAAGGTCCTCAGCAAGCCATAGTGAAAGGTTTGAAAAAGCCAATCCTGGATATGCTTCGTGAAAAAGCTCCTGAAACACACCGCAAAGACGGTCAGAAGCTCGATCTTCAGAACGAAACAGCAGCAGCGCAAGGCACATTTACCTTCCGTAACGGTTGGCAGGAAGTGAAATTCGACAAGCAAGTACAAGGACGCTATTTCTGTCTGGAAGGACTATCTTCTTTCGATGGCAGCAATATAGCTTCTGTTGCAGAGCTTCACGTATTGGGAGCCGACGGTCAGCCACTATCCCGTGAAAACTGGAATATCCTTTATGCAGACAGCGAAGAAACCAGAAGTGGTAACCGCACAGCCGATAAGATATTCGACCTACAGGAATCTACATTCTGGAGCGCAGTAGACAATGCAGCTTATCCTCATCAGGTTGTGATAGACCTTGGAAAGGATGCCGTGATAACAGGCTTCAGATACCTGCCACGAGCAGAAAAAGGTTGTCCGGGAATGATTAAGGATTATAAAGTCTATATAAAAGGAACTCCTTTTAAGTACTAAGTCTGAGTTTGCATACTAATGCCTTCTTACAAAATCACATTTTTATTGATGTGTTTTTGTAAGAAGGCATTATTGTTTCATGAGAAAACTTTAGCTGAACAAAATTTTTTTCTTATACTGTTAATTGATTGTGTATTATTTTGTATATTTTTGAGTATTAAAAAAATATTAAATTAAAAAATGCTGGAAATGAATAGGATTATAGAAAATATAAAAGTCATATTTGTTTGTTCTCTTTTTATTTTCATTCCCTCAATTCTTAGTGCACAAGATAACATTGAAATGCAGAAGGAGGACTCCTCAAATACTGCTATATTAAATGATTATCAAAAGAAACTAGAAAAAATAGAGCAGCAACGTGTTTTAGATTCAGTGCAAAGAAAAGACTTAGAAACACAGTTGAAGTCTTTGAAGACAATGGATAATCTGAAAAAAGAAGATCTTGAAAAACAACTTCAGGCACTTAATAACAGAGAAAAAGAGAGGCTTGCTCAAAAAAAAGCACAAATCGATTTGTTGAAGCACACTGCTAAAGGATATCCAGTGATGGGCTTTTTTAGTGATACCTTATTTATTGTATATAGTAAAATAGGCAGTTTCACAGCAGCAGAAAGAGCTAAAGCCATAAGCGACAGGATTCACGGCTTAAGTGATATTTTTAATTTTACGTCCGATTCTTTAAAGCTTGTTGATGCAGAAACATCTGTAGACCTTTTCTATGGTGATAAAATCATTATGAGTATTACCGAGAGTGATGCTTTATGGAATAATACTTCGAAAGATCAGCTGGCCAATAAATACAAAGAAATCATAGGCAACGCTGTAAAGTATCATAATGAGGAAGTCAGTCTGCCCGTTTTGGCAAAGAATATCGGCTTGGCTCTACTTGTATTCATACTCTTAGGTGCAGCTATTCACTATGTAGGTAAGTTCTTCAAGTGGACTTCCACTCAGATTATAAAGCAAAAAGGTAAAATCGTAAATGGCATAAAAATAAAAAACTATACTTTGCTTGATGCCAGAAGGCAAGTCCGTATCCTTGTTTCAATAAACAATATCTTTAAATGGTTTGTCTATTTGTTTACCATTTACATGGCCTTAACAATACTTTTCAGCATTTTCCCTTGGACGGAGAATATAGCTAAAGTTCTTTTTAGCTATATTGTTAACCCCATAAAGAAAATGCTTACAGGTTTCTGGAACTATCTCCCAGATTTAATGACGGTCATTGTTATCATTGTTGTTTTTCATTATGTACTGAAAGGCTTTCATTTTCTGAAAACAGAGATAGAAAAGGAAAATTTGCGATTGCCGTCATTCTACCCTGAATGGGCTAATCCCACCTATCAAATTATCCGGATATTTCTTTACGCATTTATGTTAGTTGCTATTTTTCCTTATCTTCCGGGTAGTGATTCACATATTTTTCAGGGCGTTTCAGTCTTTCTAGGATTCCTTTTTACCTTTGGATCAAGCGGTTCTATTTCAAATATTGTAGCTGGTTTTGTTATTACTTACATGCGGTTGTTTGCCATTGGCGATAGGGTGAAGATTGGCGAAATTCTAGGCGATGTTATAGAGAAATCTCTATTGGTAACAAGAATCAGAACCATTAAAAATGAGATTATATCCATCCCGAATTCCATTGTAATGTCAAGCCACACCATTAATTATAATCGCGATGCTGCTAATAACGGACTTATTATTTACACAACGGTAACAATTGGGTATGATGTTCCGTGGAGAGAGATGCACAGGGCGTTGATTGATGCATCTCTTAGAACCGAATTTGTTTTGCATAATCCTGAACCGTTTGTGTTACAAACAAGCTTAGATGATTTTTATGTTTCATATGAGATAAATGCATATACAAATGAACCTAATAAGCAAGCCGTTATATATTCAAATCTACGTCAGAATATACAGGATGTTTGTAATGAGAGAGGAATAGAAATTATGTCACCACATTACAAAGCTTTGAGAGATGGCAATCATACATCTATTCCTAAAGAACATTTGCCGGAAGATTACAAAGCACCTAATTTTAATATAACAATGAAAAAGAAAAATTAGAATATAGACATGTATATCATGTTGTTTATAATTTAAATGTAATGCAATATAAATTTCATTGATAAGCCATACGTTTGATATGTAAAGCTATTATAAACAAGCATCTTGTCTTTTTTTTTATTCAAATATTTACTTTTTATGTTACAAGTTCTGTGTTTTTATTGAAGCAAGTTTGATATAATACTCTATTTTTGTACCTATGTTATATCTATGAAATTATAAATTACTTATGAAAAACATTAAATCAATCATTGTATTGTTTCTTTTATTCTTTAGCGCCAGTTCTTGTGGTTCAAAAGAAGATAACGAGGAAGTCATTGTTACTCCCGACACCAGCACTTTTGCCAAAGGAGCCGATGTGAGCTGGATTACCGAAATGGAAGCTTTGGGGAAGAAATTTTATAATGCTTCGGGCACTGCTATGGAAGGTCTGGCCTTGCTCAAGAGTCTTGGTATGAATGCTGTGAGATTACGCGTGTGGGTAAATCCGTCTGACGGATGGTGTAATAAGGCAGATCTACTAGTTAAGGCTAAGAGAGCAAAGAGTCTGAATATGCGTATAATGATTGATTTCCATTACAGTGATTCTTGGGCAGATCCTGGTAAGCAAACCAAACCTGCTGCCTGGACAAGTTATAAACTTAGTGAACTGAAAACTGCTGTGGCCGATCATACAAAAGATGTACTCAACGAACTGAAATCCAATAGCATTACTCCTGAATGGGTGCAAGTAGGTAATGAAACCGGAAATGGTATGTTGTGGGAAGATGGTAAAGCTTCTGTCAACATGAAGAATTATGCCGAATTATCAAATGCCGGATATGATGCTGTGAAATCTGTATTCCCGAATGCCAAGGTTATTGTTCATATTCAGAATGGCTATGATAACTCATTATTTCGTTGGCTGTTTGATGGACTTAAAAGCAACGGAGGAAAATGGGATGTGATTGGAATGTCTTTTTATCCTTCGGCAACAAATTGGTCTACGATGGATGCTCAGTGCCTTACTAACATGAATGATATGGTTACCAGATATGGCTCGGAGGTTATGGTTTGCGAGGTTGGTATGAGCTGGGATTCGTCTACTGCTTGTAATTCTTTTCTAAAGGATATTATAGCTAAAACGAAATCGGTAAGCAATAATAAAGGAATAGGGGTTTTCTATTGGGAACCTGAAGCTTATGGAGGTTGGAAAAGTTATAGTCTGGGGGCTTTCGATAACAGTGGTAAACCTACGGTTGCATTGAATGCTTTCAATGATTAAGACGGTTTTCTCTGTTGGCACAATATACAGCAAATAAAAATCAGAATCCAGGCAAACTTAATATTGTACCTGGATTCTGTTTTTTGTTTCTATCTATTGTCGATCTCGTTTTTCTTTCGACTTAGGAACAGCCTTTGGTTGTGGTTCAGGAGGTATGGAATCATTAGGCAGAACTGTACTTTTTTTCTTTTTACGGTTCCATGGCAATAAATCGTTCCATGTATCAAAATCTTTTTTATACATTATACCAAGCCCCTGAGTATTTAATGTGGTACGTGTATAATAACGGTCGTTCGACTGGTTGTAAGCTTTCATACGAATCTCGTTGGTAAGCAGATATTCCAGATCAAAGTTCCCCACAAAATTGGTTGTAACAGTAGGATTATCACGATATCCGAAGTTACCGTTAATTAACAGACGGTTATTTAGTAGCTGTCCTGAAAGCATACCTTCAAATTCCATATCAGTCCACCCATTGGTTCCTGTACTACCATTAACACCAATATTCCAGTTGCTACTATTGATAACCTGAGACAGCATATTATTAAGCTGTCCGGAAAGGGTAGAAGACAATACCGAAGTCATTGCATTTGAATTCTGAGAAACTGTAGCATAATCCGGAGTATAGAATTTACCAATACCCAATAAGTAGAGTGTTTGCATGTTTATCTGATCTTCAGTACTGATAACGTTCTGCACAATTCGTTGTTTCTCTTCACTCTCATTTGGCAATTCAATGCCAAGCTTCACTGTAGGATGGAGCATATTGCCAGTGATATCCATTAAACAGTTCACCTTTACATTTGATTTTTTAAGATCTTCGGGAACCTCTGAGCCTAGATCACTTAAAGATACTGAGTTTACAGTGTATTTGGCCTTTATATCAAGATTTGCATTTAATGGATCTCCGTTAAAGGTGACTGTACTGCCCGAATTGATACTGAAATCTTTACGAATAACTTCCTGCAGACTGAATTTGTATGTTCCGTGATCTATCGTGTAGTTACCGAACATTTTTATATCCCCCTTGTTGTAGTACTCCATCCGCATATTTCCCGATCCTTTACCAATAATATAGTCGTTTGCAATAGGATCAACAACAATCTTCATAGTTGCATCTGGTGTGGCATCAATTGACATATTCAAGTGAACATCAGATGAAGAGTTTGTTGCCTCTTTCACCATGTTTTGAAGGAAATAATCAGCAACGACTGTAGAATCTTCTTCAATTTTACGTTTTGGAGTCTTATCTACGAAGGTAACAAACTGATTGTTAACTGCCGAAGTTGTGGTAGTCAACATATAAACAAAGTTTGTATTTCTGTTTGTCTTCATAGCAACGTCAATGTTAATTCCATTACTATCTCCAACCAAAGAAGCATTACCAGTACCGTATACAGTACCATAGAACTGTAAATCGGGTGTCTCCTTGGTGTTGTATACCAACATGTTATTTGCATCTACCTGCAGGCGGTAATTCATGTTTTTGAAATGCTCGTGGTGTACAGATACAGTAGCAGTCCCATTATGCCCTTCTAGATCGTGAATCTTGATATTTCTACCCGAAAACTCGGTAGGAGTAATCTTAACTGAATCTTTAAATGCATAGTTGGTATTCAGAATATTAACCTTGAAAGATGCATCGGCAAAGACATTACCTTCCAGATTCAGAGCACTAAACAGTCCGAATAATCTCACATTTCCCGAAGCACGGCCTTTGATATTAGAGGCAATGCTTTTCAAGTATTCTTGCAGGAACGCCACATTGGTGTTGTGTGCATCGAAATGCAAATCGAGTCCCTTCTTTTGAGGTGAAATATATCCTTTCACATTAGTCTCGGACAGGTTTGGCTCTTGAATTTTAGCTTCAACAAGAACTCCGTTATCAGATTTATTATCCCATTCTCCGTGGATATTCATATCACCAATTACGCCCTTGTTAAAAGAGAAGTCTTTTACGAAAAGATCTGTATTCAGCTCCGGGTTTTTCATTACTCCACTGGCGTACGCCATACCGGTAGCTTTACCATTGAGGTCGACCGATTTTAAATTTACAAGCTGAAAAATATAGCCAATGCCGATATCTTTTAGTTCCACTTTTACAGTGTCATTTGCATTCTTTGTAGCTTTACCATTGATACGCAGGTACTGATCTTTATGCTTGAACAGGAAATTATCTACATATACTCGTCCAGAATCAACTTCTACGTGTGAAGGATATATGTTCCAGACTGTATCGTTCAGGATAACTTCTGTTGGCTGTATATCAATCTTAGCTTGTAAAATAGGCTTTTCTCCAGCAGTTTTAAAGAAGTTGGTAACAGCTGAGAAATTACCGCTATAGGTCTGAGCTGCATTATTTCCCCAATTAATGGCTGTGTGAACTTTATCGTTCTGAGCCAAAGCTACCAATGCAAAGTTGACAGTAGAGTTCTTCATCCTTTTGCTAGCTCTAACCTGGCACTTAAACTGATCTTCTGCATTTTCACAAAGGATAATTCCGGATTCAATGTAGTTGTTCTTATATTGTATTCCCGGGAAATATCCATCTATCTTCAATTTCCTGTCATTGTCATTAAAATAACCTTTAATAGAACTGTGTTTGTATACATTTAAAGGAATATCAAAAACAGTTTGCAGAATATCTGTATTGTAAATCTGAACATCAAAATTAAAATCGTTATGAGGTTCTTTGTATTTCTTGTTTACGGTAAGCAGGGATGGAATGTATCTTTCCACAGTTTTCATTATGCTCACAGGAATAGTTTGGTATGAATAGTTACCTTCAACCTTTGCTTTTATAAATTCTGAATTCAGTTCCAGACTTTTCTTTCCGTTAATTCTTTTGGCAGCAATATTTAGATTGCTCATAAAGTAATTTTTTTCAGGGCTGACAAAGGCAAAGCTATCCACATTGATTTCTCCAATCATATCATCGATAGAATGCCCTGTAAAGTTTGCATCAACACTCAAAGAGAATTTAGCATCCTTATATTTGTTTGTCAGGTGAAGATTGTTTGGACGTACATTCTGGATGTCTGCGTGAAGATTAAACGTAGGAACCTTCTGTGACAGGTTAAATCGACCATTCATAAAGACGTTTCCATTTTCATCGTTCATAGCAGCTTTACCGTCAAATCCTCCGTTTTTATATAAACCGTCGAGCTTTATATTTTTATAATAATAGCCGTTATATTCTAATAAAGCAATTAATCCTTTCATTAAAACAGTAGGCTTTAAACCTTTGATATAGTTTCCTTTAACATCTACGTTTAAAGATATCTTTCCAAACTTATCTTCATTGTTTAGAAGCCTGCCAAGATTAAATTCATTAGTCTTTATAGCTCCAGAGTAATTATAACTTCCTTTAGATTTATCCGAACTGAATTTTATATCGGTCTTTACAGTTCCTAATCCTGTGTTAAAAGTACCGTAAGTAACCAGGTCGTTAAAATACCCTGATACTTCACCTCTGAACGACATGTTACCTAATCGTTTTAATACATCAGGAGTTCCCGAAAAGTTCTTAACCAGGTTACGTACCAAAAAGTCCATCCCGGCACGATTAATAACTAGTTTTTTAATATCTCCCAGAAAGTACGCATCGCTTGGATGTGTAAGATCCTGAAATGTAGCCCCGGCTAAGATCTGCAAGTCATCATTTGCTTTGATTTTTAAATCAGACACAGCAAACTGATTTACTGTTCCGTCAATTTTCATTTCCAGGTTTATTTCATCCCTGAAGTTTTTTAGCGCTGGAACAAATGGAGAAATATCATGAAGTGTAATTGACGAAGGAAGTATTCTTGTAGATATAGAAACTTCATCTGTAAAGTTCTTAAATGCTTTAGGATCTTCAAATGAAATATTGATATGAGCCAGCTTTATATTTGACTGAGGTAATGCAATAGCAAAGTTTTCTATTTTAGCAGCTTTGCTATTTCCAGCTATCTTAAGTGATAGTTTCTTTAATTCAAATCCCGATTGTTCGTTTAAACTCAATCGTTTTATGGAAGCATTAACAGAGTCTTTGCTCAGAGCTTTAAGAGATATGTTGGCTAATATATTGGTCAATTTGATATGTTTCGCATTAAATTTTCCCGGATTTTGAGGTTCGGAGAATATATCGTAATAGAACGTACCGCGACGTACAAGTATTGAATTAATGCGTAGATCAAGCTTACTCTCTTTTTTCGTTGTGTCTTTACTTGCAAATGCATCAAAAACAAATTTGCAGTTAAGATTGTCCTTATGAGTCTTTTTGTTGAGATGAATGTTGAATCCGAAAAGTTGCACACTTCGAATGGTAATCTTTCCTTTAAATAACGGCATGATTTCGAACTTTGCAGAAAGACGTGCTACTTTTAGCATCTCTTTTTTCGATTGATCTTTCAGCAATACATCATCAATGATAATTCTGTTCATTAGTCCGATATCTATTCGTCCTATCGACAGCTCAGTATGGAGTATATTTTCTAATTCTTCTGTGGCAATAATTGCCATTTTGTGTTGAATATAAGGAATATTCAACAATACAATAATCCCAAGGTAGATTCCGATTACCACCGTTAGGAATATTAATACTATTTTTCTAATTGTTCTGATATAGCAAATCTTTATTTGATGAGCAAAAATAAGGATTATTGTTCATTCTAAAACTATCTATTCAGATTATTTCTGAAATTTAGTTTCTTTTTGGACAACTTGCATGTGAAATAGAACAATAAGATTTTTTTTGCTCTGCTTATCTTTGCGGTACAAATTATTAATTTATGAAAACGAAACCTGCCATACTTATTTATGGTCCTGATTGTGACTCAACACAACTGTTGAAAAAGTCTTTAGAACAAGAAGCTGTTGAAGTAAAACTTTGTTCTGAAATAGAAAGTGCATATAGTTATTATCACGATGAGAATCCTATTATTTGTATTTTACATGAGTTTTCTTCCCAGGAAAGCTGTTTTCCTTTGGCGAAAAGAATGTTGGATTTATCCAGAAAAACTTATCTTATTTTTATTTTCAAACAAGATAAAATGATTAATTTCAGACTTGGATATCAGTTAGGTGCCGATGATTGTTTGATGATTCCGTATGATATCGATGAGCTGAAACTTAGGCTTAAGGCTATGGTCAGAAGGCAGATTGAAAAGAGCCATAAATCATTGATGCAGTTTACTTTAGGAAAGTATATCTTCGATGCTCAGAAAGGTGTGTTATGCTTTAATGATTCCAAAATTCATCTAACTTCTCGTGAAGCCGATTTGTTGCTTCTTTTATGTAGAAGAATGAATAAAACTGTATCAAAGGACGATGCTTTGAATACTGTGTGGAGTGATGGAGATATGATTACTCCAAATTCCCGCATTCTTTCGATTTATATATTTAAACTAAGACAAATATTGAAGAATGATCCTTCTGTTCAGATTGTTACACTGCATAGAGAAGGGTATAAATTAATGGTAAACCAACCAATTATAATTCCTGATGTAATATCATACCAGTATTTTAGGGTATGATAATTATTAATAATTTCTTATGACTAAATAACTTAATGAATGAATATTCTTATCTTTTTTTATTATTTTTGCCTGTTATAATCATTATGCGAATATGATTTAGAGAAATCATGCATTTCTGATTAATTATGGAACGGATAATAAACTAAGGCAAACATGTCATTAAAAAGGATAAAAAATAATTGGCACCTCATAGCAGGTGAACCACTTACAGAATTGGATAAAAAGGTTCTATATCATCAAAGTAGAGGTAACCTGGTGCCAAAACGCAAATTAATTAAAACTCCCGAACAGATTGAAGGAATACGTAAAAGTGGTATAATCAATACTGGCGTTCTTGATTTTGTAGCAGAAAAGATTCATGTGGGAATGTCAACAGCTGAAATTGACAAGCTGGTGTATGATTATACTATCGCACATGGAGCAATACCTGCCGATTTAAATTATGAAGGATATCCAAAGAGTGTATGTACATCAATCAACGATGTTGTGTGTCATGGAATTCCTAGTGAAGAGGAAATTCTTAAGGATGGAGATATTGTTAATGTAGATGTTTCTACCATTTATAATGGTTATTTCTCGGATGCTTCCAGAATGTTTATGATTGGTGAAGTGAAGCCGGAAGTAAAGAAGCTGGTACAAGTTACCAAAGAATGTTTGGAAATAGGAGTAGAAAAAGCAAAGCCATGGGGCTTTTTAGGTGATATAGGTGCTGCTATACAACGACATGCTGAAAAGAATGGTTATTCAGTTGTCAGAGATTTCTGTGGACATGGTATAGGGCTGAAATTTCATGAAGAACCGGATGTGGAGCATTATGGCAAAAAAGGAAAAGGTATGCTTTTAGTACCAGGGATGGTCTTTACGATTGAGCCCATGGTTAACATGGGAACTTATGACATCTTTATTGATGAAGCAGATGAGTGGACAGTTTGTACGGAAGACGGACTTCCTTCAGCACAATGGGAACATACATTGGTTATTACAGATACTGGGGCTGAAATCCTGACTTATTAGTTCTTTTGCATAAACTTGCCTGAATAAGAAACTGTAGAATCAATCCATAAACTTGTGGGGTTAATTGTTCCACTAAGGAATGCCTACTTTGAGAATATGAAAGAGCATTGGATAACGATCCATTGGTCAATAAATAAAAATTATTCCTGAATGGATGAAAATCTCCCGCCTGAAGTTAAACAAACTCCGACCGGACATTGTGCAAACTCCGGTCGGACTTCAACAGAACTCCGACCGGAGTTTTGCTAAGCTCGGATTTCTGCCGTTCTGCAGAAGAATAAAAAGCTGTCGAGTAGGCCTGAGCATTCCAGCTCAAGCCTCTCACAGAACCGTGCGTGACAGTCTCCCGTCACACGGCTCTTCTTATTCAAACTATATGAGATTTTCGTATATTAAAAGGAGGCTTTACGCCCCACTGCCAATGGTAAAATAGATTTCTCTCCCTTTCGGAGATATTACCCAACCAGTCATAAGCGCGGGATAGTTTCCTACGATAACGCTTATATTTGGCCATTACCCATCGGGCTAAGTGCCCATTTACTTCTTCTAATAACCATTTAAGTCGGGTGGGATAAAATTTACCATAGTAGCTTATCCATCCACGAAGCACAGGATTTATATAGTCAGCCAACATCTCCAGTGTATGAAACGTATGCCTTTTAAGTTTCCAGCTACGAATCTTTTCACGGATACCACTGATTGACTTATTACTGATTGCAGGCAAATAACCTGTAAAGGGCACCCCTTTCTTATCTATCGCTTTTCGGGGACGAAAGGTATATCCAAGGAAATCAAACGAAATAACTTCATGTTTTTCTTTCCTACGGTTGTCTTTACAATATACAATCCTTGTTTTCTCTTCATTCAGCATCAACTTACATTGGGCAAATCTTTGTTGAATGGAGAGTTTCAGTGCTTCGGCCTGGGCTTTTGTAGAACAATGACAGATAGTATCATCCGCATAACGTTCAAAAGGTATGTGAGGATGATACTTGCTCATCCACATATCGAAGACGTAATGCAGAAATAAGTTGGCTAGAACAGGACCGATAGCTGAACCTTGCGGAACACCTTTGTCTCGTTCTATCCGACTACCATCTTTAAGTTCATAAGGTACTTTCAACCAGCGTTCAATGTAAAGCAATACCCACTGAGAATCCGTGTGTAATCTAACAGCTTTCATCAATAACTCATGGTCAATCGTATCAAAGAACTTGCTGATATCCATGTCTAACACCCAGTCATACTTCCAGCAGCGCTCACGAGCTTTGGCAATAGCATCGTGTGCGGAACGCTTTGGCCGATAGGCATACGAATTCTCATGAAAACAAAGCTCTATTTGCGGCTCAATAATCATAACAGCTGCCATTTGAGCGACTCTGTCTCCAACGGTTGGTATACCTAACGGACGCTTGTCTCCATTCGGCTTTGGTATTTCTACCAGTTTTACCGACGGAGGGAAGTAACAGCCCGAACTCATGCGGTTCCAGATCTTATAAAGATTGTCTTTGAGATTTTTCTCAAAAGCACTAATCGATACACCATCTATTCCCGCACTCCCATGGTTTGCTTTCACTCTCTGGAAAGCTTCCATAATTAAATACTTAGAAATCTCATAAGGTTTTGCATTTTGCATTTGAATCCTCCTAATTTAATAGTTGTACAATTGTAATTTGCCGAATAAGCTGTTCCCTTCGCTCCATTTCCATTACAGAAACTTCAATACTACTACGGAACAGTCCGCCCCTGCACTTAGTTATTGGTACGCTCATTCTTGCAGGGCTGCTGCTTGAATTTCTCCCTTGACATACTAAGGCAGGTTCCCGTGTTCCATGTAAAAGCCTCCATACAAGTCATGCTATCTAAACACCGGATGCCACCAGGACAATAAACAGGTTATTTCCTGATTTATCCCGAATCTGAGAGTAGGAATCGGTTCTGACATCTTCTAAAGAGTTTTCGATGCTTCATCAATAGTTCCCTTGCGGTCATCTCTTGTATAGGTACCTGCCGGCTTGTGCCGACTTTTAATGTATCGCTCACTACCTCGTCTCTTTAACAAAGCAGCATACACTGGTTTGCAACCAACTCCTGTAAGCCGGTCACGAGGGGCCTACCCTCATCTTGTACATAGTTGCAAATATTGCTTGCCAGCAATATTTTTCACGGCACACACCCTCACTCTCTCACCTTTTTAAAGCAATAATTTGATTATCTGATACATAAGTAGGTGATGGTAGCGTTTTTATCCCTAACTGCACCCTCACTTTTGGGGGCTACCCTCACCATTTCGAGCTGTTTTTTGTTCTAACGAAGATACTCAACCAGATGTATAAATAAAGGATATAAGTTACTCTTACTATATTTTTCATTAATCAGAGTAATGTGAAAATATCGTTTATGTAAAATAGACAGTTTTTATTTGTCTGAATTAGGAATTCTGAAAGGGATTGAATTTTTTTATAAATGGTGTGTTGAATATAGCAATTAAAACAGTACTTTTGCAGTGCAAAAAGATTATGAAAATATGAGTACAATTATATTAGGAATAGAATCATCTTGTGATGATACTTCTGCTGCAGTTATCAAAGATGGGGTACTGTTGTCGAATGTTGTAGCCAGTCAGGCTGTGCATGAATCGTATGGCGGGGTAGTACCCGAATTAGCTTCAAGAGCACATCAGCAAAATATTGTCCCTGTAGTTAATGAAGCTTTGAAAAGAGCAAATATAGCTAAAGAAGAGTTGAGTGCTGTTGCCTTTACGCGTGGCCCAGGTTTGATGGGCTCATTGTTGGTTGGAGTTTCTTTTGCAAAAGGATTTGCCCGTTCTTTAAATATTCCAATGGTGGATGTTAATCACTTGAATGGTCATGTTTTAGCTCATTTTATTAAAGAAAAAGATGAAGCTACGGAGCATCCTAAATTCCCATTTCTTTGCTTACTTGTATCTGGAGGTAATTCTCAGATTATTCTGGTAAAAGCATACAATGATATGACGGTTCTTGGTCAGACAATTGACGATGCTGCGGGTGAAGCTATTGATAAATGTTCTAAAGTGATGGGGCTTGGCTATCCAGGCGGACCAATTATTGACAGATTGGCACGTCAGGGAAATCCAAAGGCTTTTGCATTTAATAAGCCTCAGATTCCGGGCTATGACTATAGCTTTAGTGGGTTAAAGACTTCTTTCTTGTACTCTTTACGTGACTATCTGAAAGAAGATCCGGATTTTATAGAGCATCATAAAAATGATTTGGCGGCTTCGCTGGAGGCAACTGTTGTTGATATTCTGATGAGTAAGCTTCGCAAGGTTGCAAAGGATTATAAAATTAAAGAAGTGGCAATAGCTGGCGGAGTATCTGCGAATAATGGACTCCGCAATGCTTTCCGTGAACATGCCGAAAAATATGGCTGGAAGATTTATATTCCTAAATTTAGCTACACTACTGATAATGCGGCAATGATTGCTATAACAGGGTATTATAAATATTTAGATAAAGACTTTTGCCCGATGGATTTACCAGCCTTTTCAAGGGTAACAATGTAAAAGACGAAAACTATGTTTGTAGAAATTATTACAGTAGGTGACGAGTTGCTTATTGGGCAGGTTGTTGATACGAACTCTGCCTGGATGGGAAAAGCACTCAATAACGTTGGATTTGAAGTAATTCGCGTTACTTCGGTAAGAGATAGAGAGGATGAAATTACGGGTGCTGTAGATTCTGCGATGAAAAGGGCTGATGTTGTTTTAATGACTGGTGGATTGGGCCCAACTAAAGATGATATAACCAAACATACTCTATGTAAATACTTTGGTACGGAACTTGTATTTAGTGAAGAAGTCTTTGAAAATATAAAAAGAATTCTGGCAAACAGAATAACACTGAACCCTTTGAATCAGGCTCAGGCATTGGTTCCTAAGGATTGTACTGTTATAAACAACAAAGTAGGAACGGCTTCTGTTAGTTGGTTTGAAAAGAACGGAAAGATTCTGGTTTCAATGCCTGGTGTACCTCAGGAAATGAAATTTAATATGACTGAGGAAATTATTCCAAGACTTTGCGCTCGCTTTGAAATGAAGGCTATTGTTCATAAGACCTATTCAGTGAAAAATTATCCCGAATCGGCTCTGGCCATTGCTTTGACTGATTGGGAGAATAATTTGCCGGAGTGTATTAAGCTTGCTTATTTGCCAAAATCGGGTATTGTTCGTTTACGGCTCACCGGAAGAGGGGATAATGAAGAAGAAATAAGAGCTGTAGTACTTGCAGAGGGGGCAAAACTCTATGATATTCTGGGAGAGAATATACTCGATGAAAATGATTCTCCGTTAGAAGAGATTATTGGAGAGATGCTTAAGGATAAGAATCTGACTTTCGCTACAGCAGAAAGCTGTACCGGAGGGAATATTGCTGCGAAGATTACATCAGTTCCGGGATGCTCTGCTTATTTTAAAGGAAGTATTGTAGCATATGCCAACGAAGTTAAGCATGAACTGCTTAATGTTTCTAATGAAACTTTAGAAAAGTTTGGAGCTGTTAGCGAAGAAGTTGTAAAAGAAATGGTAATTGGTGCGATGAATGCGCTAAAAACTGACTGTGCGGTTGCTGTATCAGGGGTTGCCGGGCCTGATGGAGGAACAGAGGAAAAGCCGGTTGGAACTGTTTGGATTGCTGCTGCTCATGGTAAAACAATTCTGACTTCGAAGCAAGTTGTTGATTTTGGGAGAGATCTGAATGTGGAACGTGCAACAAACAATGCTCTTTTATTACTCCAAAAACTTCTAAAATGAAGAATATTTGCAGTTTAATTGTGAATTAAATCGTAAAATACTTGTTTTATATTGATAAATTCACTTACTTTGTGCCCTGTTTGGAAAGTACTAGTAAGAAAACTATAAAAATAAGATAGAAATGTCGAAGATTTGTCAAATTACCGGAAAGAAAGCCATGATTGGCAACAATGTTTCACACTCAAAAAGAAGAACTAAAAGAACATTTGATGTGAACTTGTTTACTAAGAAGTTCTACTATGTAGAACAAGATTGCTGGATTAGCTTAAGCATTAGTGCTGCTGGTTTACGCACTATTAATAAGAAAGGTTTAGATGCAGCGTTGAACGATGCAGTTTCTAAAGGGTTTTGTGATTGGAAAAGCATTAAAATAATTGCTTAATTTTAGGAGAAATTGACTTATGGCAAAGAAAGCAAAAGGTAATAGAGTACAGGTTATTCTTGAGTGTACAGAACACAAGGATAGTGGTATGCCGGGTACTTCACGTTATATTACTACAAAGAATAGAAAAAATACTACAGAAAGAATTGAATTGAAGAAATACAATCCAATCTTAAAGAAAGTAACAGTTCACAAAGAAATTAAATAAGAGATAAACCATGGCAAAGAAAACAGTAGCAAGTTTGCACGAAGGAACCAAAGAAGGTCGTTCTTATACTAAGGTTATCAAAATGGTAAAATCTCCTAAAACTGGAGCTTACGCTTTTGATGAACAAATGGTACCTAATGAAAAAGTTCAGGACTTTTTCAAAAAATAATAGTCTTTGTCTTTGTGGCACAGACAAAAACTTCCTCTCATTCACAAAAATGAGGGGAAGTTTTTTTTTGCTGCCATGTGTATTTATTATATCTTTGTAGCATAATATATTACTAATTATAATCAACATGGGATTTTTAAGTTTTTTCTCCAAAGAAAAGAAAGAGACTCTAGATAAGGGATTATCTAAAACCAAAGAAAATGTCTTTAGTAAGATTGCTAGAGCTGTAGCTGGAAAATCAAAAGTAGATGATGAAGTTCTGGATAATTTGGAAGAAGTTTTAATAACCTCGGATGTTGGGGTTGAAACAACCTTGAATATTATCAAAAGAATTGAAGCAAGAGCTGCTTCCGATAAATATGTAAATGCACAGGAATTAAATAAGATTCTTAAGGAAGAGATTGCCGCATTATTGATGGAAAATAATTCCGAGGATCTTGAGGATTTTACCACACCAGAAGATAAAAAACCATACGTTATCATGGTAGTTGGTGTTAATGGAGTTGGTAAGACAACTACAATTGGTAAAATGGCTTATCAATTTAAAAAAGCTGGCAAGTCTGTTTATCTTGGAGCTGCAGATACTTTCCGCGCAGCAGCGGTAGAACAGCTAGTTATTTGGGGAGATAGAGTTGGGGTACCGGTAATTAAACAAAAAATGGGAGCAGATCCTGCTTCTGTTGCTTATGATACTTTAAACTCTGCCGTAGCAAATAATGCTGATGTGGTTATTATTGATACTGCCGGACGTTTACACAATAAAGTAAACTTAATGAATGAGCTAACCAAGATAAAGAACGTAATGAAGAAAGTCGTTCCAGATGCTCCTCATGAAGTATTATTGGTGTTAGATGGCTCTACCGGACAAAATGCTTTTGAACAAGCTAAACAGTTTACTTTGGCTACTGAAGTTTCATCTCTGGCTATTACTAAGCTTGATGGCACTGCTAAAGGTGGTGTTGTAATTGGTATTTCAGATCAGTTTAAGATTCCGGTTAAGTACATTGGGTTAGGTGAAGGAATGGAGGATTTGCAGGTTTTCCGCAAAAAAGAATTTGTTGATTCATTATTTGGAGATAATTAATGAGAAAAAATACGATTGATTTAGTTACACTTGGATGTTCTAAAAATTTAGTAGATTCTGAACAGCTGATTCGCCAGCTGGAAAAGAATGGTTATAGCGTAACACATGATTCAGAATCGCCGGAAGGAGAGATTGCTGTAATCAATACATGTGGGTTTATTGGCGATGCCAAGGAGGAATCCATAAACATGATATTGGAATTCGCTCAGGCGAAAGAAGAAGGACGATTGAAGAAACTGTATGTTATGGGATGTCTTTCTGAACGATATTTAAAAGAATTAGCAGTTGAAATTCCTGCTGTAGATAAGTTTTATGGCAAGTTCGACTGGAAGAACCTGCTTCAGGATCTTGGGAAAGTATATGATGAACGCATTCATATAGAACGTTCGCTTACTACTCCTCAGCATTATGCCTATTTAAAGATATCCGAAGGCTGTGACAGAAAATGTTCTTATTGTGCAATTCCTATTATTACAGGATGCCATGTTTCAAGAACCATGGAGGATATACTTGACGAGGTTAGATACCTTGTTGGGAATGGAGTTAAAGAATTCCAGGTGATAGCTCAGGAGCTTACATATTACGGTGTTGATCTTTACAAGAAACAAATGCTTCCCGAATTAATCGAGAAGATTTCTGATATTCCGGGTGTAGAATGGATTCGTCTTCACTATGCTTATCCGGCTCATTTCCCTACAGATTTATTCCGTGTAATGCGTGAGCGCGATAATGTATGTAAGTATATGGATATTGCTTTACAGCACATTAGCGATAATGTGTTATCTATGATGAAAAGGCATGTTACTAAAGCTGAAACTTATACTTTGATGGAGCAATTCCGCAAAGAAGTACCAGGAATACACCTGCGCACAACTTTAATGGTTGGGCATCCTGGAGAAACTGAAGCAGACTTTGAAGAACTGAAAGAGTTTGTTAAGCATGTAAGATTCGATAGAATGGGGGCTTTTACATATTCTGAAGAGGAGGGCACTTATTCTGCTAAGAGTTATGAAGATTCTATTCCTCAGGAAGTTAAGCAGCAAAGGCTCGATGAATTGATGGAAATTCAACAAGGAATTTCTGCCGAACTGAGTGCTTCTAAGATTGGAAAGTGCTTTAAAGTAATTATTGATCGAAAAGAAGGTGAATATTATATCGGACGTACAGAATTTGATTCTCCCGAAGTAGATCCTGAAGTTCTGATATTGGCAGGCGATGAAAAGCTTGAAATTGGAGAATTTTATCAAGTTAAGATAAACGATGCCGATGATTTTGATCTTTATGCAGAAGTAATTAAATAATTGTATTTTTATTGGATTTTAATTGCTTAATTAATAGATATTTACTAATATAGCAGTCGCTTTAAAAAAACTGAAAAACATTGAACAATAAAGAATTTATCACAGAATTATCCGGTAGATTGGGGTATTCGGCAAAAGAGATATCAGACATGGTTTCTTCTGCCGTTTCTGTTGTGTCAGAACAATTGCAGGAAGGAAATACTGTTGTTGTTCAAGGATTTGGAACGTTCGACGTAAAAAAGAAATTAGAACGAATATCAGTAAATCCTGCTACTAAACAACGAATGCTTGTGCCACCAAAGCTCGTGATAAACTTTAAACCGAGCAATGTAATTAAAGATAAGTTTAAATAAGTCTTGAGATTATGGGTGAAAGAATAAACATACAGAATTTGATAGATTTATTTGCCGAAAAGAAAGGGCTAAGCAAGAAGGATGCTGAGAACTTTCTAAAGGAATTTTTTGCTCTTATTGAAAAAGCACTTGAAACCGATAAGTATGTAAAGATTAAAGGTTTTGGTACTTTCAAGCTGATAGATGTTGATAGTCGCGAAAGTGTAAATGTAAACACTGGAGAGAGATTTCAAATACAAGGACATACAAAGATATCGTTTACTCCCGAAGCTAGTCTTCGCGACCAGATAAATAAGCCTTTTTCTCATTTTGAAACGGTTATTTTAAATGAAGGTGTCGATTTTGAAGGTATGAGTGTTACCGATGAAATCTCTGATAATGAAGATGAAACCGGTGTTTCTTTTGAGGAAGAAAATGAGATTTCTTCTAATAATGGAGAAAGTAAAGATCTTACTTCTTCTATGCAATCAGAAGAGCCGGAAAAAGTTCAGGCTACTACGACTAACGTAATAGAGAAAAATAGTACATCTTCAGAGAATATCTCATCTGTAAATGCTGATAATGAAAAAGAAGCTATTGTAACAGAAGATGAAATTTCAAAATCGTCTGCTGAAATAGATAAAGAAATTGCCACATCTTCTGAGAGTGTAGAGACGATAGCTACTGAAATACAGCAGAAAGAACCGATTAAATCAAAAGATATTTCTGGCCTGAGTAAAGAAGTGTATGAAGAAGTATCTTCTATTCAATCAGTAGAAGCAATCTCAGATGCAATAGAAGAAAATATAGAGGATGAACCTGTAATAGCTGCAGTATTAGAGAAAATCGTGCCTTTAAAAGGAAAGCACGAAGAGGTTCCTGCGAAGGCTGAAAATGCTGAAGTTGTAGAGAAACCTCAGGCTCCTGCTACTTTGGCGGAGTTTATTTCTCAGGCTCTGGAGATAAAATCTAAGGAGAAGAAAGCAATTGTATCTCATGATACAGAAGCAGCTAAAGAGGATTTGATAGTAAAATCAAAAGAATCGTTGGCTGTTATACCAAAAGAAGAACCGACTCCAAAAGAGACGTTTGTTTCAAAAGAGGAATCTGCTCAAAAAGAAGTGATTGCACCGAGAGAAGTGCCTACTTCAACAGAGACGTTTGTTCCTAAAGAGGTGTCTGCTCCCAAAGAAACGCTTGCAGAGAAAGCTGAGGAAGAAAGTGCTCCTAAACAAAGTGGCGCATTGATCGAAGAATTGATTCTAAAAGCCAAAGCTGAGAAAGTGCAACAAGAAGCTATAGCTAGTAGTCAGAATTCTAAAATGACCATTTACTATTTTGTTGCTATGATTGCTTTTCTTTCAGTTTTTGCGGTAGCTGTATTTACTTATATATACAATCCTGATTTTGTAATGAGTATGGTTCCGGCTTCTACTGAAAAAGCATCGATAGATTCAACTAAAGTTGATTCTGTTCCGGTGAAAAAGGAGGTTGCTGTGCAAATGCCTGATACTATTCCTTCTGCAGACAAAAAGGATATGGCCCGATTAACTGATACGGAGACAAAGAATGCGGAAGCTGAAGCTAAAAGAGCTGTTGCCGAAGCAGAAAAAGTTCTGGCAGAATCTAAAAAGAAAGATAAAGGACCTGTTGCAGTAAAAGAGTCTGCTAAAGCTAATGAAAAAGCTGAAGCTACAGATTTGAAAGAAAAGAAAGTACTCGAGAAACTTAATCCGAATGATTACACAATTGCTGGAACTAAGAGTACATATACCGTGAAAAAGGGTGAATCGTTAGTGAGAATATCACAACAATTCTATAATTCCAAGGATTTATGGACACTAATTTTGAAGCATAATCAGAAAGTGATAAAGGATGAGGATAATGTTCCTGCCGGAACTGTTCTGAAAATTCCGAACTTACGTTTAAAGAAATAATTTCTACAGATTAAGTTATTGCATGCTTGTACAAAAGAATGCAATGTTCTGTACAAAACAATTAATTCCCTTGTACAAAAGATTTCATTCTTTTGTACAAGGGAATCTCTTTTAAACCTTATGTTTTATCACTTTGCTGCCCAATCATCCAAAATCTAAACACTATGCATCTTTTTTTAATAAAATTTAGTTGCTGTACTAAATTATAAAGAGTATTTTTGGAACTCGAAAAGAAAAACTCTTTTCTAAAAGTCTTTTTCTTTATTTATAAAAGTAAAAACAATAAGTATTATAAAAAATTATGGCCGAATCAATTGATATTCGTGAGTTGAATGCACGGATTGAAAAACAAAGCGCATTTGTGACCAACCTCATGATGGGGATGGATCAGGTAATTGTGGGACAAAAACATTTAGTAGAATCTTTGTTGATTGGATTATTGTCTGACGGACACGTTCTTCTTGAAGGTGTACCAGGGCTTGCAAAAACATTGGCAATTAAAACACTGGCTTCTTTGATTGATGCAAAATATAGCCGTGTTCAATTTACGCCCGACTTATTGCCGGCCGACGTAGTGGGTACCATGATTTATAGTCAGAAAGACGAAACTTTCGTTGTAAAGAAAGGACCTATCTTTGCAAATTTCGTATTAGCTGATGAAATTAACCGTGCTCCGGCAAAAGTTCAGAGTGCGCTACTTGAAGCAATGCAGGAAAGACAGGTTACCCTAGGCAAAACTACTTTTAAACTTCCAGAACCATTCCTGGTACTTGCTACTCAGAACCCGATTGAACAGGAAGGTACTTATATGCTTCCTGAAGCACAGGTAGACCGTTTTATGCTGAAGGTGGTTATTGACTATCCAAAACAGGAAGAAGAAAAATTAATTATACGTCAGAATATCAGCGGAGCTAAATTTGATGTTAAGCCAATACTTAGCGCTGACGAAATTATAGAAGCAAGAAATGTTGTTCGCGACGTTTATCTGGACGAAAAAATTGAAAGATATATTGTTGATATCGTGTTTGCTACACGTTATCCAGAAAAGTACGGTTTGAACGAACTTAAAGAAATGATCAGCTTCGGTGGATCTCCACGTGCTTCAATAAATTTGGCACTTGCAGCTCGTACTTATGCTTTCATTAAGAGACGCGGATACGTAATTCCTGAAGACGTTCGTGCTATTGCTCACGATGTGCTTCGTCACCGTATCGGACTGACTTACGAAGCAGAAGCAAGCAATATTACATCAGACGAAATAGTAAGCAAGATTCTTAATAAGGTAGAGGTGCCTTAGTCGTATGGAAGCTAATGAACTTATAAAAAAAGTTCGCCATATTGAAATAAAAACTCGGGGATTGTCGAATAATATCTTTGCCGGGCAGTATCATTCTGCTTTTAAAGGACGAGGAATGGCATTCTCTGAGGTTCGTGAATACCAGTATGGCGATGATATCCGTGATATTGACTGGAACGTAACAGCACGTTTCCACAAGCCTTATGTAAAAGTGTTTGAGGAAGAACGTGAGCTTACTGTTATGCTCCTTATCGATGTGTCGGGTAGTCTTGAATTTGGAACTGTAAAGCAGATGAAGAAAGATATGGTAACCGAAATAGCTGCCACCCTTGCTTTTTCTGCTATTCAGAATAATGATAAAATCGGTGTAATCTTTTTCTCGGACAAGATAGAAAAGTTTATTCCTCCAAAGAAGGGTAGGAAACATATTCTGTTTATCATTCGGGAGCTGATAGATTTTCAGGCAACCAGTCGTAGAACAAACATTAAAATGGGGCTGGAATATCTTACGAATGCCATCAAGAAAAGATGTACTGCGTTTGTTATATCCGATTTTATCGATAACTCTGATTTTAAAAATGCTCTAACGATTGCTAATCGTAAACACGATTTGGTTGCTATTCAGGTTTTTGACAGACGAGTGGCAGAACTTCCATCGGTTGGTCTGATGAAAGTGAAGGATGCTGAAACCGGTCATGAACAATGGATTGACACATCATCTGTTGCATTACGTAAAGCACATCGGGAGTGGTGGATGAAGAAACAGAATATTCTTAGTGAAACATTTACAAAGAGTAATGTAGACTCGGTTTCTGTTCGTACAGACGAGGATTATGTGAAAGCGTTGTTGAACTTGTTTGCTAAAAGAAATTAATACGAAATGAGCAATTACACATTATTGAAAAGCAGAAAATTCTTAATTGCGCTGGGCTGTTCAATGTTGTTCTCTTTTGCACCGCAGAAGATTGCAGCTCAATCTGTTACTGTCGATGCAACAATTGACTCATTGCAGATAATGATTGGAGAACAAGCCACAATTCAGCTGCAGGTAAGTCTTGATGCTAAACAGAAAGCTGTTTTCCCCCATTTCACCGATAGTCTGATAAAAGGAATAGAAGTTCTTGAAGTTGCAAAGCCCGATACTCAGTTTTTGAACAATAATCAGCGTTTACTGATTACTCAGAAATACATTATAACTTCTTTCGACTCTGCGCTTTATTATATTCCGCCTTTCAGTATTATGGTAGGAAAGCAAGTCTATAAATCAAAATCTCTTGCATTAAAAGTATACTCTCCAAAAGTTGATTTGGCTCATCCTGATCAGTTCTTTCCTCAAAAAGGTGTGATGAATCCGCCGTTTATGTGGAGTGATTGGGCCGGAGTGATATTCCTTTCAATATTGGCAATTCCATTAATGTTCCTGATTATATACTTTATTGTCCGTTACAGAGATAATAAACCTATTATCAAGCATATTAAGATTGAACCAAAACTTCCTCCTCACCAGCTGGCGATGAAGGAAATAGAGCGTATAAAGACAGAAAAAGTTTGGCAGAAAGGTCGCTCTAAAGAGTATTATACCGAATTGACCGATACTTTACGTACATACATTCAGGATCGTTTCGGTTTCAATGCGATGGAAATGACCTCTTCAGAGATTATTGATAAGCTGATGGAAGTTGAAGCTAAGGACATCAGAGATTTAAAAGAGCTGTTTTTAACGGCAGACCTTGTTAAGTTTGCTAAGCACGACCCAATGATGAATGAAAATGATTCTAACTTGTTGAATGCAATAGCTTTTATTAATGATACAAAGGATGAAGAATCTCTTGATAAGAAGCCTGTTCCAACTGAAATTACTGTTGAAGAAAAACGTTCACGCAGAGCAAAGACTCTATTGATCTTTGGAATTGTCATATTGAGCGCTTCTGTACTAGCCATTTTGGCACATATTGTTATGAGGCTTACCGATATGTTCTTATAAATGTGATATAAAACAATAGAAAAATGATATTTGCTAATATACATTATTTATTTCTGCTGATACTTCTTATACCATATATCATGTGGTATATACTAAAGCAACGGAAAAATGAAGCTTCTCTTCAGGTTTCCGATACAAGGGTATATGCTCATGCGCCTAAAAGTTATAAGATTTATCTGCTTCACGCGCCTTTTATTCTTAGGGTAATTGCTTTTGTAATGTTGGTGCTGATTCTTGCACGTCCGCAAACCACTAATAGCTGGAAGAATACAGAGACTGAAGGTATTGATATCATGCTTGATATTGATATCTCTTCTACTATGTTGGCAGAAGATCTTAAGCCAAACCGTTTGGAGGCGGCAAAAGAAGTGGCGACAGAATTTATCAACGGTCGTCCCAACGATAATATCGGTCTAACACTCTTTGCAGCCGAAAGCTTTACTCAGTGTCCGTTGACAGTAGATCATGCCGTTTTACTTAATCTTTTCCAGAACATTAAATGTGGATTGATTGAAGATGGTACCGCTATTGGCATGGGTATTGCTAATGCTGTTACTCGTTTGAAGGACAGTAAAGCAAAATCCAAAGTAATTATTTTATTGACTGATGGCTCGAATAATAAAGGTGAAATATCTCCATTAACAGCTGCCGAAATAGCCAAAAGCTTTGGTATCAGAGTCTATACTATTGGTGTAGGAACAAATGGAATGGCTCCATATCCTTATCCAACAGCTGCTGGTGTACAGTATATTAATATGCCTGTTGAGTTTGATGAATCAACATTGTCACAGATAGCATCAACTACCGATGGTAAATATTTCCGTGCTACAAGTACTTCTAAGTTGAAAGAAGTTTATCAGGAAATTGATAAGCTGGAGAAAACCAAGTTAAACGTTAAGGCATTTAGTAAGAGACAGGAAAATTATCAGCCATTTGCATTGATATTACTCCTGTGTATTCTTAGTGAAATACTTTTGCGTAACTCTGTATTAAAGAAAATACCATAATAAAAACAAGATAAACTATGTTTCGATTTGCAGACCCGACATATTTATATCTACTTATAATATTGCCGTTTATTGTGGCTTTTTACTTGTATTCCAACTTTAAGAGGAGGAAAGCAATTAGAAAGTTTGGTGATCCGGAATTGATGGCTCAGCTTATGCCTGATGTCTCAAAATATCGTCCTGACGTAAAATTCTGGTTAGTATTAAGTGCTTTGGCGCTGACTATTGTTCTTATCGCTCGTCCTCAGTTTGGCACAAAACTAAATAAAGTAAAAAGGAGTGGAGTTGAGGTGATTATTGCATTAGATATTTCTAATTCAATGCTTGCTGAAGATGTTACTCCAAGCCGTTTAGAGAAATCAAAAATGTTGGTGTCTAAGCTGGTTGATGGATTCGATCAAGATAAAGTGGGTATGATTGTATTTGCAGGAGATGCTTATACACAATTGCCTATTACAAGCGATTACATTTCAGCTAAAATGTTTCTGGAGACAATTACTCCCGATTTAATTTCCAGACAAGGAACAGCAATTGGTACTGCCGTTGATTTGGCTACACATAGCTTTACTCCTCAGGAAGGAGTGGGTAGAGCTATTGTACTTATTACCGATGGTGAAAATCACGAAGATGGAGCTTTAGAAGCTGTAAAAGCTGCAAAAAAAGCGGGAATTATTGTGCATGTGCTTGGAGTTGGTTCTCCTGATGGAGCACCTATTCCTGTTCCGGGAACAAATAATTTCCGTAAAGACAGACAGGGAAATGTTATTGTAACTCGTTTGAATGAATCTATGTGTAAGGAGTTGGCTATTGCAGGCAAAGGTATATATGCACGGGTTGATAATTCAAATACTGCTCAGAAGGCATTAATCAGTGAAATTGATAAAATGGCTAAATCAGATATTGAAAGTAATGCATATTCTGATTTTGACGAACAATTTCAGGGAGTTGCATGGATCATTTTACTTCTGTTGATAGCTGATTTGTTGTTGCTGGAACGTAAGAATCCATTATTCAAGAATATTAAACTGTTTAAGATATAGTAGAGAGATGTCACAGATTAAATATATTATTTTTATAGCTTTCCTTCTTTTGGCCAATTGTGCATCTTTTGCCCAAAAGACCGAGAGGGATTATATCCGGAAAGGAAACCGATTGTTTAATGATAGTCTCTTTCTGCAGGCTGAGGTTAATTATCGGAAAGCTTTAGAGCTTAATCCTAATTCTACAGAAGCTTTATATAACCTGGGAAATACACTCTCTCAGCAAGGTAAATTGAAAAATGCAATAGAACAATATACCGCAGCTTCTAAATCTGAAAAAAACAAGACTAAGCTTGCTAAAATCTATCATAATGCCGGTGTGTTGTATCAATCTGCTAAGCATTATAAAGAAGCAGTGCAGGCTTATAAGCAATCTTTGAGAAACAATCCTAAGGATGATGAAACCAGATATAACCTGGCATTGGCTATGAAAATGCTGAAGGATCAACAGAATCAGGATAAGAATAAAGACAAAAATAAAGATAAAAATAAGGATAAAGACAAACAGAAGAAGCAAGACAACAAGAATAAACAAGATCAGAAGAATAAAGACGATAAACAAAAGCAGCAGCCTAAACCTCAGCAGAATAAGAATCAGATGTCAAAAGAAAATGCTGAACAATTGCTGAATGCTGCGATGCAAGATGAGAAACAACTTCAGGAAAAAGCTAAGAAACAATTAAGAAATCAAGGCAGAAACCTGGATAAAGACTGGTAGTATAATAAATAAAGGATAATAATAAAATATAAGCAATGAGGAAACTGATTTTCTTATTCGTTATTTTACTGGTTCCCGGAATTAATAGTTTTGCTGATAACGTAAGGTTGGTGGCAGAAGCTCCGGAGGCAGTAGCTGTTGGTGATCAATTTAGAATTACTTACACGGTAAATACACAAGATGTAAAGAGCTTTAGAGCTTCTGCAATGAAAGGATTCGAGGTATTAGCCGGTCCGTATGAGTCGAGAATGACTAGTTCGCAATATGTTAACGGAAAAGGCTCTACTGTTAGCTCTATAACCTATACTTTTACGGTAATGGCTAGTTCAAAAGGAACTTTTGCTATAACTCCGGCAAGCATTGTTGCAGCTGGCAAGCCTATAACTTCAAATGCTTTAAGAATCAGGGTGCTCCCTGCAGACCAAAGTAACGCTAACGCTGGTGCTTCTTCTGGAAGAGCTTCCCGTTCTTCTTCAGGAGCTAAGATTTCTGCAAACGATTTGATTATTGTTGGTTCTGTAAATAAAACAAATGTTTACGAACAGGAAGCACTTGTACTTACTTATAAAGTCTATACTTTGGTCGATTTAAGAGGTTTTGATAATGTTAAGTTGCCCGACTTTAAAGGTTTCCAATCACAAGAAGTTGAACTACCTCAAACAAAACAGTTTACTATGGAACGCTATAAGGGAAGAAATTATAACTCTGTAGTGTACAGACAGTTTGTTCTTTTCCCACAGCAAACGGGTAAATTGACTATTAATCCTGCAAGATTTGATGCGTCAATTGCAAAAGTTATGCGAACAGATGATCCGCTTGATGCTTTCTTTAATGGAGGATCTAATGTTATGGAAGTGAAGAAAACAGTTGTAAATCCTCAGATTACTGTAAATGTATCAGCTTTACCTGGTGGTAAGCCTGCAAATTTCTGCGGTGGAGTAGGAGGATTTACTCTTTCATCTTCTATCAACTCAAAAAGTGTGAAAACTAACGATGCTGTAACTATTAAATTAACAATCTCTGGTGTAGGTAATCTTAAACTAATTGAGACTCCTAAAATTGAATTCCCTAAAGATTTTGAGGTTTATGATCCGAAAGTTACTAATAAGTTTACTCTTACTAAAAGTGGTTTGTCTGGAAGTAAAGTGATTGAATATCTTGTAATTCCTCGCTATGCAGGAAATTATAAGATTCCAGCTGCAAATCTTACTTATTTTGATACGAATTCAAATACTTATAAAACGCTCAGATCTCAGGAATATAGCCTGAATGTAGTGAAAGGTGCTGGTAATGCAGATCAGGTAATTGCAAACTTTACTAATAAAGAGGATCTTAAGGTATTAGGTTCTGACATTCGATATATAAAGACTAATGATGTTACACTTTCTGATAAGGATGATTTCTTGTTTGGTTCATTGTTATATTATTTACTTTATATTATTCCTGCCTCCTTATTTATAGCCTTTGTAATCATTTACAGAAAACAAGCTGTAGAGAATGCAAATGTTGCTAAGGTACGTACTAAAAAAGCAAATAAGGTTGCTACAAAACGTATGAAGAATGCTGGTAAGCTTTTGAGTGAGAACAAAAAGGAACAGTTCTACGACGAAGTATTAAAAGCTTTGTGGGGATATATTAGTGATAAACTCAATATTCCGGTTTCTAAGCTGACAAAAGATAATGTTGATACTGAATTGACAAATTATGGAGTGAACGCAGAACTTACTAAGGAGTTCTTGTCAGTCCTTGATCAATGTGAGTTTGCTCGTTATGCTCCGGGTGATCCTAATGAAGCTATGGATAAAGTTTATTCTTCTGCCATCGAGGTAGTGAGTAAAATGGAAAACATAATCAAACACTAACTTATTAAGAAATAGTGATATGAAGAAAATTATATTTTTAGTATTAAGCATTCTGTGTTCTTTTAATCTTTCTGCCCAGGATTCTTTGGCTACAGATTCTGTACAACCATCCAGAACTGCCCGAAGAGAGTTTTCTGCAGCTAAGATTGAAAATGCTACTAAAGCACAGGGTGACAGTGCATATATTCGTAACGACTTTGCTTCAGCTATCCAGATATACGAATCATTACTTGAAACTAAAGGGGTAGCAGCAGAAGTTTATTATAACTTAGGCAATAGCTATTATAAAATAGGTAATATGTCTAGAGCTATTTTAAATTATGAACGTGCATTATTACTTAATCCAGGAGACAGTGACATACGTTCAAACTTGGAAATAGCTCGCAGCAAAACAGTTGATAAGGTTGATGCTGCTCCGGAACTATTTTTTGTAACATGGATAAATTCGCTTATTAATTGTATGGGAGCCGATGCATGGGCTAAATGCGGAGTTTCCTCTTTTATTCTTTTAATTGTAGCACTCTATTTCTTTATTTTCTCTAAGAAGATTGTTCTGAAAAAGATTGGATTTATAGCTTCAATATCTTTGTTGGTAATTCTTGTTCTCTCTAATGTATTTGCTGCTCATCAGAAAGATCGTCTTATAAATCGTTCTGATGCAATTATTATGACACCTAGTGTAACAGTAAAGAGTACCCCAAATGAGAGTGGTACGGACTTATTTATTATCCACGAAGGACGTAAAGTAAGCATTAAAGATAATTCCATGAAAGAATGGAAAGAAATAAAATTAGAAGATGGCAATGTGGGTTGGATCAAAGCTGCTGATCTTGAAGTGATCTAATTTTTTAATGATAATCTAAATACAATGACTGACATACAGCAATTAATACAATATGATAAAAGCGCTTTTTTAGCTTTAAACGGTAGTGATTCTACCTTTTGGGATGGATTTATGTGGGTATATACAAGTACAACTGTATGGATTCCACTAGCGCTTGTATTGCTGTATGTCATCATTCGAAATAACAAATTAAAAGAAGCTTTATTAATAATTCTTTTAATTGCTATAACTATTACAATATGTGATCGGGTTTCATCGGGTGTTTTTAAGCCTATATTCAAACGTTTTCGACCAGCTCAAGATCCTGAATTTATGTATTTAGTAGATATTATACATGGGTATAGGGGAGGACGATATGGCTTTATCTCCAGTCATGCTGCAAACACTTTTGGTCTTGTAACTTTCACCTCATTTTTATTCAGAAGAAAAGAATATACTTTTGCTTTTCTTTTTTGGGCCATTATCACATGTTATTCTCGGATATATCTCGGAGTACATTATTTAGGTGATATCATTTGTGGGGCAATTTTAGGCTTTATTTCAGGTTTATTAGTCTATTATATATATAAATATTTTTTTTATGATAAAAGGCTTAAATACTCGGTGAAATATACTCCAAGTGGTTATTTAATCTCTGACATAAATATCTTATTAATAGCTTTATTTTCTACAATATTTGTTGTAATGATAGCTGGCATGATTATTTATAACTATTATTATTTGTAAATTCTCAGAACTTAATACTCTCCTGATTTGTTTTTTATATAAAATTATGGGTTAAAGATTTGATTTCTATATTTTTTTTGTTAAGTTTATAGCGATAAATAATTGATATAGTATTAACCCAAATTTCTATATTATGAACAGAACAATAACTTTCAATGAACTTAGGAAAATAAAAGATTCATTGCCCAGCGGAAGCATGCACAGAATTGCTGATGAACTCAATTTAGAGGTAGACACAGTCCGTAATTTCTTCGGTGGCAGTAACTTCAAGGAAGGCAAAAGTGTTGGACTTCATACAGAACCAGGTCCTGATGGTGGTTTGGTTATGCTTGATGATACAACTGTTCTTGATCTCGCTTTAAAAATATTAGATGAACATAATATTAACCATCGGGAAGAAGTAAGTGAGGAACTAATGCAAGTTTAGTCAATAAAAATAAAAGTCCTGATTGATCCTTCTTCAATTAGGACTTTTTTCTATATATTAAGTTGTTATTATTTACAATTAAATGAAACTTATATGGAGGAAAAATTAGTTACACTAGCCATACTAACGTATGCAAAGGCTCAAATATTAAAGAGCGTCTTAGAAAAAGAAGGAATAAAATCTTACATACAAAATGTGGATCTTATAAAACCGGTCGTTTCTTCTGGAGTTCGTTTAAGGATAAAAGAAAGCGATCTACCTCATGCTTTAAAAATAACAGAAAGTAACCTTTGGCTTTCTGAGGAGATAATAGGAGAGAAGCCAATAGAAAAGGAAAAAAGTAATAAAGTTTTAATTCCTGTGGATTTCTCTGATTATTCTATGCGTGCATGTGAATTTGGTTTTGGATTTGCAAAGACATTTGATACAGAAGTTGTCTTGCTTCATGTTTATTTTACTCCTAGATACATGCCGTCAATTCCATATAACGATGTTTTTAGTTATCAAGGACCTGATGAAGAGTCAATAAAAAATATCATCAAAAAGGTCAATGAAGACTTAAACAATTTGTCTGACAAGATTAAAAGCAAAATTGATTCTGGCGAATTTCCTAATGTTAAATTTAGTTGTGTTCTAAAGGAAGGTATACCAGAAGAAGAAATTTTGAGATATGCTAAAAACACGTCTCCTGGTATAATTGTCATGGGAACTCGTGGTAAAAATAAGAAAGATGCAGATATTATTGGAAGTGTTACAGCTGAAGTAATAGATAGAAGTAGGGCAATTGTTTTTGTTGTTCCTGAAAATACGCCATTTAAAATTTTTAATGATGTTACAAAGCTTGCATTTATAACAAATTTCGATCAAAAAGATTTAATTGCTTTTGATGCATTGATTAAGAAAATGAGTGCATTTAAGTTTTCAGTTACACTTATACACTTAGCAACATTAAAAGATACTTGGAATGAAATAAAGTTAGCTGGCATCAAAGAATATTTCCATAAGCAATATCCTGATTTGCAGATTTATTATGATATTGTTATGGATGATAATTTAGGTCAAAATTTGGATTCATTTATTCAAGCGAACAATATTGATGTTATTACTATTACGTCGTATAAAAGAAACATGTTTGCTCGCTTATTTAATCCTAGTATTGCAATGAAAATGATATTCCATACAGATACACCATTGTTGGTTATAAGTGACAAAATTTAGTAGATTCTTATTAGTTTAATAATTAATATTATGTTTAATATGGTTTATTTGTTTTATAAATTAAAGCCTCTACTTCATTCAAATTGAAGATTAACCGCAAAATAATCAATAATAAAATATAGATCAATAAGAACATAATTATATAAAATAAAAAAATCACTTAAGAATATTTTTCTTAAGTGATTTTTTTATCAGGAAATAAGTTTTTTACTTGCCTTGAGCTTCAACTTCTTTTGCTAGAGCTTCAAATTCTGGACCACCAATTCCTAACTTGTAGTAAATAGTATAAAGTCCACTTAACCATAAGTCTTTGCTATCAGGTTTAAGTTCTCTAGTTTTTTCATAGTATGGCTTAGCATCTTCATAGAATTTCTTGATCTTAGCTTGTTCTGATTTATACTTAGGATCATTAAATTCAATTTTAAGATTTGATTCATAGTCAATTGCTTGAGATAAATATGCTAGTCCCATGTTAGAGTATGCTTCTGTGTACTTAGGATCAACTTCAATTGTCTTTTTATAGTATTCAATTGCTTTTTCATAGTTCTTCATACTTTGGCTAATATAACCTTTTACATAAAGGAAAAATGGATTTTTAGGATCTTTAGCAATCATCTGATCAGCAAAAGTATTTGCATCATCAAATTTATTTGTATTACTATAGAAATCGATAAGGTGTCCAAAGAAATAATTATTATCAGTGTAAGATTGAATACCTTCTTTTAAAGTATTAACCCAATTTGCAGTGTCTTTTAAAGCTTTGTAACCTTCTGCAACTAATTGCAAAGCACTGCTGCCATTTTCTTTGTCTTTTTTAGCTAGAAGACCATATTTAATTGCATTTGGATAGTCATTCATTCTTGTAGCAGATAGAGAAGCATAGAATGCAATGGTTGATAACAATGTATCTTTAGCAGCAATTTGTTCTTCTTGTAAAATTGGAGCATTTGCAAGATCTACATACATACCAAAGAAGTTAAGAGCTTCCTTGTTTTTACCCATGTTATAGTATTGGCTACCTCCGTTAATTAAGTTCACTCTCTCTGTCTTAATAGTTGAAGCATTACCTTTTCTGAATTTAAACTTAACTTTTCCTTTTTCGTTTGGAACTTGTTCTAATTCATCACATTTAAGAAAATAACCAAACATCTTATATAGGCTATTATATGCCTTTAAAGTGTCATATGGTTGTCTTAAATATGCATTCTTCATCTCGTTAGCATTAATGCTTTTTTGAATAAGACCGGCAACATTCCATGTATTTGCCTGATTCTTTGTTTCTGGATTTTCTAAAGCTTCACCGATTAGTTTTTCAGCTTCAGTAAAATTAGGTTTTACTGCGTCTGCCAAGCTTTTTGCTTCTTTCACATTCTTTTCTTGAGCGAAAGAGAATCCAGCAGCTAACAGCAAGACAATTGATAATAATACTCTTTTCATACTTTTTGTGGATTAAATATTAAACTTTTATTCTTCATCATTAGTTTGTTCTTCTGAACTAATATTTTCTGAATTAATAATAGTTTCATCTTCTTCAGATGGATCTGCTTCTTCAGGACTTTCAGACACAACTTTACAAACTGAACCTATTTCATCATTACGTTTCTCCAGATTAATTAGCCTTACACCTTGTGTAGCACGTCCCATAATTCGAACATCTGCAACTTTTAGACGAATAGTGATACCAGATTTATTAATAATCATCAAGTCGTTCTCATCTGTTACAGATTTTATAGCAACTAATTTTCCTGTTTTATCTGTTATGTTCAAAGTCTTAACACCCTTACCGCCTCTATTTGTGATACGGTAATCGTCTATATCAGAACGTTTTCCATAACCTTGTTCAGAAACCACCATTACTGATTCTGTTTCTTTATCCTTGATACAGATCATTCCGATTACTTCGTCATTATCATTGTCAAGTGTCATACCGCGAACTCCGGTTGCAGTTCTACCCATTTCGCGAACAGCTACTTCGTTGAAACGAATAGCGCGTCCGTTACGATTAGCAATAATTATTTCATTATCGCCTTTAGTCATACGAACCTCTATTACTTGATCATCTTCACGGAGATTGATTGCAATTACGCCATTTTGACGTGGACGAGAATATTGTTCCAGGCTTGTTTTCTTAATAACACCTTGTTTTGTACAGAACAAAAGGTAATGACTATTGATAAAGTCTTGATCTGTAAGACTTGGTACGCGAACAAATGCATTTACCTTATCGTCAGAATCGATATTCAATAGGTTTTGAATTGCTCTACCTTTTGAATTCTTTGTTCCTTCTGGAATTTCATAAACTTTTAACCAGTAACATTTTCCTTTCTGAGTAAAGAACATCATTGTATTATGCATTGTTGCAGGATAGATGTTCTCAACGAAATCTGCATCACGGGTTTCTGTTCCTTTAGATCCCACTCCTCCTCTATTCTGAGAATGGAATTCTGCCAATGGTGTACGTTTGATGTATCCTAAGTGTGAAATAGTGATAACCATCTGATCATCAGCATAGAAGTCTTCTGGGTTGAATTCTTCTGATGAATAAACTATCTCAGAGCGACGTTCATCACCAAATTTAGCTTTAACTTCAAGAAGTTCATCTTTGATAACTTTACGGCAAACTTCGTCATTAGCAAGGATTTCTTCGAAATAAGCAATTTGCTTCATCAGTTCTTCATATTCTGCATGAAGTTGATCCTGCATTAGTCCAGTTAACTGGCGCAGACGCATTTCAACGATAGCTCGCGACTGAATTTCTGTAAGATTAAAACGCTCAATAAGTCCTGCTATAGCTTCATTAGGGTTTTTAGCAGCACGAATAATCTTGATTACTTCGTCAATATTATCGGATGCAATTATTAAACCTTCTAAAATATGAGCACGTTCTTTAGCTTTTCTTAGTTCATATTGTGTGCGACGAACTACTACATCATGTCTATGCTCAACAAAATTAGATACTAAATCTTTTAAATTGAGCGTTTTAGGACGTCCGTTTACTAAAGCGATGTTGTTAACGCTAAAAGATGACTGTAAAGATGTCATTTTGAATAATTTATTCAAAACAACGCTTGAATTAGCATCTCTCTTAATATCGATAACGATGCGCATACCTTCGCGGTCGGATTCGTCATTTATATTAGAAATACCTTCAATTCTCTTTTCAGAAACCAAGTCGGCTATTGACTTAATAAGGTCAGCCTTGTTAACGTTATATGGAATTTCAGAAACAATAATTTTATCGTGAGTCGTTTCTGTTTCAATATTTGCTTTAGCACGCATTACAACTCTACCTCTACCTGTGAGGAAAGCTTCGCGAACTCCGCTCATACCATAAATATAACCACCGGTAGGGAAATCGGGAGCTTTAACAAATTGCATAAGCTCTTCGATTGTAATTTCTTTGTTATCCAGGTATGCATCACATGCATCAATAACTTCAGAAAGATTATGAGGTGGCATATTAGTTGCCATACCTACAGCAATACCGGAAGCACCGTTTACTAAAAGGTTTGGTATGCGGGTTGGCAATACTTTTGGCTCTTGTAATGTATCGTCAAAGTTGTTTTGGAAATCTACTGTTTCTTTTTCGATATCCCTCATCATTTCCTCGCCAACTTTATTCAGACGAGCTTCTGTATAACGCATAGCTGCAGGGCTATCACCATCCACAGAACCAAAGTTTCCTTGTCCATCGATCAATGTGTAGCGCATTGCCCATTCCTGAGCTAATCTTACCATTGCACCATAAACCGAGGAGTCACCATGTGGGTGATATTTACCCAAAACTTCACCGACAATTCTGGCTGATTTCTTATAAGGTTTATCAGAAGTATTACCTAATTCGTTCATTCCAAAGAGGATTCTTCGGTGAACGGGTTTAAAACCATCTCTAACATCTGGAAGAGCACGAGATACAATTACCGACATTGAATAATCAATATAGGATGATTTCATCTCATCTTCGATGTTGATTTTTATAATTCTGTCTTGTTCAAGCATTTAAAAATATTATTAATTATACATTTATGGCTTACAAAAAACCACGCTAAAGTAATGCTTTTCCCCGAGATATAAAAGCTTTCAGGTAAAAACTTTCTATGTTAATTTAACGTTCATATAGTATAGTAACATTAATGGTGAAGGGTTTTATTACTTTTGATATTCTCTTTTTTTAAAGGAATACATTAATTATTAAATTGGTGTACAGCTTATTTAATTTATGCCTAGACTTTATTTTATAAAGGTGTAGGTCTTTTGAAGAAATAGATACCAATTTTTGTTTTACTTGTTGCCAATAAGTTGTTTAAGGTTGCAACTAAAATGATTTTTTTTCGTTATTAAAGATATAATGGCATAACTTTTGTTATTATAATATTAAGAGAACAAAAAGATATGTTTAATTTGTAAATGCGTATCTTTGCATTATATAATATTAGAATAAGGAGAAATAAATATATGGATAATCAATTCTCACAGAAAGTATCAGAAGTCATTATTTATAGTAAGGAAGAAGCTAACAGACTAAATAGTGGCTTTATTGGTCCCGAACATTTGTTTCTGGGACTGCTTCGTAATGGTGAAGGGAAAGCTATTGATATATTATCAAAATTCAATATAAACTTTTCGGAGATTAAGGCTAAAATTGAAAACAAGCTTCGTGAAATGGTCGAGCCTAAGGGGGTTATGATTGATGATATAGTATTAACTGCTGAAGCTTCTAAGATTTTGAAATTGTGTATTTTAGAAGCCAGACTTCTAAAAAGCCCGGTAGCAGATACAGAGCATATGCTTTTAGCTATTTTGAAGGAAAATAATAATTTAGTAGCCGAAGTTCTTGGTGAAAATAATGTTCAATATAAGAATGTATATGAACAACTTTCACTTCAGCCCGATATTAATTCCGGACTAGGTTTTAGCGAAGATGATGAGGATGAGGAAGATGATATGCAACAAGGCTCGGAAGATAATTCTTCTAAGAAACAGCAAACTCAGGCTCCTCCACGTAAAACAGCAAACGATACTCCTGTTCTTGATAATTTTGGGACAGATATGACACGTGCTGCCGAGGAAGGAAAACTGGATCCTATTGTTGGGCGTGAAAAGGAAATAGAACGTGTAGCACAGATTCTTAGTCGCAGGAAGAAAAATAATCCTATACTTATAGGCGAACCTGGCGTTGGAAAATCGGCTATTGTAGAAGGTTTGGCGTTAAGAATTACGCAAAAAAAGGTTTCTCGTATATTGTTTGATAAACGAGTTATTTCGCTCGACATGACTTCTGTTGTGGCCGGAACCAAATATCGTGGACAGTTCGAAGAACGTATTCGCTCCATTCTCAATGAGTTACAGAAGAATCCTAATATAATCCTTTTCATCGACGAGATTCATACTATTGTTGGTGCGGGTTCTGCTACAGGATCGATGGATGCGGCAAATATGCTTAAACCTGCTTTGGCTCGCGGCGAGATACAATGTATTGGAGCTACAACAACCGATGAATACAGAAAAAATATCGAGAAGGATGGTGCGTTAGAACGTCGTTTTCAGAAAGTTATGGTGGAACCTACCACTCCTGCTGAAACCCTTCAGATACTTCAAAACATTAAAGAAAAATATGAAGATCACCATAATGTAACATATACGGACGAAGCTTTGCTGGCTTGCGTAAAACTGACAGAACGCTATGTTACTGATCGAAATTTCCCGGATAAAGCAATCGATGCACTCGATGAAGCGGGTTCTCGTGTACACCTTGCTAACATTAATGTCCCAAAGGAGATTGAAGATCAGGAAAAGCTGATTGATGAGACTAAAAGTAAAAAGAATGAAGCTGTTAAGCTACAGAATTACGAACTAGCAGCTAGTTTTAGAGATAAAGAAAAAGAATATACCAATCAGTTGGAAGATTTAAAACGCGACTGGGAAGCTAATATTAAGCAAAATAGGCAAACCGTTGATGAAGAGGAAATTGCAGAAGTTGTTTCAATGATTTCAGGCATACCTGTTCAACGAATGGCGCAGGCCGAAGGCATGAAATTAGCGAAGATGAAGGACGATCTTCTTACAAAAGTGGTTGCTCAGGATTCTGCAGTAGATAAACTTGTTAAGGCTATTCGCAGAAGTCGTGTGGGACTTAAAGATCCTAATAAACCAATTGGTACATTTATGTTCTTAGGCCCTACCGGTGTTGGTAAAACATTATTAGCTAAAGAATTAGCAAAATATATGTTTGGTTCTTCAGATGCCCTGATAAGAATTGATATGAGTGAATATATGGAAAAATTCACAGTATCTCGTCTTGTTGGAGCTCCTCCGGGATACGTTGGATACGAAGAAGGCGGTCAGCTAACCGAGAAAGTTAGAAGAAAACCTTATTCTATCGTGCTTTTAGATGAAATAGAAAAAGCTCATCCAGATGTATTTAATTTGTTACTGCAAATTATGGACGAAGGCCGACTTACTGACAGTTATGGCAAAACAGTCGATTTTAAAAATACTGTGTTGATTATGACATCAAATATTGGCACACGTCAGTTAAAAGAGTTTGGACATGGTGTTGGGTTTGCTACTCAAAGCCGAATGGATGATAAAGAATTTGCTCGTGATGTAATAAAAAAGGCATTGAATAAATCCTTCGCTCCTGAATTTATTAACCGTATTGATGAGATTATTACTTTCGATCAGCTCTCTTTGGATGCTATTAAGAATATTGTAGATATAGAATTGTCAGGACTTTATAATCGTATAGAAAATATTGGCTATAAGTTAGTTATAACTGATAGTGCAAAAACATTCCTGGCAACAAAAGGCTATGATGTTCAATTTGGAGCTCGTCCTTTGAAGCGTGCAATACAAAACTATCTGGAAGATGGGCTATCCGAAATTATTATCACTTCGGGTATAAAGGAAGGAGATACAATTTCTGTTGATTTCACCGAAGGAAACACTGATTTAAGCATGACAGTAATTAAGTCTGCAGACAATAAAGAATAGTCAAACAATAAAAAATAAGTCAAAATGTCAGATTGTGCTTAATCTGGCATTTTTTTTGTCCTATTGATGAAAAAGAAATAAATTTTTAAATAACAACTTAAAATATATTTGAGATTATGCAAAAAGGAAACATTGGGGTAACTACCGAGAATATTTTCCCCGTCATTAAAAAGTTCTTGTATAGTGATCATGAGATTTTTCTTCGTGAAATCGTTTCTAATGCTGTAGATGCCACACAAAAACTTAAAACCTTTGCTTCTGTTGGAGAATTTAAAGGCGAACTGGGAGATCTTACAGTTAAAGTGTCATTAGGAAAAGATACAATTACTATTTCCGACCGTGGTATCGGACTTACAGCCGAAGAAATAGAAAAATATATAAATCAGATAGCTTTTTCTGGTGCTAATGATTTCTTGGAAAAATATAAGAACGATGCAAATGCCATTATCGGACACTTTGGTCTTGGTTTTTATTCTTCTTTTATGGTTTCCAAAAAGGTGGAGATTATAACGAAATCGTTCAGAGAAGGCGCTAAAGCTGTAAAATGGAGTTGTGACGGAAGCCCTGAGTTTACTTTAGAGGAAATAGAAAAAGAAGATCGCGGAACGGATATCGTTCTTTATATAGACGATGATTGCAAAGAATTCCTCGAAGAAGCTCGCGTATCTTCTCTATTGAAGAAATATTGTAGTTTCTTGCCTATTCCTGTTGCTTTCGGAAAGAAAAAAGAATGGAAAGATGGCAAACAGGTTGAAACAGATGAAGATAATGTTATTAACGACTCTAATCCTTTATGGACACTTAAACCTGCTGATTTAAAAGAAGAGGATTACAAAAAATTCTATAGAGATCTTTATCCAATGTCTGATGAGCCTCTGTTCTGGATTCATTTGAATGTGGATTATCCGTTCCATCTCACTGGTGTGCTTTATTTTCCTAAAATTAAGAGCAACCTTGATCTGAATAAAAATAAAATTCAGCTGTATTGCAATCAGGTTTATGTAACTGATTCTGTAGAGGGAATTGTACCTGACTTTCTGACATTGCTTCATGGCGTAATCGATTCTCCAGATATTCCGTTGAATGTATCTCGTTCTTACCTACAGAGCGATTCAAATGTAAAAAAGATCTCTTCTCACATTACTAAGAAAGTATCTGATCGTCTGCAATCTATCTTCAAAAATGATCGTAAAGAGTTCGAAGAAAAATGGGATGATTTAAAGCTCTTTATTAATTACGGAATGCTTACTCAGGAAGATTTCTATGACAAAGCTGCCAAATTTGCCTTGTTGAAGGATACTGATTCTAAATTTTATACCTTCGAAGAGTATAAAACATTGATTAAAGAAAATCAGACTGACAAAGATGGCAATCTTGTTTATTTGTATGCAAATAATAAAGATGAGCAATTCAGTTATATTGAAGCTGCTATAAACAAAGGATATAATGTATTACTATTGGATGGACAATTAGATACAGCTGTAATTAATATGTTTGAGCAGAAGTTCGAGAAAAGCCGCTTTACTCGTGTAGATAGTGATATAGTTGATCACCTGATTGTTAAAGAAGATAAGAAAGAATCAGCATTAGAAGAAGGCAAGCACGAAATTCTTTCAACCCTATTCAAAAGTCAGCTTCCATCAATGGAAAAGGTAGAATTTAATATCGAATCTCAATCTTTAGGTGAAAACGGATCTCCTATTATGGTTACTCAAAGCGAATATATGCGTCGTATGAAAGAGATGGCAAATTTGCAACCAGGTATGAGTTTCTACGGTGAAATGCCTGATATGTTTAATTTGGTTGTGAATGCTGATCATAAACTTGTAAAACAGGTTATGGATGAAGAAGATAAAGAATGTTCTTCTGCAATTCAACCTGTTCAGAGTGAAATAGATGCATTAAACGCTCGTCACGCTGAGTTAAAGAAACTGCACGAAGGCAAAAAAGATGAAGAAATTCCTGTAGCAGAAAAAGATGAGTTAGCTGATATTGATAAGAAAACAACCGATTTGAAAGCTAAAAAGGATTCATTATTAAGTGATTATGCAGGAAAAAATAAGATTATTCGCCAATTAATCGACTTAGCTCTTCTTCAGAATAATATGCTAAAGGGTGAAGCCTTGAATAATTTTGTAAAAAGAAGTATTGAATTGATTTAATTTAATATAACCTCTTTAAGGATTATATATTTAAAGAGCATTACAGCCTTTTTTGCTGTAATGCTCTTTTTGCTTATAAAAAGAGCGGTAAGCAAACAAATAATATGCAAACAATTCTTTATATTTGAATTTTTATTACTTGATACAGGATACTTCATTCAATAAATATGAGAAAGATTCTAATAATCTTAATATTAGCAGTTTTAATTGTTCCAAATTCAAACGCGCAGAAAGTTGGATTGGTGCTTAGTGGCGGTGGAGCAAAGGGATTGACGCATATAGGTATTATCCGGGCGCTGGAAGAAAATAATATCCCAATAGATTATATAACGGGTACCTCTATGGGGGCCATAATCGGAGCACTTTATGCCATGGGATATTCTCCGGATGATATGGAACGATTAATCTCTTCGGAAGATTTTAAAAGGTGGTATACGGGGGCTGTTGAAGAGGATTATGTGTATTATTTTAAAAAGAATGCACCGACTCCTGAATTTTTTAATATTAAAATGTCTTTGAAAGACTCTTTGAGTGCTGTGAAACCTCAGTTCTTGCCATCAAGCATGGTGAATCCTATTCAAATGAATCTTGTCTTTGTAGATTTGTTTGCTCGTGCAACAGCTCTTTGTGGAGGAAACTTTGATAATCTTTTTATTCCTTTCCGCTGTGTTGCCTCCGATGTGTATAATAAAAAGCAATTAGTAATGAAAAAAGGAGATTTAGGTGATGCTGTTCGTGCATCAATGAGTTTTCCTTTTGTCTTTAAACCTATTCAAATAGATGGTGTATTAGCTTATGATGGAGGAATTTATAATAATTTTCCTACTGATGTGATGCGTGATGATTTTCATCCGGATATAATAATAGGCAGCGTTGTTGCTTCCAATCCTACTAAGCCCGATGAAAACGATCTTATGAGTCAGATTGATAATATGGTTATGCAGAAGACTGATTATTCTATTCCTGACTCAGTCGGTATTCTTATGAAATTTAAGTATGACAATGTGGGACTGCTGGATTTTGATAGAATTAAGGAAATTCAGGATATTGGCTATAATCGGACAATGAGCATGATGGATTCTATCAAAAGTCGTATTCATAGACGAGTGAATGCGGATAATATTCGTTTGCGTAGATTGGTATTCAAGAGTAATCTTCCGGAGTTGATCTTTAAGAATATTGAAATTCAAGGAGCTAATGCTTTGCAAAAGAGTTATATAAAGAAAGAATTTCATTATTCAGATAATAAAGTTTTTACTTATGAAGATTTAAAGCGAGGATATTTCCGTTTATTGTCGGACAATACTATTTCTGAAATTATTCCTCATGCTATTTTCAATCCGCTTGATGATACCTATAATTTAAATCTGAAGGTGAAAATGGAAGATAACTTTTCTATCCGGATGGGAGGAAATATTTCTTCAACAAATTCCAATCAAGTCTATTTTGGACTTTCGTATAAAGACTTAAACTATTATTCTAAAGAATTTATTTTAGATGGTCAATTGGGTAAGGTTTATAATAACTTTCAATTTACGGCAAAAGTTGATTTTCCAACTCAGATTCCTACTTCGTATAGACTGATAGCTTCTATATCTACTTTCGATTATTACAAGAACGATAAACTGTTTTCGGGCAATGATAATCCAGCTTTTAATAAAAAAGATGAGCGATTTGTGAAAATAAAAGCAGCTGTGCCGTTCTTGTCGAAAAAGAAAGCAGAATTTGGTCTTGGTTTTGCACATATAAACGATCAGTATTTTCAAACGAATATTATTGATTTTGGGTCTTCAAAGCACGATAGAAGCAATTATAAGCTTGTAGGAGGCTCGATTGGATTTGGAGGTAGTACATTGAATGCAAAACAGTTTGCAACAGAAGGAAGCAAGGATTTGCTTCTTGCTCAGGTCTTTTCGGGTAATGAAACATATACTCCCGGAACCACAACTTCTGAAACAACTGATTATAAAAATGATAATTCCTGGATGCAAATTTCATATAAAAACGAGACTTATTATAAAATAAATCCAAAATTTACTTTAGGATCGTATATTGAAGCCCTTTATTCATCAAAGAACTTCTCTGAAAACTATACGGCAACGATTTTGGAAGCCGGAGAATTTGCACCTACACCGCACAGTCAGATTTCTTATAATGAAGCTTTCCGTGCTAATCAATATTTGGCTTTGGGAGTAAAACCGATATATAATATCAGTTCAATGTTTCATTTGCGAGGAGAAGTTTATGGCTTTCTACCTATAAAACCAATTGAAAGAAGCTCAATAAATAAAGCATTATATGGGAAATCGTTTTCAAACTTTCAATATCTTGGAGAAATTTCTTTGGTTTGCCGATTGCCCTTTGGAGCTATTAGTGCGTATGTAAATCATTATAGCTCACCGTCTAAGAACTGGAATGTGGGTGTAAGTTTGGGGTGGTTATTGTTTAATTCCCGATTCATCGAATAATTTTTATAAAAAAAGTGTAGAAATTCCTTGTGTTTTCGGGAAAAAGCGGTATCTTTGCACCCGTTAAACAAATGGCCCCGTGGCTCAACTGAATAGAGCATCTGACTACGGATCAGAAGGTTACAGGTTTGAATCCTGTCGGGGTCACAAAGTTTAAGTTTAATAATATTATTGCTGGCCCCGTGGCTCAACTGAATAGAGCATCTGACTACGGATCAGAAGGTTACAGGTTTGAATCCTGTCGGGGTCACAAGTTTTAAGTTCAATAATATTTCGCTGGCCCCGTGGCTCAACTGAATAGAGCATCTGACTACGGATCAGAAGGTTACAGGTTTGAATCCTGTCGGGGTCACTAAAAAAGAATCTCCTGCAAATAATTAGTTTGCAGGAGATTCTTTTTTTATCCGATGAAATGGACAATAATTTCATTTTTTTAAATTGTCCCTCACTCCCTCACTTTTGAATTTTAATGTCCTCATAATAAAAGTGATAGATAAATGAAGGTATAAATCATCCCTCACTTATCTATCACTTTATCCCTCACTTTTATGTAGATCGGTCACTATTTGGACATATCTTTTAGCATTTTATATTTAACTCGTTCAGTACAGCGCGAATTTTTTCAAATGTTGTAATTCGGGTAGGAACAAGAGGCAAGCGAAGTTTATTTTCAATCATTCCCATTGCATTCAGCATTGATTTAACTCCTGCAGGATTACCATCCACAAACAATAAATCGAATAGTTCTGTGAATTTATGGTGAATAGAAAGTGCATTTGCATAATCTCCTGCCAAAGCCAATCGAGTCATTCTACTAAATTCTCTTGGAAAAGCATTACCAATTACTGAAATAACACCTACAGCTCCGAGAGTAATTAATGGGAATGTGATTCCGTCGTCGCCAGAAAGAACGTTGAAATCGGCTGGCTTATTTTTGATAATATCATCCATTTGAGTTATATTTCCAGATGCTTCCTTAACGCCCACAATGTTTTTAAAGTCGCGTGCTAAACGAAGAGTTGTTTCTGCTGTCATGTTAACCCCTGTACGTCCCGGAACATTATATAAAATAATTGGAAGATCAGTTGAATTTGCAATTGCTTTATAATGCTGATAAATACCTTCCTGTGATGGTTTGTTATAGTAAGGCACAACAGACAGAATAGCATCTATACCTGTAAAATCGTCATTTTTAAGAGTTTCGATAACTGCTCTGGTATTATTACCTCCACATCCCAATACAATTGGAATCTGGCCATTAACTCGTTCTACAATTAGTTTCTGGATTTTTATCTTTTCTTCAGAAGACAGGGTTGGTGTCTCGGCAGTAGTTGCCAGAATAACAAGAAAGTCTGTTCCGTTCTGAAGTTGATAGTCAACTAATCTAATGATTGCTTCGTAATCAACGCTTTCGTCTTCTTTGAATGGGGTAATGAATGCTACGCCCATACCTCTTAATTTTGACTGTATCATAAGTGTAATTGTAATCTAAAGGTATTTATGCTGCAAAAGTACTAATATTTTCTATTTTTACTATACGTAGGTGATGAAAATAATTTATTTCGTGTTAAATGGTTACAATATTAGCTTTAAAAACTCCTCTTCGCTTATAATGCGTATTCCTAGTTTGGTGGCTTTTTCCAGTTTGCTAGGCCCCATATTATCGCCGGCAAGAATAAAACTTGTTTTAGATGATATAGAACCAACATTCTTTCCTCCGTTTTGTTCAATCATGCTTTTGTATTCGTCTCGTGAATGATGAACAAATACGCCGCTTATCACAATAGAGAGTCCGTTTAGCTTGTCACTAACCTGTTCGTGCTCCTCCGAACGTGTAAATTGCAATCCTACCTCTTTTAGTCTATTAACTAGAAGGATGTTTTTTTCGTCAGCAAAGTAATTCACGATGCTTTGGCCTATTTTTTCTCCAATTTCATCAACCTGAACAAGTGTTTCTAGCGTGGCTTGCTCTAGTTCTTCTATTGAAGCGAATGCTTTTGCTATTTTTTTTGCAACGGTTGCTCCGACAAAACGGATTCCCAAAGCAAAAATAACTCGTTCGAATGGTACTTCTTTGGATGCTTGCAGACTTGCAATAATATTTTCAGCAGATTTTTCGCCCATTCTTTCCAGATCTTTTATCTGATCAGCGGTAAGATCGTATAAGTCTGCCGGATTGCTTATTAGTCCTTGATTATAGAATAAATCAACAGTTTCGGGTCCTAATCCGTCAATGTTCATGGCCTTGCGACTTATAAAATGCTCTATTTTTCCTTTTATTTGTGGCGGACAAGCATTTTCGTTGGGACAATAGTGGGCAGCTTCACCCTCGTAACGTACTAAATTTGAACCACATTCCGGACAGTTTGAGATAAATTCTACTTTATCGCCAATCATAAAGCGAGATTTAATGTCGACCCCGGTTATTTTAGGAATAATTTCTCCGCCTTTTTCCACGTAAACCATATCGCCAATATGAAGATCGAGGCCTTCAATAATATCGGCATTATGTAGTGAGGCACGTTTTACAATGGTTCCTGAAAGTTGAACTGGGTCTAAATTTGCAACCGGGGTAACAGCTCCGGTTCGACCTACTTGATATGTAACCTGATTAAGACGGGTTAATGCTTGTTCTGCCTGAAATTTATAAGCAATAGCCCATCGGGGAGATTTTGCTGTGTAACCTAACGTATTTTGATGGCGTAAAGAGTTTACTTTCAATACAATACCATCGCAGGCAACGGGCAAATTTTTTCGTTCAACATCCCAATAATTTATGAAATCGAACACTTCCTGAAGCGTTTTACATTTCCGTACTGCATCCGAAATCTTAAATCCCCATTTTTGGGCAACCTGAAGGTTCTCAAAATGCCCATCGCAGGGTAACTTATCGCCCAATAAATAATAAAGATATGCATCCAGTTTTCGGGAAGCTACTACTGAAGAATTTTGGAGTTTCAGCGTTCCCGATGCTGCATTTCTAGGGTTGGCGAATAGTGGCTCTTCACGGGCTTCTTTTTCCTGATTAAGTTCTTCGAAAACAGACCATGGCATCAGAATTTCTCCGCGTATTTCGAATTCCTGAGGATAGTCGTTTCCATGAAGCACTAAAGGTATGGTTTTGATAGTCTTAACGTTATCTGTAACATCATCGCCCTTTTCACCGTCACCTCTGGTTACAGCTCTTACAAGTTTTCCGTCAATATAAGTTAGTGAAATGGAGGTTCCGTCATACTTAATCTCGCAACATATTTCAAAATCCTCATTTAAAGATTTCCTAACACGTTCATAAAAGTCGGTAACCTCAGATTCTGAGTAGGTATTCCCTAAAGAAAGCATCGGATATTTGTGTGCAACCTGCGTAAAGTTCTTATTAATATCACTACCCACGCGCATTGTTGGCGAATTTTCATCATAATATTCAGGGTACTGGTCTTCCAGTTCCTGAAGCTCCTTCAACATTTTATCAAATTCTAAATCGGATACTTCCGGAGAGTTCGATACATAATAATTGTGGTTATGGCGGTGTAATTCAGCACGTAATTGCTCTATTCTTTCCTTTGCGGTCATAATTTCAGATTGTTTTAGACAAAAATACGTATTTTCTTCATGAATATCTGCCATGAGCAAGCATATTTATTTGTATTTTTGCAAAAAAATTAGAGCTATGCGCATTGATATAATTACAGTTTTACCCGAAATGATTGAAGGTTTCTTCAATTGTTCTATTCTTAAAAGAGCTCAGAATAAAGGACTTGCTGAGATTCATATTCATAATCTTCGTGATTATACAACGGACAAGCATCGCAAAGTAGACGATTACCCATTTGGCGGTTGTGCCGGCATGGTAATGAAAATAGAACCCATTGAACGATGTATAAATTCCTTAAAGGCTGAAAGAGAGTATGATGAGGTGATTTTTACGACTCCTGACGGGGAGCAGTTCAATCAAAAAATGGCAAATTCTCTTTCATTATATAATAACCTGATAATTCTTTGTGGACACTTCAAAGGCATTGATTATAGAATTCGGGAACACCTGATTACAAAGGAAATTAGCATAGGAGATTATGTTTTGACTGGTGGCGAATTGGCTGCGGCTGTAATGGCAGACGCTATCATTCGTATTATCCCGGGAGTTATTTCTGATGAGCAATCTGCTCTTTCAGATTCTTTTCAGGATAATCTTCTGGCAGCTCCGGTTTATACAAGACCGGCAGATTATAATGGATGGAAAGTTCCTGATATTTTACTTTCTGGTCATGAGGCTAAGATTGCAGAATGGGAATTTAATCAATCACTCGAAAGAACAAAACGCCTAAGACCTGATTTGCTAAAGTAGATAACAAATCAAAATATTTCATTGATCAAGCAAAAAGGTATAGAAGATTAAGGTGTTTTTTGAGATTTGATTTAAAAATACGAATAGGGTTAAATATAAAAAGGTGTACACTACAATGTGATTTAGTGTACACCTTTTTATATTTAACCCTACATCTTTCGAAAAATGTAAGCTGAATAAAAATCTTAGATTTCGCTTTAAATTTGTTTAATAATCAGATTAAACTTCCAAAGCTCCAATGATATCCTTTACAGAAGAGTATCCGTGTCTGTCTAAGTAATTATTTATACCATCTATTACTTTAACAGTTACAGCGGGATCTATAAAATTAGCTGTTCCAATTTGTACAGCAGTGGCACCGGCAAGCATAAATTCTACAGCATCTTTCCAGTCCATAATACCACCAAGGCCGATTATTGGAATTTTCACAGCTTTGGCTACTTGCCATACCATGCGAAGAGCGATAGGTTTTACTGCAGGTCCGCTCAATCCACCTGTAACAGTTGACAATAGTGGACAACGTTTTTCTGCATCAATAGCCATACCTAATATTGTATTAATTAAAGAAACACTATCGGCACCAGAAGCTTCTGCTGCACGTGCAATTTCAGTAATATCTGTAACATTTGGCGACAATTTTACGATGAGTGTTTTCTTGTAAACAGAACGAACAGCACTAATTACATCGCAAGCCCCGGCAGCTGAGACTCCGAAAGCCATTCCACCTTGTTTTACATTTGGGCAAGATATATTTAGTTCTATAGCAGGAATGTTTACAAGTTCATTGATTATTTCTGCTGTTTTTACGTAATCTTCTATTGCAGATCCGGAAACATTCACTATAATGTTTGTATCTGTGTCTTTTATCTTGGGATAAATGTGTTCTACGAAGTAATTAACACCCTTATTTTGCAGTCCCACAGCGTTTAACATGCCAGAAGGAGTCTCTGCCATACGAGGATAAGGGTTCCCTTCACGTCTGTGAAGAGTGGTGCCTTTTACAATTATACCACCTATTCGTGCAATATCTATAAAATCTTCAAACTCTTCTCCGTATCCAAATGTACCCGATGCGGTCATCACCGGATTCTTCATTTTTAGTTCACCAATGTTTACACTTAAATCTGCCATAGCAACTTCTTTATATTTAAAACAGGTCCTTCTGTACAAACACAGATATGTCCTTCATCTACAGTATTTTCTACGCAGCATAAGCAAGCGCCTACACCACAAGCCATTTTATTCTCAAGAGACACTTCGCATTCTATATTATTAGCTTTGGCATATTTAGCTACAGAAACCATCATTGGTTTAGGGCCGCAAGTATAAATCATGTCGAATTGCTTGTCGTTAAGTATAGAGTGTTGAGTTACATAGCCTTTTTCACCAGCACTTCCGTCTTCTGTAGTGGTATATACTTCTCCAAACTTTTTAAAGTCCTCTAACTGAAGCAAATCGCCTTCAGAACGTGCACCTAACAGGAAGGTAGGTTTGCAGTTATTAGCCAATAAAACCTCGCCTAAATAGAGCAATGGTGCTGTTCCAACACCTCCTCCTATAAGAAGAAGTTTATCCGAAGGTTTTTCTGGGATAGTGAAGCCATTGCCTAGAGGTAAAACTACATTTACTACATCTCCAGCAGAAACTTTAGCTAAGGTTCTTGTTCCATCACCAACTATCTGTACAAGAAACCATACCTCATTGTTGACTTTGTCTACATAGTTAATTGAAATAGGTCGGCGAAGAAAAGTAGTAGGTGAACCATCTACTCTTATTTCGGCAAATTGTCCAGGAAACATTTCTGGCAAAATTTCCTGAGAGGTCATTTTGATCAACACATAGTTAGCGTGCAACTGTATGTTAGCTGTGACCGTTAAATCTAAAATCTTTTTTTTCATGAATAGGATAATTCTCGTTCAAGCGACAAAGATACGCCATTTTGTCCAAATTATCCTTTACCTGTCTTCATTAAATTATTAGAAGGGCATTTTTTCACCTTTAAAGATCTCAAATGTATTATCATCAAAGAAAATTCTTATTTCAGTGATTTTTCTTGGTGGCCTTTCTATATACCTAATCTCTTCTTTTACAGGCTCTTTATATGTATTTTCAGCTGTTTTTAATGGCATTTCCTTGCGATATTCTAAATCAACCTGAGGAATGGGCTTGATTTCTTCATTCTCGTCAAATAAAGAGCGTTGTAAATCATCAGATGTTTTCTCTTGGTTTATCATATTTCCATTTCCATAAAGAAGCCAATCCAAATTCACGTATTTAAAACGTTGATGAATTTTCATAACTACATCTAAACTCGGATTATTTCTACCTCGTAAAATATGAGTTAATGTAGATCGCTGAATTTCTATACTTTCAGCAAATGAAGAAGGGGTCATATGCTCTCTTTTCATTATAGCTTCAATTCTATCTTTCATCTTTGAGCCTTTATTAATTATAAATGTGAATATCTAATTGTAAACTTTGGTTCGACAAATGTAAACATAATAATTCACATAAACAAATTACAAATGTTCATTTTTCAAGTTTACAAAAATACTTTATGTAGATACATTTGTTTATACACAAATGTATGTCCTATAAATTGTATAAAATGTACACATAAGTAAAACTTAGTGTTTTAGATATAAATTTCTTATTATTAATGAGTTATTTAAGGCATAAAAAATGATATTTATACGTAATACAAATGTATATCAATATTTTTTCTATATATTCTATTTTTAGTTTATATAATTTAGTTATTAGACTGATATATTGATATTTAAGACCTATAATTAAGGTTATAAACACAATTTATAATGGTTTTGTCGCTAATAATTTATATTCGTAAAATATTGCTTTACAAATGTTTAGTAAGCACTATTTGTAGTATACATCCCTAAATATGTAGTTTTGTAAACTCGAAACATTTGTGTAAAACATGCAATTTCTTATAATATTTCACTCTTGTAAATTGAATATGTATAGGTATAAATTTCCTCAATACTTAGATTGTAGTAAATAAACAATTGTACCTATTAAATGAGGAATGTTTAATGAATTTCTGATCTTATGGTCATTATGATTGAAATAAAAGATTCTCAGATGATTAATTTTTATATAAATTATTGTAAAACAGTGATTTAATCCTATTATTTCAGTTCATAATTTTGCTGATTCTAGATTTTAAGTTGAATTATTATCATTTTGTGGGAGTTGAACTTTGTTTTGCAGCCTAAAAGAAAAATTATTTTGTAGTTTTACTCAATATTAATTTTTAGGCATAAAAAAAGCCTTCAAAATATTGAAGGCTATATGGAAATTAGAAAAACAAGTTGTAGATTAATGCAGAATTTTATACACTAATTCTCGAAGTAGCTCTCCGTCATTCATATTAGTATTACCCACTCCTTTTGATTTTGCGTCATAATTTCTTATCTCTCCTATAATCTGCATAACCTTAACACCATTATATTTGTGCATAGCTTTAATATAATCCTTTGCTTGCCATGGAGTTTTTAATCCTAATTGCTGAGCTATTCCTTGTTCCGATTTTTCAGGAGCATAATAGGCTAACATTAAATTAGAGTAGAAATTGAAAAGAAGAGATAAAGTAGCTTGTATAGGATTTGTTTTCGGATTTTCTGCAAAATATTTTATTATCTGATTAGCTTTAAAAATATCCTTTTCTATCAATGCATTCTTTAATTCGAAGTTATTATAGTCTTTACTTATCCCTATATTTTTTTCAATTAGCTCAGGTGTAATACGCTTCTGTCCTAATGGTAAGGTGATTATTAACTTCTCAAGTTCACCAGTAAGACGGCTCAAATCAGATCCGACAAAATCAGCAATCATCTCGGAAGACTTTTGCTCAATATCTAGCCCTTTGCGTTTTAAATACGAGGTTATAAAGCCTGGAAGCATAGTATCCTTTAGCTTTTTAGATTCAAAGAGGACACCTACTTTTTCTATTTCAGCTGCAAGCTTTTTTCGCCTGTCAAGCACACCGTGTTTATGACAAATAACAAGGATTGTAGAGCTTAATGGCTTTTGAAGGTAGTATGAAAGTTCCTCAATGTTTCTTACACTTTGTGCCTCTTTAACTACAACAACTTGATATTCAGACATCATTGGATATCTTTTTGCTGCATTTATTATAGTAGCTATATCAGTATCAGCACCATACACTACGGTTAAATTAAACTCTTTCTCTGTATCAGTAAGAACATTTTGAGTAAGATAGTCGGATATCAGATCAATATAATAAGCCTCTTCTCCCATTAAATAATATATGGGTTTGTATTGTTTAGCCTTTATATCGCTAATAATATCTTCGTATGTATATTCCTTTTTTGCCATTTATATGCTTTAATTACCTTTATTTATCGAATTTTAGATGCTTAACAGTCTTCTTCTCATCTATAATCATTTTAAGCGATGCGATCCCAATTTCTACATGTTCGTGAACGAAGTTCTGGGTTACCATAGTATCGCTTTTATCAGTTTTAATTCCTTCGGGGGTCATTGGTTGATCTGAAACCAGCAGTAGAGCACCTGTTGGGATATGATTGGCAAATCCTGTAGTAAAAAGGGTTGCAGTTTCCATATCAACAGCCATAGCGCGAGTCTTAAGAAGATATTCTTTGAATTCTTCATCATGCTCCCAAATTCTTCTATTGGTTGTATATACAGTTCCTGTCCAATAATCTCGTGCATAATCACGGATTGCTGAAGAAACAGCACGCTGCAGCATAAATGCCGGTAAAGCTGGAACTTCTGGAGGGAAATAATCATTAGAAGTTCCTTCTCCTCTAATTGCAGCTATAGGAAGTATCAGGTCGCCTAACTGATTTTTCTTACCTATACCGCCACATTTACCCAGGAAAAGACATGCTTTAGGATGTATGGCACCGAGTAAATCCATAATAATTGCAGCGTTTGGACTTCCCATTCCAAAGTTAATAATCGTAATTCCATCTGCGGTTGCAGAAGTCATATTTGCATCTCTTCCAAGAACTGGAACGTTACATTGTTCTGCAAATATCTCTACATATTTATTGAAATTTGTCAATAGAATGTATTCTCCAAAGTCTTCCAATGAACGTTTTGTGTAACGGGGAAGCCAATTTGCAACAATTTCTTGCTTCGTTTTCATATTTATCTGCTAATTTTGTGTTTCTGACTTAAGAATATATTTTTTAATTTACAAATTTAATAAATGTTATTGTTAAACCTACCAAAGTATGAGACTAAAATAGCCATACGAGATGGAAAAAAAGTAATTTTTGATGTAATTAGGCGACGATATGTTGCACTTACCCCCGAAGAATGGGTACGTCAGCACTTTGTTCACTTTCTTATTGATCAAAAAGGCTATCCTGTATCATTAATGGCTAATGAGGTCTTATTAAATCTAAACGGAACAAAAAAACGCTGTGATACCGTGCTTTATAAACGTGATCTTATGGCACGTATGATTATTGAATATAAAGCTCCGCAAATAGAAATTACGCAGGCAGTATTTAATCAGATAACAAATTATAATTTTGTGCTGAAAGTAGATTATTTAATTGTTAGTAACGGGATTAATCATTACTGCTGCAAAATGGATTATGCAAATCATACATACACATTTTTAGAGGATATACCAGATTATAATCTTCTTTAAGCAAATGTTGCTAGTCTATAAATTAGATAATCCTTCTTATTCTCTATTTCAACTTCAAACTTATGTAAAATATTGATTTATAAGCGTGCATAATATAAATAAGTCATTTATTTATAGAGGGAATATAAGAATTCCCCTTATTATTAGCTACTCAATTAATTTGGCTAAGATAAGGGGAATTCTTTTAAAAAAGAGGTTTCAATCTAAAAGATTTTCGATTTAGAAACTACTCTTTTTCTATTTTGAGGAATTTTATAATTCAACTCCTGCTAATTCTGGGTCAATCATTACTCTACCACAGTACTCGCAAACAATGATTTTCTTGCGCATACGGATATCCATTTGTCTCTGAGGTGGAATCTTGTTAAAACAACCACCACAAGCATCACGCTGTACATATACAATACCTAAACCGTTGCGTGAGTTCTTACGAATACGTTTAAACGCCTGAAGTAAACGAGGTTCGATAGTAGTTTCAAGAACTTTAGCTTTCTCTCTCAGTTTTTCTTCTTCTTGCTTTGTTTCAGAGATAATCTCATCCAGCTCATTTTTCTTAACTGATAAATCTTTTTCTCTTTCTTCCAAAACTTCAATGCTGTTTGCTACTTCTTCGCTTTTTGCTTTTTCGTCGGCAGTGAATTCTTTTATTCTCTTTTCGCAAAGTTCGATTTCCAAAGTCTGGAACTCTATTTCTTTAGATAAGAAGTCAAACTCACGGTTATTGCGTACGTTTTCTTGCTGAGCTTTGTATTTTTCTACAGAAGCCTTAGCTGCTTCGATCTCAATTTTCTTTGCAGCAATAGAAGATTTCAGTTCGCTAATTTCAAGTTTAATCTTTTCAATACGAGTATTCAGACCGGCAACTTCATCTTCAAGATCTTGTACTTCAAGAGGAAGTTCACCTCTTAGAGTTTTGATCTTATCAATTTCTGAAAGCATTGTCTGTAACTGATACAATGCCTTTAGTTTCTGTTCTACCGTTAATTCCTTCGGTTCATTTTTTGCTTCTTTAGCCATATTTTTATAAATATTTTATGGGATTGGTATTTATTTTACTAATTTGAATCTCAATATTTGGAAATATATCCTTTAATAAGGAATAAAAAATCTCTTTTGTATACTGTTCACTTTCATAATGACCAATTTCGGCCATTAGAATATCGTTTTCGTGACCAAAATAATCGTGATAACGAATTTCTCCTGTAATAAATGCATCAGCTTTCTGGTTTATGGCATCTGAGAGAAGGAAAGCCCCTGCCCCTCCACATAATGCTATTTTGCTGATAAGTCTGCCTGTAAGCTTATTATGCTTAAGACATCCAACTTCAAATGTTTTTTTTATGCGTTTCAGGAAATCCAGTTCCGTTTCCGGAAATTCTAATTCTCCTATCACTCCAGATCCCGTTTGAGACCATGAGTTTTTTAACGAATAAAGATCAAAAGCTGGTTCCTCATAAGGATGAGAAGCAATTAATGCTCTTATTACCGCATTTTTTTTAAAAGAAGGAAGAATCGTTTCTATACGAATCTCTTTTTCTTTATGTAATTCTCCTACTTTACCGCAAAATGGATGTGTACCCTCCTGAGCTCGGAATGTCCCCTCTCCCTCTAAATTGTAACTGCATGAATCATAGTTGCCTATGTTGCCACAACCAGCATCAAACAGAGCACGGCGCACTTTTTCTGCTTGCTCAGCTGGTACAAAAGTTACCAATTTAAGTAAAGATTCCTCTTTACAAGAAAGGATTTTCACATTCTTCAGACCTATTTTTTCTGCTATTTTAAAATTAACTCCTCCGGAAGCGTTATCCAGGTTGGTATGCGCAGAATAAACTACTATATCATTTTTAATAGCTTTCAGGATACAACGCTCTACATAATCTTTGCCTGTGATAGATTTATATCCCTTAAATATGAGCGGATGATGTGATATAACAAGATTGTATCCCAACGCAATAGCTTCATCAATAACAGATTCAGTAACGTCAAGACACAACAAAGCCCCTGTTGCTTCCGCTTCTGTCAGCCCGATTTGTAAGCCGGCATTATCAAAACCGTCTTGCAATGGCAGAGGCGCGAACCTTTCAAGGGCGCTTACTATTTCCTTTATTTTCATTAAGTGTGAGAAAATCTGGCTACAAAGATATGCTAAAATTGCGATTATACAACCATCTTTCTTGTTTTTTTATAAATTCTTATTCTCTTTTTTAAGCTAATTAATCACTTAAGTGTGGTTGTTGAATAAAATTGCGAGTTTATTTTGATAGAGAAGCAGAATTGCAGGAAAGATATTTTCTTAATGAGGTGTCTACCGAATTATCCTGCTTAATTCCGACTTGTGTAGCATAAAGTACATTTTCTAAATCTAGTTGAGCAAAAATCTCGCAATGAATGATATGTATTAAGATGCTTTGTCACTTTTTTGGTGGAAGATATTATATTGAATCTTTATTTATGGCGTTATGCAGGCTTTTTATCAGAGTCAATAAATGGTTTATCGAAAGTATGTAGAATCTTGATTGGATAAGCAATTGAGATTGTTTGTTTCCAACAAATGTGACGAATAATGTTTACTAATTTTACGGTGTGTGACAAACTTTGTAGAAAAGATCTTTTATATGTCTTGGTTTAAAATTTAGCACTCCCACTACCAAAGGATTTCAGAGCTATATCCCCTGTTACCCCCTCAAAAACTTCCTGAAAGATTTACATTTTTCGGGACTGCTTTTGTTATTTCCTTATTCTTAATGTATAGCATTGATTTACAATGTTATATAGTAATGAATTGTAGAATTGGAAATAATATATTAGCCAAATAGTAATAGTTATAAGTTGAAATATTTTATTTACAGATAATTATAAATGTATAAGGAGAAGATGAATTAATACCTTAAAAGAAATATTCAATCTTATACCGAATAACAATTATTTCTTTGAATATCTTATAGAATAAGATTTTAAAAAAAGAAAAGCGACTTACAACTGCTTAAAAAACAGTGTAAGTCGCTCCTACTTATTTATTATTAACCGTTTTAGATAATAGCTTTAACTGTTTCAAGCATACCTTTTTCCTGAATAGAATTCAAGTAAGCGATTACTTTTTCAGTTAATCCTGAAACTTTGTTCAAATCTTCACCCCAGATCATTTCAGAAGCTAAAACACCTTCTGCAACTGTCTTAGTGCAACCTGTTGCCCAAAGATTAGCAAGAAGATCGATGATAGCTTGGTCATCGTTAGGAACGATAGTGTCTTCGCCACGTTTACCACCTTTGTAGTAAGTGATGATAGCTGCTAAACCAAGAACGATACCTGCAGGAAGTTCACCCTTACGTTCTAAGTAAGTTTTCAAACCTGGAAGGTCGCGAGTTTTGAATTTAGGGAATGAGTTAAGCATGATTGAAGTAACAAAGTGCTTAACGAATGGGTTACAGAAACGTTCCATTACGTCGTTACCAAATTTTTCAAGTTCTGCTTTTGGTAAGTTAAGAGTTTCAAGTAATTCTTCGAACATTACTTTCTTAACGAATTTACCGATAACTGCATCTTCGCAGCATTCTCTTACTGTATTCAAACCAGAAAGATAACCTACTGGAGAAAGTACTGTGTGAGGGCCATTCAATAAAGTAACTTTTCTTTCGTGGTAAGGAGCTTCAGAAGGAACGAATAATACGTTCAAACCAGCTTTGTCAGCAGGGAATTCTTTAGCGATAGATTGAGGAGCTTCGATAACCCACAAGTGGAAGATTTCAGCCTGAACAACCATTTTGTCTTCAATCTGAATTCTATCAAGAATTTCGTTGATAGTAGCACGAGGATATCCAGGAACAATACGGTCTACCAATGTACAGTAAACACCGCAAGCAGTTTCGAACCAAGTCTTGAATTCTTCACCAAGGTTCCAAAGTTCAATATATTGTTCAATACATTTCTTTAATTCTTTACCATTCAAGAAGATCAATTCGCATGGGAAGATAATCAAACCTTTGTCTGCAGCTCCGTTGAATGTTTTGAAACGGTGATATAATAACTGAGTTAATTTTCCTGGATAAGAAGATGCAGGAGCATCAGTTAATTTGCATGAAGGATCGAATGCGATACCAGCTTCGGTTGTGTTAGAAATAACGAAACGCATTTCAGGATTTTCAGCAAGCTTCATGAATTCGTCATTCTGAGTATATGGATTCAAAGCGCGGCTAATTACGTCGATCATTTCAATGCTGTTCACCTCTTTACCTTTGTCTAATCCCTGAAGATTAAGGTGATAAAGGCAATCTTGTTCATTTAGCATATCGATCATACCTTTTTCAATAGGTTGAACAACAACAACGCTGCTATTGAAATCAGCTTTCTGATTCATGTTATAAACGATCCAGTCTACAAATGCACGTAAAAAGTTTCCTTCTCCAAACTGAATAATACGTTCAGGATATTTGTTTGCCTGAACATTTTGTCTGTTTAATGGTTTCATTTCTTTTATTTTATAAAGTTCTTAATACTATGATTTCAATGACTAATTATCAAGGAAACTGTACCCACTATTTTCGAATTTTGTTGTTGTTTGGTTACAAAATCTCATTCGTGTTCGATAACAGTTTAAATATCATAAATAATATGCGCAAATATACGAATAATTTTGTTATTCCAAATTAAATTTCTACTTTCGTGTGCGATAACGGTTAATAAATCTAAAATAGAAAATAACGATATAAGGCTAATAATTAGCGTTATATCTATCTTTAATATAGTAGTAACAATTTTAAATACTTAAAACGTTATATTAAAATGAAGAATTTTATGGATGAAAATTTCTTGTTGCAAACTAAAACTGCACAAGAATTGTATCACGAACATGCGGCTAAAATGCCTATTATTGACTATCACTGTCATTTAGTTCCTAAAATGGTTGCTGACGACCACAAGTTTCGTTCATTAACTGAAATATGGTTAGGTGGAGACCACTACAAATGGCGTGCAATGCGTACAAATGGCGTAGACGAACGTTTTTGTACCGGTACTGATAATTCTGACTGGGAAAAGTTTGAAAAATGGGCTGAAACAGTTCCTTATACAATGAGAAATCCTCTTTACCACTGGACTCATCTGGAACTTAAGACTGCGTTTGGCATCAATAAGATTCTTAATAAAGATACTGCACGCGAAATATTCGACGAATGTAATGAGAAATTAGCTACACCTGAATATTCAGCACGTGGAATGATGACTCGTTATAAGGTAGAAGTGGTTTGTACTACAGACGATCCTATCGATTCTATGGAATATCACATTGCTACAAAGAATAGTGGCTTTGCGACTAAGATGTTGCCTACATGGCGTCCTGATAAAGCTATGGCTGTAGAAGTTCCTGCTGATTTCCGCGCTTACATTGAAAAATTAGCTGAAGTTAGTGGCGTTACTATCAATACTTTCGACGATGTTGTTGCTGCATTGAAAGTTCGTCATGACTTCTTCGCAAGCCTTGGCTGTAAACTGTCTGACCACGGTATTGAAGAGTTCTATGCTGAAGACTATACTGATGCTGAGATCAAAGCTATCTTCAATAAAGTATACGGTGGTGCTGAACTTACAAAAGAAGAAATCCTGAAATTCAAATCTGCAATGCTAGTTGTATTTGCTGAAATGGATCACGAAAAAGGATGGACTCAACAATTCCACTACGGAGCTATCCGTAACAATAACACTCGTATGTTCGAGAAGCTAGGTCCTGATACAGGTTTCGATTCTATCGGCGAATTCAACACTGCTAAAGCAATGTCTAAGTTCCTGAATCGTCTTGATTACAATGACAAGCTTACTAAAACAATCCTTTATAACTTAAATCCTTGTGCAAACGAAGTAATTGCTACTATGCTTGGAAACTTCCAGGATGGTAAGATTGCTGGTAAGATTCAGTTTGGTTCTGGATGGTGGTTCCTTGATCAGAAAGATGGTATGGAAAAACAAATGAATGCTCTTTCTGTTCTTGGTTTATTAAGCCGTTTCGTTGGTATGTTGACAGACTCTCGTAGCTTTATGTCATACCCTCGTCACGAATACTTCCGTCGTACATTGTGTAACCTTGTAGGTCGTGATGTAGAAAATGGCGAACTTCCTGCTTCTGAAATGAAATTCATCGGTCAGATGATTGAAGATATCAGCTATAACAACGCTAAGAACTTCTTCCAATTTTAAGAAATAAAACCATTAATACAGTCCTTTTGGACAAGCAAATGAAAAGGGATGCTCTATCGGGCATCCCTTTCTTTATATATTCTTTCGATAATATCGACTACTTTTAAGCCATCCATGGCATTTGTGGTAATCGATGCATTACCATTGAGCTTGTCTATCACGTTTTGTATTACGTAATGGTGGTTTTGTGCCGAACCTTTATACGGGCCATAATCATTTGGCGGATTAGATGGAGCCAAAGTGGGCATCGTATAATCTTTGATGTGGCAGTATTTAACCTCATTCATATACTGTCCAGCTACTTTTATAGAACCATTTTCGGCAATGATAGTCACACTGCTTTCCAGATTCTTGTCCCATACAGCGGTAGAGTAATTCAAGCTCCCCGACCCTCCTTTTACGAAATCAAAAAGTACGCTTCCGCTGTCTTCAAAGTCTGTCAGCGATTGGTGGTTAAAGTCGTAGAATGAGCCTTTTATGTTGGTTATATCACCGAATAACCAATACATAATATCCACAAAATGAGAGAATTGAGTAAATAAAGTTCCACCATCCATTTCAGTGGATCCGTGCCAGTTTCCCGATTTATAATATCGTTCGTCACGGTTCCAGAGGCAGTTTAGCTGAACGGAATAGAGCTTTCCTAATATCCCACTCTCAACAACTTCTTTCAGCCATACAGAAGGTGGCGAGTAGCGGTTTTGCATTACACAAAACACATCACATCCTCTCTCCTTGCTCCTTGCTAAAATCTTTTCTGCATCAAGTCTTGAAAGCGCCATCGGCTTTTCAATAACAACATGTTTGCCAGAATCAAGCGCTTTTAAGGCTAACTCAGCATGAAGTCCGTTGGGAACGCAGATGTTTACTACATCAATATCCTTCTCATTTGCGAGTAGTTCGCTCAGAGAATTATAAAAAATCTCCGAAAGAGCTGAAATACCCAGCTCTTTCGGAGAAATAATATCGCATACTGCTACTAATTCCGCTTGTTCATTCCGGCGGATCATTTCGGCATGTCGTTTGCCGATGTGCCCCATCCCGATAACTGCAAAGCGGACCTTCTTCATTTTTTTATTAGTAAGAACGTGCAAATACAACTCTGCAAGCAGATGGTTTACCAGTAACCATACACTTTCCAGGAGTTTTATCGCCGTTTAATGGAATACAGCGGATAGTTGCCTTAGTTTCTTCTTTAATCTTCTCTTCTGTTTCAGTTGTTCCGTCCCAGTGAGCAAGAATAAATCCGCCTTCTTCGATCTTTTCCTTGAATTCTTCGTAAGAATCAACAGTGATAGTATGAGCTTCACGATAATCGTATGCTTTCTTAAAGATATTAGCCTGAATATCATCAAGCAGATTCTTCACGTAAGTTTCAATGTTATCGCATGTTACAGTTTCCTTTTCCAGAGTATCACGACGCATAACCTCTACTGTATTGTTTTCAAGGTCGCGGCCACCCATAACCAAACGAACAGGAACACCTCTCAGTTCGTAATCAGCAAATTTGAATCCAGGACGCTTGTTGTCTGAATTATCATATTTGAATGAAATTCCTAATGCTTTCAGTTTAGCAGTGATGCCTGCAACTTTTTCATTGATGGCGTTTAGTTGTTCTTCATTCTTATAAATTGGAACGATAACTACTTGGAATGGAGCCAATTTAGGAGGAAGTACCAAACCATTGTCGTCAGAGTGAGTCATAATCAAGGCACCCATCAAACGAGTGGAAACACCCCATGAAGTAGCCCATACATATTCCATTTCGTTGTTCTTGTTGACGAACTGAACATCGAATGCTTTAGCAAAGTTCTGACCAAGGAAGTGAGAAGTACCTGATTGCAAGGCTTTTCCATCCTGCATCATTGCTTCAATAGTATATGTATCAAGCGCACCGGCAAAACGTTCGTTGGCAGATTTAACTCCCTTTACAACAGGAACAGCCATAAAGTTTTCTGCAAAATCACCATATACGTTCAACATCTTTAGTGCTTCTTCTTCAGCTTCTTCGCGTGTAGCGTGAGCTGTGTGTCCTTCCTGCCACAAGAACTCTGCAGTACGAAGGAATAAACGGGTACGCATTTCCCAACGGAAAACGTTTGCCCATTGATTACACAAGATTGGAAGGTCGCGGTATGACTGAATCCAATTTTTATATGTGTTCCAGATAATAGTTTCTGAAGTTGGACGAATAATGAGTTCCTCTTCAAGTTTAGCTGCCGGGTCAACAACTACACCCGAACCATCTTCTGCATTTTTCAGACGGTAGTGAGTTACCACAGCACATTCCTTAGCAAAACCTTCAACGTGCTCTGCTTCGCGGCTTAAAAATGATTTAGGAATCAGCAAAGGGAAATAAGCATTAACGTGTCCTGTTTCCTTAAACATGTCATCCAACTGACGTTGAATCTTTTCCCAGATAGCGTATCCATAAGGCTTAATTACCATACATCCACGTACTGCAGATGCTTCTGCCAAATCAGCTTTTACTACCAATTCATTGTACCATTGCGAATAATTCTCGCTGCGTTTGGTAAGTCCTTTTAGTTCCTTTGCCATTATAATATATTTTTAAATTTTATTTTTCTCTATTTTGAGACGCAAAAGTAATCATTTTAGATGAAGAAGTTAAATTTTCGTCTAATAAAATTGCTGTGAGAAAGCGGCACTTCCGGTGAGGAAAAAATAATTAGCCGCGGGATGTTGCTGAAACTCCGGTTATGTTTTTATATTCTCCTGTACAAAACAATTAATTCTTTTGTACAGAAGATTGCATTGTTTTGTACAAAAGAAAACATTCTTTTGTACAAGGATACAATAAAGTCCCGCCTGCTTTTTAAAAACATCCGGTTATTCTTTGCAAATAGCTCGCTTGGTTTTAATTTTCACTGGAATGAGCTTGTAGTCTCCTGGGGTATCCAATAACACATTTCCGCTTAAATCAGAGAAATTTCTCGAAACCTTCAGCAAATTTGGTCGGCTCGAACTCTAGAATCTCGTATTTTGCTACTTCGTAAGCGTAGAATGGATCTTCTTTAATTAATTCCTCTACTTCTTCTTTTCGGGAAGCTTTGCATAAAATAACGCCACCTATTCTGGGATTTCTTCTGCCGGAAGCTATAAATGTGCCATTTGCGTAGTTTTTGTCGAGATAAACTCTGTGAGCAGCTAAGTGGTTATCCACTTCTTCGAGCGGCTTTTGGTAAGTTAATAGTAAGATAAACATAGAACCTCCTTTTTAAAATGTGTATTAAGAGAAAAAGCCTGCGGATTGACCTGCAGGCTTTGTTAATCTATGAGCGAAAAACGGGGCTCGAACCCGCGACCCCAACCTTGGGAAGGTTGTGCTCTACCAACTGAGCTACTTTCGCGATTATAACTTTATTCAAAACAATAAAGACCTTAGCCTGATAAAGGAAAGGTCTAGATTAGTATTTTGGAGCGAAAGACGGGACTCGAACCCGCGACCCTAACCTTGGCAAGGTTATGCTCTACCAACTGAGCTACTTTCGCAAATATTTTAATGTCCGCTTTATGTGAAGAGAAGGAGACTCGAACTCCCACGACATAATTGTCACTACCCCCTCAAAGTAGCGCGTCTACCAATTCCGCCACCTCTCCAACATAATAAAATCTGATGCGTCTCGCAGTGCCCAGAACAAGACTCGAACTTGCACGTCATTGCTAACACTAGTACCTGAAACTAGCGCGTCTACCATTCCGCCACCTGGGCATTATTAACGACAATTAGCCGCCGACGCACTCAAATTTTAGAGCGAAAGACGGGACTCGAACCCGCGACCCTAACCTTGGCAAGGTTATGCTCTACCAACTGAGCTACTTTCGCGATTGCGGTTGCAAAAGTAGCTCTTTTTTCTAAAACTCCAAATATTTTGCTCACTTTTTTAACGGAAAAATATGCATTTGTATTTGGCAATTTAGCACATCCTGTCGCGATAATCCTCGTAACAGAAAGACTTATAAAGATTTAACTCATTTTTTGAAGTCCAGAGAGCAATGTCTGGATGTTGAATTCCATTGAACATATTTGTTTTCACCATAGTGTAGTGAATCATATCTTCATAGATAATTTTCTCCCCAATCTGCAATTCATGGTCAAAGCTCCAGTCGCCCATGTAATCTCCGCTCAGGCAGCTATTACCTCCCAAACGATAGACAAACTTGCCAGGAACAGCTTCTGATATTGCTCCGCGAACTGCCGGCTGATAAGGCATCTCAAGACAATCGGGCATGTGACAGGTGAAGCTTACATTAAGAATAGCTGTTTTAATGCCTTTGTTTTCTACGATATCTACAACAGAAGAGACCAACACCCCTGTTTGCCACGTAAAAGCTGATCCCGGTTCAAGAATTACATGCAGATGTGGATAGCGAGCCTTAAAGTCTTTCAATAACTTAATCAAGTGCTCTGTATCGTAATCTTTGCGGGTCATAAGGTGTCCACCGCCAAAATTAATCCATTTAATCTGTGGAAACCACTTGCTGAAGCGAGCTTCAATGTGCACTAATGTTTTTTCTAAATCAAAGGAATCGGATTCGCAATGAGTATGGCAGTGAAAGCCTTCAATACCCTCGGGTAATGCTTCGGGAAGTAAATCGGATGTTATACCAAATCTGGTGCCAGGTGCACATGGATTATATAATTCGGTCTCTACTTCCGAGTATTCAGGATTGATACGGATGCCGCAAGAAATATTTTCTCCGTCTTTCTCAACCATAGGATAAAACCGTTCAAACTGACTGAATGAGTTGAACGTAATATGGCTGCTGCATTTCATTATAGTAGGAAAATCCTCTTCTGTATATGCAGGAGAATATGTATGAGCTTTGCTCCCCATCTCTTCGTATGCCAGTCGGGCTTCGTAAAGTGAACTTGCGGTAGAGCAGTTTATGTATTCGCGGAATATTGGAAAAGACTTCCACATAGCAAAAGATTTAAAGGCTAGAATAATCTCCACTCCTGCTCTTTCGCTAACGCTTTTTATTGTACTAAGGTTCTTTCTCAGCAAATCCTCTTCCATCACATAACATGGTGATGGCACTTTATTAAAGTCTATCATCTATAATATGGTTCTAATAATTATCTATTTTTATTCATTCAAAGCTTCAGGAAATTACTTTGAATCGGGCAAATTTCAATAGCAATTGCTTTTCTCCGGCATTTCGGAATTTCACTGTAGCTTTTAAGTTTTCTCCGCTTCCTTCTACTTTTAGCACTTCTCCTATACCAAAACGTTCGTGCTCAATATGTTGCCCGGATTGTAAATCGGTTATTGGCTCGCTAGATGCCGGCTTTGGTTGAGCATTCTCCATTTTAGTAAGATTCCGTGGAATGGTAACCTTGGTAAATGTAGTTTTTGGTGCTTCGCGCTCAGTATTAAACAATGAACGTGTCGGCCTATCGTTTTGTTCCCTTCTGAATCTCGACGGAGATTCATCTATATGTCTGCTCGAAACAGAGTCGTTTGGCAGTTTCAGGAATGACGGATCAATATCTCTCAAAAAGCGGCTTGGATTGGCAAATTCCATTTTGCCGTAACGAAAGCGACTTTTGGCAAAAGATAGAAAGCAATGGTCTTCTGCCCGGGTTATGGCAACGTAGAAAAGTCTTCTCTCCTCTTCCATGGCCCTTGGAGAATCTCCGGCCATGCTACTTGGAAAGAGGTTTTCTTCTAGTCCAACAACAAATACGTTGCGGAATTCCAGCCCTTTTGCAGAGTGAATCGTCATAAGCGTAATCTTTGCCTCGTCGCCGGATTTATCTGTATCCTGATCAGATAACAAAGATACTTCCGATAGAAAATCGGGAAGAGCGATGTTTGCATTACCTTCTTCCTCGCGCATAGCGCAGAAATCGTGGATACCGTTGACCAATTCTTCAATATTTTCTTGTCTGCTAAGGTTTTCCGGCGTTCTATCCTGATAAATTTCATTCACTATACCTGCTTCTTTTACAATGGATGTTGCCATTTCATAGGCATTCTTTTCTGAAACAGCACGCGAAAAGTTCTCAATTAGTTCTCGGAATCCTTGTAATTTAGTATGTGTACCCTTGTTTATATTTAACGCAAACTGTAACGGATTGCATATTACATCCCACAGACTGACTGAAAAATTATTTGCTGCTTCAATAATCTTACCTACGGTCGTGTCTCCAATTCCTCGGGCTGGGTAATTAATAATTCGCTTAAAAGCTTCTTCGTCATTAGGATTAGTTACTAAACGGAAATAGGCAATCACATCTTTTATCTCTTTTCGTTGATAGAAAGATAATCCTCCATAAATTTTATACGGAAGATTACGTTTGCGCAAAGCTTCTTCAAAGATTCTGGATTGTGCATTGGTGCGGTATAGAATGGCAAAATCGTCATAACTATAACTCTTAGACATTCGCAATTCCATAATTTTGTTAGAAACAATATCTCCTTCTTCTGTATCTGAATATGCCTGGTAAACCCCGATGGGTTCTCCCTGAGATTTCTCTGAAAACACCTCTTTTCGGATCTGTTCGCGGTTTTTCTCAATTAAACTATTAGCCGCACGTACAATAGTTTGGGTTGAACGATAGTTTTGCTCTAGTTTAAATACTTGAGTATTCTGATATAATTTTGTGAACTTCAGTATGTTATCAATATTTGCTCCACGAAAAGAATAGATACTTTGTGCATCATCTCCTACCACACAAACCTTTTGATGCAATTTTGATAGCTGCAAAACAATGCTGTGTTGAGCAAAGTTAGTATCCTGATACTCGTCGACCAGAATATATTTAAATTGATTCTGATATTTGCTCAATATCTCCGGATGATCTCTGAACAACAAAAATGTATAGAAGAGTAAATCATCAAAATCCATTGCTCCGGCCTGGCGGCATCTGTCCCAGTATCTGCGATAGATATCTCTGATAGCAGGCATCTTACAAGCATTATCATGTTCTGTCAGTTCACGATTAACTGCGTAAGCATCAGGTGAAACCAAATGATTCTTGGCATTGGATATCTGTCCTTGTACCGAGCCTGGTTTATAAGTTTTTTCGTCCAGTTGCATCTCTTTGATGATTGATCGGATAAGACTTTTCGAGTCGCTGGTATCATAAATGGTAAAGTTGGATGTGAAGCCAATTAACTCTGCCTCTACTCTAAGAATACGTGAAAAAACAGAGTGGAAAGTTCCCATCCAAAGATAACGGGCGCTTTGTTCTCCTACTTGTTTGGCAATACGCGCTTTCATTTCTCTTGCTGCCTTATTGGTAAATGTTAAGGCCAGAATAGACCAAGGCTCATATCCCTTTTCAAGCAAATAGGCTATTTTATACGTCAGCACACGTGTTTTACCAGATCCGGCACCGGCTATGACTAGGGATGGCCCTTCATTATAAAGCACTGCAGCACGCTGACTCTCATTTAGTTCATCTATATAATTTGTCATTTCTTGATTTCTCGTTCAAACTTAGCGTGCAAAGATAAATAAAGTTTGAATGATATAGAACAAAATAGCATATGCATGTGTTATTTAAACATGAAGTTTATTTTTTAGGCTTCATACATTACGGCATATAATAAATTTTAACTATATAATAGTCAAAAATATGCAATTTTTGTTGGAAATATAATTTATTTTTTTATTTTTGTAACTGGTAAAATGCCAAGAGAATGAAAACATTATTATTATCATTAATACTTACTACTATGACATACGAAATGCCGAAGCTTCCATATGCAAATGATGGATTGGAGCCTGTTATCAGTAAACAAACAATTGAGTTTCACTATGGTAAACATCTTCAGACTTATGTTACTAATCTTAATAATTTAGTTCCCGGAACTGAATTTGAAGGAAAAAGTGTAGAAGAAATTGTTGCAACAGCTCCAGACGGTCCTATTTTTAATAATGCCGGACAGGTTCTTAATCATACTTATTACTTCTTGCAATTTACAGGAAAACCTCAAAAAAGTGAGCCATGCGGCAAACTTGCAGAAGCAATAAATAAAGAATGGGGATCTTTTGAGAACTTTAAGAAAGAATTTACTGCAGCAGCTGTAGGACTTTTTGGTTCAGGTTGGGCCTGGTTATCAGTTGATAAAGATGGTAAATTGCATATTACCAAAGAAGCAAATGGTAGTAATCCACTAAGACATGGATTAAAGCCAATTCTTACGTTTGATGTATGGGAACACTCTTACTATTTGGATTTCCAGAACAGACGTGCGGATCATATTGCTGCTCTTTGGAATATTATAGATTGGGATACAGTAGGTAAAAGGATAGAATAGATTCGTTTTGAGGTTTTCAGGAGGCTGCAGATAAAACATCTGCAGCCTTTTTTGTTTTTAAAAGATATGGTTTTATAATCTTGTATTTATTTCTGTGTAATTGGCTTTAAGGTATTATTTGAATTTCTAATTTATTAAATATACCGCTCAAATAGACAAAAAGAGAGCAAACAAAGAATAAATCTTCATCCTTTTTTGTACATTTGCAGACATTTTACTACTATTTTTGGTAAAATATACGTCTTGAATGATATAAAATGAAAATAAAATTTATAAGTTTAGCTAGTGGTAGCAGTGGTAATTGCTATTATTTAGGTACAGATAAACACGGCATTTTAATTGACGCAGGTATTGGAATTCGCACTATAAAAAAGGAACTCAAGGAAATAAATGTATCATTGAGCAATGTTTGTGCTGTTTTCATTACGCATGATCATGCCGACCACATTAAGGCCGTTGGGCATTTAGGCGAAAAATATAATATACCAGTCTATTCTACCAGAGAAATTCATGAAGGTATAAATAAGAGCTATTGCATGACAGAAAAACTCTCTACTTCAGTACACTACATTAATAAGGGTGAACCAATGAAAATAGATGAGTTTAAGATTTCAGCATTCGAAGTTCCTCATGATGGCACTGATAATGTAGGCTATTGTATAGAAATTGGAGATAAGATTTTCTCGTTTCTAACGGACCTTGGTCATATTACTGAAACGGCAGCTCATTATATCTGTAAGGCTAATTATCTGATATTGGAAGCTAACTATGATTTGGAAATGCTTCGTATGGGACCTTATCCAAAATATCTGAAAGAACGTATTTCTGGTCCTAATGGTCACATGAGTAATACTGATACAGCCGAATTTCTTGCAGAGAATATCAATGAAAACTTAAAATATATCTGGCTTTGTCACCTAAGTAAAGATAATAATCATCCGGAATTAGCATATAAAACGGTTGAATGGAAATTAAAAAGCAAAGGAGTTATTGTTGGAAAAGATGTGCAACTCATTGCTTTAAAGCGAAGTAGCCCATCTGACTTCTATGAATTTGAGTAAGACGTAAAACTTTATGCGAGAAAAAAGCCCGATTTATTTGGGAAAATGAAAAAAAACGTCTACCTTTGCAACCGCAAAAAAGAAATAAAATAAGCACTCTTAGCTCAGCTGGTAGAGCAATTGACTCTTAATCAATGGGTCCAGGGTTCGAGTCCCTGAGGGTGTACTTTTTTCTTCTTATAATTTGCATTTGCACTCTTAGCTCAGCTGGTAGAGCAATTGACTCTTAATCAATGGGTCCAGGGTTCGAGTCCCTGAGGGTGTACGAAGGAAGGTTTTAGGACTTTCCTTTTTTTTATTTAATATACCCACCATATTGCAAGGATAATAGGATCATACAGAAATTCTGAGGTGCTGATGTTCTAATTGATCAATTCTAAAACCTATTTTATCGAGCCAATAAATAGAGAATAGAATATATCTCTAACTCCTTTAAACTACGATCTGAAAGCTTTGACTTTACAGGCTCAGTATAAAAAGTTGTGGGATAGGTGTTAATTCTTTATCTTTGAACAATGAATAAAAAGAAATCCCCAAGTATCGCTGAAGTTCTATCATTGTTTTTACCTGATGGTATCCTTGAATACTTTGATATTGTATCTGAAATCACTCAAGATGCATGCTTTATCTTGTTTTTAGAAGAAAAGAATATTGTTCCTGATGAGATCTCCTTCTTAAATCTTCATTCTCATGGCTTTCATCCTGAAATAGAAGTTCAGGATTTTCCCATCAGAGGCAAAGCTGTTTTTCTTCGTATAAAAAGACGCAGATGGAAAGATATTGATACTGGAAAGGTTTATTCTCGAGATTGGAGGATTGTTGCTCACGGAACTCGTATTACTGCAGAGTTCGGTTCTTTTTTAAAAGAGTTACTTAGACAATAATGCTGTCAGTGCAGAATCTGTAGCTTCCTTCAATAAACTTGATGGCAAACAACTACAACGATACTATAAAGATACATTAAGTGATTTTTATTCATGGAATCAATTATCTCATGCAGAGGATTATCTTCTTTATTCCAAAAATATAGGCCCTAATCTATGTATCGATGAAACCTCTTTCTCGTTTGGTGAACTCTATACCCTTCTATTAAACAGAGATGCTCACGGAAAGAAGGGAAGTATTATTGCTATTGTAAAAGGTACCAAAGCTGATACGGTTACAGAGATAATAAAAAAGATACCTATAAAAGAAAGATGCAAAGTACGTGAAGTAACATTAGATATGTCTCCAAGTATGCAGAAGATTATCCGATCATGTTTTCCTAAAGCAACCCAGGTTGTTGACAGATTCCATGTTCAGAAACAGGTCTTTGAGGCATTACAGGACTTACGCGTAGCTTATAGATGGCAAGTTATAAGAGAGGAAGAAAATAAGATTAAAGAGGCTAAAAGGAAAGGTCTAAAATATAAATCAAAAGAATTAGAAAATGGCGACACACTCAGGCAATTGCTTGTCAGAAGTCGGTTTCTTCTATTTAAAGCACCTAATAAATGGGGAGAATCACAAAAACAAAGAGCTGAGATCTTGTTTAACTATTTTCCAGATATAAAACACATGTACTATCATAGTATAAGAGTGGGGAGTATCTTTTCGCAAACAAAAGATAAAAATGTGGCACGTTTAAAGTTTGCTAAATGGTATGAAGAGGTGGAAAATCAAGGGTATCCTAACTTCTCAGCAATAACATCTATGTTTGAGAATCATTCGGAGAGAATATTAAACTATTTTGAAAATCGAAGTACCAACGCTGCAGCAGAATCTTTTAATGCAAAACTAAAGGCTTTTAGAGCATCTTTTAGAGGAGTGAGTGATATGAAATTCTTTCTTTATAGAGTGACTAAAATTTATGCATAAATGGAGGAAACTTTTAACATTCCCACAAAATTATGGACTGATCCTGCTTTTATATGTCGTGGAGTAAAAACAAAAAAGAGAACCAATTTACTTGATTCTCTTTGCTTAGTTGCGGAGGCTCGACTCGAACGAACGACCTTTGGGTTATGAGCCCAACGAGCTACCAACTGCTCCACTCCGCGATGTTTGTGAGTGCAAAGGTACTGCTTTTATTTTAAAAAGCAAATTATTTATGTAATTATTGTATTAATTGAAGATAATGACTGTTTTTGCAACTTTTTATATTTTCCCATTTTCTACTCTTTTTCTATAAATTGTTTGTTTTCTGATTGTTATTTTCTTATTAATATTCATCATAGATTGATTAGTATTTTAGTCTGTATGACCCTTTATTGTGAATATCCAGGTTATAACTTAGACTAAAATAATGGGGGGAATGTTATTGAATTTATTTCCATCTAAATAAGATTTTTCATCCTTACCAATAGTGCATTTGGTTTCAAAAATAAATAAATAGTGATTAAATAGGATGATAAGAGAGAGAGAACTCTTTCATTCAAATTATTTATAGTCAATGTTTATCCTCTAATCTCACATAATTTCGATATGGTAGGTATCCTAAAATTCCCGCTAATTAAAAGACTTATCCTAAAAATGAAGCTTAAAGTAAAAATGTAAAATACTATAAGTTACTTAAGTATTTAATCACTAGGGATTTCTGTATGATTCAGGATTTCGGTATGATCCTTTAATTGATGGGAATAGGCTACAAATAAAAAAGAGAACCAATTACTTGATTCTCTTTACTTAGTTGCGGAGGCTCGACTCGAACGAACGACCTTTGGGTTATGAGCCCAACGAGCTACCAACTGCTCCACTCCGCGATGTTTGTGAGTGCAAAAGTACTGCTTTTATCTTATAAAACAAATTATTTTAAGAATAAATTTTCAATAATAATAAAATCAGAACGTAAAATGCTCTGTACTAGTTTCATGAATTGATCATTGAATAACACAATTAATTAAATTAGTAAATCTTTTCTTGTGTAATAAGAAGAAAAGAACTACTTTTGCTCAAATAAAACAATAATGTGCAGGTATAGCCTATGACTGTATCAAAAACCAGAATTAAACTAGTAGACGTAGCTCGACAGCTTTTCGCTCAAACAGGAGTTGAAAATACTACAATGAATGATATCGCCCTTGCTTCTAAGAAAGGCCGACGTACTCTTTATACTTATTTCAAAAATAAAGATGAAATTTATTCTGCTGTGGTAGAATCTGAGTTGGATATACTTTCTGAAACAATGAAAAAGGTATCAGAGAAGAATATTTCCCCTGATGAAAAGTTAATAGAATTAATTTATACTCGCTTGGATGCTATCAAGGAAGTTGTTTCCAGGAATGGCTCTTTGCAGGCTAATTTCTTTCGTGATATCTGGCGAGTAGAAAGAGTTCGAAGGAGATTTGATGCTAAGGAAATAGCACTTTTAAGAGCTGTCCTTGCTGAAGGAAAAGATAAAGGTGTATTCCAGATCGATGACGTAAATATTACAGCTAATATAGTTCATTATTGTGTGAAAGGAATTGAAGTTCCATATATTAGTGGTCATCTGGGACGCAATTTAGATCCGGAAGTCCGTAAGAAATACGTCACTAATTTAGTTTATGGAGCATTGCGTAGAAAAGAAATCAATCAATAAATAAACGATTAAATTACAATTATTATGGGATTATTAGATGGAAAAACAGCAATTGTAACCGGAGCTGCTCGCGGTATCGGTAAAGCAATTGCTTTGAAGTTTGCTTCTGAAGGAGCAAATATTGCATTCACTGACCTTGTTATTGATGAAAATGCTAAGAATACAGAAAAAGAAATAGAAGCTTTTGGCGTAAAAGCTAAAGGTTATGCTTCTAACGCTGCAAACTTTGAAGATACAGCTAATGTTGTTGCTCAGATTGTTAAGGATTTCGGTCGTGTAGACATTCTTGTTAATAACGCTGGTATCACTCGTGATGGTTTGATGATGCGTATGAGCGAACAACAATGGGATATGGTTATTAATGTGAACCTGAAATCTGCGTTCAACTTTATCCACGCGATCACTCCGGTTATGATGAAACAAAAGACTGGTAGCATTATCAACATGGCTTCTGTTGTTGGTGTTTCTGGTAACGCTGGTCAATGTAACTACTCTGCGTCTAAAGCTGGTATGATTGGTTTGGCTAAATCAATCGCTAAAGAATTAGGTTCTCGTGGAATTCGTGCTAATGCTATTGCTCCAGGATTTATTATCACTGATATGACTGCAGCGTTGACAGATGAAGTAAAAGCAGAATGGGCTAAGACTATTCCATTACGTCGTGGTGGTACACCGGAAGATGTTGCTAATGTAGCCACTTTCTTGGCTTCTGATTTGTCTTCTTATGTAAGTGGACAGGTAATTCACTGCTGTGGCGGTATGAACATGTAATTTGAGGAATGACCGTAATATACGAAGATAATCACATTATTGTTGTCAACAAGTCGAGCTCTGAGATAGTTCAGGGAGACAAAACGGGAGATACTCCTCTATCGGAGACTGTAAAACAGTACCTGAAGGAGAAATACAACAAACCAGGCAATGTTTTTCTGGGAGTTGTTCACCGGTTGGATCGACCTGTAAGCGGAATAGTTCTTTTTGCCAGAACCAGTAAAGCTCTTCCTCGTCTTAACGAGATGTTTAAGAATAGCGAGGTTAAAAAGACTTATTGGGCAATCGTAAAGAACTGTCCGAAGGAACCCGAAGGCGAATTGGTTCACTATCTGGTGCGTAACGAGAAACAAAACAAAAGTTATGCCTATGATAAGGAGGTTAAGGATTCAAAGAAAGCTATTCTCGACTATAAGTTGATTGGGCATTCGCAGAATTATTATCTTCTTGAAGTGCACCTGCATACCGGAAGGCATCATCAGATTCGATGTCAGTTGGCAAAAATGGGATGTCCCATTAAGGGAGACCTGAAATATGGTTCTCCACGTTCAAATCCGGACGGAAGTATTTGCCTGCATTCACGGAAGATTTCCTTTATTCATCCGGTTTCGAAAGAACTTATTGAATTGGAGGCTCCGGTTCCTGAAGGAAATTTGTGGAATGGATTTGAAATGCTAGGATAATCATTATCTTCTTAAAAAATAATTAAAGAGCTGTTTGCCGGAATAAAATCCAGTGAACAGCTCTTTTTCTTAAATATGCATTAAAGCCTTCTGATATTTTGTAACTGCATAGGTGTATGCAATCTTATAACCTTTAAAATCAGGAAAGTTATTCTTACCTTATTTCGTTATTACTTGGTTTTACTTCTGATATTACTTCGGGTATCGTTTGATAAAAGTAATTTTATTTTTAGTAATAGCTTGCTATACAGTTGCTTATGCTGCCCGTTTTTTCTTAAAAAGATAAATAAATCTTCGAAAAATAAATAACTGATATAATCTGATTTACTTTAATGCTTCGTATAAAGCTACCAGATATGCTTCAAACCTGGTGCTTTTATGAATTTTCTTTTTAGCTTTCTTATCCATATCTGGTGGCAATAATATCAGATAGAAATGGCTTATATAAAAACACATTCAATCTTTATTAGATGAGCTTTTGAGGCAGACTGTTTTCGCCAAAAGTTACGAAGAATATTACTTCAGGTATCGTTTGATAAAAGTAATTTAAACTTTAGCAATAGCTTCCTATACAGCTGTTTATGCTCTTTATTTTTCTTAAAAAGATAAATAAATCTTCCGAAAAATAAAGAATTGCTATAATTTGCCTTACTTTAATGCTTCAGATACAGCAGTCCTGTAAGTCTCAATCTTTGTGCTTTTATGAATTTTCTTTTTTGCTTTTCTATCCATATCAGGCAGCAGATATTCCCAGATTGTCTTCATTTTGGTTACAAGCTGATCGTTTCCTTGCAAGTGTGCTTCGTAATAACTTAAAAGTGAATTATGAAATGCCTTCACTTTGGCATACATTTCTTCCCGGGAAAGAGTTCTTCCCAATTGATATTCGTAAGCCAACGCAGGATTGGAAAGCAATCCTCTGCCAATCATTACCCCTGAGAGGCTTGGAAAGCGGTCTGAAATCGTTTTTATGTCGTCTAGGGTAGTGATGTCTCCGTTGTAGATAATTGGATGCTTACAGGCGTTATAAAACGTTTCGAAAGCATTCAAGTTAGTTTCTCCCTTGTATTGTTGTTTACCAATGCGGGCATGCAAGGCGATTTGCTTCAGTGGAAGACTATTTAGTAAAGGCAGAAGTGCAAGGCATTCCTCCGGATTCTCTAGCCCTAAACGCATCTTTACCGAAAACGTCATATCTGGGAAGTCTTGAATGCACGCTAAAAGCTCCTCAACTTCATTTGGAAAGGGGAGAATGCCCGAACCTTTATGACGGCGTACCAGCATAGGAAATGGGCATCCCATGTTTATATCAGCTTCTTTATACCCTTTTTCCTGGAAGAGTGCGACGATTTTCTTCATTTCTTCAGCGGTACTTGCTATCAGTTGCGGTACAAGATGGTGAACTGTATTGTTCTCTTTCTCTATATCCCGTAGTTCTCTGTTGCGGAAAGATTCCCCTTTTTCCAAACGGACAAAGGGTGTGTAGTAAGTATCTACGCCACCAAAAATTGTTTCGTGGGCGTTGCGATAAGGTGCATCGGTAAAGCCCTGTAAAGGAGCAAAGTGAATGGGGATTTTCTTCTCGTCTTGCATATATCTTTTTTGTTGGCAAAGATAAGTTTAAAAGGAGAACTTGAACCAATCTTGCGGAATAATCCATCGATGTGTGGTGCCGAATTTCTTTTTTGCCTACTTTTGCAGTGAATTTCATAGGTGATAAAAAGATGGAACGAATAAAGAATATTGTATTTGACTTCGGTGGAGTGATTGTGAATTTCTCGCGTGAAGCTGCAGTGAAGAAGTTTGAAGAGATAGGAGTGGCTAATGCCAATGATTTACTGGATGCATATCATCAGAAGGGAGCTTTCCTCCAAGTGGAAGATGGAACTATCAATGCTGAAGAGTTTCGGATTATTCTGAGTGAACTGGCCGGAAAAGAACTTACTTACGAGCAGGTTAAAGAAGGATGGCTGGGCTTTATGCTCGATGTTCCTCAATATCGTCTGGAGTATTTGCTGGAACTTAGAAAGAAATATAAGCTCTATATTCTGAGTAATACAAATCCTTATGTTATGAGCTGGGCTCGTAGCAATGATTTTACGATAGCAGGAAGACCTTTGGACGACTATTTTGATAAAATATATACTTCGTACGAACTAAAGGCTGTAAAGCCCGGAAAAACCATTTTTGAGTTAATGATTAAAGATGCGGATATGTTGCCTGGAGAAACATTGTTTGTTGACGATGGACCGGCCAATATTAAAATGGCAAAAGAATTAGGTATGATGACGTTTCAGCCTATCAATGGAGAAGACTGGCGTGATAATTTAACTGCTTTGCTGAAGTAAGATTGTGGCTAGTCTGTGGCCGGACTTCTATTTATAGAGGTTCAGGATGGTTAATAAGCTGCTTTTTTATAACTTCAACCATGGGTTTAAAAAACTTCAGGTTTAATTAATATTTCCTTGTACAAAAGAATGTAATCTTTTGTACAGAAGATTGAATTCTTTTGTACAAAACAAATCATTCTTCTGTACAAGGATTTTTTTATTTAACTTGAAGAAATAAAAAACAGTGGCGAGAGATCGAATAATCTGCTTCCGGTTATGTGCTGTTTATAATAGCGTTCTTTTCCTGAATCGCAGGTAGAACATTATTCCCGCGCTGGAAAGTCCGAAAGGGAAGGACATCCATATACCCACAATTCCCCAGTTCAGTATAAATCCAAAGAAGTAACCTGCCGGAATAGATATCAGAAAATAGCTGATGAAAGCAATGTACATCATTGGTTTTACGTCGGCAATACCCCGCAGTGCATTGGCAAAAGTAATTTGTGTGCCGTCGCCAAACTGATACAACAGGAAAGGGAAGATAAGAGCCACTACCGTTTGGCTAACCTCTGGGCTGTCTGTAAACATACCCCCAAGATAATTCCTCAAAAGGAATATAGATCCTGCTGAGATTACGGCCATCATCGCGATGATGTGAAAGCCTGCGTAAGCTGAACGGCGGACATTGACAATATCGTTCTGCCCCCTGAAATTACTAACTCTCACGGCTATTGCAGCACCCATTCCGTAGTAAATCATAAAGCAGAGGCTTGAGATGGTTAGCATAACCTGATGCGAAGCCAGTGCAATACTGCCTAGCCACCCCACCATTACGGTGCTGAATGTGAAAGATGCAGTTTCCATTCCCATTTGCAGGGCAATAGGCCAGCCAAGTTCGTTGAGCCGTTTGAAAATGCTGTGCGAGAATCCTTTCAGTTTAAACCCTTTCAGATAGATAGCATATCGTTTGCTGTACAGAAATATGCCGGCAAAGGCCAGAGCCATCAGGATGCGTGAGATAAGTGTACTCAGTCCGGCACCCATAAGTCCCATTTCTGGAAGGCCTAGTTTACCGTAAATCAACAAATAATTCAGGATAATGTGTAGCGTGTTGCCTATCAGCAGAATCCACATAGAGGCTTTCGTATCCGTAATTCCATCGGCAAATTGCTTAAATGAATTAAAGATAAGCACAAAAATAAGGGATGCCAGCAGGATGAGAAAGTATGGACGAATCAATGGAAGAAGTTCTTTTGGCTGACCAAAGTTGTGCACATTGAGATAGATTACGAACATAATGAACGTAATAAGCAGTGCTACCAGAATATTGGCGGCAAGGCTGTTCTTCAGTGCTTGCCCCGCTCCAGTAGAATCGCCTTTTCCGAAAAGACTTCCCACAATGGGAGTGAGTCCGTAGGAGAAACCTGTACTGAAAATAATGGCCAGCGTAAAAACGTTATTCACAAAAGAGGCGGCTGCCAGCTCAATAGTGCTGTGCTGGCCCACCATCATTGTGTCGGCAAAGCCGAGAATAATCATGCCCAGCTGCCCTATAACAATAGGAATTCCTAAACGAAGCAGCGCATTATAGTGCTCTTTGTATGTTGCAAAGAATCCGATCATGCTTCCTTCTTTGCTATATAATGAAGAGTAGAGCAGTTGTTGCGGACAAAAGCCTTGCAGGCTATCTCTTTTAACTGATTGGCAGTAACTTTACGGTAATTGTTCACTTCGTTGTTCAGATCTTCTGCTTTGCTTATCAGTTCAAAGAATGCCAGATTTGTGGCAACATTCAGATAATTAATGTTGCTGAATATTTGTTCGGACTCGAACTTATTTTTCACTTTCTCCAGTTCGTGTTCATCTACAAGAGTATTCTTCAGCGCTTCAAGTTCTTCCCATACAGCAGCTTCCGCCTGCTCCAAAGAAACACCCGGTGCCGGTTTACCTGAAATCTGGAATAAGCCGGGTTCTACACTTCCCGAAATGTAGGCATCAATGGAACTGAATATCTGACGTTCCTTAACCAGATGCTGGGTAAGTCGGCTAGAGTTTCCATTGCTAAGTACATCCGATAAAATATCAAATGCATAATAGTCCGGATGTATACGTTCGGTCATGTGAAAAGCCATGAAAAGAGAATCGAGTGGCACGTCACGTTCCACTACCTGTCGTCTTTCCTCTGTCTGCTTTGGCTCGCAAGGCAGATTTCGTACACGAATATCCCGTGCCGGAATAGGACCAAACCATTTTTCGGCCAATCGGATAGTCTCTTCAAACGAAATATTTCCAGTAACGCAAAGAATGGCATTATTCGGTGCATAGAAGTGAAAAAAGAAATCTTTTACATCTTCCAGCGTTGCATTGGTAATGTGTGAAATTTCCTTGCCGATGGTAGGCCATTGGTAAGGATGTTCCTTAAAAGCCATCGGACGAACCAGGTGAGACACATCTCCGTACGGCTGATTCAGATAGCGTTGCTTAAACTCTTCTGATACCACCTGACGCTGAACATCGAGGCTTTTAGGATTAAAATCCAGACTTAACATGCGATCCGATTCCAGCCAGAATCCTGTTTCCACGTTTTGTTTGGGCAGGGTGAGGTAATAGTTGGTGATATCATTGTTGGTCCACGCATTATTTTCCCCGCCGGCCAGCTGAACCGGAGCATCATAATCGGGAATGTTTACCGACCCTCCGAACATTAAATGTTCAAAAAGGTGGGCAAACCCCGTGTGTTCCTTGTCTTCGTCCTTCGCCCCTACATTATACAACACATTGATGGCAACCATCTGTGTGCTTAAATCTTCAGAGTGTATCAGGCGAAGTCCGTTTTCAAGGTTATGTCTGTTTACTTCAATCATCTTATTCCAGTACGATAACTTTCATTTTAATATCTTCTTCAGGACGATCGGCACGGTTAGTCTTTACTTTCTGAATAGAGTCAACCACTTCCATACCTTCCACAACTTCTCCGAATACAGTATATTGGTTATCAAGATGAGGCGTTCCACCAACAGTAGTATAAGCCTTTACCTGTTCTGGAGTAAACTTAAAGTCGGGCAGAGAATCTGCCTTTGCTTTTGCTTCGGCAATCAGCTCTTCCTGCAATTCATAAAGTCCTTCTTTGTCGCGGTCAAGTCTCAGCTTTTTAATCTTAGCTGCATTCTTGCTAACCAAAGTATTGAAAACCTCTTCAACTTTGCCGTGGTTAATTTGTTGTTCCATGTTCAGAATCTGACCTTCGGAATATTTCTTTCCGGTAACGATGTAGAACTGGCAGCCACTGGAAGCTTTCTTCGGATTTACTTCGTCACTTTGACGGGCAGCCGAAAGAACTCCTTTTTTATGGAAGTATTGTGGATAAACAAACTCCGCAGGAACAGTGTAACCGGTATCTCCCGAGCCAAGCATTTTGCCTTTAGGCGCATTCTTTGAGTCCGGATCACCACCCTGAATCATAAAGTCCTTAATTACACGGTGAAAAATAGTACCGTCATAAAAGCCTTTCTGAGCAAGTTTGATGAAGTTGTCACGGTGTTGCGGTGTTTCGTTGTAGAGTTTAATCTTTATGTCACCTAAATCTGTTTGTATCAACAGCATTGTTTCTTTCTGATTTTCCATTTTTTCTTTTTTATTTTGGGAGAATCCCGGTGAAAATATACCTGTTAAAAGGCTTAATAATATAATCAGTAATTGCTTTTTCATGAGAATAAACTGATAAATTAGGGACAAAAATAGTACTTTGGACTTATTAAGCCAAAACAAACCGGCGCTAATTAGGACCTTTTATAGAATCCGCGCCTTTCTGAAGAAAATATAACAGGTTCTAATCTCTGTTATTGATAGAATACTGCAGTTCCGCAAGCAGTAACCATCAGCATGCTTCCGTTTGATCCTACTGTTTCATAATCAATATCAATACCTATTACGGCATTGGCACCCATTCTCATAGCCTGTTCTGTCATTTCTTTCAAAGCTGTGTCTTTAGCTTCGCGAAGAACTTTTTCATAAGAATTTGAACGTCCACCGATGATATCACGTATCCCGGCAAATATATCTTTAAAAATATTGGCACCAATAATAGTTTCGCCTGAAACAATACCGTAGTAGGTGGTAATGGTTTTACCTTCAATGATATTAGTAGTTGATAATAACATAATGTCTTTTTCTTTAGATGTTAATAGAATGGGAACAAATATATATTTTTTGTGTGAATAAATAATCTAAAAACAAACAAGATGTGGAAATAAATGTTTTCTTTGTATAAGACTTCACTTAAACATGGATGGACAAAAGAAAAAATGGTTGAAATGGATTGGCATTACTTTGCTGAGCCCGCTAATCCTTTTGGTGATACTCCTTGTATTACTCTACCTTCCTCCTGTTCAAAATGTTTTAAAAAATCAGTTTGTGAAATATGCTTCCCGGGAAACGGGTATGCATATATCCATTGACCGGATAAGACTCTCCTTTCCTTTGGATCTGGCAGTGCATGAGGTGAGTGTAATTTCATCCAAAGACACGCTGCTTATTGCCGATAAGATGATTGTAGACCTTGGTCTGCGGCGTATATTCCACAGAGAATTGCGGGTAGATAACATTACCTTGAGTAAGGTTTTCGTTAATTCGTCCAATTTGATGGAGGGAATGCGTATTCGGGGTAAGGTTGGCAAGTTATATCTTTGCTCCGAAAAGGTAAATCTTAAGAGGGAAGAGGCTTTGGTAACGGATGCTCTTTTGAAAGATGCCGATTTAAAACTCTCGCTGATAGACACTACTAAAGAAAAAAAAGAGAAACCCTCCAAACCTTTTCGTTGGAAGATTTTTCTTCAGAGGCTGCAGCTTCGGAATGTAGCCTTTCACATGGATCAACCGGCCGACTCTCTTCGTCTGACAGCCAATGTTAGTGGAGCCGTACTTACTAACGGTAAGCTGGACTTTATGCGGAGATTGTATAAATTGCGGCATTTCTCGGTGGAAAAAGCTTCGTTCAATTATGATTCCGGAACGGGAGAACCATCCAAAGGATTCGATCCGTTACATCTTGCATTGCGTGACATTTCCATTACTGTAGATTCCTTTATGAAGCAAGACAGAGAATTGCAGGCAAGCATTAAGCGAGTATCTTTGTGGGATCGCTCGGGGTTGAGCATCACTTCGCTTACCGGTCGTATCCTTGCCGATAACCGTGCCATAAGAATTCCCGCAATGCAACTGAATACTCCTCATTCGGAAATTAACCTCACTGCAAAGGCCGACTGGCTATTTGTGGAGAATCCCGATAAAGGAAGTTTTGAATCGTCTCTTGTTTCTAATATAGGCAAACAGGATGTGCTGCTTTTTGTGGGAGGATTATCGAAACAGTTCAGTGATTCATACCCGTTTCGTGCAATTACACTCCGGGCGCTGGTGCAGGGCAATAAGAAAAGCATCCGTTTGTCGCGGTTCAGTGCTGTTCTTCCAGGCTCTTTTTCTCTGGCATCTGTAGGCGAGATGAGAAATTTGTCTGATAAGCAGAATCGATCCGGGCAGATTAAAATTCAGATGGATGCCAAAAATCTCGATTTTATGGCCAATCTGATAAAATCGTCCTTTAGTGGCAGTGTGCGTATTCCTCAGGATATAAAACTTCAGGGACAGGCATCTATGAAGGGAGAGCGTTATCTTGCCGGATTAACCTTGAATGAGGATAGAGGTACTGTAAAAGCTGATGCTGAATATAATGGAGTACGCAAGTCTTACAATGCAAAGGTTGCTATAGATAAATTGCAGGTAAACCATTTCTTGCCTAAGGATTCCATTTATTCACTTACAGCATCTTTTGATGTTGCGGGAGAAGGTATTGATTTCTATTCTCCACGTACAAAACTTAACGGTGGACTTAAACTGCAAGAGTTACAATACGGAAAATCTACCTTTACCGGGATTGCTCTTCAGGCAAATCTGCTAAACTCATTGGCAGAAGTTAAACTGAATAGTGAAAACAGACTGCTTAAGATGGATGCAAACCTGACCGCGCTTCTTCATAAAAAGCTAGACAAAGCAGAGTTGACAATGTATGTGCGGGATATAGATTTATACCGACTGAGATTTATTAATCATCCTTTGAAGAATCCTATAGCCTTTACAGTCAATGCTTTTACCAATAGTGGCGAAACTTCTCTGGAACTTCATTCTGGAGATTTGGAATTCTCACTTAATAGTCGTATTCCTCTTAAGAATTTTATTAATGAGGTTACCAGCTTCTCTACTCTCTTAACCAAAAAAATTCAGAATAGGAAATTAAATCATCTGGAACTTAGCGGGGCGATACCTTCGGCTCAGCTTGCTTTCATGGCAGGAAAGAAGAATTCATTGAGTGAATATCTGGCTCTTTCAAAAATCTCTTTTAAAGATGCATCGTTCAACCTTACATCTACTCATAAAAATGGGTTTGTAGGTAATGCGATTCTTCATTCTCTGCAAATGGACAGTACGTTGCTGGATACGGTGCGCCTGGTGATAAGACAAGATACAGCTAGCATTCGTATGCATGCAGGAGTTATTAATAATAAGTTCAATAAGCAGTATGTATTTCAGGCGTATGCCGATGGAATATTTGAGGATGATAACGCCGAGGTAATGCTGAAATACCTTAATGCTAAAGGAGAGACGGGAGCAGATCTGGGCATTCGGGCAAAATTGGAGGAGGGTGGTGTTTCGTTTAATTTGTTTCCAGATCAGCCTATACTACTTTTCCGTCCGTTCAATCTGAATAAAGATAATCGTATATTTATTGATGAAGAAAATCGTGTCACCGCAAATCTGGATTTACAGGACAAAAATGGAATGGGACTCTTTGTTCATTCTGTTGAAAATGCTGAGGCGCAACAGGATATAATTGGCGAACTTAGAAATCTTGATTTGAAAGAAGTGGTTCAATCCTTGCCTTATTTACCGGATATTGGAGGTATTCTTTCCACTAAAGCTGAATATATTCAGAAGAATAACCGCTTTCAGGTAATTGCTGATGCAGGAGTCCGGAAATTTATGTATGAAAAGCAGTTGGTTGGCAATATGAATTTGCAGGCTACTTATCTCCCAGTTGAAAAGAATATGCATCAGTTGGAGGCTAAGCTGGGATATAATGGCAGGGAAGTGCTTGCTGTAGATGGAACATACCATGCTGGCGGAGAAGGGAATATGAAGGTTCTGGCAACACTCAAAGCTCTTCCGCTGTGTATAGCCAATGCATTTATTCCCGATGGCATGGCAAAACTATCCGGCGCTTTGAATGGTGAGGTAGCATTGGAAGGAAGTACACAATCGCCAAAGATAAACGGAGGATTCAAAGCTGATACAAGTTCGGTTTATATTGCTCAGGCAGGTGCTCGTTTGCGATTGGATGAGAAAGAAATAAAGGTTACTGATAATAAGCTCGTTTTTGATAATTATCATATCTATGCAGTTGGTAAGAATCCATTGAATATTTCAGGATCTGTTGATCTGAAAGATTTGCAGCAAATGCGTGCTGATTTGAAGCTTACTGCTAACAATTATCAGTTATTCAATGCTAACCGCACCAAGCAATCGCTTGTATACGGAAAACTATTTGTTGATTTGAATACAACAATTCGTGGACCTGTTGATGCTTTGATTATGCGTGGAAATATGCGGTTACTGGGTAATACGGATGTTACTTATGTTCTTAAAGATTCACCGCTGACTGTGCAGGATAGGCTGGGAGATATGGTAACTTTCGTCAACTTTGCAGATACTTTGCAGCCTCCGAAAGAAAAGCCTAAGAAAGTTTCTCTGGGTGGATTGGATATGCTGATTAATATTCAGGTGGAACCGGCTGTAAGGTTAAAGGCTGATTTATCTCCCGATCGTCAGAACCGGGTGGAATTGGAAGGTGGAGGTGATCTTTCATTGCAATATACTCCGCAAGGAGATATGTTGCTTTATGGTCGCTACACAATTAGTGATGGGTTATTGAACTATACCTTACCGGTAATTCCATTGAAAGAATTTGCTATTCAAAACGGAAGTTATGTAGAATGGTCGGGTGATGTGATGAACCCGAAAATAAGTTTCAAAGCTAAAGAAAGACTTCATGCTTCTGTGACGGGTGAGAACCAAACCAGCCGGCAAGTCAACTTCGATGTATCTATATCTATAAAAAATAGTCTGAAAGAACTTGGTATGGTCTTTGACCTTGAAGCACCGGAAGATATGACTGTGCAGAATCAGCTTTCGGCAATGTCGGATGAGGAAAGGAGCAAACTGGCCATTACTATGCTTGTTTCCGGTATGTATATGCCGCAAGGTATTACCTCTTCTGGCACTGGCGGTGGAATAAATGTAGGAAGTGCTCTGAATAATTTCCTTCAGGGTGAAATAGCCAATATTGCTGGTAGTGCACTTAAAAAGGTAGATATTTCTTTCGGAATGGAATCTTATGATGAAACAAGTAAGCTGGGAACTGGCAAACGGACTGATTATTCTTATCGTTTTGCCAAAAGATTCTATAATGACCGTATTCGAATTGTGATAGGAGGTAAGATTTCTACCGGAGAGACTGTGGAAGAAAAGCAATCATTTATAGATAATATATCATTGGAATACCGGCTTGATAATAGTGGAACAAGATATGTGAGATTGTTCCATAATAAGAATTATCAGAGTTTGCTGGAAGGAGAAATCACTGAAACAGGAATTGGTGTGGTACTTCGTAAAAAAATGCGCCGACTTGGTGAGTTGTTTATATTCAAAAGTAATAAAGATAAAAAAGAGTCGAAATGAGGAAACTACTTTATTTGTCATTGTTGTTCTTAACTGCTTGTTCAACCACCCGTAATTTACCGGAGGATGAAACTCTATATACGGGTATGAAGAAAACAGTGGTGGAGAATCGTGATGCTTCGAAGGCTGGTGATGAGGCTCTTGAGGAGGTGTACGCTGCATTGGCCGTTCCTCCCAATAATGCTCTTTTTGGAAGTTCGTCTGTCAGGGTTCCTTTCCCTTTCGGATTGTGGATGTATAATGCATTTAAAAAGAGTGAGAAGGGGCTAGGACGTTGGATGTTTAATCGTTTTGCCTCGGAACCTGTGCTCATTTCTACAGTGAATCCGGATGTCCGGATTAAAGTTGCCCGAAATTTGCTGCGTGATTACGGATATTTCAACGGACAAGTTAGTTATGAAGTAATTCCCACCAAAAAACGTCAGGCTAAAATAAAATATAAAGTAGACATGCAGCAACCTTACTTGCTGGATTCTATTTTTTATTCTCATTATAGTGCACGTACTGATAGTCTGTTACATCGGCGTATTGTTGATAAAGTGCTTCGTTCAGGCGATCATTTCAGTGTTTTGAAACTAGACGAGGAACGGCAGCGGTTGAGTACTTTACTACGCAATGCCGGTTATTACTATTTTCGTCCGGAATTTATATCTTTTTTGGCAGATACAACGAGGCAATCTGGCCGTGTAAGCCTTAAAATTACTCCGAAAGCTGATTTACCCGAACTTGTTCTTCGTTCATGGAAGATAGGGAAAAGAACTGTTTCTTTAAATGGATTTAATGGAGAAACACCTACAGACTCCTTGATCTATAAAGATCTGACGATATATTATCAGGGAAAATTGCGTGTCCGACCTGTAGTACTTTATAATCGATTTCGTTTAATGCCCGAGCAGACTTATTCTCAGATAAGACAATTGCGAACACAGGAAAATATAAACCGTCTGGGTATTTTTAAGTATGCCGATTTACAGTTTACTCCCCGTGATACAACTCAGGGAAATAATGTACTTGATGTGCAGATGAATGCGGCTTACGATCTTCCTCTTGACGGAGAACTTGAACTGAATGTAACTTCTAAATCCAATGATCAGGTTGGACCCGGAGCAGCATTCTCCGTTACAAGACGAAACCTCTTTGGGGGAGGTGAGAATTTGACTGTAAAACTCAAAGGCAGTTATGAATGGCAGACGAATGATCCGGTAGGTGGAAGTAGTTCTGTTATAAACTCTTACGAATTGGGGTCATCAGCTGCACTTGTTATTCCCCGGATTGTACTGCCTGGAATGGAATATAAAGAATTAACTTATCCGGCAACTACCACTTTCAGATTGTATGCCGACCAGATGAATCGGGCAAGATATTTTAAATTGTTGGCTTTCGGAGGTAATGCAACGTATGATTTTCAGTCTTCACGGGTAAGCCGTCATTCCATAACGCCGTTCAAACTGACTTTTAATGTGCTTCAAAGTACAACGCAACGCTTTGATTCTGTAACGAATGCCAATCCTGCTTTGTATCTCAGTCTGAAGAATCAGTTTGTTCCGGCAATGAATTATACCTATACCTACGATGATGCGGGTGTGAAAAGCATAAGAAATCATGTTTGGTGGGAAACATCTCTCACATCTGCCGGAAATATAACTTCTGGCATATACCGATTATTTGGAAGGAGCTTTAATGAAGAAAAGAAACTCTTGGGAAATCCGTTTGCACAGTTCCTGAAACTTAGTTCTGAAGTGAGGTATAACTATAAAATTACTGCACGGCAGTTTTTGGTTGCCCGGTTAAGCGGAGGGATTCTTTATGCTTACGGCAACTCGGAAGTTGCGCCGTATAATGAACAATTCTATATTGGAGGAGCAAATAGTTTACGTGCCTTTACTATCCGTTCGCTGGGACCGGGTAGTTACAGGCCGGATGCAGGAAATACTTATTCATACATGGACCAGACAGGTAATCTAAAACTGGAAGCCAATCTAGAATATCGTTTCAAACTGCTGGGAAACCTTAATGGTGCTATCTTTTTAGATGCCGGAAATATATGGTTACTGAAAGATGATATAGCTCGTCCTGGTGGAAAATTTGGATTGTCAAAACTAGGAAAAGAGATTGCTTTGGGTACCGGAGCCGGATTACGATACGATCTCTCGTTTCTGGTTATCCGTCTGGATGCCGGAATAGGGCTACATGCTCCTTATGAAACTTCAAAATCAGGCTATTACAATATCCCTTCTTTTAAAGACGGACTGGGTCTTCACCTGGCAATAGGCTATCCATTCTAGAAAAATACTTTCTTATTTGAACCATTTGTGATCATATTTGAACTATTTGTTGTACCTCCGTTGAATATAATTTAGTAAATTTGCGGCGTAAAAAATCGATATGACTAACAACCTATTTAAAAATATAAGCGAAATGAAACCAACTTTATTTGTACTTGCTGCCGGAATGGGCAGTCGTTATGGCGGTCTTAAGCAATTAGACGGTCTGGGCCCTAACGGTGAAACTATCATGGACTATTCAATTTACGATGCAATCCGCGGAGGATTTGGTAAATTGGTATTTGTAATCCGTGAAAGCTTTGAAAAAGACTTCCGTGAAAAGATTATTAAAAAATATGAAGATCATATTCCTGTAGAATTGGTATTCCAGGATATTAACGATCTGCCAGCAGGATTTACTTGTCCAGAAGGAAGAGAAAAGCCATGGGGAACTAACCATGCTGTATTGATGGGTAAGAATGTTATCAACGAACCTTTTGCTGTAATCAATGCTGATGACTTCTACGGAAAAGATAGCTTTGCTGTTTTAGGTAAGGCTCTTTCTGAAATGGAAGGAAAGAAGAATGAATATTGCATGGTAGGCTACCGTGTAGGTAACACTCTTTCTGAAAGTGGTAGCGTAGCACGTGGTGTTTGTGCAACAGACGAAAATGGTAACCTTACTACAGTAGTAGAACGTACAGCTATCGAACGTATTGATGGTAAAGTTCAGTTCAAGGACGAAAACGGTGAAACAGTTACTATTGATGATAATACTCCTGTTTCAATGAACATGTGGGGATTCACTCCTGACTATTTCAAATATTCAGAAGATTTCTTCATTGAATTCTTGAAAGAGAACATCAGTAACTTGAAATGCGAATACTTCATTCCTTTGATGGTTAATGAGCTTATCAACAACGGTACTGCAAGTGTGAAAGTACTTGATACTACATCTAAATGGTTTGGTGTAACTTATGCAGCAGATCGTCAGTCGGTAGTCGACAAAATCCAGGCATTAGTTGATGCAGGTGAATATCCAGCTAAATTGTTCTAAGCAGTATACTTTAGAATAAATTAGATTATATAAAGAAGGGTATCCAATTATTTTTGGATACCCTTTTTAGTATCTTTTTTATCCCTCACTTCCTCAATTAAAACTCATATCCCAATTTAAATTGAGCCCCCTTAATATTTCCATCATTATTGCTCATTTGAGTATAAAGCAATCTGCAAAAAATAGAATTTTCTTTTTTTAATTGATAATTTAATCCAAAGCCATAACTAAATCCTATATAGTTTTCTAACAGTGGAACGTAATTATTATTTGTGACTTTATTAATTTTATCAACAACATACTTTTCAGAATACAGTGTTGTAGAAGTATTAAAGAGTCTGCAATAGTTAATGTTAGCCTCAATAGAGGGACGTAATTTCCATCTTGGATAAGTAAATTTTAGTCCTAAATTGCCGCTAGTCATCAAAGCATCAAAATTAAACTTTTCATAGTTTTTTTGTTCAAAAGTATATTCGTTTGAGCCTTTTATACTTGATAGAGAAATGCCAGCCTGAAGACTTATTGATTCTGTTATTCTGGGATTGGATACATTTATTACTCCTCCAACTATTGGTGAAAAAGATTTTGCAGATCCAAATCTAATTAATTCTGTATTTTCATATAAGTAATCCATATATTGAAAACCTCCAAATAATGAAAAGTCTAATTTTATAAAGACCTTCTTATAATCATTCTCAAAAACAATACATTCTTCTCCTGGTGAACACATTTCGGAATGGTATTGTCTTGTAAGTTTAATCATAGAACTACGATCCAGTGTCGCCTTATCTATCTTCTTGTAAACGGATTTACAATCTCTGAAAATATAGGCTAGTGCACCTTTGTATTTATAATCTACTTTAATTTTATCATCTATCATCTTATCAGGTTCCTGGGTAACTGATAACAAACTTCCGTCTTCGTTTTCTATGAAATAATAATTTTTATCTCCAGAATAAAAATAGAGGTCTTTTATTCCTTGAACCAGATATTCAAGAAATACAGTTTGTTTTATTTTATCTATTTCAACAGTTCTTGATACATAATATTTCATTTCTTTAATGAACCTATAGCCTAATATTTCACCAGGATGAAATACCTGTTCGTCAGACTTCTCAGATTTTTTGAATTTACAGACATTAGAATTAGCCCTGTCAGTTCTAAAATCGATAAGACCATTTATAGTATCATTTTCGTTAGTTATTACGTATCCTTGTTTGTAATTGCTTTGAGCATATAAACTAATTCCGGTGCAAAATGTTAGAAATAGTATTATTATATATTTCATGTTTCTTTATTTTATTTTGTTGCTGTATTTGGTAAATACCTCCGATTTGAAAAGATAGAGATTGTTGTTGTATATCAGTGCAATCTTCTCTCCATCATTAGAAGACTTCATTATGTAGGTTGAAGAACCGTCCATGCTGAATTTCTTTTCTATTCCGTTTTCAAGAGAAATTGTAGCTAAAGAAGATGTTAATATTGTAGGATATTGTTCTCCTGTTGCTATTATAGTAGCGAAGTTGCCTACATTATTTGTTGTGACATTGCGCTTTTCAGCAGTCTTGAAGTCAAGATAAGTTATGCTATTATTATAGTATGATCCTAATACAATCCCAGAATATAAATCATTAGTAACACCATATTGACCTTTAACATTATAATAATGTTTTAGTTCTTTTGTTTCTGAATCAACAGTATACACGTCATCCATTTCAAAACCTTTGGTAAGAACAAAGGTTTTTCCATTGTTGCATATATCAACTTCCCTGGGTATTAAAGAATTTACCTGATGTGGATCATAAAGCATGCTATTGTCTGAAAGAAACTCGAATTTATCATTTTGTGCTGAGTTTATTGAATATAATTTGTAATTCATAAATGTTAATCCCAAACCATTCTCAGCAAATCCTAAAGTGCTTATATAGCTATTGTTTAAGTATTCAGATAAATCCACTTCTTTAATAAACTTGCCTGTAGTAGCATCGTAGATATCTATTTTTTTAATATCAGTGCGATAGCCTCTTAATATATACAAGCAGTTGTTATATCGGTTATAAAAGAAATCACTATAATCGTTTTGCTTCCAGGCAAGACTTCCTGTAACCGAAAGGTCCTTTGTTGAATATTGAGTTAGTGTTGATGTTCCAAAAGCTACAATAGTATATAGCCAACAATATTTTCCATCTTTGGTGAAAAGGAGTTTTTGTCCATTATTGCTTTTCGCTTCTTGCTTTCCTTCATATATCTTGAGATTAAACGACTCTTTAATTTTAGCGGAATCAGTGGACTCTACTTCGTATGTAATCGTTGTAGAAATGAATGGAGGTATTTTAATATTAGGAAAATAGATTGTTTTTCTATCTGCTGAATATTCTGCGGTTAAGTCTATATCCTTATATGATGAATTTATAGATGCAAGTTTTACTTCTCTATTAAATGATATAAATGGAACGGACGTAAGGAAGTTCGTTTGATTGTCTTTGCCTATATAATCGATAAGTTTAAGAACCGGACCGGCATCTTGTGTAATTTTTATAGTATGAGTTAATCCAAAATCTGCATTTAAAGTAATGGCCGCAGTGCGTTCCTCTAACGTTTTATTTTCATCATATTCAATATAAAGGTTATTAGATATAATTTCACATTTAATCCAATCTTCTTTGCATGAGAACTCGTATTTAACATTTGTATCTATTGATACGCTAAAACTTCCACCTCTATTTTTTACAGATACATCGTTAGTGATTATTCTAAAATAAGCATCTTCTTTAATAGTGTTCATGCTTAAATTAATGACTCTCTTTTCTCCGCCTTTAAATGCTATCGATTTAGTTTCACTGGTATAGCCTTCTTTTGAGAAAGTGGCGAATGCAACACCTCCGTTTGGTATCACTAAAGTATATTTTCCATCTGAAGATGTTTGGGCATTAATTTTTTCGGAGGATGTTTCAAGTAGTATTTTCACATCGGATAATCCTGTTCCCGAAGAATCTGTTATTTTACCCGAAATAGTAACAGGTTCATTTATATCTGTTATAGTACATGAACTTATTAAAATTAGAAAAAGTATCTCAGTAATTAGAAGATTAAGGTTACGCATTTTTTATAGTTAGATTTATTTTTTGTCCAAAAATAGTAATACAATTTTAGAAAAAAAATATTTTGTAAATTTAAAATTTATGTATTGACTAAAATTACTCTTTATATATATTAAAAGAAGCCTCGAATAAAAGTTTTCTCTTCGCGTTTTTGTTGTATCTTTGCACCTTACAAAGAAAAGAGACAACAGAAATAAGATGGTTTCAGTAGAAGGATTAAAAGTCGAATTTAATGCCAAAGCGCTTTTCGACGAAGTATCGTACGTTATTAATAAGAAAGATCGCATTGGTCTGACAGGGAAAAATGGTGCAGGAAAATCTACCATGTTAAAGATTCTGGCCGGAATACAAACTCCCACTGCCGGTACTATTTCTATTCCCAAAGATGTTACTATAGGCTACCTTCCTCAGGTGATGATCCTGAGTGATAATTATACGGTGATGGAAGAAGCCGAACAGGCATTTGGACATATCAAAGAATTACAGGAAGACATTCAACGGATGAATCAGGAACTGGCGGACAGGACCGATTACGAGTCGGAAAGTTATCATAAATTGATTGACCGATTTACTCACGAAAATGAACGCTTCCTGATGATGGGTGGTACTAATTATCAGGCGGAAATTGAACGCACACTTGCCGGATTAGGTTTTAGCCGGGAGGATTTGTCGCGTCCAACTTCGGAATTTAGCGGAGGTTGGCGTATGCGTATTGAGCTAGCAAAGCTCTTGCTGAGAAAACCGGATGTCCTTTTACTCGATGAGCCTACAAACCACCTGGATATTGAAAGTATTCAGTGGTTGGAGAATTTCCTCGCTACTCGTTGCAATGCGGTGGTATTGGTATCTCACGACCGTGCTTTTCTGGATGGAGTAACTACCCGTACTATTGAGATTAATTGCGGAAAAATATATGATTATAAGGTTCCTTATTCACGTTATGTAGAACTTCGGGTAGAACGAAGAGAACAACAAATGCGTGCTTATGAGAATCAACAGAAACAGATTCAGGATACGGAAGATTTTATTGAACGTTTCCGCTATAAAGCGACCAAGGCTGTGCAGGTGCAAAGTCGTATCAAACAATTAGATAAGATTGTTCGCCTTGAAATTGATGAAGAAGACAACTCTTCGTTGAGGCTCAAATTCCCACCTGCTGCCCGTTCTGGAAACTATCCGATAATTGCTGAGGACTTGAAGAAAGCTTATGGCAATCATGTGGTTTATCATGATGTAAACCTCACAATTAATAGAGGAGAAAAAGTTGCTTTTGTTGGGAAGAACGGTGAGGGTAAATCTACCTTGGTGAAATGTATCATGGGAGAGATTGACTATGAAGGTAAACTAACCATTGGACATAACGTACAGATTGGCTATTTTGCACAAAATCAGGCTCAGATGCTTGACGAAAGTCTTACTGTATTTGATACTATTGATTATGTGGCTACTGGAGATATCCGTACTAAAATTCGTGATATTTTGGGTGCTTTCATGTTTGGTGGTGAGGCTTCCGACAAAAAGGTTAAGGTTCTTTCCGGAGGTGAACGTACCCGTCTGGCTATGATTAAGCTATTGCTAGAACCGGTTAATCTGCTTATTCTCGATGAGCCTACCAATCACCTTGATTTACGCACAAAAGATGTGCTTAAGGATGCTATCAGGGATTTTGATGGAACAGTGATTGTTGTTTCTCACGACCGTGAATTTCTCGATGGCCTTGTAACTAAGGTTTATGAATTTGGTGGCGGGGTAGTCAAGGAACATTTGGGTGGCATTTATGACTTCCTTCAAAAGAAAAAGATGGATAGTCTTAATGATTTGCAGCGAAAGCCCGAATTATCTGCTTCTCCAACTGCTCAGAATAATGAATCAGAAACTGTATCAGAGAATAAACTTTCTTATGAAGCACAGAAAGAACTTAATAAGAAACTGCGTAAACTGGAAAAACAAGTTTCTGATTGCGAAAAGAAAATAGAAAATCTGGAAGAAAAAATCTCCGCAGTTGAACTTAAGATGGCCACGCCTGAAGGAGCTTCTGATATGGATCTTTATGCTGAACATCAAAAACTGAAGCAGGATATGGACCGTGTAGTAGAAGAGTGGGAATCTGCTTCAATAGAACTTGAAGAGGCTAAAGGTGAATAAAAAATAATCTTAGAATAAATTTTGTATAAATAATATTTTCTCTGTGATTTTTTTCTCAGCTTTGCGTCAAATTGAGAAATAGAATTTAATAAATTAAAATATATGAAATTGAAGAATTATTTACCGCTGGTTGCATTCTGTATGATGACTACTGGATGGAATTGCGAAGTGAATGCACAGTTAGCTCCTGGAGTTGACTTTAATAATCTCGATAAGAATGCTTTACCGGGAACTAGTTTTTATCAATATGCATGTGGCGGATGGATGGAAAAAAATCCGCTTTCAGGAGAATATTCACGTTTTGGTTCTTTTGATAAGTTGGCCGAAAATAATCGTGAACAGTTAAAAGGGCTGATTGAGGGACTTGCTTCAACAAAGAATCAGCCGGGTACAGTTGCACAAAAAATTGGTGATCTTTATAATATTGCCATGGATAGTGCTAAGCTGAACAAAGAAGGTGCTGCTCCTATTAAACCTTATTTGAAGAAAATTGCTTCTATAAAAGGTAAAACTGCTATCTATCCATTAATCGCTGAAATGCGCCAGATGGGACTTGATCCATACTTCACTGTTTATGTAAGTGCAGATGACATGAACAGTTCAATGAATATGGTTCACACTTACCAAAGTGGTATTAGCATGGGTGAACGCGAATATTACCTGGACAACGATGACAAAACAAAAAATATTCGTGAGAAGTATAAATTGCATGTTGCTAAGATGTTCCGTTTGGCCGGATTCGATAAAGCTTCTGCAGATAAGGCTATGGCATCTGTTATGCTGATTGAAACCCGATTGGCTAAGGCTGCTCGTACAAAGGTTGAATTGAGAGATCCTCATGCTAATTATAACAAAATATCAGTTGCTGAACTTAAAAAGCAATATCCTTCTTTTGGATGGGATGTATTCTTTACTAATTTTGGATTGAAAGGTCTGAAAGAAATCAATATTGGTCAGCCAGCATCAATTAAAGAAGTTGTGGCTATTATTAATTCTTTGCCATTGAAAGATCAGATTGCTTATTTGCAATGGAAACTGATTGATGCATCAGCTTCTTTCCTTAGCGATGAAATTTATGCCGAAAACTTTGATTTTTACAGCAAGACAATAAATGGTGTTAAGGCGATGAAACCTCGCTGGAAACGTGCCGTAGCTGTTGTTGATGGTTCGTTGGGAGAAGCTGTGGGACAAATGTATACCGAAAAATATTTCCCTGCTGCTGCTAAAGAAAGAATGGTGACTTTGGTTAAAAACCTTCAGATATCATTAGGACAACGTATCCAGAATTTAGCTTGGATGAGCGATGTAACTAAGGCTAAAGCTCAGGAAAAACTGGCAGCTTTCACTGTAAAGATTGGATATCCTGATAAATGGAGAGACTATTCTTCACTGCAGATTAAGAATGATTCATATTGGGATAATGCACAACGTGCAAATCGTTTTGAGCATAATTATATGATTAGCAAAGCTAACAAACCAGTAGATAAGAGTGAGTGGCAGATGACTCCTCAAACTGTGAATGCTTACTATAATCCTACAACAAACGAAATTTGTTTCCCTGCCGGAATTCTACAATATCCTTTCTTTGATATGAATGCTGATGACGCTTTTAACTATGGAGCTATTGGTGTGGTTATCGGACATGAAATGACTCACGGATTTGATGATCAGGGGAGACAATATGATAAAGACGGAAACCTGAAAGACTGGTGGACTGCAGAAGATGCTAAGAACTTTGAAGCTCGTGCTGCTGTAATGATAAACTTCTTCGATAAAATTGAAGTTGCTCCTGGAGTACATGCTAACGGTAAGTTTACTCTTGGAGAAAATATTGCCGATCATGGTGGATTGCAGGTTGCTTTTAATGCATTTAAAAACGCAACAAAAAATGCTCCTCTTCAAACGATAGATGGTTTCACTCCTGAACAACGTTTCTTCTTGTCTTATGCAGGTGTATGGGCAAATAATATTCGTCCTGAAGCAATTCTAAGCCGTACAAAGTCAGATCCTCACTCATTGGGTAAATGGCGTGTTGATGGAGCGCTTCCTCACATTGGCGCATGGTATGATGCTTTCAATATTACAGCGAAAGATGCAATGTATCTTCCTGTTGAAAAGAGAGTATCTATTTGGTAGAAGTAGTTTTCTTTTATAATATTTTTGAGGTAAATGTCCAGATTATTGGCATTTACCTCTTTTTTTTCTTTTATCTCTTAATTTAAAACATTACTTTTGTTCCGTAAAATAAAAAGGATGAAAAGGAGAAAATATATCGGTATGTTTTTATTAATGGTCAGCATGCTTGTGTTGATTATACCGGTATTGCCCCATCATCACCATTATGATGATGATATTTGTTTTCATCACGATGATGATACTTCAACTCCTGTCCACCATCAATCAAATCCTGATTGTGAAGGCTATTGTATAACTAATCTTCATTTTTCTGTTCAACATAATAATACGGTTGTTCAACCTTGCTATTTCCAGGTTCTTACATTGTTTACAAGAACAATCTTAAATTCATTACTTCCTCCCAGACTGGAAGTATCCAATCGTTTTTATTATTATATAGAGTTTCTCCATGGTACGGATATATCCCGTTCCATTAGTCTTCGTGCACCTCCTGTTCTTTGATGTTCTTAGGTAGATTGATTCTGTAATCTGCCTATCTCGACTCTCATCAAAATTATATTAACGAATATCCGTTTTTTGCGACTTAAGAGTTTTTTAACTGTTGCAAAAAGGTTATATTCTTTCACTGTTCGTTATTTATTAATGATTTTATCATGATGAGATCATTAATCATGTATTAATTAAAATAAAGTATATATTTCATGATAGAACGTATCATTCAATTCTCAATAAAAAATAAATTTATTATTGGGTTATTTATTGTGGCATTGATTGGATGGGGTACATATTCATTGACTCGTTTACCAATTGATGCTATACCTGATATTACGAATAATCAGGTGCAGATTATCTCAATAGCTCCATCGTTAGCTGTTCAGGAGGTGGAAAGTGTAATAACTGCACCAATTGAAGTTGCTGTTGCCAATATTCCGGATATTATAGAGCTTCGTTCAATATCCCGTTTAGGGTTATCTGTGGTTACTGTTGTTTTTAAAGATAATGTTGATGTCTATTGGGCTCGGCAACAACTAAATGAAAGGCTGAAAGAAGCTGAAGAAGTTATACCTTCAGGTCTTGCAAAAATAGAATTGGCTCCAATTTCAACAGGGTTGGGAGAGATTTTCCAGTATCGCCTAGCTGTTGAAAAAGGTTACGAACACAAATATACCCCGATGGAATTGCGCACACTTCAGGATTGGGTAGTGCGTAGAGAAATGCTGGGAACTCCGGGCGTTGCAGAAATTAATAGTTACGGAGGTTTTGTAAAGCAGTATGAGATTGCAGTAAATCCTGAAAGATTGAGAGCTATGAATCTCACTCTTACAGATATCTTCAATGCTCTCGAAAAGAATAATGAAAATACCGGTAGTGCTTATATTGATAAGAAACCTATGGCTTATTTCATCAGAGGTATCGGACTGGTAAAAACGATAGAAGATATTCAGAAAATTGTTGTTAGGAGTAATTCTTCTGGTATGCCGGTGTTGATAAGAGATGTTGCTACAGTGCAATATGGTAATGCAACCCGTTATGGTGCTTTTGTTGTCGATACAACAGAATCCGTAGGTGGAGTCGTTATGATGCTTAAAGGTGCTAATGCACACAGAGTGATTAAAGATGTGGAGACCCGGATTGAGTCCATACAGAAGTCATTGCCAAAGGGAGTGAAGATTGAACCGTTCCTGAATCGCTCTGATCTTGTTGGCCGTTCTATAAGCACTGTTTCACGTAACTTGATTGAGGGGGCATTGATTGTTATTTTTGTTCTCGTGCTGTTCCTTGGAAATGTTAGAGCCGGATTGGTAGTAGCTTCGGTAATTCCACTATCAATGTTGTTTGCTCTTTCCATGATGAACTTGTTTGGTGTCTCGGGTAATCTTATGAGCTTGGGTGCTATCGACTTTGGTTTGATAGTAGATGGGGCTGTGATTATTGTAGAGAGTGTAGTACATCATGTTTCAAAAGCCAGCTCAAAGCTTGATGGACGTACACTCACTCAGGATGAGATGGATGAAAGTGTCTTTAAAGCTTCAAGCCGGATAAGAAAAGCTGCAGCATTTGGTGAGATTATTATTCTGATAGTGTACTTACCAATCATGGCATTAACGGGCATAGAAGGAAAGATGTTCCAGCCTATGGCATTTGTTGTTTGTTTTGCTATTCTTGGAGCATTTATTCTGTCTCTTACTTATGTACCGATGGTTTCGGCTCTTTTCCTTGACCGGAAAACAGTGCATAAACGGAACTTCTCCGATAAGCTGATGGATAAAATTCATCGTTTTTTTAATCCTATCTTTAAACTTGCTTTAAGAAGAAAGCGTACCGTGTCTATAAGTGCCGTTGTAGCCTTTGTTCTAAGTATGTTCCTGTTCAATTCTTTAGGAGGTGAATTTATTCCGCAATTAGAAGAAGGAGATCTTGCTGCTGGTGTTATAACATTGCAGGGAGGTTCACTCTCAAATACGGTTGAGGTGGTTGAGAAAGCAAATAAGATTCTGCTTGATAACTTCCCCGAAATAAAGCATATTGTATGTAAGATTGGTGCCGGCGAAATTCCGACCGACCCTACACCTATGGAAACCGGAGATTATATTATTACGCTGAAAGATAAGAGTGAATGGACTTCCGCAGAGACGCGTGAAGAACTGGTTGAGAAGATGGAGGAGAAATTAATACCTCTTGCCGGAGTTAAGTTTGAATTCCAGCAACCTATTCAGATGCGTTTTAATGAATTGATGTCTGGTTCTAAACAGGATGTGGCCGTTAAAATATTCGGTGACGATCTGAATACCTTGGCTGATAAGGCTGTCGATGTGGAAAAAATAATAAAAGAGGTCGATGGTGCCGAAGATATAAGTGTTGAAAAGGTTACGGGATTGGCTCAGATTCAGGTTAATTATAATCGTGATCGTTTGGCTCAATATGGAATCTCAATCGATGATGTGAATAAAGTCCTTCGATCAGCATTTGCGGGTAGTCAGGCCGGAGTTGTATACGATGAAGAAAAACGATTCGACCTCGTTGTTCGTCTGGATAAAGATTACCGCCAGAATCTGGATGATGTAAAGAGCTTATCTGTTGTTGCTCCGAATGGAGAGCAGATACCTTTTGAACAGTTGGCCGATATATCTATCAAGTCTGGTCCGGCACAGGTTTCAAGAGAAGAAACCAAACGTCGTATCACTATAGGATTCAATGTCCGTAACAGAGACGTTCAGAGTGTTATTAGTGATGTAACAGCCAAAATAAATAAGCAAATAACCCTTCCTACCGGTTACTATATATCTTATGGCGGTCAGTTTAAGAATCTCGAGGCAGCTAAAGACAGACTTGCTATAGCATTACCTATTGCATTGCTTTTAATATTTGTTTTATTGTACTTTACTTTCCACTCAGTAAAACAGACTTTATTGATATATACAGCAGTGCCGTTGTCGGCCATTGGAGGTGTTCTTGCATTGTGGATACGAGGAATGAATTTCTCCATTTCTGCCGGAGTAGGTTTTATTGCTCTGTTTGGTGTGGCCGTGCTCAACGGCATAGTGCTGATATCAGAGTTTAACCGACTGGAAAAGGATGGTTTTGAAGATATAACGGAAAGGGTTATTAAAGGATTGCAGACTCGTTTGCGACCGGTTATTATGACGGCTGCTGCTGCTTCTCTGGGTTTCTTGCCTATGGCAATATCCACTTCGGCCGGAGCAGAAGTGCAAAAACCTTTGGCAACGGTGGTAATTGGTGGATTGATTACTTCTACATTGCTGACTCTGATAATTCTTCCGGTATTCTATGTTATATTCTCTACTCATAGTTTTAAAGCACTGTTTAAACGTAAATCAATGAAAACACTTTCGGTATTCCTGTTTTTGCTTTTTACAGCACCGGCTTTTAATGGTATAAAAGCTCAGCAATCAAAGACTGTTAGTTTGCACGATGCTATTCAACTGGCATTGGACAACAACCTGAACGTTCGTTCTTCAGCATATTCCGTTGATGCTCAGAAAGCTCTGAAAGGAGCTTCGTGGGACCTGGAGAAAACCAGTGTTGAAATGCAGTATGGCAAATTTAATTCTTATACGAAAGATAATAGTTTTACCGTATCGCAGTCTATAGCATTTCCAACTGTTTATATCAACCAAAGTAAACTGGCCGATGCTAAGGTGAAGAGTAGTGAATGGCAATTAAAGGGTTCACGCCTTGAAACTGCAACTATGGTAAAGCAGGTTTATTGGCAGCTTGCTTTTTTGCACTCAAAACAAAAATTGCTGAGTTATCAGGATAGTTTGTATACCGGTTTCCTGCGAGCTGCAGAATTACGAACCAAAGTTGGTGAAACCAATAAACTGGAAATGATTACTGCTCGTTCTCAGAGTATGGAGATTAAAAACCAACTGCGCCAAACAGTTGCTGATATGGATATATTGAGAAGAAAGTTGCAGACTCTTTTAAATACAGATGTTCTTTATTCTCCGGCAGATAGTATATTGAAGCGAATAGAATATACTCCATTAATTGATAGTATGGCTGTAGCTCAAAATCCATCGCTTGGATATGTGCAACAACAGGTTCAGGTTTCACAGATTGAAAGGAAGTTGGAAAAGAGCAAGATGTTGCCCGACTTTAGTATCGGTTATTCAAGTCAGACAATGGTGGGAACGCAAGATGTAAATGGTGTATCAAGAGCTTTTGGAAGGGGAGACCGGTTTAATTCTGTGCAAATAGGAGTAGCCGTTCCGCTTTGGTTTGTTTCTGGTAATTCAAAAAACAAAGCTGCCAAAATCTCCGAGAAGATTGCTAAGACTAATGCCGAAAGTTATTCGAAAGAGTTATCGGGAAGTTATCGCTCTTTGCTTGATGAATATAACAAGTATTCCGGTAGTGTTGATTATTATGAGAAGCAGGCTATTCCCGAGGCCAATCTTATTATTGACCAATCTACACGCAGCTATAAATCGGGAGCTATGGATTATTTTGAATATGTACTGAGTCTTGGAAGAGCCTTAGATATAAAGCAGAACTATCTTGATACTCTTAATAGCTATAATCAAACCATCATTAATATCGAATTTATAACAGGTAAAATATTCTAAAAATGAACTATATGTCAAAATATAAATTTATCACTGTTTCTTTTCTGGTTGTGTTAGTTACAGTGTTAGCTGCATGTGGAGGAAGTAAAAAAACAGACGAAGAAAGTAAAGAAGTCGAAGTGCTTCCCGAAGATATTGTAGAAATGCGCTTTGATCAGATAAAACTGGCCGATATTCAGCTTGGGAAAATAGAGACTCGTTCTTTAAGTGGTACCACTAAAGTAAACGGTGTAGTATCTGTTGCACCACAAAGCTTTGCCACTGTTTGTGCGCCATTGGGCGGTTATGTGAAGAGAACTTCACTTCTGCCTGGCACTTTGGTTAATAAGGGGCAATTACTTGCCGTGATTGAAAATCCAGAGTTTATTGATCTTCAACAGAGTTATCTTGAAGCAAAGAACAAATATAAGTTTGCGGTGGCAGAACACAAGCGCCATTCTGAATTGTACGAGAATGATGTCTATTCTCAAAAAAGCATGCAACAGAATACTGCCGATTATAAGAGTTTGAAGGCTCAGTTAAATGCTTTAAGACAGAAGCTTGCTCTTGTTGGTATAAATCCTGATAAATTGAATGAAAACACTATTCATTCTTCTACTTCCATCGTATCTCCTATAACGGGCTATGTAAAAGCTGTAAATGTAAACATCGGAAAGTACGTTACTCCGTCCGATATTATGTTCGAGATAGTCAATAATGATAAGCTCTTCCTTGAGCTTACTCTTTTTGAAAAAGATGCAGCAAAAGTAAAAAAAGGACAAAAAATAAATTTCCTTATCAATAATGAATCAGATCAGCACGAAGCTATTGTGTTCCAAACCGGGAAATCAGTAAGTGGAGACAAAACTTATAAAGTTTATGCCAATGTGATGAGCAAATGTAAGAATGTTATTCCTGGAATGTATGTAAATGCTGCTATCGAAACATTTGGTAATAAAGTAACCGCTTTGCCTTCGGAGGCTATTGTTAGCTTTGACGATAAAGATTATATCTTTGTTTTTGATAAGAATAAGCAGGAAAATGGCAAATCATTTACTGAATATCGCATGGTAGAAGTGCGTAAAGGTGTTACCGATAGTGGTTATACAGAGGTTGTATTACCGGAAGATTTTGATGTAAATACTACCAAGGTGGTTATTAAAGGTGCTTATAACTTACTCTCTGCTAAGAAAAATGCAGGAGAAATGAGTTGCTAGTTATTCATTACCAAATTGCATAAAAACAAATAAGGCAGACCCTTATCGTCTGCCTTATTCTTCTTCCTGTTGTACGCCTTCTTTGATGGTACTACTTTCCGATAGTTTATCGGGTGTCCGTGTTGTTCAATCTCCGCTTCCCTACTTCCTCGGAGGGCAGCCTTTACATAATCCATCAAAGGATTACTCTTTTTCTTTTTCATAACTCTTGTAAATTTTCTGCAAAGTTACAGCATTTTTTTGTATTTGCTTTATTTGTTTTCTTTTTCATTTTCTCTCTGAAAACAAAACTATTTTTTTCATCCCTCACTCCCTCACCAAAATCAATTAAACCAGTTATTTACAGTAAAATAAAAAGTGAGGGATGCAAGTTTATCCCTCACTCATCTCTCGTTTTTCGGCTCTACCCTCACTTTTTTGAGTAAAAAAGTAGCTTTTAGAGCAATATTTTCAGTAATTCCTTTGCTACAGCTTCAGATGAGGCTGGGTTCTGTCCCGTAATCAGTAAGCCATCTTTCCTGATGTACGAGCCCCAATCTTGACCTTTACTGTAATGGCCGCCTAACTTTTGTATTTCATCTTCCAGCAAGAACGGAACAATCTTATTCAGTTGTACGGCTTCTTCCTCCGAATTGGAGAATCCGGTTACTTCTTTGCCTTTTACCAATGGTTCACCGTTAGGAGCTTTTACGTTGAGAAGTACACCGGGAGCATGACATACAAATGCTACGGGTTTGTTGGCGGCATAAAAATTTTCAATCAGTTTAATGGAATTTTTATCGTTTGCCAAATCCCATAGTGGCCCATGTCCGCCGGGATAAAAAACAGCATCATAATCTGCCGGGTTCACTTCGCTCAGTTTCAGCGTATGAGCAAGTTTTTCTTTCAACGCTTCGTCTTTATAAAACCTCACAGTGGCCGGTGTCTGAAAATCGGGCAATTCACTTTTAGGATCAATCGGTGGTTGTCCGCCTTTTGGCGAAGCAATTGTGATACTAGCCTGAGCGTCAGACAGAGTATAATATGGTGCCGCAAATTCTTCTACCCAGAATCCGGTTTTATGTCCGGTATTTCCCAGTTCATCGTGGGAAGTAAGTACAAATAATATTTTCATATCTCTGTTTATTAATGGTTGATTATTATTTATTTTGTGATAGATAACGCAGTTCTCTTCACATTGTTCACTGATCACGCTACTAATTTAATCAATTTAATGGCATTAGCTAATACTTTTCCCTTGGAAAATTAACCATTTATCCCTGAATAATTACTATTAGGGTCCCGACTATAAATGAATATCCTCCCGACCCTGATATTTTAACCTCCCGACCTTAATACTATAGCCTCCCGACCCTAATAATAATCATTGCTCGGTTCTGGGTTAAACTAACCTTTATAAATGGTTAATTATGAATTATGTTTAGATTAATTAGTCGGGCAATCTGAATAAGATATCTTGGAAATGATTACTTTTGCAGTTGATATTAAAATTTTAGTTAAGAAGATGCCGTTAAATTTACCTGATAAATTACCTGCTATTGAACTGTTGAAGGAAGAGAATATCTTTGTGATAGATAATTCGCGCGCCAGTCAGCAGGATATTCGTCCGCTTAAGATTGTGATTCTCAATCTCATGCCGATAAAAATCACCACAGAAACCGATTTGATTCGCCTGTTATCAAACACGCCACTCCAATTGGAAGTCTTGTTTATGAAGCTGAAAAGCCATACTTCAAAGAATACTCCTATAGAACACATGATGACTTTCTATGAGGACTTTGAAAATATGAAAAACGAGAAGTATGATGGTATGATTATTACCGGTGCTCCGGTGGAGCAAATGGACTATCAGGACGTTACTTACTGGGACGAGATAACGGAAATCTTTGATTGGGCCAGAACTCACGTTACATCTACACTTTATATCTGCTGGGCTGCGCAAGCCGGACTGTATCATTATTACGGTGTGCCTAAGTACCCGCTCGATAAAAAGATGTTTGGTGTGTTTAATCATACTCCCGAGAATTTGCTTAACCCTATTTTCCGTGGTTTTGATGATGTGTTCTATGTTCCTCACAGCCGCCATACTGAAATTCGCAGGGAAGACATTCTGAAGGTTCCCGAACTGGAAATCCTTTCAGAGTCGGATGAGGCTGGAGTGTATCTGGTTATGGGAAGAAACGGAAGAGAGTTCTTCGTGACCGGACATTCGGAATATTCACCTCTTACGCTCGATGAAGAGTATAAACGCGACCTTGCCAAAGGACTTGATATTCAGATCCCTTGCAATTATTATCGCGATAATAACCCTGATAACGAACCGTTGGTTCGTTGGCGTGGTCATGCCAATTTGTTGTTTGCTAATTGGCTCAATTACTTTGTATATCAGGAAACTCCGTTTAATATTGACGATATTAAATGATGAAGCCAAGAAAAATAGAACTGCTGGCTCCGGCAAAGAATCTGGAGTGTGGTATCGAAGCGGTGAATCATGGTGCAGATGCGGTTTATATCGGTGCACCTAAGTTCAGTGCACGTGCTGCTGCCGGAAATTCTTTAGAAGATATTGCTGCGTTGGTGGAGCACGCCCATCTGTATAACGCAAAGATTTATGTTACGGTCAATACAATTCTTCACGATGAGGAGCTAAAAGAAACCGAAACGCTTATCTGGGATCTTTATAAAGTGGGAGTGGATGCGCTGATTGTTCAGGATATGTCTATTACCCGAATGAATCTGCCGCCTATTGCCCTACATGCAAGTACACAGTGTGATAACCGCACGCCTGAAAAAGTAAAATTCATGGCCGATGCCGGATTTGAGCAGGTGGTACTTCCCCGTGAATTGTCGTTAGTAGAGATAAAGAAAATACATCAAACCACAGATGTGCCTTTGGAAGCTTTTGTTCACGGCGCTTTATGCGTGAGCTATAGCGGACAGTGTTACATCAGTCAGGCTCTTTTTGGCCGAAGCGCCAACAGAGGAGAGTGTGCACAGGTTTGTCGCTTGCCGTTTAACCTGGTAGATGCCACCGGAAAAGTGATTGTTCGCAATAAACACTTGCTTTCGCTTAAAGATCTTAACCAGTCGGACAATCTGGAAGCAATGCTCGACGCGGGTGTTTCTTCACTGAAAATAGAAGGACGACTCAAAGATGTAACTTACGTAAAGAATGTAACTGCCTATTATCGTCAGAAACTGGACGAGATATTTGCGCAGCGACCAGAATATATCCGGGCTTCTTCCGGACATTGCAAGTATGAATTTACTCCACAGCTGGATAAAAGCTTCAGCCGTGGTTTTACCAACTACTTCCTCTTTAACCGTTCCAAGGATATATCATCAATGGACACTCCGAAATCTTTGGGTGAGGAGATGGGTACGGTGAAAGAGTTGCGTGGAAATTACCTCACAGTGGCTGGAGTAAAGTCGTTCAATAACGGTGATGGAGTTTGCTTTATAAATGAGCATGGAGAACTCTCTGGCTTTCGCATTAACCGTGTTGAGACCAATAAATTGTTTCCTCAGGAAATGCCGAATGTGAAGCCCCGCACGGTGCTTTACCGCAATTTCGATCAGGAATTCGAGAAACTATTGACGCGTAAATCTTCAGAACGGAAGATTGATGTGGAATTGTGCCTCGCCGAAAATAATTTTGGCTTTACACTCTCTGCAAAAGACGAGGATGGAAATGCTGTAAGCGTTACACTCCCTCGTGAGAAAGAGCTTGCTCGCACTCCGCAAGAAGATAATCTTCGCAATCAATTGGGTAAACTGGGAAATACTCCATTTGAAGCATCACGGATTGATGTGGACTTTCAGGAAAACTGGTTCATCCCTGCTTCGGTATTGGCCGAACTAAGACGTGAAACTATTGATAAGCTGCTGCAGACCCGGAAAATCAACTACCGCCGTTCTGTACGAAAAATACAGCCTACTACTCATTCGTTCCCGTTAAACAAGCTCACATATCTGGGTAACGTGATGAATGCTGAGGCCGAAACGTTCTACAGAGATCATGGTGTGAAGGAAATACAACCGGCATTCGAAAAAGTTCCGGTGGAAGGTGCTGCTTTAATGTTCTGCAAGCATTGCATTCGCTATAATCTGGGATATTGTCCTACTCATCAGGGAGGAAAATCTCCTTATACCGAGCCTTATTATCTTACATACAAGGATAAAAAGTTCCGCTTATCGTTTGATTGCAAAAATTGTGAGATGAAAGTGATTAATGAATAATTAGAATCATGAAAAGGAAAGAGCAAGATTTTCTACATAAAAAGGCGATTATGTCGCTGTTGAATGCTTTTCGAGGAACTGAATTGCTTTTTGGCATGCATAGTCTCTTACTCTTTTTTACGCTTTTTCTCTCTGTTACTTTTTATTCCTGTAAGTATACCGAACCAAAAATAGATAAAGAGGAGATTTCTGATAAATCGAAAGATTCTCTTTATCAGTTATACCATTATCACTATACGCTGAATAAGAACCTCGAGGCCTGGTCGGATACGGTTAAGCTTGCACAACTTCCCTTTAAGGATAAGTTTGTAACAATAACCAAAGGAGATAGGGTAGTAGTGGCCGAGTTTATGGTACAGCCATCGGATACGGTGGATTCTGTCTGGGTAAAAGTAGCCCGTGATCAGAAAACCCAGGGATGGGTTCACGAATCAACGATTGTTAATAACTTTGTTCCCGTTAATCCAGGTTCTCAGGCTATTTTTGTGTTTAGCCATACCCACGCCTCTTATTCTCTGATTATTGTAACACTTGTATTGGCTATCTATCTTTTCCGGGTTTATCGGAAAAAGAAGCTCATGCTGGTTTATTTTAACGATATCAACAGTGTATATCCGTTGATGCTTTGTTTTCTTCTGGCTTTCTCTGCTACCATTTATGAGAGTATGCAGATGTTTGCTCCGGAAACGTGGCAGCATTTTTACTTTAATCCTACGCTGAGCCCATTTAAGGTACCCTTTATACTTTCTGTATTTGTGCTGAGTATATGGGCCTTTATCGTGGTATTTCTGGCTTCGCTCGAAGAATTGTTCCGTCAGCTTTCTCCTTCCTCTGCTTTCTTGTATTTGATGGGATTGGCAGCTTGCTGTATTTTCTGCTATTTCTTCTTTATAATTGCTACATCGTTTTACATAGGCTACCTGTTTCTGGCTTATTTCTTCTACCTCCTTATGAAGAAGGTTAATGGAAGAATGACGTATAAATACCGGTGTGGCAAGTGTGGAGCGCTGATGAAAGATAAAGGAGAATGTCCTTCTTGTGGAGCAATTAATCAGTAATCTGCAGAAAAAAGAAACCACAGCTATTAAAGAAAAGTATCTAATATTGTTCTTTTACTCAGGTTCTGTAAGTGAGCAATATCCGTACCCTATCTTCAATAGTGTGGTTGTCTAATCAGAAAAAAGAAATAGCTATATTTAGTTTAAGTCAATTAGAATCTGTAACGCAAGTCAATTCCGGCTTGTACCGGTTTCCCTTTTTGCATAAAGGTTTTTCCGCTTGATACAAAGCCAAAGGTTGCATAAGACTCGTCTAACATATTTCTGGCCCATAAATCTAGTTGCACTTTCTTCATTGTAACTCCTATTTTCCCATTCAGAATTCCGTAGAATTTTTGTGTCACGTCATTATTCTCTGTCCAGTATATTTTCCCTGCTCCGTTATATTGTGCATTAAAGGTCAGTCTGCTAATCAGACTATTCGAGAATGAAAAGCCATATTCAGCACCAATGCTGAAGGTATTCTGAGGAACCATTGGAATATAATTGCCATTGTAGTTAACAGAAACGAGCTCACCAACCTGGTTTTTCTGGTTGCTGACGTAATCCTTGAAAGTTGCATGAGTATATCCGTAAGCAGCATTCAGGCTAAATGCATTGGTAATCGTTGCACGAATGCTTGTTTCTGCACCAAGACTGGCACTGTGTCCGGCATTCACGGTCATTCGTCCTAAGCCACTATCGGCAAAACGTACTACCTGCTGGTCTCTGGTATCCATGTAAAAGGCAGCAGCATCGGCTATTAGTTTATTGTTTAGCAAAGAAAGGTGTGTTCCCACTTCATAGTTCCATGTATATTCGGGCTTATAGGTTATTGCTTTAGCTACATCTCCGTCTGTTAAGGCAGTAGAAGAACTACCCATTAACTGAGCTTGTGCAAGGTCAGCAAACATCTGGAAGTTATATCCACCAGAGCGGAATCCACGGCTTACTGAAGCATAGACATTACCTGTTTTATTATTAGGAAAATCATATTTAAGTGCAAACTTTGGAAGCAATTGCAAATAATCATCATCAACTTTACCATGAATATCAACCACTCGTGAAGCGTCAGTTGTCTTTCCACGCATTGTCATAACAGCATTCATGGTTGCATTTGTGCTGTGCGTTATCTTTAATTTCTCATAATCCAGTCGTAAGCCTACTGTTGCAGATAACCCTTTAATAAGGAAATCATTGTAAGTAGATTGATGAAAGAGTGCTGCTCCTAAAGAAGGAGTATTGTAATTTCCATATACAGGCATTGAGGCATCGGTTAGTTTAACAGTCATCGGCAGTCCTGCCATAGCTGCATCCATAGCCGATTGAATCATGGAAATGCCGTCTTTCTCGAAATAAACAGGAGAATTAGTCTTTTGTGATTGATAAAAGCCAAAGGCTCCGCAGGTCCACTCGTATCGTTCATTCTCGAAGGAACGGAAAGTTATCTCTTCGGAAATGGTATTTTGCTTTTGTTTTTGAGTAATGGAATAATAATCCTTGGAAGTGAAATCCTGGTCCATATACATTCTGTCCTTTAGGTTTTGAAAACCGGTGGCAGCATTCATGATATAGTTTCTGGCCTGATAGCTTATGTTAAGCCCTGCATTGAGTAATCCACGGTAATATTTGCTTTCTCTGTTTGTGGAAACATCGCCAATTTTATCTGTTGAACTATCGTAAATGGCATAAGGATATCCTCCCTGATCACTGTATTCGTAGCTTACATTCAAATCAAGTTTTAAGTTATCCTTTGGTAACCAGATACTGCGTATTCTTCCACCGCCACTGCTAAGCGGATCGGCTTTTTTGTTCAGGTAAGTGTTCTCAAAGAATCCACCACTCTTTTCATAGAATCCTCCGGTAGAGAAGGCGAATTTATCATTAACCCGGTGATAATGAGTTAATGCAGCGGAATAGCTATCGTAGGTACTGGCACTTAAATTCAGGTCAGTTCCCTGATAAGCAAAAGGAGATTTCGTGTGTAACTTGATAAGTCCGCCCATTGCATTCCTTCCGTAAAGAGTACTTTGTGGTCCGTGCAAAACTTCAATGTTTTCAATATCCGAAAAGCTGAAGTCGAATGCTGATTTATCGATATAAGGGATATCATCCACATACAGTCCAACAGAAGGAGTATTTATTCTGGAACCTACTCCGCGGATATAAATGGCGGAAGTCAGCTTGGAACCATAATCGGGAATAAAGAGGTTTGGAACAATCCCGTTCATGCTTTTCAGTGAGTTTATCTGGTATGCCTGCATCTCATGCTGAGAGATTGTTGAAACAGTAACCGAAAGTTGACGAAAATGCTTGGATTCTTTTGGAGAAGCGGTAACTATAATCTCTTTTATCTTAACGCTATTGGTAGAATCCTTTGGAATAAGATCACTTGCCAGTAAGTTTTGGGTTAGTAATAGAATAAAGAATAGTAATATGTTCCTTTTCATTTGTGTAGTTTTTTAATTCGTCTGCAAAGTACGGACTATTAAAAAAACAACACAATCCTCATTTATGGGGATTTTATATACTATCGGGAGAAATGTATCCGTTCATCACGGCGTAAATTGTTAATCCGGAAACCGACTTTATACCGAGCTTTTCAGTGATATTCTTGCGGTGAGAGATAACGGTTGTGAGACTAATATTGAGCTTGTCTGCAATCTCTTTGTTTATGAGTCCTTTAGTTACAAGTATCAATACTTCAATTTCACGTGCCGAAAGCTCATCATCCGATGGAAGCTTCTCCATTTCACTCGATTTATGAGAAAAGAACTTCATCAGTTCCGTGGTCAGTTTTTTTTCAGGAAGGAATATATTTATAATATGATTGGAAGCAGGAAACGTATGATTCCCTGCTCCATGCATCATTATAATAGTTTTTTCTTTACGTGGAAGGAAGAAAGGATTGTAAAGAATATAGGTTTGTGAGGATATGAAATAGTGAGTGTACATATCCGGTGTGTCATCGGCAAATGTAGGAAAATCTTCAAAAGTGCGGATAACAGCTTTGGGCAGTTGTTTCTCCAACAAATTTCTCAAGCCAACGCAGGTAAGCGTATTTGCATCGATAATTGCAATTTCTAAATTTTCCATAACCTATATTGTTTACAATTAATTTTTTAGATTGCCTGCACATATTTTGCTGCACTCTCGGCGCATCGTTCACCATCTATCCCGGCAGAAACAATACCGCCGGCATATCCTGCACCTTCACCGCAAGGGAATAATCCTTTAATGGTGATGTGTTGCAATGATTCCGAATCACGGATTATACGTACCGGTGAAGAGGTTCGGGTTTCTACGCCGATCATCGTTGCTTCATTCGTCAGGAATCCGTGTGAGAACTTCCCGAATTGCTGGAACCCTTGAGATAATCTTTTGGTAATGAACGGTGGCATCCAGAAGTGAAGCGGAGAAGAAATTAGTCCGGGACTATAAGAAGAATCGGGCAGGGTAGCTCCTAACTTTCCTCTGGTGAAATCTACCATTCGTTGTGCCGGTGCTGTCTGGCGTCTACCTCCTTGCATCCAGCATTGACGTTCCAGCTCTTCCTGAAACTCCATCAGAGCTAGCGGACCATACTTCGCATATTCAGGGAAATCTTCGGGATGGATTTCAACGACCATACCCGAGTTGCTCCATTTTGAGCCACGGTTGGATGGAGACATACCATTGACTACCACTTGTTCCGGGCCGCTTGCCGCAGGTACCACGAAACCTCCCGGGCACATGCAGAATGAATAAACTCCTCTGCCTTCAACCTGAGTAACGAAACTGTATTCTGCTGCAGGAAGATAATCACCTCTACCGTTTTTGTTATGGTACTGTATCTGGTCAATCAGTATTTGCGGGTGTTCCAAACGTACTCCTACAGCAATTCCTTTTGCTTCAATGTCTACATTATTGGCTGCCAACCAGCGATATACATCGCGTGCCGAGTGACCGGTAGCCAGAATAACCGGACCCAATAAGGTCTTCCCGGTATTTGTCTCTATTCCTTTTATCTCATTATTTTCTATAATCAGAGCATCCATTCGTGTTTCGAAATGCACTTCGCCGCCACATTCCAGAATGGTATTACGCATCTTTTCAATGACTCCCGGCAATTTATCAGTACCAATATGTGGATGAGCGTCCACCAGAATAGAAGTACTTGCACCGTGCTGACAGAATACATTCAGAATCTTGTCTGTGTTACCGCGTTTCTTACTGCGGGTATATAGTTTTCCATCTGAATAAGCGCCAGCTCCACCTTCACCAAAACTATAATTTGACTCCGGGTCAACAATATGTTCACGTGAAATGAGGGCAATATCCTTTTTACGATCGCGCACATTCTTACCACGTTCCACGATAATAGGCTTTATTCCCTCCTCAATCAGCTTAAGAGCGGCAAAAAGACCACCTGGGCCTGCACCAACAACAATTACTTGTGGAGCATTCTCTACTTTTTTATAAGTTGTATGAATATATTCGTCGTCCACTGGCATCTCATTGATGTAGGCACGAACCTTCAGATTCATGAAAACAGTACGCTGTCTTGCATCAATACTGCGTTTCAGAATACGGACTGCATTGAGCTGTTTCAGGGAAATTCCATTCTCCTTTGAAAGATATTCTTTCAAACGCTGTTCATTGGCCGCAATCTCTGGTAATATTCTTAGTTGTATCTCTTGTATCATTTTTATTTTTTGTATTATCCAAACAGGCAACGGAAAGCCTCTTCCACCTTCCTTACCGGAACCAGTTCTATATTTATTTTCTTTTTGTCCAGTCCCTGCAGATTATGCTTGGGAAGAATCATTCGTTTGAATCCCAGCTTTTCTGCTTCACCAATTCGTTGTTCAATACGGTTTACCGGACGAATCTCTCCTGATAAACCAACTTCTCCGGCCAGACAGACTTCTCTTTCAATCTCTGTATCCATATTTGAAGAAAGAATGGCACTGATTACCGATAAGTCGATGGCAGGGTCGTTAACCTTTAAGCCTCCGGCAATATTTAGAAAGACATCTTTCTGTCCCAACTTGAATCCCACTCGTTTTTCAAGTACAGCCAATAGCATATTCATGCGGCGAAGATCAAAACCTGTGGCGGATCTCTGAGGAACTCCGTAGGCTGCTGAGCTGACAAGTGCTTGAGTCTCAATAAGGAACGGGCGAACTCCTTCAATTGCAGAAGCAATGGCCACACCACTCATTCCATCATGGTCGAGCGATAGCAAAAGTTCCGACGGATTACTAACCTGACGCAATCCATCTTGTCTCATTTCATAGATACCCAGTTCGGAAGTGCTACCAAAGCGATTCTTTATGGAACGAAGAATGCGATACATGTAATGCTGATCTCCTTCAAATTGCAGAACAGTATCTACAATATGTTCCAGTACTTTTGGTCCGGCTATGCTGCCTTCTTTATTAATATGGCCGATGAGTATCACCGGAGTATTCGTTTCTTTAGCAAACTTCAGGATAGAAGCCGAACATTCACGCACTTGTCCGATACTGCCTGGAGATGATTCTATGGTTTCTGTGGAAATGGTCTGAATAGAATCGATAATAACCAGTTCTGGACGTATATTCTTGATGTGAGTATAAATTTGTTCTAATGAAGTCTCACAAACAATCAGGCAATCGGACGAAGTATGCTTAATTCGGTCGGCACGAAGTTTAAGCTGGCGTGCACTCTCTTCACCGGAAACATAAAGAATGCGGCGATCGGGCATGCGGAGTACTGTTTGCAATACCAGGGTAGATTTACCAATACCGGGTTCCCCACCAATAAGTACCAATGAACCGGGAACAAGTCCGCCACCCAGTACCCTGTTTAGTTCTTCATCCTTTAAATCAATACGAGGTTCATCGGATGTAACAATATCACATAAAGATATAGGTTTGGCTTTTGGTGTTTCAATACCCGAAGTTGGGCGTTTATTGGCAACCTCTTTACGAACAATCTCTTCAACGTACGTATTCCACTCTCCGCAAGAGGGACATTTGCCTACCCATTTGGGAGAATCTTGTCCGCAGTTCGAACACACATATACGGTTTTGTCTTTTGCCATTTTTGCAATTATAATTATATATAATTGCAAAAGTACCGATATTTTTTCAGAAACAGATTAATTGATAGTAATTTCTCCGGCAATGGAAATATTCATCATTTGTCGCACTTCATCAGGAGGAAGTCCGTGTCCCAGAAGAAACATTAGTTTGGTTACGGCAGATTCTGTTGTGCTGTCATATCCGCTTAAAATTCCAGCATCAAGTAATTGTTTGCCTGTTTCGTAACGATCCATTTCTACAGTACCTGCACTACATTGGGTGACGTTAACAATAACGATTCCTCGTTCATTTGCCGCAATAAGTTGGTTGATAAGCCACTGACTTCTGGGAGCATTTCCCGATCCGTAAGTCTCCAGAACTACACCTTTTAATCCTGGGATGGCAAGAGTTGCAGCAACCACATTTTCCTGAATGCCCGGAAATAGTTTAAGGATCATTACATTTGTATCCATTGAAAGGTGTGGAGTAAGAGGTCTGCCGTTTGTGCAATGATGAATCAGTGAAGGTTCATATTTAATATGTATGCCTGCTGCGGCCAGTGCCGGATAGTTATAAGAACGAAATGCATTGAAGTTCTCTGCATTAATCTTAGTTGTCCGGTTTCCTCTCATTAAATGGTTCTCAAAAAAAACACAAACTTCAGGAACCAGCGGTTTTCCCCTGCGTTTTGCCGCAGCAATTTCGAGACTCGTCATCAGATTTTCTTTTCCATCTGTACGAAGCACGCCGATAGGGAGCTGAGAGCCTGTAAGAATTACAGGTTTGTTGAGGTTTTCCAGCATGAAACTAAGAGCTGATGCCGTGTAAGCCATGGTATCTGTGCCATGAAGGATTACAAATCCGTCATATTTCCGATAATTTTCATAGATGATTCTGCAAAGATCAGCCCACGCCTCAGGCTCCATGTCTGAGGAATCTCTTGGTGGATTAAACTGGCAGGAATCAATCTTGAAGTCCAGCTTTTTAAGTTCTGGGACATGTTTTTGTAATTGCTCGAAATTGAAGTTTTCCAAAGCACCAGTCTCAGCATTCTCAATCATTCCTATTGTTCCACCAGTATAAATTATCAATACGGAAGCATTTTCTTGTTTCATCCTTTGAATTTTACCTTTGTTATAATGCAAATATAGGTATTATTCTATTATTTTATAACAAAATGATAAATATCTATATAACAAAAATATAAAAGATATGGTTTTGAATATATTTGGAACCATATTCTTGATAAATACTCTATTTATTTAAAAAAGGCTTCTTGTTCTTGTTTCATAAATCTACGATATTAATATAAAGAAATAAGAAAGCAATAAAAAGCCGGTGAATGCTTGCTCTAATATATATAGATTTAATCTACCAGAGTTCTGTTTAACTCCATTTCGACAAAAAATCCCTTTATCTAAAGAATAGCGCATAAATATATGTATGTATTTTTAAATTAATTGATTAACACTTTATTGTAAAATTACAAATATGATTTGCTTGTTTGTGCAGCTATACTTAGTGTTAAATTAGGCAGATATCTGTTGCTCTGATATATTTTACATGTGTTTGTACGATTATACATTCCTTGAAATAATGTTATAATCTATTTTTGTAGCCTAAAAAAGTGTGAAAATAGATGGCGATGTGTTTTATTCGGTTAATAGAATGGCTTTATGGTTATTCTATTGCTGAGTTGAAAATCCACCAATCATTATTGAACACTCATTTATTAAAACCAACTGAAGATATAGTTATTCTTTGTACGTAAATATTTAGTATTAATATGTTAATTTTAAAGTTTTAATTTTATGAAGCACATACTATTTAGTTTGGGCAGATGGAACACAAAACTATTTGTGAAACCACCAATTTTAATATTCTGTTTAGCTGCATCTTTTCTTTCCCCTGTGGGGATACAATCTGCTTCGGCTGCAGAGAATATTATTCAACAGCAAAAGAAGATGATCACTGGGGTTGTTACAGACTCTCAAGGGGAAGTTATTATTGGTGCAAACGTAAAAGTACAGGGTGATAAGCTAGGTACTACTACAAACATCGACGGAACTTTTAAATTAAATGCTCCTGTTGGCGCAAAATTGGTTGTATCATTTATAGGATACGAAACAAAAACAGTAGTAGCTAAAGGTGAAGCAATGAAAATTGTTCTTGCTGATAATTCTACTATGTTGAAGGATGTTGAGATCGTAGCGTATGGTGTTCAGAAGAAAGTGACACTTACAGGAGCAGTTTCAAGCGTAAAAAGCGAAGAGCTGGTTCGTACTCCAGTTAGTTCTGTAAATAATATCCTGGCTGGTCAATTGTCGGGTGTTACAACAATTCAGTATTCTGGTGAACCTGGATCTGATGCAGCATCTGTATTTGTTCGTGGTCAGGCAACGTGGACAGATTCTTCACCACTTATTCAGGTCGATGGAGTTGAAAGAAGCATGAGCGATATTGACCCTAACGAAATTGAAAGCGTTTCTGTATTGAAAGATGCATCTGCTACAGCAGTTTTCGGTGTTAGAGGTGCTAACGGTGTAGTCTTAATAACTACAAAACGTGGTAAGGAAGCTAAGGCAAAAATATCTATCACTACATCTTCCAGTATTCTTACTCCGACTAAGATGGTTGAGCAGGCAAATAGTTATGAATATGCTACATTCTACAATCAGATGCGTGCTAACGATGGTCTTACTGCAATGTTTTCAGATGCAGTGATGGCTAAATTCAAAGATCATTCTGATCCAATCCGTTTCCCTGATACAAGATGGGCTGATTATATAATGAAGGATGCAACAATGCAGACTCAACATAATATAAATATAAGTGGTGGCTCTAAAGGTGTGCGCTATTTTATTTCTGCTGGTGCTTATACTCAAGGTGGATTGTTTAAGGAGTTTGGTCAGAACTATAATTTTGGTTATCAATATAACCGTTTCAATTATCGTTCAAACTTAGATATTGATGTTACCAAGTCAACAATATTATCTTTTAATATTGCAGGAAATGTAAGTAATGCCAATAAACCATATACTGGACAGGGTAGTTCAGGAATGATTAAAGCAATGTATCAAGCTACTCCATTCTCCAGTCCTGGTATTATTGATGGAAAGTATATTAGTACTGCAACAGATTATGATGATGTTCAGTTACCATTTGTTGGTGGAAGTGGTATTACATACTTTGGTAATGCTTCTACAACAGGAGGTTTTATGCAAACCAACTATAATAAATTGCAGTTCGACTTGCAATTAGATCAAAAAATGGATATGCTGACAAAGGGACTTTCATTTAAAGTGAAAGGTTCTTATAACAGTGATTTCTCTGTATATAAGAATGGAGCTGTTTCAAAAGCTACCTATTTTCCTGTTCTTCAGAAAGACGGAAATATTCTGTATAAGAAAACCGGAGAGAATGGTTCTATATCTTATACAGAAACTACAGGCAAGGGACGTGACTGGTATTTAGAGTCTTCATTGAACTATAATCGTTCTTTCGGACAAAATACAATAACAGCGTTGTTACTTTATAATCAGAGCAAGGAATACTATTATAGTTCATCTGATTATCCTGATATTCCTCGTGGTTATGTAGGTTTAGTTGGACGTGTTACTTACGATTGGAATAATCGTTATATGGCAGAGTTTAATGTAGGTTACAACGGATCAGAAAACTTTGCTCCAAGCAAACGTTTCGGAACTTTCCCGGCTGGATCTATCGGATGGATTGCCAGTGAAGAAAATTTCTTTAAGCCATTAAAACCAATTGTGAATTTTATGAAGCTGAGAGCTTCCTGGGGTCTTGTAGGTAACGATAAAATCGGTGGTTCCCGATTTATGTATTTGGCTGACCCTTATGGAGTAAATAATGGTAGTTTCAGTTCAAGAGGTGGTTATGCATATAACTTTGGTATTGAAAACTCTACAGCATACAAAGGTGCTTATGAAGATTCTAAGAACAACCCGGACGTAACATGGGAAAAAGCTTTCAAACAAGATTATGGTGTTGATGTAAACTTCCTGAGTGATCGTCTGCGCACTACATTTGATTATTATTATGAACATCGTACAAATATTCTGTTGAGAGACTATACAGCTCCTTCAATAATAGGATTTACAGTACCTTATACAAATCAAGGTGTTGTTAATAGCTGGGGTTGGGAATTGTCAGCAAAATGGCAGGATAAAATTGGTGATAAATTCCGCTATTGGGCTGGTGTGAATCTCTCTTATAATCAGAACAAGATTATTGAAGAGAAAGAAGCTCCGATGAATAACGATTATCAATATGCTAAAGGTCATCGTATCGGTGCGCGTTCAATGTATCAGCTAGCGAATTTCTATTATGATGGTTGCGAGGCTGATTATAAAAATAAATATGGTGTAGATTATCCTACTCAGCTAGTTTCAACAATTGGAGCTGGTGATGCCGTTTATGTTGACCTTGATAAAAATGGCAAGATTGATGAGAATGATAAGACTCGTAGCAACGGATATACGGATGATCCTCAGTATTTGATCGGATTAAATTTCGGATTCAAATGGAAGAACCTGGAGGTAAGTTCACAGTGGACAGGTGCATGGAATGTATCTCGTATGTTGTCTGACGTATTCCGTCAACCATTCTTAAATGCATCAGGTTCAACAGAAGGTGGTTTGCTTAAGTATCATCTTGAACATACATGGACAGTTGATAATCCTTCACAAGGTTCTTTCTATCCACGTGCTACCTGGGCAAATGCTGCACAGAATTACGTTGAATCAAACTTATATGAAAAAGATGCTAAATACTTACGTCTGAAAACTCTTCAGATAGGTTATGATTTGAATTTCCCATTTATGAAAAAAGTTGGATTAAATCAAATGCAATTAGCATTAAGTGGATATAACTTGCTAACATTCTCTTCATATATCTGGGGTGATCCTGAAACAAGAGCAAGTAGTTCGCCTTCTTATCCATTACAGAAAACTTATACTATTAGTTTGAAACTTGGATTCTAATTAAAACGAAATTAAAATGAAACTACATAAGAAATTATTTTTCGGAGCTGTATTGGCTACAATCACTGCCATAGGTACAGGCTCTTGTACTGATGAGTTAGCTGTTGGAAATGCATTCCTCGACAAGGCTGCCGGAGCATCAGTAACTCAAGATACCGTTTTCAATAATCCAGAATATACACGTCAGTTCCTGGCTGCAATTTATTCACTGCAATATTATGGATTACCATACGTCAGTAGTAATAATCCACCATTGAGTGTTAGTTATTTTACAGGTAAATTTGATGCATTATCTGATTGCTATCAATTTCATTACTCAAATTCGAGAGTATTTTCACAATATTATTCAGGAACGTTTAATGCAAATACCGGAGGAGGTATTTATGGTTATTTGACAGAGAATGTATGGGTTCTTGTTCGTCGTGCATATTTGCTGCTAGAGAATATAGACAGAGTTCCAAATATGGATGCTGCAGAAAAGGCTCGTCTGTGTGATGAAGCAAGATGTCTTATTGCTTCCAGCTATTTCAATATGTTCCGTAACTATGGAGGTCTTCCTATTATAACTAAGACTTTTACAGGTACAGAAACTTCGTATGATATACCTCGTGCGTCAGTTGAAAAAACGGTTAATTTTATGGTTGGGCTTCTCGATAAAGTTATTAAAGATGGAAACTTGCCTTGGGGATATACCGGAGCAGATGCACAAACAAATACAGGTCGTTGGACTAAAGCCGGAGCAATGGCATTGAAGTGTAAAATACTTCAATTCGCAGCTTCTCCTTTGTTTAATGATACTAAAAGTTATTACGGCGGATCAACTGAAGCCGAAAAAGATAGTCTTGTATGGTATGGCGGTTATAGAGCGGAACTGTGGAATCAGTGTAAACAAGCTTGTGCCGACTTCTTTACACAGCTTAATGCAAATGGGGTATACGCTTTGACTCAACCTAGTGCTAAAACGCAAGAAGCCTATCGTTATGCATATCGCTTTGGATATATAAACGAAGCAAGTACAGAAATACTTCATTCTGTACGTGTTTCAACAAGTACTCGTGATTCAAAATATCAATGGGCATACTTAAATAATGGTAGAAATGAGCGTTACTCATATACTCCGACACAAGAATATGTAGAAATGTTTCCTTGGAACGATGGTACACCATTTGATTGGAGTGCAGCTCAAAATGCAGGAAAACTGGATCAAATGTTTATTAAGGGTGATACTGTTGTAGGTACTCAGGACTTGCAGCACAGAGTTTTGACTCGTGATCCTCGTCTTTACGAAACCATCCGTATTAATGGCGTTCCTCAGGGTATTGACTGGAACTCGGGAATAATCTCTGGAAACATCTATGAAAACTGGGTTGGTGGTTCAGATGCCGGAAATCAGCCTGCCACTGAAACGGGATATTTTGCTACCGGATATGCAAATAATAAATATTATGCAGGAGATATATTCTATACCACAGCGCATTATCCTCACTGGTGTGCAATTCGTCTTTCCGATATATATCTGACTTATGCTGAAGCATTGTTACAGGCTAGTAATGATTTTTCCGGTGCTTTGAAATATGTAGATGACGTTAGAGCACGTGTAGGACTTGGTGGACTTGCTGCTTGCAATCCAGATAAGAATTTAACATCCAATAAGGCTAATTTACTTGATGAGATTCTTCGTGAACGTGCTTGTGAATTAGGACTTGAAGACTCACGCTATTTTGACCTTGTACGTTATAAACGTGCAGATCGTTTTGAAACACAGACTCACGGTTTGCGTATGTATCGTCTAAAGAAAGACGCTACAGGTAAATGGGTTCGTGCTACAGATAAATGGTGGAATGGTGATAAGAAGACAGACAAAGCAAATAAAACTGCTCCAGGATTCTATGAACCAACTCATTTCGATTTCGAAAAATTCGAATTGACAAATGGTACTCGTGTGCAATGGACTGGATTTGATGCAAAATGGTATCTTCAACCATTCCCACAGTCTGAAGTCAATAAGAAATATGGTTTGGTTCAGAATCCAGGATGGTAATCGGTTAAATATTGAAATTGAAATTTGAAATATTATGAAACGAAATAAAATATTAGTATTGTCATTGTTGGCTTGTTTAACCATTCCGGCAGTAGCACAACAAAACGATAAAGCACAGCCTGATGGTAAATATGCTGATCAGACAATTGATGTGGGAGCAGATAAAGTGTTAACACGCGGTGAGTCTACCGCTTCGGTATCTGTTATAACTGTCAATTCTACTGATAAGCGTAGTGCTAGAAATATAGGTAACTCAATTATTGGTCAGGGATCAGGTCTTATCTCATTACAAAATGCTGGAAATTATGCTGCTGCAAACCCAACATTTTACGTTCGTGGTCTTCAGAGCCTTTCAGGAAGTACTCCGTTAATATTGGTTGATGGTATTGAACGCGATATTAATAATATTACTCCAGAAGAAGTTGAGTCTGTTACTGTTCTCAAGGATGCTGCTGCTGTTGCTTTATATGGATACAAAGGCGCTAACGGAGCAGTCTTAATAACTACAAAACGTGGTAAATACAATTCTAAATCGGTAAAGGTAACCTTTGACCACCTGTTTAATTTTATGGCAAACAAACCTAAGTTTGTAGACGCTGCAACTTATGGTAGTGCTGTAAATGAAGCTCGTGCTAACGATGGACTTGCTGCTCGATATACTGATGATGAAATTGCAGCGTTTAAGTCAGGACAATATCCATATCTATATCCTAATGTGAATTGGGTGAATGAGACTTTCCGTGATAATGCAGTCACAAATAAATTAAATGTCGCCTTTACAGGTGGAGGCCAGAAATTCCGCTATTATACCATGATCGATTTGATTTCAGATAATGGCTTTGTAGCAAATCCTGGTAAAAATGATACGTATTCTACACAGAATAAGTATGTGAAAGCAAACTTACGTAGCAATTTGGATATAGACCTTACTCCTTCAACTAAACTTAATGTAAACCTTCTTGGTGTGTTGAATGAGGTAAGTCGTCCTGGTGATTCTGCTGACCTTTGGGATTTGGCTTATTCACTTCCTTCTGCAGCATATCCTATTAAGGATGAAAGTGGAAACTGGGGTGGTAATGCAACCTGGAATGGAACAACAAACCCTGTAGCCCAATCTATCGGTGCTGCATATACTAAAAATAATACCCGTAGTTTATTTTCTGACATTACTATTGATCAGAGTCTTTCGGGTGTTTTAGATGGGCTTAGTGCAAAAATCCGAGTATCATACGATAATACTTCAAACATTCTTGAAAATCATAGCAAAACTTATATTTATGGTAGTGCCACTCCAGGAGCATGGGCTAATGGCGCTCCTACTGTAGCAAGTAATTATACAGGAGGTTCTGATTCGGAAATGAGTACAGACGCTTCCACAAACTCTTTTTCGCGTCGTTTTCATTTTGATGGAGGATTCGATTATCAGCATGAATTTGGAAAGCATTCTATATATTCTCAGTTAAAATGGGATTATGAGTTTCAGGATCAATATGCTGTAAATACTACTATTTATCGTCAGAATTACTCATGGTGGACACACTATGGTTACAACAATCGTTACTTTGCAGATTTAGCTTTGGTTGAATCTGGTTCTAACCGTTTAGCACCCGGATCTAAATGGGCTTTATCTCCAACTCTTTCTGCTGCCTGGGTAATCTCTCGCGAGAACTTTATGAAAGATGTTAAGTGGGTAAATTTCCTGAAACTACGTGCTTCAGCCGGTCTTATAAATACTGATTATCTTCCAAACGATAGTTGGACATATTATATCCAACAGTATACCATATCAGGAACTTCATATCCGTTTAATTCCGGTTATGGTTCTTCTTTTGGTATGACATCTCTTACCAGATTGGCAACAGAAAATTACACACATGAAAAAGCTTATAAATATAATGTAGGTCTTGATGCTACTTTGTTTTCAGGTCTTGATGTAACATTAGAAGGATATTACCAAAAACGTAAAGATATCTGGGTTGAGGCTAGTGGTAAGTATACTGATGTAATAGGTATAGACGCTCCTTATGAAAATGCAGGTGTTGTTAATAGCTGGGGCTTTGAAGCTAGCCTGGATTACAATAAGAAATTTGGAGAAGTATCGTTCAATATTGGAGGTGAATTCAACCTAAATCGTAATCAAATTAAGGAACAGTTAGAAGAACCTCGTGTTTACGATAACCTCGTTCAGACAGGCCGTTCATTAAACCAGATTTATGGTCTTAAAGCTATCGGTTTCTTCAAGGATCAAAACGATATTACTAACAGTCCTACACAGACATTCTCAACTGTAAAACCAGGTGATATCAAGTATGAAGATGTAAATGGTGACGGAACAATTGATGCTAACGATAAAACAGCCATTGGTTTTAGTACTGCTGCTCCTCAACTATATTATTCTATTCATCTTGGTGCGGAATGGAGAGGTTTGGGAATTGATGCAATGTTCCAGGGAGTAGGAAGATACTCTGCTGTACTTAATACAAAGAGTATGTACTGGCCACTTATCAATAATACAACAATGTCACAATATGCTTATGATAACCGTTGGACTGCTGATAATATGGATGCCAAATTCCCACGTTTGAGCTCTGTAAGTAATGCAAATAACTATCAGACAAACACTGTATGGCTTGCTGATCGTTCATTCCTTAAATTGCGTAACCTCGAAGTTTATTATAACTTACCGGAGAAATTGTTGAAGAATACTAAAATTGTGAACGCTGCTAAAATTTACTTGAGAGGTATCGACCTCTTTAGTCTTGATCACTTGGCTGTTTCTGATCCTGAGTCTTATGGCGCAACTAACCCTTTGAACAGAAGTGTTGTTGCAGGACTCTCAGTAACTTTCTAATAATGAATAATGAAATCTGAAAAATTGAAAATTATGAGACTAAATAAATTAATCATGGTAGCTCTTGGAACACTGGCACTGGCTTCGTGTTCAGACAAGATGGACTATAATGAATATAACGTTTACGATAAAGATTATGTTACCAAGAACTTTACTTATGTAGGTAACTTAATGACAGCTATATATCGTCAGGTAGACTATGACTTCGGTAACTACTATTCAGGAGCTATTTTGGGTTCAGCATCTGATGAATCTGAGTATGCTATCACCGGTAATTCTATCGAAGGTTTCTATAATGGTTCATGGAGTCCAACAAATGCAAAGAGTGCAATCTGGTCAGATAGCTATACAGGAATTGCAGACTGCAACCTTGTCTTGAAAGAATTCCAGGGACTTAAATTTGATGAGCTTGTGTTGAATAGTGATTATGATCAACAGATGTATCGTTATCATAACTATAAGCATGAAGCTCGTTTCTGGCGTGCATATTTCTATTTTAATCTTGTTCGTCAGTATGGTGCTGTGCCATTGATCACAGAGAATATGACTACTGATGAGAAGAATACAGCTTCTAGAACATCTGCAGATAATATTTTTAGTTACATCTTTTCAGAGTGTGATGATATAAAAGATTCTATAGTTGCAGATTACAGTAACTTAGGTTCTATGGCCTTAAACGAACAGGAAACAGGTAGAGCTAATAACCTGGCAGTGCTTGCGCTCAAGGCACGTGCAGCTCTTTACTGGGCAAGCCCATTATTCAACACAAACAATGATAAGGAACGTTGGCATACGGCTGCTCTATATAATAAGCAACTTATTGACGCTTGTGAAGCAAGAGGTATGAAACTAGCTGCTTCTTATGAATCATTATGGTCAAAAGATAATTGGAGCGATGCAAAAATAACAAGTGAAATTATTTTTGGTCGTCGTGTTGGTTCGATCAGTACATTTGAAGGTTATAACTATCCAGTAGGTATTGAAGGTGGAAATGGTGGTAACTGCCCAACACAAACAATGGTCGATGCTTATGAAATGAAAAGTACCGGTCTTGGTATAAATGAGGCTGGTAGTGGTTATGATGCAAACAATCCTTATGCAGGACGTGACCCTCGTTTTGCTGTAACTATTGCTAAGAACGGAGATACAACTTGGCCATCAAGCAACACTGTGGCATTGCAAACATATTATGGTGGTTTAAATGCTGAACCTCTGACAGGTGGTACCCCAACCGGTTATTATCTTAAGAAACATTGTCACTCTGCCATCAGCTTAGCATCGAATAGTAAATATAAGACTGATAACCATACTTGGATTACATTCCGTCTTGGTGAGTTCTATTTGAATTATGCCGAAGCTGTATATAAATATTTAGGTAGTCCTGATTTGACAAGTGGCGATTTAGCAATGTCTGCTGTTAGTGCTGTCAATAAGACTCGCGTTCGTGCTGGTATGCCTATTTTCCCTACAGGAATGGCAAATGATGCATTCTGGACCAAGTATAAAAACGAACGTATGGTTGAGTTGGCGTTTGAAGGTCATCGCTTCTGGGATGTACGTCGTTGGAAAGAAGCTGCTACATACTTTAAGAGCATTCAGGAGATGAAGTTGACAAAGAATGCAGATGGCTCAATTACCTATACCCGTAATACTGTCAGTCGTCAATGGGACGATAAGATGTATCTATTCCCTATACCTCAGACTGAACTGATGAAGAATAAAAATCTGACACAAAATCCTGGTTGGAACTAATTCAGGATTAGCAATATAAAATCAGGGCATCTTTACTTTGTAAGGATGCCCTGATTTTTTTATACCTACTTCCTTTTAATATAAAAAGAGCCTGTTTTGTACAAAATACGAATGTTTTTTATTGTTTTTTACATGTATGAAGCTTCTAAAACTAGACTTTTATTCGGTTTTTTCTTGATTTAAATGCTTTTTATCACATTTTTTTCTTGAAAAGTGATAGATTGATAATAATAATTTGTATTTTTGCAGCACTTATCAATGATGATAGAAACAATATTATGACAAATTACTATCCACATACCACATCCATGTGCACCACAACCCTTTGGGGTTAGGGATAGTTTTTGTGTTTCTACGTGAATCACGCTTGCAATAGGTAAGCAATCAATTTTAAATCTTATTCTTTAGTTCATCCATTTAACTTGTGTCTTGAGAGGCGTAAGTTCCTAAAATTATAAACATGAAAGTAATGAAATTCGGCGGAACATCCGTAGGTTCCGTGAACAGCATTTTAAATGTTAAAAAAATAGTCGAGTCATCAGAAGAGTCTGTTATTGTTGTTGTTTCCGCATTGGGAGGCGTAACAGACCAACTGATAAATACCTCTAAAATTGCCGCAGCCGGTGATCCATCTTACGAAAAAGATTTTCGTGAAATAGTGATGCGCCACATAAATATGGTTAAGGATGTAATTCCTGCAGGCGATAAACAAGTTACATTAATAAAGCAAGTACGTGCACTTCTTGATGAATTGAAAGATATCTATCAGGGAATATGTCTGATAAAAGATCTTTCTGCAAAAACGGCCGATACAATTGTAAGTTATGGCGAAAGAATTTCATCTCTTATTGTTGCTGCACTAATTGATGGTGCACAATGGTTCGACTCCCGCAAATTTATCAAGACCGAATTTAAGCACAACAAACATACTCTGGACAAGGAGCTGACTAATGAACTGATCAAGAAAACCTTCAAGGAGATTCCACGTGTCTCTTTGATGGGAGGGTTTATTTCTTCCGATAAAGTTAGTGGTGATGTTACTAATCTTGGCAGAGGAGGTTCGGATTATACAGCTGCTATCCTTGCTGCTGCTCTTGATGCTTCGGTACTAGAAATCTGGACTGACGTAGATGGATTTATGACAGCTGATCCAAGAGTGATTAGCGCCGCTTATCCTATTAGCGAACTAAGTTATGTGGAGGCTATGGAATTGTGCAACTTTGGCGCAAAAGTGGTTTATCCTCCTACTATCTATCCTGTATGTCATAAGAATATTCCGATTGTTATTAAAAATACATTCAACCCATCTGCTCCGGGTACATTTATTATTCAGGAGAAATCGGCTTCAGGAGGTAAGGCTATTAAAGGTATCTCTTCCATTAACGATACCAGTCTCATCACTGTAACAGGTTTGGGCATGGTAGGAGTTATCGGCGTTAATTACCGTATCTTTAAAGCTTTGGCAAAAGGTGGTATCAGCGTGTTTATGGTTTCTCAGGCATCTTCGGAGAACAATACATCTATCGGCGTTAGAAGCGCAGACTCAAAATTGGCATGCGAATTGCTGAATGAAGAGTTCGCCAAAGAGATTGAGATGGGTGAGATCAGCTGTGTAACGGCTGAAGATGGTTTGGCAACTGTGGCTATTGTAGGAGAAAACATGAAGCATACTCCGGGTATTGCAGGTAAACTTTTCGGTACATTGGGACGAAACGGTATTAATGTAATTGCTTGTGCACAGGGAGCTTCGGAAACTAATATCTCATTTGTGATTGATGCAAAGTATCTTCGTAAGACTCTGAACGTAATTCACGACTCTTTTTTCCTGTCTGAATATCAGGTGCTGAACCTTTTTATTAGCGGTATCGGTACTGTAGGAGGAAGCCTTATAGAGCAAATCCGTTGTCAGCAGAAGAACCTGGTGCAGCAAAATGGTTTAAAACTGAATGTGGTAGGAGTTGCTAACAGCAGACGGGCACTTTTCTGCCGTGAAGGAATTGATCTGGGTAACTACAAAGAAGAACTAAAAGAAAAAGGAATTGCAAATTCACCCGAAGTATTCAGAGATGAAGTCATTGGAATGAATATCTTCAATTCTGTATTTGTTGATTGTACAGCAAGCGCAGATGTTGCTTCAATATACAAAGAACTTCTTTCGCACAACATTTCGGTGGTAGCAGCCAATAAGATTGCTGCATCGTCAAAATACGAAGATTATTTCGAATTGAAGCAGATAGCCCGTCATCGTGGAGTGAAGTTCCTTTTCGAAACAAACGTAGGTGCCGGCTTGCCAATTATAAATACTATAAACGACTTAATAAACAGTGGTGATAAGATTCTGAAAATAGAAGCTGTTCTTTCGGGAACATTGAACTATATTTTCAATAAGATTGGTGCCGATGTTCCTTTTAGCCAAACTATTAAAATGGCTCAGGAAGAACGCTATTCGGAACCCGATCCCCGAATCGACCTAAGTGGTAAGGATGTAATCCGTAAACTGGTGATTCTGGCACGTGAAGCCGGGTATAAGATTGAACAGGCAGATGTAGAAAAGAACCTGTTTATTCCTGACGAATTTTTCAAAGGTAGTCTGGAAGATTTCTGGCAAAAGATTCCTTCATTAGATGCTGACTTCGAAGCCAGAAGAAAAGTTTTGGAAGGCGAAAAGAAGCGCTGGCGTTTTGTTGCCCGATTCGAAGAGGGAAAAGCATCAGTAGGACTGCAGGAAGTAGATTCAAGACATCCGTTCTATGGCCTTGAAGGAAGCAATAATATTATTCTGTTAACAACAGAACGTTACCGTGAATATCCAATGATGATTCAGGGATACGGCGCCGGTGCCGGAGTTACTGCCGCCGGAGTTTTTGCAGATATAATGAGCATTGCTAATATTCGATAGAGATGAAACACATTATAATTTTAGGTGATGGTATGGCCGATTGGCCAGTTAAATCATTACAAAACAAAACACTGTTGCAATATGCAAAGACACCATACATGGATTTGCTTGCAAAAATGGGAAAAACCGGTCAGCTGGTAACAGTTGCACCGGGCTTTCACCCGGGAAGTGAAGTGGCAAATATGTCGGTTCTCGGCTATAACCTGCCACAAGTGTACGAAGGTCGCGGTCCGCTCGAAGCTGCAAGCATCGGAGTGGAACTACAACCCGGAGAAATGGCTATGAGATGCAATCTTATTTGCGTTGAAGGAGAAATCTTAAAGAATCACTCTTCCGGCCATATAACTACTGAAGACGCAGATGTACTGATTAAATTTCTGCAAGAGAAATTAGGTAATGATCGCATAAGCTTTCACACCGGAGTGGCTTACCGTCATTTACTGGTTATTAAGGGAGGAAATAAGAATATTGATTGTACTCCTCCGCATGATGTACCTCTCAAGCCGTTCCGTCCGCTTCTTGTTAAGGCTACAGTGTCCGAAGCTCAGGAAACTGCCGATCTTATTAATGACTTAATCCTCAAATCTCAGGAATTGCTAAAGGATCATCCGCTCAACCTGAAACGAGTGGCTGAGGGAAAAGATCCTGCAAACAGTATCTGGCCATGGTCTCCGGGCTATCGTCCGCAGATGGAACCGATGTCACAGACTTTCCCGTTCATAAAGAAAGGTTCTGTAATTTCGGCTGTCGATTTAATAAAAGGGATTGGTTACTATGCCGGACTTCGCCGTATTGAGGTGGAAGGTGCTACCGGACTTTTTGATACCAATTATGAGAATAAAGTAGCTGCAGCACTCGAAGCTCTCCGAACAGAAGACTTTGTTTACCTTCACATTGAAGCCAGTGATGAGGCCGGACACGAAGGAGATGTGGATTTAAAGCTGAAAACAATAGAATATCTGGATTCACGTGCTGTGGGGCCTATCTATGAAGCGGTGAAGAACTGGGACGAACCTGTGGCTATTGCCATACTTCCAGATCATCCTACACCATGTGAACTGCGTACACATACTGCCGATCCTGTGCCATTCCTTATCTACTATCCAGGCATAGAAGCTGATGCAGTACAAACTTTCGATGAATTCTCAGTAAAAGAGGGTGCATACGGTTTATTAAAGGAAAATGAGTTTATTAACGCGTTTCTGAACAATGAATAAAATCAATAACATAATGAAATATTACAGTACCAATAAGCAGGCTCCGGTAGCGGACTTGCAGGAAGCGGTTGTGAAAGGACTTGCATCCGATAAAGGACTCTTTATGCCCGAATCAATCAAGCCATTGCCAAAGGAGTTCTTTGACCAGATTGAGACAATGAGTTTTCAGGAAATCTCTTACCGTGTAGCAGATGCTTTCTTTGGGGAAGATATCCCGGCTGAGACCTTGAAAAAAATCGTATACGATACACTTAGCTTCGATGTACCATTGGTTAATGTAACAGAAGAGATCTATTCTCTGGAGCTTTTCCATGGTCCTACATTGGCATTTAAAGATGTAGGTGGTCGTTTCATGGCTCGTCTTTTGGGCTATTTCATCAAGAAGCAAGGACAGAAAGATGTAAACGTATTGGTTGCCACTTCAGGCGATACAGGAAGTGCGGTAGCTAATGGCTTCTTAGGCGTGGAAGGCATTCATGTATATGTGCTTTATCCAAAAGGAAAAGTGAGCGAGATACAGGAAAAACAGTTCACTACACTAGGACAAAATATCACCGCCATTGAAGTAGACGGAACGTTCGACGATTGCCAGGCATTAGTAAAATCGGCCTTTATGGATAAGGAGCTGAATGCACACCTCTCATTAACCTCAGCCAATTCAATCAATGTTGCACGATTCCTGCCTCAGTCGTTCTACTATTTCTATGCTTATGCACAGTTAAAGAAACTAGGCAAGGCAGATAACGTAGTGGTTTGTGTGCCAAGCGGAAACTTTGGAAATATCACAGCCGGATTGTTTGGAAAGCGCATGGGATTGCCTATTTCCCGTTTCATTGCCTCAAACAATAAAAACGATATTTTCTATCAATACCTGAAAACCGGTAAGTATAATCCACAACCTTCAGTAGCTACTATTGCCAATGCCATGGATGTAGGCGATCCAAGTAACTTTGCACGTGTTCTCGATCTTTACGGCGGAAGTCACGAAGCTATTGTAAAAGAGGTGAGCGGTGCTACATATACCGACGAACAGATTAGTGAAACAGTACAGTGGGTATACAATGAAACCCATTACCTGCTCGATCCTCACGGAGCATGCGGATACCGTGCCCTTTCAGAAAACCTGAAACCGGGAGAAACCGGAGTGTTCCTGGAAACAGCCCATCCGGCCAAGTTCCTTGAAACAGTAGAAAAGATAATAGGAGAGAAGGTAGATATTCCAGCCAAGCTGCAAGCTTTTATGCATGGCGAGAAGAAAACCGTTCCAATGGCGAAAGACTTTGCATCTTTCAAGCAGTATTTAATGAATGTATAACCGGAAACTAACCATTTTATAAGGTTAAGTCAATCCAAACATGTACAAGATTGGAAGTAAACATGTACATGATCGATAGGTGATCATGTACATGTTTTTTTTGTTCTCCCGCCATTAATTTCCTAATCTTATACTTCGCTTCAACTAACCCAATTACGGCTTCAATTTAATATCCTTAGCCCTGTTTTCAGTAGACTACTTTATACTCTACCACTGATAGTGGTTGATTTTTTGTGCTTGATTTGTTCGTCTTGCTAATTTGTATAAAATATTGCATCTGATAATCAGGTTGTTATATTTTGCGTGGTGTAGATGGTGTACTAAAAAAGCTCTTTTTTCATTCTGGAAAATATAGATTTGAAAATTCTGCAAATTGCAGAATTTTTGAAATTAATTCTGTGGAAAGCTAAAATAGTCTTTTTATCTACACCATCTACACCACTTTTGTAAATGCGCATTTTGTAATGTGTTGATTATTAGACTTGTTTTTATTTATGGGTGTCAGAGGTGTCAGTAAAATAATACTTTTTTCGTTCTGAGAAATAAAATTTCAATAATTCCGCAATTTGCAGAATTTTTGAAATTTATTTTCTGGAATGGAGAAATAGGCTTTTTTACTGACACCTCTGACACCTGGTTATTTTTATTTGGCTTATTTATAGTGGTTTATGGAAATGGATGTTGTCTGATAAGCTATCTACTAATCAGATATTAAAATACAATTAATCCATTCTACTAAAGCCTTTCTTTGTTTGTCAAAAAGATGATTACATAGATAATAATCCTTGTTATTTAAATTAATTGGAGCTGCATAATAACGCTCTTTATTGACTTCACGGTTTAGCGATAAAACAGGAAAATCAAAACCAATCTTTTGCTTTGAATAATCCTTATCTAATAATTCTGCAAGTAATTCATCAGATAAAACATTCTTTTTTGCATTCAGAAATTCAAATATTGCTCTAATATAATCTTTATTATCTTTCCTGTCATCATCAAGCTTATCATATTGGCGGTGACAGTCTGGACACAAAAAAACAAATTTCTTATTTACAGGTAAATGAGCTACATGAATATCTTCTATAGCTTTGGAGAGATCTTCTATTATATAATAATCTTGATCTTTCTTACGATAACTCTCCAAAGCTTCTTTTATACCTGCTGGCCTATCATGACCTAGAATATGTGCAGCCTGAAGCTCTTCTTTCTTTCTGCATAACCTGCATTTTCCCTTTTGTTCTGCCTTATCTTTCTTTGTCATAGCCTGAACTTTATTTCTAATTAAGGGACCTATGAAACTTGTAAACTCTTCTTCTGTACATTCTAATTTTGCCATAGTATTATTTTTTGTTTTGTTATATAATTGATTAAGCTTCTCCACCTTCCATTCCATTCATGAAATAGTGGTGACTGTCTTTATCATGTTCTTTTTTACTCAGGATATTTAATATTCTTGGTCGTTCAACTTCAGAATACGGAATACAATCTTGCTTGCCGGTTTCTGTAACGAAAGCTATTTGTTCTTCTTTTTTAGGTCCATATATAGTTCTTCCAATAGCCGAAGTGCCCTTATAGTCGAATATTATCCAGACATAAGGCTTGAATTTATAGTTATTCATTTTTTATTTTTTATGGCATCCAAAATAGCTTCTGCTTTAGCTTTTGTATCAATTCCTATTGCATTTTCATTTGCTTCATAAACAATATATTCCAATGCTTTTACATTATTATCAGTACGAAAAAACCATTTTCCTATACTTGCTTTTGTATTTGCAGCACTGTCCTTCCATTTTTCAGAGTTCTTTCCAAAGATTTCCAACAAGTCTTTACGATCTAGTTTTCGTTCAAATTCATTATAATATTTTATAAAGGTATTTATACCTACAGATCTCAACTTACGGATAACGTCATTTTTATTTTCCATAATTTTTAATTTATTTATTGTTTTACTCTCTTTTCAACTCGTATTTAATTCAAACTTAAAATGAAAAGGACAGAGTGAAATCTATTTTTTATATATATCCCAATTTTACATGAATTATTAATAAACGAACAAAAATCTTTCAATTTAGCCTTTATTTTAATGGAAATAGCAGTTTTTTGTGTTCTAAATTTATAACCTATATTTCTAATGTCTTATATTAGTGCATTATACGTTGATATTTAAAAATTTATACCACATAACTCAATTTTATTGAATACCTGTCTAAATACATTTTGTATTTATTATTAACAAAGGTAGTAAATCTATTTAATATATGGTCTGAAAAATAGAAGAGTCTGTTTAATTTTATTTAATCAAAATATTGTAGAAGCAAATTAGATCATATTTTCGCTTTCTTTGATATGCACAACTTTTTTTATATAATGTTCTTGTATTTCCTTTTGAAAGCTTACTTTTGAATATGAAAAAGTAAAATTATGAATAAAGAAAGATATTTCCGCCATTTCAAAGGAGGCTTGTATAAGATGATAGCTGTTGCCAAAGATAGCGAAACATTAGAACGTATGGTTGTTTATCAGGCTTTGTATGGTGAAAAAGGATTCTGGGTTCGTCCTGAGAAAATGTTTTTTGAGACTGTAGTCAGAGATGGAGTTGAGATTCCTCGTTTTAAAGAAATAACAGAGGAAGAAATCAGCATATTATAATTGTATTGTTTAATGCTGATTAAATTTGCGGATAGATGAAAATAGTAATCCTGCAATATACATAAGCATAATAGATTTTGTTTATCACAGGATTATTAATTGACAGTTCATTGTATTTTTTCAGAATCTATTACGACTAGAATTTCAAGCTAAAGTTCAACCCGTAGTTAGCAACTGAAGGCAAAGCACCACTTTCTATCCCCTGAATATTGCCAGAGCTTGTAACTGTTGCTTCTGGGTCAAAGTGCTTAACATCTGGTCCCCAAATAGCTAAGTTACGTCCGTAGGCTGCTATGCGGAATGATTTGATAAAATAAGACTTACTTAAAGGTATTGTATAACCAATGTTTATTTCACGCAATTTCAAATAATCAGATTTGAATACATTTTGTGCAGCCGGTCCTGTGGAATATTGATTACCATAGGTTCTTGCATCAATACGTTTAGTATTTACAGTTCCATCAGCTAATACACCTTTCAATAATACCCCACCGCCATTAGCAATTGATTCACGGATATTCACTCCCTTTTCATTTATAGCAGCTGTTTCCTCAAGCATACCACAATACATTCCCCGCATATAAGAAGTAGAAATATAATGTCCGCCTTTAGAAAAATCAAACAATACACTTAAATCAAAATTCTTGTAACGGAATGTATTACTCCACCCACCTGTGAAGTCTGGATAGACTTTTCCAAGATTTTGGTCATCGTAAGTAGAAACATAAGTTCCTTCTGCATCGATTACTTTATTACCTTTATCATCATATACAAAATTGGTGCCTTCAATAGTTCCGTATTCTTTTCCTACGATAGCACCAATTAAAACATTATGAGGAGTTCTAGCTATGTAATAACCCATTATTCCTTCACCTAGTTTCTTAACTTTGTTTTTATTTGATGCCAAAACCAGTGATGATACCCAAGAAAAATTTGCAGTATTCACCGGAGTTCCATGAAGTGATAATTCAAAACCTTTATTACTCATTACCCCAGAGTTTGCAATATATTGTATATGTGTAACATTTATAGGAAAAATCAGATTTTTTGTTTCACTTGAATAGACTGTTGCTTCAAAGCCAAAACGGTTATTCAAAAAAGACATTTCAAGACCTGCTTCATAAGAAATTGTAGACTCTGGTTTTAGATCACCATTTATTGAGGTAGTTTCTGAATTAGCTGTATGAGCATAGCTCAGCCCCAATTTACCAAAACTAAGCCATGGAGTTTTATCCTTCAATAATTCAGAGAACACAAAACTGCCAGTAACTGATGGTTGCATGTAAGAGTTGTTACCGCTTGGTAATATTGATGACCAGTCATTACGTAAAGACATATCCAAATAATAGGTATTTTTATACCCTAGCGTAGCGTTTGCAAATGCAGAACGAATAGATTTCTTTCTTAAAGAGTTGTCTGATTTTGGAGTGTTAACAGAATTCTTTAAGTTATAGAACAAAGGAATTGCTAATCCACCATCTGTTTCACCGAACATATATTCATACCTACGATTCATAAAATTTGAACCAACATTGGCATCAAATGAGAAATCACTCTTAAAACGAGTATTGTATGACAACATAAATTCATGGTTGGTTTCAATCTGTTGACGAGATATTTCAGAGTAACGAGATAGGTCGGGAGAATAAACAGCATTACGTTCATATTGTTTATCAACAAAGAAATCAACATTAGCTTTATACTGGAACTTTAGGTTATCCAGAATTTTGTAGCTCAATCCAATATTACCATAAATACGGTTACGTGAATCGTTTTCATAATTCATGTAACGAGACCAATATGGATTATTGTTGTACATTGGCGTTGGATCATCCCATCCAGTACGGTTCCATGTTACCTGATGTCCGATTGAATTCATATACATACTCTTTAATTCTTTCATATCAAGTTCACGGTGTCCCCATTGAATGAATTGCTTCATAACATTGTTATCACTGTTCCCGGTTTCTGGACGTCCTTTTGCTCTTGAATTGAAGTAAGTAACGTTAGTGAATACTTCCAAACGTTTATCTGCACTAATAGTAGAAGCAGAAGCATTAAAAATATTCTTTGTTAAAGAGCTGTTAGGCATATAACCAGTAAGATCTGAATTAGTATATGATATACGTACATTTGCTCTATCTGTAACCTGACTTACAGCAATGTTATTAGTAAACGATACACCTGTTTCGAAGAAGTCATCGATGTCATGTTTAGGAGCATTCCATTTAGAAGTTGTTGGATTTCCTACTTTTCCACCATCTTCCCATTTTGCTAAGTCAAGCCATGAAACGAACTCCTGACCTTCGTATTTATCACCCCAACTTTCGTCAGTAGCCATATTCGGATACAAGTAATTCTTCCCGTTGATATATATGTTTTTGAATCCATAACCACCACCATATAGCTTTTGCATCTTCGGTAATTTATTCACAACTTCTAAGCCAATAGAAGAGTTGAATGTAACACCATATCCATCACTTTTTTTAGCTTTCTTCGTAGTAATCATAATAACACCATTTGTTCCACGAGAACCATAAAGAGCAGATGCATTAGGGCCTTTCAATACAGAGATATTCTCAATATCATCCGGGTTAAGGTCCTGAACCAGGTTGCCATAGTCATAACCACCATCACCTATTTGAGTGTCTGTACTATTATAGTCTGTACCTTCAATAGGCACACCATCAATAACGAATAGTGGTTGGTTATTTCCAGAAATTGATTTTACACCACGAATGAGTATTTTAGAAGAACCACCCATAGTACCTGATCCACTTTGAATCTGTAATCCGGCAATTTTACCTTGCAATGAGTTAACCGGGTTGCTTACACCACCACGAGCTTTCAACATTTCATCTCCAGAAATCTCAGAAACAGCATATCCCAAAGTTCTCTTCTGTCGAGAAATACCTAAAGCTGTTACAACGACTTTATCAACAACTTGAGCATCGGATGCAAGAATAACTTTCACAGTTGGTTTAACAGCAACTTCTATTGATTTCATACCAATAAATGAAACAACTAAAGATTTTGCCGAACCTGGAACATTAAATAGCGTAAAATTACCGTCAATATCACTGATAGTTCCAATAGTTGTGCCCTTCACTAAAATGGAAGCTCCAACAACAGGTTGTCCATCATCTTCCCAAATAACAACTCCTGTTACTTTTTGATTTTGTGCGGTTGCCAGACTAATACCTACAAAAAAGCATGTCAATAACAACATCAATGTTTTTTTCATAAATTCACTAATAAAGATAAATCTCATAATAATGCTTACTTTACTCTAATATTTTGCAAAGGTACTAAGAGTATGTTTAAATTTAAGAAATAAGAATGAAAAAGTTTTTCTTTTTTTTATAAAATGATTTTTTTAGTTTTACAATTTGAATAGTAATGTACTTAACGGGCTTGATGTTAATAAGTAAGTTATGGAAATTAAAAGTTATGTATCCAAGGAATTTTTCCACCAAGCTGGTGGAGATAATATTATCATTTTAATAGTTTCACAGCCTGTGATACAAAAAAATAAAGGCTCAAATCGCATTGCAATGAATGCGTTTTGAGCCTTTAGGTTGTTTGTTGTAAGTTTATTGAATGTTCTTACTAATTTTCGTAAGAAACATTTTCAATCAGTCGGCATCCTTATAGATGATAAATTCCAGAATCTCTTTCAACTTGCGACGTATATTCTCTATTTGGGCCGAAGGAGGTGTATTGAACAGTAATGCAAACATTATTCTGCATTCCTTTTCAACCATTCCAATCTGCGCATATCAGGTAAATGTTTCACTTTGAAATGCTCGAATGTTACATTAAATCCTTTTCCATCAGGACAGGCAGCCATGATTCCAACCATTACAGGAGTGTTGTCTTTTAACCATGCATTCCGCATCATAATGTAATTCTTGTCATCAAACGAATAGAATATTTCAACAGCATCCAATCGCCTGATAGCTTTAATCCATATATAAGGAACGGGCTTATCTATTGATATAACGCTCCAGTCGCTTGTTTTATGAGTAACAACAGTGCTTAGGTTAAATTTTCCGTCTACAAACTCAATGCCAGCTTTAATGTAGTTTTCATGATCAATACGGAGCATTAGTCCGGCCTGGTCGAATCGTGCCTTATACTCACCTGTAATCTTTACTTTTGCTTCGAATTCGCCACCGTATGTTGAATAATAGAAAGGGGCGTCATCAACTGTAAATCCATAATGCGAGATACGCCAATAATCGCTTTGTGGAGTAACATACATCGAAATAGTTTTATCCTTAATTTCCCATTGTTCAGGTTCATTATACCATTGCATCTTTTCTAATGTTTGAGCAGATATTATTTGTGTTATAAACAGCACAAATAATAATGAAATAGTTTTTTTATTTGTTTTCATATTTAATTTCTCTAAAATAGAATAACCATGTGTTTTAATTACCTTTGCAAAGGTAAATGCTTGTATATAAAAAGACAATACTGATTAATAACCATTCTTTTATCTACTATTATGGATGTTAAACACAAGTTGAATGATGAATTGCTGAAACAAAAATTCATAAAAGAGCAAGAGTTGTCTGCCCGATTAGATGAATGTAAACAAATAGCTTTAAGTTATGCACAGATAGAAAATTCGATAGCTGTATTGAGTGATATGAAAACAAATATAAGCTATATATTTTATGGAGGAGTGGCAGAAAGATTAGGCATGGCTAAACGAAGTACTACGAAAATTATTCATTCTATATGGGAAGAAGATATTTTTAGTCGCATTCATCCGGATGATTTATTGGAAAAGCATTTGCAGGAACTTCGCTTTTTTAATTTCTTAAAGACTATACCAAAGAAAGAACGTACGGATTACCACATTGCCAACAATATACGTATGTGTGATAGCTCAGGCAAGTATGTACAGGTTTTGCATAGAATGTTCTATATTGCTAGTCAGTCAAACGGTAGCATCTGGTTGGCTTTATGTCTATACAATTTATCGACAAATACATCTTCGGGAAATGTTATAATCAATTCAGTAGATGGGTGTATTCTTGAACCTGAAGCTCAAACCACTAATAATATATTATCCAGCAGAGAGACGGAAGTTTTGCAGTTAATTGATAAAGGCAAAATGAGTAAAGAAATAGCTTCTGATTTATCCATAAGTATAAATACAGTAAACAGGCATAGGCAAAATATATTAGAGAAACTACATGTGGATAATTCAATTGAAGCATGCCGGATTGCAAAAGGACTGAAATTATTTTAGAGTCCTTTAAAAAATAGTAAAGGCTCAAATCGCATTGCAATGAATGCGTTTTGAGCCTTTTAATTGGTTGTTGTAAGTTTATTGAATGTTCTTACGAATTTTCGTGAGATACTTTTTCAATCTGTCGGCATCCTTATTGGTTATAATTTCCAAAACTTCTTTCAGCTCACGACGTATATTTTCTACTTGTGCAGGAGTACGTGGATTGAAAAGAATTTCCTGAAGCAGATAGTCGTCCTCACTCATCAAACCTTTGGCTATAGCCATGTGCTTTTTGAATGTAGTGCCCGGTGCTTCCTGATGTTTCATTACCGCTGCAAATACAAAGGTAGAAACAAAAGGAATGGATAATGAATAAGCTACAGTCTCATCATGCTCATCGAATGTATATTCAAAGATATTCAGACTAAGCGAGTTGTAGAGGTCTTTAAAGAATACTTTTCCCAGGTGATCACTCTCTGAAATGATGATGGCACTTTCACTCGACAAGTTGTTGAGGCTGGCAAATGTTGGGCCAAACATAGGATGTGAGGATACGTAACGGAATCCGCTTTCCTGATAGAATTTCTTTAATCCTGTTTTTACACTTGCAATGTCACTCAGAATACAATCTTTTGTCAATACAGGAATAACCTGTTTGAAAGCTTCCAATGTATATTTTACGGTTACTGCATTGATTACAAGTTCCGGTTCAAAATCCTTTATCTCTTCCAGCGTGGTGAAACGATAGGTGTTGTATACAAAACGAAGTTGTTGTGGATTCACATCGTATACGGCTGTTTCGTGCTGGAAACTTAATACATCTGTAAAGAAGGAGCCCATTTTGCCGGCTCCAAGAATTAGTATTCTCATGTTGATTGTTGCTTTACTTGTTTATAACTTCCATTTGCTGACGAACTGATTCTTCATGGATTGCCTCGAATACAGATTTTACAAACTCTGCATCCATGCCAAATTCTTCACCTTGCGCTCCTCTTTTTGAAAGAATCTCATCATAACGTCCGGTTTGAAGGATAGCCATATTGTGCTCTTTTTTGAAAGTACCAATTTCGCGGCTGATTCTCATTCTTTTTGCCAGTGTTTCGAGCAATGAGTTATCGCAATCATCAATCTGTCTTCTTAACTCTGCAAGGCTTTCTGTTGTTTGAGTTTCGTTACGGATAACCAACAGATTAAGGATATAATCTAAGATGTCAGGAGTAACCTGTTGTGAAGCATCGCTGAGAGCTACATCCGGATTGCAGTGTGATTCAATAATCAATCCGTCGAAATTCAAGTCCATTGCTTGCTGGCAGAGTGGAGCGATAAGTTCGCGCTTTCCTCCAATGTGACTAGGATCACAGAATATTGGCAAATTAGGTATACGGCGACGTAGCTCAATTGGAATGTGCCATTGAGGAAGATTTCTATATATCTTTTTGTCGTATGTACTGAATCCGCGGTGAATTGCTCCAAGACGCTTTATACCTGCATTGTGAAGGCGTTCCAGAGCACCAATCCATAATTCGAGGTCGGGATTTACAGGGTTTTTAATTAATACAGGAATGTCTACACCTCTGAGTGAATCAGCAATTTCCTGAACAGCGAAAGGATTAGCAGATGTACGGGCACCGATCCACAACAAGTCGATATTGTGTTTAAGTGCTTCATCAACATGCTTGGATGTTGCTACTTCTGTAGATACATACATACCTGTTTCCTTTTTTACCTCTTGCAACCAGGAGAGACCTTCAACACCTACACCTTCGAATCCTCCCGGTTTAGTACGTGGCTTCCAGATTCCGGCGCGGAAAATCTTAATTCCTCTACTAGCTAACTGCTTAGCTGTTTCCATTACTTGTTCTTCTGTTTCTGCGCTACATGGACCAGCAATTACGATTGGTCGTTTTGCTTCCACTCCTGGTAATAAAATAGATTCTAATTCCATTTTGAGTATATATTTATGTTTTTATTTATTCATGTTTTTAATTCTTTCCAGTGCATTTACCAGCATTTCTTCATTGCAGCACAAGGAAAGGCGAATGTATCTTGCTCCGTTACTTCCAAATATAAATCCCGGAGTAACAAAAACGTTTGCTTCGTAAAGTACCTTGTCGGTAAATGCTTCTACATTTTCACACGATTCAGGAACTTTACCCCAAAGGAACATTCCAACCTGATTTTCATCGTAAGTGCACCCTAAAGCGTGCATAATGTCGCCTGCTAGTTTACGGCGCTTACGGTAAACGCTATTCATTTCGGTGTACCAGGATGCTTCGCAACTTAAAGCTTTTGCTGCAGCGAGTTGCAATGGGCGGAACATGCCGGAATCGATATTGCTCTTTACTTTCAATATCCATTGGATGAACTGTGCATTGGTTGCAATTACTCCCACACGCCATCCTGGCATATTGTGACTTTTACTCATTGAATTGAATTCTATGCAGCACTCCTTAGCTCCTTCAACACTTAAAAGACTTAAAGGTTTATCGTTCAGGATAAAACTGTATGGATTGTCGTTTACAACAACAATATTGTGTTTACGGGCAAAGGCTACTAATTTCTCATATAAGTCCATAGAAGCATTGGCTCCTGTAGGCATATTAGGATAGTTGGTCCACATCAGTTTTACATTGCTCAGATCCATCTTTTCCAGTTCTTCAAAATCGGGCATCCATCCGTTTTCTTCTTTCAGATTGTATGCAACAACTTCGGCACCTAATAACTTGCTGAGCGAAGTGTATGTAGGATAACCTGGGTTTGGAACCAAAACTTGTTCTCCCGGATTTACAAAAGCAAGCGTTACATGAAGGATTCCTTCTTTGGAACCAATCAGAGGCTGTATTTCTGTGTTAGGGTTTAAATCAACATTATACCATTTTTTATACCAATTGGAGAATCCTTTACGAAGCTCTGGTATACCGGTGTAAGGTTGGTAACCGTGTACATCACTTCGCATTGTCTGTTCACACATGGTTTGCAGGGTATCATTTGAAGGAGGAAGGTCGGGACTTCCAATTCCCAGACTAATGACCTGTTTCCCTTCTGCATTCATCTGCGCTACTTCCTTCAGCTTTCTGGAGAAGTAGTATTCGCTTACGCTGTTCAGTCTTGAAGCAGGTGCGATGTTAAATACTTGATTTTCCTTCTTCATATTCTCCTAGTATTCTTAGTTCTTTGATTAATGGTGTTATTGCGTCTATAGCTTGCTTGTATCTTAGATAATCTTTAAATGCGATGTCTACATAAAAAAGATATTCCCATTCCCGGCCAATGATTGGCAATGATTGTATTTTTGTAAGATTGATGTTGTAGAAAGATAGAATTGAAAGAACCTGGGAAAGACTCCCTTCTGTGTGTGGTAATGAGAAAACGATATTTGCTTTATTGATGCTTTTGTCTTTTCGGAAATCATCTGCCATCCATGGGTCTGCTATAACAAGGAAGCGGGTGAAGTTATGCTTGTTGGTCTCTATACCTTCCTGAAGGATTTTCATTCCGTAGATTTCGGCAGCGGCTTTGGAACAGATGGCGGCATGACCTCTTAGGTTCTTTTTCTTTATCATTTCCGCACTCTTTGCCGTGTCTTCTGCCTCTACAACCTTGAAACTGGGATGGCTATCAAGAAACTCCTGACATTGCATTAAGGCGATGGGGTGGGAGTTTACTTCCACAATATCTTTCCAGTCCTCATCGGGCAGGCAAACTAAGCAGTGGGAAATGCGTAGTTTGTATTCTCCAATGATTTGCAGTTGACTTTTACGCAGTAATTCGTGATTCTGCAGAAGGCTACCGGCAATGGTGTTTTCAATAGCAACCAAACCAATAACCTGACTGTCGGCTTTTACTGCATCAAAAACATCCTGAAAATGCGCACAGCAAATCAACTGAATTGCTTCATCAGGGAATAACTTATGAGCTGCTATATCATGAAATGAACCCTTTGTTCCTTGTATGGCTATCTTTTTCATATTGAGTAATTGTGTAAAACAAAAAATCCCGCTTCCTAAGGAGCGGGATTTTTATGTTTATTTCTTTTTATTATTTATGTTCTTAATTTACACATACAAATTCCCGCTCTACTTTCTGGCTAAAGTAAAAGTAAAAAAAGAATGAATATGTATAAGAGAATAATTTCATTTCTGTCTTCTGTAATAATTCGAGGACAAATGTACGACTTTTATTGGAAGAACAAATAAAATAGCTAGTTTTTTTTCAAAAAAAAGAGCTTTTTGTTTTAAATAGTAAGTTTTAGAATATTTTTGCCCCTGAATACATATCTGCAAAGTTGTTGAATTCACCGTTTACATTTTCTTCTGCTTTAGGGTCAAGTTCCATTGCTTTCTTCATATCTTCAAGTGAGCCTTCTTTGTCATTGTTAAGGAATTTGGCACGGCCGCGTTCGTGATAAGCCTGACTGAAGTTTTCTTTCAACTCTATTGCTTCGTCAAAATGTTCAATAGCTTCGGTATATTTTTTTTCGGTGATAAGTAACTGTCCCAGATATAAATATGCCTGTTCGTTAAATGGATTAAGCTCTATTACGTTACTGTAATCGGCACTGGCTTCCTCAAATAACTCATTTTGCTCCTTAAGTTTTCCCCGAAGCAGATAAGCAGCTTCTTCTTCCGGCATTAGTTCCAGTACTTTTTCTACATCTTCCAATGCACTAGAATATTCGTTCATGTCTTTTAAAACTTCAGCTCTGAGAAGGTAAGCCTGAGCAAAATCGTCTTTAATAGAAATAGCCTTGGTTAAGTTTACAATAGCATTTATATTATCTTTCTGTCCACGATTACCTCTTGCCAGCAACAGATAGGCAGCAAGGTTGTTTTCTTCTAGTTCAATAGCTTTGATACAATAATCAATTGTATTTTGATAATCTTCCTGAATGTAGCAAAGGTTTGCCAAATTCAGATAAGTTGAGGCTACGCTAGGGTCAACCTCAATCATTTTATGCAAGGTTTTTATTGCTTCTTCCAGATTATTCTGATGTATATATGCTTTGGACAGGTAATCTAGAGTCTCGAAATCGTCTTGAATTGCCAAGGCTTCGTTATAACATTTGATGGCATAGTCAATTTGTCCGATACGTTCTGCACGCATTCCGTCATATTTGAATAACTCGAAGTTCTTTTTCTCTGCTCTAGCTTTATCGTCTTCTGATTCTCCTGAGTTTCCTGTGAAGAAGGTTTTAAAAAAGTTTGCCATAATATGATTTTTTATTCGTTTTTACTGAGGACAAAAATAATCAATTTGCTGAATTGTTTATAAATCCGTCTTTAATATTTAATTTTCCTTCATCCAGCAAGTATTGGATAACAATGCTTATTCTGTCCGGCTCAAGATTTAATTTCCGGACTATTTCGGCTGGAGTCATGCTTTTTTCTTCTAATACGGTAAATATCCGAGATGCAAGTTCTTCAAAATCAGCTTGTTTTAATCCGCTTTTATTTTTCTGCAAACAAACATCGCACTGCTTACAATTATGCTCATTCTTTTCTCCGAAATAGCGAAGCAGCATTCGGCTACGGCATGCATTATCTGTGGTAACGTATTCAAGCATTGCATTGATACGTTTTACATATCTCTCTTTCCTTTCTTCATAAACTTCTTTTGGAATATGAAGATGATGGAGCTCAACTCGCTCACGAGTATATATAATATAAGGTGTTTTCTTATGAGGTATATAGTCTATAATTCGGCGTTTGGATAAATAGATTAGTATCTCATAAATTCTTTCCCGGGTTATATTGAGACGAATAGCTAGCGATTCCTCACTAATATAAGCATAGTCAGTGAAAATTCCGGTATAGGAACGAAGTATAGCCTGAAGAAGTGCTTCTACTTCTGGTCCCATTTCACGAAACTTATAGAGTTCATTCCTCCCTACAGTAAATATAAGTCTTGAAGCATTATCTTGTTCATCAGTATATTCTATATATCCGGCCTGAGTCAGGATTTTTAGAGCACCATCTGCCGGAACGGGGAAATGCTTGAAATTTCGACAGAACTGTTCCAGGCTGAAATCGTACATTCTGCCTAGTCCGTCGCCCATGGCCATCTGATAATAGTAATTCAGGTGTTCGTAGATTTGTTTGATATACTCTTTTTCCGGAAAAGTATCAGACACACGTTTGTTGAGTGTTGCTTTATCCGATTTGGAATAGAGAATTACTGCATAAGCTTTCTTACCGTCTCTACCGGCACGACCGGCTTCCTGAAAGTATGCTTCTGGCGAATCGGGTAAATCAACATGTACAACCAATCTTACATCTGCTTTGTCAATACCCATACCAAAGGCATTGGTGGCAACCATTACCCGAAATTCTCCTGCTTGCCATTGCTTCTGGCGGAGATCTTTTGTTTCATTGTTTAATCCGGCATGGTAAAAATTAGATGATATACCTGCTTTTCGTAAAAAATCAGCCGTATCCTTGGTTCTTTTACGACTGCGGGCATATACAATTGCTGTGCCAGGCACTTTGCTGAGAATGTGTAGCAGTTCGTCTTGCTTATTATCTGTTTTGCGAACGATATAAGCCAGGTTTTTCCGTTCGAAACTCATGCGAAAGACGTTCTCTTTTGGAAAGTGCAGCCTTTCCTGAATGTCTTTAACTACTTCCGGGGTAGCTGTAGCTGTCAGTGCTAGCACTGGAACACCTGGAAGCAGACTTCTGATGTCGGCAATTTTTAAGTAAGCTGGACGAAAGTCATATCCCCATTGGGAGATGCAGTGAGATTCATCGACCGTAATCATACTCACTTTCATACTCCGCAATTTTAGCTGAAATATTTCTGTGTCTAGCCTTTCGGGAGAAATGTAAAGAAACTTGTAATCACCAAAAATACAGTTTTCTAACGCTATAAGTATCTCTTTCCGTGTCATTCCGGAATAAACAGCTAAAGCTTTTATTCCCCGTTTCTTAAGATTATCTACCTGATCTTTCATCAAGGCAATAAGAGGAGTAATTACAATACAAATACCTTCTTTTGCAAGAGCTGGTACCTGAAAAGTAATTGACTTCCCCCCACCGGTAGGCATTAGTCCAAGTGTATCATTCCCCTCACCGATACTGTTGATAATCTCTTCCTGTAAATCGCGGAAGTGAGAGTATCCCCAGTATTGTTTCAGTATGTCACGGTAGTTCGCCGCCATATTTATTCTGTAGGCTTTATATCTTCAATGATAAGTTGAATTTCTCCGCGTTTATGAGTGTTTTCTTCTATGGAATAGCAAATATCAAAGGATCGTTTTGTCTTGATATAACGAGCTTGTGAACTTTGTCCAAAGGCGATTCCATTCATTACATTGTTTGACTTGTTATCTACCAGTTCGAGCTTGATATGTTCCTGTTCTCTGCCTACTACTTTACTAGTACCATAATCGTACACATTGTGTGTACAGAAAATAGGTCTATGGTTTTCCGGACCAAAAGGATTAAACTTCTTCAGATCGGAAAAGAAGCGGGGATTAATATCTTTAAAATCAATTTCTGCATCAATGTCAATTACTGCACTTTGCTGTTCGGGCAGAATATGATCAGAAACAAATTCTTCAAACCGTTGAGTGAACTTTTCTACATTTTCAACCTTCATTGAAAGTCCGGCAGCATAAGTATGCCCACCGAAATTTTCGAGTAAGTCACGGCAATGTTCAATAGCTTTATATACATCAAATCCAGAGACTGAACGAGCCGAACCAGTTGCCATGTTATCGGTTCTGGTTAGTACTACTGCCGGGCGATAATAAATCTCTGTCAGTCTTGAAGCTACGATGCCAATCACTCCTTTGTGCCACTCTTCGTTATAAAGTACTATTGAGCGACGGCTGGCTAAACCTTCCAGGCGGTCAACAATATTGTTGGCCTCTTCTGTCATGGTTTTGTCCAGGTCTTTGCGGGTTTCATTGTATTGGTTAATCTGATTGCTTTTTTCCAGAGCGAGAGAATAATCCTTCTCTGTAAGAAGATCAACAGCTTCCTTACCATTCTGTATTCTTCCGGAAGCATTGATACGAGGACCAATCTTGAAAACAATATCACTCATGGTAATCTCTTTTTCGCTTAGTCCGCAAATATCAATAATGGCTTTTAAACCTATACTTGGATTGGCGTTCAGTTGCTTTAATCCATAAAAAGCCAGAATGCGATTTTCTCCCATAATAGGAACAATGTCTGAAGCAATGCTTACTGCAACCAAATCGAGCAATGGGGTAAGCTGATGAAAATCAATTCCATTGTTCATGGCAAATGCCTGCATAAATTTAAAGCCTACTCCGCAACCTGAAAGGTGAGAGTAGGGATAAGTATTGTCTTCTCGCTTAGCATTCAGAATAGCAACTGCAGGTGGTAGCACATTATCTGGCACATGGTGATCGCAGATAATGAAATCAATACCCTTTTCTTTGGCATAAGTTATTTCATCAACAGCCTTTATGCCACAATCGAGTACAATGATAAGACTAACCCCGGTTTCGGAAGCAAAGTCTATTCCTTGAGTAGACACTCCATATCCTTCGCTATAACGGTCGGGAATGTAATAATCAATATTTGAATAGAATTGTTGAATAAACTTATAGACTAGCGCAACAGCAGTTGTACCGTCTACATCATAATCTCCATATATCAATATACGTTCTTTCCGTCCCATGGCCTGATTAAGCCGATCAACAGCCACATCCATGTCTTTCATTAGGAAAGGGTCATGAAGGTCCTGCAGCTGTGGGCGGAAGAATTTTCTGGCCTCTGCGGCGGTCTCAATTCCTCGCTGAACAAGAAGTTCTCCTAGAATAGGGCTAATCCCTAATTCGCCGGATAAACTCAGGCTTGCTTCTTTCTGTTCTTGTGTAGGAGGTTGATAATTCCATTTGTGACTCATTATATATTTTATTTTTTCTTTTCTAGTAGGAGTGTCTCATGTACGAGACCAAGGGCCTATAAAAATAGGCGTCATGAAACGAAACGTTTCATTTCGTAAAGATACAAAAAAACGTTAATCGTCGCCTTAATCAGTAGATGATTTTTTTAGAATGGTTATAAAAAACTTTTCCATAATAAAAAAGGCTCAGTACAAAAGGAAATATCCTTTGTACTGAGCCTTTTGTTTCTCTACACAAAATAATAAATTGTATGAGCAAAATAGATTCAATTTATAAAGCCATATCGCCAACTGATTTTTGATTGTAATAGGCTGAATTCTTATTCTGCTTTTTTCTTTAAAATAATCTTGCTGGCATATGCATTGGATACCTCTTTACAGAATGCTGTGAATTCAGGATATGCTTTAGTATCGTATTCACCCGAACGGAAGAATAGTTTATTAACAATAACTATTTTGTCTCCGTTAACATCAATACTTGCATTGAATTTTCCAAACTTTTTGTCTATTACCGGAAGTTTAGGTAAAGATTCTACTGTGTAGTTTTTCGGAATTTCAAGAGTTATAGTGTCACTGTCCAGATATCCATAGTTTATGTAAATAGGATGAATCCTTTTTTTATTAGCTAGTTTGGATGGCCCGCGCCTGAAAATATTGATAGGTACAAAAAGTCTGTTCCCTGTTTTGTTTCCGTACTTTTCACAATTTACATTGTAATTTACAACGATGGATGGTTTTGCCGATTTATCTTCCTTATAAGTAACATTATTCACTCTTGCTTGTGGCAGTTGAATGTCTTCTCGCAAATAGTCTATCTGTTTAACGGGAGGTAGCTTTGTTATTTCGGATATTTGTTCGTACTGAATAAGATTACTTGTTCGTATAACTTTGGCCATTGCCGATCCTTCTTCTGTGAGACTGATGGTGGCTGTATGACTCTCTGTATTTAATGAATCTTTGTAAGCTGGCAATCTGAGAACTTCCCCTCCGGTTTCTTTTATTAAAATTGCTTCGTGGCCGGCAATGTTACTATGAACATATCCAAGAGGATAATCCGGGTTGGTGCATTCCAGCCAAAGTGTTTTTTCTTTTAATGGAACCTGAAGGATTACATGATCTAACTGACTAAAGTTTGGAAAATCCTTAAATAATTTTGGATAGACAGTACTGATAACCGTATATGTAGACGGAATACCCAATTCCTTTAACATGGCTTTTGCATAGTTGGATAATGCTTTGCAATCTCCAAAGCCTGTCTTTGTAACTTCTTCAGCTGTCATAGGCTGATATCCTCCGATGCCTAACTGGATACTAACATATCTGGTTGTTTTTGCCAGATAATCATATACGGCTTTTACTTTATCATAATCGGTTTTACAATCTTTAGTGATATCTGCAAGAGTTTGTTTAAAGGCATCAGGCAGAATATCTCTGTCTTTTAGTAAGCTGTATTCCCAGTCCCCAAAAGATTTCCAACTGCTTAAATTACCATGAGTCTTGTCGTATGTAAAGTTCTTCGGAGTAATATAAAGAATAGGTACCAATGTTGATAAAGATCTTGAGTAAGGCTCATCTTCAATAGCTTTTATATTTTTTAGCTTCCATTCTTGATAGGCTCCTTCTTTTCCGTTTTTCTTTTCGGATTGGACACTCATATTGATTGCCTTATAAAGAAATTCAGCGTTTGCCGGTGCATAAAGACGATAAGTCGCTTCTTCTACCGATTGGTTATAACTGTCCTGAGGCCAGAATACTGGTAATCCCAGTAATCCTTTCTTGGTTTTAATGACCCATTCATATTTAATTGTTACAGGGTAACTAACTAAAGTTGGGCTGAAGAAGTAATTTTTGTCATCTGATGCCAGATTCATTGAAAACTCGGTAGACTTTAATTCGGATTGTTTAATCTTACGAATCAAACGACCACTAGCATCGTAAATAGCTCCGCTAAAGTCTTTTAATTCGTGGAAAGGGTCTGTGTAGCATCCAAAACCAGCATCATCTTCTCCTTTAGAGTTGAGGATGGTAATGATTGTGGTTGTTTTTTCTTCGCCACTGACATCAGATTGATACTTGAATTCTTTCTCGTAGAACCTTACTACTGAGTATGCGTTTTCTTTCAGTGAATCTGCTATTTCTGGAAATGTTAGTTGTTCCTGAGCGTTTGCAGTGCTGAAAGTCAGAAGGATGAAAAATAGATATTTAATTTTATTATTCCACATAACTTAATATTTCTGTTTATAACTGTGATGTTTGTGTTTGATTTGCTGCATTCTGAGGATCTGCCTTTTTTAATACGATTTGCTCATTGTTCTTGTCAACAATGGTTCCCCAGAAATTACGTAAGGATGCATATTCTTCTTTTGAGTAAAGTATTCTTGTTAATGAGAATATATACAGCAATTGTATTTTGTTATCAATTACCTTAATGTTGTAAGTGCAGCTGCATCCATCTTTATCAAGGTTTATTTTAACAGATTTAGGTAATTCTTCGACCTGATAACCTTGGGGAATATCTAATACACATGTGAGCTTGAATGTTTGCGGATAACTAAACTCTATAGGTAATTTACGAGTTTCGCTTGTAAACTGGTTTTTTGTTAAATGGGGAAATATCATAGGATTCAGATATATGTGCTCATCATTAAAGATTGCCTCTTTATTGAATGCAAGGTTTTCTTGCACAGAAGAAGAAAAATTATTTAGATTTTTAAATGAGAACTTTTTAGCATCAATGCCATCTTCTGTCTCTTTTTTCTCAATATAAGTAGTACTATCTTTGGCCGCCTTGAATGATGTGCGTATCTGCTCAGCATATTCACCAAAATAATATGTGACTCTTTCACCTTCTACTTTACCTTCAGGAGTAATAGATCCTTTGATTAGTGTGTTGATACTATTCCTGCCTATATTAGTTAAATCAATCCAGTCTCCCTTTCCATTTACATTATAAATTCTGGCTCTGTCTACCATCAGCTTTGGAGGTAATATGTTTATATCTCCGTTCTTTACTGAACCATCAAGGAAAACAACTGTACTGTCTGTGTCGTTTATTCCCACAATAAAAGTATTTAGTTTATTGATACTAGGATAGGTTAAAGGTAGTCTTCCCTGATCTCTTGTACTCATCATAATGGGGAAAGCATTTATACCTGCATCTTTCAACATACTTATAAGAATAAAGTTAATATCAGCATTACTTCCTGATCCTTCTTTTATAGCTTTCTTTATATTATTTCCATAAAAGTGGTAATTTTCATTCCATGATATTTTTTTCTTAAGTAACTGATAAATGGAACGTATTTTATCTTGTGTACTTAAATCTTTCATATTAAGAGCACTCATTTCTTCCTTGAATGGATTTTTAAGTTTTAGTAATCCACCAAAATCGTTTTCATTTTTAAGTAATTCTTCAATTTTGTTCCAGTCTGTTGTGTACGATTGGTATATAGAATTGGGGAATTGTATTCCTTTTAGTTCGAAAGTAACCTTTGTACAGAAATCTTCGGCACACCACACATTAGGTTCATCTTTCAATGCAGAAAGATCATTTGCTGTAAATGTCAGTTGTCTGGAAGAGCAATTTACCGAAGAAGTTTGATGATCGTCACCCATAACTGTGAAATTCTGGTTACTAGGAACTTCTTCCATTTTTAAGGACTCGCCACCTCTTGTTTCAATGTTATAATTAAAATATTCGGGTATCAGAACCTCATATTTAGCATACTTCACCGGAATGTTTTGCTGAATAATCATATCGGCAAACTGCCAGTAAAGCTCGGAAGTTATATTATACTTATATTCTATTACTGTACCTGCCTTTACTGATGGTATAGAAAATTTAATCTGTTTAAGGTTGGTGTTTAGCTGTTCTTCAAAAATGTAGCTTTTCTCCATTTTTGTTTTGTTTATTTTGCCGTCTTCAAGGTTATAAGCATAAGCCTCAATTCTACTCACTGTTTCTTTAGCATCACCCGACTTTCCTGTGTTATAAAAAGGAATGTTTACGTCGGCATATTCCTTGCCTTCTGCCTTTAACACTTTAATTTTTGTTTCGTAATAGTATTCTATTACGAATTTCCCGTATATATATGCATACCTCGCCTCTACATTTTTATAGAGAGTTACCGCTGTGGCAGTCGTGTCTTTTGGATAAGATGTCATGGTGAGTTCGTCTTTGGTTACTTTACCATAACGAGTGCTGAATTCTTGTGCGGATGCTGCTATCACAGAGATGGTGAACAGCAGTAACATAAGCATTGTTTTTTTCATAAAGAATGATTTATTGATTTATTTTATAGTTTATATTTTTACGATTATGTTGAATATGTATTTTAGTTGAAATCCTATAATTGAGAAGTCTGCTTCTCTTCTGTTTTTGTTGGTTGTGACGTTGCTTTTCTTAACACCAGCAATTCTGTGTTTTTGTTAACTACAGTTCCCCAAAGCTGACGCAGAGCAGGATATTCATCATTATTATAGAAGATTCTATTTAAAGAAAATGTATATCCCACCTGGATGGTATTACCAAGAACCTGCACATTGTAAGTACAAATACATCCATCATTATCCAGATGAATCATAACCGGCTTAGGAATTTCTTCCACCTGATAGCCTTCGGGAATATTTAGTGTGGTAATTTGTTTAAATGTGTACGGATAATCAAATTCAACAGGAAGTTTGCGTTCTTCTTTTGTAAACTGATTCTCTGTTAAATGAGGAAATATCAGCGGATTAATATATATGTGATCGTCGTTGTGTGATAATTCTTTAGTGAAAGAGAATTGTTCTTTTACATTGGAAGTGAAACTATTAACCTCAGAAAAAGATGATTTCTTTATAGATATCCCGTATTCTAGTTCCTTTTTTTCAATAAAAGAGGTGCTGTCTTTGGCTTCGTTAAATAATTTGCGGAACTTGTAAGCCTGTTCTCCTGTATAGGAAACTTTTTGTTCTCCATTGACAATTCCTTCAGGAGTAATAGTACCAGATGTGAGGGCGGTAACTGAATTCTTTCCTATATTGGTTAGATCTACCCAGCTGCCTTTTCCGTTTTGATCAAAAATCCTTGCTTTCTCAACCATCAGTACAGGAGGTAGAATGTTTATATCTCCGTTAGTTACAGATCCATCCAGATAAACTGTTGAATTCTCGTCATCGTTTATGGCAACAATAAATGTATTAAGTTTATTAATGCTAGGAAAAAGATTGGGTAGTCTTCCAAGATCTCTTTTACTCATCATTACAGGAAATGATTCTATTCCTGCATCTTTAAGCATGCTCATTAATATGAAATTAATATCTGCGTTGCTTCCAGTTCCACTTTTTAATGCTTTCTTTACATTACTTCCATAAAACCGATAAGTTCCATCCCATGATATTTTGCTCTTTAACAGTTGAAAAATAGCGCGTATTTTATCCCTCTTGTTTGGCATAGATAAAATATTTGCAGTGCGCATCTCTTCTTTGAGTGGGTTTGACATATTAAGAATTGCTCCAAAATCTTCATCTTTTTTGAGAAGTTCATCTATATCTTCCCATGTACTGGTATAGGGCTTATAGTCAGAACCGGGAAAGCGTGTTCCTTTTAATTCGAATGTTACTTTGGTGCGAAAGTCATCAGGGCACCATATGTTAGGTTCGTCTTTTATCGCGGGAAGGTTTATAACGGTAAGAAATATCCTGCGACTGTTAAACCGTACTGAATATGTCTGATGGTATTCATCTTCTCCGTTAGCGCTCTGCTCAACAACAGACTCCGATACATTTATTTTTTCCTTCCCTTTCAGCCCTACATTGAAATCGAAATATTGAGGAATTGTAACATCATAGTTGCTGTATATCACCGGAATGTCTTGCTGAAAAACACATTCTTCAATCTGGTGTGGAAATTCAGAAGTCAGTAGATACTTATATTCTATTACGGTTCCTTCTTTTACTGCTGGTATGGAAAACTTTATTTGTTTATAATAAGGGGTTACACGTTCTTCGAAAATGTAATTTTTATCCATTTTGGTTTTATTTACCTTGCCATTTTCAAGGTTGTATGCATATGCTTCAATCTTTGATACAGATTCTTTGAATATATCACTTTTCCCTTTGTCGTAAACAGGAATTTTGATGTCTGCATATTTAACGCCTCCTGGTTTTAAAACTTTTATTTTTGTTTCGTAATTATATTCTATTATAAACCGTTCTCTTTTATAGCTGTATTTGGCGATTACATTTTTGTAGATTGTAACAGCAGATGTTGTACTATCTGGCTTGTAAACCTTCATAGAAAGCTCATTGTCTGTCACTTTTCCATAATTGTAGGTGTATTCCTGTGCAAAGGTCAAAACAGATGATAATGTAAGAAGTAGGAATAAGAATACGCTTTTTTTCATAGTACTGAGATGTGTTTGACTTAAATGTAAATTGAAATTTGTGTTTATATATTGTAAAGGTACATCTTTTTTGAGATTTTCAAAATTCAAGAATGATTATTTTTTTAATAATAAGGAATATACAGAGAAATGAATTAAAGAAAATGTGGTAATGAGAATAGTTTACAATGAACAGAAGAGAGTTACAAGAAAAGGAACTGAAAAATCGGTCAGGCAGCCATGAAAAATAGAAATAACCACGAAGTCTTTTCCACATGATTGGGTAATAATGGGTAGTGTAGTATCGGCTGTCGTTGCTCCTCCTACAGATATTGGAGCCAGTTTGCCGAAATATTTCACTAGAACCGGAGCAAATAGTAAGGCGATAATTTCCCTTATTATATTAGATAAAAGTGCGATGGTTCCTAATTCGGCACCACGGTATTCTGTTATTATGATACTGGATAGTGAATAGTAGCCCATTCCGGAACCTACAGCGCAGCAATCGCTTACAGACCTATTGGAAAGTAATAGTGAAGCAAGGATGCAGCCGGTAATTGTTCCAAGTATTGTCATTAATGGGAGTAAGGCGAAGCGAACGTTTAGTTGCCGAAAACTTTTCAATGTATTTGTATCACTGCCTATGCTTACGCCTACAAAGAACATTAATCCGCAGAGGGCATAAAAACTGATGTCGCAGTGAATAATGCTTTCCGGCAAGAGATGATAGTGGCTAACGATAATGCCAAGTATAAAGAAACCTACAATAATCAGACTTCCCTTCATTTCTTTCCTTCCTTTTTGAGGTTGTTCTTTGAGATGTAGTACCAAAGTCCCCAAGATGCTAGAACACTTCCAGTAACACCTGCTATCGTTAATATAAGAGCTTCGAGTCCGAAGACGTAGATTCCCTTAATCAACTTCTCGTTACTTCCAACTTCCATTCCAAGCAAGAAGAGTAGTAGCCAGATAAATCCGGTTACAATGCGGCTTACTATACCGGTTTCCTTATTGCGTAGTCTGTATCCTGCAAATATTCCTGCAGCAATGAACAGTATAATGGTTATAACAAACATTCTTCTTTCCTCTATAAATTAATCCTCTACCCAAAGTAGATCGCTCATAATGCCGTCTGAAATAAAAATGCCCTCTTTCGATAAGAACAGAGTATTATCTCTGATCTCCAGTTTACCTGAATCGAGATAGGTTTGTGCGTTTTCAAGACAATATTGCTTGAACTCTGTACCAAATTCTTCCTCAAGACGATTTAAGGACAATCCCCACATGGTGCGAAGCGATGTAATTACAAAATCATTGTATCGGGTAGTAACGTTCAGTTCTTCTATTTCAAAATCAGGAATTCCCTTTTCTATTCCGGCTATATATTTGTCGAGTGATGAAACATTCCATTGACGGGTACTTCCATTAAAAGAGTGTGCGGAAGGTCCGCATCCCAGATATTTTTTGCCTGTCCAGTAGCTTGAGTTGTGTTGCGAATACATATCCGGTTTACAGAAGTTGGAAATTTCGTAATGCTGAAATCCGGCTTTAGTAAGTCGGTCTATCATCAATGCAAAGAAGTCAACACTAGATTCTTCATCCACTTCTTCAACTTTATGCTTTTGTAGCATTTCATAAAGAGGCGTTCCTTCTTCGTATATTAAATGATACGCTGAAATATGTTCCACGTTAAGGTTGACAGCTTGCTCCAGATCTGCTTCCCAACTCTCCGGAGTTTCTCCCGGCAAACCGTACATCAGGTCAATACTTATATTCTGAAATCCGGCCATTCGGCATTCCTTTACAGCACTTATAGCTTGTTCGGCAGTATGTCGCCGCTTTAGCAACCGCAAAGTCTGTTCATTAAATGTTTGTATGCCAATACTTATGCGGTTAAAAGGAAGAGATGATAGCATTTTTATATATTCCGGAGTCAGATCGTCTGGGTTGGCTTCAAGCGTAATCTCTTCACAGTTCCCCAGATTGTATTCTCTCTCAATTGTTTCAAATATCTTTTCAAAATTTTCTTTAGATAATTGAGAAGGAGTGCCTCCTCCGAAATAGATTGTCTCAACCGGCTCGTTATCCAAATAAGATTTCCGAAGTTTTAATTCCCTGCAAAGTGCCGAAACATAACGATCGGCCATTTCACTCCTTGTGGTGGAATAAAAATCGCAGTATATGCAGCGTGTTTTGCAAAAAGGAATATGTAAGTAGATGCCGGCCATATTTATTAATTTTTCTGAATGCAAAAATAAGGCTTATTTGCTAAAATAACGATATTGTAAGACCTTTTAAATTTCTAAAACTAAATACTTAAGGAATTATTAACCAGGGTTAGACTATTTATAAGACTTATATTATTAAAAAGGTCTACTGCTTATGCAAATAAACACTAGAGCTTAATCTTAAAAAGAGTAGACCTTATTAATAAATAGTCTAATTGTTGTTTTTAAGCACTAGTTATAAATATATTTAACCTTAAGGTTGTGTTGCACAACATTGTTCTCTAACACGGCTAAATAATTGTTTTAGAAAATTTTAATTTATAATTTGCGCACAAGTAAAAAGGTATGCGTTAAACATATCCGAGTTAATAATTTAAATCTTATATATTATGAAAGTATATCAGACTAATGAAATTAAGAACATAGCCTTGTTAGGTAGTTCTGGCTCTGGGAAAACCACTCTCGTTGAAGCGATGCTATTCGAGAGTGGTATTATAAAACGTAGAGGAAGCATCGCCGCAAAAAACACAGTTAGCGATTACTTTCCTGTAGAACAGGAATATGGCTATTCTGTGTTTTCTACTGTTTTCCATACCGAATGGAACGGGAAAAAATTGAATATGATTGATTGTCCCGGTTCAGACGATTTTGTTGGCGGAGCTGTTACAGCTTTGAATGTTACAGATACCGCAATAATTTTAATAAACGGTCAGTATGGCGTTGAAGTTGGTACCCAAAACCATTTCCGTTATACTGAAAAATTTGAAAAACCTGTAATCTTCCTCGTTAATCAGCTTGATAATGATAAGTGTGATTACGACAATGTTCTCGAACAATTAAAAGATGCCTACGGTCCTAAAGTAGTGCCAATTCAATATCCTTTATCCTGCGGTCCGGGTTTCAACTCTCTGATTGATGTGCTTTTGATGAAAAAATATACGTGGGCCCCTGAAGGTGGTGCGCCTACAATAGAAGAAATTCCGGCTGAGGAGATGGATAAGGCAATGGAAATGCATAAAGCATTGGTTGAAGCAGCTGCCGAAAATGATGAAAGCCTGATGGAGAAATTCTTCGAAAAGGAAACTTTGGAACCCGACGAAATGCGTTTAGGAATTCGTGAAGGATTAGTAACACGCGGTATTTTCCCTGTTTTCTGTGTTTGCGCCGGAAAAGATATGGGCGTTCGCCGATTGATGGAATTCCTTGGTAACGTAGTACCTTACGTTTCTGATATGCCTAAAGTAACCAATACGGAAGGAAAAGAAATTGCACCGGATGTTAACGGACCTACTTCTCTCTACTTCTTTAAAACAAGTGTGGAACCACATATTGGCGAAGTTTCTTACTTCAAAGTGATGAGTGGAAAAGTGAAAGAAGGGGATGACCTGACTAATGCCGACAGAGGTTCTAAGGAACGTATTGCTCAGATGTTTGTTGTTGCCGGTGCTAACCGTATAAAGGTTGAAGAACTTCAGGCTGGTGATATCGGTGCTACCGTGAAACTGAAAGATGTGAAGACTGGCAATACATTGAATGGTAAGGATTGCGATAATAAATTTAACTTCATAAAATACCCTAACTCAAGATATACCCGAGCTATAAAACCGTTGAATGAAGCCGATACCGAGAAAATGATGAGTATCCTAAACCGTATGCGTGAGGAAGATCCTACATGGGTTATCGAACAGTCAAAAGAGTTGAGGCAGACTCTGGTTCATGGTCAGGGGGAATTCCACCTTCGTACACTGAAATGGCGTTTGGAGAATAATGAAAAACTAATGATTAAATACGAGGAACCTCGGATTCCTTATCGTGAAACTATCACTAAAGCAGCACGTGCCGATTATCGACATAAGAAACAATCTGGTGGTGCCGGACAATTTGGTGAAGTGCATCTTATTATTGAGCCTTACAAAGAAGGAATGCCTGTGCCAGATACTTATAAGTTTAATGGACAGGAATTTAAAATCTCAGTAAAAGGAACTGAAGAAGTGGCATTGGAATGGGGTGGTAAATTAGTGTTCATTAACAGTATTGTGGGTGGATCTATCGATACTCGTTTTATGCCTGCTATCTTAAAAGGAATAATGTCCAGAATGGAACAGGGGCCACTTACCGGATCCTATGCACGCGATGTTCGTGTTATTGTTTATGAAGGTAAAATGCACCCGGTAGACTCCAATGAAATTTCCTTTATGCTTGCCGGCCGAAATGCTTTCAGCGAAGCGTTTAAAAATGCAGGACCAAAGATTCTTGAACCAATTTACGATGTTGAAGTATTTGTTCCGAGTGACAAGATGGGTGATGTAATGGGAGATTTGCAAGGACGCCGTGCCATGATTATGGGTATGAGCAGTGAAAAAGGATTTGAAAAGCTGGTTGCGAAAGTTCCACTGAAAGAAATGTCCTCTTATTCAACTTCGCTTAGCTCTCTTACTGGTGGCCGAGCTTCATTTATTATGAAGTTTGCTAGTTATGAGCTTGTTCCGAGCGATGTTCAGGATAAGTTAATCAAAGATCATGAAGCAAAACAGGTGAAAGAAGAATAAAACAGATTCAATATTAAAAGGATTAAAGTCGCCGTTTATACATATATTCGGCGATTTTTTTTTAACAATGATTGATAAATTCATCTTTTTTATAGTAAAATACTTAATTTTATATTATTTTTGCAACTAAACAAGCACTAATATTGTTGTAATATACAAAATATTAATTAAAATGTGCTGTTCGGTTAATTATAGACAACACTCAGTTAAAACAGGTTAATCCGCTTTGAGTGTTAATTTAGGGATGTTAAATTTGTTGTATGAAAAAATCAACAATCTGGATATTAGGTATTGTGATGGGGCTTTCTTTTCTTAGCTTACTTTACCTTCAGGTAAGCTATATCGAAGAGATGGTCAAAATGCGTAACGAACAATTTGATGAATCAGTAAAAAGAAGTTTGTATCAGGTTTCTAAGAATTTGGAATACGACGAAACTCTGAGATATCTCGAAAAAGATGTGGCTGAGACAGAACGTGTTGCTCTAAGTTCTCAGGCTGTTCCACAGTCGGTTGCTGTTGAAAATGATAAAGAAGTAGAGGCACATCATTATGATATATCTTCTCCTTCTTCAGATTTTGAATTGAAAACAACGATGACAAAGCCTTCAGGGTTGCCTAAGGCTATGATCTCAAGAAAACATGGAGAAAATAATATACTTCAAACATCAAAGTCGCTGCAGGAAGCTATAAAAAACAGATACCTGCATCAAAGAGTTCTGCTGGATGAAGTAGTATTGAATATTCTCTATAAGTCAAGTGATAAAGCATTAAGTGAACGTGTTAATTTCAAAAACCTGGATGGGTATCTGAAATCCGAGTTTGTTAATAACGGAATTGATATTCCTTATCACTTTACGGTTACAGATAAAGATGGGCGAGAAGCATACAGATGTCCCGATTATGAAGATGTAGGAAGTGAGAATTCGTATACTCAAATTCTTTTTCCTAACGATCCACCGTCAAGAATTAGTTTTGTGAAGGTACATTTCCCTTCAAGGCAGGATTATATTTTTGATTCCATTAGCTTTATGCTTCCATCTTTAGCATTTACATTGGTATTGCTTATCACATTTATCTTTACCATTTATATTGCTTTCAGACAGAAGAAGCTGACAGAAATGAAGAATGATTTTATCAACAATATGACTCATGAGTTTAAAACGCCTATATCGACCATTTCTCTTGCAGCTCAAATGTTGAAAGATCCAGCAGTGGGTAAATCTCCGCAAATGTTCCAGCATATATCGGGCGTGATAAATGATGAAACAAAACGGTTGAGGTTCCAGGTTGAAAAGGTGCTTCAGATGTCAATGTTCGAACGTCAGAAGGCAACGTTGAAGATGAAAGAGGTTGATGCAAACGATTTGATTTCGGGAGTTATTAACACCTTTACCCTTAAGGTCGAGAAGTATAATGGGAAGATCACCGCTGATTTAAAAGCTGAAGATCCTAATATATTTGTAGATGAGATGCATTTTACAAATGTGATCTTTAACTTGATGGATAATGCTGTGAAATATAAGAAGCCGGAAGATGACTTGCTGCTTACAGTAACTACCTGGAATGAACCAGGCAAGTTATGCGTTTCTATAGCAGATAATGGTATAGGGATCAGGAAAGAAGATCTGAAAAAGATATTTGATAAATTCTATCGTGTTCATACCGGTAACTTGCACGATGTAAAAGGATTTGGACTGGGATTAGCTTATGTAAAAAAAATAATTCAGGATCACAAGGGAACCATTCGGATTGAAAGTGAACCTGGAGTGGGAAGTAAATTTATAATTGTATTACCTTTACTAAATAATTAATAATATGGACGAGAAAATGCGTATTTTATTATGCGAAGATGATGAGAATCTTGGCATGCTTTTGAGAGAATATTTGCAAGCTAAAGGATATTCTGCAGAGCTATATCCTGATGGGGAGGCTGGTTATAAGGCATTTTTGAAGAATAAGTATGATTTATGCGTATTTGATGTTATGATGCCTAAGAAAGATGGATTTACTTTGGCACAAGAAGTTCGTGCTGCCAACGCTGAAATTCCTATTATATTCTTAACAGCAAAAACACTCAAAGATGATATACTTGAAGGCTTCAAAATAGGAGCTGACGACTATTTGACCAAACCATTCAGTATGGAAGAACTTACTTTCAGAATTGAAGCAATCCTGAGAAGAGTAAGAGGTAAAAAGAATAAAGAAAGTAATGTTTATAAGATTGGTAAGTTTATTTTTGATACACAAAAACAAATCTTATCTATTGATGGCAAACAGACTAAGCTAACAACAAAGGAATCAGAATTACTTGGCCTTCTTTGCGCTCATGCTAACGAGATTTTGCAAAGAGATTTTGCCTTGAAAACAATCTGGATTGATGATAATTATTTCAATGCAAGAAGTATGGATGTATATATCACAAAACTTCGTAAGCATTTGAAGGAAGATGAATCAATTGAGATTATCAATATCCATGGAAAAGGATATAAACTGATTACTCCTGAAGCTGAAGTATAATTAAACAACACATATATTTAAGGAGCTGTCCAGCAAATGGGCAGCTCTTGTTGTTTATTACGGATTCTAAAGTAATTCCCATTAAAAGGATTGTAAGGTAAAAGTAGTGAAGAATAATATTTTTGGTGGGAAATGTTTCTCTGTTAGCACAAAGAAATACATCAATTATTATAATGACGATAGAATCTAACTGAGATTATAACGAAAGAGTCCGGTATTTTACCAGACTCTTTCGTTATAATTTTATTAATCCATATAACTTTTTGGGGTTAGATCATTTTGTATAGCTCCTTTTTATTTTTATATCATATAGAACTAGTCCTTAGTATTATGGAATATGGCACGAAGCACTTCTTGACTTATTTCTAAATCTTTTAGTTGTATACCGTATAACGCTTCTTTTAATGTCAATGCTGCAACCAGCCTTGTTTTTTCTTCTATTTCACGCCCGGTTTTTGTGAGGTGTATAAGGTTTGTCCTACGGTCTTTTTTATCAGATATACGTACCACAAGGTGTTGCTTTTCCATATTGTCGATTAAACGAGTCATGCTTGGCTTGTCCTTAAAGGTTGCATTACACAACTCTTGCTGGGTAACTCCATCTTTTTCCCATAAGAAGATTAGCACAGTCCACTGTTCTGGACTGATATCTAGATTGTTCTGTCTAAAATTACGGGACAATTTCCTGTTTATAGCTGCCGAAACTTTGCCATTTAGTATGGCGAAAATTAGCTGAATATCAAAATTGAATTGTTCTATCATGAAATTATTGTTTAAACAACTTTGCAAATATAATATTCTTATTTTAAAATATAAATGCTGCTAGGTGAAAAAACGATAAAATTAAAAAAGAATTAAAATGGTTTGTGGTTAAGAATTAAATGTTTACCTTTGCACACTCAATAAAAACAAGTATTTATTTTATTAATTAAACGAGTATGAATCAATACGAAACCGTTTTCATTTTAACTCCCGTTTTATCTGATGTTCAGATGAAGGAAGCGGTAGAAAAATTCAAAGCTGTTCTTCAAGCTGAAGGAGCTGAGATTATCAATGAAGAAAATTGGGGACTTAAGAAATTGGCTTACCCAATTCAGAAAAAGTCAACTGGTTTTTATCAGTTAGTAGAATTCAACGCTGAACCTACAGTAGTTGAAAAGTTGGAAATTGCTTTCCGTCGTGATGAAAAAGTTATCCGTTTCTTGACTTTCAGAATGGATAAATATGCTGCTGAATACGCTGCTAAGAGAAGACATGTAAAATTAACAAAAAAGGAGGATTAATCATGGCACAACAAACTCAATCGGAAATCAGATATTTGACTCCACCTTCAGTAGACGTTAAGAAGAAAAAATATTGTCGTTTCAAAAAAAGCGGTATCAGATATATCGACTACAAAGATCCTGAATTCTTGAAAAAATTCTTAAACGAACAAGGAAAGATTCTTCCTCGTCGTATTACTGGTACTTCTTTGAAGTTCCAACGTAGAATTGCACAAGCAGTTAAGAGAGCACGTCATTTGGCGTTATTACCATATGTAACTGACATGATGAAATAATAAGGAGGAATAGTATGGAAATTATATTGAAAGAAGATATCGTAAATTTGGGTTATAAGAACGACATCGTAACTGTTAAAGACGGTTATGGACGTAACTTCCTTATTCCTACAGGAAAAGCAGTTATTGCTACTCCATCGGCTAAGAAAATGTTAGCTGAAGATTTGAAGCAACGTGCACACAAACTAGAGAAAATTAAGAATGACGCAGTAGAACTTGCTGCTAAACTTGAAGGTGTATCTCTTACAATTGCAACTAAAGTTAGCTCTACAGGTACTATTTTTGGTTCTGTTTCTAACATTCAGATTGCAGATGCATTAGCTAAGCTTGGCTTCGAAATTGATAGAAAAACTATCGTTGTTAAGGACGCTGTAAAAGAAGTTGGTTCTTACAAGGCTGTAGTTAAATTACACAAAGAAGTTTCTGTTGAAATTCCTTTTGAAGTAGTTGCTGAATAATAGAATTTTATTCTAAGATATAAAAGAGATCATCTCGTCGAGGTGGTCTCTTTTTTTTGTGCAATGCTGAGTATGATTAGTAGTTAAGAGTACTATGGACTGCTGTGTTGGGGTTGGTGATTAATTATTAGCCAGAAATAAAGATGTTGGCGTGTGATAGGTTAGAAGAAGTTGAGTGATAAATTCTCGATCTGAAAGCTCTGTTTTGTTTTATTCTTATTCTGTTTGAGTGATATAACTTGTTTGTTAATGCAGGACTTCTATGTCCGAGTGATCTCTTTTCTGGTCTTATATTAAGTGTTATTTTGTATTATAGGATTTTATATACTCTTCTTAAGGGGAATTGTATGTGAAGGTTGTAGATGCCTGTCTTTTGAGTTTTTGTGATGTATAACTGCTATGAGTGTTGTTTATTTGTGTTCTGATGCTGTTTGTGTGAATTTAATACATCTGCTAGAAAAGGATAGTGTTTGTAGCTAATAGGCTGTTTAAGGCAAAAATACAGGTGTAATTATGAGGTTTATTACCTCCTGTTTCTCTTGAATAGGAGAATAGGTACATATACCATTTTTTATTTATAAGTTTGAAATGGTATTTGCTTAAAATAAGTATTAATCGGATTTTATAGTTGATCTATTTTCTGGAGGGATTCGAAATAGTCTGTACTTAAAAAGTGAAAACCTGAAATTAAGAGCATAAAAAAAAGTCTGGTACTAAGTACCAGACTTTAATTTTCTACAGTTCGTAACTAATTACTGAGCAGTTGTAGTTGTAGTTGTAGCTGCTGCTGCGCTATCAGGAGTAGCTGTTGAATCAGCTGCTGCTGCTGCTGCTGCTTCAGCTTCTGCTGCTGCGATTGAGTCAGCGATTCTGATTGAATCAGCTTGTTTTGCAGCTTGGTCTGCTGCTTTGTTACCACAAGATGCGAAAGAAACTGCTGCAATAGCAACGAACATTAATACTAACTTTTTCATTTTCTTTGATTTTTAAATCTGTAATACAATTAATTGCTTTATTAAAACGTTGCAAATGTATGTACTTTTTTGATATGTTGTATCAAAATATCGAATTATTTTCAATTTTTTTTTTAGTTTTTTATTTTGTTCTCCATTTGAGGATGTTTTATAACATATTTAATCTTCTGCAATACTGTTATATAAGTACCTTTTGACACTCTTTTTGGGCGTTTTCTCAAATGCTGTAGGATAGATTTGAATCTGGCTTACCTTTTCATAGTTTGCTACTATCTTATTCAAACTTTTAAGATTCTCATCCATGATTGTTTTTAAATTGTCTTCATGGTTTAGTCCAAGGGAGTCCAGGGTTTCAAAATCCGGATAAACAAGAGCCACTAATTTCTTATTTCGTTCTATAATTAAGCTTTCGGTAACGAATGGAAGGTTGTTTAGTTTAGCTTCTATTTCTTCAGGGAAGATGTTTTGTCCGCTTGAACTAAGAATCATAGTTTTGCTTCTTCCTCTTATATATATGTTGCCATCAATGTCTATTGTTCCAAGGTCGCCTGTTTTGAGCCATCCATCTTCTGTAAAGACTTCATTTGTGGCTTCCTCGTTTTTATAATAGCCTTTCATTACGTTTTCACCTTTTACCTGAATTTCGCCGGTAATGTTATATGCGTCTTCAGAGTCAATCCTGACTTCCATAATATCCAGAATCTTGCCCGAAGAACCTGGAATAAATTCGTTCCATGGGCTGTGGCTTATTAGTGGACCACATTCAGTCATTCCGTAACCAATAGTGAATGGAAACTTTATTTTATAGAAGAAGTCAACAACTTCAGGATTCATGGCTGCTCCGCCAATAATAACCTCTTTGAAACGTCCACCAAGAGCGTCTATTAGTTTCTTGCGAATTTGAGTATAAATTTGCGAGTCTAATAAAGGAATATTCAGAGCCCACTTCATTCCTTTTTTATTAATAAGAGGCTGGATTACGTTCTTATATATTTTTTCGATAACAAGAGGAACAGTTATGATAAGGCTAGGACGAACTTCTTCAAAAGCTTTCATTAGAATTTTTGGAGAAGGAGTTTTGCCTAATAAAGTGACATGTGTTCCAACGGCGGTAGCAGTAAGAAAGTCGAATGCACATCCATATGCGTGAGCCAAAGGAAGGAATGATAAAACACTATCTCCGCGTTTAAGTAGTTCAGTGCGAATTCCGTAAGTTACATTTCCTGCCAGGTTGTTTCCTGTAAGCATTACACCTTTACTAAAACCTGTTGTACCCGAGGTGTAGTTAAGGAGCATCACTTTATCATTAGATAAGGTGGTATATTCAATGTTTTCTTTACTAAATCCTTGTGGATATGCTTTATTTGCGGCTTCATCCATGTGTTTTACAAATTTCTGGATAGTTTCGCCGTCTCGTTGGTGCAAGCACCTGAAGTCAGTTAATGAAAAAACTCCTCTGATTTCATCCAGCTTTTCTTCTTCTAGTGTATCCCAGATAGTGTCACTGGTGAAAAAGAATACAGATTCGGAATGATTAACAATGTGATGCACATCGTCGGGATTAAAATCTTGCAGGATGGGCACTACTATTGCGCCGAATGTAATTGTTGCCATATAAGCAATGCACCAACGTGAATTGTTTTTGCCTATAATGGCAATTTTATCTCCGCGTCTCAGATTGCAGTGATGAAATAAAAGATGTAGTTTGGCTATTTCTTCAGCAACTTCTCCGTATGTAAATGTAATGCCTTCTCCATAATCAGTATAACAAGGCAGATCCCAGTTTTCTTTAAAGCTATTTTCGTATAGCTTGATAAAGTTTTCTTTTATCATTGCACGTTTGCTTAAAATTTGTGCGAAAATAGACATAATATTTCATACACAGAAATGTTCCCTCAAGAAAGTAAATAGTTCTATAACAACTTTTAATTATAATAATGTGTAACTTTGCACCGGATTTATGTTTAAAAGATTATGATAGATACCTCTATATTTCAGGATAAAACAGCTGTTTATTATACATTAGGCTGCAAATTAAACTTCTCGGAGACCTCTACAATTGGCAAGACTCTTAAAGAGGCAGGTGTGCGTACGGCAAGAAAAGGCGAAAAGGCTGATATTTGCGTTATTAATACTTGTTCTGTGACTGAAGTGGCCGATAAGAAATGTCGTCAGGCTATTCATCGGTTTCGGAAACAGCACCCGGACGCTTTTATTGTTGTAACAGGTTGTTATGCTCAGTTAAAACCCGATCAGGTAGCCGAGATTGAAGGCGTGGATGTTGTGTTGGGTGCTGAGCAGAAGAAAGATTTGCTAAAATATCTGGGAGATTTACATAAACATGATAAGGGAGAGGCTGTAGCTTCTTCTTTTAAAGATATTCGTTCTTTTGCTCCGTCGTGTTCAAGAGGAGACCGTACGCGGTATTTCCTAAAAGTGCAGGATGGATGCGATTACTTCTGTTCATATTGTACTATCCCTTTGGCACGTGGCAGAAGCCGCAACGGAACTATCGCTTCAATGGTTGAGCAAGCTGAACAAGCTGCAGCAGAAGGAGGAAAAGAGATTGTACTTACAGGTGTGAACATTGGCGATTTCGGAAGAACAACTGGTGAGAGTTTCTTTGAGCTGGTAAAAGCATTGGATAAGGTGCAGGGAATTGAACGTTATCGTATCTCTTCTATTGAGCCAAACCTGCTGACTGATGAGATTATTGAATATGTTTCTAAATCGCGCAGCTTTATGCCTCATTTTCATATCCCGCTTCAATCAGGTAGTGATGAAGTATTGAAACTGATGAGACGTAGATATGATACGGAGCTTTTTGCCGGAAAAATTAGAAAGATTAAAGAATTGATGCCCGATGCTTTTATTGGAGTCGATGTAATTGTTGGTACACGTGGAGAAACTGATGAATATTTTGAAAATGCATACGAATTTATCAAGGGACTCGATGTTAGTCAGCTTCATGTGTTTAGTTATTCAGAACGCCCTAATACTCAGGCTTTGAATATTGACTATGTGGTTACACCGGAGGTGAAACATCAAAGAAGTCAGAGATTGCTGGCACTCTCCGATGAAAAGACAAAAGCATTCTATGCAAAGAGAATAGGAGAAACTATGACCGTTCTTATGGAGAAACCTAAAGCCGGTGCACCGATGCATGGATTTACTGATAACTATATCCGGGTTGAAGTGGAAAGTAAACCTAAATTAGACAACCACCTGGTGAAAGTCTGTTTAGGAGAATTCAACGAAGATGAAACAGCTTTGAAAGGTACTATAATTGAATAACAGATGTCGAAGCTAGTCTACATATTTGCATATTTAGGTATATGGTTGCTGGCCATCATGCCTTTTAATGTACTATATAAATTTTCTGATCTTCTGTATGTATTCATGTATAAGGTTGTTGGCTACCGGAAAAAGGTTGTCCGACAGAATCTGCGAAACTCTTTTCCTGAGAAATCAGCTGACGAACTAAAAGTTATAGAGCGTAAGTACTATCATTATATCTGTGATTATATGCTTGAAAGTGTAAAGATGCCCTTTCTTTCTAAAGATGAACTGCTCCGCCGGATTACATTTAAGAACACAGAGCAGTATCTTGAAATGATAGAGAAGTATGGAGGAATTGTTGTAATGATGCCTCACTATGCAAACTTTGAATGGACTGTTGCCATGGGCTCCATCATGAAAGAGAGAGATATCCCTATGCAAGTGTATAAACCTATCAAGAATAAATATATTGATGAACTGTTTAAACGTGCCCGCTCTCGTTTTGGAGGCTATAATGTTCCTAAACACGAAGCGGTAAAAGAAGTTATAAAGGCTAGAAAGGAAAGCAAGAAACTGGCATTGGGATTGATTGCCGATCAGTCTCCAAATAAAAACAGCCTTCATTTCTGGACAAACTTCCTGCATCAGGAAACTTCTTTCATGGATGGAGGAGAGCGCATTGCCCGCATGATGGATTTTCCTGTTTTTTATTGCGAGCTGAAAAAAGAAAAACGAGGTTATTGCGAAGCTATATTCGAACTGATGGTGGAATTCCCCAAACAGACAGTTAAAGGAGAGATTACGGAGATGTTTGCACGTAAGGTGGAACAAACAATAATCCGCGAACCCGGATATTGGTTCTGGTCACATAAGCGCTGGAAGCATAAACGACAAAATGTGGAACGATGAGTAAAGTTGCTGTTGTTATATTGAATTGGAATGGAAGTGAGATGCTTCGTAAGTTTCTTCCTTCAGTTATAAGTTATTCTGCACTAAGCGGAGTAGATGTTTATGTAGCCGATAATGGCTCTACTGATAATTCACTAGCTGTATTAAATGACGAATTTCCCTCTGTAAAGCAAATTGTGCTGAAAGAAAACAATGGTTTTGCAGATGGTTACAATAAAGCCTTGGCTCAGATTGAGGCAGAATATTACGTTCTTCTTAATTCGGATGTTGAGGTAACGGAACATTGGCTGGAACCAATGATTGATTATCTGGATGGGCATCCGGAAGTAGCAGCTTGCCAACCAAAGATTTTAAGCTGGCGACAGAAAGATTATTTTGAATATGCCGGTGCTTGCGGTGGGTATATCGATCATTTTGGATATCCTTTCTGCAGGGGACGCATCATGGGCATGGTAGAAAAGGATAATGGTCAATATAATGATATTATTCCCGTGTTCTGGGCTACCGGAGCATCGCTTTTTATCCGATCGGCCGATTATTGGAATGTTGGAGGACTTGATGGCCGCTTCTTTGCGCACATGGAAGAGATTGATCTTTGCTGGCGGTTGAGAAGCCGTGGTAGAGGACTGGTTTGTGTACCACAGAGTGTAGTATATCATGTGGGAGGAGCTACTCTGAAAAAAGAAAACCCAAGGAAAACATTTCTTAATTTTAGGAATAATCTTTTAATGCTCTATAAAAATCTTCCGGAGAACGAACTGAGGTATGTAATGACTGTGCGCTGCATGTTAGATTACGTGGCAGCCTTTTCCTTTTTGTTAAAAGGTGGAGTGGCAAATATGACAGCTGTGTTACAAGCTCGCAAAGAATATCGTGCTATAAGAAGGGATTTTAGACCATCCCGGAAAGAAAATTTGGAAAAAACTTCTCTCCAGGTTGTTCCCGAACAGATAAAAAAGAGTATTTTAGTGCACTATTACTTGAGAGGGAAGAAATATTTCTCTCAAATAGATAGGTTTTACTTAAAATAAATTGATTATGGAAAAACTAGTTAGAAAGATTGGTCTGGTAGCTCATGATGGTATGAAAAAAGACCTTATTGAATGGGTTATTTGGAACTCTGAGCTGATGATGGGACACAAGTTTTATTGTACAGGAACTACCGGTACGTTGATTCGCGAAGCTTTGAAAGAAAAGCACCCTGATATTGAATGGGACATTACGATATTGAAATCTGGTCCGCTTGGTGGCGACCAACAAATGGGTTCTCGCATTGTGGATGGTGAAATTGATTATCTGTTCTTCTTCACTGACCCTATGACTCTGCAACCTCACGACACAGACGTAAAGGCATTAACCCGTTTGGCAGGAGTAGAAAACATTGTGTTCTGCTGTAACCGTTCTACTGCCGATCATATTATTTCAAGCCCACTGTTCATTGATCCTGAATATCAACGTACTCGTCCTGATTATTCAACTTATGCAAAACGTTTTGAAAATAAACCTCTGGTAACAGAAGCTGTTGAAAACGTAGAAAAGAGAAAAGTAAGCAAAGGTCATTAATATACATAGTTTTAATAATAAAGAATACAGGCGGATAAATCTGATTTTATCTGCCTGTTTCTTTTTTCATGCACTTTATCTGCCTATCTGCTACTAAATTGTATTAATGGTTTGATAATTAATACTATAAATTAGCGGAAGATAAACTTTATGTACAATTTATCTGCTACAAGAATCAGTTATCTGCCACTAAGTAGCAGCTTCAATAACGCTGTATTTAGAGCAACAACAGCTCGTTCAGCTTTCTTGGCTATGACATCCTGTTTAATAAGATACCTCATTTCCCTGTTTTAGCTAAGTAAGCCCGCAGCCCAGAACCCATGGGCCTTCAGTCGAGAACCCATGGGTCTTTATTCGAGAACCCATAAGCCTTCGGCCGAGGGCTTACCTATATTTCTTTGCAAAGCTGGTTAACCTATAAGGGAAAAGTGTTGAACATGCCAATTGGCAGGAACTATATTCACATTAGCTAAATCATCAAAAAGCAGAATATTCCTCATTGAACGATTAGAGACACCACCTGCTACGATGCTGTAGAGCGTTTTATTTAGTAGCAGATACCTAGGATTGGTAGCAGATAAGCTCGATTTTGTAGCAGATAACCAGTTTATTTTTTTATCTTCCACTACTGAAATCCTTTACTCAAAGGCTTTTTATGCATTTTGGTGGCAGATGGTGTAGATAAATCTGATATAATAATTGCATGCGTCAAAATAAGAAGCTTAAAACAATATCTTCCATCAAAAGTAGCGAAGAACCTTCTTCTTGTTGGCGGTTAAATATTTCAATAATAACAGAATAATGAAAGAGGTTCTTGCTTTTTTATAAATCTTGCTAAAAATATCTCTGTTTTTTGGTTTCACTTCTCCTAAACTACTATATTTGGCAAGCTATTTGTATTATACTTAATAGTATTAACTAATAAAAAAGTAAGATATGCCTATTTCATGGATTATATTTATCGGTATTGCCGTTGTTAGCTTTATCGTGCAGCAATCGTTGCAAAGCAAGTTTAAGAAATATTCAAAGATTCCGTTGTCTAACGGAATGACTGGGCGTGATGTAGCAATGCAGATGCTACATGATAACGGAATTTATGATGTGCAGGTTACCAGTACACAAGGACATCTGACCGACCACTATAATCCTGCCAATAAGACAGTAAACCTGAGTGAAAGTGTATATGCAAGCAATAGTGTGGCAGCTGCAGCTGTTGCAGCTCACGAATGCGGTCACGCTGTGCAACATGCTCATGCTTATGCTCCTCTTACATTGCGTTCAAAACTAGTTCCTGCTGTAAATTTTGCATCTCAATGGATGCAATGGCTATTACTTGCCGGTATTATTATGGTGAACTCTTTCCCGCAATTATTACTTGCAGGTATTGTTCTGTTTGCTATGACAACTGTATTTAGTTTTGTTACATTGCCGGTTGAAATCAATGCAAGTAAACGTGCATTGGTATGGTTAAGTAGTGCAGGTATTACCAATTCATATAACCATAATCAGGCAGAAGATGCTCTTCGTTCGGCTGCTTATACATACGTAGTTGCTGCTCTTGGTTCTTTGGCAACTTTGGTTTATTACATCATGATTTTTATGGGAAGAAGAGATTAATTTAATCTTATAAAATATTGAAAGAAGGGATTGTCCATGTAGTTGGAACAATCCCTTCTTTATTTCTTTTTTTAGTATTTCTATCAGAGATCTTTCCTAAATATTCAATTCTCATAGACTGAATTTTCTTTTGGATCGATCTTCCTTATGCCTATTAATAGTCTTAATTTTCGGGAGGCTGCCAAAAGTACTCAGCATTGTCAGTAATCCCAGTCTGCTTATCCATTATTTCCTGAGCAGAAGAAGGATAGATTATGATGGTTGCTGGTGATGGTTTCCCTGTTATTTGGGTTTCGGTGTTATATCCACTGTGAAGCACGCATTCCATTTTATAAAGATTCTTGGCCATGTAATAATCCAGATAATGCTCCTTAGTCTCTCTCTTTTTGTTATTCCAGTTGGCATCCTCATTTATTTGAAGAAAGTCTCCGTTGATTAACCGTTCGCGTACTTCCGAAATTCCAAGTAACGTTCCGTTTTCATCCATAACATACGCATTGAAGGTTGGATCCATCCATAACCATTTATCTAATGTGTTAGAATAAACCATGTTGATAACATGACAATCGTCTACGTATTTCTTTGGCAGACAAGTTACATAACGTGACTTGAACCCCATAGCCAGATAACATTCATTCAATATCTGTGCTATCATACGGCAGTTAATTCCGCGGTTTTCTGTCCGGCAAATATTAACCAGGTCGATAGCATTCTTTAATTCCGGATTAATTGAACGTCCATCATGACGAACTGCATTATGTGCCCAATACATGAGATTCTTTATTTTGGAAATCTCATTTCCACTACCCGCAATGCTATCCAGATTAAAGAATTCGCGAACCTTCACGAGGTTACAATCGTTTGGCGCTGAATAAGTAAACTTAGGTAAAAGTGAATCAACACTATTATTATATCCCCCTGCTTTAGCCAATATATTCAGGTAATCATTCTCAGCCTGAATTTTTTCCATCAGAGCAATGAACTGCTTGTCTGATCTTATATTGTCCAAATCCGAGTCTTTTTTTGAGTGAGCAAAATTAGTCCATCCGTTTTCAACGGCCAGTGCAAAAGCTTCTACAGCTTTTTCTTTTTTATTCAGAAGTGAACGGTAACAGGCTATATTATAATAAAGAACACCTTTAATCGGACTTATTTTCTTCTTGATATCTTCGGGGTAGGAGAGTACTGCTCTTAACATTGCAAAATCCACTTCTTCCGCTTTCTGGTAATCTTTTGCATCCCTGGCTTGTTTTACCAAACGACTCTGCTCAGTGAAGTATTTCTTTACTTCATCCATTGTAATCTGGGCATTTATGGTTGATATGTTCCAGATAATAAACAGTATACAAACTAATATTCTCATAAGTCTGCTTTATATAAGTTTAGTTCTGTTAGCATTAGTGTCTATTCATATAATATGACGCGTTAAGGTACTAATAAGTTTTAGTAAATAGGCCCTTTTTTTTATAGAATCAATAATTTAGTGTAACTTTGTGCCACTAAAAGATTTTAATTATGGCAAAACCAGGTATACCTAAAGGAACACGTGATTTCTCGCCCGTTGAAATGGCGAAGCGTAACTATATATTCAATACAATTCGCGAAGTTTTTCATCTTTACGGATTCGAACAAATTGAAACTCCGGCAATGGAAAACCTTTCTACCTTGATGGGTAAATACGGAGATGAAGGAGATAAACTTTTATTTAAAATACAAAATTCAGGTGACTATTTCTCTGGATTAACTGATGAGGAACTTTTGTCACGCAATGCAACTAAGCTTGCCAGCAAATTCTGCGAAAAAGGTTTGCGATATGACCTTACAGTGCCTTTTGCCCGTTACGTGGTAATGCACCGTGATGAACTTAGCTTTCCTTTCAAACGTTATCAGATTCAACCAGTGTGGCGTGCAGACCGTCCACAAAAAGGTCGTTACCGTGAGTTCTATCAGTGTGATGCCGACGTAGTGGGAAGTAACTCATTACTTAACGAAGTTGAATTGATGCAGATGGTAGATGCTGTATTCACTCGTTTGGGTGTAAGAGTATCTATTAAGATCAATAACCGAAAGATATTAAGCGGTATTGCCGAGATAATTGGTGAAGCAGAAAAGATTGTTGATATTACAGTGGCAATCGATAAACTTGATAAGATTGGTTTGGAGAATGTGAATGCAGAACTTGCTTCAAAAGGAATTTCTGACGAAGCAATTGCCAAACTTCAACCTATCATTTTATTGAGCGGAACAAATCTCGAGAAGCTGAATACCCTTAAAACTGTTCTTGCAACAAGTGAAGTAGGTATGAAAGGGGTTGAAGAAAGTGAGTTCATCCTTTCTAAACTTTCTCTTTTGAATATTAAATCGGATGTAGAACTCGATTTGACTCTGGCCCGTGGATTAAATTACTATACAGGAGCTATATTTGAAGTTAAAGCTTTGGATGTACAGATTGGTAGTATAACAGGTGGTGGTAGATATGACAACCTGACAGGAGTATTTGGTATGGCAGGAGTTTCCGGAGTTGGAATATCCTTTGGTGCCGATCGTATCTTTGACGTTTTAAATCAGCTGGATCTTTATCCAAAAGAGGCAGTGAATGGTACACAACTTATGTTTGTGAACTTTGGAGAGAAAGAGGCTGAATATTGCTTACCATTACTGACAAAAGTTCGCGAGGCAAATATCCGTGCAGAAATATATCCGGATGCTGCCAAGATGAAAAAGCAAATGGGATATGCCAACGATAAGAAAGTATTGTTTGTTGCCATTGTTGGTGAAAACGAGATGAACGAAGGCAAGGTTATGCTTAAAAATATGGAAACCGGAGAACAACAGCTGGTGGATATTGTTCAGTTAATAACTGCTGTTACAAAATAAGAACTTTAAAAGCTCAATATAAAAGGTCAATTTGTCAGTCGTAAGATACAAATTGACCTTTTTTGTCTTTGAATCTGACTTAAAGTATATTTTTTAGTGCCCTTATTTCTTTTGGCACACTTTTGGCTATATTATTAGCGATACACATAAATTTATAGTAAACATTAAAATATTAAAGAATTATGAACATTAAACCATTAGCAGACAGAGTACTTATTCTTCCTGCTCCTGCAGAAGAAAAGACAATCGGCGGTATTATTATTCCTGATACAGCAAAAGAAAAACCATTAAAAGGTGAAGTTGTTGCAGTTGGTCACGGTACAAAAGATGAAGAAATGGTACTGAAAGTTGGCGATACTGTCCTTTATGGAAAGTATGCCGGAACAGAACTTGAATTTGATGGTACAAAATACCTTATCATGCGTCAAAGTGATGTTCTTGCAACTCTCTAATTTTTAATTATTCATTTTTCATTAATCATTATAAAAAATTAAAATCATGGCTAAAGATATAAAATTCAATATCGATGCTCGCGATCAACTGAAAAAAGGTGTTGATGAGCTTGCAAATGCAGTAAAAGTAACTCTAGGTCCTAAAGGTCGTAACGTAATTATCGAAAAGAAATTCGGTGCTCCACATATCACAAAAGATGGTGTGACAGTTGCTAAAGAAATAGAATTGAGTGATGCATTCCAGAACACTGGTGCTCAGTTGGTAAAAGAAGTTGCTTCTAAAACAGGTGAAGATGCTGGTGACGGAACAACAACTGCAACTGTTCTTGCTCAATCTATCGTTGGTGTAGGAATGAAGAACGTTACTGCAGGTGCTAATCCAATGGATTTGAAACGCGGTATTGATAAAGCGGTTGAAGCTGTAGTAGCTTCTATCAAAAAACAATCTGAAAAGGTTGGTGATGATTATGACAAGATTGAACAAGTAGCTCGTATATCTGCAAACAACGATTCAACTATCGGTAAATTAGTTGCAGATGCTATGCGTAAAGTTTCTAAAGATGGTGTTATCACTATTGAAGAAGCTAAAGGTACTGATACAACTATCGGTGTTGTAGAAGGTATGCAGTTCGATCGTGGTTATCTTTCTGCTTATTTCGTAACCAACACAGAAAAGATGCAATGCGAAATGGAAAGCCCATATATCCTTATCTATGATAAGAAGATCTCTAATCTGAAGGATATGCTTCCTATTCTTGAACCAGCTGTTCAGACTGGTCGTCCATTGTTAATCATTGCTGAAGATGTAGATAGCGAAGCTTTAACTACTTTGGTTGTTAACCGTCTTCGTTCTCAATTGAAGATCTGTGCAGTAAAAGCTCCAGGTTTTGGCGACAGAAGAAAAGAAATGCTTGAAGATATTGCTACATTGACAGGTGGTATCGTTATCAGCGAAGAAAAGGGCATCAAACTGGAACAAGCTACTCTTGAAATGCTTGGTACTGCAGAGAAAGTTACTATTACTAAAGACAATACAACTGTTGTAAACGGTTCAGGTGCAAAAGAAAATATCGAAGCTCGTATCAACCAGATTAAAGCTCAGATCAAGACTACTACATCAGATTACGATAAAGAAAAACTTCAAGAACGTTTGGCTAAGTTAGCCGGTGGTGTTGCTGTACTTTATGTAGGAGCTGCTTCTGAAGTTGAAATGAAAGAAAAGAAAGACCGTGTAGACGATGCACTTTGTGCTACTCGTGCTGCTATCGAAGAAGGTATTGTTCCTGGTGGCGGTGTTGCTTACATCCGTGCAATTGATGCATTGGAAGGAATGAAGGGTGACAATGCTGACGAAACAACTGGTATTGAAATCATCAAGCGTGCAATTGAAGAACCTCTTCGTCAGATTGTAGCTAATGCAGGAAAAGAAGGAGCAGTTGTTGTTCAGAAAGTACGTGAAGGTAAAGGTGACTTTGGTTACAATGCTCACAGCGATATTTATGAAAATATGTATGCTGCCGGAGTTGTTGATCCAGCTAAGGTTACTCGTGTAGCTCTTGAGAACGCCGCTTCTATTGCAGGTATGTTCTTAACTACTGAATGTGTTATTGTAGAAAAGAAAGAAGATAAACCAGAAATGCCAATGGGTGCTCCAGGAATGGGCGGCATGGGTGGAATGATGTAATTCTTTCCTTATCACTATAGTTATTAAAAAGGAAAGGCTACTCCTACGAGTAGCCTTTCCTTTTTAAAAGTTTTAAGCTTCATCCTTATCCTTTTTGGAATACTTCATTTCTACAATGAACGCAGCAATTAGTCCAAATCCGCCAAAGATTAGAACGGAAGCACCATATACAATCCCTGCTGTATCTCTTACTGCCCAGTCTATAGAGCCACCAAGATTGTAACCTCTGATTGTAGATATACAAATAGCAAATCCTACTAATAATCCAAGACCGACTCCCATTAAAAGACATCCAGCCTTTAAGCTTCCAAATGAAAAGTTCTTGAATATCTTTGATGGAAAAGAAAATTTGTTTTCAATCATCGAAGCATCAAATTTCTCTCCTATCTTTTCGATAATAGACAGACGTTCTTTCTTTCTGACGAAAAGCTCAAATAGTTTGTAGATTCCCAGGGTTACAATTCCTACAACCAATGGGATAGTAATAAAATCCATCATAATCTTATGTTTTTAAATGAATAAATTCGTTCTTTGTAACGTTTGACGTTCTCTGATTAAAAAGGTTACACTTTCCGGGAATAAAAATAAAAAAATATCGAAACCTGTAACCATTCAGACAGTACTGCGTCTAAAAGGATATGATGGAGCAGAAAGATGAGATAATCTACATAAAGCGAATCCTGGAAGGAGAAATAAATTTGTTTTCTTACTTTCTGGACCGCTATAGTCATCCCATCTATTCACTTATTATACAAATAGTATCATGTCGGGAAGATGCTGAAGAGCTTGTGCAAGACTCTTTTATAAAAGCTTTTCGTAAACTAGATACTTATAAGGGGGATTGTAGCTTTTCAACCTGGCTTTATCGTATAGCTTATAATACTGCAATTTCTGCTACGCGTAAACAAAAGAAAGAGTCTTTTTTTATAGATGAAAAGATAATTGAGAGTGTGTCGGATGATGAGGCTGATGATATATTAAGTAGTTCTGAGAATGAGGATAGAATTAAAAAATTAGAGCTGGCACTTATTCAACTTAATCCAGATGAGAGAGCATTAATCACTCTCTTTTACAATGAAGATAAATCGATAGATGAGTTGGCAACTATTTTTAAACTTACATCCAGTAATGTGAAAGTGAAATTGCATCGTACTCGCAAAAAATTATGTGTATTGATAAATAATCAATGAAATGAAAACGAATAAAGATAAAGATTGTTTGTTGAAAGAAGTTCTCAGAAAATCATCTTCGGAGAGTCTGCCTTTTAATTTTACGAATAAGATGATGGCACAAATTAATGTTGAGGCTCAGAAAAAACAAAAACGAGCAACAGCATTAAATGTTTGCTTTTTATTGCTGGCATCTGCTTCTTTGATTGGCCTATCTACTTATCTATTGATGACCTATTTTTCTTTCAATATAATTAAAAGCCTGAGGAACATTTCTTTCTCTCCCGAATCAGGATCAATTTTAGGCTTTTATTTCTATATAGGGCTTCTTGTTCTTGGTTTGCTTGGCCTGGATTATTATTTGCGTAAGTTGAAGCAACATTCATAGTTGAAAATATGCTTCCAGATATAAATAGATGAACTAATTCAAAGTCTCAATAACTATAATAATAGTTAGATAAAAAAATAGGCAACTCTTTAAGCTGCCTACATTTTATAATTTTTGTATTAATTAAAACTTTCTATCCGCTATTATTAAGAGGCGAATGCCGCAATTACTTTGTGCTGGCTTTAAATACCTGATTCAGTTTATTACCCGTAATTTTGATAATATAAAGTCCTTTGGGCAGACCGTTTAAATCAATAGTTTCTTCTTGCTTGCAGGATATTTCATTGAAATTCTTAGCAAGAACTTGCTGACCGTTTACATTGTAGACATTGATTTTTACGTTTGTATCTTCTTGTGTAAACAAGAAATTGAATTGTTGATTATTTCCTGAATACATGAAAATTGATTGTGGCAATATTGGCATATCTTCTATAGAAGTATATTGCTTAATAACTTCTAAAAGTCCGTTATAGGCATCAATCTTGCCATATCCCCAGGTGCTGTTTCCGTTGGGAAGTATTACACCTGTATATGAATCGTTGATAGCTGTTTTCTGAAAAATAGCTTTTACTTTATCGGGCGTAAGGTTTGGATTGGCCTGTAACCATGTAGCAAGAACACCTGTTACATAAGGAGTAGACATTGATGTTCCGCCCATTATTCCATAATAGTAAGTTTTATTATCAAGAGTAGTTTGCTTAACTCTGTATGTATTCAGTGTTGTGTCATAGCTAGATAAAGATGAAGCTAAAACACTTCCGGGAGCAGTGATGTCTGGTTTCATTCGTCCGTCAAGCGTAGGGCCGGTGCTTGAAAAGGTGGCAAGTGTATTTAAGTATTGACTTATACCATAAGTTTCATTATTCAGATTGGTAAACATATTCTTGCTCACGTAAGCACCTACACTTATTATTTGTTTGCCTGTTCCTCCAACCTCACCAATAGAGAAATTATTATCGCCATCGGCCCACCCAGGTTTATCATTGCTGGTAAAACGATAAGATTCATCACTCCATGCGTGGACTGTTCCTTCTGTCGATTTAATAATGATTCCTATACAATTACCGGCAACGACTGACGATAGCGTAGTATTAATCGCAAAATGAGGCTTTTTATTTAACGCATTAATCTCTGAGGTAATATAGAGATAACCTGATGCACCATTTTTAACAGTGGTATTGTTCTTTAATCTAGTCGTAATATCTACATTATCAGATGCTTTGTATTCTGGACTAATATAAACATTATTATTATTTATCGTGTCATACACACAAACCTGTACCTTGTAATCTTTTCCTGCTTCTCCCCAAATATCAGCGGCAATATTATTGGATTTGAGAAATGTTTTACAGATTGTATCTGTTTGACTAAAGGTTTTGGATATATGTATATATTTATTGCCTTCATTGCCAGCAGCACCAACAATTAATCGCCCTTTTCCCTGCATTTGATCGGTTGTGGTATCAAAGAGTGATGTTCCGTCGTGTGGACCGCTATAGCTACCCATACTAATATTAATAATACATGGTTTGCCAACTGAAGACGCATAGTCGTATATATATTTGATGCCGTCTATAACATCTGTGTCATATCCAATATAGGAAACTAATACAATATCAGCTTCTCCGGCAACACCATAGTAAATGTTGTCATTAGAGTGATCGGCTCCGGCTGCAATACCTGAAACATGCGTTCCATGAGATTCATTGGTGAGATCATAAGCTTTCTTCAGTATGGAATCTTGAGAAATATATTCTTTCCCATAATTAAAGCCTGTAGGTGGTGTCCCAGATGTTGTATTTTGCTCCCAGACTCTTTTTACACGATATTCTGTGTGCTCTTTATTATAAAAATTAGGATGACCATACTCAAATCCTGTATCAATAATTCCAATTACCACACCTTTTCCAAAGAATGGGGCAGATAATGGTAATGTACCGGCCTGTACTTTATCCACACCTGATGTAACACGTGCTCTATCCATCTTCTTATTAACAGGAGTTCCTATCTGCACATATTTAACTTCTGGAAGAGCTGCTACATTTTCAATTGAACTAATTGGAATCATAGCTGTAACTATATCTCCTGTGTGACTATTGATTTTTACTCCTTGCTGCTCCAGCGATTCAGTCCCTGCATTTTCTTTCAGATAGATAAATGCACTAATATACTCTTGTACACCAGTCTCAATTACTGCACTTTTTGTTAATATCGCTTTTCTTTGTGTTGTAGATATATCCTTTTGATTCATCTTCAACAAGAAAGTTTTTGTGTGAGGAGATAATTTCCCTGATGCCACTTGAGCTTGTGCCGATGCAAGGAATAAAATCGTAAAGAAGCAATACAACAGAGTTATACGTTTCATATTTGTCTTTTTAAGTATTGTGTTTTATTTTAAATTGTCGCGTTGTTTATTTTATCTTCGCCTTTTTGCCAATCTCAATATAGGTAATTCCCTTAATCTGAATAAGTAAAGGAATACTCTTGACTGGAACTGAGAAAGTTTTGATTTTTTCAGTGTATACCACAACATTTCCTCCTATAGCTTTAATATTTTCCTCATTAAAGGTACTATCCGTATAAAGAAACCCAGAAAGATAAAATTGCTTATTTTGTTTTATCAGCGAATATCGCGCAATTAATGTATCGGATGGAATAAATTGATCTAAAGGTTGCTCGCCGGCTTCTTTTCTTAATTCATTCCAGAAAGACCTGAAATTATTCGATAATTGCACATTATTCGTTATTAATGATTGCTCCTTTTTTATACTGATATTTTTGGAAGTTGAGCAACAACTCATTAGCACGCTTGCAATAACAGTGTAAAAGAGAAACTTATAATTCATTTATATATATTTTTTCATATCATTATCGCAAATATATGTATTATTTTTGAAGTAAATAGTATTTATATTCATAAATATATTAAGGAGTAATTTGTAAATAGCTCTTTTATAAATAGATATAAACTGTGAAGATGCCTGACTGCTTCTATTATTATTGATAATCAATACAGCGGCTGTTATTTATATTTAATATAGAGTATGGCTTCCTGCTATTTTAAAAGTATTAATTTTGCGCATTGTATTGATTAATATGCTAATTGAATGGAATTTAAAAAAAGACACGTGCCTCTTAAAGGTGTATTGAATGAACTGACTGTAACTTATAATATTCCTGCTTTTATAGAAACAGACCCTATTCAGTTTCCTCGTAGATTCATCAACCTGAAGGATATTGAAATATCGGCATTACTTACTTCAGTAATAACTTGGGGCAAGCGTAATTTAATACTTCGTGATGCAGAACGAATGCATCAAATGATGGGAGATAGTCCGTACAATTACATAATGAATCGGGAATGGGAAGTTCTGAAAGATTCGGGAAAGAATATTCATCGCACTTTTTTTGAGCGAGATATGTGGAATATTTGTCGGGGACTTTACCACTATTATCTTGAAAACGAAACGTTGGAGAGCTTATTCCTTACAGATGGCATATTATCAGGACTTGATAAGCTTTCCGGGTTGATGAATACTCGTCACATATCTTCACCGCAAACAAAGAGTCCGTGTAAACGCAGCAATCTGATGCTTCGTTGGTTGGTGAGGAATGATGGAATTGTAGATATGGGGGTGTGGAAAAACATATCACCGGCACAGCTTATTATTCCTCTTGATGTGCACGTGGCACGTATATCAAGACTGGTATGGGATGACCTTCCAAAAACGGAACGACTTTCAACTGCCCTGATTATTACGAATCATCTTTCCAAACTTTGTCCGGAAGATCCCTGTAAGTATGATTTTGCTCTGTTTGGTTTTGGAGAAGAACAGCGTAGGACTATGTCTGGAAAAATAATACTTTAAGCTTGATAAAATCTATTTTGTAGCAATTAAATATTGTTGCCTGTAAATGCAAAACCTTTGCATAGTCAAGGGATAACTCGATTTTCAATATTTAAGGAGCAAGTCTCTCTATTTTCCAGCTTTGATCACTTTGTAAAGTGTATAGGAAGCGGTCGTGCAAGCGGCTTTCTCGTCCTTGCCAGAATTCAATACGATTTGGAGTAACGGCATATCCGCCCCAGTTTTCAGGCCTTTTTACTTCGTGTCCGGCAAAACGGATGCTTTCGCGAAGAAAAGCCTGCATAATCTCCATTCTTCCGGATATAGGCCGGCTTTGAGGAGATATACGTGCTCCGATTCTGCTTTTGTAAGGTCGGGTTTTAAAATACTCATCCGAAACCTCAGGCGAAACTTTAGTAGCTATTCCCTCCACATGTACCTGTCTTTCCAGTTCATGCCAAAGAAACGTAAGCGATATGTAAGGGCTGTTAGCAAGTTGTTTACCTTTCCGGCTTTCATAATTGGTGTAGAATATAAATTCTCCATCCCGGAGTTCTTTCAGTAAAACACAACGGGTAGAAGGTTTTCCATCTTCGGAAACCGTACCTACAATTACTGCAGTAGGCTCGTTAACCTCAGCATTGATAGCCTCTTCCAACCATTGTTGAAACTGTATGAAAGGGTTTTCAGACATATTCTTTCGGGTCAGTCCGCCTCTTGAGTACTCTCTCCGGATATTGCGAATATCTGTCTTCATAATATTCTGCCATTTATGTTTCAGGCAAAGTTATTGAAATAGTTAGATTTAACAACTGAAGCTAGCAATTTTTCAATAAAAAACAGTTTATTTGCATTAAAATAGAAAATTATATGAGAAGTTTTGCATCTGACAACAATTCAGGGGTTCATCCTTTAGTAATGGAAGCCCTTTCCAAAGCCAATTCTGACCATGCTTTTGGCTATGGCGATGACCAATGGACCGCTGAGGCTACTATTAAAATACAAGATATGTTTACACCCGATTGTGAACCTTTATTCGTTTTTAACGGCACAGGAAGTAATATTGTTGCTTTGCAACTACTTACTCGTCCGTTTCATTCTATTCTTTGTGCTGAAACTGCGCATATTTATGTAGATGAATGTGGATCACCGGTAAAAGCAACTGGTTGTCAGATCCGTCCGATTGAAACAACTGACGGAAAACTTACTCCTGAACTTATTCAGCCACATCTTCATGGATTTGGAGATCAGCACCATTCACAACCGGGAGCTATTTATATTTCTCAATGTACAGAACTTGGCACTATATACACCGTTGAAGAACTGAAAGCTATTACTACACTAGCTCATAAAAATAACATGTTTGTCCACATGGATGGAGCGCGTATTGCCAATGCTGCTGCAGCCCTGAATGTTTCTTTGAAAGCTCTGACTGTAGATTGTGGTATTGACGTACTTAGTTTCGGTGGAACAAAGAATGGATTAATGATTGGTGAGTGCGTTGTGGTATTCAATCCGGCTTTAATTAAGAATGCTAAATTTTACCGTAAGCAATCGGCTCAGTTGGCATCCAAAATGCGTTATCTGTCTTGCCAGTTTACTGCATATCTTACCGATGATCTTTGGTTGAAGAATGCCACTCATGCCAATAATATGGCTAAGATGCTTTATGAAGGACTAAGTAAGTTTCCCGAAATTAAGTTTACTCAAAAACCGGAAACAAATGCTTTGTTCCTCACTATGCCTCGCAAGATGATCGATAAGCTGCTTGAATCTTATTTCTTCTATTTCTGGAATGAAGCGAACAATGAAATTCGTCTGGTAACATCTTTTGATACAACTGAAGAAGATGTAACAGGCTTTATAAATGCACTACAAAATATCTAATAATATTTTGAATTGTTTTTTAATGAATCTAGATGTTAATAGTGACATTTAGGTTCATTTTTTATATATTTACGTCAAACATGACTTGACCTTATAACTATCAGAAAAATATGATGAATTTCATTCCCGAAAGCCAACTAAAAGAACTGCTAAGTAATGAGTTTGATTTCTTATTCATACTAAATATGGATGGGAACATTATTACAGCAAATTTTGCAGTTAATAATGTACTCAAATATTCTCTTAATGAACTCAAAGGAAAGCACTTTTCTGCTGTTTATCCGGATGAATACAAAGTAAAATCTGGTATGACTATGCCTTTGGTCATTAAAGGTGATATTACTACATGCCCATACCCATTCATGAAAAAGGATAAAGGAATAATACCTGTCGATACAAAGTTCTATTTCGGTTGGTGGAATGAAGAAAATGTTATTGCTGTAGTCAGCACCAATCTATCTGTTGAGCATTTCTCAAAGGAAGTCTTTTTCAGCATATTTAATAGCTCTCAGGTAATGATGGCAATAGGGTCGGTTGATACAGGAATAATTTTTAATGCAAATCATGCTTTCCTTGAGAATATAGGCTATTCTTTGGACGAGGTTTCTGGTAAAACGGTTAAGGAATTAAATCTGTTTTATGACAGTGAGCAAATAAAGAAACTACTTGCCAGATCTAATGGCAAAGATTCTGTTAAAGGAGAACTTACAATCAGAAGCAAGTCGGGCGAACGGATAGTCTGCCTGTTTTCTTTCGAGCAGATTAAAATTCAGAATAATGAGTATATGCTTGTTGCTGCTACCAACATTACTCAAAGAAAGCAGATGGAAGAGAAGCTGAAGAAGCTTGGAAATCAGCAGAAGTTGCTGGCCAATATCGCTCAGTTACTTAATAAGTCTGATAACTTTGACGATATTATAAATGTAGTTTTGCGACTGATAGGACAGCATACTAATGTAAGTCGTGTTTCAATCTACGAAAATACTCCCGATGAACTATTTACCACAAATACGTTTGAATGGTGCAATGAAGGAATAGCCGGTAAAAAAGAGGCGCTTCAAAGAGTTTCTTTTGAGAATATGCCTTCGTGGATTAAAATTATAAATACAGAAGGACATCTTTCTTCTACTGATATTATAGAGCTCCCTCAGGATATTGCTTCGGTGTTCAATCTTTTTGGAATAAAATCAATATTGCTTTATCCACTTTATATCCAGAATCGCCTTTGGGGATTTGTTGGTTTAGATGAATGTCTCCATAATAGAATATGGCTGGAAGAAGAAATTAGTCTGCTTAAAACGGTTACAGGAAATATAGCAAATGCACTTGAACGAAAATTATATCTGAATCAGTTTCAGAATAGTGAAATGAGATTAAGACTAGCCCTTGATTGTGCCAGAGAGGGAATGTGGGATTGGGATCTCCAGACAGATGTGATTTACTTTACTAATATTGGTTATGAAATTATAGATCAGGATTTTGATGAGTCGCTAGGAAAAGGCCATAAATGGCAAAAGCTTGTTCATCCTGATGACTGGGGATGGGTTTCTCAACTTTTCATAGCTCACAAGAATAGTAAAATAGATTATTTTGAGGCTACTTTCCGTGTGCTGGGCAAATCGGGCAAGGAGAAATGGATTCTGAATCATGGCAGAATTATTGAGAGAGACGAAGAAGGTATAGCAACACGTGCTATTGGTACTCTTATTGATATCAGTAAGCAGAAGGAAAATGAAGAACAATTAAAAAGGCTCTTGGCAACTAAAGATAAACTATTCTCTATTATTGCACATGATCTTCGAGGTCCTGTAGGCAGCTTTATGCAAGTAATTGAACTCCTTACAAGCGATATGGAAATTACTCCCGAAATGGAAGATGCTCTTCTTAATGACTTGAAAGATATGTCGAAGAATACATTCTATTTATTGGAGAATCTGCTTAACTGGTCGAGGTCGCAACGAAGTGAAATTGTATATAATCCGGGAAGTATAATTATAAATAAGCTGGTAAACGATAATATCTCATTACTGTCGGGTACTGCAGGACAAAAATCAATTCAGATTCAGTTCAGTGCAAATACAAATTATACAGCTTATGCAGATTACGATATGACAAATCTGGTAATTCGCAACCTGCTGTCGAATGCTATAAAATTCACCCGTACAAATGGTTTAATCAAGATTGGCTTATCAGAGCAAGATGGATTTGTTGAAGTAGAGATTGCTGATAATGGGGTAGGTATGTCTAAGGAAACGGCCGATAAGCTTTTTACAGATAACCAGTTCCATACCACCTATGGTACAAATAATGAAAAAGGATCGGGGCTGGGACTTGTTCTTTGTCAGGACTTCGTTAAGAGAAACGGTGGAAATATAAGGGTTGAAAGCATTAAAGATGAAGGAAGCAAGTTCTTTTTTACTTTACCTTCCATTAGTAAGATTATTACTGCGGTTTAATAATAAATGTATCATTAATCCTCTATGGCTATAGAGTTGCTTTTTTACTGTCTCTCGGGGTATTTTAATTCCTCGGAATAATAATTTTGCATCCTTGTACAAAAGATTGCATTCTTCTGTACAGAACAATTAATTCTTTTGTACAGAAGAATGCAATCTTTTGTACAAGGAAATATAAACGTATCTAGGACTTTTTTAAAAGTATAACCAGAGTCTTATCACAAAAGAAAGAAGGCATCCTTTTGAGACGCCTTCTTCCAATATTATTTATGAATTATCAGATTACTTTCTGTAATAAGCTAATTCTTCTGTATCAAATTTGTTGATAAACTGAGCATGTTTGTCAATTTCACCTTCGGCGTATCTTACAAATACATGTGCCGATTCAGTAAATGAATCACATTTAGAAGCATCCTGCACTAAAAGGTAAGCCATAACATTATAAGCAGCCATTTCAACTAATCTGCGAGCCATGAAGTCTAGCAATTCCTGGTCTTTTGTAGATACAATCTTTTCAACTGCAGCAGCATATTTCTCAGTCATAGCCTTCAAACGGTTACGTAAACCTTCGAATCCAGGAGCAAGAGGCATTGTTTCGTAATCTTTCAGACGAGCAAGGTAAGTACCATTCGTTACGTAACGGATAGCAGCTACAACCTGAAGCTGAGTAGTTCCTTCGTAAATACTTGTGATACGTGCATCGCGATAGATACGTTCGCAAGCATAATCTTTCATGAAACCAGAACCACCGTGAATCTGAATACAGTCGTAAGCATTCTGATTAGCAAATTCACTACCCATACCTTTAACCAGCGGAGTAAAGCAATCGGCATATTTAGAGAAAGTCTTTTGTTCTGTTCTTTCTTCTGCAGTAAGTTTGCGTTCTTTTGAAATATCGTCCAGGCATTTGTATACGTCTACAAAACGAGCTGTTTCATATAGAAGTGTACGAGAAGCATCAAGTTTAGCTTTCATCAATGAGATAATCTCATATACAGCAGGGAATTCAATAATTGCCTTGCCAAACTGTTTACGATCCTTAGCATAAGCCAACGCTTCATTGTATGCAGCCTGAGAAATACCTACAGACTGAGCAGCGATACCCAGACGAGCACCGTTCATCAAAGCCATAACGTATTTAATCAAACCAAGTTTGCGATCACCACAAAGTTCAGCTTTAGCGTTTTTAAATACTAATTCGCAAGTAGGAGATCCTTTGATACCCATCTTGTTTTCAATACGACGAACGTTTACGCCACCGTTTTTCTTGTCGTAGATGAACATGGAAAGACCACGACCATCATGCGTTCCTTCTTCAGAACGAGCAAGTACAAGGTGAATATCAGCATCACCGTTAGTAATGAAACGTTTTACACCGTTCAAGTACCAGCAATTATCTTTTTCGCAGAAAGAAGCTCTCAGCATTACAGCCTGAAGGTCGGAACCAGCATCTGGTTCGGTAAGGTCCATAGACATAGTCTCACCTGCACAAACGCGAGGAATATAACGCATCTTCTGGTCTTCACTACCAAATTCATAAAGAGTTTCTGCACAATCCTGCAATCCCCAAAGGTTTTCGAAACCTGCATCGCAAGCAGAAACCATATCGGCAGCCATCATGTAAGGTACAGTAGAGAAGTTTAGTCCACCGAAACGGCGAGGCATAGCAACACCCATTAAGCCGGCATCTGTTAAAGCCTGAAGGTTAATGGCAGTACCATTTGCGTATTTTACGCGGTTATTGATAACCTGAGGACCTTCATGGTCTACATCTTCTGCATTTGGAGCAATTACTTCCGAGCATATTTCGCCTACAATTTCCAGTACTTTATCGTAGCTGTCCATTGCGTCCTCGAAATCTACAGGAGCATAATCAAATTTATCTTTGTCAGCATAGTTGCGCTCTTTGAGTTCAACAATTCTCTTCATCAATGGATGATTGAGATAATGCTTTAGTTCTGGTGTATCTAAATATAAGTTTGCCATTTTACTACTTCGAATTTTGTTTATAGTACTTAATCATCTTCGGCACAACTTCTTCTACTGTTCCGTTGATAACATAGTCTGCTATTGTGTTGATTGGTGCATCCGGATCATTATTAATAGAGATAATCATAGAGCTTTCCTGCATACCTGCGATATGCTGAATCTGACCTGAAATACCGCAAGCGATATACAGTTTAGGGCGAACGGTTACACCGGTCTGACCAATCTGACGATCATGTTCTGCAAATCCTGCATCAACAGCTGCACGAGAAGCACCAACTTCTCCGTTCAGTACTTTGGCAAGATCGAAAAGTAACTTAAAGTTATCTTTAGAGCCAACACCGTAACCTCCGGCTACAACGATAGGAGCTCCTTTAATATTTGTTTTTGATTTTTCTATGTGGCGTTCAATAACCTTCACTACATAGTCGGCATCTGCTACATATTTACCAACTTCGTGACGAATAACCTTTCCTTTATAATCATTAGAAAGGATTTGTTTCTTCATTACACCTTCACGAACGGTTGCCATCTGTGGGCGGTGTTCAGGGTTAACAATTGTAGCAACAATGTTACCACCAAAAGCAGGACGGATTTGATAAAGAAGATCTTTATATACTTTATTTTCTTTCTTTTCTTCGTGATCACCAATCTCAAGAGCAGTACAGTCGGCTGTTAGTCCGCTGGTTAAAGCAGAAGATACACGAGGACCAAGGTCGCGACCAATAACAGTTGCTCCCATCAGGCAGATCTGAGGTTTTTCTTCTTTGAATAGATTAACAAGAATTGATGTGTGAGGAAGAGAAGTATAAGGGTAGAGGCCTTCAGCGTCGAATACGTGCAATTTATCTACTCCATAAGGTAATACTTGCTTTTCAATATCGTCTAATTTGTAACCGGCAACAATTGCCTCCAATTGGCATTTTAACTGGTTAGCTAAAGAGCGGCCTTTAGTAAGCAACTCAAGGCTTACGTCAGCAATGATGCCGTCTTCTATTTCGCAATATACAAATAAATTGTTCATTTTTAGTACTTTCTTTAGTGATTAACCAATTGTGTGATTTGCCAATAGTTCAACAATAAGATCTTCAACTTCTCTGTCAGAAGCAGAAAGAGTTTTGCTCTCTTTGGCCTGGAAAACAATATTTTGAATTGCTTTAACCTTAGTAGGAGAACCAGAAAGACCGCATTGTGCAGTATCTCCGTTAACGTCAGTAACACTCCATTCTGGAAGGTTCAGATAATCTCTTGTGTCATACAGATCGGTATAATCAAGATTTCCCTGTTGTTTTTCTGTAACAGTTTTAGCATGTTTGTACTTTTGCACAAGCTTGGCGTTGCGTGGACGACAAGGAGCTGCTGAACCATTTACAGTTATTACAATAGGAAGAGGACCTTCTACTGTTTCAATACCACCATCAATGTGGCGTTTAACAGTAATGCGACCATTCTCAATTTTTTCAATTTCTTCAGCGTAAGTAATCTGAGTTAATCCCAGCTTTTCAGCAACCTGTGGACCAACCTGAGCGGTATCACCGTCAATAGCCTGACGACCACCGATAATTACATCAAAATCCTTTATCTTACGTATTGCAGTAGCAAGTGCATAAGAAGTAGCCAACGTGTCTGCTCCGGCAAATGCTCTGTCGGTCAACAAATAACCATTGTCAGCTCCGCGATACAGGCCTTCACGAATAATATCAGCGGCGCGTCCTGGACCCATTGTCAGGATTGTTACGGTAGAACCGGGATGTGCATCTTTCAAACGGAGCGCTTGCTCAAGGGCATTTAAGTCCTCAGGATTGAAGATGGCCGGAAGTGCCGCACGATTAATAGTTCCGTCGGCTTTCATGGCATCTTTCCCAACGTTACGTGTGTCGGGAACTTGTTTTGCCAATACAATAATCTTTAAACTCATGTTATTAATTTTAGTATTAGTATTTTATACACATATAAGTAAGCTAACAAACAGGATGATAACTTGCTGTATAATCAGCCTGCAAAATTACTCAAACAGTTGATTCTACAAAACTTTATTCTTTAAAAATGCACAAAAATAGCTCTTATGAGCAAATGAAAAAGGTTTGTATTTGTGAATAAATGAAATGAACTATAAATTATTTTTAATTAGCATAAAATTTGCCCTATCTTAAAGATGAAATCGGAAGCAGAATATGAAACATCAATATAAATAGTACGATATTATATTTTAATGGTGTTATTTTGATATTATACGGAAAAATAGTGCTAATTATATGGGACAGGTTTCGACGTTTTTTTTATGTTTGCATTCTATAAAAGACCAATTTGCTCGCAAAAATACAGATGAAATGGCTTTTGTATATAATTAATACATAAAACCGATACGATGACACAATATAGATTTTTTTACTCTTTTCTTCTTTTTTTCCTCTTTTTCTTAACAAGAATTGAAGCTCTACCTGCACCGATTAAAGATTATGTATTAATTATCAATTCGTATAACGAAGGGAATTTATGGGCAGAGAAAATTCAGGATAAAATAATTAAGTCGATTGATAATAAGAAAAATATATCTGTCGGTATTGAATATCTTGATAATTGCAGATTTTCTTCCATGAAGGATGTGTCTCATAGGGCAGATAGTTTATATAGAGATTATAAAATAAAACCTAAAGCTGTTGTTGTTATTGGAGAAGCAGGATGGATTGTTTATCGTAATACACTACCTGAATCTTGGAAAGAAATACCAATTGTACTAACATCGGCCAAAAGATATACTACTTCTCTCGAAAATCTTATTTCCGGAAAAGAGATTGATCCTAAAATGCTTATCCCCTACAAGGAGGCTACTAAGGGACTTAATGTAACAGGTGTTTTTCATCCTGTCCACATAAAACAGACCATACAATTGATGAAGAAGCTAATGCCTAAAATGACGAAGATAGCATTTATCTCCGATAAAAGGTATACAAGTACTTATAACAGATTTCTATTTAAATATATACTAAAGAAATATTTCCCAGATTTAAAGGAAATTTCATTGTGCCAGAAAGATCTTTCTACAAATAAGTTGCTAAATTCTTTGTCTGAAATGGATAAAAATACCGGTCTGCTTTATCATGGGTGGTACGAAGATGGTAATACTGGCATTTCTTCAAATAACAGGACGGAGAAGATGATTAGCAGCTTTACCGATTTACCAATGTTTGGTTTGACTGATTTTGGAGATGATTTAGGAGATTTTGCAGGAGGATATTATTCAACCAGCGAAGACTATGGAAACAAATCCGGTGAAATTTTGAATATGGTTCTTAATGGTAAGAAAGCAAACGAAATTCCTTTTCAGCTAGCTCCATTTCCACGCGCTCATCTGAATTATCGAAATCTAATTCAAACAGGACTCGACAAAAAATACTATCCTTCCGATGCTGTATATTTGCATAAACCTGCCAGCTTCTTCGAAGAAAATATAATTCTTATAATATCTCTAGTAAGTATTCTGCTGATTTGTTTTTCTATTCTTTTATCGAAGATATGGTTTTTGAAAAAAGAAAAGAACACAAATGAAAAAATGAAATTGTTTTTCACAAACATTCTTGATAACATTCCGGTAGCAATATGTGTGAGAGATTTTACTGACAATAAGTTTATCTATTGGAATAAGAGGATGGAGGATATGACACTGATCAAATCCAAAGATGCAATTGGAAAAACGAATAAGGAATTATTCTCTCCCGAAATATATAGAAAACATCAGGAAATTGATAAGAGACTAATGAAGGAAGGACATTCTATCAATTATGAACAAGAATTTCTTTTTTCTGATAATAAGTTGCATTCGGTTAATATATCTAAGGCTCTTATAAAAACAGATAAAGATCCCGCTTATATGCTGTTTAGTGGCTGGGATGTTACAGAACTGAAAGCTATTCAGCGGAAGTTTCAGACTGCAAATAATCAGTTGGCAATGGTTATGGATGCGGGAGAAATTATTTCCTGGGTATGGGATGTAAGAGTCAGAACGATAACTTTTGACTATGATTATCAGAAAAATCAGGATTATTTGCCGGAAATGAAAAGTCTGACAAAACCTTTGGAAGATGTCCTTTCACTTACTCACCCAGATGATGTAGAACGTTCGTTTATAACTTTCAGTAACTTTCTTGAAGGTAAATCAGATAGAGTTGACCTTGATCTCAGGGTTAATTTTTATGGTAATGGTTACGAGTGGTATGAATTGCAAGGCATGGTTACAGAGCGTGATAAAGATGGCTCAATTCTTATTGTTACAGGATCGGGTATCAATATTACTAAGAGAAAGCAAACAGAACAAGCTTTGTTTGAGGCAAAAGAGAAAGCAGAGGAATCAAATCGTCTTAAATCTGCTTTCCTGGCAAACATGAGTCACGAGATACGCACTCCATTGAATGCTATAGTAGGTTTTTCAAGAATTCTGGCAGATATTAATAGCGGCGAAATGGAAAATCAGTTTGCAGGTATTATTGAAAGCAATAATAATTTATTGCTGCAGCTTATTAACGACATTCTCGATCTTTCTAAAATAGAGGCCGGAACATTGGAATTTGTATATTCTGATGTCGATATTAATACCTTATTTGATGAAATAGAACAAGCTTCTGCCATGAAAGTCGATCAGAATGCTGTTAAAATTGTATTCAAGGATAAGTTACCCAAATGTGTTATTCATACAGAGAGGAACCGATTGTCGCAGGTCATTTCAAACTTTATATCAAATTCCATCAAGTTTACAGAGCAGGGCAGCATTGCATTTGGATATACTTTATCGGGAGAGAAACTACGTTTTTATGTAACAGATACTGGATGTGGTATTCCTAAGAATAAACAGGGTTCTGTTTTTGATCGTTTTGTTAAGTTGAATACATTTGCTCAAGGCACAGGATTGGGATTGTCTATTTGTGCTTCAATAGTATACAAACTAGGAGGTGAAATCGGCGTTGAATCGGAAGAGGGAAGAGGTTCTACTTTTTGGTTTACTATTCCTTACAAGCCGGTTGATACAGATGAGGAAGAATATTTCGATGATTCTGATAAGAAATCTGTGTTGAAAAGTAATGTAGAAAAAGTAACTTTGTTAGTTGCCGAAGACGACAATAGTAACTATAAATTAATGGAAGCTATTCTTGGCAAAGAGTATGAACTTATTCATGCCTGGAATGGTGAAGAGGCTGTAAAGTTATACAATAATCATCAGCCCGATCTGATTCTAACAGATATAAAAATGCCTGTTATGGATGGATATGAACTAGTTCAAAAGATAAGAATGCATTCAAATGAGATTCCTGTTATAGCCGTAACAGCTTATGCTTCGGAAGAAGACAGAAGCAAGATTAGTGAAGGTGGCTTTAGCGATTTCGTGGCAAAGCCTATTAATGCTTTGTTGTTGAAAGAAAAAATTAGTGCTCTGCTGAATATTAACTAAAGCAAGGATGAATGGCATAAGACGTTTTATAATGTAACATATGCTGCCGGATTAGCTGTTTATAGGCCTCTTTAAGAAACTCACAAGGGAAGATTCCCATAAGATATACCAGATTGTTGCTAGGTAGACTCTGAAACAAAAAGGTTCGGATAGTATAGAAAACTACCCGAACCTTTTTTATTTCTTAATAGAAGAATTTATCTTCAATCGCGAATATTACAACTTAATACCAAGCTTGTCAGCAATCTCTTTAGGAAGAGCATTTTTGTGAACAAGGATGTTTATGGTTTTATACTTAACAAATGCTTTAGAAGCATACCAGGTACCTTTGTACTTGTTGTCAGTTCCCCATGAATTCTTTACCATATAGTAATCTTTACCGTTCTGATCTTTTGCAATACCGTAGATAAGCATACCGTGATCGTCGGTTGTTTCCCAATTATCGAAAGCTTCCTGACGCATTTTTTGAGTAATCTCTTTCTCAGGTCTTGGTTTTGCAGTCAGTTCTTTGTTCTTTTCTTCCTTAGTTAAGCCTGTCCAGCGAGCCATGTCCGATCCACTTAAATCTGCAGTCTTAATTTCTTCAGGAACTACAGCAATTCCGTTGCGGGTAAATCCTGTTTCACTAACATCGCTTCCCCATGCTACAGTGTATCCGTTGTTTACAGCATTATCGATTACTGCCATAAATTCATCTAAAGGCAAATTATATGATTCACCATTACGCCAGTTGTCCTGAATTTCAAGAGCAAACTGAGTATAGAATTTGTGGTGAGTGAAAGAAGTTATTGAAACATAGTCGTCAGCATTCAATTCCAGTTCTCTGGCAAATGCTTTTGCATCGTATTTCTTTCCGTTATAATTGAAATATTCAGGACGTGCGCCAAGGTAGTTGCTAACCACAGCATCAAAACCTCTTTTCCATACCGGAGTAAGTTTCTTTAAGGTACTTTTTGCTATAGCATCAAGATATCCTTTCATTACAGCATCCAACTCGTTGTGAACAGGAAGAGAATCGCCATAATGCAATCCGGTCATGGCTTCCTGTGGTTCCAGCCCATAGTTCTTCAGACAGTACATTACATCATAAAAACTACCTCCAGGTCCGAATGAACCCTCACTGTGAAGACGAACATATTTTTCGGCACGGTCTTCCATTGTATGGTGTACAATATACATTTCAGAAAGGTCATAAGTACCTTTGCCTTTGCGAAGTAATTCCGATTCAAGGAATGCTGCACCCGAGAAGCTCCAACATGTACTTGAACGGTTCTGGTTCTTGATAGATGTTATAGGGTTTTCTTTTACTGTAGTGAAGACAAATCCTTCCTCTTTCTTCGCTTTTTCTTTCGCCGAAATACTAAAGCAGAGGGCGGAAAAAAGAACAATACTAATAATCTTTTTCATAAAATCTACTTATATTTATTTATATTTTAGGCAAAGATAAGTAATGGAGAATTAAAAAATATTATATTTGTTAATAATTTCAGATAAATTAAAGACACTTATGAGTAAAGTAAAGAAAGACTATCTGATATATTTTATAATGCTGGTTCTATTCTCTGGTCTGATTTATGTGGCGTTGGAGGAAGGAGGTCGTTTTGATCATTTTTCCGTGGTGCATATTCCACAAGGAGGCTCATCAGATAGTTTTCAGATGTTTAAAAATATATTGATCGAAAAAGTAAATAGTCCGTTTACAATTTTATTGTTGCAGATAATTGTGATATTGTTTACTGTTCGTCTTTTTTCTTATCTGTTTAAATATATTGGTCAGCCAGGTGTTATAGGTGAAATAGTTGCAGGTATTGTACTTGGTCCATCCTTGTTCGGCTATTTATTTCCAGATTTTTTTGGATTTCTTTTCCGGCCTGATTCACTCGGAAATCTTCAGATTGTAAGTCAGATTGGACTTATTCTGTTTATGTTCGTAATAGGCATGGAACTGGATTTTAGTACGCTCAAAAATAAGATAAACGAAACGCTCGTTATAAGTCATGCCGGAATATTGGTTCCTTTTTTTCTTGGTGTGATTTCCTCATACTGGATTTATGAAGAGTATGCCGCACAACAAACAGCTTTTTTGCCTTTTGCTCTTTTTATCGGTATTTCCATGAGTATAACAGCTTTTCCAGTACTTGCTCGTATTATTCAGGAAAAGAATCTTACGAAAACGCCAATTGGTATTCTATCTATTGCTTCGGCTGCAAATGATGATGTTACCGCATGGTGCTTACTGGCAGTTGTTATTGCTATTTCAAAAGCCGGAACATTGGGAAGTGCACTGTATGCTGTGGCTCTTACCTTTGTATACATAGCTGTAATGTTTTTAGTGATTCGCCCATTCCTGAGAAAAGTTGGGAATGTATATGCAAATAAAGAGGTGATTAATAAAACCTTTGTAGGGTTTATCTTTATTATATTAATAGTTTCATCCACATTAACGGAGGTTCTCGGTATTCATGCTTTGTTTGGAGCTTTTATTGCCGGAGTAGTGATGCCGTCAAATTTTGGCTTTCGTAAGGTCTTGATGGAGAAAGTGGAGGATGTTTCTCTGGTATTCTTTCTTCCTCTTTTCTTTGCTTTCACTGGGTTGCATACTCAAATAGGACTAATTAACAGCCCAAGTTTATTTGGCGTTCTGGGATTGCTGGTAGCTGTTGCCATTGCAGGAAAGCTTGGCGGTTGTACAATTGCTGCCCGATTGGTTGGAGAATCATGGAAAAATAGCTTGATAGTAGGTACCTTGATGAATACCCGCGGATTGATGCAATTGGTTGCGCTGAACATTGGGTATGAAATGGGGATACTTCCTCCTTCTATCTTTGTAATCCTCATTATCATGGCTTTAGTCACTACATTTATGACTACGCCCCTTCTTACTTTAGTGGAAAAAATATTTGAAATAACAAAACCACCAATAAGTCTGACAAAGAAGCTTATTCTTTGTTTTGGTCGAATAGAGTCGGGTAGGGATTTGCTTTCTGTGTATGAGTTACTTTTTGGACCTAGATTGAAACAAAAAGAACTGATTGCTGCACATTATACATTGGGCACAGATGTGAATCCAATACAGGCAAAACAGTATGAGGAAGAAAGCTTTGATTTATTAAATACAGAAGCGCAAAGAGCTTCAATAAAGGTTGATTGCCGCTATAAAGTTACAGATAAGCTGATACAGGATATAACACATCTGGTTCAAACGGAGAATCCTGACTTATTATTACTGGGTGCCGGTAGTAATTACATGTTGGAAGGCGGAACTCAGGTACTTCCTCTTCTTGGCTTATTCAGGAATAAAGTAGACGATATTATTGGGCAGGTGAATTGTGATGTTGCGGTTTTTGTTAATCGAGGTTATCAGCATGGTGATATTGCAATAGTTCTTGGCGGAGCAATTGATTCTTTCATGTTGTTTTATCTTGAATCGTTGCTGATGAATGGAATAAAAGATATTCAATTATATCTGTTTGTTGGCGATGATAAGTTTACAAAAAAGGTGAACGATCTTTTAGAAAACTATCCTGAACAGGTTGTTTTGCATCCTATTCATGATTTGTCTGAGATTAGCTATAGAAGTGTGGATGGATTATTAATTCTGAGTCATACTGTTTGTGAAAAAATAGCCGAGAATAAGGAAGAATATGAGGCTTTGCCATCGTTATTGGTTATGAGTCCCAAAAGCAATACGAAATAAATTGATTAATTTTTCTTTCTGTCTTTACTTTATATAAAAGAGTATATTAGAAATGACAATAGATAACAATACCGGATTAGTTCTTGAAGGTGGCGGTATGCGCGGGGTTTTTACCTGTGGTGTTTTGGATTATTTCATGGATCACAATATCCGTTTTCCTTATACCATAGGAGTTTCGGCGGGTGCCTGCAATGGCTTATCGTATATTTCCCGTCAGCGTGGACGTGCCAAATACAGTAACATTGATCTGCTCGATAAATATCACTATATAGGTTTGAAACATCTTCTCAAAAAGAAGAATATCATGGATTACGATCTTCTTTTCGGTGAGTTCCCTGAAAGAATTCTTCCTTATGATTACGATGCCTATTTTTCTTCGCCCGATAGGTTTGTAATGGTCACAACCAATTGTGAAACCGGAGAAGCCAATTACTTTGAAGAAAAGAAAGACAAACAGCGCGTACTCGATATTTGCAAAGCCTCAAGCAGTTTGCCGTTTGTCTGCCCCATAGTTTATGTAGATGGTGTTCCAATGCTGGATGGTGGAATTGTGGATTCTATACCTTTACTTCGTGCAGTGGAAGATGGATATCAGAATAATGTAGTGGTGTTAACCCGAAACAGAGGCTATAGGAAAGAGGCTAAAGATCACAAAATACCTTCAATTATTTATCGCAAGTACCCTAATATCCGTGAAGCCTTAGGTCGCCGTTGTGCCGTATATAACGAACAACTTGAAATGGTAGAACGGATGGAGGACGAAGGACAGATTACCGTTATCCGTCCGGAAAAGCCAATTGTTGTAGATAGGATTGAAAAAGATGTGATGAAACTCACAGATTTGTATAATGAAGGCTATGCTTGTGCCGGGAAAATAATGCATTCTGTGGCAAATGCTTCTGATAAAATACTTTATCTCCAGGAAAAATAAAAAAAACGAAAATTATCTGCCACCTGCTACTAAATAGGTGCTAAGTTGTTGATAACTAAATATATAATTTAGTAGTAGATCCAATTTATACTCATTTATCTTCCACCAGATCTCCCACCAATCTGCTACTGCCTGATTTCCACTACAAATAATCAATTGATATAACCTGTTCAAAGCTTGCGTTATTAAATCGGAAATAAATTATATATTCACTGTTAATTTGCTGGAAACAAGGTGGATATAAACAATGTATTGCTGATTGGTAAGTTGTTTGCTCCATGAAAATAAGTAACCCCGCGGCCGCGGGGTTATGGGACTGCATTCGAGGGCTTATCGGTTTACGGTCGCGGGCCGATGGGTTCACGGCTGCAGGCTTACTTAACTTTCCTTTAAATTCCTCAAATAACTTATCAATTTTTTATCAAAGTCCCGTTATCGTTGTTCTGCTTTCAGGATCAGTTTATCCAGCGTTTCGCGCAGACTTAGATATTCTTCTTCTGACAAATCCAGACAATTAGCCATTTCATGAGGAACCTCAATAGCCTTTTTCTGCAGTTCTGTGCCAGCTTTCGTTAGTTTAATAATAACAGTGCGTTCGTCTTCTTTGCTCCTCTTACGATGAATATAACCGGTGGCTTCCAGACGCTTCAGCAGTGGAGACAATGTTCCTGTATCCAGTTTAAGTGTTTCACTGAGTGAATTTACCGGTATTCCGTCTTTTTCCCACAGGGCCATCATAACCAAATATTGCGGATAAGTTAAATCCAGCTCGTTTAGAAACGGGCGGTAATGATTCGTAATAGCACGGTTTAGGCGATATACACGAAAGCAAATCTGGTTCTCTAGTTTTAACTCGGGGTAATTCTCTTTCATAATCTCATTATATTTGCCGCAAAATTACAGAAAATATAATTGTGTGCGATTAATTTGCTATATGAAATAGTTCGCTGCTTGCAAAGACGGCGAACTATTTCATTTTTTTTAGATTACAGCAGGCTCTTAATTTCTGCTTCAACCTTAGCCATATCTTCAGTTGGTTCGAAACGTTTCACCACTTCACCATTGCGGTTGATAAGGAATTTTGTGAAGTTCCATTTAATTTCTGCATTCTCCTTATAATTAGGATTTTCCTTTGAAAGCATATCATCAAGGATTTTTGCTATCGGGTGATTCATATCGAATCCGGCAAAGCTTTTTTCGCTCTTTAAGAACTTAAAGAGGTCGCTGGCATTATCTCCGTTTACTTCTAACTTCTTAAATTGTGGGAATTGCACGTCGTAGTTCAAAGTGCAGAACTCGTGAATCTCTTCATCAGTGCCTGCTGCCTGATTGGCAAACTGATTGCAAGGGAAATCAAGAACAACGAATCCCTGATCCTTATACTCTTCATAGATTTTTTCCAGCTCTTTGTACTGAGGGGTAAAACCGCAAGCTGTTGCTGTGTTTACTACTAACAAAACTTTACCTGCATATTCGTTCAAAGATACGTCGTTTCCTTTTCTGTCTTTTACTGTGAAATTATAAACTGTGCTCATATTCTTCTATTTTTTAGTTTGTTATTACTGACTTTATAATCGTTCTTTTTATTTTTATAATGCGAATATATACAAAATTAAATCGCGCGCAATATAATCGGATGAAAATTTATTGTTCATTAACTTAATACTTTATTTTTCTGCTTTGTAACAAGGCATGCAACTTCAGCAAAAATTCTCATTAAAAAACGGCAGATGGCCTTCTAAAAGGTGAGGGTAGTACCATTTTGTGATGGTTTAGTGATGGTTCAAAATGCTACCCTCACTAATTTATAATATTGATTTACAATGGGATGAATGGAAAAAGTGATGGAGTGAGGGATGGTTTTAAAAAAAAAAATTTGAGATTAAATTTCGATAATAGCTAAGTAAATCTATATATTTGTAAAATATGATGATTAGTTAGTTTTTATTATAAAGAGAGAATTATGGAGCCAATTATAACTAAAAACCTTTTAATTAGGGAAATAATGCCATCGGACATAAATGTTTTATTGTCAGTTTATTATAAAGAGGAAAACATGAAGTACATCTCTAATGGTAAATATGATTGGACTCTGGAAGAACTGAAAGGCAAATATGAGAAAGTAAATACTGATGGCTATCCGCAAGGATATGGAATTTTTGCTGTTGTTGCTGATGGAGATATTATTGGTGAGGCTGGTTTATTCAATTCCTTTGGAAATGAGAAGATTCTTGAGCTAGGCTATATCCTTGATAATAAATATTGGAATAGAGGCTATGGTACTGAAATTTGTAGTGGATTACTTGATTACGGTTTTAATGTATTGGGTGTTGATAAGATTATAGCACGTATGTATCCTGAGAATATTGGTTCGATAAGGATTTGTGAAAAACTAAAATTGAGGAAAACGGATGTTGAGGGTGTGGTCTATCATCAATATGAAATAGCTCGGTAATATAATATAAGATAAAAATAAGAAAGGCTGCTTCAAACGAAGCAGCCTTTCCTTATTATATAGAACTAAATATTAATTAGTCTTCTTGCTCAACACCCCATTGTTGCTTAGCCAAACGCTTGTAGTTGTTATATCTCCACTTAGCGTTGTCCTGAGCAGCCTGGAATAATTCATTAGCTTCAGCAGGATATTGTTTTGCTAATGAAGCGTAACGAACTTCACCTTTCAGGAAGTTTTGGAAGTTATCCCAGTTTGGAGCTTTAGAATCCAATGTGAATGGATTTTGTCCTTCAGCTTCCAATGCAGGATTGTATCTCCACAAGTGCCAGTAACCGCATTCTACTGCAGCTGCCTGTTCAGCTTGTGCTTTACCCATACCAGCTTTCAAACCGTGGTTGATACATGGTGAGTAAGCGATAACGATTGAAGGTCCGTCATAAGCTTCAGCTTCGCGGATAGCTTTCAATGTTTGAGCTTGGTCAGCACCCATAGCAACTTGTGCGCAATATACATAACCGTATGTAGAAGCGATCAAACCAAGGTCTTTCTTACGTACTCTCTTACCTGCAGCAGCAAACTTAGCAATAGCTCCAACTGGAGTTGCTTTTGATGACTGACCACCAGTGTTTGAGTAAACTTCAGTATCAAGAACCAATACGTTTACATTCTTTCCAGAAGCAAGTACGTGATCTAAACCACCGAAACCGATATCATAAGAAGCACCATCACCACCGATAATCCATTGAGATTTCTTGATTAAGAATTTGCTTAGAGAAGCGATTTCTTTGCAGATATCGCAGTCGCAAGCTTTTACAAGTGGAGTAATCTTAGCTTCAAGTTCGATAGAACGTTCTGTGTTGTCTTTGTCGGCAATCCATTCGTTGAACAAACCTTTCAGTTCGTCTGAACAGCAGTCGCAAGTCTGACCTTTAGTCATCAAGTCAACAAGACGATCACGCATTTTATCAACTGCAAGAGTCATACCCATACCGAATTCAGCGAAGTCTTCGAATAATGAGTTAGCCCATGCTGGTCCGTGACCTTCTTCGTTAGTTGTATAAGGAGTTGATGGAACTGAACCAGAGTAGATAGAAGAACATCCTGTTGCATTAGCAATCATCTGACGATCACCAAATAATTGAGTTAACAATTTAACGTAAGGAGTTTCACCACAACCTGAACATGCACCAGAGAACTCGAATAATGGAGTAGCAAACTGTGAATTCTTCACGTTAGCATTAACATTTACCAAGTGCTGTTTGCTCTTTACTTTTGTAGCAACATATTCCCAGTTAGGAGCTTGTGGAAGCTGACCTTCCAAAGGTTGCATCTTAAGAGCCTTACCTTGTTTGTTTCCTGGACATACATCAGCACAGTTACCACAACCAAGACAGTCAAGTACGTCAACCTGGATACGGAACTTCATACCGTCGAATACTTTTCCGGTAGCTTTCAGCATATCAGTGAAAGGAGCTGCAGCTTGTTCTGCTTCGTCAAGTACGAATGGACGGATAGAAGCGTGAGGACAAACATAAGCACACTTGTTACACTGGATACAGTTTTCTGAATTCCATTCTGGAACGAAAGCAGCTACACCACGTTTTTCGTAAGTAGCAGTACCTTGTTGCCATGTACCATCTTCAATACCAACGAAAGTAGATACTGGAAGATCATCACCATTCTGAGCGTTGATAACCTTAACTACTTTTTCTACGAATTCAGGAGTGTTGTTGTCTGCAGCTTCTTCGTCTTTCAAAGTAGCCCAAGCAGGATCAACAGTTAGTTGTTTGTATTCGCCACCACGGTCAACAGCTGCATTGTTCTTGTCAACAATGTCTTGTCCTTTCTTACCGTAAGACTTAACAATGAATTTCTTCATTTGTTCTACAGCCAAATCTACTGGAATAACACCAGTGATACGGAAGAATGCAGACTGAAGGATAGTGTTTGTTCTGTTACCCAAGCCAATTTCCTGTGCAATTTGAGTAGCATTGATATAATAAACTGTGATATTCTTTTCTGCGAAATAACGTTTTACGTTGTTTGGCAAATGTTTAGCCAGTTCTTCTTCGTTCCAGATAGTATTCAAAAGGAATGTACCATTCTGTTGCAAACCGCGTGTTACATCATACATACGAAGGTATGCCTGAACGTGACAAGCTACGAAGTTAGGTGTATTTACCAAATATGTAGAACGAATAGGAGTATCACCGAAACGAAGGTGTGAACAAGTGAAACCTCCTGATTTCTTAGAGTCGTAAGAGAAGTAAGCCTGACAGTGCTTGTTAGTATTATCACCGATAATCTTAACAGAGTTCTTGTTAGCACCTACAGTACCATCAGCTCCCAAACCGTAGAACTTAGCTTCGTACATACCTTCACCGCCTAATGCGATTTCTTCTTTCTTAGGAAGAGAAGTGAAAGTTACGTCGTCAACTATACCAATTGTGAATTGGTTCTTAGGCATTGCCAAAGAAAGGTTTTCGTATACTGAAATAATCTGAGCTGGAGTAGTGTCTTTAGAAGAAAGACCGTAACGGCCACCAACGATAACCGGAGCATCAGCCTGTCCGTAGAAACAATCTTTTACGTCTAAGTATAATGGTTCGCCTACTGCACCTGGTTCTTTTGTTCTGTCTAATACAGCAATACGTTTAGCTGTTTTAGGAACAGCAGCAAGGAAGTGTTTAGCAGAGAATGGACGGTACAAGTGTACTGCAACCAAACCAACTTTTTCTCCCTGAGCAGTTAAGTAGTCGATAGCTTCGCGAGCAGCTTCTGTAACAGAACCCATTGCGATGATTACACGGTCAGCATCGTCAGCTCCGTAGTAATCGAACAAGCTATATTTACGTCCTGTGATTTCAGAAAGTTCTTTCATGTATTCTTCTACGATACCTGGAACAGCGTCATAGAATTTGTTGCATGATTCTCTATGTTGGAAGTAAACATCTGGGTTTTCAGCCATACCACGTGCAACTGGGTTCTCTGGGTTCAAAGAACGGTTACGGAATTCAGCCAAAGCTTCTTTGTCGATCAGGTGAGCAAGGTCATCATTTTCCAACATCTCGATTTTCTGAATTTCGTGTGATGTACGGAATCCGTCGAAGAAGTTTACGAATGGAACGCGTGATTTAATTGTAGCTAAGTGAGCTACTGCTGACAAGTCCATAACTTCCTGTACAGAACCTTCTGCCAACATAGCAAAACCTACCTGACGACAAGCCATAACATCCTGGTGGTCACCGAAGATAGAAAGAGCGTGTGAAGCCAAAGCACGAGCTGATACGTGGAATACGCAAGGTAGTAATTCACCTGCAATCTTGTACATATTAGGAATCATAAGTAATAATCCCTGAGAAGCAGTGTAAGTGGTAGTTAGTGCACCAGCTTGAAGTGAACCGTGTACAGCACCTGCTGCACCTGCTTCAGATTGCATTTCCTGTACTAATACTGTTTCGCCGAAGATGTTTTTACGTCCGGCTGCTGCCCATTCGTCTACGTACTCTGCCATAGTCGAAGAAGGAGTGATAGGATAGATCGAAGCTACTTCTGAGAACATATACGAGATATGTGCAGCAGCCTGATTACCATCACATGTGATGAATTTCTTCTGTTTAGTCATAACATTTAATATATTAAATAAAAAAACTCAGTTAATAAAGAAAACCAAATAACCATAAAGGTATCTGATTTCCTCGCCCTATTTCTGCCCTGTGAATGGCATACGTAATGGCTGGATTATTTTTGACCTTAAATCCGTCGGTACATATCTTAAATGGAATCTTTTCATCTACCAGAAAAGAAGTTCCTTTTTCTCCTTTATTGAGAACATGGTCCTTATAGAGTGTATTGAGAAAGAATGTTTCGGCAACATCTTGTTCTTCCACTTTTACCGGATAAATAGAATACATAAGATTAGTGTTATGCATCATTATCTTTGATGGCTTTTTAGGGAAAGATTCTCCTTTTGGATAAACCATGTTGATTAACCTTGCGTCTGCCAGGTATTTGATGTAGTTCATAACCGTAGCACGTGATGTTTCAATCTCTGTAGCCAAATGACTGACATTGGGAGCTGAAGGACCATCAACTGCAAGCAAGTATAAAAGCTTCTTTATCTTTGAAAGATATTTCAGTTCTATTTGCTTAATAAGTAGAATGTCTACTTCTACCATCATGTTCATCGTTTTAAGCAAATTTTCGGAAAAATTTCTTTTTTCAAGAAAAAATGGATAAAAACCATGATGAAGATAGTCCTGGAAATAGTCTGTAGGACGAACCTTTGAGAGTACAGTCTTGGCTATTTGCTCGTGATTGGACAAAATATCTTCTAACGAGTAAGACGGAAAGTTGTTACCTGTTTGCAGATTCAGAAATTCTCTGAATGAGAATCCGCGGAGATTATATGATTTTACGATTCCGGATAACTCAGTGTTTTCTTCTTTTAATCGCATAACCGATGAACCGGTAAATACAATTTTCAAACCAGGAAAACGATCATGGCAAATTCTTAGTTCATGACTCCAGTTTGGATACTTAAAGACCTGGTCTATGAGAAGTACTTTACCACCGTTTTTAAGAAATTCTTCTGCAAACTCTATAATGGTATGTCCTGAGAAATAAAAGTTATTCATGTTGATAAACAAGCATGAACGGTCAGTTCCGAATCGCTCTTTTGCATATTGCAACAGGAAAGTAGTTTTTCCTACACCTCGAGTCCCTTTGATTCCAATAAGACGGTCGTTCCAATCGATCTCATCCATCAAATCACGTCGAACGGAGGCATTGGTGTGTTCTACCAGATAGCTGTGAGTTCTGTAAAAGGCTTCCATAAACATTCTTTTATTGTCGAGGCAAAGATAATTATAATTATCTACTTTGCAAAGTAGAGATTGCAAAATATTCATCTATTTAAACTTGTTTATGCTTTTGTTTATAGAAAGTGATTATGTAGCTTATAAATATTCAATTCTGCAGAGGATAATTGTTGTTTCAATCTTATTTTAAGGCTCTGCAATAATCCGTTTATTCTATTTAATAGATGGCATTTTGTACAAAATAAAACATTCTTTTGTACAAGAATAAAATTATTTTAGATGGTTGATTATTCTATTTTTCTTTTTGCTTACTTTTGTATACAAAATACATAAAAAATAAATGCTGGAAGTATATTTATTCAATCCTGATAATGATTTGGCATTGGCTAATGGTGATGAGAATTATACACCGCCTCTTTCTGCCCGAAAGATGGCAGACGACCTTTCGTTGCTGCCAATATGGTATACCTCACCGGGAATGCTGGTAATGAGTAACGAACCGGATGCCGAGGAGTGGATGCTGCAGATAAAGAATTTGTTTGATCTATCTGTCGGCAGAATCGGGGAGGATGATATTGCTTTCCAGTCATCTTTGAAACTTTGTCCGTGGGGATGGAATGCTGCTTTGATAAAACAAGCCCGGCTATTAGGCTTTTCTGATGATCTTCTACCTGATAAAAAGCAAATGGAGATTTTACGTAAGTTGTCTCATCGATCTTTAGCTGTTTCTTTACTCAGGGAGTTGAATGTTTCTTCTTCTTTTTGTGGAGTCTCGGAAGAATTAACTTCTGATGAAGCTGTTCGGGAGTTTGTTGAGCATTATCCCAAAGTTCTTTTAAAAGCACCATGGTCGGGTAGTGGCAAAGGACTACGACCGGGTAAAGGTGAGTATACCAGTCATATTCAAGGATGGAGTAATCGGGTGATAAAGAATCAGCGTTGTGTGGTAGGCGAACCTTGGCTGGATAAAGTGAAGGATTTTGCCATGGAATTTTTTTGTGATGAATCGGGTAAAGTCTCTTTTGCCGGATATTCTTTTTTTGAAACAGATGTAAGAGGGGCTTACACGGGGAATCTTCTGGCTTCCAATGAAGCTATTGAACAGCGTCTCACCGAATTTGTTAATGCCGCCGATTTGCACTTGTTGCGAAATCAGCTCGAAATAAAACTTTCTCAACTGATAGGTGATAAGTATAATGGATATCTGGGTGTAGATATGATGATCTGTCGTTTCTCTGAACAACCTGTTTTTCGTATTCATCCCTGCGTAGAGGTAAACCTGCGTATGAATATGGGGATTTTCTCCCGACTCTTTTATGACCGGTTTATTACTCCCGGAAAGATGGGCTATTTTCAGGTTGATTATTTTAATGATCCTTCTTTACTGATGACTGACCACGAGAAGAAACAAGCTGATTTTCCACTTGTTGTTGAAAATGGCCGGATTGTGTCGGGCTATATGGAATTAACACCTGTAACACAACAAAAAAATTATCGTGCAAGCATCTTGGTTGAAGGATGAATCTGTCCGTTTTTATCTGTAAATAACACTTTGTAAAGTCCCTTTTGCAAGCTCTTCAAAGAGATCTTTTCCTCATATTTAGAATGTAATACACATCTACCGGTAAGATCGGTAATAGTTATACTCTCCAATTCTTCGGATTTGGGAAGTTGCAATAATAGGCTATCCTGGGATAATTGAAGTTTATTATCCGGGAGTGTTAATTGTACAGCTGCACTTTCATTTCCAAAACGATCGGTGGATGTTACTGCAAAATAACGTTTGTTTTCTCTGGCAGTCTCTTCCTTATAAGCATAATGATTCTCTCTGATATCGTGTGCAACAATATTATAAGGCTTGGATATATCAACCGGAAATTTATCAGAAGCATATACTATATAATACGGTGTTGTTCGTGAGTCGTTGTCGGTTGATGGTTGCCAGCTTAATTGGACAGTTGATCCTATCCGGTTAGTTGATAAATCCTTAGGACGTGTTGGAGCTGTATTATCCAGCCATTTCATTTTAGGTTGAAGGGCAGGACTGGCGTAATGTAATCCGTTTAGTTCGTCGAACAGATGCTTGGTATTTTTTAATAGGTATTCCGTGCGGTAAAAGGCTTGTCCGGTTAATCCGTGGCGACGGGTAAAATATATCTGACGTTCTATTTCACTTAGCGGCCAGTCCTTTTCTGCCGGATCAAGAAAATAAATGCCTAATCCTGGAACTACACAACGTCCGAAGCTATTTTCCTGCCAATCTAATGCAAATGGATAAAAGTTGTTTCCGTTGAAATACATCATGGGGAATAGAATGTCCTGAATTCCTTCACGAAGCCACCCTTGTGCATCCTGGTAAACAGTATGATAAGCATTCCATCCTCCTGATGGGTAATGGGAAGTATCTTTGAATTTGCCAACAGGCGAACTGCTCATTTTTACCCAAGGTTTGATTAGTTTAACCTGCTGATACAAATGTCGTACAATTGCTGTAATATTGTCTCTTCTCCAACTGTCCAGGCTTTTTCCGTTACCATATTTGCGAAAAGTCTCTTTATCTGGAAAATCATTTGGACGGTCAGGATAACGAATATAATCAAGATGAATGCCGTCTACATCATAACCAGTAATTATTTCTTTTACAATTGAAAAAAGGTAATCTTTTGTTGCCGGGTTGCCGGGATCTAGAAACCATTCACCCTGATAGCGTTTACATATTTGTGGATATTTCTTAGTGACAGACTTATTCCCTAATGCTTTTACATGATTTTCTTTTCCCAATGGAATTGAGACTATCCATGCATGACATTCCATTCCGCGTTTATGGCACTCTTCAATAGCAAATGCAAGCGCGTCATATCCGGGAGAGCAACCGGCTTTTCCCGTTAATGTCTCATTATATGTTTCAATGGAAGAAGGATAGATAACATCTCCACGTAAACGGGTTTGGAGTAATACAGTATTAAAATTGGCAGCTTTTAGCTCATCCAAAATTCTGCATAATTCTGCTTTTTGTTTATTGATAGTGGTAGGAGAGGTGGCTTTGACTGTAGGCCAGTCAAGTCCATATATTGTTGTTAGCCAAGTGGCTCGTATCTCATTTTTAGGTTGTGCCTGTGTATTGGTTATGAAAAAACAAAGGAACAAAAGAATAAGGTATGTATGTTTCATTTTCGCTTGCTGTAATGTTGCAAAGGTAGATAAAAGAACGTAAAAAAGCGTTAGAAGATTCTTCTTTTTCAACTGAAAGGGGACACGAATAAATAATATTACTTATTTTTGTTTTAAATACAAAATAGGAAAAAGCTAAACAGTGCATGAAAAGAATATTTTCATGCTAAAAAGAAGACTCTAATGAAAAAATATAAAAAATCTACATGGCTTTGTGGTGCTCTCTTTATTTATGTAACAGCTATGGCTATATATTTAGTACCTCGTAATCAAGCTATTAGTGAAATTGAGAGATATGTTACTATTGCAGTTTCTTATGTTATTGTTTTGCTATTGTGGCTTGTGTTACGTCAGAAAGAAAAATTGGCTGAAAAACGACGTAGAGAAATGGAGGAGTGGAAGAAAGATTCGGAGCATTCAAACAACAAAATATAAAATGAAAAAATTACTTATCTGTATTGCAGTTTTATTATGTACTGTTACTGCACAAGCACAATTTGAACAGAATAAATGGTTAATAACACCTTCAATTACGGGACTTGGTATGTCTTATAGTGGCCAGGATAAATTCTCGTTAGGATTTGAAGCTGAAGGTGGTGTTTTCTTAAAGGATAATTTTGCTTTGCTGATAAATGCCGGAGCGGATATTAAAGATAGGGGAGATGATAGAACTTCTTTAGGAGCCGGTGTTCGTTATTACTTTGATCAGACTGGTATTTATATTGGATCAAAGTTTAAATATGATAATTATGATTTCTACACCGGTGGACATAAGAATGATGCAACTTTGGGTGCTGAAGTTGGATATGCCTTTTTCCTGAGTCGTACTGTAACTGTGGAACCTGCGATGTATTATAACCAGAGTCTGACTGATCAGGATTATAGTAAGTTTGGCGTGAAAATAGGATTTGGATTCTATTTTTAAGAAACTGGCTTAGAGAAATAGTAAAGACTAGGCAGAAACAGAATTTTAGAATTGAGAATCTTATAGACTGAAACTCAATTTTGAAAATTACCGTTATATTGGTTTATTAATAGTGAAGTGCACCCCAAAAGTTAGACTTAGACTTTTGCGGTGCACTTTATCGTTTATTAATAGTATAAGCCAATATAAAGAGGCTTTATATCATTTTAATTGTGGATTGAAAATGTGACTGTTCTATTTTTTAAAGTCAACCTCTTTTCATTCTCGTCTTACTGAAGCTTCTCAGCAAGGAACTGGCCGGTGTATGAAGCTGCACATTTAGCTACTTCTTCTGGGGTTCCAGAACAAACTAAGTTACCTCCCATATTTCCACCTTCAGGACCAAGATCGATAATATAGTCTGCGCATTTAATAACATCCATATTGTGTTCAATGATAACAACAGTATGTCCTCTTGCGATTAACGCATCAAAAGCTTCCAGTAGCTTTTTAATATCATGGAAATGTAACCCTGTTGTTGGTTCGTCGAAGACAAAGATAGTAGGGTATGCTTTTTCTTGACTTAAGAAGTAAGCAAGCTTAACGCGCTGATTTTCTCCACCGGAAAGAGTAGATGAAGATTGACCGAGTTTAATGTATCCCAGTCCCACAGCCTGAAGAGAAGAAAGCTTCTTTACAATCTTTTTTTGTCCGTTTTCAGCAAAGAACTCAATTGCCTGATCGACTGTCATTTCAAGTACGTCGTAAATGTTTACGTCCTTGAACTTAACTTCCAGTGTCTCTGATTTAAATCGTTTTCCGTGGCAGCTTTCACATTCTAGCACTAAGTCGGCCATGAATTGCATCTCAACAGTAATGGTACCGTCTCCTTTACATTCTTCGCATCGACCACCTTCTGTGTTAAAAGAGAAGTACGAAGCTGAATATCCCATAAGCTTGGCCAAGGGTTGTTCTGCCCATAATTTGCGGATTTCATCGTATGCTTTGATGTAAGTCACAGGGTTAGAACGAGAAGACTTCCCTATAGGATTTTGGTCTACGAATTCTATGTTCTTAACCATATTGATATCTCCGTCAAGAGAAATAAATTCTCCAGGGCGTTCGCTTATTTCACTGTATTCCCGTTTTAATGCCCGATAAAAGATGTCACGAACCAGTGTAGATTTTCCAGAACCACTTATTCCGGTAACCACGGTCATTACATTTAATGGGAAAATGACATTAATTCCTTTCAGGTTGTTTTCCCTTGCACCAATAACCTCTATGTAATTGTTCCATGGACGATGATAAGCTGGAACGCTTATTGTTTCTTCTCCAAGCAGATATTTTACGGTATAACTATTGCTCCCTTTTTTAAGGTTTTTCATATCTCCGTGGTAAACAATCTCTCCTCCTAGGCGACCGGCTTTTGGACCCACGTCGATTATATAATCGGCTGCACGGATAATTTCTTCGTCATGTTCCACTACTACAACAGTGTTACCTAATTCCTGTAGCTGACGAAGAACTTTAATAAGGCGATCAGTATCTCGTGAGTGAAGTCCGATACTTGGTTCGTCAAGAATATAAAGAGATCCGACTAGGCTACTACCTAAAGAAGTTGCCAAATTGATTCGTTGGCTTTCTCCTCCGGATAATGAATTACTTAAACGATTGAGTGTAAGATATCCTAAACCTACATCCATGAGGAATGTGATGCGATTGTTTATTTCTGTGAGGATTCGTTTGGCAATAGCAGCTTCGTGCTCGTCGAGAGAAAGATTGTCGAAGAATCTTTTTAAATCGTGTATTGGAAGGTCTACTAATTCTGAAATGGAGCAATTGCCTATTTTTACATACCCCGCTTCTTTCTTTAATCTGGTTCCATGACAGTCGGGGCAATAAGTTTTTCCCCGATAGCGAGCCAGCATTACACGATATTGAATTTTATATTGATTCTTTTCGAGCATCTCAAAGAATTCGTCAATACCATGAACATCTTTACTTCCTTTCCATAATAAATCTTTTTGCTCTTGGGTTAGTTCATAGTATGGAGCAAAAATAGGGAAGTTATATTTAGCAACGGAACGTATAAATTCATCTTTCCATTCCCCCATTTTCTCACCTCGCCAGCAAATAACAGCACCATCATAAATGCTAAGTGAACGGTTAGGAACAACCAGACCTTCGTCTATACCTATTACTTTCCCAAAACCTTCGCACTTAGGACAGGCACCAATAGGAGAGTTAAAGCTAAACATGTGATCAGTGGGTTCTTCGAAAACAATGCCATCAGCCTCAAACTTTTTGCTGAAAGAATGTACAATCGGTCCTTCTTCCAGATAGAATCGTAGGATGCAGTTCCCGCTACCTTCATAGAAAGCAGTTTCAACAGAGTCGGTCAAACGGCTAATGCTGTCTTTAGATTTATCGCATACTAATCTATCTACAAGCAAATAGATTTCATTTTCAGTTTCAATGTCCTGCTTCTTTAGCAAGTCATCGATACGTACAGTCTCTCCATGTAATTCAACTCTGTTAAACCCTTGTTTCAGGTCCATTTCGAGTTGCTCTTTCATTGTTCTTCCTTTGCGTAAAAGAATAGGAGTGAGAATTACGTAACGAGTTCCTTCCGGATATGAAAGCATACAGCTGATGATGTCTTCAACCTGATGCTTTTTTACAAGAGTACCGGATATGGGTGAATAAGTTTTTCCTATGCGTGCATAAAGCAAACGCAGATATTCATATATTTCTGTTGAAGTTCCTACTGTAGAGCGAGGGTTCCGGCTATTTACTTTTTGCTCAATGGCGATGGCGGGAGGAATACCTTTAATAAAGTCGCATTCGGGCTTTGTCATTCTTCCCAAAAACTGACGTGCGTAGCTGTTGAGACTTTCCACATATCTTCTTTGCCCTTCAGCATAAAGCGTATCGAAAGCAAGTGAAGACTTTCCTGAACCGGACAATCCTGTTATTACAACTAATTTATTGCGAGGAATATCTACATCAATATTCTTTAGATTATTGACGCGTGCACCTTTTACAGATATATATTTTTCTTGAGACATAAGCTGTTTTGAAAGAATCTGCAAAAGTAAATAAAAAATGGCATAGTGCAAAGGAATGCTTATATGAATCATTAATTTATTAAGGTAGTTGTCAACTTGATAAATACAAAATATTACATATCTTTGTATATGTATAACATAACAAAACAGAAGAATGAAGATAAGGACTTTTTTGGCGACCTTCCTGATGGTTTGCTGTTCGCTCTACACTATTGCACATAATTTGCCGAAACGCGAATTTCGAGGAGTATGGTTACACACTATCAACGGAGATTATACCGGAAAATCAACAAACGAATTTAAAACCTATCTGATTGGTCAACTTAACACTTTTCAAAAGGCAGGGATCAATGCTGTATTGTTTCAGGTTCGTCCCGAAGCTGATGCGTTTTATCCTTCCAAATTAGAACCTTGGAGTCGTTTCCTTACAGGAACTCAAGGTGTAGCTCCATCCGATAATTTTGATCCAATGGCCTTTGTTATTGATGAATGTCATAAGAGAGGGATGGAGTTTCATGCATGGGTTAATCCTTACCGTGTGCAATTGAATATTAGTTCAAAGTTGGCCCCAACACATATTTACTATCAACATCCGGAATGGTTTGTTGTATATGGCAATCAACGTTTTTTTAACCCTGGATTACCTCAATGCCGTGAATTTATAAATAAAGTGATGAAAGATATTGTGTCTCGTTATGACGTAGACGCTATTCACATGGACGATTATTTCTATCCTTATCCTATTGCCGGAAAAGAATTCCCTGATGATGAGGCATTCCAGACTTATGGTGTTCCAGGAGGTTTTGAAGGTCAGAAAGACAACTGGCGCAGAAATAATGTTAGTTGCCTGATTAGAGAGTTACATGAAACTATTCGTGAAACAAAGCCATGGGTGAAATTCGGTGTTTCTCCTTTTGGAATTTATCGTAATAAAAAGAATACGCTTGATGGAATAGGTAGTGAAACTAATGGTTTGCAGAACTATGATGAGCTGTATGCAGATGTGCTTCTATGGATTCGCAATGGTTGGGTAGACTATAATATTCCACAAATATATTGGGAAATAGGAAACAAAGCTGCAGATCATGAAACTTTGGTGAATTGGTGGGCTACTTATTCATACGATCGTCCTTTCTTTATTGGACAAGATATTGAACGAACTGCTAAATTTGCAGACCTTAATAAACCGGATATAAATCAGCTCCCAAGAAAAATGCAACTATCACGTACAACTCCTAATGTGATGGGAAATTGTTTCTGGAGCGGAAAAGCCCTACTTGCTAATCCTGGTAACTCGCTGACTGCTTTAGCTAATACTTATCAATGTTATCCGGCTCTTCCTCCTGTATTTACCTTTATGGATGATAAGGCTCCCAAAAATGTAGGAGGTTTGAAAGCAATCTGGACTGAGGATGGCTATATTCTGATGTGGAAAGAACCAAAAGCTAAGGATGAAATGGATAAAGCATTTAACTATTGTGTTTATCGTTTTGAAAATAAGGAAAAAGTGAATCTTGATGATCCTTCAAAGATAGTAGCTGTGACAAGAACTTGCTATTATAAACTGCCTTATGATACGGGTAAGGTGAAGTATCGTTACGTAGTAACAGCACTCGACAGGTTGCATAATGAATCAAAAATGAAAAGCAAAAAGATAAAACTCTGAGAAGTATTTAGGGTATACTATAAATGGGATATGCTAAAATGGGATTGTTCAAATGCGGAACAGTCCCATTTTTTATAGTGTGCCTATACTTGATCTTCATTCATGTATTTACTTGGATTCATTTTATAATGCTTTTTAAAAACTTCCCTGAAATATTTGGCATCACTAAAACCTGTCATATCTGCAACTTCTGTGATGTTTAACCTTTTACTTCTAAGCAGTTTCGCTGCACGGGCAAGCCGTATTGACCTTATAAAGTCAGCCGGAGCCTGGTCTGTTAAAGCTTTAATTTTACTATAAAAACTAGAACGACTCATATTTAGAGCGCTGCATAATACATCTACATTAAAGTTTGAATCCGATAAATTCTTTTCTATAATATCTTTCACTTTATTCATAAACTCGCGGTCAAGTTCTGAAGCATAGTTGATTGATTCATCTGTATTTTTTAGTTCTAATTTAGAAAAACTATTCTTTAGCACTGCACGATTACTTAGAATGTTTATGATTGTAGCTTTTAGTATTGATATGTCAAAAGGCTTAGTAATATACTCATCTGCGCCATATTTTAATCCTCGGATAATATTGCTCTTGTCATTGAGTGCTGTTAGCAGAATTACCGGGATATGTGATGTGTTGATATCACTCTTTATTCTAGAACATAATTCGTCACCATTCATATTTGGCATCATAATGTCTGAAATAACTAGATCGGGTTTTATATTTTGTACAATATCCCATCCAATTTTTCCGTCACTTGCCACAAAAGTATAATATATGTCGGCAAGGGTATGCTGCAAATAATTTCTCATATCGTCGTTATCTTCCACAATCAAGATTCTTTGTGAAGGAGAATCCATGCTGTTAATAGGAATCGATGGAGGTAAAACTTCTCCGGCCTTTGTTTTGACACTTGTGAATAAAGTGCCAGAATCGGATATTGATTCGTGATTCCATTCCAAATGGTGCTTTTTAAAGTGTTTATGTCCCTGTGGAAAAGATACTCTGAATGAAGAACCGCTGTTTATTTTGCTTTTCAGAATAATGCTTCCTTTATGCAGCTGCACTAATTTTCTAACCATTAGTAATCCAATTCCGCTACCTGTGATCTTCGAATTTATAGCATTACTACCACGAACAAATAGCTTAAACAGTTTCTTTTGTTCATCTTCTGGTATGCCTATTCCGCTATCACTGATTTCAAATCCCCAGTAATCAGGATTGCTGAAAGCTATTACTTTTATTTTCCCGTTATTGGGTGTATATTTAATTGCATTTGATAGTAGGTTTCTAACAATAGATTCCATCTTTTCTTTATCGAACCACACATTTAAGAAACGGAAATTACTTTCGTAAGTAAGCTCTATATGTTTTGAATCAACATATGGCTGGAAAGTTTTAATAATCTCATCCAAGAATGTGAATATCTCATATTCATTTACATGCATTCTTGATGAGTATATTTCTGCTTTCTCAAAATTAATCAGACTTGTTATTAGCTGATATAGAGAATTTGTATTTCTTACAGCTGTGTCTAGTTTAATCTTTCCTTCTGATGACAGTTCTTCTTTGTCAGCCAGATCATCCAGTGGAGCTTTTATTAAAGAGAGTGGAGTACGGATGTCATGTGCAGTGTTAATAAAGAAACGAATCTTGTCAGTAGATGCCTTTTGTTCCTTATTCGTATTGTAATGTTGCATAAAATCCCATACTATCAGGCCCAAAATAATTATGTACAATAATATAGCCCATATTGTTCTCCAAAATGGAGGGTGAATTACTATCTCAATACTTTTTTCATCTATTACATGCAAGTTGTCTTCTGAGATAGAACGTACACGAAGGATGTAATTTCCCGGGCTAATATTTGTGTAGCGAATTACATTGTCATAAGTAGGTTTGCTCCATTTATCATAAAATCCTTCCAAATTCCATGAATATAGAATGTTAGAAGGGTAATCGTAATTAATCGAAGCTAAGAAGAATGAGAAAATGTTTTGGTCATAATTTAAATCTATTCTTTTTGCTTCATCAATGTTTTGTTTTAAAGGAGAATTAGAATCATCGACAGATACTGTTTTATAGAAAAGAGTAAAATTACTGAATACCAGCTTAGAAGAATAATTTTGAGGTAGTTTGGTTGTCTCATCAAATTCTATTGCTCCTTCTGAACTTCCAAAAACAAAGGTTCTGTTTTGTCTATATGTACCCGATGTTGGATTAAAGTGATTTAAAACCAATCCTTGTCCTTTTGTCCAGTTTTTGAAGTTTTTTTTTGAAATATTAAAACGTACCAAACTATTTTCGGTACTTAGAAATAGAGTGCCTTTTTGGTTGGATAATATTGTATAAACATTATCCGACATAAGTGTGTTGTTTTCCCTGTTATAACTGATAAAAGAATTAGTCTTACTGTTGTATACTAGCATTCCGGAATCACAGGTACCAATATATAGCAAGCCGTTTTTCTCTTGATGAAGAGTATATATATATGCTTTCTTTGGTATCTCTATTCGTTTAATTTTACCATTTTTTTTGTTTAGTAGAATTAACCAGTTAGAACAACCTACCCATATATGATTAGTATCTTTTTCTAGAACTATATTTACTGAATTTATTGATGGATATTTGCGAATCTTTTTATTCTTTAAGTCAACGCATTTCAGACTGTAATAACCGCCTAACCAAATGCATCCATTACTGTCTTTTATAATTGAATTAATGTGCTTATCTGGCTGAAAATCGTTTTCTCCATAATTTGAAGGAGAAAATAAACTTACCTTCAGACTACGCTTATTGATAATATAAATATCTGAAGTATATCCTCCAGCCCATATAATACCGGGAGATACTTCACAAAGAGTAGTATAAACATGATTTTTCTTAATCGATCTATTATCTGAATCGTTAAGTATATGAGCCCATTTACTTGTTTTGGAATAGTAAATACTAATCCCATTGTTGGTTGCAAACCATAAATCACCGTCTTTATCTTCAATGATAGAATTTACCTGGTCGTTTGCTAAAGAATTCTTATTTCCAATTGCATGTTTAAACCATTGATATTTGGGAAATCGGTTATATCTTACAGTTATTCCAATAGGGTAGTTTGCCAGCCAGATACGTTGTTCATTATCAACATATATATCATTTATAGTGTTACCGTTCATAGTATTGGGCTTACTATAATCTGCTACAATATAAGGAGATGAAAGATAATTATCCGTATTCATTTTATAAACACCAGCTCCATCTGTGGCAATAAGAATCTCGTTTTCATTTAGTTCCTTTATACAGTTAATACTGATGTCATTAATATCGGTTGGAACTAATTGTAACGTTTGCTTGCTGCTGTCGAATACGTATATTCCCTTTTTAAAACTTCCGATGAATAACTTCTTTTTATTCTTTTGATAATAAAGCTTATTAACCTGAACTGGTAAGCTTTCTAATTTCTTTTGATGGACTTTAAATAAAGTATTATTTATTAATTTAACTTTATATACTCCCTTATCAGTTCCAATATAATAAGTGCTCCCGTCTATTTGCACTATATCATTAATAGTGTATTTATTGGTATTAATAAGTGGGATTAATTTTTGAGTATCTATATTAAATAAGTATTGATTATGGTCGGTACATAACCAGATGTTATTGTTATCATCAATATATGTATAACTTATTAAGTCTTTCTTTTTTAATTGTAAAACTAGCTGAAAATAGTCTTTATCAAAATTGTATTTAAAGATTAGTCCGTTTTTTGTTACTTCCCAAAGAACTCTTTCTCTGTCCATAGAAAGATTATTCATTTCAGTAAATGAGTTAATACTTTCGTTTCCAGCTATTAAATTGTAATGTTTGAAGAATGTTCCGTCATATCTATCTATACCTTCCTGAGTTACAAACCACATGTACCCTTTTTTATCTTTATTGATGCTGTATACACGCCTGTTACTCAACCCATCCTCCACACCGATATATTTATATGTCTGAGCTGAACATAAGGTACTAATGTAAAATAATAGTATAAATAGTGTGTTTTTCATTAGTGGGAAGTCTTTTGCTGCGTAGTATACAAAAATCGAAAAAATAGTTAATATTTCAAAGACTTATATATAATATTTGTAAAAATATTTAAGAAGTGAGAGGGTTGTTGATTTATAAATTGAGAAATAATAGTTATTATTTTGAAAATCAATAAGTTATATATTTGTCTTTTGTCGTATACTTTGATTTTAGTTGTATTGTTTGAATGTAAAAAAAGGGCGAAGATTTTAAATCTTCGCCCTTCTCTGAAAGTATATAGCTTTTATTTATGTTCTTCAACCCATTTACGTGCATTAACAAATGCTTCCATCCATGGAGTGATCTGATCGCTATTTATTCTGTCAGCTGGATAATATGCATTCTGCCAAGGGAAGATTGCACGTTCCAAGTGAGGCATCATAGCAAGATGACGTCCGTCTTCTGAAGCTAGAGCTGCTACGCTGTAATCAGAACCATTTGGATTACCTGGATATTCGTCATAAGAGTATGTTGCTACTACATTGTACTTATCTTCTTCATAAGGTAATGAGAACTTACCTTCACCATGAGCTACCCAAATACCTAGTTTAGATCCGCTTAATGAACCAAACATTACACTGCGGTTGGTTGGGATAGTAACTCCTACAAAGCATGACTCGAACTTATGAGAGTTATTATGCAGCATCTTTGCTTTTTTCTCATGTTCAGGATTGATTAAGCCAAGTTCAATCATTAACTGACAACCGTTGCAGATACCAAGACTTAATGTGTCTTTACGAGCGAAGAACTTATCAAGAGCAGCTTTTGCTTTTTCGTTGAACAAGAATCCTCCGGCCCATCCCTTCGCAGAACCAAGTACATCTGAGTTTGAGAAACCTCCGCAGAATACAATCAAATTGAGATCTTCCAATGTTTCGCGGCCACTGATAAGGTCGGTCATGGTAACGTCCTTCACATCAAATCCGGCAAGATATAATGAGTAAGCCATTTCACGCTCACCGTTGGTTCCTTTTTCACGAATGATAGCTGCCTTTATGCCGCTAGGAGTGCGACGATCAGGAGAGATACCATATTGAGAAAGTTTGCCTTTGAACTCTTTGTTGAATGCAAACTCAATTGGCTGCATCTTGTAGTTCTCGAAGCGAGCTTTAGCACAACCGTTCATAGATTGTTTTCTGTCGAGCAAGTATGAAGAAGAGTACCATACATCACGCATATAATCAATGCCAAACTGGTAAGTAGCATCATCTTTTGAAACAAGAATATGACGTTCGTCGGTTGGTTTGGCAATCATGATAAATCCTACACCTGCATCTTCAAGAATCTTTTCTACTTCAGCTTTGTGTTTAACCTGAATAACGATACCCGGATTTTCTGCAAACAAGATCTTAACCAAGTCTGTTTCCTTCATTTTATCCAGATTAACTTCAAGACCACCTTCTACATTTGCGAAGCACATTTCAAGTAAAGTAGTGATTAAACCACCGGCAGAGATATCGTGTCCGGCCATGATTAATCCTTTGTTTACTAATTCCTGAACTGCAAGGAATGCATCACGGAAATATTCTACATCTTGTACGCATGGCACATTATCACCCACTTTATTAAGTGATTGAGCAAAAGCCGAACCTCCAAGTTTCAAAGCATCGAAACTGAAGTCTATATGGTATAAATAACTTTTCGGATCGTTAACCAATACTGGAGAAACCACTTTCTTGATGTCAGAAACTTCTGCTCCTGCAGAAACGATAACTGTTCCAGGAGAAACAACTTTACTTCCATCAGGGTATTTCTGAGTCATTGACAATGAGTCCTTACCTGTTGGTACGTTGATTTGCAAACCGCAGCAGAAATCAGACAATGCTTTTACTGCAGTGTAAAGACGTGCATCTTCACCTTCCATAGAGCGGCAAGGCCACATCCAGTTGGCAGATAAAGAAATACTATCCATACCATCTACAAGAGGAGCCCACACAAGATTGGTCAGAGCTTCGGATACAGCAAGAACGGAACCGGCAGCAGGATCGGCTAAAGCAGCCTGAGGTGCATGACCAATTGAAGTTGCGATACCTTTTTCTCCTCTATAATCAAGAGCTACAACACCACAGTCGCTTAGTGGCAATTGAATTTCTCCCTGGCATTGCTGACGTGCAACCTTACCAGTTACAGAACGGTCAACCTTGTTAGTCAACCAGTCCTTACATGCTACAGCTTCCAGCTGAAGAACGCGGGTAAGATATTCATCAAGATTGTCTACATTATAAGAAGCATTATCGTAATGAGTCTCTACAGTCTTGTCTATCATGTAAGTTTTAGGAGAACTTCCGAACATTTGGTCAACTGATAAGTCGAATGGACGAACACCGTCAGCCTGTTCAAATGCGAAGCGTCCATCACCGGTGGTTTCACCTACAACATACATTGGGGCGCGTTCACGTTCGGCAATCTTACGAACATGTTCGATAGCTTCTTCCTTTATTAATAATCCCATACGTTCCTGAGATTCATTTGCAATGATTTCTTTTGCAGATAAAGTCTTGTCGCCGATAGGAAGTTTATCCATGTGAATTAATCCACCGTTTTCTTCAACTAATTCAGAAAGACAGTTTACGTGTCCGGCAGAACCGTGGTCGTGGATTGATACAATAGGGTTTTCATCTTCTTCGCAAAGTGCACGAACCACGTTGTTGGCACGTTTCTGCATTTCAGCATTTGCACGCTGAACGGCGTTAAGTTCAATACCGCTTGAGTAACGTCCTGTATCTACTGAAGAAACAGAACCACCACCTAAACCAATGCGGTAATTATCACCACCAAGAACAACCACTTTATTACCAGTTTCGGGTTTACCTTTCAGGCAATCGCGTTTTGTTCCATAGCCTACACCACCGGCAAGCATGATAACTTTGTCATATCCGTAACGAACATTGTTTTCTTCGTGTTCGAATGTAAGTACAGAACCACAGATAAGTGGCTGACCAAACTTGTTTCCAAAGTCGGAAGCACCGTTTGAGGCTTTGATAAGAATCTGTTCCGGAGTTTGGTATAACCATTCGCGAACCGGAAGAAGTTCTTCCCATTCACGTCCTTCCTCAGTACGAGGGTAAGAGGTCATGTAAACAGCAGTTCCTGCAATAGGTAAAGAACCCTTTCCTCCACCCATACGGTCGCGAATTTCACCACCAGTTCCTGTAGAAGCGCCGTTGAAAGGTTCAACAGTAGTTGGGAAGTTATGAGTTTCAGCCTTTAGAGAAATGACTGTTTTAATATCTTTAATCTGGAAATAATCAGAAGTTGAATGATCGGCCGGAGCGAATTGTTCTACAACCGGTCCTTCAGCAAAGGCTACATTATCTTTGTATGCAGAAATAATCTTGTTTGGATTTTCGGCAGTAGTCTTTTTAATCATCTGGAAAAGTGAAGATTCCATCTCTTTACCGTCGATAACAAAAGTTCCACCGAAGATTTTGTGGCGGCAGTGCTCTGAATTAATCTGTGCAAAACCGAAAACTTCAGAATCCGTAAGCTTACGTCCCATGGATTTCTCCATGTTGATAAGGTAAACCATTTCTTCCTGAGAAAGAGCCAGACCTTCTTTTTCATTGTAGGCTGCTAAGTCGTCAATGTAAATAATAGCTTCAGGCTCACGATTGGTTGTAAATACATTCTGATTCAAACCTTTGTACATGCGTTGCAGCATTGGATCGCGGTCTGCGTTTTCATCTTCTACAGGGAAGTATTCTTCAATACGGAGAATACCTTCAATACCCATGTTCTGAGTAATTTCTACGGCATTTGTGCTCCAAGGAGTAATCATTTCCTTACGAGGGCCAACAAAATAACCTTGTAACTGGTCTTCGCTTTCCACATTTGCTTCACCTAAAAGCCAACTGAGTTTTTTGATATCCTCAGAAGAGAATTCATGGTCGGCTTCTACGGCCACCACGCTCTGAGAAGGGGTTCTGAAAAAAAGAATCATATCACTTTAAGTATATATGGGTTATTATAATTCTGGATGAATTATTTTCTATTTTGCATGCAAAGTTACGCAAAACCCTCGGGCTGTGAAAGAAATGTGTTTATTATTTGCGAGTTATACTATTCATATAGTTATTTTTTAATTATGATGTATATCAAAGTAATATTATGATGTACATCATAATATGTGTTTGATGTACATCAAAAGATGGCTTAGATGTATATCAAAATAAAATTTATTCTAATATAAATATAAAATGTTTGGTGAATGAATTCTACTTTATACTTATAGCTTTAATTTGGCTAAGACAGGCTTTGTTTTTTGAATTTTTGAATAAACCGCCGATTGTTTTTATATTAAAAAGCAGCTATTCCTAAAACTTTTAAAATATAAGATTTATTAATAAGTAAAATTGCTTAACCTACACTTTATTTGATGATTTGAATCTCTATATCTTTTAAGACGGAGTTTTTAATTACTATTATTCTTTGTTTCTTTAGATAAATGCGGTAATAAACTTTTAGTCTGATAAAATAATGAAAAAATGAATGATTTATATTTCTAAAAAAAGCATTATGTTTGCGCAAGAAAATGTTAAAGAGTCTTTTTAAGAATTAAATTATCACATAATGCCTGTAACTAAAAACTATTTGAAAGTTATTTTCGCAAGTTCTTTGTTTTTTTCTTTTTTATCTACATCGTGCATAGACAATACTTATGACTTAAGTAAAGATATTGATTTAAAAATTCATGTAGGAGGGAATGCGCTTGCAATGCCTATTGGTAGCACAGACTATATTAAACTGAGTAAAATAATAAAAGCAGATGAGTCTGATGTTATACATCTTAATGGAGGTGAGTACTCATTGTATAAAGAGGGGACGGTTGATCCGGTTGAAATAAAGATAAACAGTGTTTCTCCAATTAGTATAAGTCCAATTACTTTGCCTTTGATTGACTTTGGAACTGCAGGATTAGCTGGAAGAGCATCTACCATTGGTAGTGTAGACTTTGCCGTACCTACTACTTCTTCTACGTTCGAACTTGTGCATCGTAGCATTCCTTCAGAAGTTTCTTCAATAAAGAAAGTGATATTTCCTTCTGCCTCACCGGTTAAAGCTACAATAAAATATGCTTTCTCAGGAATTCCTTCCGGGACATTGGTAAATCTCAATAGTCTGAAACTAAAGTTTCCAGATTATTTGGTTTCTTCACAGCTAAATTCAAGCCATGAATTAGTTTTGAATGAAACTACATCTTCAGAATTCTCTAAAGATATTTATATTACTTCTTTCGATTTCTCAAATGAAAATGGTGGAGCATCTACTATAAATAATAAGATACTGGATGTTGTTAAAAATATAACTCTTTCCGGTGGTATAGCTCTTTCAAATGTTGATTACTCTCAGTTAAAAGGAAATGTGTCACTTGCTACTTCTGTTCAGATTAATCCTGCAACAATCTCCGAAATTGAAGGAATTATAGATCCTTCCATTAGTATAAATGCAGATCCGGTATCTTTTGAAATTCCGGAATTTCTGGAAGATAAAGAAGTGAAAATGGATGTTGTAAATCCTATGATTAATCTCACTGTAACAAATAGTACTGATATTCCTGTAATAATCTCGGGTCTTTTGAAAGGATATAGAGATGGAACGGAGCTGAGTGAAGTAGCAGTTCAAGGAACAACCAGCAATCCTATAACCATTGATGCCAATGCTAAAACAGTTATCTGTTTATCCAGAACAGGTGTGGGTGGTCCTGTTGGCAGCAAAAACTATAAAATTGCAAATTTAAACGATTTGATAGAGACAATTCCTAATCATATCCGGTTTGTAATGAATGCCCGTGCCGATCAAAGTACATCGCACAGAATACAATTAGGTAAAAGCTATAATGTAGGAATGAATTATAACGTAGAAGTTCCGTTTAAATTCGGCTCTGGATTATCAATTGTATATAATGATTCGATTGACGGTTTTAATGATGATATCAAAGATTTGAATGTGAAGTCGTTGAATGTAACAGCTACAGTAGAAAACAATATACCATTGGCACTGCAACTAAATGCTACTGCGGTAGGAATTAATAAAAACGCGGGAGCATTGGCGGGTGTCTCAGTAAAGATTACAGGTGATATTAAATCGTGTGCTGCAAATGGAGGAGTTCAGGAATCTCCGATAACTATTGAACTGACGGAAACAACGGATGGAGCGATTAAGAATCTGGATGGCCTGTTGCTGAAAGTAACGGCTAAATCTACAGAAACAGTGAATGGTATGCCACTGAAAGAAGATCAATACATCCGCCTGAAGAATATTAAAGCTAGAGCTGCAAGTGGAATGGATTACGATTTAAATGATTAACTAACCTAGCACCGAAATAAAACAAATAGATATGAAATTGCGTTTACAAATCATTATATTGTTCCTTTTAGCCGGAGGAGCATCAACAAATATTCTGGCACAAACATTGAATTCTTCCTATTTCCTCGAAGGAGCAACTTTTCGTCATCAGTTGAATCCTGCTTTTATGGGCGAGAGAAATTATATCAGTATACCTTTGCTTGGAAATATAAATGTGGGGACTAGCAGCAATATTGGACTTACTGACTTTATCTATAAATACAATGATCCAGAGAATAAATACGATTTGACTACTTTTATGAGTTCGTCTGTGTCCCGGGAAGAATTTCTTGGCAACTTAAAGACAAACAATCAGATAAATACAAATTTCGGATTTACAATTCTTTCTGCGGGCTTTCATGCATGGGGCGGATTTAATACCATTGAACTTGGAGTAAAGTCTAACAGTTCGGTGAACTTGCCATACGAACTATTCAATTTTATGAAGACTGGTATGGATCAAGAGGTATATCACATTAAAAACTTTGCAGCTAATTCAAATAACTATGTTGAACTGGCATTGGGACATGCACATGACATTAATGATAGGTTAACCATTGGTGCTAAATTGAAATTCCTTGTTGGTGGTGCCAATGTTGATACGAAAATAGATCAGATGGATGTTGAACTGACTGGCGATAAATGGCAGATAATGGCTAATGGAACAATAAATACTGCTGTTGGGGGAGGTTATTATAAAACAAAAGCTGAGAATCCCGGTGAGATTACTGGTTTTGATGTAGAAAAGAATGCTGGTCCTGCAGGTTATGGAGCAGGAATCGATTTGGGAGCTACTTATAAAATTGGCGATAATTTTATATTGTCTGCCTCTGTGCTCGACCTTGGATTTATAAATTGGAAAAATAGTCTTAAGGGTGCAACCCGTAATAATGAGCCCTTTACTTTTAATGGTTTCAACGACATAGCAGTAGATCCTGAAGATGGAGATCCTAATAGTGTTGATGAACAATTCGAAAACATGAAAGACGATCTGGAAGATATGACTAAGTTTTATGATGAAGGAAAAGTAAACCGCAAAACAACGCTTGCTTCTACCGTAAACTTTGGAGCCGAATACTTATTTCTTAATGATAAAATGTCGTTAGGAGCATTAACAACAACTCATATAAATAAGCCTTATACCTGGAGTCAGGCTATGGCTGCATTAAACATGCGACCGGCAAGGTGGTTGGATGCTTCGGTTAACTATTCTTATTCAACTTTTGGCTCCAATATTGGCTGGATGCTGAATATACATCCTAAAGGATTTACATTCTTTGTTGGGTCCGACCGAATGATAACAAATGTTACCCCTCAATACATACCAACCAATAACTTTAATACAAACATTTGTTTTGGATTTAATATTACCTTCGGGCGATGTAGAAACTAGGTAATTTGCAGACTCTTTTCTATAACCGGTTAAATTATTTATTTAGCCGGTTTTTTGCTTGTGCAAAATGATTGCTAAAAAAGCTAAACCAAAGTGAGATAAGGCAAAAAACGTGAACAGAATGCTTCAAATTTCACAAAAAAGTGCCATCTTTGCAAAATGTTAGCTATAGAAGTAACGATATTAGATCTGTTGATAAAAGGATTTATCATTGGAGTAGTGGTCTCTGCTCCTCTAGGCCCCGTTGGAGTGCTATGTATTCAACGTACTCTGAATAAAGGGCGATGGTATGGATTTGTTACCGGTTTGGGTGCATCATTAAGTGATATTGCTTATGCATTATTAACTGGTTATGGGATGAGTTTTATCTTTGACTTTATTTCTGCAAATCAGTTTTATCTGCAACTGCTTGGTAGTATAGTGCTTTTTGTTTTTGGAGTATATACTTTCAGAAGCAATCCGGTTAACTCATTACGGCCAGCATCTCCTTCCAAAGGAACTTATTTACATAATTTTATTACTGCTTTTGCGGTAACACTCTCTAATCCACTTATAATATTCCTTTTTATAGGACTTTTTGCACGCTTTACCTTTATTGCACCGCAAATACATCTGTATGAAAAAATAGTAGGTTATTTGTCGATTGCTCTGGGTGCGTTTACATGGTGGTTTCTAATAACATTTATTGTAAGTAAGTTACGTACAAGATTCAACGTAAGAGGTATATGGGTTATTAACCGTACAATAGGGGTAGTGGTAATGGTGCTATCTGTTCTTGGCTTGATTTTTACTTTCTTTGGAAAACCGCTTTACTAATTAAATAGAATATGTTTATTGCACAAAAACTTAAGCAAACCAATATTGCTGAATACCTTATATACATGTGGCAAATCGAAGATATTATTCGCGCTGCCGGATGTGATATTGATAAGTTGAAATCAAGCTTTATCAGCCAGTATCAGATAGATGAAGAAGACAAAGCTAAGTTGACTCAATGGTATGATGATTTAATAGGCATGATGCGCGTTGAAGGTGTAATAGAAAAAGGGCATCTGCAGATAAATAAGAATGTTATTATTTCATTAACAGATTTACATTTACAGTTGTTACGTTCTCCTAAAGAACCTTTTTATGGTGCAGCATATTATAAAGCTTTGCCTTTTATAGTGGAATTGCGTAATAAAAATAAAAATACAGAAGAGTCTGAAATAGAAACCTGTTTTGAAGCGTTGTATGGCGTTATGTTACTTAAGCTTCAAAAAAAAGAAATAACTCCTGAAACAAGTAAAGCAATAGAAACAATATCGAAGTTTCTTTCGTTATTGTCAAACTACTATGAAAAGGATAGAAACGGAGATTTAAAATTAGACGATTAGTCATGAAAAATATATTGATAACCGGTGCCAATGGTCAATTAGGCAATGAAATGCGTTTGCTTTCTTCGGAAAACAATCAATACAACTATTTTTTTACAGACGTACAAGAACTTGATATTTGTGATGAACATGCTATACAGAAGTTTGTTACAGAAAACCAAATCGATGTAATTGTGAATTGTGCAGCATATACAGCTGTAGATAAAGCAGAAGATAATGCTGATTTATGCAGAAAACTGAATGCTGTTGCTCCTGGATATCTTGCTAAAGCTGCAGAAAGCAGAGGTGCTGCTATGATTCAGGTTTCAACAGACTATGTTTTTAACGGAACTAATCATATACCATATACTGAAGAAGAACCAACTTGTCCTGCCTCTGTTTATGGAAATACAAAACTGGAAGGCGAACAGAATGTAATGACTAATTGCTCTAAAGCAATTGTGATAAGAACAGCCTGGCTTTACTCTACCTTTGGAAACAACTTTGTAAAGACAATGATTCGTCTTGGTAAGGAGAGAGAATCTTTGGGAGTTGTTTTTGATCAGATAGGAACGCCAACTTATGCGCGCGATCTTGCCAAAGCAATTTATGCAGCAATTAATAAAGGTATTGTTCCGGGTATTTACCACTTTAGCGATGAAGGGGTTTGCTCATGGTACGATTTTACACTTGCCATTCATCGTATAGCCGGAATCAATACATGCAAAGTGAGTCCTCTTCACACTGCCGATTATCCTGCAAAAGCGGCACGCCCTCATTATTCTGTATTAGATAAAACAAAAATAAAAAAGACTTTTGATATTGAAATCCCTCACTGGGAGGTGAGCTTACAAGAGTGCATAAATGATATTAATTAAACCAATATATGCTTGACGAAATAAAAAGAAGGCGTACTTTCGCTATTATCTCTCACCCGGATGCGGGTAAAACTACATTAACGGAAAAGCTTCTTCTGTTTGGAGGGCAAATTCAGGTTGCCGGGGCTGTGAAGTCTAATAAGATTAAGAAAACGGCTACTTCGGACTGGATGGAGATTGAAAAACAACGTGGTATCTCTGTAACGACTTCTGTGATGGAGTTTGATTACCGCGACTATAAAGTGAATATTCTTGATACTCCGGGTCACCAGGATTTTGCAGAAGATACTTTCCGTACGCTGACTGCTGTAGATAGTGTAATTATTGTTGTTGACGGTGCCAAGGGTGTTGAGGCGCAGACTCGTAAATTGATGGAAGTCTGCCGTATGAGAAATACTCCGGTAATTGTCTTTATAAATAAGATGGACCGTGAAGGACGCGATCCTTTTGATTTGCTGGATGAAATAGAATCTGAATTACAAATCAGAGTTCGCCCATTAAGCTGGCCTATTGAACAAGGTGCTCGTTTTAAAGGCGTTTATAATATATACGAACAAAAGCTTGATCTTTATCAACCAAGTAAGCAGGTTGTTACAGAAAAGGTAGAGGTTAGTATTGATAGTGAAGATCTGGATAAAAATATAGGGAAACCTTTGGCAGATAAACTTCGCACAGACCTGGAACTGATTGATGGAGTATATCCGGATTTTGATATCAACGAATATCTGAGTGCTGAGATAGCTCCTGTCTTTTTTGGTTCTGCCCTTAATAATTTCGGGGTGCAGGAATTGCTCGATTGCTTTGTGGAAATTGCCCCATCCCCTCGTCCGGTAAAAGCTGAAGAGAGAACAGTAGAACCCGAAGAAGAAAAGTTTACAGGTTTTATCTTTAAGATTACAGCTAATATTGATCCTAACCACCGTTCTTGTGTGGCTTTCTGTAAAGTATGCTCAGGTAAGTTTGTGCGCAACGCACCTTATAAACATATCCGTCACGGAAAAACCATGCGCTTCTCTTCGCCAACACAATTCATGGCTCAGAAGAAAAGTACAATTGATGAGGCTTATCCTGGCGATATTATCGGTTTGCCGGATACTGGTAACTTTAAAATCGGTGATACTTTAACAGAGGGTGAAGAACTACACTTCAAAGGCTTGCCTAGCTTCTCTCCGGAAATGTTTAAATACATCGAGAATGCTGATCCAATGAAAACGAAGCAGCTCAATAAGGGTGTTGATCAGTTAATGGATGAAGGTGTTGCTCAGTTGTTCGTTAACCAGTTCAATGGTCGTAAGATTATTGGTACGGTAGGGCAATTGCAGTTTGAAGTAATACAATACCGTTTACTCAACGAATACAATGCAGCTTGCCGTTGGGAACCGTTAAGCCTTTATAAAGCTTGCTGGGTAGAAAGCGATAACAAAGAAGAGCTTGAAGCTTTCAAGAAACGTAAATATCAGTTCATGGCTAAGGATAGAGAAGGCAGAGATGTTTTCCTTGCCGATAGTAATTATGTACTTCAGATGGCGCAAATGGACTTTAAGAGCATTAAGTTCCATTTCACTAGTGAGTTTTAATAAATAAAATAGAAATAGAATCTAAAAATAAAGGCTGCCGAAATTAATCGGCAGCCTTTATTTTTAGGTATTATTTGATTTGCTAAAAATCTTTATACTAAATGCAAAGCATCAATAACCATCTTTGTTAGGAATAATAAAGCGATTACATAAACAGCAACCGAAACCTTTTTACCTTGTCCTGTACATACTTTTAAGAAAGTATAGCTTAGGAATCCGAATACAATACCTTGAGCGATACTGTAGCAGAATGGCATCATTACAATTGTAAGGAATGCAGGTAAAGATTCAGTCATGTCGTTGAAGTTTATTTTGATGATTGAAGAAATCATGAATAAACCAACGATGATAAGAGCGGGAGCAGTTGCTGAAGCCGGTACCATAAGGAATAGTGGTGACAGGAACAATGCAATAACGAACATAAATGCTGTACTTACTGCTGTTAAACCAGTTCTACCACCTGAAGCAACACCTGCGCAGCTTTCTACATAAGAAGTTACAGTACTTGTTCCTAAGATTGAACCAAATGTTGTTGCTAAAGCATCAGCAAAAAGAGCTTTCTTAACTTGTGGAAAGTTTCCTTTTTCATCAATAAATCCAGCTTTTGATGCTACTCCAATCAAAGTTCCTACTGTGTCGAATAAGTTAACGAATAAGAACGTGAATACTACCACGAGCATATCAAAAGTGAATATATGATTCCAATCGAACTTAAAGAAGATAGGCTCAATAGAAGGAGGTAGTGAGAAAATACCTGCTTCTGGTGTGTGAACTTCTCCGAAGAATATTCCACAAACTGTTGCTATAACGATACCAATTAAGATAGAACCATGAACGTTCATAGCGAATAAAGCACCGGTAACAATAAGGCCTATCATTGCAATCCAAACATTGTGGTTAGCTAAATCTCCCATACAAACAAGAGTGTTAGGATTTCCAACAATTATTCCGGCATTTTTCATACCAATTAAAGTAATGAAAAGTCCGATACCAACAGGAATAGCCTCTTTTAAGGTTTGAGGGATACTCTTTACAATCAATTCGCGTACATTGAAGAAGGTAAGAAGAATGAAAATCAAACCTTCAATAAATACGGCGGTAAGAGCCATTTGCCAGCTGTATCCCATAGTTAGCACTACTGAGAATGCAAAGAAATTGTTTAGTCCCATACCTGGTGCCTGAGCGATAGGCAGGTTTGGTAAAAAGGCCATTAAAAGCGTACCTATAATAGTGGCTAGGGCTGTAGTTGTAAATAGGGCAGATTTGTCCATCCCTGTTGCACTAAGAATACTAGGATTAACAGCTAAGATGTAAGACATTGTCAGGAATGTGATTAATCCTGCAATGATTTCTTTTCTGACGTTAGTATTATTTTCTGTCAGTTTAAATAGTTTTTCAATCATTGGTATTTATCTTTATTCTTGTTTAGAAATTCCATTTAGCTGCTATAGTAGGGCATACATAAGCTTTATTTTCGTAACCTGTATAGAAATTGTTGCTGATTTCAATTTCTGAACCTACAGATAACTTAGAATTTACGTTATACCAGATCTGGGGTTCTGTAAGCAAAATAACCTTCTTCCCTGATTCTACTCCTGAACGATCTTTGTTTTCTGTCCAAACATCGATAAATCCAGAAAGAGTTAGTTTGTTATCTAGTAAAGGAATACCCCATGTACCTGTCCATTGAATATCATTACTTGCTTTTGCAAATGCATTGTATTTGTAAGCAATATATGTGCTGAAATTAGCATTTCCACAGCTAAATGGATAAGAAGCTCCTACTAGGTAAGCGTTAGCAATTGAAAAGCCGAAACCTTCTGCATTACCTACTCCACCATTGTATTCAATATGTGGCATGATAGGACATTTACCAATTTTGAAATCACGTGCAATTTCCCAGTAAGCAGTTCCAATATTTCCTTTACTTTGGTTGTAGTCCATATCAACAAACATAAAAGTCGACCCCCATTTATCAGGCTTAAACATTTCGAATGTTGAAGTTATGTAATTTTCTGGAGCGACTTTGCTGTGAAGAGCATGTCTGAAATCGTAATGTAACTGAAGATTTTGTGCAGCAACAAATTGGCATGCTGCCAATAAGATAATTAAGAGTAATTTCCTTTGTTTCATGTTTTTTGCTGCAAAAATAATTAAAAAAAGGACAAAAGAAATGCATTATATAAGAAGTTTTTATGCTTTGTTTTATTTAAAGTAACACTTTCTGGAACATTTTCTGACGTTATAAATATGCCGTTAATATTATATCTGCCTTTTAATAATAGGAGGATGAGTTCTATGATTAAGTGCATAGTTATCACTTTATGTGACAATTGTTTTTTTATAGCACTTTGTTAATATCAGCTTTTACTTGTTATACCTATAAAAAGAGCCTCAAGATCTTAATAATAACTTGCTCAATGCAAGATTATCAAGTTCATGAGGCTAATCTGCCAACTTGCGATGGCTACTCTTAACTATTTAATATATCAAAGAAATAAATATTTTGAGTGATTAAATCCATGTTTCACTTTTAACTTCCCCTTCCAAAGACAATACAATTGCTTTGATAGGAATATTGCGTGTGGCTTCTTCTCTTGCAATTTTTGCCATCTGAAGTAATCCTCCGCAGCATGGAACTTCCATAATCAACACTGTAAGAGTGTTAATCATAGATTCATCTATCATAACTTTTAGTTTTTCTATATAAGATTCCGTATTGCTATCAAGTTTAGGACAAGCAATAGCCAGAATCTTTCCTTTTAGAAAACGACTGTGAAAGTTTCCGGCTGTGAAAGATGTACAATCTGCAGCCAATAACACATCTGCTCCCTGAAAATATCCAGCTTGCGGATTAAGTAAATGTAGCTGAACCGGCCATTGACGAAGCTCCGACACTTGAGGCGTGGCCGAAAAAGCCTGAGCAGAAATAGCAGCGCCGCCGTTAGCAAATCCGGAACCAGCAACAGATGGTCCTGTAGATTTCAGTGTGCGAGCCATAGAACCAGGACATCCACCGTGCATTCCACCGGCATGAGGCTGCCCGTGAACCTGTGAAAGATCTACCTTTATGTTGTTTCTTCTCAGATAATCAACTCCTTGCATAAGCAATTCTTTTTCGCCATGCTCTTTTAAATGCTTCAAGTGAGCCAGAATTACTCTTTCACCTTTAGGAGCAATACGCTCCATAACAGCTTCTTCGCTGTAAGGCTCTGCTTCACGCTCCTCTAGTTCAATAGCACCTACCGGACATTCACCAATGCATGCTCCTAAGCCATCGCAATATAAATCGCTGATCATTACAGCTTTGCCATTAATAAGCTGTAAAGCACCTTCGTGGCAACCTTCTACGCACATTCCGCAACCATTGCACAACGCTTCATCTATTTTAATCACAGTTCGTTTCATTCTTTCAATATTTTGGATGATGATGCAAAGGTATGGTAATTCATGGTTCTCTACTTGTAACAATAGTTACAATGGAGAACTTTTTAATATTTCAGACTTATTTTTTAACTTAATAACCAGTAACGAGGATGTATAATATCTATTTTATTACCGGATAAAATTGGTGTAAATCTTATCCACCTTATCAGGTGCGGGAACGGATTCTTTTGTTTGTTCGCGCATTTTAAGTAACCACGCCATGTTTCTTCCCAGAACTTCCATGATCTGTACCCCCTCATCATCTTTTAAAGCCTCTCCCTTAGAAAGTCCGTGAGTAATGTTCCAGTAGTTTGATGTAGCAAGAATCATCTCCGAATAATTCAGATAATGGTTCAGACTGTCGAATGTAGAAGAACCTCCGGTGCGGCGTACAGCAACAACTGCAGCTCCAACTTTCTGACGGAATAAATTGCCGTTACTGCCCGATACATAAAAAGCACGATCAAGGAAAGATTTCATGGTTCCCGGTATTCCGGCATAGTAAACGGGAGAACCAAGAATAATTCCATCAGCATCTTTCATCTTCTGAACCCACTCATTCAAAGGATCTGTTGTAATAACGCATTTCTCGTCTTTGTTTCTGGAACATCCGCCGCAGGCCATGCATCCTCTCACTGCTTTATTGCCTATGTGGATAATCTCGAACTCAATACCGTTTTCCATTAATTGCTTTCCAACACCCATCAATGCGTGATAAGTATTACCTTCTTTACGGGGACTTCCGTTAATTGCTACAACTTTCATTTCGTTTCTCCTTTTAATTTTGTTTCTTTGCTGCAAATTTCAGATATTAATATCGATTGTGCAAGTACCTACTAAAAAGTGGTATAGTAACCAAAAGGAGTGAATTATGGGAAATGAAGGATGTATAGAAAAATATATTTTTAAAGGAAAGGACTATTTTTGTTCTTTAGAGTTAGTGATGGACATGATTGGTGGAAAGTGGAAGCCGATTGTATTATATCATCTTAGAGATGGAATGATGCGTTCGGGTGAACTACAGCGTAGCTTGAATGGAATAGCCAATAAAATGTTTACCCAAACAGTTCGGGAGTTGGAACAAACGGGCTTGGTAGAACGTATTATTTATCCAACTGTTCCGCCAAAAGTTGAGTATAAGCTCACTTCTATGGGAGAATCTGTTATTCCCGTTATTGAAACTCTTAACAATTGGGGAAAGGAAATCAGTGTAAAGTATAATAAGAATAAATAATTCTCAAAAGACACAATAAATAATTGGCAAATCAATACTTAGTTTATATCTTTGTAGCGCTATAGAGTGGTTACATTAACCCTCCTTTAGGGGTTGACTGGATTTGACAGCGGGCAGAAATGGTATGTAAGCATGCAGTGCGTCGATGATTTGCACTTAAATCTCAGTTATCAAAATTTTATCTGGCGAAAATAATTACGCTCTTGCTGCTTAATCGAATCATAGTAGATTAGCTTAATCTCTGCACTAGGTGCGGAGACGAGACATCACTCGGTTGCTGTTGTTCCGAAGCGTTCCGGTTTAGTGGTGCAGTTATATCGGAAATAGTTTGAGTCCCGTCTCGTGGCTCCTGCGAAAATTTAGAGACTAAGGTACTGGTTGGTGGCTTCGGTCTTGCCGTACTCGAAAAATTAGGCGAAGATAAGCATGTAGAAAGCTTATGATTTCCTCGTTTGGACGAGGGTTCGATTCCCTCCAACTCCACTTTTATGCAAAAATATAGATCCGTATAAATTAAATGTTTATACGGATTTATTTTTGAGTAACAGATTCATAATAAATAAAACAATAAATAGAAACCGAATTTATGGAAAAAGTTGACGAAGTAATTAACTTGCTGAATGAACTAACAGTACAAGAATTAGATTATGTGAAATTAAAAATTCGTGATTTAAAACTGATAAAGAAACGCGATGGTAAGAAGAAAAAGAAAGAAGACTCTTCTTTAACAGTCGAAGTAAGAATCAGTCAAAGAGAAAGAATGATAAATTATAATCCTTATCTAAAAGGTAAAATATAGTTAAAATAGACTTTTATAATTTTAATTAAACTGATTTTTATCCTGGCATATTTATACTTTTTAATTTTTTATTGTATACTTACAAGGCTAAAATGCATGTTTAATTAAAATAACTATTCTATGAGAAAGATTCTGTTAATAGCTGTCTTTGCTATTTTTGCAACGAATGCCTTTGCCTATAAAACCTTTTGTAAGTTCCAATATTATGAAGGAGTGCTTTTTATTAAAAGTAAGACTTATTTTGATTTTGGTTCTGGTTATAAAGCAAAACTATGTGATGAGAACAAAAATATTATATTGTTTAAATCAGATATAGATGTGATTAACTATATGAGTAAACTTGGATGGAATTTAGAACAAAACTCCATTTTAGAATTGGATGAAAAAGGTGGTAAGTGTGAATTTCTTATGAGTAAGGAAGTTAAAACAGATGATGAGATATTCCAAGGGCTTAATGTGGAATTTGATAAGTGATACTTTTGAAATTATTCATCAATAAATAAAATCCATTCACCAATGGCTCAGAATTATTGGTGAATGGATTAAAATATATTTCAATCGTTTTATCGTATAACCGGATACTTAACTATCCGGTTATTTTTTTTATCCCTCACTCTCTCACCTTTTTGTGCTTAAGCTTTGATATTCAGTTTTTTGTGATTGATTTTTTATAATTCATCCCTCACTCTACCCTCACTCAACCCTCACTTTTTAGTCATATCTCTCACTAATATGTGCCAATATATATAGAATTGTTTTGAGATTCTTATAATTAACGATAGCATTTCACAATGCTTGTTACCTTTTAGTTATTGTAAAATATTAAATTACTTTTTTGTGCTAAAGTAGCGTATAGAAGTTCTTTTGGTTGAAATATATTGTCTTTTGTCTTCTCTGTTTTTATCAAAATTGCTATCCTTAAATAGTGAATATTACTATTGTTTTATGGTTTCATGTAAATTAATTTATTTTTTTTGCATGAATAGCAATCTATTTATCTGTAATATAGATAGTTGAAAAAAATAATTTGTGTTTATATAGTTATTTATGTCATTAAATTGCGATTGTTAAATATACTGTATTTTCTTTATGATATATATTAAAAAAGATAAATGAATATCAAAAATGATATTATAAGAATCATTTCTAGCATTAAAAACCTACTTTATAATGAGTTTCTTTGTAGATTCTTAAATATAATTTAAGATCTGACACCTTATAACTTTAATCTATAAATCTGATTTTATGAATTCTTATTTGCCTTTTTTGTATTTTAAATTTAATTCTGTATCTATTCTGTATTTTTACTCCATATATGAGTCTGATAATCATATCAGAGGCATTCCATAATCAAACTATAAATATTCATTTTGTATCAATATCTAAAAATCTATTTTTTAACTTAACAACTTTATTACGTGGAAAAAATAATGAAAAGATGGATCATTTTTTTTGCTTGTTCTTTATTCTTGCTTACCTCGTGTGAGACTGAAATGGATAAGTATTATGAACTGCCTTCCTGGTTAAAAGGTAATTCCTGGGAGGTTCTTGAATCTAAAGGTAATTTTTCTATATTCCTGAAAGGTGTTGAAAAAACATCTTATAAAGATCTGATTCAGGGAAAAGGACAAATTACAGTAATGGCTCCTACAGACGAGGCATTTAAAGCCTATTTTGCTAAAAGAAAAATCAATTCACTTGATGATTTATCTGCTAATGAACTCGATAAGCTTATTGCTTATCATCTGGTTTACTACTCCTTTACTAAAGAGAGATTTGAAAACTACAATCCGGAAGGAGTAGATGCAGAATCAGAAACAACAAGTCCTGGGTTATTTTATAAATTCAGAACGAAAAGTCGTGACGAAATAACTACAGATACAGATTTTATTGATAATAACAGAATTAAGAAAGTAATGCATAAGGAACGCTTCCTTCCAGTCTTTTCTTATAACTTGTTCAATTCAAAGCATATAAATGCCAAATCTAATTATGAATATTTTTATCCAGAATCTACATGGAGTGGTGACAATGGATTCAATGTGTCAAATGCAACAGTAAATGAATATGGAATTGTTACTGATAATGGTTATGTGTATACATTAAACCAGGTAGTTGACCCACTTGAAACGATTTATAATAAACTGTCAAAAGCTACAGACTATAATTCTTTTAAAACTATCTATGATAAGTTTATTAATTACAAATACGATGCATCTTCAACAACTTCCTATGGGAAAGGAGATTCTTTGTTTTTGCATTATCATACACCAATACCTGCTATAGCTTCAGAATGGACAAATGATTTGACATCTTCTTTAGCCGATTATGCACAATTATCTAATTTATCAAAGAAGGCTATGAATGTTTTCGCACCTAATAATACCTCTTTAGAAGCATTCTATGATAAATATTGGAGACCTTATTACGGAAACAGCGGTATAAATAATGTAAACTTAATACCTCTGCTTGCTTTATTAAGTAACCATGTAAATAGTGGGGAGGTATTGTTCCCAGAAACAATAGAAGCAGGTAAGATTGTAACCTCATGGGGCACTCCAATAATATTTGATACAAAATCAACAAAACTTAGACAGATGTGTGTTAATGGAACTCTTTATGGTTTAGATCATGTTATAGTTCCACCTATGTTTGAGAAGGTTACAGCACCTATGTATTGCAATCCGGAATATAATATATTTCTTAATATGGCTTCTTCATATATAGATGTACTATTAAGTGATCAGAATCAATTTAAAGTTTTCTATCCAACAGACAATATGATTGTGAATCATACTACGTATGCCGGATCATCAATAAAGTATGTTAATACTAATCCAAAGAAATATGGTTCACAGGAAATTCTAATAGAAGGATTGAATGGTTTGGAGACGATGAAAGAAACACCTAAAAAGATATTGTCAGGTAATCATATTGTAATAAAAACAATGTCTACTCGTGATGATGAAGCTGTTTATAAAACAATAAGTCCTTATAATTATATATATGTAAAGGGAAATAAGATTTATTCATCTGCAGCATATAATTCTGGAGCTGATGCTCCAACTTTCAGTAAGATTAATTCATGGAGTAATGGAACAGGATATGCACTTCAAGGTGAAGCTTCAGCTTTACTTCCAGAGTTTTCTCAGTTTAAAGATGTTGTAGCAAGCACAATTTCTTGTCCTGCAGAGTTTAATGGCTTTAGCAAACTGATCGGAACATCGGGATTAGCAAAGACAGTTCCTGCATTTAATTTCTTGCAAGGAAATCGTTTTATTGTATTAATTCCTACTCAAAATGCTTTAGATAAAGCTTCTGCTGCTGGTAAGATTCCTGCAGCTGCAAAACTTCCTGATTTCTTAAAATATTATTTTGTAGATGTAAATACAAGCAATTTGTTGGATTACCCATTTCCAGGATCTGATGTAAAAGGTGAACTTACAACTTTCAGATACTTATCAAACGGACAATTGGCAAAACTTACTCTGATTGATACTGGATCTGGATTAAAAATAAAGGATGTTAAGGGAAATATAGTTAATGTAGTAAGTTATTTTCCAAAGATTTATTCAGATGGGGCTGCCTATTTGATTGATGGATTACTGGAAGTAGAATAACAGATACAAAATAAAAAAAATATGAAAAATATTCGATATATTCTTTTTATAGCATTGGCGTTGTTTGTTGTTCAGACAGTAGCTGCGCAAACTGTACTTACTGGTACTGTAAAAGATAAAGTGACAGGCGACCCTCTGGTAGGAGCAAATATTTTTGTTATGAATTCAACTAATCGTTCATTGGCAGGTACTTCTGTTGATATGAACGGTGAATTTCGTCTTTCAGTTCCATCTCAGAAAAATCTGACTATAGTATTCTCTTTTATTGGCTATAAGAGCATAAGAGAAAAATATATAGGTCAGAAAACTATTAATATTTTAATGGAAGAAGAGGGGTTGACTATTTCTGGAATTGAAATTACTGCGAAGAAAGTTGAAAAGAATGCTTTAGGCATGACGCCCAAAGAACAGATATCTTCTTCTCAGAAGTTAACTTTAGGAAATATTGAAACGGCTCCGGTTTCCTCACTAACAGAAGCATTACAAGGAGCTATGTCAAATGTGGATGTTTTGTCTGGAGCAGATCCTGGTGGGAAGAGTTCTATTCGTATTCGAGGAACATCTTCTTTAAATGCATCATCAGACCCTTTGTTTGTTGTTGATGGTGTACCTCTTCCTGTAGATGTTTCTTCTGATTTTAGTTTTGCAACAGCCAATTCTGATGATTATGGCGAATTACTTAATATTTCTCCAAGTGATATCGAGTCTATTGAAGTGTTGAAAGATGCTGCAGCAACTGCAGTCTGGGGATCAAAAGGTGCAAACGGAGTACTCTTGATTAAAACTAAAAAAGGTGCAAAAGGGAAAATTCAGTTTTCTTTTAATACAAAATATGAATTTAGAAAAGAAGGTAGTTCTCTTCCAATGTTAAATGCAAATCAATATGTATCAATGATTCAGGATGCTATCTGGAATACTGTTGGCGATCTTGGAGAAGGTGGGGCTGGAGCTAATAAATACCTGGCTTTGCTTTATGATACAAAAGAAATTGGTTTTGATCCTTCATGGAAATATTTTAAGGAATATAACCAAGATACAAATTGGCTTAAAGAGGTTTCACAAACAGGATATTCAGTAGACAATAACTTTTCAATGTCTGGTGGAGGTGATAAAGCGATTTATCGTCTGTCATTAGGGTATCTATCAGAAGAAGGTACTACTATTGGCACTGGATTTAATCGTATTAGTGCAATGTTTGATGTAAACTATAAGTTCTCTGATAAACTTGATATTTCGGCAAACTTTAATTTTACTCAGGGTGTAAAGAATGCTAACTATACAGATAATGCACGTTCTCAAGCTTTAACAAAAATGCCAAATATGAGCCCTTATATGATTGGTGAAGATGGTAAGCGTACAAGTGACTATTTTACTCCTTATTCTTACTTTCAGGGACAATATTCGGATGTGCTTAATCCTGTTGCTTTAGTTAATGAAAGTGTAAATAAAAATACGACTACCAGTAATCGTATGATTTTCAATCTACATTATAATTTCTTTGAAGGTTTTGATTATCGTGGTATTGTGGGATTTGATGTGAGAACATCTAAAAGTAATGCATTCTTGCCTCAAAGCGTGACTGGCGTTTCCTGGGTTGATAACAATTTCAATTATAGTACGACTGGTGGAAATGATAAACTCTATTTGACAACAGAAAACCGATTTATTTATAATAAATCATTTTCTGATAATCATAAATTGTTATTAAGTGCAATATTCCAGACATCTGATCAAACTACATCAAGCTATTCAAGTTCTACTAATGGTAACTCAAGCAGCCAAATTACAGACCCTATTTCTGGATCAAATATCCGTGGTGGTGGTTCCGGCCGAGTTATAAACCGTGAATTAGGTGGTGTGTTGAATGCTCATTATACACTCTTCAACAAATATTTGTTTGATGCGGGATATCGTATGGAAGCTAGCTCTAGTATGGCTAGCAAAGGACGTTGGGGTGGTTTCCCAACAGTTGGTGTTGCTTGGCAGTTGGGAGACGAAAAGTTTGTGAAAGATTTGAAGCAAATTTCAACTGCTAAAGTAAGGTTAAGCTGGGGACAAAGTGGAAATACTCCAACAGGAGCTTCTCCATACGTTGGTACATTTAAACCAATTGTTCCTGGATATGGAGAGATGGTTGCAATTCAACCATATAAAATTCAATTAAATAACCTAAAGTGGGAGACTGTTACTCAAACAAATTTGGGTCTTGATTTAGGTTTCTTTGATAATACCCTGAATATGTCTGTTGACTTATATAAAAAGCTAACAACAGATATGCTGCAAAAAGATGTGGACATACCTACATCAACTGGTTTTTCTAGCGTTGCATGGTATAATTCAGGCAAGATGTCTAATAAGGGTTGGGAATTCCGTTTAGATTATGATGTACTAAGAAGCAAAGATTGGGGGTTACAATTAAACTTTAATATTGCTCAGAATAAAAATGAAGTATTAGAAATGCCGGAAAATAAAACTGCAACAAACTATTCTTTAAAGAATGGTGCATATGCATATAAGTTAGTAGAAGGCGATCCTCTTGGTTCTTTTTATGGATATAAATATCTAGGTGTATATCAAAATACACAGGAAACTTATGCTCGTGACAATAATGGTCAGTTAGTTAATGATATTGATGGAAAACCTGTAGTAATAAGAAACAATGACCTGAAAGTATATCCGGGTGATGCAAAATACATGGATGTGAATGGTGATGGAGTAATTAACCAATATGATATTGTTTATATCGGTAATTGTAATCCAACGGTAACCGGTGGTTTTGGCTTTAACCTCCGCTACAAATCATGGGGATTGGTTGCTAATTTCCATGGTAGAGCAGGACAAAAAGCTATTAATCAGGCCAGAATTAATATGGAGAATATGTATGGAAAAAACAATCAGAGTACGGCTGTTTTGAAAAGATGGAGACATGAAGGTGACGATACAGAAATACCACGTGCATTATACGATCGTGGATATAACTATTTAGGATCTGATCGTTTTGTTGAAGATGCTTCTTTCTTGAGATTAAAAACGCTAACAGTGAAATATATCCTTCCTAAATCTTTATCAGGTAAAGTGGGTGTTCAAAAAGCTGAGTTCTATTTTACTGGATATGATCTGATTACTTTAACAAAATACACTGGTCAGGATCCGGAAATTTCTACTTCTAGAATCGACAATATGTATGAAGTGGCATTAGATAAAGCTTCTACTCCTAAACCATTGAGATTTGCTTTTGGATTAAATTTGAAATTTTGAAATAAACACTATATGATATGAAAAATCTGAAATATTATATATCAGTATTGGTTCTTCTATTTGTTTTTTCTTCTTGTCAGGACTATTTGAATGTATTACCGGAGAATGAACAAAATAGTTCTGAGTATTGGAACACTAAAGAAGAAGTACAGGCTGTACTGGCTTCAGGATATGTTTGTTTACGCTCGGCTCAGGAAAATATTTTTCTTTGGGGAGAATCCAGAGGTAACGGCATTATGTTTCAAGGTGATGGTTCTTCAGCCCAAAAAGCAGCTCAGAAGGTTCGCTCTATGGATATTCTGCTGAACAATGACCTAGCAAAGTGGGATGCTATTTATAAGGTCATAAATATGGCTAATTCTGTGATAAAATATGCGCCAGCTGTAGTTGAAAGAGATAAATCATTCAATGTAAATGTAATGAACTCTTATTTATCGGAAGCATATTTTCTTCGTGCGTTATCTTATTTTTATCTGGTACGCGTTTTCCAGAATGTGCCTTATGTTGTAGAACCATATGTTGATGATAATGCTTCTTATGTTCTAGGTGCAACTTCTGGAAATGAAATCTTGAAAAAATGTGTTGAGGACTTAAACATTTCGTTAGAAGCTGCAAAAGAATATTTTCCTGAATCAGATGCATCAAACCCAATAAATACAAAAGGACGTGCAACTAAATGGGCTATTTATTCTTTATTGGCAGATATAAATCTCTGGATGGGAAATTATAATGATTGTATTAAAGATTGTGATGCAGTTATTGATTCCAAAAGAGTTGGTTTGATTTCAGGTACTTCTTGGTTTACAAACTTTTACCCAGGAAACAGCAACGAAAGCATTTTCGAGATACAATATAGTAAGCCTTTAGCACAAACAAATAGTTTTATAAGTTGGTTTAACACGAATCATTACTATGTAATATCTCCTTATGAGCTATCATTATTTGATAGTGAAAATGATTTAAGAGGTGGAAATGCTTCATTTATGGCAAGTGATGAATCTACTATTTGGAAGTATGTAGGGAAATTGACCGATGGAGCAACTGCGCGTGATGGGAGTACAGAAAATGATCAGAACTATATAATATATCGTCTTGCTGATATTTATTTAATGAAAGCTGAGGCAAATATCATGTTAGGAACTGATGATGGATATGCTAAAGGTGCAGAATTGATAAATGCAATTCGTGAAAGAGCTGGATTAACAGACATCTCGGCTACATCTAATCAGCAATCAATGCTACTTCTATTATTACAAGAACGACAGAGAGAGTTCTTTGCTGAAGGAAAGTGTTGGTTTGATTTATTGCGTTTAGGATCCAGAGATAATTATAAATACAAAGATATTCTAATTGAACAGGTTTTATCTGTTGCTGGTGCTAATAATCAGGCGGTAATGCGTTCTAAACTAGCTGATACAAATTCTTGGTATATGCCATACCACGAGGATGAAACAGCTGTGAATCCATTGCTTGAACAAAACTCTTATTATGGAAAACTTGGTAAATAATTATAAACAGTTAATAAATATAATTATATGAAAAATATTAGTGGATTATTAATCCTGCTTATAGTTAGTCTGTGTTCGTGTTCAGATCCATATGCAAATACTGCATATATTGAGGATATGAAGGAAGTTCCGGCTGCTACATATTTGAACGAGAACCCAGACACGTATTCACTTTGGGTTGAATTGCTGAAATATACAGATCTGTATAACACTATAAATCTGAATTCAAGTTATACTTGTTTTGTTCCAGACAATGATGCAATGAATGCGTACTTGAAATCTAAAAATGTGTCTTCTGTGAAGGATTTAAATAAGGATGATGCAATAACTTTAGTGAAATATCACACGATAAAGGGAGCAAAGTATACATCGTCTGATTTTGAAAACGGAGCTTTGGCAGATACAACTTCTACAGGTGATTTCTTATCAATACAGAATGGTGGACTAAATGCAATTCGCATTAATGATGAAGCACTGATTATTGGATTGGATAAAGATGTTACAAATGGAGTAATTCAAACAATCGACCATGTATTAACTCCTATTACAGAAACAATCTGGGATAAAATGCAGGTTCCTTCATATTCAATATTGAAGAGTGCCATAGAAGCTACAGGTTATAGTGAACAACTAAAAAAGATAGTAACAACAGAGACTTTACCAGATCACACTGTTAGCGTACGAAAATATAAATATACATTGTTTGCAGTGTCTAATGATGCTTTTGCAAAAATGAATATTACAGATTTGAGCTCTTTGGCTACATACTTGGGAGCTACAGATACTAACTATGCAGACCCTTCAAATCCTGTAAATAAGTATATATCTTATCATATTATAGGCCAGATGTTGTCATTTAACTCACTGGCAAAATTTGAAACAAATGAAACTTCAAAAAATATTGCGACTTTAGCTGAAAATGAGTTGATTAACTTGTCTGTTCAAAATAATAATTTGTATCTAAACTACGATGCTAATACAACATCTGGTGTGTTACTCAAGGTAATTAATAGTAATTGTAAAAATGGGGTAGTACATGAAGTTGATAATATTATGCCTGTAACAACTCCACGTGCGACAACTGTTCAATGGGAATTGACAGATTATTCTTATTTGGCGGCACTTTATTCTGCTTCTTATAGAATAACTACTCTAAGTTCTTCTTTTTCAAATTGGATTGATAGTAATGCAAATGGTGTTGAATGTTATAAATGGCAGTCAGTTCCGGAAGATAGAAATGGTGTAGGATATTATGTAGCAGATAAAGGATCAACGGTTAAAAAGCTGGCATTGAACTCTGACTACTTAATGCTTCAGTTAGGTATGTTTGGATGGGTTGAAATGAAGACCCCTGCTATTATTAAAGGTAAATATACTTTAATGATAAATCACTTTAATGCTTTGGCAAGTGCTAAAGGTGCTAAACTATCATTTATTATTGATGGTAAATATGTAGGAAGCCAAATCGCAACTTCTGGTAATTCTTCAAAAAAGGATCAATTCCTTAGTACAACCATCGGTCAGGTAGAATTTACTTCAACAACAAATCATACTCTGAAGATTCTGGCTGGTGATACAGATGTTTCATATTTGGATTGTTTAATCTTTAAGCCAATTATTTAAAATAGATCTATATGAAAAAGATATTTATTATATTATTATTTATTTGTCCACTTTTTATATCCTGTAATGATACTTGGGATAATTATTTTTATGGAGAGAAAGGGTTGGAAATCGATGAAAGTTCTAAGACTTTAACTGAATTCTTACAAGAAAACTCAGAATATTCTCAATTCTACGATCAGTTAAAGAATACGGGATTAAACAAAGAACTTACAAAAGATCAAAAGATTACTTTGTGGGTTGCAAATAATGAAGCAATGGCGACATCAGGTATTAAGTCAAATGATACTTTAAGAATGAAGTATCATATGAATTATTTGCCGTTTATTCATTCTGATCTGAAAGATGGACTTCGTATTCGTTCTTTAAATGGTATATATCTTCAGATCTCTCAGAATGGTGAGGATCTTTATATAAACAATGCCAAAATTGTAAAAACTTATGTTCTGAAAAATGGTGTAGTACATGTTATTGATAAATTGTTAAAGTCGAAAATTAACATGTATGATTATTTACGTCAGTTAGGTGACGATTATTCAATAATTCGCGATTCAATTTTTGCACAAAATATTAGGGTCTTTGATAAGGCTAATTCTATTCCTATTGGTGTCGACAAGACTGGTAATACTTTATATGATTCAATATTTTATGTGTATAATCCATTATTTGATAAGGTTAAGTTTAATTCAGAATTTTCTCAGTTTACAGCTTTGGTCCCTAGTAATGCTGTTATAAAGAAATGTTTTGAAAAACTAAATACTCAGTATAAATTAATGGGGAAAGAACTTAGTAAAGCCGACACTATTTCAGCTATGACGTGGATTAAAGAAGCGACATTTTATTATGGTGTTATAAATGATTTTAGCAATAAAGATACTAAATCTGCCTTTAATCGTGTTTGGCGTGATCCTATTCAGAAGATTGACGATTCAGATCCTGTAGAGTTAAGCAATGGAATGCTGTATTATGTTACCGATTTAAAAATACCTAATAATGTGATTCTAGGTCGTGTTAAATCCTTGATTGAATATTGGCAATATTTGTCTGAAGATCAAAAAGACTGGTATCAGTTTAAAGGAGTTTTGAAAAAATCTGATGGATCTGATAATATATCTATCCTTACAGATGCGTCAACTCCTAAACCAACAGTACTTCCAAACTACTTGGTTTTGAGTATGACAGGAGACCCGGCTTCTACCAATGAATTCTCTGTTAGTTTTCCTCCATTGGAGAAATATACGGAAGGATCAAAGACCTTGGTTCGTAAAATACAAGTTCCACCTGGAGAATATAATTTGTATATGGGATTCCGTAGCTCATTGCATCCGTATGTTAATGTATATTTTGCTAATGATGATGAGTCTGGGAATTATATATATAAAAAAGTTGCTGAAAATTTGCAGGCAAGTTTGTCAACACCTTGGAATTTCGACCGTGTCAATGAAACTGAAGCCGATTTAATTAAGGGTGGAGTGAAAAAATGGGACGGACTTGGCGGCTTAGTTGGTGTTGTAAATGTTAGTGGAGATGCTATGACTTCATTTAGAATTAAGGTTGAATTTAGTAAACTTGCTGCACCTGGAAATCCAAAGAAAATGGGTCTTTATCATTGGGCATTAAAGCCAACAGAGAACAATTATTAATTTTAAAATAGATATTAGAATGAATAAATATAAATATATAATTCTGATACTTTTCATTTTTCTTGGCACTGTTTCGGTGGTTGCTCAGAATCTCGTAAAATTGGAAGGTACAGTCGTAGATCCTTATAATAATGCTCCAATTGAAGGAGCTGTGATAAGTCTTAGTGGACAATCTGGCTCGGTTAAAACTGACTCCAAAGGATATTTCCAAGTAGAAGTTAAATCCCTGAAAGGTGAAATTAGTGTATGGTATCCCGGATATTATACAAATGTTCAACCTATTGCAAATCGGAAGAAAATACGGTTTGTAATGGTCTCTCAAGATAAATATGGCTATTCCGAAAATATGATTTTACCGCTAAAAGGAGTTACTGAATATCGAAATAAGCAGACTAATCTAAATACTATCTCCAAAAATGGAATAAATTTGAATAAAGTAGACTTAGACCAAAGTCTTGTGAATATTCCTGGTTTACAAGTTCTTGGTAAAGGAGGAATGCCTGGTGAAGGTAACTATTTTAGCATCAGAGGAGCCAATACTGTAACTGCAAACTCAATGCCTTTGATTGTTATTAACGGTGTGCCATATATGCCAGATATGAACGAATCAGGTATTATAGGCGGATATTCAAGAAATATTTTAGGCGCAATGAATGCTCATGATATACAAAATATAACAGTATTGAAAGGTGCAGATGCTGCATTGTATGGTTCTTTAGGGTCTAATGGCGTTATCATGATTGAAACAGATAAAGCTGTAGACCTAGATACAAAGGTAGAATTTATTGGACAGTACGGTTTTGAAAAGAATCAATCAACGTTTCCTGTAATGGGAGTTAATGATTATAAAAGCTATATTAGTAATGTTGCTTTGACCAAGTACTCTGATATGGCTGATGTATTGACACAGTTCCCTTATTTGATTGATGATCCTACTTACTACTATAAGTATAAATACAATAACAATACTAATTGGCAGAAGGAAATCTATTCACCTGGATTTTTTACAGATAACGTATTAAAGATTAAAGGTGGAGATGCTATTGCTAAATATGATGTTTCTTTAGGATATCAGAATAAGTCTGGTCAACTAAAAGGTGCAAATTATTCTAAATTTTATACACGCTTAAATGCTGATGTGAATCTGAATAAGAATATATCAATGTTTTCGACTGTTTCAATGGCTTATATTAATAGTCAGATGCAGGAGCAAGGTATGATTGAAGAAACAAATCCATTGCTTACAGCCTTGAAGAAAGCTCCGCTATTATCTCCTTATGAAAAGGATGCTGATAATAATTTACTTCCGGATTTAGCTATAATCCGTAATTCTGACGGAAATCTTATAGAGAATAATATGGTAAGTAACCCTTTAGCTGTAGTTTCAAATGTGAAGATGAAGGAACATTTGTATGATGTGCAGATGAATATTGGTTTGAATTACAAATTAACTGATGCGTTTAGTTTAAAGGGGATAGTCGGACTATATTATAATAGAGGTTATCAGTCTGCATTTGTTCCGGGTGTTTCTGATCAAACTATTATGCCACTTGAAGATCAGATTGCTGAAAATACAATTAGAGCTGGGCAAACAGAGACTCTCAATACATACTTTAACCTAAATGCAAATTATGCAAAGACATTTAATAAAGTTCATGCTCTTAAAGCTTCAGTAGGAGTTCAGGTTGCAATGAATAAGAGTGAATGTGATGCAGGTAAAGGTATCAACTCAAGTTCGGACTTCTATAAAACATTAAATTATGTGAGTACTACCGGCGGTCGTTCGTTTTATGGATATAATGATTTATGGAATTGGCTGAATTATAATTATAGTACGCAATATACATACAATAACCAGATTGCCGCAGGAATAAACTTATCAATGGACGCATCTTCATCGGTTGGACCAGATGCCTCCAGATATCATCTTTATCCAGCTTTCAATGTTGCATGGTATGCAAAAAACTCTCTTCTTAAGGATGTTGACATTCTCAATAGCTTAACATTAAGAGCTGAATATGTGACTACAGGTAATAGTCGTTTTTCTTCTTCTTTGAGTAAATATAATTATCTTAATAAAGTTTTCAGACAACTCTCAGGTTTGACCAGAGCCGGTATACCTAATACGAATATTGTTCCTGAATTGAATAAAACATTTGGGCTAGGTACAGATTTGTCTTTATGGAATCATCGTATAGACATGACATTGGATTACTACTATACTAAAAATAGTAATTTGATTATGCCACGTTCTATTTCTTCAGCTTTTGGTGTTGACTTTTTGTATGATAATGTAGCTACAGCAAAAAATACAGGATTTGAAGCTGGATTGCAGCTGGCTGTTGTTCAAACAAAAAATTGGAAATGGTATGTAGGTGGAACAGTTTCTTTCAATAAAAATGAAATTACTGATTTAGATGGAGAAAATAGTTTGGTATTGAATATGGCTGATGGTTCTGCTGTTATTTCTGAAGTAGGAAAGCCTCTGTATAGCTTTTATGGATATAAAACTACTGGGGTCTTTTCAACTTCAAAAGAAGCTCAGACAGCTGGAAAAAACGGAACATCTTTGACTAATATTGCAGGAAAAGCTTTTGGAGCTGGAGATATACGTTTTGTAGATCAGAATAATGATGGTATAATAGATGATAGAGATAGAGTAAATCTGGGAAGTGCAGCTCCTGATTGTTATGGCAATTTCTTTACAACTTTACAATATAAAGGTTTTGAATTGTCAGCAACATTTGGTTACAGCAAAGGTAACAAGATGTATAATGCCGTTCGTCAGAGTATGGAATCAATGAAAGACTTTACAAATCAGTTAATTTCGGTAAACAATCGTTGGACCACTGAAGGGCAGGTTACTAATATGCCTAAAGCCACTTATGGAGATCCGATGGGAAATGCACGTTTCTCTGATCGTTGGATTGAAGATGCTTCTTTTATCAAACTTAAAGAGCTGATGTTAAGCTATAAATTTAAGTACTTAGGAGGTACTACCGTTTTCGTTTCAGGAGAAAACTTGTTTACTATTACAGATTATCTGGGGTTAGATCCTGAAACAATGTATTCATATGATTCTTCTTTGAGAGGATTTGATTATGGTAAGTTAGCTCTTCCTCGTTCTATTAAATTTGGTTTTAAATTACAATTCTAATTGTACTCAATTATGAAAAAAATAATATATTCAATATGTGCTTTTTCTTTTTCCATCTTGCTGTCAGGATGCAATAGTTTTTTTAATCCAGACGCTGACGATGTTCTTCAGGAAAAAGATTATGTTAGTAATTATACAGAACTTTATTCTGGATTTATGGGAATTGCAGGAGCTGTGCAGTCTGTAGCAGAAAAAGGCATGTTTCTGGAAGGTTTACGTGGCGATTTGTTTGAACCAACAAATAATGCACCGCGTGATATTTGGGATGTATATAATTACTCTGATAATTTAAAAAGTAACTCTTTGGCTGATCCGAAAGGTTATTATAATGTTATATTAAACTGTAATGATTATATCCAACATGTTTTAGCATATAAAAAAGTGAATCCTACGGCATTAACATCAGATGTCTATGACGGTTTAATAGGTGGGGCGCTTCGTTATAAAGCATGGGCATATTTAATGTTGGCTAAAATTTATGGTGAGGCAATTTATCTTGATGATCCTCTTATTTCCTATAAAGATTTGTCAAAGTATCCAACTTTAGGATTTGATGAGATTATTGAAAAATGCCGTTCATTAATAGTTGATGGTGTGGATGGAGTAAATGGAAAAGGTGTAATCAGATGGTCGGCTGAACTTTTTCCTGGTCAGGCTGATTCACCTACAAACTTGCAATGGAATCGCATATGTCCAACTCCTGAATGCTTATTGGCTGAAATTTATTTATATCAAAATAACTATCAGGAAGCATGGAATAATTGTGTGAGTTTAATCCGTCAGGGAGGAGAAGAAGCTAGTTTCCAATTGAACCTGAGTGAATACAATGGTGAGTGGAAAAAGTTTGGTAGAGAATTCTGCCGTATGGAACATATAACTGTTGCTTTCTTTGACTATAGCCTGAATCAAACTAATCATGTAATAGACTACTTATCGAATACAGCACCTAATTCATATTATCTAAAACCTACTGAAGTTGCAATGAATCGATTCAATAATCAATATACTTCTGGTGGTCTTTTAGGTGATAAATATAGAGGAAATGGAGTTACATTTAAACAGGTCAATAATGATTGGGTTATGGAAAAATTTCTTTCTGGTCACGAAACATCAAGTACAATTTATCGAAATGATGTACAGATTAGTTTATATCGTGCTGCACAAATTCACCTTTTCTTGGTAGAATCTTTGGTTGGGCTTGGACGTTTTCAGGAAGCTCTGGCATTCCTAAATGATGGAATAGGATCTTACTACGATACTACTACTGGTGTATTTTTGCCTCCGTTCCAAGAGTATCCATCGTCCCTATATATCACTTCCTCTTCTAGCAACAGAGCAAATCGCGGAATCCGTGGACGAGTTGATTTAGGAAAAGTTGGAGAATCGGTTCTTAAAACTCCTGATGCTGACATTAATAAAGATAAAATGATGCTAGATTCTCTCCTTGTTGAAGAAACATCGCTAGAAATGGCTGGTGAAGCTTCTGCGTATTATACGATGATTCGTATGGCTAAACGTTGGGGAGGCAACACTCGTAAGGTATGGGCGGATAAAGTTGCTTCTAAATATCCTAATGGTGGAAGTAATATTAAAACAAAATTGGAATCAAATATTAATAATTGGTTTATTAAGTATGATCTTAAATAGTCTCTGAATAGAAAGTGAGATTATTCAATAACTAAAAATGCATTGCTGAAACTTTAAAAATCAGCAATGCATTTTTTATTGTATTAGTATATTAGTGTGTTTATCTAATTTTTATTTCGCAATTAGATAAATCATCAATAATAGCTAAAGATTCTACATGAACATCTTTCTCGCGAAGAATTTTTCCCCCGTCCTGGAATGCTTTTTCAATGATAAATCCCATACCACTAAGGGTTGCTCCAGATTTGTTAATTAGGTCGATCATACCTAAAGCAGCATTTCCGTATGCAAGGAAGTCGTCTATAAATAGAACATGATCTTCAGGCGTAAGAAAATTGTTGCTTATGCAAACAGTATAATCTCTGTCTTTAGTGAAAGAATGCACTGTTGTAGTAAGCATATTCTCCATAGTTTTGGGTTGTTTCTTCTTTACAAAAACAACAGGAAGCTGCATTAAATATCCTACCATAATAGCTGGAGCTATTCCGCTGGCTTCAATTGTTACTATCTTATTTATGTGCTCGTTTTTAAAACGGGTAACAAATTCCTGAGCTATTTTATGCATCAGCATGGGATCCATCTGATGGTTGATAAAACTGTCTACTTTTAAAATTCCGCCTTCATAGCATTTGCCATCTTGCAGAATGCGCTTTTTTAATATATCCATAATTAATCGACTATTTCTCTTTCTTTTTTTCTTTCTTCATTTCCCTCTTTTACGTGGATCAATGCATTTGCAAGAATTGCAGTTAATCCACCGGTTGTTATACCTGATGAGAATATTGATTTAATAGCTTGAGGTGCTTGCTCCAGAATATTAGGCATCAGTTCTACACCCAAACCTATGGCAAGACTTACTGCTAAAACTAGAGAAGCTTTCCTGTCTATTGTCTGTGATGAAATAATACGAATTCCAGATGCTGCTACAGTACCAAACATTAATAATGTTGCTCCTCCTAATACCGGATCGGGCATTAATGAAAAGGCGATACCCACAATAGGGAACAACCCCAGTAAAATAAGCATAGCTGCTATATAGTAACCCACATAACGACTTGCAACTCCTGTTAATTGAATAATTCCATTGTTTTGTGCGAAAATAGAATTAGGAAATGAATTAAATATCCCTGCAAGACAAGAATTGAATCCATCGGCTAAAACACCTCCCGAAACGCGTTTAAGGTAAAGGTCACCTTCAATTGGTTCACCAGAAATCATTGAATTGGCAGTAACATCTCCGGTTGCTTCGATAGCCGTAATCAGATATATCAAAGCCAAAGCGATGAATACTGAAAAGTCAAAATTCAAACCATATTTGAAAGGCATAGGAATATTAAATGCCCATATATCTGTTGTCATCGCTTTTGAAAGATCTACTTTACCCAAGGCAAAAGCAACAGCGTATCCAAGGATTAATCCTAAAACTATTGATCCCATTCGAAGGTATTTATTTTTGCAGCGGTTGAAAAACATAACGCTTAATAATACCATAGCGGCAATCCCAATATTTTCAATACTTCCAAAAGTTCCGTTATCCATTGCAGCGTAACCTCCACCACACGATACGATACCAACTTTTACAAGACTTAGTCCGATAAGTAATACTACAATTCCCGACACAAGAGGAGTAATGATATGTCGCATGTATTTAAAGGTGCGGCTAACAATCATTTCAACCGGTGAAGCTGCCATGCAGCAACCAAATATAAGTGGAAGCCCTCCTTGCATTCCGGCAGTAATAATAGGGCCAATAAATGAAAAGCTGGTTCCTTGAATACATAATAAACCGCATCCGAGTGGACCAAACTTTCTACATTGTATAATAGTAGATAATCCAGAAGCAAAAAGAGCCATTGAAACCATAAATCCTGTAGTTGCAAGGTCTGTTTTTAATGCACCGCAAATAATTAGAGGAGGGGTAATTATACCAACAAAGATAGCTAATAAATGCTGTAGCGCTGCAAACAGGGCATCTTTGAACGGTGGGCGCTCATCGAGTCCGTAAATTAAGTCTGAAGATGCAGTCGGAATGCTCTTCTCTTTTGTTGTTTCTGTCTGAATATCCATATATTACATAATTTATAATGTTTCCTTGCTGTTTCAGAATGAGATGAACATTGACCTCTTTCTTTATAATAATTTATTCTATATTCATAAAATAAGGGCGCGAAATTACAAAAAAAACAGCAAATAGAATGAATTGGTCTAATAAATCTGTTTTTAATATTATGGGATATATATTAAATAGGCAAGAAAAAAATGGATTATTTTTAATTTGATTTAAAAAATAACTTATCAATTGATAGTATTAATATATTATGTGTATTTTTGTATGCTATTCTTATAAAATATGTGCTGCTGTTTATTATAAAATAGTGGTTTTTGCTTTTATAACTAAAAATGTAATTTGAATATATGAATAAAAACTCATTTCTATCGTGCGGCAATGCTTTTATAGCTATGTTGTTTTTGGTATTGGCTGTTTGTGGACAAAAGCTATCTGCTTCAAATCATAATACAGAATTTGTCATCAAACCATTTAACGAAACTTCGGTATGTTTTAATTCCAATGATTATCCTGATAAAGTTTGGGAAGGAGATGGATTGATTCGCCTCGATCATGGACGAATTGTAATTAAGAAAATTCGTGTGCCTAAGTTTAAACAGAATGTTGTTGTATCTGCAAAGGTGAAATTAACTTCTAATGGTGATCGATGGGATAAGAGCGGGTCATGTTTTGTGATTCCGGCTTCATCTGTTATTAATATGATTGAAGTGGCGGCTGGACGTGCTAAATATCCAGCTGTTGATTCAACTAAATTGGAACATTTTCAAGGTATCGTTCCAGGTGATAGCTTTTCTCCTAATGTAGAGCTTATGCGTTTTATGACTCCTTTTGGGGTTGGTTATTTTAGTAAAATGGATAGTGTTACTGCTGAGAGGAGAAAACCTGTATACATAGATGAATTTGCTCCGTATGCTGAATGGGAACAGAATATTACCGATCTTTACCCACTTTTAGAGGGTGAGGTTTATGTAGGCGCTTTTATTGATACTTGGACAAAAGAGGGATATAAATTATCTTTAGAACTGGATTTTAAAGAAAGTGCTTTGAAATGCGATAAACTGCCTAAAAGAAAAGTTGTGCCATTGGTGAATACTGTGTATTATTATGGCCAGTCAATACCCGATTTGTTTGCTCGTAAATCTTTGAGTGTGCCTTTTACTTTGCCAAAGAATGCAAAGAATGTTCGGCTGAATTATATTACTACCGGACACGGGGGGCATGATGGTGGAGATGAATTTGTAAAGAAAGAAAATATAGTATCGATTGATGGACATGAAGTTATTCGCTTTATTCCATGGAGAAACGACTGTGCATCTTTCAGACGCTTTAATCCATCAACAGGTGTTTGGTTGCAAAAGCGTACTGCTTCTTATATATCAGAAGAAGGCAAGCGTGCAGAAAAGGAAATTGAAGAACCAATTGCTTCTTCGGATTTATCTCGTTCAAATTGGTGTCCTGGAAGTGTAGTCGCTCCATATTCTGTTTTATTAGAAAATTTATCTCCTGGAGATCACACATTGAATATAGCGATTCCAAAAGCGCAAGCTTCTGAAGGCGACAAAATGAATCACTGGCTTGTATCAGCATATATAGTTTGGGATGAATAATACTCGTTTTATTAACATAAAAGTACTTCTATCCGAATTATAGCTGATTTGAATAATGGTAGATTGCTTGATAGAGGCTCTCTTTTATATCGTTCAATTCTAAATTTCGAAGGATATATGAATTCATAAAACAACTTATTCTCTCAGCACATACATATTAATAGGTAATATATATGTGCTGAGAGAATCTTGCATTTTTTCTCTTCAAAGATTCATTTTTTTTTCTTATTGATTACGACTATTCTTGCTTCTTTTTTTATAATTTTTTTTATTGTTATAATTCTTAATTGTTCACTTCTAGATATAACAAAGCCTTGAGTTGTGCCTAAATATGTTTAGCAATCATATTTATTCTCTTCTTCTACGATTTATTTTTTATAAAACGAACTTTAAATTTTTATCTTTTGTTTCATTTATAATTTGTTATTAAATGTCTAGCAGAAAAATAAGATGCTTTAATCTTTAAATTCTTCATAGTGGCTCGATTGGATTTTTGAACTTTGATTGTATTAGACGTCTAGTCTGATATTTGTTGAATAAATAGTTTAAAGGCTGCTTTCTGCTTTACTTTTTCGACTTATTATTTAGCCTTTATAAATATAGGCCAACTTAATTAATATTATTAATTATATATAATATTAATGGTTTAATTATTAACAATTAATAGCGATTAAATACATTTAATAAAAATGTAATTGAAAATAGTGTTGATTTAACATTAAATATTCATTAAAACTTTGTGTATTTAATAAAATAATAATATATTTGCTCCGGATATATTAAAAATAGAATTTAGACTAAACAATATAAACAATTTATTATGGAAAAGATTCAAGGATTAATTGATGCTCCCTTTACTCCGTTTTATGAAAATGGGGAAGTAAATTATGAGCCAATTGATGCATATTGCGGTATGCTTGTAAAGAATGGACTACAAGGGGTCTTTATAAATGGTTCATCAGGTGAAGGGTATATGCTTAATGATGAAGAACGAATGAAACTAGCAGAACGTTGGGTTTCTGTTGCTCCAAAAGGCTTTAAGATAATAGTTCATGTTGGAAGTACTTGCGTAAAATCTAGTCGTTTGTTGGCAGAGCATGCACAAAAAATCGGAGCATGGGGTATCGGTGCTATGGCACCTCCTTTCCCAAAAGTTGGTAGGGTAGAAGAGTTGGTAAAGTATTGCGAAGAAATAGCTTGTGGGGCACCTGATCTTCCTTTCTATTTTTATCATATTCCTGCATTTAACGGCGCTTTTCTTCCAATGGTTTCATTCCTGGAAGCAGTAGATGGGCGTATTCCAAATTTTGCCGGGATTAAGTATACTTTCGAGAGTCTTTATGAATACAATCAGTGCCGTCTTTATAAAGGTGGTAAATTTGATATGCTTCATGGACAAGATGAAACTATTTTGCCTTGTCTGGCAATGGGAGGTGCGCAAGGTGGCATTGGAGGTACAACTAATTACAATGGAAAAGAGCTTGTTGGCATTATCGATGCATGGAAAGCCGGTGATATTGAAACTGCTCGTGAAAAGCAAAACTTCTCTCAGGAGGTAATTAATGTGATTTGCCATTATCGTGGTAATATCGTAGGTGGAAAGCGTATCATGAAACTTATTGGACTAGATTTAGGTAAGAATCGCACTCCATTCCAGAATATGACTGATGAAGAAGAAGTTGCAATGAAGGCTGAACTCGAAGCTATCAACTTCTTTAATCGTTGCAACAAACTTTGATTTAGAATAAGCAATGGAAAATATAAATGAATACTTATCCCAATGGGCTGATGTTTATCGCCAGGACCTGACAACCAACATTATGCCTTTTTGGTTAAAGTACGGTCTTGACCGTGTGAACGGTGGCGTATATACATGCGTAGATAGAGATGGAACACTTATTGACTCTACTAAATCTGTTTGGTTTCAAGGGCGTTTTGCTTTTGTCTGCGCATATGCATATAATAAGGTGGAAAAGAATCCGGAATGGTTGGCAGCCGCAAAAAGCACAATTGACTTTATAGAACAGCATTGTATTGATACAGACGGACACATGTTCTTTGAAGTAACAGCTACGGGTGAACCTATAAGAAAGCGCCGTTACGTTTTTTCTGAAACTTTTGCGGCTATTGCAATGTCTGAATATTCTTTAGCCTCAGGCGATAAGAGTTATGCAGAAAAAGCGCTAAAGATGTACCATAATATACAACGCTTAATTTCAACTCCGGGGTTATTACCTTCTAAGTATTGTGAAAATGTGCATATGCAGGGACATTCTTTAACCATGATTTTAATCAATACCGCCTCTCGTATACGTGAAGCAATTGATGCTCCTGAGTTAACTGAACAAATTGACAAATCTGTAGCGAAGCTCCGCAAAGACTTTATGCATCCTGAATTCAATGCATTGTTAGAAACCGTTGGGCCAAACGGTGAATTTATTGATACGATCAATGGACGTTTAATTAATCCGGGGCACTGCATTGAAACTGCTTGGTTCATATTGGAAGAAGCTAAGCTCCGTGACTGGGATAAAGAATTGGTGGATACTGCTTTGACAATTTTAGATTGGTCATGGAAATGGGGATGGGACAAAACTTATGGAGGAATAACTAATTTCCGTGACTGTAAGAATTACTCTCCTCAGGATTATGCTCATGATATGAAATTCTGGTGGCCACAGTGCGAAGCTATTATTGCAACACTTTATGCATATGAAGCAACAAAAGATGGGAAATATTTGGATATGCACAAACAAATAAGTGACTGGACATATACTCATTTTCCTGATAAAGAATATGGAGAGTGGTATGGCTATTTACATATGGATGGCTCAGTTTCACAACCGGCAAAAGGAAATCTTTTTAAAGGACCTTTCCATATTCCTAGAATGATGGTAAAGTGTTATGACTTGTGTAATGAAATTATGAAATAGCATTTAAGAGAAAACGACATCAGACTATACTAAACTTTGCAAAAACTATAAAAATAGACTGAACTAAACTAAGCTATTAAGATATTCCTTAATTGTGCTATAAATAATTGAAAACTAAAAGACTGGAATGGTTTAATTAAACCAGACTTAACTTTTCTAACTATTAACTTAGTTAAATCTATATCTATACCATAAACAAAATTAATCTATTCATTATTCAACTAATCCTACTATGAGGAAGCTTTTATTATTGATGTGCTTTTTGCTGTCACTTAACGTGATGGCTCAAAAGCAGACTGTAACTGGTCAAGTTACTGATGAAACTAATCAACCAGTACTTGGTGCTAGTGTATCTGAAGTGGGGAACCCAACAAACGGTACTATTACCGATTTTGATGGAAAATTCTCACTGGTCGTAAACCCGAAAGGGGAAATCTCTGTGACTTATATTGGCTATGAAAAACTAATAGTAAGTATTAAAGGTCAAAAGAACCTGGAAATAAAACTTAAACCTACTTCTACTGTGTTGGAGGAGATTGTGGTAACAGGATATTCCGGAACACAGTTACGTTCTAAGTCAACTAACTCAATTGCGAAAGTAAGCAATGAAAAATTGAGTGTTGGTGTTTATTCCAATCCTGCACAAGCTTTATCAGGAGCAGTTTCTGGTTTGAGAGTTGTACAGACTTCTGGTAATCCGGGTGCAACTCCAACAATTGTACTTCGTGGTGGTACCAACCTTGATGGTAGCGGTTCTCCAATTGTAATTGTTGATGGACAAATTCGTTCCAGTTTGAGCGACATCAACCCTGAAGATATTGCAGATATGCAAGTTATGAAAGATGCCGGAGCTACAGCAATTTATGGTGCGCGTGCTAATAATGGTGTAATCCTTATTACCACAAAGAAAGGTAAAGCTGGCAGTTCTGAAATTAACGTTAAAGCTAAAGTAGGTATCAATTATCTGAATACTCCTTATGAATTCTGTAATGCTGCCGATTATTTATGGTGGATGCGTACTGCTTATTCTCGTTCTTCCAATATGTGGCAGAATGCTGATGGAACTCCGGGTGCAGGATATGTTAGTTCTAGTAGTTTAACAGGTAATTATCCTTATGGAACAGGTAATAAGTATTTTGCAGCAGATGGAGTTACTCCTTTAAAGAATAGTAATAGTGCTATTTGGAGTACAATGTTCCTGGATGATACAAACAAATTCCTGTTGGATAAAGGTTGGAAAACAATGACTGATCCTATTACAGGAAAAGAGCTGATTTTTAAAGATACAGATGTAGCGTCCTATAATCTTAAGAATCCATCAATCACACAAGATTATAATATTAATATGTCTGGTGGTAATGATAAAGGTCACTATTATGCAGGTTTTGGCTACAACCATTCTGAAGGTCTTCCTATTGACTCTTACTATGATCGTTACTCTTTTATTTTCAATGGCGATTATAAAATCAGAGATTGGTTGACTTCTTACTCAAGTTTGAACTATAACCGTGCAAACTGGCAGTCAATGCCAGGATCTAATACATCAGAGTATAACTACTTTGGTCGTATAATGTCTATGCCTCCAACAGTACGTTTTGAAGATGAAGAGGGAAATATGATGTTAGGTAATGCCTCTGCAGATGGTAATCAACGATATCAGTCTGATAAGTTTATTCGTGATAATCAAACGGATAAATTTACGATGAATCAAGCATTTAAACTTGATTTTACAAAAGGACTTTACTTGAAGCTATCTGCTAACTGGTACTATAGTGAAGGTATGTATGAGTCTTTCAATAAAGATTATTATAGTAATCCTGTTAACATCGTATCAACCCGTTCTTCTTCTGCATCTTATGATCGTACTTTCGACCAGACATACAATGCTATTATGAATTATGAACACCAGTTTGGCGATCATTATGTAACAGCAATGCTTGGTTCTGAATATTATAATTCATATTCTCGTGGATTTAGTGCTGCCGGACAAGGCGCTGCTACAGATGATTTTCAGGATCTGGGATTAACATCTTCAAAAGAAAATATGCGTTCTATTGATTCTTACCATAATCGTCAACGTATTCTTTCATTCTTCGGACGTGTTAACTATGATTATGCAAGTAAATACCTTTTGTCATTAGTTGTTCGTCGTGATGGATATTCTAAACTGATTGACAATCGTTGGGGTACTTTCCCAGGTCTTTCTGCAGGATGGATATTCTCAAAAGAAAACTTTATGAATTCTTTGTCTGACGTTATATCATTTGGTAAATTACGTGCCAGCTATGGTTTGAATGGTAACGTTTCAGGTATTGGAAGCTATGACTTGCAAGGAGCTTATGCTACATCTACAAATTATAATGGAAATGCAACGTTTATAATGAGTGGAGTTCCTAATCCTACTCTTAGATGGGAAAAATCTAAAACATTTGAATTTGGTTTAGACCTGAGTTACTTGAATAATCGCTATTCTACAAACTTTACGGTATATAATCGTTTAACTGATGATAAATATGCAAGAATCAGTTTACCAATCTCTTCAGGTATCAGCGGTATTACTACAAACAATGGTCGATTCCGTAACCGTGGTGTTGAAATAGAACTTGCTGCAAAACCTATTCAGTCTAAAAATTGGAATTGGAGTATGAACGCTAATATTTCTTATAACAAGAATGTTATCGTTAAGTTACCAAATAACGGATTGGAAAAGAACCGTCAGGATGCATATCAGGTATATACCGGCAACGGCAATGATAAAAAGTGGGTAGGTGGTTACCAGGAAGGAAATGAACCGGGTGTTCTTTACGCTTATAAAGCCGAAGGTATCTATAAAAGCTACGACGAAATTCCAGACATCATGGTAGATAGAGGAGGAGGTAGCTCCGCATGTGTCCTTTATGGAAAAACATCATGGGCGAATTTAACTGATGCTCAAAAAGGCTCAGGTGAAACAGGTGCATCAAAAGTAAAAGCATTACCTATCCAACCAGGTGATGTAAAATGGAAAGATTTAAATGGTGATGGTGTTATTGATAACTATGATTTAGTGAAAGTTGGTAATACAACTCCACATTGGTTAGGTGGTTTCACATCTACACTTTCATGGAAGAACTTTACTCTATTTGCTGCATTTGACTATGCTTTAGGTTTCAAAGTATATGATAATACAACTCCTTGGTTCTTAGGAGCTATGCAGGGTACATATAACATGACTACAGAAGTAAAGAAAACATGGTCGGAAGCTAATCCAAACGGAACATTACCAAAATATTACTGGGCTGACCAGTTAGGCAAGAGTAATTACTACAGAACCTCTACTATGTTTGCATACGATGGTTCTTATGTAGCTTTCCGTGAGGTTTCTCTTTCTTATTCTTTACCAAAGAGTATCATTAACAAAGCTAAACTTGAGAAAGTAGATCTTTCTGTTACCGGACAGAATCTTGGTTATCTTACACAGTGTAAGACTATCACAACTCCGGAAGCAGGAACAGGAGCAGGATCGGGATATGGACTTCCACGTACGCTTTTGTTTGGTGTTAATGTAACATTCTAATAAATTATATCAGAATCAATTATGAAAACAATAAAATCAATTATATTTAGCTGTGCGGTTTTAGTCACCTCGGCTTTTTATACTTCTTGTAACGAACTGGAGTTGTCGCCTATAGATTACTATGCAAGTGGTAATTTCTGGAATACTGTTCCTCAGGTACAAGCATACATGAACGGTATTCACATGGACTTAAGATCTACAAGTTTTAACCGTAATTTTGTTCTGGGTGAAGCACGTGGTGGTACTAACAAATCGGGTACTTCTTCTTTGAATACCTCTATTAACTACGATAGAATTAAAGAAAACAACCTGGATGCTTCTAATACCGGTACTTCTTCATGGGCTGGATTATATGGCAATATTTTCGATTGTAATCTTGTTATTCAGAAAGTAGAAGGAACATCTTTACAAGAGGAAAACAAAGCTGCTATTGACTATGCGCTTGCTCAGGCTTATGGTATCAGAGCTATGTACTATTTCTATTTGTACAGAACCTATGGAGGTGTGCCATTAATTGATCGCGTTAAAGTGTTGGATGGAAAGGTTTCTCCTGAAGATCTTTATACAGGAAGATCTACTCCTAAACAAGTGATGGATTTTATCAAAGCGGATTTGCAGAAATCTCTGGATTATTTCGGTACTAACGAAACAATTAATGGAACTAAATCTTTCTGGTCTAAGGCTGCAACTACCATGTTGTCTGCTGAAGTATATTTGTGGTCGGCAAAGGTTTCTCTTGGAGATCAGACTCCTGCAGCTGATGATTTAACAAAAGCTGAAACATACCTGAATACTATTAAGAACGATTCTCGTTTTGGATTATTACCTTCTTACAGTACTATTTTCAGTGCTGTATCTACCGACAAAGGAAATAAGGAAATTATCTTCACTATCAGATATGCAGAGGGAGAAGCAACTAATTCAGCAGGTGAGTTTGTTTACGCTAATCCTAATGGAGGTTTTATCGGTACAGTTTACGGACGTAATAATAAGGTTATTGCTACCGATACTCTTAATCTGAAAGGTTCTGGCTGGCAAAGAAATGAATACATGCCATCACTTTGGCAGGCATTCAATGCCAACGACTCAAGACGTGATGCTACGTTCCTTGAATTCTATAAAGCAGACGGATCTTTGATGGGAACTGTGTTGAAAAAGAATCTGGGTTTTGTAAATGCAAGCAATGTTCGTATTTTCTGTGGTGATGAACCAATGTACAGATATGCAGATGTATTGTTGCTATTGGCTGAAGTAGAAAATATGAAGGGTGGCGATGTTGCTCAATATATTAATCAGGTTCGCGCTCGTGCTTATGGTGCTAAATGGGATGCAAATCTATATGGATATACAAATTCAGACTTCAAAACAAATGAGCTTGCTATTCTTCATGAAAGAGATCTTGAGTTCGTAAATGAAGGAACTCGCTGGTTTGATGTTTGCAGAATGAAGGATGCCAAAGATGGTAAACCTCTTGTATTTGATGCTGCAGCGTCTTATAAAGGAACTCCTATTCTGAATTACGCTACAGAAAAGCATAAATTATTGTGGCCTGTAGATGTAGCAACATTGAATGCTGATCCAAAGTTGAAACAAACTCCTGGATATACCGATCTTAATCAGCAAACAGAAAGCTGGTAATTATGTTATAAAGAAAAATGCAGGTGGTTTTTCCACCTGCAATTTTCCTTTCTGCCAAGTCTTAACATTTTGAATTGGCATAAACTTAGTAAACGTTAATTAGATTATTTGTCAATAAAGGTATTAGATCATTATATATTCTATAAACAATGATGAAGTTATACAGATTATTTTTTCCAGTATTCCTTTCTTTTTTGTTTGGAGCATGTTCTTCTCATTCGCAGAATAGAAAGAATGCCTGCATTGTTAGCTGGCATTCATTGACAAAGATCTCTTCTGCGAATGAGAATTTTACAAAAGGAGTCTCTGCATGTTTTGTGGGAAAAGTGAATGGCTGTCTGCTTGTTGCCGGTGGCTGTAACTTTCCCGAGATACCTGCTGCAGAAGGTGGGAAGAAAGTTTTTTATGATGATGTATACGTAGCACGTATTATTGGAGATACTGTACAGCAATGGAAGAAGGCAGGAAGTCTTCTTTCACCTACGGCTTACGGTGTTTCGTTTTCTTTTCCGCAAGGTGTGATATGCGTGGGTGGTGTTACTCCCAACGGATCTACATCTGCTGCTTATCGATTGGAATATAATTCTGAAAAGGATACACTTATATTGCATTCGCTGCCATCTTTACCTTATAAAATAGATAATATGGCTGGTGCAATAATTGGAGATACTTTATATATAGTTGGAGGAAATGTCGATAAAAAGCCATCTTCTCGTGTTTTTGCATTAAATTTAGGTGAAAATTCTGCAAAATGGCATGAATTACCACCTGTTCCTGGTAATCCCAGAACGCAACCTGTTTGCGTAGCTGTGAAAAAAGCAGGAAGAATGTGTTTATTTGTTGCTGGTGGATTTGCTTCTGCTACTGATAATAGAGATGCTTCTCTTAGTACGGATGCATATTGTTACGAACCAGATATTAATCGTTGGACAAAGATTGCAGAACCCTGCAAATCAGATGGTCAGCCTATCTCGTTTGGGGGAGGTGTTGCCGTTTCATTAGGTGACAGTTTGATGCTTTGTATGGGTGGTGTAAATAAAGATATTTTTCTCGATGCTTTAAAACGTGAGCAAGCATTGAAGAAGGCGGTAGCTGATCATGATCAGAAAACAGAAAAACTACTGCGAGAAAAAGTAAAAGCGTATATGATTCAGCCCTCCGAGTGGTATAAATTTAACAAGGAGTTGCTGGTTTATTCGCCCGATAAAAATGAATGGACTGCGTTGGGAAGTTATGAGCAATCTGCACGTGCAGGAGCAACTGCCATATATTTGGAAGATACTTTTTATCTGTTTGGTGGAGAACTTAAGCCTGGCATTCGGACGCCTGAAATATGGAGGGGAAAAGTAGAACAAAACTTACCTCTAAATTGATATTTATATATATTTGTAATTAAACTAATAAATCAATAAACTGACATGAATTGCATAAAATTGTTATTCTCCCTTCTGCTATTTGGCGGAACAATCAACTCTTTTGCTCAGGACACAGTTAAAGTAAAGGAAACTCAAATACCTGTACTTATAGAAAGACAAGATAATGCTCTTTATTATATTCGTCTTAATGCTAAAGAGAGTCGTTCGCTTGATTATGTAACGCTTACATTAAACAAGAATGTGCCGCTTAATGAAATTAAGTCGGTGAAGCTTTATTATGGTGGAACTGAGGCTAGACAGAACGAGAAAAAGAATACTTTTTTCCCTCAGCCATACATCTCTCGTGATGAACCGGGCAAAACATTGTCAGCAAATCTGTCTTACTCAGTATTGAAGTCAAAAACAGATAAACTTTCCAATAAAATTAAACTTTCGGCCAATCAGAATCTTTTCCCTGGTGTAAACTATTTCTGGATTAGTCTGGAAATGAAACCTACTGCATCATTAAGTACTAAGATTAGCGGGAAAATTGCAGAAGTTTCGATTGATGGAAAATCTGCCCCGATGGTGTTTGAAACAGAACCAGTTCAGCATTTGATGGGTGTAGGTGTTCGCCATGCCGGAGATGACGGTGTTAATGCTTACCGTATTCCGGGAATTGCTACCACTAACAAGGGAACTCTTTTAGCAGTGTACGATGCCCGCCACAATAATAGTGCTGACCTTCAGGAATATGTAAATATAGGATTAAGCAGAAGCACGGATGGTGGAAAAACATGGGAAAAGATGAGATTTCCTCTCTCGTTTGGTGAGTATGGCGGACTGCCTAAATCTCAGAATGGAGTAGGAGATCCTGCTATTCTTGTCGATGAAAATACCGGAACTGCATGGGTTGTAGCAGCATGGACTCATGGAATGGGTAATAATCGTGCGTGGTGGAGCTCTTATCCTGGTATGGATTTAAATCACACCGCTCAGCTTGTATTGGCAAAGAGTGACGATGATGGTAAAACCTGGTCGGCTCCAATCAATATCACGTCTCAGGTAAAAGATCCTTCCTGGTATTTCTTGCTGCAAGGTCCGGGCAGGGGTATCACCATGAGCGATGGAACTTTGGTTTTTGCTTCTCAATATATTGATTCTACCCGCGTTCCTAATGCCGGAATTATCTATAGCAAGGACCATGGAAAGACATGGAAGATAAGCACGCTGGCCCGTACAAACACTACCGAGGCTCAGGTAGCCGAAGTTAAGCCGGGTGAACTGATGCTGAATATGCGCGATAATCGTGGTGGAAGCCGTGCCGTTGCTACAACAAAAGATATGGGAACAACATGGACTGAGCATCCTTCTTCAAGAAGTGCGCTGATTGAACCTGTTTGTATGGCAAGTCTTATTAAAGTAGCAGCAAAAGATAATGTACTGAATAAGGATATTCTGTTATTCTCTAATCCAAATACGGTAAAAGGTCGCCATCACATTACAATTAAAGCAAGTCTGGATGGTGGTCTTACGTGGTTGCCCGAGAATCAGATACTTCTTGATGAAGATGAGGCTTGGGGATATTCCTGTCTCACAATGATAGATAAAGAAACTGTGGGCATTATTTATGAAGCTAGCGTGGCTCAGATGACGTTTCAGGCCATTAAAATAAAAGATATAGTTAAGCAATAATATTTCCTTGTACAAAAGAATTAATTGTTCTGTACAAAACAATTAATTCTTTTGTACAGAAGATTGCATTCTTTTGTACAAGGATGTAATTACTATCCGCCATGAATTAATAAACTCCCGCGAGTTTTTTGAATTTATCGGTTATAAGTGGATATTTTACCTGTATTTAGTTTGCTTTATTACATATAATTGGAATAAGATAAAATGGGATTTGATACTATAACACACCATTACATTTCACTTACTGATAACACACAGAAGTGCTTGCCGCTGAATCATTCAGCGGCAAGGGCTAATGTCTCTTTTATGCAGAGTAAACAGCCGTTGTCTTCTCTCATAAAAAATCTTTTTTTCTTTTTAATCCTTCTTTTTAGTTGCCCACTTGTCTCTCCGGCACGTGCGGGCATTACTCATCTTTTGCCAAAACCGCAACAACTTACAGCTAATGGGCAGCAGTTTAACATAGGCAATATTTGTATTTCTACACCTGTATTGCAAGCTGAATGGGAAGATTTTATCCGGGAAGTAGGGGGAAAGGTGAATCCTCGGGCAAAACAGAAAATAGAAGTCCGCCTCATAAACAGTCTGCCGGGAGTAACACTCAACGCTGATGAGGCTTACCGACTTGAAGTTACCAATAATAAAATTACGGTTGAGGCTGTTTCTCAAAAGGGTGTTTACTGGGCAATTCAAACTCTTCGTCAGTTAAAGAACGGAAATGTGAAAAAAAACTGTTTTGAAGGTTGTTTGATTACGGATTGGCCTTCGTTCCGCATTCGTGGCTTTCTGCAAGATGTAGGACGGAGTTACATTTCACTTTCTGAACTAAAGAAGGAAATAGCAATACTTTCCCGCTATAAGATTAATGTTTTTCACTGGCATCTTACCGAGAACCAGGCGTGGAGACTGGAAAGCAAAATATATCCGGCACTGAATGATAGTGTTAATGTTACTCGTATGCCAGGGAAATATTACACCTTGAATGAGGCAAAAGAACTGGTCTCTTTCTGTAAACAGCACAACGTGATGCTGATTCCTGAAATTGATATGCCGGGACACAGTGCGGCTTTTGTTCGTACTTTTAAATGTGATATGCAAAGCCCCGAAGGAATGGTGATTCTTAAACGATTGGTGGACGAAGTTTGTGAAACGTTTGATGCGCCCTGGTTGCATATTGGTACGGATGAAGTGCAGTTTACCAATAAGACTTTTGCTCCTGAGATGGTAGCTTACGTTCGCGCAAAAGGAAAGAAAGTTATATCCTGGAATCCCGGTTGGCAGTATAAACCGGGTGAGATAGACATGACTCATCTGTGGAGTTACCGTGGAAAAGCTCAGAAAAGTATTCCTGCTATTGATTCCAAATTTCATTACCTGAACCACTTTGATACGTTTGGAGATATAGTGGCACTTTATAACAGTCGCATATACAATCAGTCACAAGGAAGTGATGATATTGCGGGAGGTATTATGGGGATCTGGCACGACCGACTGGTAGTTCCTGAGCAAAACATGATACTCGAAAATAACTTTTATCCAAATGTACTGGCCTTTGCAGAACGCTCCTGGCTGGGTGGCGGCTCGGAATATTTTGATGGAAACGGCGTGATACTTCCAAAGGAAGATACAAAAGAGTTTAAAGAATTTGCCGGCTTTGAGCGAAGGATGATCTGGCATAAGGAACACTCCTTCAAAGGATACCCGTTTGCTTATGTAAAGCAGACGAATGTGAAATGGAATATTACTGATGCTTTCCCTAATGATGGTGATTTGATAAAGGTTTTTCCTCCGGAACATGAGCTGAAAGCAAGTTATCTGTATAATGGAAAAGAGTACGGAACTCGCCAGGCAATAGGTGCAGGCATTTATTTACGGCATGTATGGGGAACGTTTGTTCCTTCGTTTTATAAAGATCCCAAAGAAAACTCTACGGCTTATGCCTGGACATGGGTATGGTCTCCAAAGAAACAAGATGTAGGACTATGGGTGGAGTTTCAGAACTATAGTCGGTCGGAGATGGATTTATCGCCTCTTCAAGGAAAATGGGATTATAAAGGAAGTCGTATATGGCTCAATGACAATGAAATTAAACCTCCGGTTTGGTCGGCTACCCATAAGGAAAAGAGTAATGAAATACCTCTTGGTAATGAGAACTGCGTGGCACGTCCTCCTTTAATGGTGCATCTAAACAAGGGATGGAATAAAGTCTTTCTGAAACTTCCCGTAGGTAAATTCTCTTCACCGGAAGTTAGATTGGTTAAATGGCAGTTTACTGTTGTTTTTGTTACTCCCAATGGAGATAAGGCGGTAGATGGATTGATCTATTCACCTGATAAAGCGAAACTATAAATTAATGGCAATGAAAAAGATATATTTATTTGCAGTATTGATTTTTGTCTTTACTTCTGTATCTGCTCAGAAAAGAAAATATTCTACCTTTTATGAGCAACGTGCCTCTTTGTTTGAAGCACTGCACACTTCGCCCAAAGATATTATCTTTCTAGGCAATAGTATTACAAATGGCTGTGAATGGGCTGAATTATTTGATAATCCGCATATAAAGAATCGTGGAATCAGTGGAGATATTTGCGACGGTGTATACGATCGTTTGGACCCTATTTTAAAAGGCAAACCTGCCAAGTTGTTTTTACTAATCGGTATCAATGACGTATCCAGAGGAACTTCTGCCGATAGTATAGCAGGAGGTGTCAAACGTATTATTGAAAAGATACAATCTGATTCGCCCCGTACTAAAATTTATTTGCAGAGCGTACTTCCGGTAAGCGATGTATATAACATGTTTCAATCACATACTTCCAAAGGAAAAGTCGTGGTAGATTTAAATAGTAGATTGGTAGAACTGGCTAAAGATAAAAAAGTCTTTTATATTGATTTATATTCTCATTTTGTAGACAAGGCAACTGGTAAAATGCGTTCGGACTTATCAAATGATGGGCTTCACTTGCTTGGTAAGGGCTATTTGCTATGGCGCGATTTGATTAAACAGTATGTAAATTAATTATATGGCAAGATGATGAAAAAGATTTTCTTATTCTTATTCTTTACTTGTACAATTTCTCTTTTTGCCAAAGAGAAAATCAAGGTAGCTTGTGTGGGAAATAGCGTAACTTATGGTTACTTGCTCCCCGACAGGGACGTTAATGCTTATCCGTTTCAGTTACAGAAAATGCTCGGTACAGATTATGAGGTGGGAAACTTTGGGAAAAGCGGAGCAACGCTCTTGAATCATGGGCATCGTCCTTATATGCAGCAGGAAGAGTTTAGTGCCGCAATGAATTTTGCAGCCGACAGAGTTATTATTCACTTGGGATTGAATGATACTGATCCCCGCGATTGGCCAAACTATCGTGATGAATTTATAACTGATTACCGGGCATTAATAGATTCTTTCCGCAGTGTAAATCCAAAATGTAAGATATGGATTTGCAGATTATCCCCTATAACCCATCTTCATAAACGTTTTCGCTCTGGTACTCGGGATTGGTATAGCCAGATTCAACAGGCAATTGAAAATATTGCTACCTATGCAAACGTTGGACTGATTGACTTTGAAGAAGGGCTTTTTAATCGTCCCGATCTTCTTCCCGACGCTCTTCATCCTAATGTGGAAGGTGCAGGTATATTGGCGAAAACTGTCTATTCTACTCTTACCGGGAATTATGGAGGTTTGCAAATGCCAATGGTCTATTCCGATAATATGGTTTTGCAGCGGGATATACCTCTTAATATCTCTGGTATTGCTGACGCTGGAGAAAAGGTGACTATAGAGATAAATGGTCAGAAGCAGACAACCAAAGCTGCCGAAAATGGTAAATGGAACACAACTCTTAATCCACTTAAGGCTGGTGGCCCATATACATTGGCTATTCGTGCCAAGAGTAAATCACTGTTATATAAGAATGTACTGGTTGGAGAGGTATGGATTTGTTCCGGACAGTCGAACATGGCATTTATGCTTAAACAGGCCGTCACAGCAAAAGAAGATATTGCCGGAGCAAAGAACTCAAATATCCGCCTTTTCGATATGAAACCCCGTTGGGAAACTAATGCAGTGGAATGGGATGCAAGTGTACTTGATTCCTTGAGCCGTTTGCAATATTACAAAGAAACCGTTTGGAAAGAATGTACACCTGAAAATGCGGCATCTTTTTCTGCTATCGGTTACCATTTCGGGAAAATGCTGGCGGATAGTCTGGGCGTTCCGGTTGGACTAATAAACAATGCTGTGGGAGGTTCACCTTGTGAATCATGGATTGATCGTCGCACATTGCAATACGAACTTCCTGATATGCTGGAAGACTATACGAATAACGATATGATACAGGATTGGGTTCGCGGACGGGCTGCTCTTAATGTAAAACAGGCTAAGAATAAGTTGCAACGCCATCCGTACGAACCTTGCTACCTATTCGAGTCGGGTATCCTTCCGCTTGCTAAATATCCAATTAAAGGTGTGGTTTGGTATCAGGGGGAATCGAATGCGCATAATATGGAACTCTATGAAAAGCTTTTCCCAATGATGGTGAATAGCTGGCGGAAAAACTGGAACAACTCCAGTCTTCCTTTCATCTATGTGCAGCTTTCAAGTCTCAACCGCCCAAGTTGGCCTTGGTTCCGCGACGCTCAACGAAGACTGATGGATTCTATTCCAAACACATGTATGGTAGTTTCGAGTGATAAGGGAGATTCCTTGGATGTTCATCCAAGAATGAAAAAAGAAATAGGTGAACGTGCCGGACGCTGGACTCTGAACCGTGTTTACAGCATGGGGAATGTTACTCCTTCCGGACCGTTATTCCGTTCGGTGTCATTCAAAGAAAGTGTAGCTTACATCACATTTGATTATGCTCACGGACTTTCTTCCTCTGATAAGAAACCGTTGCGCACTTTTGAGATTGCCGGAGCTGATAAAGTTTATTATCCTGCTAAGGCGGAAATTGTTGGAGATATGGTTAAAATATGGTCGGATAAGGTTGAAAAACCAGAATCAGTCCGCTATGGCTGGCAACCTTTTACCCGTGCTAATTTAGTAAATAGCGACGGTTTGCCTGCTTCCACTTTTCAAAGTAAATAAATAATAAATAAATAGTAATGAAAAACAGTAAGATTTACCCTTGGGTAGTTGTTGGCCTGTTGTGGGTTGTAGCTTTGTTGAACTATATGGACCGACAAATGCTTTCTACTATGCAACAAGCAATGAAAGTTGATATTATAGAGCTGAATAAAGCGGAAGCTTTTGGCGCTTTGATGGCTGTATTCCTGTGGATATATGGCATAATGAGCCCGGTTGCCGGAATGATAGCCGATAGATTAAATCGTAAATGGCTTCTTGTAGGAAGTTTGTTTGTTTGGTCGGCAGTAACATTCATGATGGGCTTTACTGAAAATTATTCTCAACTCTATGTATTGCGTGGTTTAATGGGTATCAGTGAGGCGCTATATATACCTTCAGCTTTATCATTAATAGCCGACTGGCATCAGGATAAAACACGCTCATTGGCTATTGGTATACATATGACCGGCCTTTATACCGGGCAAGCCATTGGAGGATTTGGTGCAACTGTTGCTGCTGCTTTCTCCTGGCAAAGTGCCTTTCATTGGTTTGGTATTATTGGTATTGTATATTCTCTGATTCTGATTTTCTTCTTGCACGAAAATCCTAATCACATTAAGGTAAAAAAGATATCTTTAAAAGATTCAGGGGAGAAGACTCCGGTTTTCAAAGGATTAACTTTATTGTTCAGCAATATTGCTTTTTGGATAATCCTGATCTATTTTGCAGCTCCTAGTCTTCCGGGATGGGCTACTAAGAATTGGCTTCCTACTCTTTTCTCTGAAAACTTAGGATTACCAATGTCGCAAGCAGGTCCGATATCAACATTTACCATTGCTGTTTCATCTTTTATAGGTGTTATTGTGGGTGGTATTCTTTCTGACAGATGGGTTCAGAAGAATATTCGCGGGCGCGTCTATACCGGTGCAATTGGTTTGGGACTGACTATCCCTTCATTGCTTTTACTTGGATTTGGGCATAGCTTTGTTGGTGTGATTGGTGCAGGAATGTTATTTGGCGTTGGTTACGGTATGTTCGATGCCAACAATATGCCAATTCTCTGCCAGTTTGTTTCTGCAAAACAACGTGCAACCGCTTATGGAATAATGAATATGGTTGGAGTGTTTGCCGGTGCTTCAGTTACTCAGTTACTTGGAAAATGGACAGATGGTGGTAATCTGGGTTTAGGCTTCTCTATGTTGGGAGGCGTTGTTCTGGTTGCATTAATATTGCAGTTGTCATTCCTTAGGCCAAAAGCAGATAATGTGGATTAATTAGTAACCAATAAAATATAGAAATTATGGTAGTATCTAATTTGCAGAACAGTAAAAGGATTGAATCGCTTCATCCTCTTTTTCCTAAACTCTTTGATTATGTAAATTCGCACGATTTATTAAATGCAGAGTTAGGTCGTATTGAAATTGACGGTGACAACTTGTTTATCAACAATGTGAATCCAACTTGTGTGGCAAGAGATAAGCAGGTCTTGGAATTGCATCACGACTATATTGATGTGCATATCTTGCTCGAAGGAAAAGAAACTATCGGTTGGAAAGCAACTGAAGATCTGAAAGAGGAAACTAAACCTTATAGTAAAGAGGGTGATTGTGCTCTTTATTCAGATACACCAACCACTTATGTTGATATTAATCCGGGTGAATTTGTATTGGTATATCCTGAAGATGCTCACGCCCCGGTTATTGGAGAAGGTAAAATCAGAAAACTGATTGCAAAAGTAAAAATCTGATTGAACTCTCATAGAACTTATATAATCATTAAAAATAGTTCATTCGTAAAGCCAATCTGCATATATCTTTGATTTGTGTGGATTGGCTTTTATTATATAACTCTTATTGTATTTTAATAATATGGCCCTCTCTTTTTATTATTTTAATTGCAGGGGAAATTAAAAAGCATTTATTTTGCAAGATATTGTTGATATAGCCCTTTGAATATTAATTGATTTTATAAATGCCATGAGAAATAATATTAGAACTACAATTATTATTGTTGTAATGTTGTGCTGGATTGGGAAACCTTTCTCTGTTTTAGCCAGCAGTGATTCGTTTTCTCCGGTAGATTACGTCAATCCATTGATTGGCAGCCAGTCTACTTATGAGTTATCAACCGGTAATACCTATCCTGCCATAGCCCTTCCCTGGGGAATGAACTTTTGGGTTCCTCAAACAGGCAAGATGGGTGATGGATGGGCTTACACGTATACAGCCAACAAGATTCGTGGCTTTAAACAGACCCACCAGCCCAGTCCGTGGATAAACGACTACGGTCAGTTTTCAATAATGCCTGTAGTGGGTTCCCCTGTCTTTAATGAAGAGAAACGTGCCAGCTGGTTTTCACACAAATCGGAGATAGCTAAGCCTTACTACTACAAAGCTTACCTTGCCGATCATGATGTTGTAACAGAGATTGCACCAACCGAACGTGCAGCAATGTTCCGTTTCACCTTTCCTCAGAACGACAGTTCCTTTGTGGTAATCGATGCTTTCGATAAAGGCTCGTACATTCGGATTATCCCAGGAGAGAATAAGATTATCGGTTATACCACCAAGAACAGTGGAGGAGTACCCGATAACTTTAAAAACTACTTTGTCATAACGTTCGATAAACCGTTTACTTACAAATACACTTTTGCCGATGGTGCTTTAAAAACAGCCCAGGAGCAAACAGCCGATCATGTAGGAGCTGTTATCGGATTTAAAACCATCAAAGGCGAAATAGTTCACGCCAAAGTAGCCTCTTCCTTTATCAGCTTCGAGCAAGCTTCACTTAATTTAAAGGAACTGGGTAATGACAACTTTGATCAGGTTGCTGCCAAAGGCAAAGCCGCATGGAATAAAGTATTGAACAAAATAGAAGTAGAAGGTGGCTCACTCGATCAGTACCGCACGTTCTATTCCTGCATGTACCGCTCTCTGCTTTTCCCTCGTAAGTTCTACGAACTGGATGCAACTGGAAAAATAGTACATTACAGTCCGTTCAATGGTCAGGTGCTTCCCGGATATCTGTATACCGACTCCGGTTTCTGGGATACTTTCCGTTGCCTGTTCCCATTCCTTAATTTAATGTACCCATCAGCAAACAAGGAAATTCAGGAAGGACTTATCAATGTGTACAAAGAAAGCGGCTTCTTCCCAGAGTGGGCCAGCCCCGGTCATCGTGGATGCATGGTAGGAAACAACTCAGCTTCCATCTTGGTAGACGCTTATATGAAAGGCGTTAAGGTAGCCGATCTTGAAACCCTGTACAAAGGACTTATTCATGGAACAGAGAATGTTCATCCAACCGTTTCCTCAACGGGACGTTTGGGATATGAATATTACAATAAACTGGGCTATGTTCCTTACGATGTAAAGATTAAAGAGAATGCAGCTCGTACACTTGAATATGCTTATGATGACTGGTGCATCTATAAACTGGCCAAAGAACTGAAACGTCCTAAAAAGGAGATCGACTTGTTTGCCAAACGTGCTATGAATTATAAAAACCTGTTCGACAAAGAAACCAAACTGATGCGTGGAAAGAATGCCGATGGTAAGTTTATGGCTCCCTTCTCTCCGCTGAAGTGGGGAGATGCCTTCACCGAAGGAAACAGCTGGCATTACACCTGGTCGGTATTCCATGACCCTCAAGGTTTGATAGACCTGATGGGTGGCAAGGATGTCTTTGTGAATATGCTCGATTCAGTGTTTGCTGTACCACCAGTGTTCGATGCAAGCTACTACGGAGGTGTTATCCATGAAATCCGTGAAATGCAGATTATGAATATGGGTAATTACGCACACGGCAATCAACCAATCCAGCACATGATTTACATGTACAACTATGCCGGTCAGCCATGGAAAGCACAATACTGGTTGCGCGAAGTGATGAACCGTATGTACACCTGCAATCCCGATGGTTATTGTGGAGATGAGGACAACGGACAAACCTCTGCCTGGTATGTCTTCTCTTCTTTGGGATTCTATCCTGTATGCCCGGGAACCGACGAATACGTGTTAGGTGCGCCGTTATTCAAGAAAGCAACCGTTCATTTCGAAAACGGAAACAAGCTTATTATCAATGCTCCCGAGAATAGTGATAAGAACCGTTATATAGAAGCAATGACACTCAATGGTAAAACCTATACAAAGAATTACCTGAAGCATGCCGATTTACAAAACGGAGGAGAGATCAATATCCGTATGAGTGAAACACCAAATAAGCAACGCGGTACTCAGAAGGAAGATTTTCCTTATTCGTTTTCTGTCAATGAAAAGAAATAATTCTATAATGATTTAGAAAAATTATCGAATAATTTATTAGAATGAATAATGCGGACGGGTGTTGAAGCGATTCACCTTGTCCGCATTATCATTTTATTCAATTGTTTTTTATATAGAAATAACAATCTCTATATAAAAAGAATGTACAAGAAATAATGAAACTGTTATATGTAAATTCCTTATTATAAATCCTTCTCGAGAATTAATAAAATAGATTATATTTTATGCATAATATGGTTTGTTTCAAAAAATATCATTATTAAATGTGCTGTGAACCTGAGTCCTTTATAACCCAAATAAGTAGAATTATTAAACATAAAATAATAAAAATGCCAAATGATATCATTAGAATTCTTTCTAATATCTCATGTTCTTTGTTAATAAAACCGTCTTCATTGCGCTTGTAAAGCCATTTTTTTATTTTATTCATGCCTGGACGTATTGAAAATTTAAAGTTAGGTTGACGGCAAATCTATATATTAAATATGTTTATTATGTATTTAATTTTGAGGCTTTTATATATTTTCAACTTATTAAGTATAGTTTAGCAATTGTTTCTTTACAAGATATTTAATAGTTCTTTCCACTCTTTGTCGTTGAACGATTTTAATGGATTGTTAGTTGTAATGAAGCTTTTTGCCAGCTTGCTTTTCTTTTCCTGAAGTCTGAGAATCTTTTCTTCTATCGTGTTGCTGGTTATAAACCGGTAAACGATAACTTGTTTGGTTTGTCCGATACGATGTGCGCGACTCACTGCCTGCATCTCTGCAGCCGGATTCCACCAAGGATCTATAATAAATGGAGACTGTCCGGTAAAACTTTTTAGATCGACAAAATAAAGGGCTGAGTTCATCAAAGAACTCAGCCCAAATTGTCTATATTCGTTTCTGCAAAAAAATTCCTTATAGACATGGGCAAAAGTATAAATTTTACCGGACAGCCGGTTCTCTCACAGCTATTAAAATTTATCGATAAGCAAAAAATCTTAGATTTAAGCAAAAAAATGGGTTGTGAACGTTATGTCAAGAGCTTGGACGGCTATACTCATCTTGTGGTTATGCTTTTTGGTGTGCTCAAACACTTTGATTCCTTGCGAGAGCTGGAGATTGGAATGCTTGCGGAAGCAAATAAGCTGCAACACCTTGGAATCGATTACATGGTTAGGCGTAGTACGTTGGCAGAAGCAAATAAAAGACGCTCTCAGGAGTTTTTTGCCAACGTCTATTCTATATTGTTGGAACAATATGGGCCTTTTTTAGCGGACAGCCGCCCACGAAAAGAGCAGCAAGAGTGGGAACGACTGCTTTTCATGATGGATTCTACTACAATCAGCCTGTTTGACAATATTCTCAAGGGTGTTGGTCGTCATCCAAAAAGCGGAAAGAAGAAAGGCGGTCTAAAAGTCCACACGGTAATGCGCTATGTAGTAGGTGTCCCTATGGTTGTTCAACTGACATCCGCAGCCAAGCACGACCATTATCTGCTCAAAGAGGTTCATTTACCGCAAAATGCCACTCTTGCCATGGATCGTGCCTATATTGACTATGCACAATTCCAACGATTGACTGAAGAAGGTGTCTGCTATGTCACAAAAATGAAGAAGAATCTAACGTACAAAGTATTGAAATCTACCACTTATGTCAATCCGAAAGGTTTGGTAACACATACCGACCAGCACATTGTCTTTGAAAAAGGCGAATTGCAACATACTTCCAGGCGAGTAGAGTTATGGAGCGAGAATAAAAAGAAATCCGTGGTATTGCTAACCAATAATTTCGAACTCTCTGTTGGTGATATTGAGGAAATTTACAAGCGGAGATGGGCTATTGAAACGTTATACAAACAGCTCAAACAGAACTTTCCGCTGCATTTCTTCTATGGTGACAGTGTAAATGCCATAGAAGTCCAGACATGGATAGTTCTAATTGCTAATTTACTGTGTACAATTATGCAACGTAAACTTAAAAGGCACTGCTCTTTTTCTAATTTGGTTACCATGACCAGACTTATGCTAATGTATTATGTCGATTTCATAGCTTTTCTTGAAAAACCTGAAAAGGATTGGGAATATATTCTTCAAAAAGCCAATTATGAACCTCCAAATATTGAACCCGTATTAGATCTTGTTTTTGACTAGGGGGCTTACTTTTAAAAAAGACATTCCGAACCACCATTATATAGGCGATTCGGATGCTTCTTTATGCATTTTAAAGTTTTACCGGACAGCAATAATAATAAATACATAATCAGCTTCGGTTAGGTTAAGACCTACCCCCCCGGCTTTAAGAGATATAAAGAAGGCAAATATATCTTTTTCGTTATTAAAACGGTTAATCTCTTTTTCCCTGTCAGTTGTTTGTCCGGTGAGCAGTGCATAGTGCCAGCCTTTTCTATCGAAAGCTTCGCCTAGCAAATGGAGGTATTTTACGAACGATGAAAAGATAAGAACTTTGTGTCCTTCACTCATTAGCATTTCATAGGCTTCAAGAATCAGTTCCATCTTCCCTGATGTAAATGAATATTCGGGCATTAGCATACGTGGGTGGTTGGCCATTAAACGCAGACGGGTCATTCCTTGCAGAGCAATGAAACTGTTCTTCTGCAGATTTTCCTTGTTGCCGATCTCCAGCAGAGCATTTCGTAATATGTTTTTCTCTTTCTTATAATTTTCTTCCTGTTCAGGAGACATTTCACAATAAAGTACCTCTTCTGTAAGCGAAGGAAGTTCTGGTGCAACCTGATTCTTTGTCCTTCGCAAGAAAAATGGTTTTATAAGTTCTTGAAGATTAGCTTCTTTCCTTGTATTACCTTCTTTTGTGATAGGAGTGATGAAATAATTCCTGAAACTCTCAGAACTACCTAGCATTCCTGGATTTATGAAGTTAAATTGTGCCCAAAGATCTTTCAGAGAGTTCTCAATAGGAGTACCTGTCAGTACCAAACGATGCTTTGCCTTTAGTCGGACTACCGAGTGATAGGTTACAGAATCCGGATTTTTGATTGCCTGACTTTCATCGAGTATAACACATTCAAACGGATAGTCCTCGAATAGTTCAATGTCATTTCTGAGTACTCCGTATGTGGTGAGAATAATATTATAGTGATTGAATATGCGTTTAATGCTTTTGCTTCTTAATCTGCCAGTACCAGAATATTCGTAGGTACTTAAAGAACTGAATTTCTTTATTTCTCTTAACCAATTATGGAGTAGAGATGTTGGCACAACTACCAGTGAAGCAGGATGTTGTTCGGTAACAAGAACTGTTTCGCTTGCAACTTCAGATTCTGTTTCAGGCGCAGATTTTATGTCTGAAATAGATTCTTTAGCTTCGGGTGATTCTGCATTTGAAATTTTGGCCAAGCTGTTTTCACAAATAAAATCCTCGGTCTGATCATCTCCAAATAATGAAAGTTGTCCCGACTTATCGGCACTATAAATATTGGCTGATGGAGAAACTTCTTCTTTCGTTTCAGTTTCTGTGGGGTTATACAGATACTGTAACATTGTAATGGTTTGTAAAGTTTTACCTAATCCCATATCGTCGGCAAGGCAACCTCCGAAGTTATTTTCCCATAAATGTAACATCCACCAGAATCCTTCTTTCTGATATGCGCGAAGAGTAGCTTTAATTCTTGTAGGTATAGGGTATTCTTTTTTGTCTATATATTCTAACTGTAACTTATTCAGTTCTTTACATATTTCTCCTCCTTCTATGCTATCCAGAAGCTTGAAATTAGCTTTTTGTAGCCTGATTCCTTCATCTTGCTTAGTTCCCAGGGTAAGAAGTTCGCTGTATTTTTCAAACCACTCTTCAGGAAGTAAGGCTATATTACCATCTGGTAGAATGAATTCACGAATTCCTTTGATGATATGTTTTTTAAAATGAATGAAAGAAAACTGATAATTTCCGATCTGCACTTTTATCTGTATATCGAACCAATCGGGCTGAGCATTGATTTCTTGTTTGAGAGAAATCTCTCCCAGATAATAGTTTGAACCTGTTTCCGACTGGCTAAGTTCAAACATCTTCTGAAGTGAATCCTTATTTGCGCCAATCCAACTGATAAGATTTCTTTGTGACGCTTCCTCTGATAATTGAAACTGAGAATTACTAAATTGTTTTAGTCCCAGTTTTTTAAGTTCCTCAACGCATTTTTTCTCCCATTTACTATCACGTGTATAGTAGCGGATAGCGTACTTCCCGTTACATTCATCTATTCTTGCATACTTCTTTTGTATTAAATCGTCAGGAGTGAATAAGTGATCATCATATTCAAAACGGAGTTTTAATAATGGCTGTTGTACTACTGACTTTTCAATTGATAGAACTGCTTTTTGACTGGTTATATCTTTAATAATATCAAACCCGGATGCTTCAACCTGAAAGCGCTCTACTGCTGGAATTACTATTTGTTCCATGTACTTACCAGTCATCAAAGCCGGTACATCTACCGAATTCTTATTAAAGAAAGGCAGTAGGCGTGAAGCTTCAATATCTCTGAATGTAAGCAACTCATCCTTAGCTAAAATACATGCAGGCTGATATGTAACAATAATAACAGGTTTCTTATCTGTTAAGATTAAAGGATTCCCATCTGTTTTGCAGGTAATAGAATAACTGAAGAACTGATCTGTTGATCTGAAATTAAAAAAGACTTCAGCATCTTTATCTATCAGTTTAATTTTACTGTGGTTGTATAGAACCTTTTTGCCTAACTCTTTGTAATACAATGGAATTTTATTCAGCCTGATTAACTGAATAATTTCCATCTGTTTTTTATCAATATAAGGCCGTATATTATCTCTGAGTCTCTCGTCTGTTAGTTTACGTAGAAATGCTGAAACCGTTTTTTCTTTTGAATAAACTTCCATTAAGTTTTTCTCTGAATAGCATAAAGAGAGTGCGATTATTTCTTTTTCAGCCTTGGTAAGAGATTTATCATGCAGAGAGGAAGATGTTGCTTGTTCCTCCACCTGGATAATCTCTTCAGATTCTGCTTTAACTATATAAGGAATCAAAAGTGTACCTAAATTCAGATGGCGGGTAATGCCTACTATCAATTTAAACATGGAAAGTTTATTTCTTAATTCACCACAAAGATAACTCCTTTGTTTTATATAAAAAATGCAAGGATAGAATTTAAACAATACGAACAAAATAATTGTTTTAATATAACCATCAATAGTATCTGTTACTTTAATATTTCTAAGAGATGAAAATACACGAATATCAGGCAAAAAAACTGTTCTCATCATACGGTATACCAGTAGAGCAGCATGTTCTTTGTTGTAATGCAGATGAAGCATTGGTTGCTTATGAGAATCTCAATAGAGAGAAAGCCATGCTTAAAGCACAAGTACTTACCGGTGGTAGAGGAAAGGCTGGCGGAGTTAAATTGGTAAATAATACAAATGATGTAATAAACTATGCAGCTTCAATGTTTCAGATGAAGATCAATGGTTTGTCGGTTAATAAATTGTTGGTTTGCGAAGCTATAAATATTGAATCGGAATTTTATTTGAGTTATAGTATTGACAGAAAGAACAGATCTGTTATTATGATGCTTAGCTCTGAAGGTGGTGTAGATATAGAAGAGGTGGCTAAATATACTCCTGAAAATATTTATCGGATAAACATTGATCCTTTCGTTGGAATGCCAGACTATCTGGCCCGAAGAATTTCTTTCTTTTTGTTTGAGGATATGGAGCTGGTAGGACAAATGGTGCAAATCCTGCAAAATATGTACCAGTTGTTTATTGATACCGATGCATCACTTATTGAGATTAATCCGTTGGTTTTAACCGAAGAGGGCAATCTGCTAGCGCTTGATGCAAAAATGACTTTTGATGATAATGCATTATATCGGCAGGAAGATATTTGTTTCTTCTCAGAACCAACAGAAGAAGAAGCGCTAGAGTTACATGCAAAGGCTAAAGGATTCAGTTACGTTCATCTTACAGGAGATATTGGATGTATGGTCAATGGGGCAGGACTTGCTATGGCCACAATGGATATGATAAGACTTTATGAAGGGCATCCCGCTAATTTCCTGGATATAGGAGGCAGCTCAAATCCTGCAAAAATAACCGAAGCAATGAAGATCTTGTTGCAAGACAGTAGGTTAAAAGTTATTCTGGTTAATATATTTGGAGGCATTACCCGTTGTGATGATGTAGCAAATGGATTGTTAAAAGCTTATGAGGACTTACATGCTGAGATTCCCGTAGTGGTGCGTCTTACTGGTACTAACGAGGAAAAGGGTAGAGCATTACTAAGCTCTTCAGACTTTCTTGTAGCAGAAACGATGAGTGAGGCTGTTCGTATGGCTGTAAACCAATCAATAAAGGCTGGTTAGAGAAGTATTAACATTCAAAAAATCATTCAATATGAGTATTCTTATAAATGAATCAACCCGTTTGGTTGTGCAAGGTATTACTGGTAGAGATGGATACTTTCATGCTATGAAGATGAAAGCCTATGGAACAAATGTTGTAGCCGGAACATCTCCGGGTAAAGGGGGAACAGATGTTGATAACATACCGGTGTTCAATACAATGTATGAAGCTGTTGACCAAACCGGAGCAAATACTTCTGCTATATTTGTGCCTGCAGCATTTGCTGCTGATGCAATAATGGAGGCTGCAGATGCAGGTATTGGATTAATAATTTGTATAACAGAAGGTATACCTACACTTGATGTTATTGAAGCATATCAATTTGCACAACAAAAAGGATCTTTATTAGTTGGACCCAATTGTCCCGGAGTTATATCTCCCGGTAAAAGTATGGTTGGTATAATGCCTTCGCATGTTTTCACGAAAGGAGGAGTGGGGATTATTAGCCGAAGCGGTACATTAACTTATGAAGTGGTATCTCATCTTACGGCAAAAGGCATGGGACAATCAACCGCTATAGGGATTGGAGGTGATAAGATTGCCGGACTTTATTATCGTGAATTGCTTGAACTCTTCGAAAAAGATAAAGAAACACAGTCTATTGTAATTATTGGAGAAATAGGTGGTAATGCAGAGGAACGTGCCGCCGAATTTATTCGTTGGGAAATTACTAAACCGGTTGTTGCTTTCATTGCAGGTCAATTTGCTCCTCCAGATAAACAGATGGGACATGCCGGAGCTATTATTTCAAGTGGAGCGGGTACTGCTGAAGAAAAAATAGCAGCTTTCGAAGCTGCAGGAGTGTTGGTTGCAAGAGAACCTTCTTTAATTCCTAAAATTATTGTAGAAAGTCAGTTAAAGAGAATTAAAGTATAAAAGTCTGAAATAGTCGGCCTATTGGGGTCGAGTTCACTCGGTAATCAGATTGTGCGTAAAAGAGAGCCTCTAAAATAATCTTCTCAATCTTTTCGATTTGAAGTTATTTTAGAGGCTCTTTTTTATATATTAAGCTTATTGAACTTTTACTGTGTTTAAGTAGCAAATATTATTTTTCTAAAGCTTGTTTAATATCATTGTATAAATCATCAACACTTTCCAGACCTACTGATAAACGAATTGTTTTCGAATCTACATCCATACTTTGGCGCTGCTCTTCAGTAAAAGTGCCGTATATGGTACTAGCCGGATGAATAGCCAATGTTTTATTATCAAACAGATTGGTTGCGCGACGAATCAGCTTTAATTTGTTCATAAAATTAAAACAGACTTCTTTTGATGATAGATTAAAAGTAAACATTGCACCGGGATATGGTCCGAACTGGGCATTACTAAGCTCGTTGAACTTATTCTCTTTTAACCCGGTGTAGTTTACGGATTCAATACCTTTAAGAGACTGCAATTGTTTTGATAGTTCGAGGCATGTTTGTGCCTGACGTTCGTATCTAACTTTCATTGTATCCAATCCAAGCGTTTGCATATAAGCTACTTGCGGAGTCATATAGGCACCCAGGTTTCGATGAATCTCTTTTCTTAATTTAGCAGTGAATGTTCCATTACCAAATTGATCAACCATTTCGGATAGTTTTGAAGAATGATTCCAATCGAATGTTCCATAGTCAAGTATAAGTCCGCCAATACTGGTGGCTCCACCTGAAATATATTTAGTACTGGACACAATTTCAATATCCACTCCGAAATCTTTGGCTTTGAATATATTAAAAGGTACAACAGTGGTGTCAGCAATTAAAGGAACACCCATTTCTTTGCCTATTGCAGAAAGTTTTTTCAGATCGGCAACTTCCAGTTGCGGGTTGGTTATTACTTCCAGGAATATAGCACAAGTGTTTTCATCAACTTGGGAACGGACTTCTTCCGGATTTGTAAGATCACAGAACCGTGCTTCTACTCCAAAAGCACCGAGGGTGTTCTTAATGAAAGAATAAGTGTTTCCAAAAAGATGAGATGAGGTGATTATATTAGCACCTGCATAGGCCACAGTTATTAACGTATTGCTGATTGCAGCCATACCAGAATTAAGAGCTGTAACACTTAAAGCACCTGTTACATTGCATACCTTTTTTTCAAAATACTGTACTGTTGGATTTGTAATACGTGAATATGCATGGTCGGATGTTCGTCCGCAAAAAGCTGCTTCCATTGCTTCTGCAGAATCAAATTCATAAGCAGCAGTGTTATAAACCGGCATAGACAGAGAATGGTAAGCATCTTCTTTCTCAAATGGTGTGTGAAGCACTTGAGACTCAAAACTAATTTCTTTCATTTTACCTATTGTTTCAAATATCGTCTTATAGATCACAAAAGTAAATTAGATTTGTTTAGCAAAAAAATAAAAGAAGCTTTTTCTATAGATCTATTAGTATATTGTTTTTTAGCAGTTTAGAAATATACCATAAGTGTGGTATTTGATTATTTAAAAATAATATATGTTGATAAGGATTTGATGAATTCTGGAAAATCGCGATCTTTTTTATACTATGCGCAAGGATGGCTTTTGATAATTATCACGCCGGAGTATAACAAAACTCCGGTTTGCTTTTTTTAAAATTATTCGGGATATTTATTTTTCCTTGTACAAAAGAATGCATTCTTCTGTACAAAACAATGTATTCTTTTGTACAGAAGAAAGAATTCTTTTGTACAACATTGCATAGAACTCCGGAATGAAAAATAAAAAAACAGACCGGAGATGAGATAACTTCTCGCTGAATCTTTATGAAAAGCTACCCTCACTCCCTCACCTGGTTTTTGTAATAGACTAACAGATAGTTTGTTATAGAGAAATATTGAGTTTCTTATCCCTCACTGAACCCTCACTTTTCACTCCATCCCTCACTATTTCAAACTATAAAGAGCGAAATCTATAAATGTATGCAGATACAATAAGAATAAAAAGTACTATTTATTGCTTCGAAAAAGTGAGGGATGTGACTTTTTGTGATGGTTTGGTGATGGATAAAATACAACCATCACCTTTTTATATGATTAATATTGAGCGCGTTAGATGCTGTTGGTGATGGAGTGAGGGATCAAAATACTTTTTTAATATATTGAGATCTATTGTGTCCGACATATAAACCAGACTAATGTATCAAAGCATAAAAGGATCTACAAAAAAAGACCGTTTACAATTACGTAAACGGTCTCTCAATATAAATGTGTTTTATACTCTATTTTGCAAAACTGATTGCGCGAGTTTCACGGATAACTGTAATCTTAACCTGACCTGGATAAGTCATTTCATCCTGAATCTTCTTAGCAATTTCTGATGATAAGTTTTCAGTTGCTTTATCGTCAATCTTATCGGCACCAACAATAACTCGAAGCTCACGACCTGCTTGAATTGCATAAGTTTTAGTTACTCCAGGGTAAGACATAGCCAATTGTTCCAAGTCATTCAGACGTTTGATGTAAGCTTCAACAATTTCACGGCGAGCTCCTGGACGTGCACCAGAAATAGCATCACAAACCTGAACAATAGGAGCAAACAAACTAGTCATCTCTGTTTCGTCATGGTGAGCACCAATAGCATTACAGATATCTGGTTTCTCTTTGAACTTCTCTGCTAGTTTCATACCTAATAATGCGTGTGGTAATTCTGGTTCCTCATCAGGCACCTTACCAATGTCGTGCAATAATCCAGCACGTTTTGCTTTCTTTGGATTCAATCCTAGTTCAGAAGCCATTACAGCACAAAGATTCGCTGTTTCGCGAGCATGCTGCAGTAAGTTCTGTCCATAAGAAGAACGGTATTTCATTTTACCGATAATACGAATAAGTTCAGGGTGCAATCCATGAATACCCAAATCGATAGTAGTTCGTTTACCTGTTTCAATAATTTCTTCTTCAACTTGCTTGCGAACTTTAGCAACTACCTCTTCAATACGGGCAGGGTGGATACGTCCGTCAGTAACTAATTGGTGAAGAGCTAAGCGGGCAATTTCTCTACGAACAGGGTCAAATGCAGATAATACAATCGCTTCAGGAGTATCATCTACTACAATTTCTACACCGGTTGCAGCTTCAAGAGCGCGAATGTTTCTACCTTCACGTCCAATGATACGGCCTTTTATTTCATCGCTTTCAATATGGAATACAGTTACAGAGTTCTCTATAGCAGTTTCGGTAGCTACTCTTTGAATAGACTGTATAACGATTCTCTTAGCTTCTTTGTTTGCTGTAAGTTTCGCATCATCCATGATATCGTTGATATATGAAGAAGCTTCAGTTTTTGCTTCTTCCTTCAAAGATTCAATTAAGCGGCTTTTTGCTTCTTCGGCAGAAAGACCAGAAAGAGTTTCCAGTTTTTCTCTTTCCTGATGCTGTAACTTATCCAGTTCCTCTTTTTTCTTATCGATAATGCCAAGTTGCACTTCAAGATTCTCCTTTACAGCTTCAGCTTCAGCTTTCTTCCTCTGAATCTCTTCTTGTTTTTGATTTAAAACAAGTTCGCGTTGTTTTAGCTTGTTTTCTGACTGTTGAATCTTTTGGTTGCGGATAGCAACTTCTTTTTCAAGATCGGCCTTTTTATTCAGGAACTTTTCCTTAACCTCGAGAAGCTTGTTTTTTTTAATAACTTCTGCTTCTACCTGTGCTTCCTTAATGGTGCTTTCGTATTTTGATTTTAGAATATATCTAAACAAAACGTAAGAAAGAGAGCCTCCCAAAATAAAGCATAAAATCGATGCTATTATTACGTTCATTACAATTAATTTATTTATAAATAAAAACGCACTACTTACACACGGAAAAACTTAAATTCCGGGTATCAGTAGTGCGGGGTTAATATTCTCAAAAAACAGATAGAGTGTTTTTTGGCTTTTACTCATTTCTGAAGTGTTCTTCCAATTCTTGCGTCAGTTCTTCAATTTTATTAGTAAAAGGTGATGTATCATTCTTCTCTTCCAATTTTAAATTATTGCAAGCGAAATCAAAAGCAACCATTGCCAGAAAGTCTTTTGGACCATACACTTTGGCTCCCGGAATTCCGGATGGTTTATACATCGAACGATACACGTTCATTCTATCGTTTACCTGCTTGGCAGCTTTCCTGAACAACTCTTCCTCATCACGATTAATGGTCATTGTAAAGGACTCATCTGCTATCTGCAGGTTTATTTTTATCTTATCGTTCATACATCTTCTTATTTCATGTTAATTATTCATTTAATAAAGCGATGCATTTGTCGACTTCCCGCACTAATTTAGACAATCTTTGTTTGGTATCTTTTACCTCACTGCTTGTTAAGCTAATTGTCTTTGCTATTTTCAAATTGGCATATACGACTTCCAGTTCATTAAAGTCACTTCGCAATTTTGCGACCTCTTCTTGTTTTTCTTCCAGAAGTTGCTTAATTTCTGCATTTTCACGCTTCAATTCGTCATGTAAATACATTAAATGCCTTAGCCTTGCCTCAAAAGTACTTAATAACTTTTTATCTTCCTCTGTCATTTCTATGCCCAAATTGTACACAAAAATACAATTAAGTCTGAAATTACAAAAATTTTTCTACGAAAATTGCATATAAAAGCTAAAAATAGTTTCAATTAGCTTAATTCTGCTGCGTATCTGAGGACAGTTTTATACTTTGGTAAAAAAATATTCAAATAGTGCATATTAGGTTTTTGAACAAAATATCTTTTTATTATAATCGTTTATCATAATCGGTTAAATTCTTTTGGAACTTCAAAAGAATTATTCCTGATTGTTTTATTTATCTTTGCTGTGCTATAAATAAATGAATTATGCTTAAAGTTTTGATAACTCATGCTGTGATTGATGAGATGATTGCAGTGAATTTTCCTGATTGTGATATAAAATATGTACGTACCGGTATCGGCAAAGTAAAAGCTGCTATTAGATTAATGGATGCTTTGACGCAATATGATCCTGATATTGTGATAAATATTGGAACTGCCGGTTCGGTAGACCATAATGTAGGTGGTATATTTGTGTGTCGTCATTTTATTGATCGTGATCTGCAGAAAGTGGGATGTCTGGATTTGGAACACGAAATAGATTCTTCTGCTTTACTAGAAAATAAAGGATACTGTGTAAACTGGGAATATAATGGCATTTGTAATACGGGAGATAGTTTTCTAACTGAGACAGCCGATTCGCATGGAGATGTTTTCGATATGGAAGCTTATGCTCAGGCGCAGGTTTGCCAAATAAAGTCTATTCCATTTATTTCTGTTAAATACATAACTGATAGGATAGGTGAGAACTCTATTAAGCATTGGGAAGATAAATTGGCCGATGCACGAGTTGGATTAAGCAATTTTCTGAATAATCGTTCCCTTAAATAAAACTATTGCAGAAACTTTATGTTGCTTTGCGTTAAATTAATGGCTGGTGCTAATGGCGTTATTGCAATATATATGCAACCCTGAATGAAAAAGCTTTTGATCGTTTGATAATGATTGGAGATAGAAAAGCACGGAAGGAGAGGCTCGAACTCCCGACACCCGGTTTTGGAGACCGGTGCTCTACCAACTGAGCTACTTCCGTGTTTGCGGCTGCAAAGGTAATGCAATATTTTATATATGCAATACTTCGTCTAATTATTTCTTGTGTCTTGTAGCTCTTTTCCTTCTGTATTCAGCTTTCATTTTCGCAGAACCAGAGCCATGAGTCCCTTTTATATATGTTGTTTTTTTGGCTTTAGTCTTAACTTTCGGCTCTTCTTTTTTTCTTGATGAAGAATCTTTGCCTTTTTTAAAAGCGATGCCTTCGGTTATTGCTTTCTGTATCTCTTCGTTCATTTTCAGATAGTTAAGTTTTATATTAAAAAATTGTAGCCCACATAACTATGTGGGCTACAAAGATACGAATAAATTCCTTAGAAAAGTTATTCAGCTTCTTCTTGCTTTCTTTCTTTAGGAAGTATAAGGTTTAGTATTACACCAAGTACGGCAGCTAATCCAATACCTGTCATTGAAAAATCTCCAATTTGGAATACGGCTCCACCGATTCCAAAGGTTAATATCAAAGATACTATTATAATGTTACGCGGATCGCTCAAATTTGTTCTGGATTGAATGAGGTTGTTAATACCTACAGAAGCAATCATACCAAACAAAAGCATCATTATTCCACCTAACACAGCATTCGGTATGGTTTTCAATAAAGCACTGATCTTTCCAATCATGGAGAATACAATACCAGTAACAGCTGCAATTCGGATAACCGAAGGGTTTGTTATTTTAGTAAGAGACATTGCACCAATTACTTCTGAGTAAGTTGTTACGGGAGGGCCGCCTAATGTTCCTGCAACCATACAAGCAAGTCCGTCTCCAAGCATTGTTCTGTGTAATCCCGGATCTTTAACAAAATCTTTTCCGGCTACATCATTTACAGCATATACATTACCAACATGTTCAATGATAGGTGCAATAGCTACAGGTGCCATAAAGAATATTGCTCCCCATGAGAATTCAGGTGTTATAAATTTAGGAAGTGCAAACCATGGAGCGTTGACAACTTGGGTAAAATCTATTTGACCTAAGATAAGTGCTAATACAAACCCAACCACAATACCACAAAAAATAGGAATTAATTTTAGTAATCCTTTACCTAATAATGTAACCAGAACAGCTGTAGCTAAAGATGCAATTGCCAGTATCCAGTTTTCTTTTGCCATGTTTACTCCGGAGCTGCATAATGATATACCAATCAGGATTATAACCGGGCCTATTACTACAGGAGGAAAGAGGGTGCGGATGAAACTTGTACCTCTCCAGGCTATGATTGCGCTCATTAATCCATATACTAAACCTACGGCAACAAGTCCGGATAGTGTTCCGGCCAAACCATACAATTCAGTTGCTTTAATGATTGGCGCAATAAATGCAAAACTACTGCCCAAAAAAATAGGTACTTTACCTTTCGTTACTAAATGAAAGATTAAAGTACCTATTCCTGCCGTACAAAGGGCTGTTGAAGGATCGAGCCCAACTAACAGTGGAACTAAAACGGTTGCCCCGAATGCCACAAAAAGAAATTGAACGCCAACGATTGTTTTTTGAAATGCGCCCAGTTGTTTGTTATTGTCCATAAATAAAAATGAGGGTTTATATTAAAATCGGCCAAAGGTCGTTTTTTATTTTCATTCTACAAAATTGGAATCAAGTTTTTGCATTTTTTTCTAAATAGTTTTTCTGGATGTAATAAATTAATTTTTTAAATTTACTGGCGAATAGGTCTTTACTTAAATTTAATAATAAAGGAGTGCTATTTTATTTCCTATGTTTGTTTAATACTTTATGCCATACAATTATGTATAAGAAGCTTTTCTATATAATACTTTTTACCTTTTTGTCATTTTTGTCCCTGAAAGGTCAGACTGTAGCTGATTCATTGATTATTAGTAAAATTCAATGGAAGACAGTGCCGGTTGAAAAGGGAGTTGTTTATAGAAGGGCAGAAGTTCCGTTTCTTTATAATGTTCCACAAAATATTAATATTATCGAGATTAATGTAAGGGATCGGAAGCTGAGGATTGGAATAGCTTCATCTAATCCAAAACAGAAAACAAGTCAGATGGCTATAGAGCGAAATGCTATTGCTGCGATTAACGGATCCTATTTTAATATGCAAAATGGAAAATCGGTTTGTTATTATAGAATAGGTAAAGAGGTTATTGATACAACTTCAGCTTCAGAATTTTCGCTACGGGTAACCGGAGCTATAAAAGAAATCAAAGGGAAGCTAGAGATTATTCCATGGAGTAAGAACGTGGAAGTAAACTATTCTGGTAAAAAAGCTAATATCCTAGCGTCCGGACCATTAATGCTTCAGAAAGGGCAAATATGTGACTTCTCACATTGCGGTCAAGGATTTATAAATACCAAACATCCTCGTAGTGCCGTTTGTATCACCAAAGATCATAAAATTCTTTTTATAACGTTCGACGGTCGTAATCCTGGCAAGGCTGGTGGGGTGAATATTCCCGAGCTATCTCATTTCCTGAAAATATTAGGTGCTGAGTATGCACTAAATCTTGATGGCGGTGGTTCTACTACTCTTTGGACTTTAAGTAATGGTATTCTTAATATTCCTTGTGATAATAAACGAGATATTATTGAAGGGGAACGTAAAGTTGCCAATATTCTATTTTTGTATTCGAAATAGTAGATGATTGATCTATTCTCTTTTATAAAATCCCTTCTTACATATATTATATGTTTACCACTATTTACTTTTAGTGAGTAAATGTGCTCTTTTTATTTCTTTTTGATATTTTATTTCCTCCCTTATCTTCTCTGTATAAGCTTGCAAATCAAGACCTTTTTTATATATAAGCACTTTGATTATATATCTTTTGTCTAGTCATATCTTTTATAATCTTTCATATTTCTTTTAAATATGTATTTTAAGTGATAAATTGTATAAAATAGCAGTTGTAAATATTACAATTTATCACAAGATAACTTTTTAATTATTAAATGTAAGCCGATTTATTTGTTTGGAATACATAATATCATATATTTGCAGAAAATATAATCAAAAAGAAATCTAAATCTAAATATATATATCAAAGTGATAATTTGAAGATCGTAAAGTAATGTAATAAATAATAGGCCAGTATTTTAAATGGCAGAAAAGGAAATCACCATAAAGTATCAGTGATTGAAAATAATGGTGAAAAAGGCGGAATAGTTTAAGTGCGCAATTAGACTTCCACAATTATTCAAACTAAAATCGAAAAGAACATGAGAAGAACAGAAAAAAAACGTTTATGCTTGCTTGCTGTTGCTACAGCTCTGCTTTTATCTGCAAATGTAAAAGCTCAAGATAAAGCTGTAGTTTCAACAGGAGCTGATTTGGTTAGTGGTTATTATTGGCGTGGACAGAATTTAGGCGGTGTAAGTATTCAGCCCACAATATCAGTCGTAAAATCAGGACTTTCTTTAACTGCATGGGGATCAGTTGGATTTGATAAAGAAGATACCCGGGAACTGGATTTTACAGTGGGATATACAACCGGCAATTTAAATCTCGCAGTTACTGATTATTATTTTTCACCGATAAAATATTTCAATTATGCTTCTCATTCAACTTCGCATGTGTATGAAGCTACTGTTGGGTATAATTTTGGTCCTTTTGCATTAAGCTGGAATACCAACTTTGCAGGGAATGATTATTATAAAAAAAATGGTGAGAGAGCTTATTCTACCTATGTTGAGGCTAGTGTTCCTTTTAAACTGGGTGGTACTGACTTGAAAGCAGAAGTGGGTTGTACTCCCTGGGATGGAGCTTATACAACCCGAACAGATAAGTTCGCAGTAAATAATATAGCTGTGTCTGCTACAAAAGAAATAAAGGTTACTGATTCCTTCTCTATTCCGGCATTTGCCAAAGTAGCAGTAAATCCTGAAACAGAAGGAGCTTATTTTATTTTTGGAGTAAAATTCTAACATATATAACAAATTTACAAGTATGAAAAAGATTGAAGCAATTATTCGGAAGTCAAAGTTCAACGATGTGCGTAAAGCATTGCATGAAGCTGATATCGAATTCTTATCATGGTGGGATGTAAAAGGTCAGGGCACAGCTCGACAGGGTTTGATTTTTAGAGGAATAGCGTATGATATTAATGCGATTGAGCGCATTTACATCTCGTTTGTAGTTAGAAACGTGAATATGGACAAATCAATCGATGCGATATTAAAAGCTGCATACACAGGAGAAAGTGGCGATGGACGAATTTTTGTTTCCAGCATTGAAGAGTCAATACGCATACGAACCGGAGACAGAGGTGATGAATCTTTGTATGATAAAGATAAGAAATAAGATGTAATTAGGTAGGTGTTAATAAATATTGGAAAGATTATGAGTCGAAAATATATAAAATATATAGCGTTTTTTCTTTTGCTGTTTTTAGGTGTTCATTCTGATATCATAGCTCAAGATTCAGTAAGTACAGCTGTGGCTGATACAACAATTGCAGTACAGGCAGCTGCCGCCACTACGCCGGCGGTAGCTGCTCAGGGGGTGGCAACTTTAGATTCGGGTAATACTGCGTGGATTATCGTTGCAACTATTTTGGTCTTAATGATGACAATTCCCGGATTAGCACTGTTTTATGGTGGTTTGGTTCGTAAAAAGAATATTCTCAGTATTCTGATGCAGTGCCTTATTCTTACTGGCGCTATAAGCATAATCTGGATTGCTTTCGGTTATAGCTGGGTGTTTGATACCAGCTTTAAAGCATCGGGCAATCCTTTGAGTTTTGTTATTGGAGGATTTGATAAAATCTTTCTGCATGGAATTTCTACCAAAGCACTGACTACAGGTAATATTCCCGAATTGATATTCGCACTGTATCAATGCATGTTTGCAGTAATTACTCCAGCACTTATTATTGGTGCATTCGCCGAAAGAATTAAATTTTCGGGTTTCTTAGTATTTTCAATTCTTTGGTCAATCATTGTTTATAACCCAATGGCTCACTGGGTATGGGGAGGCGGATGGCTTCAACAGATGGGAGCACTCGACTTTGCCGGTGGAACTGTTGTTCATATCAATGCAGGTATTTCTGCTCTTGTAATGGCTGTTATGCTTGGTTGCAGAAAAGGATATAAAGCAAATGAACATACTCTTACTCCAAATAGTACTCCGTTTGTTTTCATTGGAACCGCTTTATTATGGTTAGGTTGGATGGGTTTCAATGCAGGTAGTGGTCTGGCTGCCGATGGCATTGCAGCAAATGCTTTTTTAGTTACTCATATGGCTGCATGCGTTTCGGCAGTAGCATGGATGGCTTTAGAATGGTTCTTGTATAAGAAGCCTACTACAATAGGTTTTTGTACAGGTGCAGTTGCCGGTTTAGTAGCAATTACTCCTGCTGCAGGAACTGTAGATGTTGCAGGAGCTATATTTATTGGTTTGGCAACAGCTGTGATTTGCTTCTGTATGGTTGCTTACGCTAAGCCTAAGTTTAAATATGACGATACACTTGATGCCTTTGGTGTACATGGTATTGGTGGAATAATCGGGTCTTTGCTTACTGGTGTATTTGCAACTCGAGTAATTACTGGTGACAGTGGAGCGCAAGGTGCCTTGTATGGTGACTGGCACCAGTTATGGGTACAGATTGTAGCAACACTTGCTGCAATTATATATAGTGCGGTGCTTACAATAGTCTTGTTCTATATTGTAAATAAGACAATAGGATTGAGAGTAAGTAAACAAGCCGAATCAGATGGTCTTGATATTTCACAACACGGTGAAATCGCTTATAGTGAAAATGAATAACATTAATAGGTAATAGTTTTTCTTTAGGAAAAGTTGTTGTTTGTTGTAAAGGGATGCCTCTGTGAAGAGGTATCCTTTTTGCGTATAGTTGTATTTATGTATTTGCTATTTTAAGGTATTAGTTAGTTGATAATCAGAAAATAAAAGCTATTTTTAGAACATAAAGTATTAATTGATAGTTTAAAATAAGTGTAGATATCTTTTAAATTATTAGCCTTAAAAATATTATGGACAAAGAACTGAAGGAAAAATTTGTAGTATTGTGGAAGAAGTATTTCCCCAATGCGGAATTACCCATAACATTCCAATATTCGGATGATACAATGGGAGTTGAGAAAGAAAAAATCGTTGAAGGACATCGGTGTGTTATTGCTCAATTGCTAAAGGTGAGAAGAGGAGAATCTGTTTATATGCAGGAGGAATGTGTAAACTGCAGAGGCGGAAAGCGCTACCTGGGATTTTCTCAGCCAATGTTTCCAGGTTTTGAATGTTTCCTTTCTCATGATGAAAAAGGCGAAGGCGAGCGATATAAACGTACACCAGAACTTGTAACCGAATGTATGAAACAGCTTCCCTTTATCCCAGTTAAAAAGAATATTATTTTCAAACGCTGGGATAGGATATCGGAGGAGGATACTCCCCAGGGAGTTATATTCTTTGCTACTCCCGATGTGATCTCCGGCCTGTTTACGCTGGCCAATTTTAACAGCGCTTCTCCCGATGCTGTAATAGCTCCTTTTGGTGCAGGTTGTGCTTCAATTATTTACTATCCTTACAGAGAAGAATTGAACGGAACAAAGCGATCTGTACTTGGGCTTTTTGATCCTTCGGCCCGTAAATTTGTAAAAGGTGATATACTGACCTTCTCTATTCCTTTTTCAAAGTTTGCAGAGATGATTGATGAAATGGAAGAAAGCTTCCTAATTACAGATAGTTGGTCGAAAATTACAGGAAGAATGGGTATTAAAAATCAAATAGAATAGTTTTGAATAAAACAATCTCTTTTGAAAATCAGACTGTTATATTGTTGGTTTGCTTTTGATTTATAAAAGCAAACCAACTAAATTATTATAACAATTATAGATATGTATGTATTTTAAATAGGGGTTTTATTATGAAATTCTAAGTAAATATTAGTTGTAAACGAAGTGAAAAACATGAAAAATACTGCCCAAAAATGAGCATTTATTGGCCAATAAATTGAGCAGGTATTGCATTTTTTTTCTCTAACAATCTAATAGGCACCACTTTCCACTTTGAAATCGTGGGGTATAAAATGTATGTTTATTTAGAGGGCTTTATCTGCTTTTTCTTTATGCTGTTTCATTAGTTCATTAAAGTCATAATCTGCTTTAATTTTGTCGATGACGGTTTGAACAACACGATCAATTTCCTTTCCTTCAGAGTAATCGGCTGGACAAACAAAATTAACCCGGTTCTCGTTAATCAGTTTTTCAGCAATTTCTTTTTTATCTTTTTTCCTTGGCTGATATACGGCAATCGAATGTCCTCCTAGTTGTTTTACCAATTTCATGCAAGGAATGTCAGTAGCTCCGTCTCCAAAGTAAATCATGCGGCTGAAAGGAATACGTCGGTCAGCTTCGTTGATATATTCATTAATCTTAATCGTATCGCCGGCACTGGTAATTCCCTTGTTTATTTTAAACAAGAACTGAGTTTTATTGGTGAAGTTCACGGCTATTGCAGGCCATTGTGCAACACCGTCAATGCTGTATAGATAAGAACATGCATATATTTGGTTGAATTTCCTACCAATGCGTGTGCCTTCTATCATTTCTTTCAGTCCCGAAGAATTTATATAATGTTCTATAGTTATTCCTATCTTTTTTCCATATTCATTAATACGTTCAAACCATTCTTCCACACCATTAAACAATTCCACAGACTCACCGAATTTCCGAAAGTTTTCTTTCTTAAGAGAAATATCATTGGCTTTTGCTTTCTGGAGCATTAAAAACATATAAGTCAGAATCTGATCAGCATCCTGCGAATGTGCCAGTTCTCTGTTCTCTTGCCAGAATTCATCTTTATTCTTGCTTATGGCCTGAATAAAAGCATACTCCTGCATATTGCCCGGTGAAAGGGTTCCGTCAAAATCATATATTAATGCAACTATAGGCTTTTCTTTTTTATTCATATTAATCTAAACTATTGTAACAAAGATAGTAGAAAAGTTTTCTATAGCGATAAATTGAGACTTTTTTTGTAAAATGAATTATTTGTGCATATAACTTGTACAAAACTGGTAGATGTGTAAGTTAGTTTAATTATATCTTCGTATCGTCAATTATTATAATAAATTTTATGAAAAACAATAGACTCTTTTTCTTCTTGTTTTCACTGCTTTTCATTTCATTACAGGCGAATGCCTATACTGAAAGAAATCTATTGCAGAAAGAAATAGATTTAAAATCTTTAGAGACCTGTCTTGTGATGAACCAGAGATGGGTGCCGTATCCAGATTATACAGATCGTGCGGGATGGGATAAGTTTTTAGGCGAATCGAAGGATTTGTATATTAAGCAAGGAGAAAAAAAACTAAAGTACGAATGGAAAGTTATTAAAGCTACCGACTATCTGGAATATCTTCGAAGCGGAGACCGTAATATTATGCAGGTTCCGTACGGAGAAAACAATAAAGCCATTTCAGATTTGGTAATGGCTGAGTTGGCCGAGGGAAAAGGACGCTTCATTGATCAGATAATAAACGGCGTTTTTCATACTTGTGAAATGACTTCGTGGTCTCTTTCTGCACATCTCAGTGCACAACAGGCAGGAGGTTTTCTACCAAGCAACAAAGATCATGTGATAGAGCTTACATCTGGTGAAGTTGGATCGATGTTATCCTGGACTTACTACTTTCTGAATAAAGAATTCGACAAAGTTAATCCAATTATATCTGAACGTTTGCACACAGAACTCCAAAAACGTATTCTTGATACTTATATGAACGACGATCATTTTTGGTGGATTGCATTTAACTGGAAGCCCGGACAAATTGTCAATAACTGGAATCCTTGGTGTAACTTTAATGTGTTGCAGTGCTTTTTCTTATTGGAGAATGATAAGGAGAAACTGGCAAAAGCTGTTTACCGCACAATTACATCTGTAGATAAGTTCATTAATTATGTGAATTTTGACGGAGCTTGCGAGGAGGGCCCTTCTTATTGGGGGCATGCAGCTGGAAAGCTGTATGACTATCTGCAAATGCTTAATGATGGAACAAGCGGAAAAGTATCCATTTTTAATGAACCTATAATAAGAAATCTGGGAGAGTATATATCTCGTTCTTATGTAGGTAACAATTGGGTGGTAAACTTTGCGGATGCTTCTGCCAAAGGTGCTGATTTTGCCCCCATTATATATCGTTATGGTAAAGCTGTCAATAGTGATGAAATGATGCATTATGCAGCTTATCTGAACAGTAGGGTTGATTCGGCAAAGCTAAAGAGGGCTAATATTTCTTTTGGTACTGATATGTTCAGAGGATTGCAGACTATTCTGTATAAAAAAGAATTGGCTGCCATTACCCCTTATCATAAAACAGCTCCTTATACCTGGTATATGGATACTCAGTTCTGTTACATGAATGATAAGAGTGGTTTCTTTTTTGCTTCTAAAGGCGGTTTCAATAACGAAAGTCATAATCACAACGATGTAGGAACTTTCTCTCTTTATCTGAATACTGTACCGGTGTTTATTGATGCCGGGGTTGGAACTTATACAAGACAAACTTTTAGTAGTGAGCGATATAATATATGGAGCATGCAAAGTAATTATCACAATCTGCCAATGATTAATGGCGTGCCTCAGAAATTCGGAGCAGAGTATAAAGCTTTAAATGTATCGTTTAAACCAAAGGAAAAGACTTTTTCTCTGAATATTGCTAAGGCTTATCCTGCTGAGGCTGAAGTGAAAAGATGGGTTCGTACGTATGTTTTGAGTAAAGGCACACTAAAGATCTCGGATGCCTTTGATTTAAAGAGTGCAAAACAGAAAAATCAGATAAATTTCATGACCTGGGGTAAAGTCGATATATCTGTTTCAGGCAAAATTTTAATAGAGGTTCAGGGAGAAAAAATAGTCCTTATTTATGATAAGAATGTGTTCAACTCATCTATAGAAACCATTAAATTAGATGATCCACGATTTTTCAATGTTTGGGGAAAAGAAATCTATCGTGTATCTCTGCTGGCTAAGAGTGTCGTAATAAAAGGAAATTACAAATTTGAAATTATAAAACAGTAAAATATGAAATTGGTTGAATTGTTAAGTGTGGCGGCTGTAGTGGCGTTAACCTCGTGTGCTGCCAAACCTTTGGAATCGAAAAACTTTTTAAAAAATAATATAGACTTTTCCAAAGAACAGATAGGTAAAGAGATTGCAATTATTGAAAAAAGCGGTAAATGTTTGAATCCAGTTACTTTAAAAAACGATGGTACAGTGTTTTATTGCGAATTTGATGACTGGAGAAGTGGATTTTTTCCAGGATCGGTTTGGTACTTGTACCAGTTAACCGGCGACAGTATTTATTTGCCATTGGCTAAGAAATATACTCAAGCTATAGAAGAGGCCAAGAATCTGACATGGCATCACGATGTGGGCTTTATTGTTGAATGTAGTTTTGGAAATGGCTATAAATCAACGAAGGATCCTAATTATAAGGATGTTATTATTCAGACTGCAAAATCGTTATCAACAAGATTTCGTAAGAACGCAGGTATTATTCAATCATGGAATGTAGACAAAGGGTGGCAGTCTCAGCGAGGTTGGGAATGTCCGGTTATCATTGATAACATGATGAATCTTGAACTTATGTTTAATGCAACTAAATTATCTGGTGATTCTACTTTCTATAAGATTGCTGTTAGTCACGCTGACAGAACAATGGCTGAGCATTTCCGTAAGGATGGAAGTTGTTATCATGTAATTGATTATAGCTTGAAAGACGATTCAGTAAGGCATCGTCAAACGGCTCAGGGATATGCAGACGAATCAGCTTGGTCAAGAGGTCAGGCCTGGGCTATCTATGGGTTTGCTGTTTGCTATCGTGAAACGGGTAATCGTGCTTACTTAGATCAGGCATTAAAGACATTTAATTTTATGAAGAACCATCCTCTTATGCCTAAGGATTTAATTCCTTTCTGGGATATGGATGCTCCTAAAATTCCAAACGAACCGAGAGATGTTTCATCTGCTTCTTGTATTGCTTCTGCATTATACATGATAAGTACATTTGATATTCCTAACGCTGAATCATATAAAACATATGCAGATAAAATCATGGCTTCATTGGCAACTCCTGCTTACCGCGCCGAATTGGGTAAAAACGGAAATTTCTTATTGATGCATTCAGTGGGCAGCATTCCTCATAATAATGAAATTGATGTTCCGCTTAATTATGCAGATTACTACTTTCTTGAAGCTTTGAAAAGGAAAATGGATCTGGAAGCGAAATAAAACGATTCTTTATCTTATAGATCATAAAACAATTTGGAAATGAGACAAATAATTATCCTTTGCTTTTCTCTGTTTATAGCTAATGGTGTATTGGCAGCAAATTTCCATGCCACCACTGATAAGAATTCGAAAATATATAAGCTACGTAAAAACTATATCTATAAGAAAGGCTGGATTGACTTCAATAAGAATGGAAAGAAGGATGTTTACGAAGATCCTTCTGCACCGATTGATGATCGTATTGAAGATTTGCTCAATCAAATGACAATTGAAGAGAAGACATGTCAGATGGTTACACTTTATGGTTATAAACGAGTGTTACCAGATGATTTGCCAACTCCCGAATGGAAGAATAAACTTTGGAAAGATGGGGTAGGAGCTATTGATGAACATCTGAATGGATTTCAGCAATGGGGACTTCCTCCTTCTGATAATCCTTATGTTTGGCCGGCATCCCGCCATGCATGGGCATTGAATGAGGTACAACGTTTCTTTATTGAGGATACACGATTGGGAATTCCTGTCGATTTCACAAATGAAGGTATTAGAGGAGTGGAGAGTTTTAAAGCTACAAATTTCCCAATTCAGCTGGGAATGGGACATACCTGGAATCGTGATCTGATTAATAAAATGGGATATATAACCGGTCATGAAGCTCGGCTGTTGGGCTACACTAATGTCTATGCTCCGATACTGGATGTTGGTCGCGATCAGCGTTGGGGACGCTATGAGGAAGTTTATGGTGAGTCACCATTCTTGGTAGCCGAACTTGGAATATCAATGGTGAAAGGAATCCAACGTAATAATCAGGTCGCCGCTACAGCTAAACATTATATTGCTTATAGTAATAACAAAGGCGGTCGTGAAGGACTTTCCCGCGTGGATCCTCAAATGTCTCCCCGTGAAGTGGAGAATATTCATGTTTATCCTTGGAAAAGAGTGATAAAGGAGGTGGGCATTTTAGGTGCCATGAGTGCCTATAATGACTATGATGGTTTTCCTATTCAGAGTAGTTACTATTGGTTGATGACACGCCTTCGTCAGGAATTTGGTTTCCGAGGGTATGTTGTGTCTGATAGTGATGCAGTAGAGTATCTTTTCTCCAAGCATGGTACGGCTAAGGATATGAAAGAGGCTGTGTTGCAATCTGTTGCAGCAGGATTGAACGTGCGTTGTACTTTTCGTTCACCAGACTCTTTTGTGCTTCCATTACGCGAACTTATTGCCGAAGGAGCAATTTCTATGAACACTATCAATGATAGGATACGTGATGTGCTTCGGGTAAAGTTCCTCACAGGATTGTTCGATGCTCCTTATCAACAGGATTTACAGGCTGTTGATAAAGAGGTTAATAGCTCTGAAAATCAGGAAGTGGCATTGCAGGCTTCACGTGAATCTCTAGTTCTGCTTAAAAATGCCAATCAGTTGCTTCCGCTTGACAAAAGTAGCATTAAACGTATTGCTGTTTGCGGACCAAATGCAGACGACTCTTCATATGCTCTTACTCATTATGGTTCTTTGGCTGTGGAAGTAACTACTGTACTGAAAGGAATAGAAAATAAACTGGCCGGAAAGGCTGAAGTGCTTTATACAAAAGGATGCGATCTGGTTGATGCTAATTGGCCGGAATCGGAAATAATCAGTTACCCTCTTACGGCGGATGAACAGACCGAGATTGACAAGGCTGTGGAAAATACTAGGAATAGCGATGTTACAATTGCTGTACTTGGAGGGAATAGTCGTACTTGCGGTGAAAACAGATCTCGTTCCAGTCTGGATCTTCCTGGACGTCAGCTTGCATTGTTACAGGCTTTGCAGGCGACCGGTAAACCTGTTGTGCTTGTACTGATCAACGGAAGGCCACTTTCTATAAACTGGGCCGACAAGTTTGTTCCTTCTATACTAGAAGCATGGTATCCGGGCTCACAGGGAGGAACAGCCGTTTCAGATGTGCTGTTTGGTGATTATAATCCCGGAGGTAAGCTGACTGTTACTTTCCCGAAGACTGTGGGGCAAATTCCATTTAATTTCCCAGCCAAGCCCTCTTCCCAGATTGATGGAGGTACGACTCCGGGATTGAAAGGGAATATGAGTCGAATCAATGGTCCGCTTTATCCTTTCGGATATGGCCTTAGCTATACAACTTTTGAATATAGCAATCTATCTGTTTCACCCAAGTTGATAACTCCTAATCAGGAAGCTGTAGTTCGTTGCCGAATAAAAAATACAGGATCGTATGCAGGTGATGAGGTTGTGCAGCTTTACACACGCGATTTGCTTAGCTCTGTTACAACTTATGAAAAGAATCTTCGTGGTTTTGAAAGAATTCACCTTAATCCGGGGGAAACAAAGGATGTAACTTTTAAAATATATCCTCGTGATCTGGAACTACTTAACGCAGACAATAAATGGGTAGTTGAACCAGGAGATTTCCAAATCATGATCGGTGCTTCGTCTGAAAATATCAGGCTGAAAGATATATTGTCTGTAATGTCTTACGAAGATAAAGCATATCTGGGTAATGCTGGTGTAACTAAATCGTTATCCGGGGAAACGTTAAATTCTATCTGAAAAGGGAAGACTGGAGAGTATTTCACCACTTCTTTGGAGAATGGAGCTAAACCCGATAATGTTACTATAGAATGGAGTGATATTAAGAAACCTACATCTTTTGATATTCAACTTTCCAGTGGTGGTGGACAATTTCTTACTGTATACAGCGGAAAAGTAGAAGCCGGAAATAAATCAGTAAATTATAAGTTTAAAATAACTGTAGCTAGTGATTTACGTATTGTCATTACAGAAGGGGAAGCTTCTATTAGCCAACTTGTATTTTGATCTATTAGTATTTCCGTTTAAAAATGGAAATTAATAAAAAAGCATTGATAAACTCTTGTTTTAAGCAATGCTTTTTTTATTTCAGGTATAAAAGGGGAAGATATGCAATTTCGATTGGAGCTTGTCATTCTTTTTATCCCTATTCTTGAATTAAAGGAGACTTGTATGCTATCCCTGCAATACCTGCTAAAAATGTTTTTTCCATTTCTGTGTATAGTTAATTAGAAAATTATAAAGTATATAATAAATTATATAGCTTGTATTAAAGATTACAACAAATATAAATTGAATAGCAAAATGAGAGCCTATTTGAGTATAAAAATGCGTATTAAATTGTATGAAATATATTTTATCTTGTTGTATTTCAGTGTTTTAGTTTGATGTATTATTTTTGCTTATTTTTGTACGATTTATGACGGTTTTACATTATTTATAGACTTATTTTTGTCTCTGTGAATCAGATATATACAATGTTTTTAGCTCCAAAAGCAAACTTGCGTTATTAATTGAACGAATAACAATACCATGAAGAAAATATTAATTTCTATCTTATCAATGGCATTTACCATTAGCCTGAATGCTTCTGATTACAGATTTGAGGATAAAGTCCCGAATACATTTTCAGTTGTAAAAGGGAGTGATTTGTCATTGTCGGATATCTATTTTAAAGATGGAAAGAAATCTTTGAAATGGACCTGGATTTCTTCATCTCCATTGTCTGTGTCTGATTTAACACTTAATAAAGCTGCCAGTTCGTCTAAAGGAGGAATCACTCTTTGGATCTATAATGAGAAACCGATTGCCGATATGCTCCAATTTACTTTTGAAACAGCTAAAGGAGATAAAACGTACTCTTTTAATTTTAATCTTTCTTATAAAGGATGGCGTGCATGTTGGGTGAAATTCAGTGATATGAATAAAAATGATCTTGTATCAGGCAATATCATAAAAATGTTGATATATCCTCCTAAGAGTATTGCTAAAGGTTCTGTTTTTCTGGATAGAATGAGCATATCTTCTAAGCCTTTAAGTGATAGAATAACTCCTGATATGCAACTTCAGGATAACAATAAAATACAAAACAGAGATTTATGGCATTGGTGTCGGCTTTGGGAATGGGAACAGTATAAGTATGATTTATCTCTTCCTTTATCTGTTTCAAATGAAGAAACAACTTCTCTTATTGAAATTGGGAAAAGAATTACTAATGCTGTATTTCCTAAAAAGGCAAATCGGAGTTTGATTGACAAAGGCATGAAGATCTTTGCTGAAGCTGGCATTATCAAGATAGGTGATCATGTGCTAGGTAAGCCTTTGGTTTCTAATGATGAACTTAATAGAGATTCTGGCGATTTAAGCCTTACTGATGTGAATGATATGATGATTGCATTTGCTCAGGACTGGGTAATCAATAAAAGTAAAGAATCTCTAAAACACTATTTTGAAGTATTTGATTATTCAATAGAACAAGGAATGGCCTTTGGTAGTGGCATGGGAACTAATCATCATTACGGATACCAGATTAGGGATGTTTTTACATCTGCATGGATAATGAAGAATGAAATCTTAAATTCAAAAAATGCAGATGATTATCATAAGGTGCTTTGTTATTGGAGTGGCTTGCAGGAATCACGCATTCCTTATCAATATGGTAGAGATGAATTATTGGATACCTGGCATACATTGTTAATGCCAAAATTGATTTGTGCAATGATGTTCGAGGATGAAAAAGAACGTTGTCGGGCAATGCATGCATTATCAAGATGGATATCCGGTTCAATGGCTTTTACACCAGGAACAATAGGTGGTATTAAAGTGGACGGAACTACCTTTCATCACGGAGGATTTTATCCGGCTTATTCAGTTGGAGCGTTTGCAGCGTTGGGAAATTATTTAATGGTAACAAATAATACTCCATTTGAGATTTCTAAAGAATCTCGTATGAATCTGAAATTGGCTTTGCAGTCAATGCGCAATTATACAAATCTTACTGACTGGGGAATTGGAATATGTGGAAGACATCCATTCAGTGGAAATATCCCAGATGAAGATGTGAATGCATTTGCTTATCTTGCACTTGCAGGTGATTTAACTGAAAATGGAAATGCTTTTGATAAAGAATTGGCATCCGACTTTCTTCGTTTTGGAATAGGAAACAACTCAATAGTAAAATCATTTAGTAAAAAAGGGGTTCTGGAAGCTCAAAGTCCGCAAGGATTTTGGGAATATAATTATGGTGCTCTTGGAATTCATCGTCGGAAGAATTGGATGGTGATATTGAAAGGATACAATACCGACGTCTGGAACTCGGAGATATATGCAAAGGATAATCGTTTTGGAAGATACCAGAGCTATGGTTCTGTACAGATAATAGGTAGTGGTAATCCTGTTTCTCAAAAAGAAAGTGGTTTTGTAGAAAATGGATGGGATTGGAACCGACTTCCGGGAACAACAACAATACATTTACCTTTCGATTTATTAGAATCTCCATTTAAAGGAACAGAAATGGAACATTCTCCGGAACATTTTGCAGGTGCTTCTTCCTTTAAAGGAAAAAATGGTGTGTTTGCCATAAAACTATTGGAACGTGACATACCTAATTTTACTCCGGGATTCAGTGCCAGAAAATCTGCATTTTGTTTTGATAACAGAATTATATGTCTGGGTTCAGGCATATCCAATAATAATGAGAAATATCCTACTGAAACAACTCTTTTTCAGGTTGCTTTAAAAGATAAAAACGAAAGTATATCAATAAATAACAATGAAATATATGATTTTCCTTTTAGCAAAGAGTATAACACTTTAAATAGTTTTGTTTGCAGAGATACAAAAGGAAATTATTATTTCGTGAAAAATTCTGGTAATGTAAAGGTATTGAGGCAACATCAGTATTCTCTTGAAAATAGAAATAAGAAACATACAGAAGGTGATTTCGTTTCTGCTTATATAATGCATGGTAAAGCTCCCGCTAATCAAGGGTATGAGTATATGATTCTGATTCAGCCTGAAAACAAAGAATTAAAGGAGATAAGCGGAGAATCTTATTCAGTACTCTCTAAGGATAATAGATTACATGCCGTGTATGATAGAAAAACTAATATTACTGGATATGTCTTTTTTGAAGAGTATAAAGCTAATGACAATTCTTCGGAAATTTTGGAATGTGAAAAAGAGTTGTTAGTTATGAGCCAGCCTGAGGATCAAAACAAAAAAACGATGAGTGTTTGTATGCCCGATCTGAATATTAGTCAGAAGACATATACAACAAGAGAGCCAAGTAAAGCTGTTGTAAAAACGATAATGATAAGAGGAAACTGGAAAATAGCATCGGAAAAGGATAATGTAACAGTTATTCCTTCACCAAATGAAAATCATACCATCTTGAAAATAAATTGTGTTGATGGCAGATCTGTTGAATTTACTTTAACTAAATATTAAATATTCGTTCTGTAATTTTAAATTGTTCTTTTGTTAAGATGTTTTTTGTGCGATTTTTCGCCTGAGGATATTTTTAATCAAGGATCCTTTAATCTTTTATTTTATGATAAAATCTAATTTTAAATTGTTTATTGCTTTCTTTCTTTTCTTTGCATTAGCAGTAGTACCAATGTATGCACAGGTGAAAGTTAGTGGTAGTGTGAAAGACAAAGCAGGCGACGGATTGCCTGGTGTAAATGTGCTTGTAAAAGGTCGGACTTCTGGTACGGTAACCGACATGAATGGTGAATTCTCAATTCAAGCTTCTTCTAAAGATGTTCTTAAATTTTCCTTTATTGGCTACAAAAATCAAGAGGTTGAAGTAGGAAATAAACGTGTAATTAATGTAATACTTGAGGAAAATGCAGTAAGTATAGAAGAAGTTGTAGTAGTAGCTGTTGGGTACGGAGATGTAAAGCGCAAAGACCTTACAGGTTCCGTTGCGAAAGCTAATATTTCTGAAATGATGAAAGCACCTGTAACTTCTATTGATCAAGCTTTAGGAGGACGAATTTCAGGTGTACAGGTTTCTTCAAATGATGGTATACCAGGTTCTTCCATGAATATTGTAATTCGTGGTAATAACTCGCTTACTCAGAGTAGTGCTCCTTTGTATGTAATTGATGGATTCCCTATGGAAGAGTCTAATGCCAGTTCTCTTAATCCAAATGATATTGAGTCAATAGACATATTAAAGGATGCTTCAGCAACTGCTATTTATGGTGCACGTGGTGCAAATGGTGTTGTGATTATTACAACTAAGAGCGGAAAAGAAGGACGTCCTGTTGTCACTTATAATGGAAGTGTGACAATGTCTAAGGTTTCAAAGACAATTGATTTAATGAATGGTTATGAATTTGTGAAATTGCAGGATGAGATCACACTTCCTGAAGATATGGCTTCTTCTTATTACCAGGATGGCCGTACTCTGGAATCATATCGTGATGTGCAATCATATGACTGGCAGGATGAAATATTCCGTACTGCTATCACAAATAACCATTACGTTTCTCTTACAGGGAAAAAGGATGAGCTTAAATATGCAGCTTCCTTGTCTGCTACAAATCAAAAAGGTGTAATTATTGCTTCAGATTTTAACCGTTATCAGGGTAGACTAAACCTTGACCAGAAAGTTAATGACAAACTTTCTGTTTCAATGAATGCGAATTATGCAAGATCTATAACAAATGGTTCTACTCCTTCTACTTCTTCATGGAGTGCTACAAACAACCTCATGTATAGTGTATGGGGATATAGACCAGTTTCTCCAACAGGAAGTGATTTAGTAGACGAACTTGTAGATCCAGATATTAATATGGCAGAAGATTATCGATTTAATCCTGTATTGTCAGCAAAGAATGAATATCGTAAAAAAATAAATGATGTTCTTACTGCAAATCTATCTTTGCAATATGAATTTATTAAAAACCTGAAACTAAAGGTCTCTGGTGGTTATAATCTGAACGATTACAGAGATGAAGAGTTCAATGGGCCGCTTACACGTACAGGTAATACGAATCCGAAGAATACTCAGAGTAAAGGTAACAATGCATACCTTTTCCAGAGTCAGGCTCGTACATGGTTGAATGAGAATGTATTAACATATTCATACTCGAAGAAAAATCATAATTTCAATGCGCTGGCTGGTGTTACTTTCCAGGGATATAATTTTTCAAGTAATGATATCACAGTGAATCATATCACAAATGCTTCATTTGGAATGGCAGGTCTTGGAAAAGGTGATGCACCAGTTGTAAATTCATCTCTTAGTGAAAATACAATGATGTCTTATCTGGCCCGTTTAAATTACAATTACAAATCAAAATATTATTTAACTCTATCATATAGAGCTGATGCTTCCTCTAAATTTCCTGAAAGTAACCGTTGGGGATATTTCCCTTCAGGTTCGGTAGCATGGAACTTTAGTCGTGAAGAAATAATGAAAAATTTGAATTGGTTGTCAAATGGTAAATTAAGATTTAGTTGGGGTAAAACAGGTAATAATCGTGTTTCTGATTTTGCTTCTTTGGCAAAACTATATACTGGAATTACTTCAGAATATGTGTATGATAACAGCTATTCTGCCGGTTATGTACTTTCATCAATGGCAAATGAACAGCTTAAATGGGAAACAACTGAACAATTTGACCTTGGTTTAGATCTGGGATTCTTTAATGATCGTATTCGTCTGACAACAGATATTTACCGTAAGAATACTTATGATCTTCTTTTAAATGCAGATCTACCTCCAACTTCTGGCTTTTCTTCAACATATATGAATATCGGACGCATGCGTAATGATGGTATAGAATTTACTTTAGAAACTGAAAATATCAAGAATAAAAATTTCCAATGGACAAGTAATTTTAATATTGCCTTTAACTTAGGAACAATTGAAGAACTTACTCGTAACCAGGAATCAATGTTGAATTCTGTTACATTTGATACTAAGTACAATAGCCAATATGCATATATTTCCATGTTGGGTCGTCCTTCTGGAATGATGTATGGTTTTCTATATGACGGAACATATAAATATGATGACTTTGATGTAACAGAAGCTGGAACTTACGTATTAAAATCTGGTATACCTAATAATACAGCAAGCCGACAGGTTATCCAACCAGGAGATCCTAAATATAAAGATATAAATGGTGATGGTATTATAAATGATAATGACCGTACAATTATTGGACGTGGACAGGCAATTCATACTGGTGGTTTTTCAAATACTTTCACCTACAAGAATTTTGATTTGAATATTTTCTTTCAATGGAGTTATGGAAATGATATATACAATGCTAACCGTATGATTTTTGAAAATCCTGCTAATAGAAAAAATACAAATATGTATGCTTCTTACGTTAATCGATGGACTCCAGAGAACCCAACAAGTAATATGCCTCGTTCAGATGCACAGGGGTCACAACAGTACTCTTCTTTATATGTAGAAGATGGTTCATTCCTTCGCTTGAAGAGTGTATCATTGGGTTATACAGTTCCGTCAGATTTACTAAAGAGGTTTGGTATAAAAAGTGCAAAATTTACTTTATCTGCAGAAAATCTGTTTACTATAACTAATTATTCTGGTTTTGATCCAGAAGTATCTGTCAGACATTCTGCATTGACTCCGGGATTTGATTATTCGGCTTATCCTCGTTCAAGAAGTTTCTCTTTTGGCTTGAATTTGTCATTATAACCTTAAAAACTAAACTAATATGTATACAAAATTTAGAATAAAATCAATTTTAATGGCTGCAGCTTTAACTACTGTAGTTTCATCCTGCAATAATTTTCTGGAGACAGAGCCTTCTGATTTTGTGGCTCCGGAAACCTATTATTCTAATGCTGATGAAATATTATCAGCTTTGACAGGTGTATATAATACTATTCATCTTGAAACGATGTATGGTAATAACTATTCTTGCATGATTTCCGGAGTTGATGATCTTAGCTATTATGACAGAAGTAATATTTCAGGCGAGATTTATGTTAATGACCATACTCCTGGCAATACTATTTTGCTTGATACCTGGACAGCTCTATATGCTGGAATAAATAATGCAAACCTTCTATTGGAAAAGATAGATGGTGCTGATATGGATGAGAATCTCCGTACAAAATATAAAGGAGAGGCTCGTTTCTTAAGAGCTTATTATCATTTTCTTCTGGCTCAGGCATGGGGAGATGTGCCTGTTAAAACCGAATCTCAGAAAGATGTTGCTAGTGTTAACGCACCGAAAACATCTCAGGCTGACGTTCTTGATTTCGTAATTAGTGAAATGGAAGCATGTGTCGATATGGTAGATAATTCAACATACGATTTATCTGTTTCACATGTGAAGAAGACTGTGGTGGAAGGAATATTGGCTCGTGTATGTCTTACTCGTGCAGGATATCCTTCAAATGGTGGAAAACCTTTTTATGAGAAAGCAGCATATTGGGCTAACGAAGTGAAGAAATCAGGCAAGCATGATTTAAATCCAGATGTCTACGCATTGTTTAAAAATATGGCAAGTGATAATGTTGATACACAATACAATGAATCTATGTGGGAAGCAGAATTCCTGGGTAACCGTACTGAAGGTCATTATTCTGCCGGACGTATTGGTAATGTGAATGGAATTTTAAATAATGCTGATCCGAATATTGCTACAGGTGATGGATATAGTTATGGATTCTTTTCTGGTACAACAATCCTTTGGGATCTTTATCTGAAAACTCAGAACGTTACAACGCCTGATTCACGTCGTGATTTGTCTATGGCTCCATACCAATATAAAAAAGGGGTGAAAGCAAATTGGTCGGCAACCAATATTGTACAGAGAAACTGTGGTAAATTCCGTCGTGAATGGGAAGTCTTATTTCCAAAAGATAAAAACAGGACTCCTGACAATTTCCCTATTCTTCGATATGCTGATGTGTTATTAATGCTGGCAGAATCTGAAAATGAAGTAAATAACGGACCAACTCTATTAGCTTATGAATGTATTAATAAAGTTAGAGAGAGAGCAGGGGTGTTACCTTTGAATGGTTTGTCTTATGAACAATTTAAACAGGAAGTAAAAGATGAACGAGGCAGAGAGCTTTGCTTTGAGGGCACTCGCAAATATGACCTGGTTCGTTGGGGAGAATATGTGACAGCGGTTCATGACAAACTCGGTGCTGCTGTTGCTAATACAAGTCGTTGGCAAACAGCTAAGGGATTTGTTGCTTACTATGCAAACAGAACAGAAAAGAAACATGAGTTTCTTCCTATTCCATCAAAAGAACTTGGTTTGAATAAGGCATTAGTTCAAAATCCTTTGTGGTAATAATAATTTCTTATCTTTAAAGTTAGATAAATATGAAACTAAAATATATATTCGTATTGATGATGATGTTCATTGGACTTACTGCTTGTGATGATGTGCTAGAAGATGTGCATTTCAATGTTACATTAGATGGGTCAAATGTCTATACAGCGGGTTCCGATATTACATTTAATATTGAAGGAAATCCAAACTGGATTACTTTTTATTCCGGTGAAGAAGGATTTGTGTATCCTTCAGGTGGAGTAGCAATCAAGAATATCTCTAATGCTCTGCCCACTTATACCTATAAATTTACTAAACCGGGCACTTATGTAGTAACTTTTGTGGCTGGTAATACAAATTATGAAGGTGAGAAAACTGTAGTGAAAGAAGTAACATTCACTATAGAATAATTTCGTTTTAAGTATTGAGAGTTGAAGGGAATAACCACAAAAGGTTATTCCCTTTTAGCTAAATAACAAATCAGTTTTATCTTAAAAAACAGATGGATTTATTCATCTTTTAAATTAATAAGCATTTAATTTGTTGATAAGATATTACTACTATTAAAATTCTATGAGACAATTAAGTTTATATATTTTGCTTATTGCTTTATTTTTGGGTTGTTTGGCTCCTGTTAATGCGCAGGAAGTAAAGCATCCTAAAATAGTATCGTTTGAAGATGGTAAACTATCTTCTGATTTTTCGACTTCCAAGGGGAGTGAATTGGTTCTTTCAGACAAGTATCACCGTGACGGGCAACATTCATTGCAGTGGAATTATACAAAAGGGGCAACATTAAGCTTTAAGCAGGCAATTGATTTTGAACCTAAGGACCCGACAGGAAAAGATACCTATCTTTCTACTTTTGTTGTTTGGGTTTATAACGATAAACCGAAAGATGAACAAATTCGTTTTGCTTTTTATAAAGACAATAAAGAATGTTGTTCATTTCCGTTTAATATCAACTTTAAAGGTTGGCGAGCTGCCTGGGTTTGTTTTGAAAGAGATATGATAGGGAAACCAGAACCTGGGATGAATGCACTTCGTATCACAGCTCCTTCATCGGCTGGAACTCTTTGTTTTGACCAGATGGTGTTAGCTTCAAAAACCGATCATCGTCATCAAACAGCAGATCTTCAGGTGCCATTTGTGAATGCAGAAACAGATAGTCACTGGCTAGTAGTATTGAATAGATCATTTTTGAAACCTGATATTGCACTGGAAAAATCTGTATCTGTTTCAGAGCAAAAAGATATGAAGCTAATTGAGAAGCGTTTTAAGGAATTGATTTATACTCCCGGAAAACTGACAGAGCAAACAATGCAGTCATTGCGATCTAAATTTCAGAATTATAATATAGTCTTGAAAGATGGCGTAATTACCGGAAAACCAATTTATTTTGCCCGTGCTGCAGAAGCGTATGAACGTTTTCTACCGAATTGGGATAAGGATCTTTATACCAATCAGGGAATGGAGATAAAAGCCTATTTTGATGTGATGAACAGTATTGCCATAGCATATAATAATGCAGAAAATCAAACGTGGAAAGATGAACTTAAGTCCATGTTCCTTTTGATGTATCAGTATGCCGCTGATCAGGGGATTGCTTATGGAAGCTGTCTGGGCAATTTTACTCATTATGGATATAGCTTCCGTGGTTTCTATACTGCTTATTTTTTAATGAAGGATGTTTTAATTGAAGCCGGTAAGCTCGAAGAGGCACGTAAGGCTATGCAATGGTATGCCATGACTAACGAAGTATATATTAATCCAACTGCTCCGGGAATGGATATGGACTCTTTCAACACCATGACTACAGGACGTATTGCCAGTATTCTCATTATGGAAGATTCTCCTGAGAAAGTGCAATACCTGAAATCTTTTTCCCGCTGGATTAATAACGGATGTCTTCCAGCCAATGGTCTGGCTGACGCATTTAAAAAGGACGGAGGAGCTTTCCATCACAGAAATAACTATCCGGCATACGCTGTAGGAGGGTTAGATGGAGCATCGAATATGATTTACCTTTTAAGCAGAACCTCTTTTCGTGTATCGGAACTGGGACACAAAACTGTGAAGAATGTGTTGCTTACCATGCGTTTTTACTGTAATAAAATCTATTTTCCTCTTTCAATGTCCGGTCGTCATCCGAATGGTAAAGGAACCTTGATTCCTAATCAATATGCTATTATGGCAAAGGCAGGAACTCCGGATGTAACTCAAGCTATCGATCCTGAGATGGCTTCTGCTTATTTACGACTGGCTTCAGCTGAAAAAAAATCAGATATTAAATGGATTAACTTCTTTACAAAGAAGGGATTTAAAGCAGAAGAAAATCCTCAGGGAAATATTGCTTTGGGATATGGTTGCATTTCAGTGCAGCGTCGCTGTAACTGGTCGGCTGTTGCACGTGGACATTCCCGTTATTTATGGGCTGCCGAGCATTACTTGGGCGCTAACTGGTATGGTCGTTACCTGGCGCATGGCAGTCTTCAGATTCTTACTGCAACCAATCCACAGGATAGCGTAAATCCTGCAACCAGCGGATGGCAACATGACGGTTTTGATTGGGGACGTATTCCGGGAACAACAGCCATTCATTTACCAGTTGCTCAGTTAAAGGCAAATATCCTGAATGTGGATATTTATTCCGGTATTGAAGAGATGCTTTACTCTGATGAGGCTTTTGCCGGAGGAATTTCACAACAACATACCAACGGGGCATTTGGAATGAAACTTCACGAGCACGATAAATACAATGGTTCTATGCGTGCCCGTAAATCATACCATTTCTTTGAAAACAGAATCGTTTGTTTAGGTAGCGATGTAGAAAATGTAAATGCGGATTACGATACAGAAACAACAATTTTCCAGCTGGCTGCTCCAAAAGATACTGATAAAGAGTACTGGAACAATTATGTTTCTAAAAACAATATCTGGATTGATCCGATGGGAACTGGTTATTACGTACCTGAAAATAAGAGAGAAAATCTATTGAAGTTCGAAAAGAATTTTCCTCAAATGTCTTTAGCACAGAATACTCAGAAAGAGACGAAAGGAGATTTTGTTTCATTGGTGGTCAATCACGGGAAAGCTCCTAAGTTTGGAAGTTATGAATATGCCATTTTTCCACAGACAACAGAGAGTAAACTTGCTGATTTCGCTAAGAAGCCGGTTTATGTTGTTTTGCAAAAAGATAGAAATGCGCACATCGTGAAAGATATTCCAACGGGAATTACCTCTTATGTGTTGTTTGAAACTCCGAAAAAATTGCCGGAAGGAATCCTGCAGAAAGTAGATACAGCTTGTCTGGTAATGGTTAAGGAACAGAAAAAGCAGCTTGTACTTACAGTCTGCAATCCTGATTTGAATTTGTATTCCGGTCCTTCCGACGAACTGTATGATAAGGATGGCAAAAGGGTAGAACGAAGCATTTATTCTCGTCCATGGATAGACAATGTAAGCGGAACTATTCCGGTAAGAGTAACACTTGAAGGTAAGTGGAACCTGAAAGAAACAGCCGATTGCAAACTAATATCTGCAACAAAGAAAGAAACTGTATTGCTGTTTAATTGTCACGATGGAATGAGCTTTGATATTGAGCTAAATAAATAACAAAGCTACGTCAATAAATAAATGTAAATAGCCTGAATAGCGGTAAACTATTCAGGCTATTTCTTTTTCCGGCACTCGTTATAAAATTTCCGGAAATAAATTAGTCCGTTACTCAGTTTGTTTTCAACCAAACATGTACATGATTGGATTGACTATTCACCAATAAATGACTAATATGTTTCCGGCAATGTATTAACCTGACTATGGTTTACTACTAGTGTTCTTAAGCCTATTATTAAAATTGGTGTTATTCTTACTTTTAATAAGGAATCATATCGCTAAGGATTCTGTTTTTGAACCAGGGATCATCTGCATTCTTTAAGAGAGGTACCATTTGTTTACACAATTTTCTGACCAGTTTTTTATGTTCTGAAAGTTTCAGGTTATTCTGTTGGTAAGGATCCTTTTTATCGTCAAATAAAAGAGCCGATTTTAGTTTTCCGGTCTTTTTATTGAGAGTCAGACAAAAAGTATATCTGTCTGTCTTAATACCTCTTGATTCCGGGAAATAATTCAGCACTATTCCGTTTTTATCTTTTTCACCATCCATGTTGCGAATATATAATGCATTCTTTGGACGTGAAGTTTTGCCTTTACCATTCAAGAAAATAGTAGAGTAATCTTTTCCTTGTACACTTCCGGGTATATAAGAGCTTAATCCGCTTAATCCAAGTAAAGTGGGCATTATGTCTGGAGAAGAAAGCAGAAGATTGTCAACTCGTGGCTTAATTTTATCCGGATAACGAACCATGAAAGGAACGTTCAGAGATTCAGCATAAGGAGAGTTCTTTGGATCGTCAGTTCCCTGGCTGCACATGGTTTCTCCATGGTCGGAAGAGAAAACTACAATTGTATTCTTGTCCAATCCCAACTCTTTAAGGGTAGAAAGAATACGCCCAAACTCCCGGTCTATACCTGTCACAGATGCAAAATAGTAACGAGCTGATGAAGCTTTTGCCATCTTTTTGTCTGCATTTGGACGAATAAGTAAACTATCCAAAGGCTTGTTTTTATAGAGATTATAATCTTCTTCCATACAGTCGTTTAAACTTTTATAAGGGCTGTGAGGAGGATTGTAACTCACCACCATAAAGAAGGGTTTATTGCCGCTTCGTTCATTGTTCTTGTTTTTTATATAATCAATAGCTTTGTTGGTTTCATGTGTTGGCGACCATTCATGCGGATCATGACGTTTTCCGTCGGTATCCCAGTAATGAGGATTTTTATGTTCGTCGAAAGTACCGTATGAATACCAGAAATTAAACCCATGTCTTCTTTCTTTAGGTGTATATGCATCCCACACTGGTCTTTGTTCCTCTACATAATTCCCTGGATTTTCAGGATCGTTAGGGGTAGGGAAGTCTACATGTAACTTTCCAATATAAGCACAATCGTAGCCCGATTTGCTGTACACATCGCCAATTCCTTCTGCTTTAGTATTTAGCGAACTGAGAGGACGACTGGAGTTGCAATTCAAGGAAACACCACTTCCTTCCGGATACATACCGGTAAGTAGCATACCTCTGTGCGGACTGCTAAGCGGACAATTGCTTATAGCAGAAGATAATACTACCGATTCTTTGGCAAACTGGTTCAAATTGGGTGTATGTGTCGGATCGGCCTTAAAGTTTACATGTTCATTAAACTCTTTCTGGTTCCAAAACTCTAAAGCACAGTTTCTGAACTGATCAGGAAATACATAAATCACGTTCGGTCTGCTGGTATCCGTGCTCTGAGCCTGAACTCCTGAGGCAGATAACAAAACAGCTGCACCGCTTAATATATAGTTTATTTTATTCATAGTGTTCGCATTTTTACTGACCTGATTATTTTTTGTTTTTCTCCTTTCTTAATATAGCATCCAGTTCCAGAACTATGTCTTTGTGCTTTTCGGCCTCATTGTCTTTTTCGTAAGGATCTGTATCCAGATCATATAGTTGAGGGAACTTCTCATTACCCAGTTCCATGTGGGTGAATTTCTCCAAACGACTTGCGTTGCTTGGCTCTATATATTTCCAGTTTCCTTTGATAATGGCTAATGTATTGTTCAGATTCTGCTGAATAATATATTCTCTGTTTTCACTGCTTTCACCAAGAAAAGTTTCCAGATTGTTCTGACTGTCCGGAGCAACATTCTTAACTAAAGGTTGCTTTATTATAGCTGCAAGTGAAGCAAATACATCCACTTGCGAAAATAACGCTTGTTGCTTGGTTGGTTTTACAACAGCAGGCCAGCGAACAATAAACGGAACTCTTGTTCCGGCTTCGTATGCGCTATATTTCCCACCTCTGTAAATTCCCATTGGAGTGTGTCCGTTCAGTTTTTCAAATGCTTCATCCTTATAACCGTCATCAATGACAGGACCGTTATCGCTGGTAAATATGAAAATTGTATTGTTTGCAATGCCTAAGCTGTCTAGTGTATTCATAATTTCACCAACAGTCCAGTCTAACTGAAGAATCACATCCCCACGAACACCAAGTCCGCTCTTTCCTGCAAATCGTTTGTTTGGAACTCGAGGGACATGGATATCCTGTGTACCAAAGTAGAGGAAGAATGGTTCATCCTTGTGATCAACAATAAAATCCTTTGCTTTATTAGTGATAACATCTGCAATGTCTTCATCTATCCATAGAGCAGACTTACCACCGGTCATGTATCCGATACGACTGATTCCATTGACAATGGTATTATCGTGTCCCTGACTAGGGTGTACTTTTAAAAGTTCAGGGTTTTCTTTTCCGGTAGGCCAATTTCCCACTTTTTTATCATAGTTTACCTGTATAGGATCATTAGGATCAAGATTAACTACATGCTTGTTTTTAACAAAAACACATGGAACACGGTCTACTGTTGCCGGAATCAGAAATTCAGAATCAAATCCCAGATCCATCGGACTAGGGGAGATTTCATGGTTCCAGTCGGGACCTTGAGGGCCGCCTAATCCCAGGTGCCATTTACCTACCATTCCTGTTTTGTATCCGGCCTTCTTGAATATATCAGCTATGGTAACAGTGGCTGTATCAATAATCATACCTGCATTTCCACGGGCAATACCTGTATTTTCCTGTCTCCATGGATATTTACCCGTAAGTAAACAAAATCTGGAAGGAGTACTGGTGGCAGATGAAGCATAGGCATTAGTGAATTGCGTACCTTGACCTGCCAGTTTATCAATATTAGGTGTACTTATTTTGGTTGCGCCATAGCAACTCAGATCGCCTATTCCTAAATCGTCAGCATAGATATAGATAACATTAGGTCTGTTTATCTGTAAAACTGCTATTTCTTTTTTCTTTGTAGAACATCCAGTAAATAATATAAGTCCTGGTAATAAGCTTGTTAATAACTTATCTTTCATAAATATAAGGATTAATAAATTTCAAATTGTTCTCAAAGATATATGTTTTTCAGTGTTCAGTCAGGGCAATAATATTCATAAAAATGCCATTATCGTACACCAATGTACAATAATGGCATTTCTTTTAATCTATTAAGCTTGTATAGGCAAAATGAAAGAAGTCCTTCTTTAAGAACAACTAACTATAGTTCATCTTTTGTATAAAACTATTCATCTCCGGAACTTATGCTTTCTTCATCTTCTCCGGATTCTCCTTTTCTGTAGAGCAATGGACTAACATGGTAAACATCTTTAAAGCATTTACTGAAGTATCTTGACGAAGCAAATCCTATTTTGTCGGCAATCTCAGAAATATTGAGCTCCGGATTATTACGTAACAACAAAGCACCTTTTTTTAGCCTTACTGTTAGAATAAAATCATTAGGCGTTTGTCCTGTGATAGCTTTAATCTTGGAGAATAAGCTAGTACGAGCTATACCAATCTCTCTCGCGAAGATGTTTACGTTAAATTCGGTATCGTCCAGGTGATTTTCAATAATTGTCATCGCCTTATCAATTAAATCCTTATCAATAGGGTTTGTTGCCAGTATCTGGGCATAAGCCTGAGGCTGTTTACTAAATTTCTCTTGCAGCAGAAGTCGGCCATTAACCAGATTATTGCATCTTGAAACAAGAATGTTGACATTAAAAGGCTTTGTTATATAATCGTCTGCTCCAATACGAAGACCCTCCAGATTATGCTCTATAGCTGTACGAGCTGTTAATAAAACAACCGGGATATGGCAAGTGTCAAAATCCGCTTTAATCTGTTTGCAAAGTTCTGTTCCTGACATTTTAGGCATCATCACATCACTCAGAATTATATTTGGTTTTTCATCTCTGGCTTTCATGAGTCCTTCTTCACCGTCTGCGGCAGAGATAACCTCATAGAATGTTTCAAAGATATTCACTAGCATGTTCCTAAGTCCTTCATTGTCTTCAACAATCAGAATCTTGGAATTCCTGATACGGTCTTTCTTTGATTCTTCAAGAGCCACCTGTTCAAATATCAGGCCGCTCTCTGGCTGAATTGTTTCCGGAAATTCTTGTTGCTCATCTTTTATAACCAGCTGTTCCTGGCTGAAATGTTCATTTCCCAGTTTCAGCGAAATTATAAAAGAGGTACCTATATTAACTTCACTTGAAACTTTAATGGTTCCATGATGTGAATCAATGATACTTTTAGTCAAAGCCAGTCCAATGCCGGTTCCAACATAATCGGATACAGATTCCGAAACTTCTGTCTGATAAAAACTATCAAAAACCTTATCCAGTTCTTTTGCTTCAATTCCTCTTCCGCTATCCTTAATTTCTAAAATAGCATTGTCATTTTCCTGTTTTACCGAAATCGATATAGTTCCTTCTGCTTCAGTGTGCTTAAATGCATTAGATAATAAATTGTTCACTACCTTTTGCATATGTTTCTGGTTAAACCAAACATCCAGTTTATCAACTTTTTTGTCAAATACAAGATTTATCTGCTTTGCACGAGCATATTCCTGGAATATCAGGTAGTTTTCATTTAAGAATTCCACAAAATTCATGTAAGAGACTTTAATTTTCATATGCCCTTGTTCCTGCTTTCGGAAGTCCAGCAGCTCAGTAATCAGTTCTTTTAGTTGCATACTGCTTTTATAGATACCCAGAACCTTGTTGTAAATGGCCGGCGTGAAAGATTGATATTGAAGCAACATCTCAACCTGACCTGTTATTAAAGTAAGTGGCGTACGAAACTCGTGGGATATATCAGTAAAGAACCTCAATTTAGACTGATTCAGTTTCTCAACATCCTGTATATGTTTTTGCTCGTACTTTAAGGATTCCTGAAGCTTGATTCTTTCCTTGTAAATTTTATTTAAATAGTATGTAATAACTCCAATAACAATTAGATAAAATAAATAAGCATAAATGGTTCTGTAGAATGGAGGACGAATTTCAATATTGAGTTTTGCCTCATGTCCAATAACTTTATTTCCGCTGCAAACTCTTACTACCAAAGTATATTCTCCCGGATTTAAGTTAGTGTAGGTAATAATGTTATTGCCTTGAGTATTAATCCATTTATCTGAGAATCCTTCCAGTTTGTATTCTATCTCTCCTTTATTGCTATCAATAAAGTTTGTTGTAGCAATTTCAATATTAAAGGTCTGTCCATATTTTAAGGAGATTTCTTGTGAACAAGAAAGTGAATTCTCTAATATACCAGTTTCATCATTCACCTGAATCTCTTTGTTGTTCACAATAAGTCGGTTAAATAATATGTTATAAGGTTTTGACTTGAAATTCAGATCATTTTCATAAAATGAGATCATTCCATTTACCCCACCTATAAATATTTCTCCGTCGCGTGCCTGATATAATGCATTTTCGTTGATTGCAGTGAGCGGAAATCCTTTTTCTTTGCTGTAATTACTAAATCTCTTTGTGTTATAGTCGAATACAGAAAATCCCTGATTTGTAATAACTAGCAGTTTGTTAAGGAGTGATTCCCACAAATAATAAATACAATCACTCATCAGACCGTTTTTCTGAGAATCGAAATTCTCAAAAGAGCGTGTTGAATAATTGAAAAGATCTAACCCACAACCTGAAGTGGCAAACCAAAGATTGTGATGATGATCTTCCAGAATGCTATTTACATTATTACTGCTGATGCTATTGGGTACCGAAGGATTATGCTGATAATTGGTTAATTTGTTAGTCTTGAAATTATATGAAAAAACTCCTTCGCCAGGTACTGCGATCCAGAGTGTTTCTGTATGGTCAATGAATAAATCAGAAACAAGCTTTATATTCTTGCCTTCATTAATATTGGTGAAGAGTTTTCTTGCTTTACCATTTTGCGGATTAAACAAACATACTCCATTATGAGTACCTATTACTAATTCATTTCTATAAGGAATAATATCTTTGACAATATCTGAAGGTAAGCTTGTAGGATCATTTGCATTTGATCTGTATTGAGTAAAAGTATTCTTTTTAATATCTAATTTATTAAGACCTCCAAGATGTGTTCCTATCCATAAAATATCCTCTTTGCCATTATAATAAATTGATTTCAGGTTATTATGAGAAATGCTGTTTTTCCCTCCGTTTGCTTTGTACCATTTAAATGTATGATTCCTCCTATCATAAAAGTTTAGCCCGCCTCCTTCTGTACAGATCCATAAATTCTGGTTTTTATCTTCTACAATTTTGCCAACAATAGGAGAGCTTAGTCCCGTTTTTTCTGAATCAGTGTCAGTGTATTTAGTATATATTTCATATTCGGGATTAAAATAGTTGACCCCACCGAAATAAGTTCCTACCCAAATCGTTCCTTGTTGGTCTTTTATTAAGCACCATATTGACTGGTTAGTCAAACTACCAGGCTTATTTGTTACAGTATAATAACTAAACTTTCCACTTTTTTTATCGAACTTATTCAATCCATTAAAAGTACCGATCCAAAGATTCCCTAAATTATCTTCGCAGCAGGTACGCACAAAATTTGACGAAATTGTATTCGTTGAGAGAGGGTTGTTTGTTATATTTACAATTCCTTTTTTAGATATATGAAAAAGTCCATTTTCCCAACTTCCTATCCATAAGTCATTTGATGAATCACAATAGATATTTGTTATATTGCCCTTTAATATGGGATGAGATATCTGACGATTACCATTTAATTTGTAAACTCCACTATTTTCAGTACCTATCCAAAGAATATTTTTATTATCTAGAAAGAGAGAGGTGATTTTTATATTAGAATTCGCTATCGTGTAGTAAAGATTAAAGCTCTTTGACTGGTTGTTATAATAATAAATTTCATTTCTTTTGCTCATATAAAGCCTTTTTCTGTAGTGAATTGCTGAAATTTCACCTTGTAATAGTGTAGTAAACTTTTCAGTTTTAATATCATATTCAGAAACTCCGTCTGTGCACAGCAAATATATTTTGCCTTTTTTATTACCAACAACTCTTAGAATAGTATTGCTAAAAAGGCTGTTGGGATCGTTTTTAATAAACTTGAATGTCTTTATACTTTTGTTTCCACTAAGTCTGTTTAATCCTTCTCTTGTTCCTATCCAGATATACCCCAATTCATCTTCATAAATTGAGTTGACAGAGAACTGTGATAAACCTTCTTCTGTAGTTAGGTGGTTGAAGGTGATATCCTTTGAATAGACTCCGTTAATGAACAAGAGTAAAAAAAGTAAAAGGCTGATTCTGTATTGTTTCAATGTGTCAGATTTAAGTTGGTTCGTTATAGCAAATATATAAATTCAATGATAAATAATAATCTGTAATGAAATAATTATTTTTTTTTATACTAAAAACAGCATCAGCACCAATGATTTAATAAAGCAAAGAGACTGATGCTGTTTTAATAGAAAAAAGGCCCTATTTTGTCAAGACTCCCAGCTCTGAAACAGTTACATATTGCTTGTTTCCTATTTCGCTTACAGGAACAAGTTTCAGGTAACGGGCATCATACTCTTTTCCGAAATGTACAAATTGAGGTATCGGGTTGTGCATAATGTTACTGAATTCTCCGCTGCATTCACATCTGGTCCAATTCTCTCCGTCAGTACTAACAAAGAATCTATAAGTGTAGATCGTCCCCGATTTATCTTCACTACTAACAGGTGCATAGCTAAATCCCTTGATCTTGATTGTTTCTCCCATATCAATTACAAGAGGAGAAAGGGATTTGCTTTTCCAGAAAGTTTTCTGATTGTTGTCAATAGCTGCAGAAGCACCTTCTGTTACTGCTTTCCAGTTCTTTTGTGAAACATCGCTTAGCTTCATATTCTCAGTTTCTTTTGAAAGAGGTTTGGCATAATAGGCGCCAACATTACTCACATTGGCTGTGAGACGACTTTCTTTGACAGTAACTCTAATCTTACTGGTTGTGCAAGCCGGAAAGCGAGCCAGTTGTTTGTAGCCTACCGTTTTTCCGCTGGCAACTTCTCTCCATTTGTTATTGTTAAACACTTCAACAACAAACGACTCAATTCGCTGACCTTTGGTGATATCTTCCTGCAGCAATACAGTGTTGATTTTAGATCCGGGTTTTAGTGTATACACTTTAGATGTTCCTGCGGCAGCTTTCCATAGTTTATTTCCATTGTTCACTCTATTATCAGAGAATGTTTCTTTAATATATGCAGCAAATTCTTTCAGACGCTTTACATCGTTTTCGTGAATCAAGCCTCTTCTGTCGGGTGGAATATTAAGCAATAAAACAGAGTTGTAACCAACCGACTGGAAATAAATATTTGTCAGTTTCTCCAGTGATTTTACCTGATTATCCTCTTCAGAATGATAGAACCATCCCGGACGGATTGAAACATCCACTTCGGAAGGATACCAGAAAAGCTCTTTTGCTTTGGCTAGAATTTCACGGCTGCCCAGATCTTTTGATTGAGCGTCAATACCTAATGCTTTGTTAACTTCGGTAGAACGTTCGTAAACACCGGGTACAAGTACCGTTGAACTCCATTCCGCAGCTCGGCCCATACCACTCTCATTGCCAACCCATCGCACATCATCACCCATGATTGCCATAACAGCATTTGGTTGCAGACGTTTGATTGTTTTGTAAAAAGCATCCCAGTCATATACCTGTTTCTTCCCGTTAGGACCTTCGCCACATGCTCCGTCAAACCATACTTCATTCACTTCGCCGTAATTGGTAAGCAATTCGGTAAGTTGTGCAATAAAGAATTTATTGTATGCGGGAGAATCGCCATAGCAAGATGCATTCCTATCCCATGGAGAAAGATAAAGTCCTATTTTCATTCCATATTTGTCGCATGCCTTTTTTAAATCGCCAACTACATCTCCTTTACCATTCTTCCAGTTAGAAGAAGCAACGCAATGTTTGGTCGTTTTAGTTGGCCACAAGCAGAAACCATCGTGATGCTTGGCGGTAAGAATTACCATTTTAAATCCGCATTCTTTCAAGTTGCGTACCCATTGTTCGGCATCCAGTCCGGTAGGATTAAATACAGTTTCTTTTTCAGTCCCGTCACCCCATTCTCGTCCGGTAAAAGTATTCACACCAAAATGGAGAAAAGCTGTTAATTCAGTCTTTTGCCATGCAAGTTGTTGTTTTGATGGAACAAGTCTTGCAGCCATTTCTACTTTCTGTTCTAGTGATGCATTTTCCGGAAATTCAAGATGCTTTGTATAGTACTTTTCTGTTTGCGCCTGTGCGGTAAACAGAGTGAGCAATGCACCTACAATAGTAAAATTTAGTCTTTTCATTATAAAGTCATTAAAGTTCTTTTGATTATTAATATGGAATGGATAAGAGGTTGTCGGTAGAACATAGCTTATTAGATTATTTCATTAATAAAGATTATATATTAAATTTCAGCAGGTACAAAAATAATATTTTTTAAAATATAAAGTTGAAATTAATCTGGTAATTAATATTTTTAGTTTTGTTAAATTGCAAATTTAATTCTATCTTTCTCTTCTTAAAACATTAAATGCTGATATTCTGTTTATATAAACAAAAAAAGGAAAAGATATGAAAGCTATATTATCACTAATTTTATCTATGAGTGTGCCACTCTTTGCAGCTTGTGCACAGAGTTCTGATAAACAAATAAATACAGAAACAGTTAAATCTTTGGATCTTCAGCGATATATGGGTAAATGGTATGAAATTGCCCGGTTCGACCATCGTTTTGAAAGAGGCTTGGTAGGTTGTACGGCAGAATACACTTTATTGCCCAATGGAAAGATTCAAGTGCTGAATAGTGGATATAAGAATGATTTCTCCGGAGAATATAAAATAGCCAAAGGAAAGGCTAAACTTCCAAATCCTGCCGAGCCCGGTAAGCTGAAAGTCTCTTTCTTTCTCTGGTTTTATGGAGATTATTTTGTGATGGAACTTGATAAAGATTACAATTATGTATTAATCGGTAGTAGTTCGGATAAATATCTGTGGATTCTTAGCCGTACCCCGCAACTTCCGGAGCAAACACTGAACCTGCTTCTCGAAAAGGCAAAGCAGCGGGGATATGATACCTCAAAGTTAATCTGGGTTAAACAAAAAGATGCAATAAATCAAAAATCAACAGTTATGAAAACATTAACTCCCGAAGAGAAAGCTGTTATTCTTAATAGAGCAACAGAAAGACCGTTTACCGGTATCTATTATAATCACCACGAGAAAGGAATCTACAGATGTAAGCAATGTGGTGCTCCGCTTTACCGTTCAGAAGATAAATTTGATTCAGGATGTGGATGGCCTAGTTTTGATGATGAGATTCCTGGTGCCATAAAAAGAATTCCCGATGCCGATGGAAAACGTACTGAAATAGTCTGTGCTAAATGTGGTGGGCATCTGGGACATGTGTTTAAGGGTGAAGGTTTTACTCCTAAAAATGTGCGACATTGTGTAAACTCTGTTTCGCTTGATTTTGAATCTTCGAAATAGATAAAAAGAGAGATCCCCCAACACAGCAACACGTACTGTGACGAGGGGGATTCATGAAGAGATGGATAGGTATAAGTTAGTGCCAGCCGCCACCTCCACCGGGTGTTCCACTGGATATGCTGCCTATTGTTGTCACAATGGAGCTAGTGGTGAAAGTGGCAGATTGTGTGCCGGCATTATATGTTGTGTTTGTGTATAATCCATGGAAGTCGGTTCCTCCTGATACGCTGCCGCCGGTATAAATTACGTAGCTTGTATTAGCTTTCAGGTTAGAACTACTAAATAGTAAAGTGGTATAAGCTCTTGGATTCTTGAAAGTAACGACTTCATCACCTGTAGACGATTGAATACGTACCAGTTGATTCAGGGTACCAACATTTCCTATGATGGCAGAATATTGAGTACACACACTCGATGTTGGAGTGCTTGTTGCGCCACCCATGCCTATAATGGTTCCACCTGTTATTTTAAACGTATTATTATCGCAATCCAGACCTTCCTCAGGAACTACTGATCCGGCTGATATAATGGTTCCGCCTGTAATAGTCATTGTTCCGTTTGAATCTATTCCGTCATTGGTAGTGCTATAACAGTAAATTGTTCCGCCATTAATAACCAACGTTTTTTTAGCGTTGATACAATCATCGTAAGCATTGACTTCAATTGTTCCATCGTTGATAATCAGATTCGTTTTGCTTTCAATACCTTCAGCTTCACTTTTACTAGTAGTTATAGTTATTTTTCCCTTATTAATAGTGAGATCACCCATGCTTTTGATTGCTTTGCCGCTTGCACCGGAAGTAGTAATAGTAATCGTTCCGCCATTAATTATTGTATAAGGAGTTATTGATGTATCAGTGCCTTCGTATGACGTTATGATTCCATCATCCACAGTATTGACAGTTATAGTTCCGTCGTTGATTATAATAAATCCTTCATCACATTGAATACCATCGCCGGATGCGTTAATGTTTATTGTGCCGCCATCAATAATAATTGCATCGTTTGTATGAATACCATCGGTTACTGCAGAAGTAATATTAATAATACCACTGCGAATCCGTATATAATCGTCGCAGCTAAGTGCATGTTTATATTTCCCGGCAAGAGCTAATGTTCCATTACCACTGAATATCAGCTGTCCTTCACTAAAGAAAGTCCCTTTCTGGTCTTCGCTGCTTGTTGCATACGAACTGCCATCGGTCAGTGTATTAGTTGTGTTATCTGCCAGAACTACAAAAATGCGTTTCTTGGATTGGATATTGATAGCCGGTCCGTCTGAGTTGGTAATTGCAACTCCGTTCAGAGTTAATTTAAGTTTATAATCGCTATAGATTTTTACTCCACCGGTTAAAGTTCCGGATAACGTATAAGCTACGTTTTCAGCTGTTGATTTTATTATAACGTCTCCGTTATCCTGAGTCACCGTAACTCCGCTTCCAGCCAATGGATTGGTTACCGATAAAGTGCTGCCTAAAGTTATGGCAACAGTATTGGTGAATTCAGAGTTTTCAACCAAGTCGTCAGAGTCGTCCGGAGTACTTGGAGTTTCGTTGCTGGAACTCTCTTCTTCCTCTGTTAATTCATCACCAGAGGAGCAAGCCTGAAATGAAAGCAAGATGCAGAAAACAGCAAGAAGAATGCTTGTTTTTTGTATTATGTTTCTTTCCAGAAATGAATAAGCAGTTTTATCGTTTGTATGCATTTGCATAATTTAAAAGTATAGTGGTTATACAGATTTAAAGTTCTCCATATTCTTACGAAACAAAAGTAATTTATATCATGATTACAAAAAAATATATTCAGCGAAGCTGGGATTCTTAATGTTGTATTTCCGTTTTTATTCAGTGAACCCGTTTTTGCAATTCTTATGCAGAATATTCTTATCTTTGTGAAACAAACTCCGGCTTAATTGTATGAATGAGAATGTTCTCGAAAAGCTAAAAGTACTGGCAGAATCGGCCAAGTATGATGTTTCCTGCTCGTCCAGCGGAACTACCCGTACCAACAAGAGTGGCGGGATAGGAAGTGCTGCAGGGTGGGGGATTTGCCACAGCTTTGCTGAGGATGGACGATGTATTTCTCTCTTAAAGATAATGCTTACCAATTATTGCATTTACGATTGTGCTTATTGCATCAATCGCCGGAGTAATGATATCAGGCGAGCTACATTTTCTGTGTCCGAGTTAGTTGATCTTACCATTGAGTTTTATCGTAGAAATTATATAGAAGGGCTTTTTCTTAGTTCGGGGGTAGTCCGTAATCCTGATTATACCATGGAACGACTGGTGCGGGTGGCAAAAGACTTGCGACTAGTACACAAATTTAATGGATATATACACCTTAAAAGTATTCCGGGTGCAAGTCAGGACCTTGTAAATGAAGCCGGATTGTATGCAGATCGTTTAAGTGTGAATATTGAAATTCCTAATGAACAGAGCTTGCAGCGACTAGCTCCTGAAAAGGATTTTCAGAGTGTATTTAAACCAATGCAATACATTCAGCAGGGAGTCCTGGAAAACCTTGAAGAACGGAAAAAATATCGTTACGCCCCCCGGTTTGCTCCAGCCGGACAAAGCACACAGATGATTGTGGGTGCTACTGCCGATACCGATAAAGATATACTCAATCTATCCTCTTCTCTTTATGATCGTCCTAGTATGAAGCGAGTCTATTATTCCGGTTATATTTCGGTGAATGAATACGACAAACGCTTGCCGGCCTTAAAACAACCTCCATTGGTGCGCGAAAATCGTTTGTATCAGGCCGATTGGCTGCTTCGGTTTTATCAGTTTAAGGTAGACGAGATTGTGAACGATGCATATCCCGATCTTGATCTTGAGATAGATCCCAAGTTATCATGGGCATTGCGTCATCCCGAATCATTTCCTGTTGATATCAATCAGGCCGATTATGAAATGATCCTTCGGGTACCCGGCATTGGCGTAAAATCGGCAAAGCTGATTGTTGCTTCCCGCCGCTTTTCCCGTTTGGGAGCTTATCAACTCAAGAAAATAGGAGTTGTGATGAAGAAAGCACAGTACTTTATTACTTGCAATGAACTATCCATGCGCTCTGTAAATGAAATGCATCCGGATGCTGTCCGACGTCTGCTCACGGTTAAACCAGGTAAAAAAGTAGATGACAGACAGCTGATTTTACCATTTAAAGAAGAATAGAATGATAACTTTCATCTATGATAAAACCTTTGAAGGATTGCTGACTGCTGTTTTCGATGCTTATTTCCGAAAAACATTTCCCGAGGCATTGGCTGCAGAAGGAGAGCCATTGCCGCTCTTTTGTGATGAAACATATACAGTTATCTCAGATAACGAAAAGTCTGAACGTGTGTGGAAAGGGTTGCAAAAGAAACTTTCCCGTACAGCCTTGTCAGCCCTTACAGCTTGCTGGCTATCAGAACTTCCGGAAATTGATATGCTTCTTTTTCGTTATATGCGTAAAAATATAGATTCTCCCAAGTCGGTAGAAATGAATTTTGGTGATCCGGATGTGCTCGAAATAGCAAAGATTTATAAAAAAGTAGGTTGTGAGAGAGAGCGGGTTCTTCAGTTTCTCCGTTTCCAGAAAGCGGTTGATGGTACTTACTTTGCCGCTATAGAACCAATGTATAATGTCTTATCACTGGTAGTGAGCCATTTTCAGGATCGTTTTGCCGACCAGAAATGGTTGATCTATGATCTAAAACGTGAATACGGCTACTATTACGATCTTTCCACTGTTACCGAAGTCCGTTTTGAGGAAAAAGAATCCCATTTGTTGACCGGTATGCTGAGCGAAGATCTTATGATGCATGATGAAAAGCTCTTTCAGCAGATGTGGAAAGAGTACTTTAAGTCAATAGCTATTAAAGAGCGTATAAACCCACGGCTTCATCGCCAACATCTTCCAGTCCGATTTTGGAAGTATCTCACAGAAAAGCAAAAATGAAACTTTTTGGTTATTATAAGTTTTAATATATCATTATACTTGCAATTTTGCCTCATTTAAATTACTTTTAAAATCTTTTATATCATAAATCATTGTTTTAGAACTAATTGATGTTTTTTTTGTTTATACTTGATATAAATAAGGAATATATTATGGCATATGATTTAGCAATTATAGGTGGCGGACCGGCAGGATATAATGCTGCTGAAAGAGCCGCTTCAGGAGGACTTAAAACAGTTCTTTTTGAAAAGAATGCAATAGGGGGAGTTTGTCTCAATGAAGGTTGTATTCCAACCAAAACTCTACTCTATTCTGCAAAAATATTGGATAATATTAAAAGTGCTTCTAAATACGGTATACTTACCGATACTAATCCCGGATTCGATTTTCAAAAGATAATGAGCCGTAAGGATAAGGTGGTTAAGAAACTCACTTCCGGTGTTGCTATGAAATTAAAAGCTTATGGTGTTCATTTTGTTGAAGGTGTGGCAACTGTTCAGGGCGATAAAGATGGAATGATCAATATCTCCTGTAATGACGAACTATATTCTGTTAAGTTTCTGTTACTCTGCACAGGCTCCGAAACGGTAATTCCTCCTATCAAGGGACTGGCTGATACTGAATACTGGACTTCCAAAGAAGCGCTTGAACTAAAAGAGCTTCCTAAATCTCTTGCTATCATTGGTGGCGGGGTTATCGGGATGGAGTTTGCTTCTTTCTTCAATAGCATGGGTGTTAAAGTTACTGTTATCGAAATGCTACCGGAGATATTGGGAGCTATGGATAAGGAAACCTCTGCAATGCTCAGAGCGGATTATACTAAGAAGGGAATACGATTTCTGCTGGGAACCAAAGTATCAGAAGTAGCAACAGGAAAAGTTTTTATTGAAAAGGATGGTAAACAGGAGACCGTTGAAACTGAAAAGATTCTGGTTAGTGTAGGGCGCAGAGCAGTAACTACTAATCTTGGTCTTGAAAATCTGCATGTTGAATTACAGAAAGGTGGAGTGAAGGTCAACGAATATATGCAGACCAGTCACCCCGGAGTCTATGCTTGTGGAGATATAACAGGATTCTCACTACTGGCACATACAGCTATTCGTGAAGGAGAGGTTGCAGTTAATCACATTCTGGGAATCGAGGATAAGATGAATTATGATTCCGTTCCGGGAGTGGTGTATACCAATCCAGAACTTGCCGGAGCCGGAAAAACAGAGGAAGAACTCAAAGCAAGTGGTACAGATTATCATGTTTTGAAGTTGCCGATGGCTTATTCCGGACGGTTTGTTGCCGAAAATGAATTAGGAAACGGCCTCTGCAAACTGATCACAGACAACGAGGAGCATATTATTGGTTGCCACTTGTATGGCAATCCTGCATCCGAGTTGATTTTAAGCATGAGCATGGCTATCGACAGAAAACTAACGGTAGAAGAACTGAAAAAACAGATATTCCCGCACCCTACAGTGAGCGAGATAATCCGTGAAAGTCTGTTTGTCTGATCAATAAACAATCAAAACATTCTCGAGATGCTTTGCATAAACAATCCATATACAGATGCCTGGTTCAATCTGGCAGCAGAAGAATATTTCCTGCATTCTTTTCAGGAGAATGTATTCATGCTGTGGCAGAATGAACCATCAGTCATTATTGGCAAACATCAGAATGTATGGGAAGAAGTTAATATGGATTTTGTGAGACAGCACCGCATTAAAGTAGTAAGAAGATATTCCGGTGGCGGTGCTGTGTATCATGATGCCGGCAATCTGAATTTCACCTTTATTGAAAACAGTGATAATGCTGATTTTAATAAATACCTTATTCATATTCAGAACTTTCTTAGGGAAATAGGAATAAATACTGAGGCTGACGAACGGCGGGGACTAAATATTGATGGGCTGAAAATATCGGGAAGTGCACAGTGCATCCATAAAAAAAGGGTAATGTATCATGCTACACTACTCTATTCAACGGATTTATTGAGTCTTAATGCAGCATTAACTTCTTTACCAACTCAACAAAATGATGTTACATCGTCACGTTTGCTTTATGTAAAGTCGGTGAGAAGTCCGGTTACCAATATTAAGGAATACGTACCAGATAATATGCAAATCAGTAATCTGAAAGAACTGATTATGAATTACTTTCTAAAGAATGAAACCAATAATAAAATATATACATTCAGTGAAAAAGACCTGTCGGCTATCAAACAATTAAGTAGGAATAAATATTCCACATCCGACTGGAATTTTAATGCATCATATTTAAAATAACCAAATACATTAACTATGGCTACATTTGAAATAAAAATGCCCAAATTGGGTGAAAGCATAACAGAAGGAACCATAATGACATGGTCGGTTAAAGCAGGCGATGTTATTAATGAAGACGATATATTGTTTGAAGTAAGTACTGCCAAAGTTAGCGCAGAAATACCTTCTCCTGTGGCAGGGAAAATACTTCAGATACTTTTCAAAGAAGGCGATACTGTTTCTGTAGGTACGGTGGTGGCAATCGTGCAACTCGAAGGAGAATCGGAAGAAGAAACACCTGAAGTTGGTGAAAGTACAACCGCAAAAGAAGAAGCTCCGGCATCTTCCGCTGAACCGGTTAAGAACGTAAAAAGTGAGGAAGCCAGGTGGTATTCTCCCATTGTACTTCAGATAGCTCAGGAAGCTCAACTTTCTAAAGAAGAACTTGACAGTATTCCCGGAACCGGCTACGAAGGACGTTTAAGTAAAAAAGATATAAAAACTTATGTAGAGCAGAGAAAGAAGGGCGTTCAACCGGCTGCTCTTGCTGCCCCGCAGAAAACTGTTTCAGCAGAACCAGCTCTTGTTTCTCCGCAGAAAGTTGCTTCCGCAGAACCGGCATTTGTTGCACCATCTAAGCCTGTAACCGTTCCTCAGCCAGTTGCTGCAGAATCCAAACCGGCACCAACAACACCTGTTATACCTGTTTCTGATGGTGACGAAGTAGTTGAAATGGACTTTGTCCGCCGTATCATTGCCGATCACATGGTTATGTCAAAACAAGTATCACCACATGTCACAACGGTGGTCGAGGTTGATGTTACAAAACTGGTACGTTGGCGTGAGCGCAACAAAGAATCATTCCAACGGCGTGAAGGAATCTCTCTCACATATATGCCAGCTATTGTTGAGGCTGTTACCAAAGCCCTTGCAGAATATCCATACGTCAATGCATCTGTTGATGGTTACCGTATGATACTGAAAAAGAAAATAAATGTAGGTGTGGCGGTATCACTTAATGATGGCAACCTGATTGTTCCGGTAATACACAATGCTGATAAACTTAGTCTTAGCGGACTGGCTGTAAGTATCGATACATTGGCGGCAAAAGCACGTGCCAATAAATTATCACCGGATGATATTCAGGGTGGAACCTTTACCATCACAAACTTTGGTACTTTCAAGAACATTATAGGCACACCAATTATCAACCAGCCGCAGGTTGCTATTCTGGGTGTTGGATACATAGAGAAAAAGCCGGCGGTAGTCGAAACTCCCGAAGGCGATACCATTGCCATCCGTCATAAAATGTATCTCTCTCTTTCTTATGACCATCGTATAGTAAACGGTGCAATGGGAGGTGCTTTCCTCAGACGTATAGCCGATTACCTGGAGAACTGGAACGGATAGTTCAAAACACTTAAAAAGACGAAGTATGAAAAAGTACGATATAAAATCAACAGATAAAGAGACACTGAGAAAGTGGTATTACCTTATGACACTTGGTCGCATGATTGACGAGAAAGCACCAGCTTATTTACTTCAATCATTAGGCTGGTCGTTTCATGCCCCTTATGCGGGGCATGATGGTATACAACTTGCCATGGGACAGGTCTTTACCAGAGGAGAAGATTTCTTTTTCCCCTATTACCGTGACCTGCTTGCTGCCCTTTCTGCCGGAATGACTGCCGAGGAAATTATCCTTAATGGGTTATCCAAAGCAACCGATTTAACAAGTGGCGGACGTCACATGTCCAATCATTTTGCCAAGATGGAATGGAATATTCAGAATATATCATCTGCAACTGCAACTCAAGATCTTCATGCAGTAGGAGTAGCCCGTGCCATGGCCTACTATGGACATAAAGGAGTAGTTATAGCCTCTCACGGTGAATCTTCTGTATCCGAAGGATTTGTTTACGAAGCTATTAATGGAGCAAGTACAGAACAGTTGCCTGTTATCTTTGTAATAGAAGACAACGGATTTGGGATTTCCGTTCCTAAAAAAGACCAGACATCCAATCCAAAGGTTGCCGCTAATTTTTCAGGATTCAAGAACCTTAAGATAATCTACTGCAATGGCAAAGATGTGTTCGATTCCATGAATGCTATGGCCGAAGCCCGCGAACATGCAATTACAAAGCATAATCCGGTTATTGTTCATGCCAACTGTGTGCGTATTGGTTCGCACTCTAATTCAGATAAGCACACCCTTTATCGTGATGAAGATGAACTTGCATACGTTAAGGCTGCCGATCCACTACAGAAATTCAGGAGAATGCTGTTGCGATACGAACGATTTACTGAAGACGAACTAAAGAAGATTGAAGAAGAAGCAAAGAAAGAACTGAGTACTGCCAATAAGAAAGCCATTGCAGCACCCGATCCCGACGCTTCTACAGTACTCGATTATGTTCTTCCTGAACCTTATAAACCACAGGTTTATGTCGACGGAACTCATAACCTGGATGGAGAGAAGAAGACTATGGTTACAGCTATCAATGAAACATTGAAGGCTGAGTTCAGACACAATCCCGATACCTTCCTTTGGGGACAGGATGTGGCTAATAAAGATAAGGGCGGTGTGTTTAATGTAACCAAAGGTATGCAGCAGGAGTTTGGTGTTAAAAGAGTATTCAATGCACCCATAGCAGAAGATTATATCGTGGGTACTGCCAACGGTATGAGCCGCTTCGATCCTAAAATACGAATTGTAATTGAGGGAGCTGAGTTTGCCGACTATTTCTGGCCGGCGGTAGAGCAATATGTAGAGTGTACACATGAATACTGGCGAAACAACGGAAAGTTTGTGCCAAACGTAACAGTGCGTCTTGCTTCCGGAGGATATATTGGCGGAGGACTTTACCATTCACAAACCATTGAAGGAGCACTAAGTACCTTGCCTGGTGCACGCATTGTCTATCCTTCTTTCGCCGATGATGCCGCGGGATTGTTACGAACCAGCATGCGTTCAAAAGGATTCACACTCTATTTGGAACCCAAAGCGCAGTATAACGCAGTGGAGGCAGCTACCGTAGTTCCCGATGACTTTGAAGTGCCGTTCGGAAAGGCGCGTATTCGTCGGGAAGGAACTGATCTCAGTATTATCACCTATGGTAATACCACCCATTTCTGTCTTACCGTAGCCGATCGTCTGGCAAAAGAATCAGGTTGGAATGTTGAAGTGATTGATCTTCGTTCACTTATTCCGCTCGATAAAGAAGCCATTTTTGAATCAGTGAAGAAAACCAGTAAAGCACTGATAGTGCATGAAGACAAAGTCTTTTCAGGATTTGGTGCCGAGATTGCTGCAATGATAGGCGAGGAGATGTTCCGTTATCTTGATGCCCCCGTTCAGCGGGTTGGTTCCTTATTCACCCCGGTAGGTTTTCATCCTAATTTTGAAAGAGCCATCCTGCCGGGTGAGGAGCGCATTTACAAGGCAGCCAAAAGTTTACTGGAATACTAACAATTAAACATGTTTACTATGAAAAAAATTGGATTATTTTACGGTGCAAGCACTAAGAAAACAGCTGCTATAGTGCAGCAGATACAAGAAGCATTTGGCGAAGACAATCTTGAGATTATTCCTATAGAGAGTGCCTGGAAAAAAGAGTTTCTCACTTATAACTATCTCATAGTAGGTACCTCAACCTGGTTTGATGGTGAACTGCCTACCTATTGGGACGAAATAGTACCAGAAATAACGTCCCTAGAACTAAATGATAAAAAAGTAGCCATATTCGGTCTGGGAGATCAGATAAACTATCCCGATAATTTTGTTGACGGAATTGGTCTTTTGGCTGAGGCATTTGAATCAACAGGAGCTCAACTAGTGGGACAAACCTCTGCCGAGGGATATTCATTTAACCACTCGGAGGCACTAAAAGACGGTAAGTTTCTTGGTTTGGCTTTGGATGTTGAAAACCAACCGAAACAAACAGAAAAGCGAATTCACGACTGGGTAGAACAACTTAGGAAAGAATTCTTTTTATAAACACTTTTTTAAATCTAAAAAACAATGAATTATGGAAACAAAGAAAAAAGTAACCCCTCAGGGATATAATACATTGACGCCATATCTGAATATAAAAGGCGCAGCTAAAGCCATTGAATTTTATGAGAAAGCATTTGGTGCAAAAGAAATCATGAGGCTTTCCGCGCCCGATGGCACTGTTGCACATGCCGAAATAGAAATTGGAGATTCAAAATTTATGCTGGCAGAAGAAAACCCGCAGTGGGGCAATTTAAGCCCCCTGTCGTTGGGTGGTTCACCCGTAACTCTTTGCTTGTATGTAGAAGATGTTGATGCAGTTTTTGCAAAAGCCCTTAAAGAAGGAGCAACAGTAACAGACGGAATGGAAGTAAAAGACCAGTTCTACGGTGAACGCGCCGGAAGTCTAACCGATCCTTTCGGTCATAAATGGTCTATTATGACACATATTGAAGATGTTTCAACAGAAGAAATGCAAAGACGTATGGACGCTATGTTCCAATAAACGCTAGGGGTGTTATTTAACCCCTAGCAATTCCACTTCAAAAATCAGGGTAGAGTAGGGCTTTATTTTCCCTGCCGCCCTGGTTCCGTATCCCAGTTCGTAAGGAATATAAATCATCCAGCGGGAACCAAGAGGCATCACCTTCAGAGCCTCCTGCCAACCGTCAATCACCTCATTCACTCTGAAAGATTCCGGTCTTTTTCTGCTGAAAGAATCATCAAATACCGTTCCGTCAATCAGTGTACCTTTATAGTGAACTTTCACCATACTTTTAGCTGTAGGCACAGGTCCTTTACCTTGTAATATCACTTTGTACTGCACACCGCAAGGCAATTCCATTATTCCTTCTTCGTTCAGGTTCTCTTCCAGGAAGCGGATATTTGCTTCTTTATAATCTTTATGCTTTAGGCTCATATTTGTTCTATTTTATTATTTAATAATATATGCTCAGGTCTGTTTTCAGTGCAAATGTAATATATTTCCATCTATTTTTGCCAGCTTATTTATGCCGGGTAGTTAAATAGCATGACTTTCAGTATTAATAATGCTTTCTCCAATCAGAAAGCTAATAATATTCGTTTACGGATTTGTTGCTCTATTATTTTTTCTATAACTTGCCATCATTTATCACGTCAAAACAAATTTATAATATATAATTCAAAAAATGATTAGAATTTCTACCTGGGCATCCTTAATTGGGGTGTTTTTTAGCTTGGGATGCCAGTCGGAACATGGTAAATGTGTTCTGCAGCCCGCCAATGAATATAAAGAATATGTGATAGATGCCGAATCTGAACTTTCAACTTTAAATCTCTACACTTTCGAAGATCATGGACACGAGTATCTTACCTTTCCTGTTCACAAAAAAAGAGCTATACTTATTTACGATTTGTTATCTGGTAAATTAGTTCAAAATTTCTTTTTCAATGTTGAAAAACCTCGGGGAATAGGGACGGAGCTTTATGGTTATTATGCAAAAGATATGGGACATATTTATGTTCCCGATTTTAATGAAAAAGCAATTTATGAAACTGACACTACGGGTGTTTTCAAAAAAACAATTAATTTCAATGTTACTGATGACGGACTGATACCTATGCCTGCATATTATAATAATCTGCATAATGTTCAGCTAACCTTTATAGGCAATAAGCTTTATATACCTCAACAATTAAATGCCAGTCTAGGTAGCTCATGGGTAGAAAAGAGTCCGATAGGTATAACTGTAGATACAGTGAGTGGAAATGTTCGTAAACTGCCCATGAATTTTCCACCTCTCATTCCTTCAAAAGAACTAAAGAACTGTATAGAAGGAAGTCTGCCTTATAGTGAAGTGTTCGATGGCAAACGATTCATTTACTCATTCAGTATGGACGAAAATCTGTATGTGGTTTCTCTCGATCACCATAATATACAAAAAATAAAAGCCAAAAGTAAATATATACCAGAATTAAAATTCAGAAAGATTCCATCCGATTTTTCTAAAACATTGAAAACAACTTGCGAAGCGGCTACTTACGGAAACATTATCTATGATAAATATCGTCAGGTATATTATCGCTTTGCCTATCCGGAATCTGAATTGGATGACAATGAAGACTTCTTAAGAATTTTAAACTCAGGCAAGAAAGAGTTTTCAATTATTATTTTGGATAAAAACCTTAAGATTTTAGGCGAGACAAAATTTCCTCCATTCACCTATTTGCCTCATATATTCTTTATTAGTAAGGATGGTCTTTATTTGAGTGTAAATCATTTCAAACGAAAAGATTTCTGTGACTGGAAACTTCGCTTTCAGAAAATAGAATTGATAAAGCAATAATCTGATTTGGAAAATAAATAAAAACGTTTTTGAATAAATAGTCAATCCTTAAAAAGTCAATAGTATAAATAGAAAGAGCTAAACCTCAGTGTTTGGCTCTTTCTATTTTTTGCTATTTGAAATAATGCATTCTCATTTTCTTTTTCTGATAATCTATATAAAAAAAGCCGCGCCAAAAGATATAACTTTTGGCGCGGCCTATAACTTTTATTTCCTCAAATCTAGTTTGGAGTTACAAATTTTCTCCATCTAGGGTCACCGATACCCAGTTTATAAATCTCATGATTTCTTACAGCATCAGTATTTTTGTAATAAAGACCGTTGAGGTCGTACTCGTGCATATTAATATCGCCGTTTTTGCCAAGTGCGTTTGGACTTACCATCAGATCAGTAGGAGAGATACCTACCACACCCAATTTAACTTCCGTTTCATCTTTACCGTAAACATTTGATTTACCGGCACCTTGACTCGTAGAGCTAAATCCATTGGAAGAGAATATACTACCCTTGTTCAAGTTTGTATTTGTAGAGTAGTTATTTCTAACGTAGAAGTTAACCCCGTTGAAGTTACGGATATCCATACCTTGCAGATACATAGATCTGGCGTCTCCATCAGCTTTATGCTGAATGAACAGATTCTTCTCTACAGTAAATGAACTGTTCGAAGGATTGTAACGCATACTGAACAATAAACGACCATTAGAACGAGTACTGAAATTGAAGAATGTATTGTTTGATACATTAATATTCCATTTTACATCCGTTCCCCAAGCTCTGTTCTTTGCTTCAGACAGGAAGTTATCACGTGGACTGTCAATGAATGAACAATTAGTAATATTCATGTCATTGTAAATCGTTGTGTTATCATTAGCAGCATCTTCCTGAACCCAGGCATATCCACGTCCATTGCTATCATATACACCACAGTTGTAGAACAAGCAATTATCTGTTATCCAGTGACGGACAATTCGGTATGAATTTCCCTGGAATCGAACCCATCCACGAACCATGTGCTGGAACTCACAATTACGAACTTCAAACGATTCAAGTATAAAAGGCATAGCCTGTGAATACTGATTGATAAAGTAATTACCAAGTCCTATGGTGGTAGTAGCTGGTTTATTCAGATAATTGTAGGCTTCGGGACAATCAAATTTGATGTTGTCAAATACAATAGATTCTACGTTAATACCACCCATTTCACCATTCATTGCATTACGTCCAAATGAGAAATTGCAGCTATAAGGGTTTCCATTTGCATCTTTACCAACACCCATCAGCACGGTTGCTTTTTCTGTACCGGTAGTTTTCAGCGTGAATCCTTTTGACATGGTAATTGTATTCTGCATATAATAAGTCTTTCCACTTTCTAGTAAGAACACGGTACCTTCAGCCAACGAATTGTCCGACATGTATTTCTGTAATACTGTATCTATTCTACATGCCTTATAAGTATGTGCACCTTGAATAGTATCATTCGGATCATAGTTGTATTTTATGGTAATAGGAGCTCCTACTTTACCTTTCATACGCACCATAACAGTGTTATACAGTCGGTCCCAGTAACGTTTCACTCTGTTATTCAAACCATTTACAACATAAACAGCATTCGATGACAAATTTTGCACATCAATATAACCCCTCTGAATATCTTCTTGAGTTAGCTTTATGCTTTGTGATGGTAGATCTTTATTATCATAAGAAGGTGCAATGGTAATCTGGTCCAACGGGAATTTTCCGTCTACCACTTCCAGGTTTACATCGTTAGTCTTCGCTGTCAAATCAAAATTTACACGCATAGTAGTTTCTGTAACATTACTTACAGTTATTACTTTAGGAATATTGCTACCACGTGTCAACGTTGTATAACCTATATAGTCGGCAGGGTGTGCTCCATCTCCATATCCAAACCATTTAGAATTGTATGCTTCACCTCTTTTTGACAAAGTCTGGATAGCAAATCTAAATGCTACTTCATATTGCAGATCCGGAATAGTCATACTGAGAACATCCGGGCCAACAATTGTATCGATAAGACAGTCTGTGTCAAACGAGGTTCCCTGAATGACCATTTTAATACGATATCCGGCTGCTCCGTCAATACCAAACCAATTCAAGTATATATCATTTTTTGTACCCTGTTTTATACCGCTTGAATAAATATCGTTGCTAATCCCGGTAGTCTTATAGTCTCTGAACATCGTCATGAATTCTCTTTCAGATTCCTTTGGGCCTACCAAATCTTCATCCTTACAGGAATAAATGGATATTGCCATTAGAATGGCAGTAAAAAAATATAATAATTTATGTTTCATAACTTCTTTATTTTATTAGTTATATCCGTAGTAATTCTTGTAAACACCATTACTTTTCTGAATAGCACTATTAGGTATAGGAAGAATATAACGTACGGGAGGTAAGTTATTCCGATCCATCTGTGGAGTAAATACGCCATATTCGTCTGCTTGAATAAAACCACGGAATGAGAATCTACATTGGTTGTTCGGACATGACAGGCCTTCGTTATACCATTTGTAGAAATCGGCAACAGAATAGTCTGATCCTGGCGAATAAGAAAACGCATACGGATTGTAGAAATCAATAATTTTTAGAGTTGTATTAGGATAGATATCCGGATTATTAGGGTTAGCTACAATCTTATAGAACATCTGGAAAGGAAAATTATCAAATTCTTCTGTACCCTCAACACTGTTGTCACCACCAGATGCACATCCCATAGCATAGTATCTCATGAAGCATTTGTAAACAACTTCCGAGTAAAGATTCCAGCGTACAAGATCTTTCCAGCGCATATTTTCACCACCAAATTCAAACTTACGCTCATCACAAATAGCTTTAAAGAAGCTCTCTTTCGAAGCAGATGCAGTTGCAATATAGTTATCTACTTTTGCTGCACGATCTTCAGCCTTAAATGCACGGTTTCGTACCTCTTTCAAAGCAGCTATAGCTTTAGCACCATTGGCACCAGACACACCATCTTCAAGTTCGTTAACAGCTTCAGCATACATCAGCAATACATCAGCATAACGCATATAAGGATAGTTTATCCCTGTATTTCCATTACTGGAAGCTCCAAGTGAATTACCCGGTGATGTCCAGAACTTAGACCATTTGTTGGCATGAACGCTATAATCATTACGCACAACAGGTGTTCCGTCATAGTTATAATACCACATACCTACCGTTTGGTTCAAACGTAGATCACTACGATCGAAATCGTATCGGTAAAATGCATTCAGGCGGATACCACCGGCACTTCCTCCCCATACATTGATATCAGTACTAATACCATCCAAAGTACTTCCGCTAGGACCATGTTGATATCCTACAGAACCACTTCCATTCTTTAAGAAAGGAATCTCAAATATAGGATCGTCATCATTATCAACAATATAATTACATTCATCAACAAATACATCTCTGAATGATTTATTTAAGTGATGCGTAGAAGAACTGATTACAGAATCGGCATAGACTTTTGCAATTTCGTAATAGTCTTTATAATCATCTGGTCTCTTCATAGTACCCTGGCTTAGCGGATTGGTGTCATCAGGATAAAGTGAGTAACCACCTCTGGTCAAAGCCATGCGGGAAATCATTGCATAACAAAACTCGCGAGAAACACGTTCAATACCATCAGTATTCTCTCTTGCATAATTCAATAGAGGAGCTGCACTTTTCAAATCATTAATAAGTGTGGTAAGTATCTCATTTCTGTCAGTTATTGGAATAACCAGCTTATCTCCCAAGTCATAAGAAGGAGTAAAACTAAAAGGAATATCACCGCAAAGAACAACTAAATCGTGATAAAACATAGCTCTCAATACTTTGGCTTCTGCCAATTGAGCACGAATTATAGTATCACCTTGCAAATACAAATTACTTTTTTCCACACCCTTAATAAAGATGTTTGCCCGTTCTATCCCAGTGTAGGCAGCAGTCCACGCCTTTGAAATGGCAGAACCATTTTGAGTTCCATCAAAACATTTAAAGTCAGCACCACCCACATTTCTGATTTCCGAGCTGAAAGGAGTAAATTCCACATCGCTATTAAGCGCAAACGCATTCATATAAGCATCCCCATAAGTATCACTAGACATTAGTGAAGCATAGACAGAGTTCAAACTTCGATTGATTTCATCCTTGCTTCCAAAGACGTAATCTTCACCGTATTTTGACTCAGAACTAACCTCGAGGTAATCAGTGCATGAGGATAAACCTGCCAATATTAACAGTGCAATAAGTATTAATTTATTTTTTTTCATGTTGTAATCTTATTTTTAGCGGGGTTAGAATGTAATATTTAAACCTAATAAGAAGTTACGGCTTCTTGGATAACGGTTGTAATCCACACCCGGAGTCAAGCCAGTCTGCACGTCCACTTCAGGATCATATCCTGAATATTTGGTCCAAACGAATAAGTTATAACCACTAGTGTAAAAACGAAGACGTTCAATACCCATACGCTTGGTCATTTTCTTAGGTAGAGTATAACCAATTGTTACATCCTGCAAGCGAAGGAAAGAACCATCTTCAATAAATTTATCGATAGCCACTTTCTTACCAATATCAACAGGATTAAAGGTTTTAGCCTTAGAGTTGATGTCAACATACTCGTCTGCACACCAGTAAGTATTAAGCATACGGTCACCTTGATCATTAGCATAACGCCAACGGTTAGGTTCTGCAAATTCGGCCAATACATTATAGTAATTATTAGTGTTTCCTTCAAAAGAAGATAGAGTATAACGAGTAGCGTTATTTACATCAAAGCCATACATGTAAGTAAAGTTACATGAAAAGTCGAAACCTTTGTAAGAACCATTTAAGCCGAAACCTCCGCTAAACTTAGGATTCGTATTACCAATAACCACTTTATCATTGTCATTAACTATATTCACGTCTTTTTCACCATCAACACCATCTACAAAGTTTTTGAACTTTAGTTTACCTGGTGCTGTGCCAAATAATGCATCACAGTTTACAGTTCCTTCTTTGGCTTCATAATTGTAATTGTTAGTTGGATTGAATTCATCGAATCCGTAAATGCCATCAGAAACAAATCCATATATAAGTCCTAACTGATCTCCTACTTTAAGGCAGTAGTCATAGTTAGATGATTTCCAACGAGACGAAGTTGCCCAAATCACATCATCAACACCATTTAATTTGTCAATACGAGTTTTGTTAGATCCGAAAGTGAAATTTCCGTTCAATTTGAAATCACGATTATCGATAATGTTTCCGTTGATAGTAAGTTCAAAACCGCGGTTAGTAACCTGACCTATGTTCTGCATCTGTCTTGTGTAACCTGTTGTTAAAGGAATTTCACTTTCATAAAGCAAGTCGCGAGTCGTATTCCAGTATACTTCCGGAGTAATAGTCAAGCGTTCGCCAAATAAACCTAAATCGATAGCAAGGTTACGTGTCATAGTTGTTTCCCATTTAATTTTTGTATTCGGGAAAGTGCTACCTCCTGCATTAACATAGTAATCATAACCTTTTTCATTTCTTTCACCCCAACCTGGCCCACCAGATGAGTTGATAACATACTGATATCTCCACATGTCGTCGGTAATGCGGTTGTTACCAGCCATACCAACAGCTGCACGAATCTTCAAATTAGAGATAGATTTTATATCCTCCATAAAACTCTCTTTTTTCAGTACCCAGGCACCTGAGATAGCAGGGAAGTATCCCCATTGATTGCCTGGTGCGAATTTTGTAGAACCATCGGCACGGAATGTAGCAGATACAAGGTATTTGCGATCAAAGTTGTAGTTAGCCTGACCAAAGAAAGACGCAGTTCTGTCAGGAGATGAAATATAAGAAGTAGAACTATAAGGAGTACCTAGTCCCATATTGTTTAGAGCTTTTGTAGGCGAGATTTCTTTTGGTAAATAGCGAACATTGAAATCATTACCACGGCTCAATGAGTGCTGTACTTCCTGGCCTAACAAGAATGAAAGATTGTGTTTATTATTCAATGTTACACCATAGCTCAAAGTGTTGGTCCATACATAGCTATCAGATCTACTACTGTTCTTATCAGCAACAGGCTGTTTTTCATAAGCCCCTGAAGTTAGATAACCCCAGAAACGGTCCTGGTTAGAAAAGCCCATATTCAACATACCTTCTGTACGGAATTGAAGTCCTTTCATAATGGCCCATTCTAAAGATACCTGATTAGTGAATGTATATGAATGTTGCAGATTATAGTTCTGATCAATCTGTCCTTTTGGGTTTGTTAACTGGAAATACTTTTCTTCTTCCGGGTCAATTGTTTCCGGAGCACGAACAGCAAAGTCGCGCAAACCATTTGTTGGACGATAACGAAGAATATCAATGATACCGCCATTACCAACATTATCAGCACCGGCACCGGCAGTACGGCGATAACTTATACGTGAATTGACCAATAATTGCACTTTCGAAGAAAGTTGAGCGTTAAATTTCATATTCAGGTTGGTACGACGAACGCCTGAGCCAATCAACACACCATTCTCGTCATTGTGAGTAAGAGAGGTGTTGAATTTTAATTTTTCGGTACCACCACCTACAGTAACATTATACATATAACTCATAGGATGGCCACCCAAAATCTCGTCTTGCCAGTCAACGCCTTCTACGCTCTTATAAAGATCAAAATCCTGAGGGTTACCAAAGTTATCACGGAATTTGTAATTTTTGGTATTATCTCCTACAACATTTTCATATTGAATTTTTACATAATCGTATGGATCAAGTAATTTCATTTTGCGGGCAAGAGATCTTACCTGCGCATAAGTATTGAAACTAACAGATAATTTACCTTCCTGAGCCGATTTTGTAGTAACAATTACTACACCATTACCACCCCTTGCACCATAAACAGCAGTCAAAGATGCATCTTTCAATACATCGATAGATTGAATATCTGTTGGAGGAATGTCATTTATATTACTAGCCTGGAAGCCGTCTACAATATAAAGAGGTTGATTACTTTGTGTTACAGACGTACCCCCACGAACTCTGATGTTAATCTCGGCTCCCGGTTCACCATCCAGGGTAGTAACCTGCACACCGGCAATTTTACCCTGAAGAGCTTCAGCTGCTGAAGCTACCGGAACGCGAGCCAATGAAGCTCCTGAAATGGAACCTACCGAACCGGTTAAGTCAGCTCTTACCTTGCTACCATAACCAATTACAACGACCTCGCTCAAAGCAGTTTGGTCTTCTTCCATGTTTATCGTCAGAGTTTTTCCTGCTACAGCAACAACTTCCTGAGGTTTCATACCTATGTATGTAATCACCAGTCGTTTACCGGAGGCTGAAATTTTTAATGAAAAGTCACCATTCAGGTCAGTCACTGTTGCTTTGGCTTTATTATTTTTTTCAAAGACAGTGGCTCCAATGATTGCTTCTCCATTATTATCCAGAACCTTACCTTTTATTACAATGCCTTGAGCAAAAAGCTTTGGCGGTACTGATAACATAAATATCAGTAGGATTAGTACCCACCGAAAATGTGTTTTTTTAATCATAGATAAAGAGGTTTTTTAGGGACTTAGAATTCTGTTTACTTGTATTCAATGATAAGTCCCTATTATAGTCATTGAATACAATTGAAAAAGATTTTAGTTTCGTGATTAAACCAGTTAATGATTCGTTAACGGTTTCTAGCTTTCGCTGAAGTTGTGATGTACATTTGCGTTTTTTTGATTTCATTAGATTTTTAAAAAGATATATTTAACAAAATTAGTATCTATTGACAATTACAGGGTACAATAAATGGTCTAATTCGTGCAAAAATTGGTATGGTTATAAAAAATCAATATTTCCACATTTAGCCTGTATTTTAGATAGTTGATTGTGTGTTTGTATGTTTGCTCATTTTATACACAATTTGATCTCTATACATGGGCATGATGCCCACTTTGGAGTTTATAAGATTTGTATTGGTATGCCGTCTTTATTCCTGTTTTATATATTGGGAAAGATATAGTGCGGTTTGCTTTTTCTGAAAATAAGATAAGCCCTCCAGGTATGCTGCCATGAGGCAAACCTGGAAGGCTTATTATTCTAAATTAAAGAAAGTATGAATCTAATTTATTGCACCCTCTTTTTGTTCAGATGCTGCTAAAGGAATGCAGATAGTTATTTCTTCTTTTATATTTAAGGCTTATATGTTTTATTGATTTATTTTAGCCTGTTCAACTTTTCAGTGATAATATTCTTATAAACCTCTTTCATATCATTCGGCAAAAATGAATTATCTATAAAAACCAACCATTTAGGTAAAGCTTTCTCAAACTTGCCGAAGATGTTTTCAATAATTTTATCTTCAAGCTCCGAAGCCTTGAAAGCCTTTATAAAATCCTCTTTCTTTAACTTCTTTTTCTTCCCATTCAGATTTAAGGCCAGTTCTTCTGTATCTTCGGGCATAACCAAAGCGGTTGAAAGCATATCGTATCCGGGAGTTAATGAATAAACCCCTTTAGAGGTGCTATACAAGGAGAAATTTTTTAGATGCATGTCAGCATTTCCTGTGATCCATGAAAACAGAACCTGCTCCCAGAAATTAATAACATCAAGTTTGGCAATATTTGAATATTTGAATATAACCTTTGCTATCTGTTCATAAGATCCCTTGTATTTGTACTCAGTCAACCGTTCAGATAACTGACACATATCCTCCATGGGAAATTTTCCTCCATTCTTATCTCTGTCAATCCTTTTGGTTATATAGCACAGCTCACCATCCTTAAATCGTATAAGTGAATGAGGCACCACTTTTATTTTTGCTATTTCGGCCAGATGCATTGTTAAATCCTCCACTTCAGGAAGATTTCTGTATTGTTCCGTTTGAGGTTTAAGTATAAACCGTCCCCATAATCCTACAATAGTAAGTCGTTCAGATTCACCTTTCCGGGTGTTGTCTATGTCTACAGATAATTTAGCCTGCACTCCGGTCAATATTGTTTTACTCCTTACTACCTGTTCTCCCAATGTTACAAGATCTTTGCGATCATAAGGAAGAACTGGCGCCGTAGCTGTTCCGAATATCTTTTTCGAGCAGGCCGGATGGAAGTCGTTACCTTCTTCAGTTTCTTTATAACAATACAAGCACTTTCCCATAAATTATTCCTCCTCCTCAATTGGTATAACGCTAACAGCACCAATGCAATCTTTACAGCAGGCCATTAATAAAGACATCCGGTCGCGCTGACTTATTTTCCAGCTACGTTCGGCTATACCAAGCAACCAACCTTCAGGAATCAGTCCGTCAAAAAATGGAAAGAGCACACTATTATGATAAGGCTTATTCGTCAGAGGTAAAGTAAGACTTATAGCTTCAGCGTCTTCCTGTTTCAGATAACTGTCGTCATAACAGAACGTAAATCCATTCTCGTCCTCGGTTAGTATACCAGCCAGCTGACTATGTATTTGTATTTTTGCCTGCTTCATACACCAAAGTTATCTTTATTCATAGGCACAACACCCACTTCGGAACCAAAAAGATTCAGAATCTGATTTACTTTGTCAAGGCGTAAAGACTGCTTTCCTCGTTCCAGTTCACGTACAAAACGAAGTCCCACACCCGATTTCTCCGATAAATCAACTTGCGTAAGATTATACTGTTTACGCATCTGTTTTACATATTCAGAAAGCGATAGATATTCCATATTATACCCGTTTGGGTACAAATATAGAAATAAAAAGATAGATTGTACCCTTTTGGGTATAATTTTATGATTTTATAGGTTGTTTGTACCCGATTGGGTATAAAATAAGGCTTTATAGTTCAATCGCAGATAATATATTTGTTTATTATTCTGTCTTTGTATATTTTTTATAACTTTGAGACGTAAATATAATTAATTACTATGCAACAAGGAATCTACGAAGAAATAATCTCTCAATTAATTCAAAAGAAGATATTAGATTTAGATAACCAAAGGTTTTATATTGGAACAAAGACTCTTGATTCTGAAGAAGCTGCTATATATCTTTCAAGATATCTGAATAAAGTAATCTATTTTGCAATCAATAATTTGAAAGCAGAAAAAAGGCTAGATGTTGGAATTACATTAGTAAATGATATTATTCGTTTAGTTCGGGATAGATTCAAGTTAGGAGAACAAGACCTTAATTTATTAGATGTACAAGGAAAGTTATTAACCGCAATAATAGATAAAACAACTTGCTCATATCCTGATGTTGCCGAATATTTAAAAGCGATAACACCATATACTCGGTTAACTCAAAGTGAATTGTTTACTGGTTCTAATCAATCCATAAGCTTAGAAAGTGAGATGAAACGTGAAATTGCTTCAAGCGATGAAGTATGTATTCTCGTTTCTTTTATAAAGTGGACTGGTTTAAGAGGACTTCAAGATGATTTTCTTCAATTTACAGAAAGTGGAAAGAAATTGAGGGTGATAACAACTTCTTATATTGGTGCAACAGATTTAAAAGCCGTACAGTTTTTGGCCGGTTTGAAGAATACAGAGGTTAAAATATCATATAATAATAGTAATGAACGTTTGCATGCAAAAGCCTATTTGTTTTTACGTAAAACAGGATTCGATACAGGTTATATAGGCTCTTCTAATATTTCTCATTCTGCATTGAACCGTGGGTTAGAATGGAATATAAAGATAACTCAGGCAGAAATAGGTCATGTGATCGATAAATTTCATAAAACATTTGAAACTTATTGGGAAAGTTCTGAATTTGAAACTTTCCAATTAGGCGTTGATGATGAAAAATTAAGCAGATCTCTTAAACAACAAAAGTTTGGTAAATCTTTAGATCTTACTGAACTTAGAAAATGCGAGCCTTTTTGGTATCAGAAAGAAATACTAGACAAGTTGCTAATAGAACGCAATGTGCATAATCGTTGGAAGAATCTTATAGTAGCTGCAACAGGTACTGGCAAAACAATGATTTCGGCATTTGATTATCGCCGTTTTAAAAATGAAAATTCGCATGCCAGATTATTATATGTTGCTCACAGAAAGGAAATTCTGCAACAGGCACAGAAAACGTTTAAAGATGTTTTGCAAGATTATAACTTTGGTCAGTTATGGGTTGATGGATTAGAACCAGATAATTATGATTTTCTATTTGCTTCTAATATGACTTTGAAAAATAGAGTCAATGATTTACCCTTAGCCGATGATTATTATGATTATATTATTATAGATGAAGTGCATCATGTTTCTGCAAGTAGTTATCGCCCAATCTTGAATCGTTTCAAACCTAAAATATTGGTTGGGCTAACTGCTACTCCTGAACGTATGGATGGTGAAGATATTTTGCCAGACTTTTGTAATGCTATTGCTGCAGAAATAAGACTTCCTGAAGCTCTAAATCAACGTTTACTATGCCCCTTTCAATATTTCGGAGTCTCAGATAATATTGATTTAAGTAGAGTTTCTTGGGAAAATGGAAAATATAATGTTGCTGAATTAACGTGCGTTTATACAGAGAGTGATGAGCGAGTTCGATTAATCATTAATGCATTAGATCGTTATTTGACGGATATACATAGTGTTCGTGCTCTTTGCTTTTGTGCTTCCATAGATCATGCCAAATATATGGCGATGAAGTTTTCATTAGTTGGTTTAAAAGCGGATGTATTGTTGGGAGATACTCATGATAGAACCGGAATTCGTAAACAGCTTGAACGTAAAGAGATAAATTATCTTTTTGTAGTAGATGTGTTTAATGAAGGAGTTGATATACCTTCTGTTGATACGGTTTTGTTCCTTCGTCCTACTGAGAGTTTAACTGTATTCTTACAGCAATTAGGTAGAGGATTGCGGTTGCATGAAAATAAACAATGCCTTACTGTTCTTGATTTTGTAGGAAATGCCAGAGCTGAGTATAATTTTGAAAGTAGATTCCGTGCTATGATTGGTCGTAGTAATATGTCAATTAAAGAAGAAATAGAAGAGGGATTTGTCCATCTACCACTAGGGTGTACAATAGTCCTTGAAAAGCAAGCTCAAAGCCATATTCTTAATAATATAAAGAGTTATGTCTCTTTCAATAAAAATATGATATTGGCTCGTATCCGTAATTTTAAAAATGAAACGAACCTGCCACTTACACTTTCCAACTTCTTAAAAATAACCCATATTCCTTTCAGACGGATTTATAATTGGGATAATAAATCTTGGGTAACTCTTTGTATGGATGCAGGAGTCCTTGATTTACAGGAACTTCTTTTTATGAAAGAGTTGAGCCGTGCGGTACGTAAGAAGTGGTTATCTGCTGATTCGTACAGCTATTTTTCTTTTCTTCATGAATTAGCAGTAAAAAGATTTCTAGTAAAAGAGGAAGAATTAAGTACTGAAGAAACTTTGATGGCTACAATGTTTTACTATGATATGTGGCAAGATGCAGGAACATTTAATTCTTTGCAAGAAATGTTTGATGCGTTGGCGGATGTTCCTTTATTAATAGATGAAATGATTGATATATTTACATTGTTATGTGATTCAGTTCAAGCTTTAGAAATTCCATTATTAATAGACTTTCCTTGCCCATTGAGAGTTCATGGTAGATATACGCGTGAACAAATACAAGTGGCTTTAGGTAAATCGACTCTTACAAAAAAATCATCAGGAAGAGAAGGCGTTGAGAGAAATAAAGAATTTAATGTTGAGGCTATGTTTGTCGATTTGAATAAAACAGAACGTGATTACTCTCCAACTACTATGTATAATGATTATGCATTAAGCGAAACTCTTTTCCATTGGCAATCCCAAAATTCAGCTAATGAAGAAAGTTCTGTTGGTACTGCTTATATTAGTGAACAAAACCGAATGTTGCTATTTGTTCGTGAACAAAAGAAGGATGAATATAATAATACGATGGGATATATTTTCTTAGGTGAAGTTACCTATGTATCTCACTATGGAAATCGTCCGATGAATATACGTTGGAAGCTGAAAACTCCTATGCCTGCTTTGCTTTGGGATTTTGCAGGGAAATTGGCTGTTGGATAGATTGTCTTATTTTTATAAATTTATAATAATCTTATAATTTTTGTTAGAATAGGTTTTAAAAGAAAATAATTAATTGATGTGTTGAGTAAAATATAATCTTTTTGTTTATTAGTAAGTATGAGATTTGAAAATGTATTGATTAGAAGTAATAAGGACTTAACTAGTTTTCTTTATACGATTGATGGTGTAAATTGTCAACAAGTTGAGGAGTTTAATTCTTTGTGTTTATTTAAAGAAAAGTTTGACTACCTAGAAAAGTTTGGAGGCGAAATTAAGTTTTGCAAAATTCTATCTGATGTTTTTGCCAATAATTTAAGTTACTTGGATTCTTGCTTGCCTATTATTGTATCAGAATCTCTTATTAGATATTATAAATCTTTAGATAATACAGTTAGTGATATAGCTGATTACCTAGCAAAAATTAATCCTCTTGATTTTAAAGGCGTTGGCAGTATGAATTTTTATGCATATAAACTGAAACAATTATTATTAGCTTTTAGTTGCGGTATGACTCCTGAAATAGTTTGGAATGGTAACTACAATGGGTGGGAAGAATTCTTGGTTACAAAAGAAGATGGAAGTTCTTTCAGCTGTTGTTATTTTGAAAAGAATAAATTAGAGGATTATTTATTTTATAATACAGCTTTTGATATTCCAAGTACTGAAAGCCATGATTTGGGTAAAATATATAAAGAAGATGGCATTTTTTATCTTAAATTAAATATTCAAGTTCGATTTGTCTGAAATAAAAAACGCCCTCCAAGTATGCTGCCGTAAAGGCAAGCCTGGAAGGCTTATTATCTTTTACTAAAAAAACCAAATATAATTTTAATGCACAAATGTAACTTAAAAATATTATTGGTGCAAAAATTTATATAAAAAAACATTTCATTTCTCACCTCTTCACTAATCCCGCCATCCCTCACCATTTCCGGCGCAAAATTCATAATTCAGCCATCCTTCTCACAAGAGTAAGGGTTCACAATCTTCTATCACTAAAGTATTACTGAAATGTTCTTTAAACTTCTCTTTATGTTCTGTGTGAATAGGAATTATCTTCTTTGGCTTGAGCGTAGTTACAATTTCTTTAAGTTCATTCAATGAAGCGTGTCCACTGGTATGTACATAGTATAGGTTGTAGTTTTTAGCTTTAGCCCATTCTATGAGTGGTTTGTTTTCATCTCTTTTTTCATATTCTTTCCAAAGAGAGGTGATCAGATTTCCATTTGAGGAAGTGCATTTTTCAAGAAATTCCAGAACGCTTGGACGAACTATAACAACATACTTACCTGGATCAGTTGAAATCATTTCGGGCGTAAATTTATAAAGATTAGGCTCTAAATGAATGGCATAATTCCAATGACCTGAATTCTTAAGATTGTTTGTAACATACTTAGGATAATAAACTCCCATGTTATCATGAGAGCTCAGAAACGGTATTTTATTATTAAGTCCATGAATCTCTTTCAGAACATTAGCTACATATACATCAACCACCATAATCTTTTTGCTTCTCAGGCAAGCCCGGTAAAGAGCTACAAGTCTGTCTATGTTTTGCCCGGAACACCATACGTAATTGATGGTGTCAGAGGTTGATTGAAAAATGCTCAGAAATTCTTTTTCTATATCTTTCTCTGTTCTTATATTGTCAACTTCATTATTAATATTTGTTCCTTCAAGAATCATATAGTCAACCTCTTTAGGCAAAAACTTATAAAGTTTGCTTTTAGGGCCATGAAGTCTTATATCTCCACTATATAATATCCGTTTACCTTCAGCTTCTATGAGAAAAGCCATTGCATCATATGCTGAATGATCTACAGTATAAGGAATGATAGAAATATCTTTAATTCTTATTTCATTGAGTGGCTTTATCACATTTAAATTCTTCATTTCCTTTTGATGAAGAAAGATGGCGTTTATTCCAAAAATATTTTTTGTTCCTTCGCTTACATAGACAGGAATAGATTCGTCTATTAATGGCAGTAAGCCATAATGATCCAGATGATAATGGCTGATAAAAACAGCATCAATATTACCTTCAATACCAGGATTGTACAGATTCAAATTGTCTTCTGAAGCTTTACTATCTAAAGGAAGCCCAATATCAATAAGAATCTTTGTAGTAGCAGTTGCAATTTCCACGCAACTGCCACCTATTTGATTTGTACCACGATGAATTGTAAGAGTCATTATACAGCATTTATTTTGATTTCACCATTGAATCCATCAGTTTCTGTTATTACAATTCGGTTATCATCTTCTTTTTTATAGAAAATACTTGCTAATTGAATTGTATCGTTCTCTATTTTTACTGATTTAGTATCAAAATCATCTAGCAAAGATTTTGCTTGATCTTTTAAGTTTTCAGGAACCATTAAAACTGCATAGAAAGTAATTCCACGGTTTAATCTATTCTTGCCAAATCCGAATATCTCAATCCATCTTTCGTTCGCTTTACTTTTACGTAATAATTCACGAATAGATACAGCGTAGTTCAGCACTTGTTCAATTCCATTGTTGTTTTTAAAATAATCCTTAGAAACTTTTAATTCTACAATAGCGATGTTAGTGCTAATTCCACGTCCAACTCTGGCTAGGATATCTATATTACCCATCCCTTTTTCACCTTTCCCATTTACAGGCGAAGCCATCTGAAATCTAAATTGACCGGCAATTTTTATTGGCTGTATATTTAGTAAGCTTTTGTTTTCAGATTTTGTTTTCTCAAATTCAGAAATAATTAAGGATTCATGCTTGTGTTCTTCTGAATGCAATTTATTTGTTTCAGTATTATCAAAGAACTTTCTAAACTTAGTACCGTCATCACTTTTCCAATTAAACCCATTAACTGGAAAGTTAGGGATATCTTTGAAATAATTTTCAACAGTGCCGCAGATCGTTATTTTATATGGCTTACAAACATCCATTGAGGCAATTTGTTGTCCCAAATACCGAAGAGATAGTAGAGGTATATTACTTGTTGCTTGTTTAATATTTATATACTTCTTTAAATTTTTAGGAAGATTTATTCGAAATTGACTATAATCTTTCTGCTGAATTTTCTCTGCATACGAATCAAATCGTTCAAATAGGTCTTCCTTATAAAACTCTGTTGTTAAGTCATTAACTAGATCTTGTAATTTTTTCATAGATTTTAATTTTTATAATTTAAACAAAAATAGAATTTTAGTCAACTCTATCCTAATTTTGTCATTATTATTATTGTAAAATATAACTTCACCAAAATAGAATCAATAATTTAATCAATCTTCTCCATTAATCAGCCAGTTTAAGTCCACATCCTGAAAAGTCTGATTTATTTTAATAATCATTTCTAATGAAGGGTTAATACGGTGATTTAAAACAAATAACAACTTACTCTTTTCAATACTGGTGATATTGCAGAAGTTATCAATTGTAAGACTGTTATCATTAATTAGTGTCTGTATACGATTCGCTATATTTTCCATAATTAGCTCTTGTGATGTACATGAAAATTTAATTGTTTTCCTCATTTTTAAGTTTCCTTTCCAATTTATTTTTTCAATCATTAGCTGAAGTGCAATTATTACAAAAAAGTTTTCATCATTAAAATCCCTGTTTACATTACTATTTTTTCTTCGATATTCACTCAGCAAATCATTAATTTCTTTAGCAGCTTGTTTATATTTTAAAGCCTCATTAGGCTCGATATTTAATAAATAGCTGTTTTTGCCAATCTGAATATGAATTTTATCATTTGCATTTTCATGTTTCATATTGTTTGCTTTTATAATGTTTAAGTATGTCACCAACAATGGTTTCTAATATTTTTAGAGAATGATAAATTGGCAATGCATTTTAATATAGGTATGATTACCATAAACCTTTTCTATTATAATACGAAGAACTTTTTTTCTATTTTCATTATTTTTTTATGATTGTTGAGAAAGTTTATACCAGAGAGGTGCGTTTTGAAAGTCTAAACATGATGTGATAATGTTTTATATAATGGTATTCGAAGATATCTGTGTTATGCTTTGTTTGATTGTATGTGTCTATTTATTTCTATAAATACCAAAAGGTTAAATATTTATAATAAGATTCTTTTATAATCTTTCCTATTGTGAAAATGAGATATACATCACGATTCGTAATAATTAATAAGTATTTTTGTGGAAAACAATAGCAATTTAAATTAGTATTATGCTATTTGTTATGAAGATTGCTAACAATTGTAAATAGTGGATAGATGCATATACTCCATATATCAGATACTCATAGCAAACATAATTTGTTGCAAAGCTTGCCACCTGCAGATATAATTGTACATTCTGGAGATATATCTTTAAATGGAACAGAGGATGAAATAATTGATTTTATTGAATGGTTTGATGCGTTACCATATAAATATAAAATATTCATAGCTGGTAATCATGATGACTATTTATTTAAAGCAAATCTGGAAGGCTTGAGCAGTAATTGCTTTTATTTGTGCAATTCGGAGATCACAATCAATGACGTTAAATTCTATGGATTACCTATGTTTATGGAAGACATAATATCTGGGGATTATATTCAAAACATAAATAAAATTCCATCAGATACCAATGTGTTAGTAACACATCAACCATCTTATGGCATTTTAGACTATTCTCGGAATAGAAATTATGGCGATCTTTATTTGCTACAAACCGTTTATATAATTCAACCACAATATCATCTTTTTGGGCATATTCATGATGCTTATGGCATTAAAAAGCATAATAATACCACATTCGTAAATTCTTCTATTCTTGATGAATCTTTTGAAATTGTTAACCAACCAATTTTATTGGAATATTATTAAGCTTATAAATATTGGATTTTTAGTTTCACCTTCATCCCTCACTCCCTCACCAATCAACCAATAATCCCTTGAGAACCAACAATAACCCCTAGGTGAGGGATACAAAACCATCCCTCACCAATCCCTCACTAACCCCGCCATCCCTCACCATTTTCGGAGCAAAATTCATAATTCAGCTATCTGTTTCCTGACATACTAAAAAATGTTTATATAAAGTTACAGTAAAATTTGTATGTATACATTTCAAATTATACTTTTGATAATAAATACAATAATGACTTGTATTACAAATAACTTAATAATAAATTGATATGGAAAATGTGGTTTTAATGAGAATGGCTAAAGAATCTCTGAGAGGTAAATGGGGATTGGCTATTGGAACTTTTTTGGTGTATGCTTTGATTGTTGGTGGTGGTTCTTTTAGTGGAATTGCAACTCTGATTGTTGGTGGTCCAATGACTCTTGGGTTGGCCCTTTTTTCATTATCTATAGCAAGAAATCAGGAAGCCCGGTTGGAACAACTGTTTAAGGGATTTAATAATTTTGGAACTTCATTGGGAGCCTATTTATTAATGATTATTTTTGTTTTATTGTGGACAATCTTGTTAATAATACCCGGAATTATTGCTGCTATATCTTATGCCATGACTTTTTTTATTATTGCTGATAATCCTTCTATCGGAAGTATGGAGGCTATTGATAAAAGTAAAAAGATGATGTATGGCTATAAATGGAAATTTTTCTGCCTGATTCTACGGTTCTTAGGATGGGCGATACTTTGTCTTTTTACATTAGGACTCGGTTTCTTTATTCTGAAGCCTTACATGGAAATTTCTTTTGCAAAATTCTACGATGATATAAAAGGTAGTCAAGAAGCTGAAGAAGCTTTAGCTACCGATATGTAATTTCTCTGTTTTGGGCTCAGTAAGCAATTTACTGAGCCCAAAATGTATAATATGATATAGCTAAAAGCCTCATTCTTTCAACTATTTTTACTTCTGAATAACGGATCGTTTTTTCTCTTCAGTTACTACTTCCTTTCGATTCTGATCCGCTGACCGTTTCTCACAACTTTAATACTTGTTTTACCTGCAAAATCGCTAAGCTGATTTACGGCCTGTGTTATCTCCATACATAACCAGACCTAATCAATTTTGCGGTTAATAGTAAGTAAGCCCGCAGCCGAGGGCTTATGGGACTGCATTCGAGGGCTTATAGTTAAACATTTGCACGTATAACTAATAATTTGTAGCTTTGTATCAATTAAAAATAAAAGTTATGAAAGGTGCAATTTATTCCAGAGTATCTACTGAAGATCAGGACTATAGTAAACAAACGAATGAACTAATAGACTATGCTAAAAGGAATGATATAGAGATAGTTTATACATTTGAAGAAAAGATTAGTGGCTTTAAAAATGACAGAGAAGAATTTGAGAAGCTAACACAGCTTACTAAAGATGATATTGATATTATTCTTGTATGGGAATTATCCAGATTAAGTAGAAGGTCTATTTTCTTACAGCAGCAAGTTAGAGAATTTGCAGATAAAGGTATATGTATCTATTCTAAAAAAGAAAACTTATATACTCTCAACGAAGATGGCTCTGACAATAAGAGTTCAATGTTTACTATTGGCATCATATCAATGGTAGCAGAACAGGAAGTAGCCACATTAAAGGAAAGAACTATTTCATCTAAAAGAAATAAGATTTTAAATCAAGGTTATAGCTATACTTATGCAGCACCTTATGGTTATGATTATAATAAAGAAGCAAAAAAACTATCTATTAATGAGGAAGAAGCTGAAGTAGTAAAGAGAATCTTTCAACTTTGCACTGATGGGTATTCTACATATAGAATCCCTGTTATATTAAATAGTGAAGGTCTTAAAACAAAAGGTGGTATAAACTGGACAGTATCAACAATATCTTCCTTACTTACTAATACCGTTTATAAAGGTGTGGGTAAGCTTAGATTAAAAAGTGCTGAGCCCAAAAAAGGAAAGAAATATAGAAAAATATTAGAATTTACAACAGTGGAAGCACCAGCTATTATTTCTGCTGAAGTATATGATTTGGCGATTACTAAAATGAAAGAAAGAACTATAAGAAGTAATAGCAAAGGTACTAAACATTTCCAATTATTAAGAGGATTAATAAAGTGTCCATATTGTAAAATCTCTTATACTTATTCTCCTTTTAAAAGTGTTTATTGCTGCCACGATAGATATGTAAAGGCTTCAAATAAACCTATTGAATGTAAATCTAAGTCTATTAAGAGTCATAAAATTGAATATATTATCTGGGAAACAGTAAAAGTATTATATCATAAAGAATTGGCTGCAAATAAAACACAAGAAAATATAAAGCCTTTAAGAGAAGAAATTGAAGAACTTAAAAATAAGATAGCAGGTCTGGAAAAGAAAGAGGCAGAATTAACAGGTGAAGCTAATCTAATTGTTAATGCAGCTATTGATATTAAAAAACAGTTCCCTAATCTACCAAATCTTTATACTGATAAACTAAAGGAAGTAGATACTATTAATAAAGAAGCAGGTAAATATTTACAGGAAAAAGAGACTATCTTAAAAAAGATAAGTTCAAAAGAAAATCAAATAAAAGCTATTGAATCTATTGAAGATGTTAATGCTATAGTTAATACAATAACAGATGATACTGAAAAATATGATCTAATTCATAAAGTAATTGATAACATAGTTATATACAATGAAGACCGTATATCTTCTATAATAATTGTAACATTCCAAACTGGGCAGGTTATTTATATTGGTTACTATTCATCTAAGAAGTATGATTACTACACAATCTTTTATAATTCCAATGATGTGTATTTTGATACTGAAAAGAAGAAGGGATATATTAAGGAGAATACTATATCTGGATTTAGTCTATCTGTAGAAACTAAAGAATATTCTATTACAGATTTTTTAAAACAGTTTGATACTCCAGAAAATAGATATTATTTCTAAAAATATGACCTATTAGTAAATATATTTTTTACTTTTGCAAAGAACATATAAAAAAGTAAGTACTATGGGATTATTTATATTTATTCTTGTTGTAGTCTTAGGTATCACATTATTTATTCGTAAATACAATAAACAAGATGCAAAATTAGTTGATAGTAATCAAAAAGAAGAAGTTGAAAATATTTCCAAAAATACAATTGATGATGATATATCTTATTATATAAGCAATAACTATAAAGTATTTGGTTTATCTCCTCGTATAGGGTTTAGCTGTTATGAGCTAAAAGGTGTAAATTTTAGAAATCTAAGTTTTGCAGAATTAGGACAATTTAAAGGAGGATATGCTATTGCTGAAACAGATAATGAATATGATAAATGTGCAGTAGCAATTTACAATGATAAAAATACACACGTAGGTTACTTACCTAAAGGTAACAAAAAAACGTATAATTACATACTAGACAATAGTGGTAAAGTAGAAGCTTATGGTGTTATTGGATACAAAGAAGGTTATAATGGAGGAGATGGTATTTTTTATGGCTCTGTATGTGTAAAAACAGGATTATCAGCTAAAGAGAAACGAGAGCTACAAAAGAATAATAAAGTAAAAGAAGAAACAGAAAAGCCTACCTAGAATAAACGAAGTAGGCTTTATGGCTTGTAGTTTATACAATGTTATGGATCATTTTTTATTTTACATTAGAAGCAGATGGCTTATTATCGCCAGCATCTATAAGTACTATGTTTTCTGAATTGTTTAGCTCAAGATCGTTAAGAGTTTGATTAATTTTAAGAAGCTCTACCGCATTAAAGTAAAGAATAACAGTTATACTTTTACTTGTACCACTAGCTTTTTTATATATTTCAACTTGATTTTTTAGGTTCATTTTTAGTTTTGAGTTTGATGCCAATTTAAACTCTACCAATGATTTATTACTAGAACCATTTGAAATAGAATAATCAACAGGGCCACGTCCATTGTTAACTTCTCTATTTACATCCATTGGTGATTCAAACCAAGTAAAACGATAAATTAGTTGTAAATCTGCTTCTTTTTTTATCGGTATTCCTTTATGATAAAATATACGGTATCCATCTTTATTTTCTATTACATCTTTCATAAATAGAACCCGTTTCATAGCTTCTTCATAAGAAGATAATGGGAGCATAGAGTAAAAATTCGTTTGTTTTAATAAATCAACCAGAAATTGGATGTTATTTTTAAATATTGTCTCTACTTTATTAACATTCTCTTTTGAAAGATTTATAGCTCCTTCTTTATTCTCCTCTTTAGACTTAATGTAATAATTTAGAATTTCAGGGTATTGTTGTATTGTATCAGAAGCAGCTTTTGCCTTTTCCCTTTGGTTAGGCTCTTTCATCCTTTTATTATTACCTTTACCAATTATTACTGGTGCAGGCAGATGCTTCCTGTAAAAATTATTAATTTCACTTCTTAATTGTTCATTAGGAATAGTCCCGCAAATATCTAAAAAATTCCCTTTTAAATCATAACTATTAATCCAATTCTCATCTTTAGTAAGTATATCCTTAGGTGTTAGAATAATATGATCATTATTGTAATAAGGCAAAGTAAAAATTTGAGGACACCACCTCTCAAGTTTATAGTCAAAATAAACTTTATCTACATTTACTTTTCTTGTTTGTTCCTTTTTTAAATATTTCAATGCAAAAGTTTGTGTATAATTTAATAAGAATGATTTGATAAGATTACACGAAAAATCACTTATATTATCTCTACCAACTCCTAGTTGAAATAGTCCAACTTTCTCAATATGAGAAGTTGTTGTGATTATTTCATTATTTAAATCATTATAAACTTTATGCATATTTGAAGACATTGTTTCTCCAAATTTCATACCCAACCCACTACCTTTATTCCCAGAAATACTATATCCAAGCCAATTTTGTTTCACTTCTGAAAATTTATACCAAGACATAATGTTTGCTTTCGTTATTTTACCTTGTTCTGATTTAACTTTTAAGAAAGTCAAATATTTTAAGATGCTATTGTGTAACTCAAGATATTCATTTTTCTTACTACTGTAAAGTAAAAAAGGATCAATAAACAGAGGTAAATCACATATAAGTGAAATATTAAATGCCCCATAATTCTCAAAATCGCTTTCACGAACTTTAAAATAATCTATAAAATAAGCCATAACTATTGTATTTATTTGTTTGTTTTTCAAAAATAGCTATTTATTTACATTTATTGTGAGATATTATTTTTTTAACATTTAAAATGTTGATAATTATGTATTATACTCTAATTTAAATGTGATTTACATCATATACCATTCTTTATAATAAATATTTGTGCTTTATTCGTTGGTATCATTCAAACACATTTATCTATTTTTTCTGTCTCTACTGCTGTAGTTTTGTTACAGTGTAAATAATCCACTGAAGCTGTATTAACTATATTACCAGTACTATATCAATAAACAATATCTTCACCAAAGAAATTTATATAGTAAGCTAAATCACAGCCATTATCTTCTTTAGCTTTTAATAAAGCTTTTAATTTACTATCTTCTATAAGATGAGTATCATAATCTTTGTATTTAATATCCCTGCATTTTATTTCAGCTACTATCTTTTTACCTTTATAAGTGAAATAGTAATCTACTGGATCAAATTTATCTGTTGTTGGTTGTTGGTCTGTTGCTCCTATTTGGTCTAGGAATGATTTTAATAAGGTTCTGCCTTTATTTTCTAATTCTTGAAAGTTATCCATTGGTAGGTTAGTTATTTTGATTAGTTAATTCATCTATTGCTTTGTTAATTCTTTAGCTACTCAATCAATTACTACTTTTATAGTTATTCACATAAAATAAAAGCCAATTATATCAATGATAGCCAGTAAAATAATTAAAAATGTAATCATAATATTAAGTTTTATAAGGTTATTTCTCAGGTATCTGTATTGGTAGATTTATATGGAACACCAGTTAATAGCCAGTAAGACCAGCTTTTTAAATCCTCTATCTCTTTAAAATCTTTGCTTTTTGCACTTAAATAGATAGCTTCATACTTTGAAAGTGGAATATTGTTTATCTTTTTAGTGTTTATAATGCTTTCCAAACTATCAAAAATGGTTTGTACTTCCTTAGGAATTTTATTAGGTTCATCTATTATCAATGATTCAACTTTGAGTATTCAGCCATTATCTGTTATTTCCAATAAATCTTTTGCTATTAATTCTTCATTATACTTCTTAATCGTTGCTTTACCCATTTTAAGCATCTTTTCAAGTTCATTTACTGATCTGCTTATTATGTATGAATGAGGCTCTGTAACACTAAATAGTTTAATAATATAACCTTTTAATTTTATTGGTAAATCTAGACTTATAAGTGTTTTACTTATTCTTCTGTACTTTGTTGGTATTGGCTCTTTAAATGTATAGGTGTTTCTTGTAACCTTATTGCCGTTTTTATAAGATTTTCCATCTGCTGTTACTACTTTTACTTCTGTGCTTTCTCTTAGTCTATCAGTAAATGATTTGCTTTTATTGTTGCCATTATAAGCCGTAACTTTTTCACCCACAAAATCAGCTAATTGATCTAAAGTTGTATCTGTTTTTAATTCTCTATCTGTAGTAAGTGATAAAATAAACAGCCTATAAACATCTGAGCAGCCAAAATGCTCTATTAATGAATTATTCATTATTGTATAGCTTTTAAAAGGAAGATTCTTTTGTTTCATTATATGGCTTACGCTCTTTATAGGTTATTATTTCTGTATCTGGAGAAATTTTATCTTTTGTAATTTCACATATATATCTGTTATTTCTTAGCCAATTAATTTTAGTAGTACTTAGGAGATTAACTTTTCTAATTGTACTTAGTTTGTCATAAACTTTATTTTCATATAGTCACATAAATGTTATTATTGGGAATTTGAAAAAATATATTCATCTGATAGAACCCGAAAGGGTTCTGAAGATACTTAAGGAATGTAGTATAGGAATGTAGAGTACTAAGAAATAATCTTACTTTGGAGATAGGAAAAAAACTTTTGTCGGCAAAAATAAAACCAGATCTTTTATCTGGCTTTATTTCGGTAAAAATCAATCTTATAAAGTAACTTTATCTATAATAGCAAATTGAGATAAATATTTAGTTATAGTCTTTTCTTTATTTCTGATACTACAAAGGTAGTAAATTTATTCGACATAAATTCCTAAAAGACTAAAAAACTTTAAATAGACTACCGAGGTAGCTCTGAGTTTGATATTTGGGGTTTTGGCACTGGGTACAACTGAATATAATAAAGTGAGATCTAATTCAATATTAAACACAAATTATTCCAATATTGAATTAAATTTCGGTTGCAATAATCTATATTTGTAAATCACAATTAATTATGAGTAATGAAACAGTTCTTTATAAAATGGAAATATTGGCTTATAATAGGAATAATAGTACTCATACTCTTAATAAACTACTATACAAATATTGCCAACTTTTTCTTTCTTAGCAGTAATAATAATCCTTATGGAGAACTCCTTAAAGTTCTTATTACCGCTATAGGTGGTATTTGTGTAATTTATGGTTTATGGCTTAATAATAAAAGAATAGGCGAACAAACTAGACAGAATAACCTTACTGATAAAAGTAATAATGATAAGCGATTTGGCGAAGCCGTCTCTTATCTTAATAGTGATAATGTTGGGATTGCTATTGGTGGAGTTTACACATTAAATCAATTGGCTTTAGAGGATGAAAGATACAGAAAAATTGTTTGCAATATTTTTTGTCAGTATCTATCAAGAACTACAAAAGATAATTATACGAAAGAACGTTATCAAGTTAACAAAGTAATTATTGATTTACTATTTAGACGGTTTAATTCAATTGTTGATTCTGATGATGAAGATTTTGATATAGAGAATGCATATTTTGTGGGTGTTACTATTGAAGATACAAAAGGGGTTAGGTTTAGATATTCTGTTTTTGAAGAATGCTCCATAGAATGTTATGAGTTAACCATCTTTGAACACTCAGCTATATTATCTTCATTTATTAGCCTATATGATCATATAGGACTTGGTTCTTCATTAATAAAAGATACTGTAATAGAATCTTACAAAGCCCATTCTTCAAGAATAACTATTGAAGAAGGTGAAATAGAACGAGTTAAGATATTGGCAGAGCACGAAATAAACAAGATGCTTATAAGGGAGAATAGAATTAATGATCTTTATATAACTGCTGGTTTATGTATGAATGGAACTCTTGCTTTAAAATACAAATCAGATATAACAATAAATTGTCCAGATGTTGATAATTTATTAATTAGAGGGGATACTAGCCTAGTCAAAATAGACAAATCTTCACCTTATGATGTGTAAGGTGTATTATGTTCTTTCTGGTGACATTCCTTACAAACACTCTGGAGATTGTTATAATTATATGCTTTCTCCAGTCTTTTTAAGCCTTCGTAGTTCATAAACGAATCTAGATGGTGTACATCTTCGGCGGGCTTAATAATTCCTTTAGCTAAACAGACTTCACAAAGCGGTTGCTCTAGTAGTTTTGCATCTCTTAATTTCCTTCATCTGGAAGTATTATATACTTCCTGTCTCTCCTTTCTTTTATTGGAATTATTATTCTGTTTCTTTGCTTTCTTCAGTGTTGGCATCTTCTAAGTAGATTTGATGTTTATAAAGTTCTTTCTGATCTTGTTTTATCTGGAAGTTTACCATCTTTAGGCGATAATCTATATAGTCCAACACTTGCTTTTCATCTATTTCAGATAGTTCTTCCATCACTTTTACAAGTGTATTGTGGAATATATCTTCTGAGGTTTGACACATAGACAACTTAGATTTGTCTTTTACATACTTAGATCATAGCTTAGTATAGTTCTTTTCAATGATAGCAGATACATCTTTATTAATTGTAGCTTTATTGCTGCTTATTTTCCTGATTTTAGGAGCTTGTTCTTTATCTGGGTACAGAATATTAAGTAACGCTGATTCTGTAGTGTTTCATTGTTTACAAGTACTTTCTATTCCATTATCATAGATATATTGTAGCAGTGTTTCTTTAGTTGGTTTTTGTTTCTTCATAGTATTTGTCTAATAGTTCATTATTCTTATTAAAAAAGTCATTCATTATCAATCTAACTAGTTTAGCTTTATCTACTTTGGTTGCTTTATGAAGTATATCTAAATTTTGGTTTAAATCATTATCTAATCTTACTGTGATACGTGTTTGCATTGATGTTAATTTCATAGTTTAGATGCTTTAGGTTACTTGTAAAGATACAAAAAATGCACCATAAAAATTAACAAATTGGGTGAAAAATTAAATTATTAGATTGAGATTCATATCTTTGTATGTAATTTAAACTTGAAGTGATATGAAGAAACTTTTAGGCTGGTTAATGAGTAATTTATTACTCATTTTAATCTTTGTTGTCTTTATAATAGCTGTAATAATGATAGTGCTATATTTTGTAACTTTAATTGGTTATGATAATGTTATACACTTTAAATGGGAATTTTCTAAAGAATCAACAGACTGGGGATATTTTGGTAGTTATTTTGCTTCAATAACAGGTTTATTAGCTTTTGCAGGTGTATTATATACTATTAAAATCTCAAATGAAAATAATAGAGCAAGCGAAGAAAGGGGAACCTTCTTTAAAATGCTGGAATTATACCAAAAACAATTTGATGCAGTAACTTGTAATGGAAAGAAAAGCATTGAAGCATTTGAATTATATGGAAAAAAGGCAAATGATGATTTAATATTATATGTTACACTAAATAGACTAAAAAAAATTGAGAATAATGAATTTCAAGTTGAGACTAATGAGTCTGAGGCTATAAATGGATTTAAAAATACACTAATTAATTCAAATGTAGATATTAGTGTTAGAAAATTGGAACAAGATATTAATGGGGGAACTTTTGATGAATATATGGGTTGCTTAAATGATGCTAAAGAATATTTTGATTCTTTAACTGGAAATATGAAGGATGAAGAAAGATCTCAAGCTATGGGATATGTGGGTAATCTCATTCATAAAGAAAATGGACATTTTTTAGGACAATATTGTAGAACAATAAATAACTTATTACAACTCATTTCTAATTTCAAGGAGTCTAAAACATACTATGAAATATTCAAAGATCAACTCTCAAGATATGAACTTTTAATACTTTTATATAGTGCTTTAAGCAAACAATCTAAACTCACTGATGTCATACTGCTTAAAAATAATTATATTTTTGAGAATCTACCTATAGAAGATATTATTTTCATTTATCCCAAAGTAAAAGATAAATGGGACATAATCCACAAGATGACTATTAATGGTATTCTAAAGAGCAAAATTAAATATCTAACCAACGAAGAAAATATAAAGAGTAAAGCAAACAGTTATATTGATGAAGTTTGGGCAGCCATTAAATAGGTTTCATATTAGAAATGATAAAAAGTTTTTAATATGGCAAAATATGCAATACCAGAGGATATAGAGAATGATGCTGCTGAATATATGACAGATGTACTATCTGAACTAGAAAACAGAGGTATTTTAGAAGAAGTAGACAGTGCAGCCTTAACTATGTTAGCACGTAATTATTCAATGTTTATTAAGGCTTCTAAGCAGTTAGAAATAGATGGTCTGACTGTTTTAAGTGACAGAGGTAATATAGCACCACACCCACTTATAAAGGTAGCTAAAGATGCACAAACGCAAGCAATGAAAGTAATGCTGGAATTTGGTTTAACGGCTAAATCCAGAACTAAACTACCAAAGAAGGATAATGAAGATACTGAACCTTCACCTTTTGAGCAGTTTATAAAGGAAGGAAAGGAAGTTAGATAAGATGAAATTTTACTATGATTACTGTAGTAAAGTTCTTAATGATGAAATAACAACAGGTGAAACTATAAAGCTTGCTTGTAAGAGATTCCAGAGTGATCTTAAAAGGGATGATCTGGAGTTTAGAGAAGATAAAGTAGACAGAGCAATAGCATTTATAAGCACACTCAAACACTTCACTGGTAAGCATTCAGGCAAGCCCTTTATTCTGGAAGGCTGACAGCAGTTTATAATAGCAAACATTATAGGTTTTTACTGAAAATCTACAGGAACTAGACGTTTTACCAGTTCTTACATTGAAGTTAGTAGGAAACAAGGTAAAACAGCTTTAGCTGCTGCTTTGTGCTTATACTACTTAATAGCTGACGGTGAAGATGGTGCTGAAGTTCTTTTAGCTGCAAACAGTAAAGAACAGGCAAAGATAGCCTTTGATATGTGTAGTAACTTTGTTAAAGGACTTGATTCTAAAGCCAAATATTTAACTCCTTACAGAGCAGATATTTTATTCAGAAGTACAAACAGTAAACTAAAAGTATTAGCTGCTGATGATAGTAAGCTGGATGGCTTTAATGCTTCATTTGGTCTACTGGATGAATACCACGCTGCACCAAACAGCAAAGTAAGAGACGTTATAAAGTCTAGTATGGGAATGCGTGAAAATCCCCACCTTTGTACTATTACTACTGCTGGATTTGATAAAACACTTCCTTGTTATCAATTAAGAACTGTAGCTATAGAGGTTTTGAATGAGCTAAAAACAGATGATGAAATGTTTATAGCCATTTATTCATTAGATACTGAAGATGACTGAAGAGATGAAAAGAACTGAATAAAGTGTGCTCCTAACTTAGATATTACTGTTACCACCAAATACATTAAAGGACAGGTACAGCAAGCTATAAACAATCCTTCTGATGAAGTAGGTGTAAAGACTAAAACACTAAACTTATGGTGTGATTCTTCTAATGTATGACTACCAGATGAATATATAGTAAGATCCAGTAAGCAGATTAATCTTTCTGACTTTAAAGATGAAACTTGTTACATAGGAGTAGATTTAGGAGCTACATCTGACTTAACAGCAGTAGCCTATTTACTAGTAAAGGATGATAAGTATTACTTCAAAGTACACTATTATCTTCCAGAATCTGCTTTAAAAGAAAAGGTAGATAAAGAGCTTTACAAGTTATGGAAACAGCAGGGATTACTAACTATTACCAGTGGTAATGTTACAGACTATGACTATATTACTACTGATATGCTTAAATACTCTGAGATAGTTAATATTACTTCTGTAGGGTATGACAAATACAATGCAACACAATGAGCTATAAATGCAACTTCAGAAGGTTTACCACTGGAAGAATACAGCCAGTCACTAGCCAATTTTAATAAACCTACCAGAGAGCTGGAGAGACTTATTTTATCAGGAAAAGCTGTAATAGATAACAATGAGATTAACAGATTCTGTTTTAGAAATGTAGTACTGAAATCAGATCACAATGGCAACTGTAAACCAGATAAAAGTGTGAACAAAAAGAAGATTGACGGTACTATAGCAATTATACAGGCTTTAGGAATGTATTTAGAAAAGCCACATTATTCAAATGACATATACACAATTTAAAGATGAACTGATTTAAAAGGAAAAAACCATAACATATAGAAGAAAGAGGTAATATTTTTGATTCTCTTATGTATAATTCCAATGGTGGTTATACAACCAATAAAGCAATGTTACTATCTGCTGTTTACAGGTGCGTAAATGTAATCAGTGATTCAGTAGCACAATTACCATTAGAACCATACTTAATAGATGCTTCTGGTTACAAAACAAAATATGTAGCACATCCTACTTACTACTTACTGAATAAAGAACCAAATAACAGAATGACTAGATTTATATTCATTCAGGCACTAGTAGCCAGTGTTCTTTTAAAGGGTAATGGTTATGCTTATATAGAAAGAGATAAACAAGGCAATGCTATAGCCTTGCAATTTATAGACAGCACTTATGTTACAGTGGTTACTACTGATAAGACAAATAAACTGATGTATTCCATTACAGGTTTTAATAGTTTGATAGAACCTATTAATATGATTCATATACTAAACTTTACTTATGATGGTATTAATGGGATTAGTACACTGGAACACGCCAAACAAACATTAGGTTTATCTACAGATTCAGAAAGTCACGCTGCTGGCTTCTTTAAAGGTGGTGCTAATTTAGCTGGAATCTTAAAAGTACAATCCACACTTACAGGTAAACAGAAAACAGAATTAAAGACCAGTTGGCAAACAGCCTTTTCTCCTTCTACTGGAACACCTAATGGGGTTGCTGTTTTAGAAGGAAATATGGACTTTCAGCCAATAACAGTAAGTCCAGCAGATGCACAACTATTAGAAACGAGGGAATTTAATGTAATTGATGTTTGCAGGTTCTTTGGTGTTTCACCAGTTAAAGCATTTGACCTTACTAAATCCAGCTATTCAACTGTAGAAGCTACTCAACTGGCATTCCTTACAGATACACTTTCACCACTTTTAGAAAAGATAGAGCTGGAATTTGAACGCAAACTTTATAAGCCATCTGAAAAAAATAACATAGATGTAAAGTTTGACACTTCAGCTTTATTGAGAGCTGATAAAGCTAGTTTGGCTGAATACTATAACAAGTTATTCCAGATAGGTGTAATTACTCCTAACGAGATCAGAAAAGCACTTGATTTACCAGCTTTACCAGATGGTAATGAAAGCTTTGTACAGGTAAATGTAACCACATTAAAGAATGCAATTAAAGAAAAAAATGAAGGAAATTAGAAACAGTAGCTGAGAAGTAAGAGCCAAAGAAGATAGCAGAACTGTAGAAGGTTATGCTTTGGTCTTTAATAAGGAATCCAGAGATTTAGGGGGATTTACTGAAGTTATAGAACCAGAAGCAATAGAAGGTATTCTGGATAAATCAGATATACTATGCTTACTTAATCACAACGAAGAAAGAGGTGTATTAGCCAGGTCAAAGTTTGGAAACGGTTCTTTGCAGTTAGAAGTAGATAGTACTGGATTAAAGTACAGATTTGAAGCACCTGCAACAGCTTTAGGTGATGAACTATTAGAAGGATTAAAGAGAGGTGATATTAGTACTTCTTCATTTGCTTTCACTATTGAGAATGATAAATGGGAAAAGAGAAGTGATGGAAGCTATTTAAGAAAGATCACAAAGTTTAAAGAGTTGTTTGATGTTTCACCAGTTTACAAAGAAGCTTATCCAGATACTTCTGTAGCTCTTAGAAAGATACAGGATTTAGATAAAGATAACTTAGAAGAATATTTTAAAAGCCTTAAAAACAGGATTAACTAATGAACACACTGGAACTTTTAGACAAGAAAGACCAACTAAAGAAAAGAGCACAGGAAATAGTATTAGGTGCTGAGAAAGAGACAAGAAAACTGAATGATGCAGAGAATAATGAATTTGATAGCATTACTAATCAGTTGGCAGAGATTGATAACCAGATAAGATCTATTGAAGAAGAAAACAAACGTAACCTTAACAACGTAACTAAACAAACTAAAACTATGAAAGAGAATTTTTCATTACTTAGAGCTATCAATGATGTAGCTAATAACAGACAATTAGACGAAAGAGCACAAGAAGTAATTAATGCAGGTATTGCAGAATTTAGAAAGTCTGGACAAAATTATGCAGGTCAAATAGTTTTGCCTGTAGAAGAAAGAGCTACTGTTTCTGCAACTGTAGCAACTGCTGGAGAAGAAATAGTAGCAGAAGATAAATTGGGAATCTTAGAACCATTAAGAGCTAACTTGGTAATGGTACAAGCTGGTGCTTCATATCTTTCAGGATTAACTGGTAATGTATCTATTCCTGCTTATTCAGGCAGTAATGTAGCGTGAGCTGGTGAAACTGCTGGAGCTTCAGATGGTGCTGGTGCTTTCAGTGAAGTAACCTTAGAACCTAAAAGACTTACTGCTTATATTGATGTATCAAAACAATTCCTTATTCAGGATTCTTTAAGTGCAGAAGAAATGCTTAAAAGAGATATTGTTAATGCAATCTCGAATAAATTGGAAGCAACTGTATTAGGTTCAGAAGCAGCAACAAGTACACAACCAGCAGGACTATTAAACGGTGTTACAGCTTCTACTACAGATGTAACTTATAAAGATATTGTTTCAATGGAAACAGCTTTAGAGTCTGCAAACGTAAAAGGAAACAAAGTATTTATAGTTTCTCCATCTGCTAAAGGCACATTAAAGACTACTCTTAAAGCTACTGGTGTATCTGGTTATTTGATGGAAGGAAACGAAGTAAACGGTTACAATACTCTTTGTACTTCTGCTGTACCTTCTAAAGGTGTAGTATTTGGATGCTTTGAAGATTATGTAATAGGTCAATGGGGAGGAATTGATTTAACTGTAGATCCTTATACACAAGCAGCTAATGGTAAAGTAAGACTTGTTATCAATGCTTACTTTGATGCAAAACCACGTAGAACTGAATCTTTCCAGAAAGCAATCTTAAAGTAATCTAAGCAATGAATTATATTACACTGGAACAGGCGAAACAGCACTTACTGGTGGATATAGATTTTAAGGCAGATGATTTGTATATATTGGATTTAATTACTGTAGCAGAAGATACAGTGAAGCAACATCTGAATGTTATATCATTAAGTGATTTAGAAGTGGGTGGTGAATTGCCACCTGCTATAATTCACGCTATGTTACTAATGATTGGTAATCTTTATGCAAACAGAGAACCAGTTGCATTTACTACAGTAGCAAAAATTCCTTTATCTTATGAGTATCTGCTGGGATTATATAAACACTATAGCGTAAAGTAAGTATGAGAGCAGGTTTAATGAGAGAAACAATAACTATTCAAAAGCTGACAGCTACAAAAGATTCTTATGGGGCAAATACTTCTTTATGAGTGGATAAATTCACTACCAGAGCACAAGTAACCACCAATTCAGGAAACAGGCTAAATCAGAATAATGAAATGATCCATACCTACAATGTAACCTTTACTATTAGGCTTTATCACAATGTGGAAGAAGCAGACAGGATTATTTATAATGGCAGGAAATACAGAATAATCTCTATTAATAAAGAGCTGTATAAACAGGCTATAACAATTATAGGAGAACTAATAAATGAGTAATCAGGGTTTAGAAGTAGAGACTAAAGATGTGCTGAATATGTTTGCTGATCTTACAGGTAAAGAACAAAAAAAGGTATATAGAAATGCTTTAAGAATAGCAGCCAGAATATTAGTAAAAGAGGCTAAACAGCAATTAAGAGGCGTCATTGGCAGCAAGATTAATAGTAAAAACAAGTGGAACGGCAAGACTTTAGGTAGTGGTATTAAACTAAAACTGGACAAGGAAGCTACAGAAGCTAAGGTTCATATTATGGGAGACTTCAGGTTAAAGTTCTTTGAGAAAGGAACAAAAAACAGAACTCTCAGAAAAAATGGAGCTAACAGAGGTGCAATGACAGCACACTATTTTTTTAGAACTGCTAAATCTGATAAAGAAAATGAAATCTTTAATTCACTTGATAAGATTATTTCAGAATCAATTAATAGAGTAGCTAATAAGTAATAATATGAGTTTACAAATTGGGAAAGCTATCTATGATATATTACATAGTAATACTGAAATAGTAGCAAAATTACAGGATAAGATTTTCCCTTTGATAGTAGATAATACTACAACTTTTCCTTTTATTGTTTATAAGAGAACAGGAATCACACCAGCTTATACAAAAGATAGATTTTCTTCTAATGATACTGTTACGGTAGATATTATAGTAGCTTCTGAAGTCTATTATGAAAGTGTTGAAATAGCTGATCTGGTACGTCTGGCTTTAGAAGGGAAAAGGGGAACATATTCCAATATATGAATAGAAGATATAAGAATCATTTCAGCAGATGAAGATTTTATAGAAGATACATTTATTCAAACAATTACATTTAATATAATAACAAATGGCAAATACAATAGTTAGAGGTTCAGACCTGATGCTTTTTTATAATGGAAAGTCATTAGCTTATGCAACCAGCCACAAACTTTCTTTATCTGGTGAAGCTAAAGAAATATCAAGTAAAGATAGTGGAGAATGGACTGATAAGATGATTGGAAAATTAAGCTGAAATATCACTTCTGAAAACCTGTTTACAGAAACAGACTATACTTCTATGGTTGATTTGTGGATGGCAAGACAATCAATAGATGTTATTTTTTCAGTTAAAGATCCTACAGCAACTACTATTCCTGAAGGTGGATGGACACCCAAAGCAGCATCTGGTTTTAAAGGGAAAGTAGTAATCACTCAGATAGAAGCCAACGCTTCAGATAATGAAAATGCAACCTATTCCATTACTCTGGAAGGTACAGGTGCATTAACTAAGATTACTGCATAATCAGATAAATAGAATGAAATTAAGGGAAAGCTTTGGCTATAGCTGATAGCTTTCCCTTTTTAATTAATGATACTATGGAACTTACAATCAAAGACAAACAATATACAATTAAATATACCTTAAGGGCACTGTTTATCTATGAACAGATTACAGGAAAAGCTTTTAAACTTGAAACACTTACAGATCAGTATCTCTTTTCTTATTCTCTCATTCTGGCTAATATTCCTGACATTGAAATGAGTTTTGATGATTTTATAACAGAATGTGATCTGAATCCAGAACTGATAACGAGTATGCAGCAGTTTATTGCTAAAGAAGCAGAGAAGCAGGCAGTATATGTAAAGGATAAAACGGATTCAAAAAAAAAGAATTAACCATTAGTGAGTTATATTCTTTACTGGTTATTGAAGGTGGCATAGATCCAGAATATTTTATGGACAAAATGCAGGTATGTGAATTAGCTCCACTGCTAAAGAACATCTTTAAGAAGAATAGAGAGAGTTGGGAACAAACAAGAATGATAGCCTATATAACAGCTCAGGCAAATTGCACCAAACAACTTAAACCTACTGATATATTAAAGTTTGATTGAGATAATATTGATGAAAAAGAAACATCTATTAGCAAGGAAGATATAATGAGATTAAAAGAAAAGTCAAAACAATTTTTAAATATACTATAATATGGCAGATTTAGTAACAAGAATATTATTAAACAGCACACAATTTGATAATAATATAGCCAAAAGTTGCAAGGAGGTTCAGAAGTTCAATGAAGTTTCAAAGAATGTAACAGGGGTAATAGGTAAGTTTGCAGGAATGATTGGTTTATCTATGGGGGCAATGGAAGCTTTTAATAAGTATATTGATTCTGGAGCAGAAACACAAAAAGCTTTCAAACTTGCAATCTCAGCCAGCAAAGATACTGTAGACTTATTCTTTCAAAGCTTGAATACTGGAAATTTTGCAGCATTTAATAAAGGAATAACTGGAGCAATCAACAATATGCTTGAACTTGAAAAAATAAGGGCATCTTATAATAAAACAAAGAACTCTACAGATGTTTTGAGATCAGAATATAATTATAATGCCCAAAGATATAAAGCTATTATTAATGATCCCCATTCAAGCAAAGCGCAGGTTGCAGCAGCTAAAAGCCAGCTCCTTAAGATAACTAAGGATTTTACAACCCAATTAGAGGGACAAAATACTATTAATAAAAAAGAACTTGTTCAAAATGCACGCTCAAAAACTGGCAGGTATTATACAGCAAATGATATGAATGCATTTGCTACTGTCTACAATAATCCAGCTTCAAAAGATCCTAGAAAAAAGGCTTATGATGCTTATAATAAAAAAATGGATAAACTTGAAAATCAGTTATATACTTATAATCAGGTTGGAACTAATTATGGAACAGTCACTACTAAATCTGTTAATCAGAGAGTAGCTGCTGAAATCGCAAAGTTAAAAAAGCAGAATAATGAATTTGATAGAATGAGGATTCTTTCTAAGCAAGACAGTAAGCAAAGAAATGAATATTATAACTCATTAAAAGAGTATTACGACACAAAAGAAGAAGCTGAACAGAATTATAATTTTGCAATTAAACAGGAAAAAAGGGCTGATAAAATATTGAAAGGTAAAAAGAAGGATAAGCCTGTTAGTCCTGCTGGTTCCATTGCAGAAATTGATAGTGAACTTGCAAGCTGGAATAAAAAGTTAAACGAAGCAACGACCAACGCTTTACGTAGATCTGCACAGAAGATGATTGATGAATTAGAGGCTAAAAAGATAAAATTGACTTTTGATGCAAAATATGGAGATATGAAGAATGTTAAGCAGAAAATGGCTGGAGTTTTGGGAGATAATACCAAAGGTACAGATTTTAGCAAAATATCAACCCAACCATTAACTGATAAAATAACGAAGAAGGATATTAAAATTAATAATGAATTTGCAGAATCTCTTTATGTTATTAGTAATGTTATGGGTAATTTATCTGGTACAATGTCAGATAGTGCTCAAGAATGAACAAACTTTGCATCTACAGTATTGGGTGCTGTTGCTTCAGCTATTCCTGCTATTCAATCTTTGGCAATGGCAGAAGGTATAGAACAATCTCAGAAAATGCCTTTTCCTGCTAACTTAATTGCACTTACAGCAAGTGTTACAGCAATTATAGGAGCTTTTGCTCAAGTTGGCAAGGTTAAAAAAATGGCTGAAGGTGGTTTAGTTTATGGCAATTCTTTAGTAAATGTTGGTGAATATGCGGGAGCTAGTTCCAATCCAGAAGTTATAGCACCACTTAATAAACTGAAACAAATTATTAAACCACAAAGCAATGATTTTTCAGGTGGAAATGTAACTTTTGAAATAGAAGGACGTAAACTGGTAGGTGTGCTTAGTAATTACAACAAACAACAAAATAGAATTAAGTAATGAGCTGGAATATAAAATACTACTATACATTTAAGTCTATATCAAATGACAGTTATAAAGTTGAAATATTAACAACTGATGCTGTTATACCTGTAGAGATATTAGGTGCTTCACCACCATTAGAATTAGAATATCCTGTAGCAAATAAGTTAGATGTAATAAGGTCAGCAGGGGCAACACTTAATTTAATAAGTGAGACATTGTTTCAATACTTTGATCTTAATACAGATGATATGCAAAAGTATAAGGTTATTATTTATAAGAATGATTCAGAATACTGATCTGGCTGATTAGATAGTGAATTATATAGTGAAACACTTAGTGAATATGACAGATATTCAGTATCATTTACAGCTTCAGATTTTAATATTCTGGAACGACTAAAATACGTTGATGGAGATAATAAATATACTGATATTGTTAGTTTATTCACTGTTATCAATAGATGTATTAAAAAGCTTGGATTATCCACTACATTGCATATAGCAAGCAGTACTACTTCATCTGAATTTGATATTACAGATACAGAAACAATATTGCATAAAGTCTTTATTCAATCAGCTAATTTTTATGATGAGAAAGATGAAGCTATGAGCCTTAAAGATGTTATAGAAATTGTTTTAAAACCTTTTGGTTTGATATTGGTACAGATAAATAATGAATTTTACATATATGACATTAATAGTCTGATTAATAATTCAGTATTTAAAAAATATACTGATGGAACATACGTATCATCTTTACCATTGTCATTAAATGCAATTGATTTACAGGGATTATTCAGTTCTGAAGATAGCACACTAGAATTTGATACTTTATACAATAATGTAGAACTAACATCTTCATTATATGCAGATGATTCTTTATATGAAAAAGAAGTAGATAAAAATAATCTGGAAAATCTAGTATCAACAACTTCTGTAAGTGGTCTCAATGGATATGATGGAACAAAATACATATATAGCAATTGTAGTGATTTTACTGATTATACAGGCGAATACTACTTATATACAACAAAGGGAAGTAATGATACTTTAGCTGGCGTTAAATTGCCTTATGCTTATGATAAGTCAGGTATTACATATAATGAACCAACAACAGGAATAGATTTTAAACCTGCTGAATATATTATCAATACTGAAGGAGTTAGTAAACTTAATATTAAGGCGCAGATATATATTAATACTAAAACTAATCCCTTAGATATTTATATAGATGAAGCAAATGAAGGTTTAGGTATTAAGTATGATAAAGATAATTCACAGTGTGCTGAACTTAGTTGTGATCTGTTTATGTTAGATACAAATGGAAATATAATATCATATCTGGATAATACAAGTGCTCAAAGTTTAGTTTGGAAAACTGATATTAGCAGTAAAACAAAGCACACTTTCAGAATGAACTTTGCAGCTTCTGCTACTCCTTTATCTTCTACTAATTCAACAGTCTTAGACACTGAATTAATCAACAGTAATATAATAAGTAAATATGAGTGAAACACATTTACAGGATCTTCATATACTAACGATAATTATCAAAAGGGAGCAGATATAAATATTACTGGGGGGTGTTATCTCAAATTAGTTATATATAGCTGTTTAATATCTAATCCAAAAGCTGGTCAGGCTGCTTATTGGGTAGATAAAGATAACATTCTAAAGGAAATCTTATTGCAATCTGTAACGTTTGAAATGTTTGATAAATATGGTGATAAGTTAGAAACTTCAGATATAGTATATAATAGCTATATCAATAAGAATGTAAAATCTGATTATGAAGGAGTAGATATTAAAGTTTGTACTGCTAATAAAGACAAGATAAAAGTTGGCAAAGCCAATTTGCTTTATATGGAGAATAACCTATATAAACTGGCAACTTCATTTAACAGATCAGGACAGGTTAATAATTTAGAGCAGCTACTAATTAGAACTATTCATTCCAATTATGCAAGTAAGACATATAAAATAGAAGCAGATATACAAACGAGCGAAAATATATATTTAAGCCCCATTACATACACTTCAATATTGCCTAATAATACATTCTATTTATCTGGTACTATCATAGATTTTGCAAATGACACACAACGAGTTACTTTAAATCAATTATCAATAGATAATATTGACCTATCTTCTATAGATTTATATGATGAAGATGGAAAATTAATAAAGACAATAAAAAATAATGTAACCACAAGAACGACAAAAGCCAGAACAGGTAACTTATTAGATAGTATGACTGGATATGTAACTACGTCATCTAATAGTTTTGGCTCACTTAATTTATCAGTAATAGATGGTGGAACTTTTTAACTACATAAATACAAAATTATGCAAATAACTATAGCAACATTAATAACAGCAGGAACTTCTATAACAACTTGAATACTTAGTAAGGAATATCTATTTCCTTATATTGTTAAGGCTTATGAATGGATAATTGGGAAGAAAAGAGAAAAAGATAAGGAGAATATTGATTCAAGTAAAGAACTCCTAGAAATTAAAGATAAAGCTAATGACGTATACGAGAATCAATTAGAGTTTTGTATGAAACAAATTGGTGAATTACAAACTAGACTAACAGAAAAACAGTATGAACTGAATGATTATATTAATCAATTAGCAGAGCTAAGAAGTAAGATTGTAGATATGCAGAAACAGTTATATGAATATCAAATAAAGAATAACAAACTAAGTTCCTTATGCTGTTCAAATTTGGGCTGCAAATATCGTATAGCTAATATTGATGAATGTATTACTAAGTAAGATATAATTAAATAGAAAACTAATAAAAGAATATATGTCACAAATAATTAAATTAAAAAATTCTAGTAGTACTTCTGCACCAACTAGTTTAGAATATGGTGAAGTTGCTTTAGGTTATCTTAAAGGTTCAGAAAAGTTATACTTTAAAAATTCTAACGGTGAAATTATTACTTTAAATGACTGAAGTAAATTATTAAGTAAACCAACTACATTAAGTGGATTTGGTATAACTGATGCAGTAGGTAGCAGCACTTTTAATACACACGTAGCTTCAAATTTACATCTTACAGATTCACAAAGAAGTGTACTTTCACTGTTATCTGTAGTAGATGGCAAACTGAAAATAGATGCAGATACTTATTCAACTGGTGAACTATCAGCTTATGGAGTTGGAACAGGTGGAGGTGGTGGAGCTGGACTAATTCAGTCTGTATATGGTTCCTCTGGTTTGGGTGGAACTTATTTAGACAGTGATTTAACCAATTCATTTAATGCTTATACTGTTAATCTTATAAATTCAAATCTTAATAGTGCTATTTCAAGAATTTCTACTTTAGAAGGTGGTTCTGCAACTTCAATTTCAACAACTGGAACAGGTAATGCTATTACTTCAGTAACTAAATCAGGAACGGCATTAACATTCACTAAAGGAACTACTTTTATTGCAGAAGGAGATAGTAGGCTTACAGATGCTAGAAAGAATCCAAATGCATTAACTTTTACAGGATATTCTACAGCCACTTATGATGGTAGTGCTGCAATCTCAGTTCCAATTCCTACAAAAGTTTCACAATTAACCAATGATAGCTCTTTCTTAACTGCTATAACAAAAGCACAGGTAGAAGCAGTTCTTACAGGAAATATTACTTCCCATACACACAGCCAATATTTAACAGGTAATCAAACTATTTCTGTTACTGGTGATGCAACAGGTTCAGGAACTACAGCTATTGCTTTAACTTTGGCAAATAGTGGTGTAACTGCTGGAACTTATAGATCAGTAACAGTAGATGCTAAAGGCAGAGTGACTGCTGGAACTAATCCAACTACTTTAAGTGGTTATGGAATTACAGACGCTTTATCTAGTTCTGGTGGAACAATATCTGGTAATTTAACAGTTACAGGTAATTTAGTTCTGAATGGTACAACCACTACAGTTAATAGTACAACAATAACTATAGATGATCCTATACTAACATTAGGTGGAGATACAGCCCCAACTGTTAATGATGGAAAAGATAGAGGTATAGAATTTAGATATTATGATACTGCTGCTAAATTTGGATTCTTTGGATATGATGCAAGTACTGGCTATTTCTCTATGTACACTGGTGCAACTAATACTTCTGAGGTATTCAGTGGAACATTAGGAGATATTGCAGCAACTAATTTTAGAGGTGCTTTAGTTGGTAATGCTAGTACAGCAACAGCTTTAAGTTCTTCAAGAACTTTTGCTTTAACAGGTGATGTTACTGGAAGTATAACTTCTGATTTAAGTGGTGGATTTAGTATAGCAACTACAATAGCTGCAAATTCTGTAGCTTTAGGAACAGATACTACTGGTAACTATGCTGCTTCAATAGCTGTAAGTGGTACAGGATTATCTTTAACTGGTGCTGCTGGAGAAGGAACTGCATACACTATTACATCTAATGCAACTAATGCTAATACAGCTTCAACAATAGTAGCCAGAGATGCAAGTGGAAACTTTAGTGCAGGAACTATTTCTGCTGCTTTAAGTGGTAATGCTAGTACTGCATCTAAGTTAGCTACAGCAAGAACATTAACTGTAAGTGGTACAGGTATTAGTTCTACTGGTGGAACATTTGATGGTTCTGGTAATATTGCAATTGCAATGAGTATAGATGTAATTGATGGTGGAACTTGGTAAACGATAAAGATATGTCTACTATAAAAATAAAAAACAGTGCAAGTTCTTCAGCTCCTACTAGTTTAGAAGCTGGAGAACTAGCTTTGGGAACTTTAAATGGTTCAGAGAAGATTTTTTTTAAGAATAGTTCAGGTAATATTATTACTATTAATGATTGAACAAAGATTCTTAATAAACCAGCAAGCTTTCCTGCAAGTGATGTTTATTCTTGGGCAAAGGCAAGTACAAAACCAGCTTATACATATAGTGAAGTTGGTGCTGCAAGCTCAACCCATACACACAATTATTTGGCTTTAACTGGTGGTACACTATCAGGTTCACTAACTCCATCTACAACTGCTACTTATGATTTAGGTACAAGTAGCCTTAAATGGAATAATATCTATAGTAATAGTTTTATAGGTAATGCAAGTACAGCAACCCAATTACAAACAGCTAGAAATATTGCTGGAGTTAGTTTTAATGGAACTACTGATATAGCTATACCATTTAATAATTTAATTAGTAAACCTACTACATTAGCTGGTTATGGTATTACAGATTCTGTTAATATATCAGGAAGTCAAACAATTACAGGGGCGAAAACCTTTCAAAATGTATCAGGTATAACTTTATCAAATGGTACAAAATCAGTTAATTTATCAGTTGATAGTGATGGAAAATTAAAGATAGATAATGACTTATATTCAACAGGTGAAATATCTGCTTATAATTCTGGAACTGGCTCAACAGGTGGAACTAGTGGATTAATAAGCTCAGTATATGGAACTGCTGGTTTTGGGGGTACTTATTCAAGTTCTGACTACACGAATACATTTAATGCTTATGCTATAAATAATCTTTATAATAGTACAACTTCTAATACTAACAGTATATCAACATTGAATAGTACTGTTAATTCATTATCTGGTACTGTATCAACACTGAATAGTAATGTAAGTTCTTTATCTAGTACGGTTGCATCTTTATCTGGTGGTAGTACTTCTTTTTCTGGCACTTATTACAATTCAAGCAGTGGAAAATATCTTTATTATGGTGGTTACACAATCTTCCCAAATGGGCTAATAATGCAATGAGGACAGATGCAAGGTGATGACGGAACATATAGTTTTCCTTATACATTCCCTAATAAGTGTTTAAGTATTCAGATAACAACCAATAGAACTAGTTCAGGAAGTAATGGAACAAATCACGCTGGAAATGTAACTAATTCATCTTTTTACGCTGTTTTAGATGCTAGCACAGGTTGGATGCTAGCCATTGGGTATTAATTAAATAATAAAAATATAACAATATGATACAAACAACAGGAATAACAACTTCTTTAGTAGGTCAAACATTGGGACTTGCTAGTACTGATATAGGAACTTTATGTTCTAGTTCAAAGATTAATAAATGAAGTAAATTTAAACCAGTAAAATATGCTGGTATTAATAGTAATTATTGGAAAGCAACAGATGGAAATTGTGGTTTAAGTATTCCAACAGCTAATAGTATAACTACATTAACTAATCTAGTTAATACTGGTGTAACTTGAAATTATGATAAACCAACAGGGGGAGCTACAAGCCCTTATAGATTAGGAGATTTTAGAGTATATAATCACAGTGCAGAAAGTCCTATAGCAGTAGATGTTCCAGAAACAGCTTATCAAAGTAACGGAAGTATACAAGTCTCAATGTTCCTTAATGAAGACGATTATACTGTTAAATTATCTGATATTGATTCTATAAAAAACACTTTTTTAGGTGCGTATTTAGTTGGAACTAATGGTACAACAGGGGCAAGAATGATAACTGCAACAAGTCCTTTAATTAATGGTGTTACTTATGTAGATATTCCAATTAGTGATCTAAGTTTTGGAAATTATTATATCTATCCTCTATTGAGTGATACGGTTAATACTAGTACTTTATCAATTCCTGGGGGAGTAATATATTATCCTTTGGATTCTGTAAACAAATATAGTGTAACAATTAAGGACGTTAGTGATAATGTAACTGTTACAATAAATTGCCAGTGGTTAAATGATGATCACACAACAAATCAAATTGTTTATTCAGTTGATATATATAATATTACTGCCTCAAGTATTACGCTTACAAATTGTTATACCGCTGTAAGATTCTTTGATAATATGGCTACTGATCCTTACGTAATGGGTGAAACTCAAACAAGTAGAGGAAACATAACGGTTCCAGCCAACAGTGATTATTATATCAATGATACTGTAACAGCTTATTATGATGATTCTGTAAATGGTTTTAATGTGTGGTTTACTGCTGTTTCTCCAAATATTGAAGTATTTGAATTTGTATTTGATCCATTTATTCAATAAACCTTATTTAGAGATTCAAATAAAACAATTTAGATGTACATAAAGAAAGAAAACAAAATGAAGCCTGTAGTCTTTAGGGATTGCAGGCTTTTTTGTTAATTTGCAGTAAAATGAAAATAAATTATGGATGAAATATTAGATGATGACTCTTTTAACTATGTTATAAGATATGTAGCTAAAAACTTTCCTTCTGTTGATTTTGATGAAACAGGAGAACCTCAAATGTTCTATGATTTAACTAAAGCAGTAACCTTTGCAAAAAGATATAATGATAAAAAGCTTAATATAGACTTTAAAGAAAGATATATTAAAGCAGAAGAAGTACAAAATACTATAAAAGCTTTTGGGTTAGATTCTGAGAAGTTTTGGTTTTTACTCTTATTTATAAAAGACTATGTTGAAAGGAAATGTACAGATGCTTATGTTTTTAATGAAAGTCCCAAAAATGAGATAGAAGATATAGTAGATAGTATAAACAAGAACTTATTAAATAACGAAGATATTCAATTTGAAAAGGACATAAGTATTACTTTAAAGATTAAAGGTAAAAAGAGTAAAGTCATTAGTAATGATAAAACCATTTATTATATAGGGTATTGCTTAGAACAGGGACTTAAGAAGATTCAAAACGGTTCTGAACTAACACTTAAAATGGCTGATTTTAATAATAAAGTTACAGTTGATTCAACAATAAAAATTTATCATTTTACAGATATGTTTAGAACATTTCTGAAGGATTACAAAGGAACTAAAATATATGATGGTAATAAAAAGATTTCTGTTAATAAGATGCTGTTAATATCTAGACTATTATATATTATAGGTTGGGCTTCAAAGAGTTATTATGAATCACATTTTATAAAAGGTGGTGAAATAAAGCAAAATACAAAATTGAAGGATACTATAAGAAAATATGAAGGACACGTATTAAATACTTTTAGTGATTACTTATAATGAATACTTTTAGTTGGTTATCAACTAGAAATTTTAGTTATACATTACATTAGGTGGGTAAGAAACTACTAGAAAATAAACCCACTTCCATACTAATCAATTTATTCATTTAATAAAAAATAAACCTTCATCTTTGCAAAGTAATCAAAAACAAAGAGGTGCACATCTTTGATAGTTTGATTATCTGGAATCTTTCACCAGTACTGAAAGAGTAGTTATTAACCATCAAAAAAAAAAGATGGAAAATATAAATAATATTGTAGCAACTGAAGGAGCAAGTGCACAACCTGTAACTAAAGCACAAGTAAGAAATGCAATGATGATAATAGCTTTAAGCTATCTTCTTCAACAATGTAAAAAAGTAGCAAGATTAACAGGTAATAGAGATCTTGATCCCAATGTTGTAAAGACTAAGAAAGCTTCATTAAAAGAAAACGGTTTATTAATTCCTGCTGTAATTGTTGATGCAAATGATGCAATAGAACAAGGTCTGGAAGTTGTTGACTTTGAAACAGGTGAAGCAGTTACAGATGATAATGCTTCTGATTATGTTGTTCTGGTGGATGCTAATCACAGATATCAAGCTCATTTAGAGCTCATAAAAGAAGATAAGGAATATACAGGAGAATTTTACTTTATATATCCTTTAAATCCTGAAGTAATTATTGCAAAAATGTTAGCAGTAATCAATATTGCTACTAATGGTTGGAAAGGCAAAGATTTTGGTAAGGGTGCTAAAATGATGTGCAATGAGAAACTACCTTTATTGGATGCTATAAACGAATTAACAGCAAAAGGTTATTCATTAGATGCAGCTTGTAAATGGTTAACCTTTAAGGGTGAAGTTAATAAGAGTGTTTTAGCTGATGCTATGAATGGTGAAATTAGCTCTAAGCTAAAATATACAACTGGAATAGAAAGAGGGCATAAATTGTTAGCTGCTGCTAAGTCTGCTTTTGATGAAAAAGTATTAATGACTAGAACCATAGTAGACTGGGTAATCTGTAAATATGATAATGCTATTGATGAAGAAAAAGCTACTATAATTACGACTATGGAATCTTTCTTTAAGTCATTAAAACGTGATGATGTTAAGCCTATAGAAACAGCTAAGGGAAAGAAAGGTGAGAGTACTAAAGAACAAATCATTTATGGTAAGCTTGATGAATTGTTTAATGATTACCTTAATAAAACAAAAGAGGTTGAACAAGCTGCATAAGAAATATCAGAAACAAAGCCAGCTACTAATAATGGTAGCTGGTAAATTAAATAATAATAAACTATGATGAGCAAAGTAAAACTGGCAGAGATAAAGAAGGTTGGCATTAAATTAGCTTATATTGATATTGATTTTATGTCATTAGAAATTGAAGAGAAGAAGCAAAATAATCAGAGTACTATATATGGAATACATAACTTTGAAGTTAAGGCTGTTGATGAGATAGATAAATCAGATAAAGATAGAATACTAGATCTAAGTGATAGCAATCCTATAAGAGATAATATTGATTATTTGGTTATATTACCTAATATAGAGAAAGGAAAAATACCTTCCCATCAAATAGTAAAAGCTTATAATGATTTTATCAAACGTTGTAATGAGAACTATAATGAATTTAACCCTTTTATTTCAGTTACTGAAATAACGTTTTCATTAAGTGACGAAGCAGAAAAGTTGTATAAGAAGCATAAAAAATAAAGCTAAGATTTGAGCTCGCTTTATATCAGAGGCTGTTTACTAATTAAAGTAGACAGCCTTTCTTTTTTTATGGGTATGGGGTAAAATTTTACGATAAATAGCGTTTAAACCACACCCCTCTCAACTTTCCACAAAATGTAATTTTTCAAATTTCTAAAACCTAATAAAAGCCTGTAATTACTATATTTACGGGCTTTTATTTTTATGAAATTTATTAGTGCTACCTGTAAGTGTTAAATTATCGGTTTACAGCCGCGGGCCCATGGGTTTACGGCTGCGGGCTTACTTAAGTATCCTTGTTAAATTCGTTAGATTTGGTGGCTAAATGGCTTATATCTGCCTGGGTTTTATGATAAAAATAATTTATATAAAATTGCAATAAATATTTGTTTTATTGATGTTTATGACATACCTTCAGGGTATAATTAATAATTAAAACGAATGAAAATAACACAATTTAAAGGCCGACAAAAAAGAGAATCACAACAAATTGTAAAACTATCTGTATTGATGGAGAAGATGAAAATTGAATCGGAGGAACAGCCGGTTTCTAATTTGCGACATTCTTTACAATATGTAAGCCGATCGGTGCATTGCATAGCTGTTGATAAACTGCCAAAACTATGTTTTGCAGCTGAATTTAAAAAGGTGGATGCACAACAGGAAATGATTCGCTATAATGGTGTGGTATTACTGGAGATAGATTACCTTGCTGGAATAGAGGAGGCAGAAGCGGTGAGGGATGAGGCGGCACGTTTGCCGCATACACTTGCTGCATTTGTTGGTTCCGGTGGGAAGAGTGTAAAATGGCTTGTATCTTTTATTCGCCCCGATGGCTCTTTGCCACAGGCAAAAGCGGAAGCGGAGCTGTTTCATGCGCAGGCTTACCGTAAGGCGGTGCGGTTTTACGAGGAGCTGATATCATATAAGGTTATGCTGAAACGTCCGTCATTGAATCATTACTGCCGCTTTTCCTATGATCCGGGTCTGTTTTTTAACTCCGAGGCGCATCCTATTCTAATGAAGCAGCCTTGTGAAGTGAACATAGAGCCTGATAGGGAATGCGCAATACCAGATGGAAATGCTTCGTTGCTGAGGCTTATGCCGGGACATCAATATAGAAGTGTGGTTTCTGCCTTGTTCGAATCGTCTTTGCAATCTGTGTACGAAGAAATAGGGAGGTTTCCACGTGAGGGAGATATAAAGCCATTCCTGGTGGCTTTGGCGGGGAACTGCTTTAAGTCGGGTGTGCCGGAGGAAGATGTGGTAATAGGGGCAATGCTGCATTTTAATCTGGCAAAAAGGGAAGTGGAGTTGAGGCTTACGGTGCACAATGTGTATCTGGATGGAAAGAATTTTGGTGCCAGGCCGTGTATGAGTGCGGAACAACAGTTGGCTGTTAAAACGGAAGAGTTTATGAACCGTCGTTATGAGTTTCGGCATAACACGCAGACTACCGAAATGGAGTATAAGGAATGCAATTCGTTTGTTTTTGATTTCCGTCCTGTAACGCAGAAGGTGCTCAATAGTATTGCGTTGAATGCTCAGAAAGAGGGGATTCAGCTGTGGGACAGAGATGTGACTCGCTATGTTTATTCCGACCGCACTCCGCTGTTTGCTCCTATTGAAGATTATCTGTCTAAACTTCCTTCCTGGGATGGGGTAGATCGTATTCGCCCGTTTGCGGATGCGGTGCCGTGTGAGAATAAATACTGGCGTAGCTTTTTCCATCGTTGGTTTCTCTGCATGGTGGCTCACTGGCGTGGAATGGACAAGCAGTATGCCAACAGCACTTCACCTTTGCTGGTTGGAAAGCAGGGATATAAGAAATCTACATTTTGCCTGAGCATACTTCCGCCGGAGTTGCGTGCGTATTACACGGACAGCATCAACTTCGGCCACAAGCGTGATGCGGAGCTTTATCTTAATAGGTTTGCTCTGATAAACATTGATGAGTTCGACCAGATTACTAACAGTCAGCAGGCTTTTCTGAAACACATACTTCAGAAACCGGTGGTTAATACGCGCAAGCCCAATCAGAGTGTTGTGCAGGAGTTGCGTCGTTATGCTTCGTTTATTGCTACAAGCAATCATTACGATTTGCTGACAGATACTTCAGGCGGTCGCCGGTATATCTGTATAGAGGTTACGGGCATTATAAAAATTCCGCGGAATATAAACTATGATCAGCTCTATGCGCAGGCGTTGAGCGAGATTCAGAATGGCGAGCGTTATTGGTTCGACAGTGAGGATGAAGCAATTTTGATGGCCGGCAATGAGAAATTCGAAGTGCAGCCTCCTGCCGAACAGTTATTTCTGCAGTTCTTTCGTTCGGCTGAAAAGAATGAGCCTTGTGAAAAACTGCTGGCTTCTGAAATTCTCACCCGATTGCAGAAAAAGAGTGGCTTCAAGCTATCCACCACAAAGATTACTACCTTCGGCCGTATTCTCACTAAGCTCAGTGTTCCGTTGACTAATTCAAAAAAAGGCAGGCTATATAACGTGGTGGAGTGCTGAAAAAGGTGAGGGTAGCCCCGGAAAGTGATGGTAAAGTGAGGGATGAAAAACCATCCCTCACTCCGTAATTTACTTATATTCAGAATGGTTTGTCTGGAAAGTGAGGGAGTTAGGGTGTGTGCCGTGAAAAATATTGCTGGCAAGCAATATTTGCAACTATGTACAAGATGAGGGTAGGCCCCTCGTGACCGGCTTACAGGAGTTGGTTGCAAACCAGTGTATGCTGCTTTGTTAAAGA